>Ga0209276_100007_pt1 | contig 713470 bp, 635 predicted proteins | sample DewCreD2012metaG_3_FD_185473 | JGI IMG/M metagenome (GOLD analysis project Ga0209276, IMG submission 185473) | Hot spring sediment bacterial and archeal communities from British Columbia, Canada, to study Microbial Dark Matter (Phase II) - Dewar... ...
CTAAAAGCTCCTCAGCGGTCTCATGCCAGTGAATAGCCAGCTTTCGTCCGCCCATGGCCGTAACCTCCTCACCCGGGATTACGGCCAAGTATACACCTTCTCCGAACTATGCTCCAGGAACTGGTATTAGTTCGGATTTGACCTCGCCGCCACCTTTTAACCGAATCTGGGGATGGTAGCCCCGCTCAAAGGCCTCCTTCCAGATTTCGACCGAATCAAATCCGGCATCCGCCAGCAGGGATCCTGGCTTCGTACCCTGCCTTAACGCTCGCCTGCCCAAAACCATATCGGCGGTGGGGCGAGGCCCCACCGCGCCGGCCCGGCCGCAACCCCGTCAAGTCCCGGTAATACCTGACCAGAAGCCCAGGCCGGCTGTGGCCCCGAACCCGCCGGACCTCAGCCCCACGCTGTCAGGCTCCGGTGGGCCACCCCCGTCGTGGGATGGCATCACCCCGAAGCAGCCGCTCAAGCTGATTTTTAAGCTCTGCCAGGAGCCCTTGGAGGTCTTCGGGTTTTAAGTTGCGGCTCATGTAACGCTGCAGCGACTGAAACGAGGGACACGGGCTTTCCGGGTAAAGGTCCTTGAACAGGGCTACTGTATGCCGGTAGGTTAGCCCAAAGTAGGCCCTGAAAATCAAAAGGGCCGCATAGAGGGAGTGGGGATAGACCCAGGGGTGGCCCTGCCTGGGCGGGGCGTTATCCAGGCCGGCAAACCGGGCCCGGCTGAGCTTGAGCGCAAGCTCAGAAACCGCCGGCCGCTTCATCTCGCCATAATCTTAACCCCTCACCCCTTTATAGGACAAGCCCACAGGCCCTTGACAAAATGGCTGACTTATGTTAGCCTGAGATAGAGGCTGGCAGCTGCCAGCCCCAAAGCTTAAAAACCAAATATCCCGGGTATCAAGAGCGGCGGTAGGGACCGGCCCAATGACCGCCCGGCAACCCCGGGGGCTTTTAGCCCCGAGCGTGCGGGTGCCAATCCCGGAGTCCGGCACGGAAAGGCTTTGCCTTCCCGGCCGGCGAGGATGCCCGGAACGGACGGCAAAAAGACGCCCTCCCTTCCGGGAGGGCTTTTCTTGTGCCTCCCTCCAGGCCTCCTCTCGGGACGTCCCTTCTCCGCTCGCAAAAATTTTCGAAAGGAGGTCTTTTATGTTGAGACGAAACGTAACTCTGGTTCTGGTTACCGGTTTGCTGCTCCTCGGTCCGCTTGCCGCGGCCTGCGGCGGCCCGGGCCCGACAAGCCCCCCACCGACGCCAACCGTTGCGGCCGCTCAGCCGGGCGTACCGGCGACGGCAGCCCCGGTAAACCCGCCCGTGAGGCCGGCCCAGGCGCCCCCGTCGGCGCCGGTCCCTAAGCCCGCGGCTTCGGGCTGTCATCCCGCCTACCCGACGGTCTGCGTCCCGGCGCCTCCGCCCGACCTGGACTGCAAGGACATTCCCTACCGGAATTTCCGGGTCGACTGGCGCTTCGGCGACCCGCACCGGTTCGATGCCGACCGGGACGGCATCGGCTGCGAAGGGAGGTAAGCAAGCATGCTGAGGGCGCTGGCAGCGATAGCCATCCTCTTCGGCTTCCTGCTGGGGCCGGCCGCGCCCGCGGCCCTGGCCGACCACTTTGAGGGTTGGGCCCGGGTCATTCGGGTGGTCGACGGCGACACCATCGTCGTTGCGGCCCCGGATGGGGCCTTTCATACCGTGAGGCTTTACGGCGTCGATGCCCCGGAGCGGGGCCAGCCCGGCTACGAGGCCGCCCGCACCTTCCTTACGGACCTGATTTTCGGCTGCGCCCGGAGCCGGTTCGAACCGCTGCGCTGGTGCAACACGAGCCCGGGACGGGTCTGGGTTGAAGCCGGGCCGAGGCTTCTCGACCCTTACGGCCGCTCCCTTTACTACGTCTGGCTTGAGCTCGACCTGGAGCCGGCCGAATTCGACCCCTTTGACGGCTGGCATCTGGCCGATGCAATTCTGGTCCTGGAGGGGCTGGCCCGGTGCTGGACCCGGGATGGCCAGTACCGGGATTTTGTCTGTCGCCTTGAAAACTTTTAAGCGGGGGTTAGCTTGCATGAACCAGGTTGCGATGCTCTTCGAAAGGGCCCGGGCGGTTGAGTCGGATGGGGAGCGGCCGGCCTTTCGGGAATGGGCTGCGGCCCAGCCGGGGGAAATCTGCGCATTGAAGGATGCGGGGACGGCGGACCCGATTATGGGCCTGCTGGTGGTCGCCGGCCGGCTTGAGGGCCGTGGTCCGGCCGGGGGCAGCCTTGTCCGCTACCTGCAGCTGGCGGCGCTGCTGCCATCCGAAAGCCGGCTGGCTCAACAGATTCTGGGGCGGATCCGGCGGTTGCAGGAAGCCGGGCCAGCAGGGGTCGGCGGGCCGCAGCCGACATCCCCGTTGGCCGGGCCCGAGCCGCAGCACTGCCGCCGGTGTGGGGCACAGCTCAAGCCCCGGGCCCGGTTCTGCTCCCGGTGCAGGGCCGGGGCCGGTCAAGGGTGAGCGGCCATGCGGCGCCCTCGGTAGTCCAATCCGGGCCAACGCCCCGTAGCTTATACAGTTGCTCCGAGACAGTCCGGACATCCGGCCGATCCCGCCCCCAAACTTGTCGGAAAGCCGGCCAAGCCAAATTGAGCTACGTCGCCGAAGGCGACCGCTCGGTCTTGAGCGTGCAGGCGTCTCCCTGACGGGCTGAGCTTAAGGGGGGGGGCGCATACCTCGAACCGGGTCTCCGCCGGGTCTGGCCCGAAGAGGGTGCACGCCGTGCCGGCCTCGAGGTCGGCATAGACGCCGCTTGCTCACTGATGGAGGTCGCCGTAGGAGACCGGCCCCGCGCCGAGCAGGTCCCAGCTGTCCCGCAGCCGCTCCTCGTCGTGGGGACAGGGGTCATCGACCGGGAAGACGATCAGAAGGCGGCCCCCACGGTTCACCTGCCCACCCCGCTGGGCGAGGGCATCGAGGGGCTCGACCTCAAACGGGATGCGGTTGGGCTGATGGACCTCGAGGCGCAGTCCATCGGGCCCCAGGCCGACGCGCAGAACCTGCGGCCAAGACCTCCAGGCCGTTATGCAGCCAGGGGTCGTGGCGGATGCTCAGACCCCGTCCACCGGCCGGCGCACCCCGGTGACCTGCCGCGGTTTTCGGGCCCCCTGATCGGCTGTGAGCGGGAGCTGGGTGACAACAGGGCCCTTCTGGAGACAACGACGCTGCTTACCATCAGCTCCCGGTCCTGCAGGTCGGGCGCGCCACCAGAGTTGAAGCGGCCCCTTGGTAAATTAACCCGGGATTTCCCCGAAAATGCGGCCGGACAAGCCTTTCTAGCTTGTCCGGCTACTATATATTGTGGTCCCGTGAGTCTTAAGGCCCGATATATTGCGCCCCCGGGGAGACTCGAACTCCCAACCCGCGGATTAGAAGTCCGCTGCTCTGTCCGGTTGAGCTACGGGGGCGGCGGTGGGTGTCTCACGCGTTTCCCGCCCAGAAGATCATACACCAGACGGTCAATGTTCCGGGTCATTTGCGGATTTGACGTTCTTTGCCCTTTCGGTTTAACCTGAGGTGGCAAGCCGTATACGAACCGGATGGAGGTTGCCCATGCGCACGCCCGCCGAATACCTGGAGAGCATCCGGGATGGCCGCGAGGTCTGGTTCCGCGGCGAGAAGGTCGACGACGTAACCGCCCACCCGGAGCTGGGCGTCGGCGCCCGCAACGTCGCCCACACCTACGAAATTGAGGCCCAGCCTGAGTGGGCCGACATCTTCTGGGTTGAAGAGGACGGCCGCCGCATTTCCCGGTTTTATAAAATCCCCAGGACCCCCGACGACCTCCTGCGCCGCCATGAGGCCATCGAACACCTCACCCGGGAGGCCCGCCCCACCCTGGCCCTCATCAGCAAGGAGATCGGCTCCGATGCCCTCTTCGCCCTGCTCATTACCAGCCGGGACGTCGACGAGAAGTACGGCACCGCCTACTCCGAGCGGGTCCGCCGCTACTATGAGTACGCCCGGGACAACGACCTCGACCTAGCCGTGGCTCAGACCGACGTCAAGGGCGACCGCTCCCTCAGGCCGTCCGACCAGCCAAATCCCGACGCCTATCTGCACATCGTCGAGCGCCGGCCTGACGGGATCGTGGTTCGCGGCGCAAAGGTCCACACCACCGACGCCGTCTACGCCCACGAGGTTATTGTCCTTCCCACCCGGGCGATGACCGAGCGGGACCGGGATTATGCCGTCGCCTTCGCGGTACCCGTGAATACGCCGGGAGTTCGGCTCGTCGCCAGCGCCCGGGGCTTCACCGGCCAGACCCCCTTCGACAGCCCGGTTGCCCACCGCTTCCGGGTCGTAGAATCGGTCACAATCTTCGACAACGTTTTCGTCCCCAACGACCGGGTTTTCCTGGCCGGGGAGTGGGACTTTGCCGGGGACGTCGCCAAGACGTTTGTCGAGTTCCACCGATTCACCGCCTGCGCCTACAAGCCGCCCCTGCTGGAGGCCCTGGCCGGCCTGGGGGCCCTCCTGGCCGAGTACAACGGCATCGAGCGGGTGCCCCACGTCCGGGATAAGCTCGCCCGTCTCATCATGTACCTGGCTACCGTCCGGGGCATGACCCGGGCCGCCGCCCTCGACTGCCGGGTCCGCAACGGCATCGCCGTCCCCAACCCGGTCCTGACCAACGCGGCCAAGTTCTACTTTGCCGACAACTACCATGCGGCCGTCAAGTACGTGCAGGACATCGCCGGCGGGCTGGTCGTCACCGGCCCCGGTGCCGATGACTTCAACCACCCGGAGCTCCGGCCCCTCCTCGACCACTACCTGGCGGGCAAGGCCGGCACATCGGGCGAAGAACGCCTCCGGGCCATGAATCTGGCCCGGGACCTGGTTGCCTCCGACCTGGGCGGCTACCTGGAGATCCTCGCCATCCACGCCGAGGGGTCCCTCGAAACCCAGAAGCTCACCGTCCTGATGGACACCGACCTCGGTCCGCTGAAGGCCTATACCCGGTGGCTGGCAGGCATCTCGGCCGAGCGGCCCTCGGGCCGGCCCCTGATTAGCTAGTCCGTGCTGGCAGGCCGGAGCCGCTGGAGGAGCTCGGCGTGGAGGTGGCCGTTGGTGGCCAGGGCGCTGGACTGGGTCGGGCGGAAGGGATTGCCGGCAAGGTCCGTCACCTGACCGCCAGCCTCAAGAACGATGAGGCCGCCGGCGGCAACGTCCCAGGGGGAGAGCTTGTGCTCGAAGTAGGCGTCCAGGCGGCCGGCCGCCACGAAGCAGAGGTCGAGCACCGCCGAACCGCTGCTGCGAAAGTCCTGAACCTGGCCGATGAGCTCCTCGACGGTGGCGACCACGTCCCGGCGCTTCTCCGAGGCCGAGGGTAATCCGGCCGCCACCAGCGCCTGCTTCAGGCTCGCAACGGCCGACACGCGGATGCGGCGGCCGTTGAGCCAGGCTCCCTTGCCGGCAACGGCCCAGAACGTTTCCCCCAGCAGGGGCGCGTAGACGACCCCGACCAGGGGCCTCCCCCGGTAAACGTAGGCGATGCTTACCGCAAAGAGGGGGTAGGTGTGGACGTAGTTTGTGGTTCCGTCCAGGGGGTCTACGACCCACAGGTGCTCCGCGGCGCCGCCGCCCGACGTGCCCTCCTCGGCCAGCAGGCTGTGGTCGGGGAAGACCGCCCGAATTTCGGCCGCAATTATCCCTTCGGCGCGGCGGTCGGCCTCGGTGACCAGGTCGTTCTCGCCCTTGGTCTCAACCCGGCGCAGGCGACCCAGCCGGGCCCGCAGGACCCGGCCGGCCCGGCGGGCGGCAGTCAGGGCCACTTCCAGGATGCGGTCGGCTGCAGGCTCGGCGCTCAGCCCGTTTGACATCGGTCAACCCTCCCGGTTAGGTTAGAAACGCGCGAATGGATTTCCGGCAGACCCTGTTACCTGTCCTTCTGGCCGCAGGCCTGGCCGTCAACCTGCTGGGGGCGGACACGGCGACGGGCCAGGGTCCCACCCCCACGCCCACCCCGGTCCGGACGGCGCCGCCTGCCCCGGGCATCACCGTGATCAGGTATAACACGCCGACCCCGCCGCCGTCGCCGACACCGAGTCCGACGCCCACCTCAACGGCTTCGCCCACACCCTCACCAACCCGCACACCTGCTCCCTCCCCGGCCCCGCCGGCCAGCCCGACACCCAGGCCAGAACCCAGGCTTGCGCCCCAGGGCTACACCTCACGGCTGGCCCTGCCCGGCTTTAGCCTTTCGGCCGGGGCTGACCGGCTCCGAAGCAGGTTTCAGCCGGACCTCCCGGGGCGGATTCTTGCCGTGCCCTTTCGAAGCCAGCTGGACGGCACCGTCTACGCCGAGGCGAACTGTGGCCCGGCAAGCCTGGCCATGGTCCTGGAAGCCTTCGGCCTCACCCCCTCGATTCCCGAGCTCCGCGCCCTGGCGAACCGCCTCCAGGGGACGACTGCCCCCGATACCGGCGTCTGGCCCCGGGTTCTGGCGCGCATTGCGGCCCTGTACGGCCTGAAGGTGGCCGGGCCCGGGGCCGACTGGTCCCCGGACGACGTCCGGGCGGCCCTTGACCGCCGCGAGCCGGTCATCACCGTCGTGAAGTACCGGGAACTGCCGTCCAACGGCCGGTCCATCGCCACGACTGAGCACTACATCGTCGTGACCGGCTACCAGGCCGACCGCTTTTTCTACAACGACCCGGCCTTCGCCGACGATTCCGGATTTGGTCTGGTCCTAACCGAACCGGAGCTCAGGCGAGCCTGGGCAGCCACCTCGGCCCCCGGAACGGCCCTGGCCATTGGGCCGGGACCGGGTTTTCGGCCGGTGGCCGACCTTTTCCCCGAGTCCGCCGCCCCCGTTAACGTGCCGGCCGGTCCCCCGGCTCCGGACGAAGGCCTGCCGGCCACCGCGGGTCGGGCTGAACCGACGGGGATTCCGGCGGCCGGTGCGGCCGAGGTTGAGCTTTCACCGGGCCGGCACCCTTCGGGGCCGGCCCCCTGGTACGCCTACCTGGTGGCCGTGCCCCCGGCCCTGGCCTACGGGGCCGGCGTCATCTGGTTCGGACGGCGCCTAAGCCGCAACCGGTGAGCGGTAGAGCCCGGCCCGCGGTTCAATCGATATCCCGCCCGGCCTCCTCATCCAGCTCCGTCTCCGGCTCCTCTTCGACCGGGAGCTCCTCTTCGAGGATTTCAGGCTCCTCAATGACGCCGGAGATGCCCGGCACCTCCTCGTGGAGTTCTTCCTCTTCCTCGAAGAAGAACTCTTCCTCCTCTTCCTCCTGGTCAACCCGAACCAGGTCCTCCCGGGTGTAGGGCCGGACAGCCTCCGGCTCCCGGGTCGGGAACGAGACCTTCCCGACCTGGCTCGGGTGCTGGAAGACCTCCCGGATAATTACCCGGACGTTGCCGTCGGCAAGGCTCTGGATGGCAGCCACGTACTGGTTGCCGCCGCGGATCAGGCTCGCCAGCCGGAGGCCGACTTTCGGCTCGACCTGACCGATATACTCGCCCCGGACCGAGTAAACCTCGAGCCGGTTCCCGCTCACCCGCAACTCAACCTGGTCGCCGGCGGCCAGCTTGGCCAGGGTCTCCTGAGCGCCCAGGTTGATGAGCTGGGCGGTCCCCGTCTTACCCGGTTCGGCGACGAACAGCTCAGGGCTCACCCGCTCGGCCGGCAGTGCCTCCTCCTCCCGCTCGCGCAGGAGCATCAGGCGGTCCCGGTTCTTCCGGGCGATGCTATTGTTCGGGTCAAGTTCCAGGGCCCGCTGGTAGGCCTCGAGGGCCTCGCTGTACTTGCCGAGTTCGGTGAGAGCCCGGCCGAGACGGTTGAGGGCCTCGACGTCCTCCGGAAAGAGTTCCAGGATCTTCCGGTTTACGGTGACGGCTTCATCCCACCGGTTCTGGATAGCCAGCTTCACGGCGTGCTCACTGAGCACCCGGTGTATGCGCTGCCGGTCGGCCGCAGGTTGCTGCACCACTGGCCCCTATCCTCCCATGTCGAGAGTGGTTAGCATCTTTGCAATTGCGGATCATACCAGAAATCGGCAGCCGGGATGCGGCTGCCGACGGGGCGCGGGCGTCGGGGCTAGGCGGGGGTCAGGATGAGATTCCCCCAGTTGTCCACGAGCCCGACCCAGCCCGCCGGGATGAAGACCGTGCTGTCCGCCTGGAGGACCAGGGCCGGTCCGGCCAGCCGGTTCCCCGCCAGAAGCCGCGACCGCAAATAGAGTTTGCCGGTCACCTGCCGCTCGCCGTCGAAGACCTGCTCCCCGATGACGGCGGCCGAAGCGTCGGGCCCGCCAACCGGAACCGTCGGGAGGGGCGGGGCCTCCACCGCCCCGACCGCCCGGACCCGGAGGTTCACGACCTCGGTGGGCAGTTCCGGGTGACTGTGGCCGTAGCGCTGCCGGTGCTGGGCGTGGAACGCCTCCAGGCTCGCCGCGAATCGGCCGGGCTCGTAGGGTACCGTCAGCTCGTATGACTGGCCGACGTAGCGGATATCCAGCATCAGGTCAAGCCGCACCTTCCCGGACTCGAATCCCTCCTGGGCCATCTCGGCGAGGGCCCGCTCCCGAAGGGGCCCAAACTCCATGGCCAGGTCGGCATCGCTTACCTGACTCGACGGCCGCAGCCAGGTCCGGCTGTAGTCCTTGGTAATGTCCCCGACCAGGAGCCCGAAGGCCGACACCACCCCGGGGTACGGCGGAATGAGCACCCGCGGAATGGCCAGTTCGGCCGCCAGCTCGCAGGCGTGGAGGGGGCCGGCCCCGCCGAAGGCAACCAGCGTGAACCGGCGGGGGTCGTGGCCCCGTTCGACCGAGACCCTGCGGATGGCCCGGGCCATGTTCGAGTTGGCAACCCGGATGATTCCCCGGGCCGCCGCAATCTCCCCAATGCCCATTTTCCGGGCGAGCTCGCCCACGGCCCGCTCGGCGAGTTCCCGGTAGATGCGCATCTCGCCGCCGACAAAGTGGTCGGGGTGAATCCGCCCCAGCACCAGGTTCGCATCGGTCACCGTGGGCTCGGTTCCGCCCAGACCGTAGCAGGCCGGCCCCGGAACCGCCCCGGCGCTCTCCGGCCCGACAAGCAGGGCCCCGCCCGGGTCGAGGCGGGCGATGCTTCCGCCGCCGGCCCCGACCGTTTCGATGTCGATCATGGGCACGCGGATGGCACAGCCCCCGAGCTCGGCCTCGACGGTGAAGGGAAGGGCGCCCGGGCAGAGGCAGACGTCGGTGCTCGTGCCGCCCATGTCCAGGGTGATCACCTGGTCGAAGCCGGCCAGTCGCGCCAGGTAGAAGGCGCCCGTGACCCCGCCCGCCGGGCCGGAGAGAATCGTTCTTACCCCGAGCTTCCGCAGGGCGGCGCTGGAAACGCTGCCGCCGTTGGACTGCATCATCCGGATGGGCCGTCCCAGCCCGGCCTCCAGCCCGCCCAGGTAGCGGTCGAGCAACGGCGAAACGTAGGCATTGACGGCCGTAGTAGAGGCCCGCTCGTATTCCCGGTACTCGGGGAGGACCTCGGACGAGACCGAGACATGGGCGAGGCCCTCCTCGGCCTGAAGCCGCCGGCCGATGGCCTGCTCGTGCTCCGGGTTAAGAAAGCTGAAAAGGAGGCACACTGCCACCGACTCGGCCCCGCTGGCCCGCACCCGCTCGACCAGGGCCTCAACCGCCTCCGGCGAAAGGGGCTCGAGGACCTCTCCCCGGCAGTCAACCCGCTCAGGCACCTCGAAGCGGAGCTCCGGCGGCACCAGGGGCGCCGGCCGGCTGGGGAAAAGGTCGTAAAGCTTCGGGCGGGTTTGACGGCCGATCTCCAGCAGGTCGCCAAAGCCGGCGGTGGCCACAAAGGCCACCCGGGCACCCTTCCGCTCCAGGAGGGCATTGGTGGCCACCGTCGAGCCGTGCACGATGTCGGCGCCCTCGGCGTTGAGGCGGCGGACGCCCTCCAGGAACGCCCGGGCCGGGTTATCGGGCGTGCTGGGGACCTTCAAAATCGTGAGCCGGTCCCGGTCAGCCAGCACAAAGTCGGTAAAGGTGCCTCCGGTGTCGACACCAAGTCGCATCTTATTCTCCTCCGCGGCCCCTGCGTGGGGAAGGTTCGGCCGGCGCCGTCAGTGCCGGCCGGCCGGCGGCGCGGTCCGGCTCGCCTTAAGGCCGAAGTAGCCGCCGACAATGAGGATGATCAGGGCTAAGGTCAGGGCGAAGGGAACGGCCCCGCCCTCTTCGCCTAAGGCCAGGAGTATCCTGGAAAGCCCGAAAACGATGACGAACGTGACCAGGGCCGCGCCCAGGGGCACACCCAGCGAAAGAAGCAACTTTTCCTTCATTCAGGCCTCCGGTATCCCCTGCTCTTCCCGGGCAAAGGTCACCATAAAGTCTACCCCAACCACCACCCAGAGGGGTATACTGCCAAAGACTTTCATGATCAGCCCGCCGATGAGCTGGTCCGTCATCGGGTCAAGGCCGAACGGCTTTGGGGTTGTGCCGTAATAGGCGTAAACCAGGTGGCCCGAGAAGGTTATAAACGCCCCGATGACGCCGGGGATTATCGAAAGGGCAAACAGATACCCCAGCCGCAAAAGCCACGGCAACCGCCGCTCGGGCAGCGGCCCCACGACGGGCCACCAGACCAGCAGGGCCGTCCCCAGAAAGGTCAAATGCTGAAGCAGGTGGTAAAAACTGCTTTCGTGAACCAGCCCGTAGTACTGCGGCAGGTGCCAGAAGACGAGCCCCCCGTTAAAGGCCCCGAACGCCACGAGCGGGTGGGTAACCACCCGGAAGGCCCGGCCCAGAAAGTCCCCACCCACCATCCGGTGAACCCGGCTGATGAACCTTCTCACCAGCCAGGCCGGCAGGCCCAGCAAGATCAAGATGGGCACCACCGTGGTGTAGAGCAAATGCTGGACCATATGGACCGCAAAGGAGTAGCGCGACGCCAGCTCGTCCAGGGGGGTGGCCTCAAAGGCTGCAATTAGCAAAAGGGCCGTGAGGAAACAGGCCACCTGCCGAAGATGGACCGGGTAGACCCAGAGCAGGTCCGGCCCCGCAAGCCGGCGCCTTAAAGGCCCCACGTAGGCGAGGTAAGCCAGGGCCAGAAACCCGGCCTGGGCCAGGGCCAGGGGCTTAAAGGCCCACGGGATAGAAAGGCCGCCGAAATCCATCAGGCCACCAGCACCCCGAAGAGGGCCATGAGCGCAATCACCACCGCAATTGCCAGAAGCAGCGGCCCGCTGAAGGCGTAACGAAGAAGCGGCCGGTCGAACTTAAGGTGCATGAAGTAGAGCACCACCAGCGAAAACTTTATCGCCGAAAGCACCAGGAGCACGCTGATGGTGAGCCCCCGGGCCAGCGCCACGTAGTAGGTTGCCACCTCAATCAGGGTCACAATGGCCAGCACCACCGCCACCCGGATGTACTCCACCGTCAGGTCATGGAGCTCGGAGCCCGCTCCCTCAACGGGCGGATGGGCGGCCGCCTCGGCCGGTCCGTGCCCGCGTTCAGTCGGTCGCCCGGTGCCCGCCCGGGCCGGCTGGGATTCGGTGTGCTCGGTCATGTTAGCCTTTCGCCCCCCGTCAGTAGGGTAGCAGGTAGACCACGGTGAAGATAACGATCCAGACGATATCCACGAAGTGCCAGTAGAGGCCCACGATCTCCACCGTCAGGGCCTGGGCCGGCGTAAGCTTGCCCAGCAGCGACGCAAACAAGAGCGAAAACAGCATGATTATCCCCACGGTCACGTGGGCCCCGTGGAAGCCCGTCAGCACGAAGAAGGTCGTCCCGAAAAGGTTCACCTGCAGGCTGAGCCCGTGCTCGACAAAGGTCGTAAACTCGAAAACCTGCCCCCCAACAAAGATCGACCCCTGCAGGGCCGTAAGCAACAGCCAGATCCGGGTGGCCGGCAGATTGCCCAGCCGGATGCTGTTGACCGCCAGGGCCATGGTCAGGCTGCTCATGAGCAGGACAAAGGCGCTGATGGACGTGTACGGGATGTTAAACACGTCATGCGGGTGGGGCCCAACCAGGCTCTGGCCCCGGTAGACCTGGTAAGTCGCAATCAGGCTCCCGAAAAAGAGGCACTCGGAGCCCAGAAACAGCCACATTAAGATCTTGCGGTGGTCGATGCCCGTCGAGGTGTAGTGCTCGACGTGGGCCGGGTGGGTTGCTTCCGCCATCGGGCTCTCTCCTTTCAGTCGGCCGGCTCGAAGGCCCAGCCGTAGAGGCCGGCCAGGGTTATGAGGGCACCCAGCCCCACCAGCACCCAGCCCAGGGGTCCCAGACCGCCAACCTCGGCCGGCCGCAGCATCACCCCCCCGAAGAACCCGAGGGCAATGCCCAGAGCCGCAACGGCCGGGTAGTACGAGGGCCTGGGCAGGTGGACGTGGACCTCCTCACGGCCGGGATTGGGGTCCGGGTTGGGCCGGGCTGCGGCGGCCGCCCGTTCGCCGTGGGGCCCATACTTGCGGGCCCAGAGCTCATCCCGGTAGCGCACCACCGGAATCTCGGCGAAGTTATAGACCGGCACCGGCGAAGGCGTCAGCCACTCCAGCGTCCGGCCATCCCACGGGTCAGGGCCCGCCGGCTCGCCCGACCTGAGGCTCTTGAGCGCGTTCACGATGAAGACCAACACCGAAAGGGCAATTAGAAAGGCCCCGATGCTGGAAAGCAGGTTCCAGGGCTCCCAGCCCAGGCCGGCCGGGTAGGTGTAGTTGCGCCGGGGCATCCCAAGAAAGCCCAGGACAACCTGCGCCCCGAAGGTGAGGTTCGTTCCGACAAAGAAGAGCCAGAAGTGCAGCTTGCCAAGGCCCTCATCAAGGAGGCGGCCGGTGTATTTGGGCCACCAGTAGTAGATCCCGGCAAAGAAGGCCGCCACAATGGGCATGATCACGTAATGGAAGTGGGCCACCACGAAGTAGGTGTCCGTCTGCTGGTAGTCGCTGGGGACCGTGGCGTGCATCACCCCGGTGACCCCGCCGATGATGAAGGGCGCAATGAACCCCAGGGCGGCAAACAGCAGCGGGGTTTTAACCTGGATCTGGCCGCCCCAGAGGGTGGCAAGCCAGTTGAAGATCTTGACCCCGGTCGGGACCGCAATCAGCATGGTGGTTATCCCGAAGACGGTGTTGGCGATGGGACCCAGGCCCACCGCAAACATGTGGTGGGCCCACACGCCCCAGCCCAGAAAGCCGATGAAGATCCCGGAGAAAACCACGAAGGGGTAGCCGAAGAGGGGCTTCCTGGCGAAAACCGGGATCACCTCCGAGACAATGCCCATGGCCGGCAGCACCAGGATGTAGACCTCGGGGTGGCCGAAGATCCAGAAGAGGTGCTGCCAGAGGAGGGGATTGGCCCCGGCCGCCGGGTTGAAGAAGTTGGTCCCGAAGAGCCGGTCAAACATCACCTCGATGAGGCCGACGGTAAAGGGCGGGAAGGCGGTGATGACCAGCACCGATACCACCAGCGTCATCCAGGAAAACACCGGCATCTTGAACATCGACATGCCCGGGGCCCGCAGGTTGATGATGGTGACCAGGAAGTTGAGGGCCGAGGCGATGGACGAAATTCCCAGAACCTGCAGGCCCATCACGTAAAAGTCAGTCCCCAGGTCCGGGGTGTACTCGACGCTGGTCAGGTTGGCGTAGCCGAACCAGCCCACACCCGGAGCCTGGCCCCAGAGCCAGCCCAGGTTCAGCAGGAGCGCCCCGAAAAGGAACACCCAGTAGCTGAAGGCATTCAGCCTGGGGAAGGCCACGTCCCTGGCCCCGAGCTGGAGGGGCACGACCAGGTTGAAAAAGGTCGCGTTGTAGCCCATCACGACCAGGAAGATCATCGTCAGGCCGTGCATGGTGAAAATCTGGTTGTAGGTGTTCGGGTCCAGGAACTTGCTTTCGGGATGGGCCAGCTGAATCCGGATGAGCAGGGCTTCAAGGCCGCCGACCAGCAGGAAGGCGGTGGTCGTAAGCCCGTAAAGAATACCGATGCGCTTGTGGTCGACGGTGGTCACCCACGACCACAGGTACTCGATAAAGCCCGGCCTCGGCGCAACCCCAACCGCACGGCCGACAGTTGCCATCTCGGCTCACCTCCAGTCCTATTTTAGGCTCTTAAGATACGCCACGATGGCACCCACCTGCGCATCGGAAAGCCCCAGAGTCGGCATCTTCACCCCGGGCTTGAGCGCCTGCGGGTCCTTAATCCACCGGGCCAGGTTCTGGCCATCGGGGTCGTTGGGCAGAAGCCCGGCCCCGACGGTGGACCGCTCACCGATATTGGTCAGGTTCGGCCCAACCTTGCCTTGATAGGGCGTCCCATCAATCGTATGACAGGCCGAACAGCCCAGCTGGCCGAAGAGCTCGTAGCCCTGCCGGGCCTGGCCGGAGGCCGGCACGGCCGGCGGGGTCAACCTGGCCTGGACCCAGCGGTCGAACTCGGCCGGCGGCATCGCAACCACCCGGAACCTCATCTGGGCGTGCTGGGTGCCGCAGAACTCCTTGCACCACCCGTAGTACTCGCCCGGCTCCCAGGCGTTGAACCAGACCCGGTTTACCTGTTTTCCGGGGATGACGTCAATGGTGCCCGTAAGCCGGGGGACCCAGAAGCTGTGGATCACGTCGGCGCTGGTAACCGAGGCCAGAACCGTCCGGCCCACGGGTATCCTGAGCTCATTGGCGGTCGTGATGGTCTTTCCGGGGACGATATCCGGATAGCGGAACTCCCACCACCACTGGTGGCCGATCACTTCAACCCTTAAGGGGTTGGCATCGGGCGGCGTTGCCAGCGCGAAGACCGTCCGGACGGTCGGGACGGCGATAACAACCAGGATCAGGACCGGAACCATGGTCCAGGCCACCTCCAGCCGGGTGTGGCCGTGAACCTGGGGGGGAAGCTGGTCGGCCGGAGCCGGCCGCCTGAACCGCAGAAGGGCGTAGATGAGCAGGCCCTCGACCGCCACGAAGACCAGCGCCCCCAGCACCATCACCAGAACCGTGAGCTGTCGGACCTGCTCGGCCGCATCGCCGCTGGCAATGAGCCAGTTCAGCGGGTCCGCCGGACTGCACCCGGCGGCCCCGACGGCCGCGGCTGCCATCAGACCCAGAAGGACCGTCTTTCTCAGGCTCTTTCCGGACAAGGTTCCTCTCCGTCAGCTCGGGTTGACGTTAACGTCCCCGGCCCAACCCACCGGGCGAAGTCTCTGCAAATTTTAACAAACTCGAACTACCCGGTCAATCATTTGCATCAAGGGGGCCGGCCTTTCAGAGGGGCGGCTTCCGCCGGTGCCAGTCGGTGGCCTGCTGGTAGGCGTAGCCTATCCGCAGGAGGGTGCCTTCGTCGAAGGCCCGGCCGATGAGCTGCATCCCCACCGGCAGGCCGTCGACGAAGCCGGCCGGAACCGACAGGCCGCAGATGCCGGCGATGTTGACGGGAATGGTGCAGATATCGCTCATGTACATCTGGAGGGGGTCCTGGGTCCGCTCGCCCAGCCGGAAGGCCACCGTGGGCGAGGTCGGGGTGACCAGGGCATCGACCCGCTGGAAGGCCCAGTCAAAGTCGGCCCGGATAAGGGTTCGCACCTTCTGGGCCTTGAGGTAATAGGCGTCATAGTAGCCGGCCGAGAGGGCGTAAGTTCCGAGCATGATCCGCCGCTTCACCTCGGGCCCGAACCCGTACTGGCGGGTCTTCATCATCGCGTCCCAGACGTCTGCGGCCTCGAAGTACGAGTAGCCGTACTTGACGCCGTCATACCGGGCAAGGTTGGACGAGGCTTCCGAAGGCGCAATAATGTAGTAACAGGGCAGGGCGTAGCGGGTGTGGGGCAGGGAGACGTCCCAGATGACCTCGGCCCCGAGTTCCTCCAGAACCCGGATGGCCGTCATCAGGGTGGCCTTCACCCCAGGCTGGATGCCCTCGTAATATTCGGCCGGCACCCCGAGCCGCAGGCCTTTCAGGTCCGGGATAAGAAACTTCGTGTAGTCGGGCACCGGGACAGCTACCGTCGTTGAGTCGTTGGGGTCGGGCCCGGCAATAACGTTCATCACCAGGGCGCAGTCTTCCACGTCCTTGGTGAGGGGCCCGATCTGGTCCAGGGAGCTGGCGAAGGCGATGAGGCCAAACCGGCTCACCCGGCCGTAGGTCGGCTTGAGGCCGACGACGTTGCAGAGGGCCGCCGGCTGACGGACGCTTCCGCCGGTGTCGGAGCCCAGGGCGTAGATACACTCGTCGGCCGCAACCGCCGCCGCCGAGCCGCCGCTCGACCCGCCCGGAACCCGTTCCAGGTCCCAGGGATTCCGGGTCGGGAAAAAGGCCGAGTTCTCGGTCGAGGATCCCATGGCAAACTCATCCATGTTGCCCTTGCCCACCAGAACCGCTCCCGCCTCGGCCAGCCGCCGGGCCACCGTCGCATCGTAGATGGGGACAAAGTTTTCAAGGATCCGGGAGCCGCAGGTGGTCCGGATGCCCCGGGTGACGATGACGTCCTTAAGCTGCATGGGGATGCCGGTCAAGGGCGTGGCCCGGCCGGCCCGAATCCGCCGGTCGGCCTCGGCCGCCTGCTCCAGGGCAAGGTCGGCCGTTACGGTGATAAAGGCCCGGACCCGGTCCTCGACGGCCTCGATTCGCTCAAGGACGCTTCGGGTCAGCTCCACCGACGTGATTTCCCCCTTCTGGAGGAGGCGGTGGGCTTCATGGATGGTGAGCCGGTAGAGCTCGCTTACGGCCACTGGTATTTATCGAGCTGGAGGAGGAATCGGATGGTAGCCCGGTGCCGGTTGATAACCCCGGGGAGCCGCCGGGTCATAAGGCTGTCCAGCTGCTGAACACTTCGGCCGAAGAGGCCGGCGATGCGCTCCCAGTTCGGCCTCAGAATCAGCAGGGGCCGGCCCTCCTGGTCGGCCTCGATGCGGACCGTGGCCAGGTTCGTGTCCAGGCCGGGGTCCAGCAGGTAGCGGCTCAGGCGCGGGGCGTCGGCGTCGCCGGGCCGGAGGGTGAACTCCGGGGTTGACGGCGTCACGCCCCGCATGGCCAGCAGAATGAGAAGCATACCGGCATCGAAAATCCGCTGCTGCTCGATCCGCCGACGCTCCGAAGCCAGAAACGCTTCAACCTCGGCAATTAAGGCGTCACTTTCCTTCGACATCGGGGAGCTCCTGCCCCTTCAGTAAGAGCTTGAGCCGGGCAACAAGCTCCTCCTTCGCCTCCGGGGAGAGGTCTGTCACCCGCAGGACCTTCTCCCGCTCGAGCTGGGCTTGAATAAGCTTTATCGCCTGCTCGATCGTCTCACGGCGAAGGGGGTTCCGGCCCATGCTCACTCCTCCAGTACCGCCATCACCCGGAAGTACGGCCCCTCCCGCCGGGGGGCGTTCGCCAGGACCTCATCCAGGGAATAGCTCGGCTGGGGTTCGTCGTCCCGCATCACATCCTCGAGGGGCAGGATGTGGGCCGTGGGTGGAATCTCGTCGGTATTAAGCTCCTGCAGCACCTGGAAATGGTCGAGGATGTTGGAAAGCTGTTCCCGGAAGCGCTCGAGCTCGGCCTCGTCCAGGCCGAGCCGGGCCAGCCAGGCGATGTGCAGGACCTCTTCCCGACTGAGGCGCATCCCCGGATTCTCCTTACGATTCTAACGGCCCGCGGCCGGCCGCCGCAACCGCGCGCATTCGGAGGCGTCTGTCCCGGCGACGGGACAAATTTAAGGGCTGGGCGCAGCCGCAGCGGACGGTGATTAGCCCCTTGACCCGGTCGAGTAACCGGGCCGGCGCACTTAAATTGAGCCCCGGTGGGGTTACGGCCGAAGTTCCTGGCCCGCCCACGGCCCGGCGCGCCGCCGGACCAGCGGGACCCGGCCCGGCCGCATGAAACGCAGAACTTTGCAGTGAAGAATTGGGTCCGCCGGCCCCAGGCAAGCCTCTGCCGCCCCCCGGGCCCGGCAGCGGCTACCGGGTTACACCCGGCCGGCGCCGGAAGCTTCGGCCTTGAGGTCCCGCTCCGCCGGCCCACCCACCAGGGCGATAAGGCCAAAGTGTTCGTCGCCGTAGTGCCAGACCTCCGCCCCAGCGGCCACCCCGGCACCGGCAACCAGGAGGTCCACCACCGGAACCCGCCGACCACGGCGGGCAAGCTGCCACCCCAGCTCAGCCGCAACGGCCGCCTCCGCGGCCCCAAGGCCGATACACTCCAGCCCCTTAAGGTCCTCCAGCAACAACTCGAACTGGTCGCGGCTTCTGGCCCCAACCAGAAGCTCAATGATGACAGGGGCAACCGTAAAGACACGCCCCGTATTCAGGAGGTCGGCAAGGGCGGCTTTTACGAGCGGGTCTCCGTTGGGGTGGTAAAACTCAATCCAGGCCGAGGTATCAACTAGCGCTCGAGCCGCCACCGGTCGAGCTCCTCCCGGGTCAGGTCAAGTTCAATGCGGCCGGCATGTTCGATGATCCGGCGGGCCCGCTCCCGGCGGACCAGCTCCTTGAGGGCCAGCTCGATAGTCGCCCGCTTGGTCCGGGCACCACTAAGCCGCCTGGCTTCTTCAAGGAGCTGTTCATCTATCTCGACCATCAGCCTCGTCATGGTACATCCTGGATATGCACAACTTCGCTGGATACAGACTACCATATTGTCAGGACCATAAGCAACCGGGGGTCCGGCCCGGATGCCCGGCACGGCGGGGCGCGGCGCTCAGAATCTGGCCCCAGGGCGGACCGGGGGCAGGTCGGAGCGGTTCACGGATGAAAGGCGCCTGCTGCCAGCCCCTGAAAATTCGAAGCACCCCGGCGCAACCCTACGGCCTCTCCGGCCGGGCACCTCACCCCCCGTCCGGGCGCCCCCACCGAGGCCACCAGGCTGAGATGACCCCGTCCAGGGCCCCGGATTTCCGGCCCCCGCGGCGGCAGGCATCAGCGGCCTACAGGGTGAGGGTGAGTGCCGTCCCGGCCAGGTAGAGGCCCAGGGCGTACCAGAAGACCACCCCCAGGCCGAAATGCTGCGCCAGCAGGCCGAGAATGAGGGGCGAAATGGCCGCAAAGAGGGCGTTGTTTCCCCACATCAGGCCGATTATGCTCCCCTCGAGGCGAAGCCCCTCCGCGAGATCCATTGCTACTGCCTGCAAAATAGGATTTGCCCCATAGAGAATTGCGCCCATCAGCCCGACCAGGACCGTCAGCCCCAGGCCCTGCCCCACCAGGCCCATTCCGGCGGCCAGGACCGCCGACGCCCCCATCACCCCCAGGACCACCCGCTTCCGGCCGACCCGGTCGGAGAGGCCGCCCAGCAGCGGTCCGGTGATTATGCCCAGGCCGGTAAGAAGCGAAACGTGGAGGCCAACCATGACCGGGTCCAGGTGAAGGATCTCGCTCAGATAGAGGGGCAGAAAGACCAGGAGGGAGTTATCGGCCATGCCCCGCAGACCGGCCACGGCCATGAGCCTGGGAAGAGCTCCGGCCCGGAAGAGGCCAGCCAGGCCCCCGAAAACTTCCCGGAACCCTGGGGAGGCCTTCCCCCGGCCCGCCGGCCCGGCTGAGACCCACCGGAGGGCAACCAGCAGAACTCCGCCAATGGCCACGGCCGGTCCGATCGAGAGCTGAAGCACCGTCCGCCAGTCCATCGCCCGGAGGAGGATTCCCACCAGCACCGGCCCCACCGTATCCCCCACGCTGCCGCTGGCCCGGTGCAGGGCAATCAGCAGGCCGCGACGGCCGGGGAACCGCTGGGAAAGGATGCTGAGGGCGGGCGGGTGCCAGAGGGACCCGGCGCCGGTGGCCAGGCCAAACGCCAGAGCGATGAGGATGTACGAGGGCGCCGCGGCCGCCAGGAAGTAACCGACACCCATGAGGCCCAGGGCCAGGGCCAGCATCAAAGCCCGGTAGTGCTGGAGGCGGTCGACCAGCAGGCCGCCCCCCATGCTGGAGATCCCGCCGGTCAGCCGCCGGATGGTGTCGATAAGGCCGGCCTCAACGGGGGCCAGGCCCAGACTTGAGTAGACCACGGGCAGAATAACCAGGAAGCCCTGGCCGTAGGTGTGCTGAACGGCGTGGCTGCCGATAATGGCCGCGGGAACGAGGCGGTCGCCGGCGGCTGAGGGCGTCGTCGTGCCCGCGGCCGTCTGGTGCTGAACCACTGGGTCCCTCCGGTGCCTTCTGGTAACTTATATAATAGTCAGGTTGGCCCCTTTCCGCAAAACCTTTCGGAGGCCTGGAGGATGGTCACCGTCAGCGGCCGGCTCATCGGTGCCCCCGTTAAGCGGGTCGAAGACCCCCGGTTCATTACCGGTGCGGCCCGGTACGTGGCCGATATCCGGGTGCCCGGCCTGCTCCACGTTGCCTTTCTCAGGAGCCCGTATGCCAGCGCCCGCATCCGCCGGCTCGACCCCTCCCGGGCCCGGGCCCTGCCCGGCGTCGTTGCGGTCATAACCGGCGAGGACGTTGCCAATCTTGGGGATATGCCGGCCAACCGGGTGGTCGAAGGCATGCGCGTCCCGCCGCACCCCCTGCTGGCCCGAGACCGGGTCCGGGCCGTCGGGGAGCCGGTCGCCGCCGTGGTGGCCGAGGCCCCCGCCCTGGCCCGGGATGCCCTGGAGCTCATCGAGGTCGAGTATGAGCCCGGTCCGGCCGTCGTTGACCCGGAAGCGGCCGTCCAGCCGGGTGCGCCCCTGGTTCACCCGGAGTTCGGGACGAATGTCGCCTTCACCTTCGGCCAGGAGGGCGGGGATGTGGAGGGCGCCTTTGCCCGGGCCGACCGGGTCGTTCGGCTCAAGATCGCCCATTCCCGGATTGCGGCGGTGGCGATGGAGCCCCGGGGCGCCCTGGCCGTCCCCGACCCGGCCACCGGCGAGCTCACCGTCTGGGTTTCCACCCAGTCGGTTTACAACGTTCGGAGCGCCCTCTCGGCCGTCCTCGGCGAGCCCGACCACCGGATCCGGGTCATCGCCCCGGACGTCGGGGGCGGGTTCGGGTCGAAGGGGTGCGCCTACCGGGAGGAGGTTCTCACCGCCTACCTGGCCCGCACCCTCGGCCGGCCGGTCCGCTGGGTTGCCACGCGGAGCGAGGACCTGCTCAGCACGATGCAGGCCCGGGAAGAGGTCGATTACGTGCAGGCCGCCGTGGCCGCCGACGGCCGGGTCCTGGGCCTCAAAGTCGAGAGCATTTACAACCTTGGGGCCTTTCTCCAGCTCAGCACGGCGATGCCGCCCCTCCGGACCCCGGTCTACTGCGTCGGGGCCTACGACATCCGCAACGTCCGGACGCGGGTAACAGCCGTCTTCACCAACACCATTCCGACCGGCCCCTACCGGGGCGCCGGCCGGCCCGAGGCGGCCTTCGTCGCCGAGCGGCTCATGGACGAGGTGGCCCGGGAGCTGGGCCTCGACCCGGCTGAGGTGCGCCGGCGAAACTTCATCCGGCCCGAACAGTTCCCCTACCGGACGGCCACCGGGGTGGTCTACGACAGCGGCGACTACGGCCGGGCCCTGGACCGGGCGCTGGAGCTGGTTGACTACACCGGCCTGCGGGCGGAGCAGGCCCGGGCCCGGGCGCAGGGCGAACTTATGGGCATCGGCCTGGCAACCTACATTGAGCTTTCGGCCCAGGGGTGGGAGAGCGGGGCGGTCCGGGTCGAGCCCAGCGGCCGGGTAACGGTCCTCACCGGCTCGGTGCCCCACGGGCAGGGCCACGAGACGGCCTGGGCCCAGATTGTGGCCGACGAGCTCGGGGTGCCCCTTGAAAACGTCCGGGTAAGGTACGGGGACACCGGGGTGGTGCCGGTGGGAATCGGCACCTTCGGTTCCCGCAGTGCGGCCCTGGCCGGCAGCGCCCTGGTTGTCGCCGCCGAAAAGGTCAGGCAGAAGGCCCTTCAGATTGCAGCCCACCTGCTGGAGGCCTCCCCCGAGGACCTGGTTTACGAGGGCGGCCGAATTTTCGTCCGGGGCGCGCCGGGCCGGGCCGTAACCCTGGAGCAGGTGGCCCGGGCGGCCTACAGCCGGGCGCCGGCGCCCGGCATCGAGCCGGGCCTCGAGGCCACCGCCTATTTTCAGGCCCCTCAGGAAGGGTACTCCTTCGGGGCTTACGTGGCGGTCGTCCGGGTCGACCCGGAGACGGGGGTGGTCCGGCTGGAGAAGATGGTGGCCGTGGACGACTGCGGCCGGGTGATCAACCCCCTGCTGGTGGAGGGCCAGATTCACGGCGGCCTGGCCCAGGGCATCGGCCAGGCCCTGCTGGAGCGGGTCGCCTACGACGAGAACGGCCAGCTGCTTACCGGAACCCTGATGGACTACGCCGTGCCCCGGGCTGAGGACCTGCCGGCTTTTGTGGTGGACCGGACCGAGACGCCGGGTCCCGGCAATCCCCTCGGGGTAAAGGGGGTTGGTGAGGCCGGAACCATCGGGGCGCCCCCGGCCATTGTCAATGCAGTGGTGGATGCCCTGGCCCCCCTGGGGGTCCGGCACATCGACATGCCCCTCACCCCGGAGCGGGTCCTGGCCGCCATCCGGGCTGCCGGGAAGTAAAGCCGGCCGTAGCGGGTGGCCGCCCGGACGTGGGTTTAAGGGACCGGACGTGTTAGAATTTGAGTGAAAACTGGAGCGGTGTCGACGGACAAATCTCAGGAATGGTTGATGTGCCGGTTCTCGTTCTGAACCAGAACTACGAGCCCCTGAACGTGTGCAACGTCCGGCGGGCTTTTGTCCTCCTCGACCGGGGCAAGGCCGAAGTGCTTGAGCACGCCGACGGCGTACTGCGCACGCCGAACCGCGTCTTCCGGCTGCCGTCGGTCATCCGGCTCGTTTACATGATCAAGCGGCCCCGGCCGGAGGTGAAGCTCACCCGGCGGGAGATCTTTCTGCGGGATAACTATACCTGCCAGTACTGCGGGACCCGCACCCGGGACCTGACAATTGACCACGTCATCCCGCGGCACCGGGGCGGAAAGCACGTCTGGGAGAACGTGGTGAGCGCCTGCAAGGCCTGCAACCACAGGAAGGCCAACCGCACCCCGGAAGAGGCCGGGATGAAACTCATCCGCCCGCCCCGGCGTCCCCGGGCCAACGCCCGCTACCTGGTGGCCCAGTACCAGCCCCAGTCCGAGTGGCTCAAGTTCATACCGGAGTGGGAGCTTTCGGACGACTGACGGGTCGTCCGACCCCGAGCCTGCTAGCGGCCGCCCTCGGGGCGGCCTTTTTTCTGTTCTGCGCCCTTCCCCGCCTCAGCCAGCCCCTGGTCTACGACGAGGTGAACTTTGCGCTGGCCGGGGAGGCCGTAGCTGCCACCGGCCGGCCCCTCGCCCGGGCCGGCTTCATGGAAGACCGGGGCAGTTTTGACCGGGAGTTTCAATACGCCCTCTGGCACCCGCCCCTTTACGTCTATACCCTCGGCCTGGCCTTCCGGCTCTTTGGGGTCGGCGAGGCCCAGGCCCGGCTGGTCGGGGTCGCGGGCACCCTGGCCGCCGGCGGACTTCTGTTTGTCCTGACCCGGCGGCTGACGGGAAAATCCTGGCCGGCGGCCGGCGCGGTCGGACTCTTTCTCACCCACCCCCTTACGGTGCAGAGCAGTCTGCTTCTGGACATCGATGGGTCGGTGCTTCTGCCCCTCTTTCTGGGTGCGGTTCTGGCCGCCACCGGGCTGGTGGGCCGGGTATCACCCGGCGGGGTTGTCCGGACCGGCCTTGCGTTCGGCCTGGCCCTGCTTGCCAAGCTCACAACGCCCCTGGCCATCCCACCGGTCCTGGGCCTCGCCCTGCTGGCTCGGGGGTACGGAATCGGGGCCTGGGCGGCGGCCGGGGTGGTCAGCCTGCTCGGCGTCGGGTTCTTCGCCGGATTGTGGGGACTTTTCAGCCAGGCCCTCAGCCTGCCCTTTACAATGCCCCTGGAGGTGACGGCCGCCGAGGCGCGGCTGGCCCTGGGGGCGGGCCTTTCCGGGGTTGAGACCGGCTGGTGGCTTTCGCCACCCCTGCTTATCCTCTTCGGCTGGGCGTTCGGCCGCCGGGCCAGGACCTGGCCTGGCGGGAATAAGGCTGAGGCGGCCGACCTGGTCACCCTGCTGGGGGCGGTCGTTCTGGGGGTGTACCTTGCCAGGACGGCCGGCTACTTTCCAAAGTATCAGGTAGCGGCGGTGCCCCTCATGGCCGCGGCCGTCGCCACCGGGCTCGGTCGGGACATCGCGGGCCTCCGGCCCCAACGCCGGGCGCTGACCGTGGCGGCGGGGGCTGTCGGCGGCCTGGCGGCCGCCCTCGCCGCAGGGGACGGGCCTTTCCTTCAGACCGCCCGGTCACACGGGGGGTTGCCGCTGGTGGCGGCCGGCAGCATCGCTGCGGGCGCCGGGCTTGCCCTCACTGAAAAACTCAGGCCCATGCCCTGGGCCGTCGCCGGCCTCGTCGGCGTCCTTGCAGGCTGGTCGGTAGCCACCGACCTGATGCAGCGGTCGGCCCCCTACTCCACCGCCTATTTTTACGGGGCGCGGGGGAACGTTCAAGCCGCCCGGCTTCTGGACGGCCTGGTTGGGCCGGATGAGTACTACGTCGCCGCAAAGGAAGTCGCGTACTACGCCGCCAACCGCAACTACATCGACATGCACACCGCCTACGCCCTGCTGCGGGACCGGCCGGCCTTTGACGGCCATCTGCTCGGCCGGCAGGTACGGGTGTGGGTCCTCTTCGTGCGGGACCCGGCCGTCCGGGCCTTCTTCGAGTCAAAGCTCGGGCCGGCCTACCGGCCGAGGGTTTCGGCCGGAGATTATCTTATCTACGTGCGGGGCGAATGGCCGCCGGGCTAGGACTTTGCCGCCCGGTCGGCGATTTCAAGCACCTCGTCGAGGATGGATACCCCGAGCCGGAGCTCCTCTTCGGTGATGGTGAGGGGCGGGGCGATAATCAGGATGTTCCAGCGGCCGTAGACGTAGAGGCCCCGGTCGAGGGCGGCATTGCGGATATCGTTGAGGACGCCCTGGGTCGGGGCATTCCAGGGAACCAGGGGCTCCCGGCTCTCCCGGTCCTTCACCAGCTCGACGGCCCAGAAGAGGCCCAGGCCCCGCACCTCTCCGACGGACGGGTGGCGCTCGTAAAGGCCCTGGAGAAGCCCGCCCAGAGTCTGGCCCATTGTAGCCGCCCGCTCGATGAGGTTCTCCTCCTTGTAGACCTGCATGTTGGCAATGCCGGCGGCGCAGGCGAGGGGGTGGCCGGCATAGGTGAGGCCCGACGGGAAGGGTCGGTCGTCCAGGAACCGGGCGATCCTTTCGGAGATGATGACGCCCCCCAGGGGCACGTAGCCGCTGGTGACGCCCTTGGCGAAGGTCATGATGTCCGGGGCGACGTCCCAGTGCTGGACGGCGAACCACTTGCCGGTGCGGCCAAATCCGCTCATCACCTCGTCAGAGATTAGGAGAATGCCGTACTTGTCGCAGAGGCGGCGGACTTCCGGCCAGTACCGGGGCGGGGGCACGATGACCCCGTTGCTGCCCGTAACCCCCTCCAGCATGATGGCCGCGACCTGGTCCGGCCCCTCGTACCAGATGACCTCTTCGATATGGGCGACGCACTGGAGGGTGCAGTCTGCCGCCCGACTGCAGAAGGGGCACCGGTACCGGTAGGGGTCAAAGACCCGGACGACGCCGGGAATGCCCGGCTCCCAGGGCCAGCGGCGGCTGTCGCCCCCCACCGACATGGAGCCGTAGGTCCCCCCGTGGTACGAGCGGTAGCGGCTGATGACCTTCTGCCGGCCCGTGTACAGCCGGGCGATCTTGATGGCGTTTTCGTTGGCCTCGGTTCCGCCCGTGGTGAACATCGTCTTCTTGAGGCCGGGCGGGGCCACTTCGGCGATCATCCGGGCCAGGGTGCTCCGGCTTTCGTGGTCGAAGGTCGGGCCGATGTAGCAGAGGCGCTCGGCCTGCTCCTTGATGGCGGCCACCACCTTCGGATGCTGGTAGCCGATGTTGACGTTGATGAGCTGGGCCGAAAAATCCAGGTAAGCCTTGCCGTTGGCGTCGTAGAACCAGCAGCCCTGGGCGTGGGTGACCGGGATGTGGCGGACCTGCGACTGGGTTGACCAGGGAACCAGCACATACTCGCGAGTTTCCCGCTCGACGGTGGCCGCATCCAGCATCGGTTTGACCTCCTCTTTCGACTTTACCTTCCCCGGAAGACGGGCGGACGCTTCTCGACAAAGGCCCGGGTCCCCTCCAGGGCGTCCTCGGTGCGGGCAACCCGGTCGAAAAGCTCGGCCTCGAGCTTGAGGGCCTCGTCCAGGGGCAGGTAAATTCCCCGGTAGGCGGCCTCCTTCGCCGCCTGAACGGCCAGGGGGGCGTTGGCGGCGACCTTTTCAGCTAGCTCAAAGGCCGTCGGCAGGAGGGCTTCGGGTTCGACAACCCGGTTGACCAGGCCGACCGCCAGGGCCTCCCGGGCGTCGATAAGCTCCCCGGTAAACAGCAGCTCCAGGGCCTTGCCGAAAGGAATCAGCCTCGGAAGCCGCTGGGTCTGGCCGCCGGCCGGCAGGATTCCCCGTCGGACGCCCATGGTGCCGAAGACGGCATTGGTGGCGGCGATGCGGATGTCGCAGGCCAGGGCCAGGGCCAGCCCGCCGGCCAGGCAGTAGCCGGCGATGGCAGCGATCACCGGCTTCCAGGTCGACGGGTAGGGGCTCGGACCGTCCTGGGCGTAGCCCCGCTCGAGGAGACCCGGCACCCGGGTGCGCAGGTCGGCGCCGGCAGAGAAGGCCCGGCCGCCGGCCCCGGTAATGATGGCGACCCGCAGGTCGGGGTCCCGGTCGAATTCGGCCCAGGCGTCGGCAAGGGCGGCGACGGTGGGCGTGTCGAGGGCGTTATGGACTTCCGGCCGGTTGATGGTGATGAGGGCGACGTGGCCCCGGCGCTCAAAGCTGAGTGTCATGGTCCTTCTGGCCGATTGTAGGTTTACCCGCCCCCAACCGTCAAGCCGCGGCCCTGAACGCCTCTATCCGCTTAACCTGGGCGATGACTTCCCTTGCGGCCTCCCGGTCTGCGGGCGTCCCCAGCGGCAGGTTCATCGCCACCGAGGTCACCAGGCCCCCGTAGCGCTCCCGCAGGCGGCCGGCGATTTCGTCGTAAGTGCCGATGGTGGCGTAGGTCTCGAGCATCTCGTCGGTGATGAGCTGGGCCATCTCGGCCCATTTCCCCTGGAGGGAGAGCCGGTGGAGCCGGTCGACGGTCTCGCCCCAGCCGTGGACTTCCATAACGGGCCGGTAGGTCCGGGTCGAGGCGTAGAACGCCAGCTGGCGGCGGACCGCTTCCCGCTGCGGGGCGAGGTCGGACTCGGTCCGGCCGGTTATGACGAAGCCGGCCCCGGCCAGGCCGAAGTTTTCCAGGGTGCGTCCGGCCCGGGCCGCTCCCGCCCGCACGGCCGGGATAATAACTTCCCGCAGGTACTTCGGGCTCAAAAAGGGGTGGAGCCGGATCCCGTCGCAGATCTCACCGGCCAACCTGGCCATGAAGGCGTTGACGGCGGCGATGTAAATGGGAATGCTGGGGTGCTCGATGGGACCGGGGTTGAAAAATGGGGTCATGAGCGTAAAGCTGTAGTGGGCGCCCCGGAAGTTAAGGGGGGTTCCGTTCTGCCAGCAGTCCCAGATCGCCCGCAGGGCTAAGACGTACTCCCGCAGGCGGGGCCCCGGCGCCGTCCAGGGCACGCTGAAGCGGCGCTCGTTGTGGCCCTTCACCTGGGTTCCCAGACCCAGCAGGAGGCGTCCGCCCGAAAATTTCTGCAGGTCCCAGGCGGTGTAGGCGACGACCATCGGGCTTCGGGGGAAGGCGATGGCCACGGAGGTTCCCAGGAGCGGCCGCCGGGAGTGCTCGGCGGCGAGAACGAGCGGCAGGAACGGGTCGTGGCTGGTTTCGCTGGTAGTCACCACGTCATAGCCCACCTCTTCGGCCCAGCGGACGATTTGGGGGACGATCCCGAGGTCCCGCCCCTGAATGTGGTATTCAACGAGCATTTCCCGCCACCTCGAACGAAAGGCTGTGGTCCGCCTGATATTAGCACAGCGGCGGGAGGCCGGTCACGGCCGGCCGTGGCCGGAAGCTTCCCAACTGAGCTATCATTGAGCCGTGAGGTCCCCAGGCGGCCGCTACAGGTGGTCCAGCCGAAGGCGTGGGGGCGTCCCGTGGCTTCGGGTCCTCCTGACGGCCGGGGTTCTAATGGCCGGCCTCGGGGTTTTGTTCTGGCTCCGCACGGCTCTCCCGGGACCGACCGAACCCCCGCCGGCAGCTGTTGCCGGCGACGCTTCGCCCAGCCCCGGGCCGGCCGTCGCCCCCCAGCCGACCACAACGGGTGTTCCGGCCCAGTCCCCCTCCCCCACCTCCGCCCCGCCGTCCGGGGATGAAAGCCTGCTTATCTGGGTCAACCAGGAGCGGGCGCTCCCGCCCGACTTTGAACCGTCCGACCTGGTGCCCATAACCGGCGTCCCGGTTGTTAACCAGGGGATGCTCCTGCGCCGGGTGGCCCTGGAGGCCCTGCGCCGGCTGGTGGCGGCGGCCCAGGCCGGGGGCCTCCAGCTGTTCGTAAGCTCGGCCTACCGGTCGTATCAGACCCAGGTCGCCGTGCACAATTACTGGGTTCAGGTCCTCGGGCCGGCCCGGGCGGCCAGGGTGAGCGCCAAACCCGGCCACAGCGAGCACCAGCTCGGCACCACCGTCGACCTGACAACTCCCCGGGTTGGCTACCAGCTCACCGAGGCCTTTGGGGAGACCCCCGAGGGCCGGTGGCTCCAGGCTAACGCCCACCGGTTCGGGTTTGTGATGAGCTACCCGGCCGGCAAGGAGGATATAACCGGGTATGAATACGAGCCCTGGCACTTCCGGTACGTCGGCGTCGACGTTGCCACGTATATCCATGAGGCCGGTATCTCCCTCGAAGAGTATTTCCGGAGGCTGAACCGGCCGTGAGCCGCCGCCCCGGGTTGCCTCCAGTTCGACGGGCGGCCCTGATACTGGCCCTCGGCCTCGTAGCCGGGACCGCCGCCGGCCTTCCCTTCTGGGTTTCCGCCCCGGCCCGGCCTGAAGGCCTCGGGTTAGCCCCCGGCCGGGCGGCCTCGCCCCGCCCGAAGGCGTTCCGTCCGGCCGGGACCCGTCTGCAGACTCTGGTCGAAGAGTTTGTCCGGAGTCTTCCGACCGACTTTGGAACCATCGGCGTTGCGGTCAAAAACCTCCGGACCGGGGAGACGGCGGAATATAATGCGGACCACGTCTTCGAGGCGGCCAGCCTTTACAAACTGGGGGTGATGCTCGGGGTTTTCGACGCCGTCGAGTCCGGGGAGCTCGACCTGGATGACCCCATGGTCATACCGGATTGGGCCGTGAGTTCGAGCGACTGGAGCGTTTACTACGCCGGGGATGTGGTCACCGGTTGGGAAGCCCTTGAGGCGATGATTACCCTGAGCGACAACCCCACCGCCCTGGTCTTTATGGAGGTGCTCGGCGTCGACCGGATAAACCGGGTGCTCGGAAGGTACGGGCTTGATTCGACCCATGTCGACTGGTGGGAGCCGACCACAACCCCGGCCGACGTGCTGAAAATCTTCGAGCTCATCGATGCCGGGCGGGCGGTGAGCCCGCAGGCAAGCGAGCAGATGCGCCAGATTCTTCTGCGGCAGCGGGACAACCGGCGGATCCCGGCCGGACTGCCCCCCAACGTGCCGGTGGCCCACAAGACCGGCAGTCTGCCCGGCATCGCCCACGACGCCGGCATCATCTACCTGCCGGCCGGCCCGGTGATTCTGGTGGCAATGACGGCAGACCTTTCTGATTATGCGGCCGGGGAAGAGGCGATTGCCGGGCTGGCCAGCCTGGTGGCCGACTATTTTGCCGGCCGCAGTTGACTTAAAATCTGAGTAGAAAGCCAGGAAAGGCGAGGTGAGGTGTGATGGCCGAGGCGCTGTTCATCGTTGACCCGCAGCTCGATTTCATGCCGGGAGGCGCCCTGCCGGTGCCGGAGGGCGACAGGATCGTGCCCGTTGTAAACCGGTACGTCGAGCACTTCCGGAAGGCCGGAAAGCCCATTTTTGTCTCCCGGGACTGGCACCCGGAGGTCACGAAGCATTTCCAGCAGTACGGGGGCATCTGGCCGCCCCACTGCATCCAGGGCACCCGCGGCGCCGAGTTCCACCCGGAGCTCGACCTCAAGGATGCGGTGGTGATTTCCAAGGGGATGGACCCCGAGCGGGACAGCTACTCGGCCTTTGACGGGTTCGAGCCGGATGGGACCCCGCTCGAGGAGGGACTCAGGCGGCGGGGGATCGAGCGCCTCTACGTGGCCGGCCTGGCCACCGACTACTGCGTCCGGTGGACGGTGCTGGAGGCCCTCAAGCGGGGCTTTAAGGTAACCGTCCTGCTGGACGCCATCCGGGGCGTAAACCTCAAGCCCCACGACTCCGAGGAGGCCATCGAGGAGATGGTCCGCCAGGGGGCCGACGTGGCCACCCTGGAGCGGCTTCCGGCGCCGGCCCCGGCCTGAAGCCCACCGCTGGCGGCCTACCGCAGGTCAGACGGCCAGGCCCAGCCGCTGGCCGTCCAGGCAGATGCTCTCGTAAAAGGCGAACCAGTGGTCTTCAAGCCAGCGGCTGTAGTCGGCGAGCTTGTCCCCAAGGCCCCGGCGGCGGAGCTCCCGCTCCACGATGCCGCCCCGGTGGGGGTAGCGGTATTTCCGGGGCAGGGGCGAGCCGAAGCCGTGGGCGTAGTGGACGAGCTCGTGGGCGATGGTGACCTCGATAATGACGGGCGGGACGGCCGGGAGCCGCAGCAGCCCGTTGACGCCGATGAGGGTGTGGCGCTGGCACTCGGAGAGCTTGATGACCCCAAGGCGCGTCTTCCAGTTGCCCATGAAGCGGATGATGACCTCATTAACCCGCGGCACATCCGCGAAATAACCCTGCCATATTCTGTCAAGTTCTTTGGCGAGCCACAGGTCTGAGCGCAACGGTCCGCTTTTCCTCCCTCCGATTTTCAGGTTCAGGACGCAGGGATTATCAATCAGGTGTTTTGCAAAAGTCAAGGGTGGTATCCGGGAGTTTTGGTCCCCGCCGGGGAATCGGCGGGCCGGGGCTCTTGACATTCGGCCGGGATCGGGCGATACTAAAGTTGGGTTGGGCTGCTGGGCGGTTAGCTCAGACTGGTTAGAGCGCGTCGTTCACACCGACGAGGTCGGAGGTTCAAGTCCTCCACCGCCCACCGCGCGCCAGTAGCTCAGCTGGATAGAGCGCAGCCCTGCGGAGGCTGAGGTCGTGGGTTCGAGCCCCGCCTGGCGCGCCCCGTCGGTCGGGTGGCCGGCCAGCCCCCGGCCCTTTTTCGCATCCGGGCGGTTAGCTCAGCCGGTTAGAGCGCCACTCTTACAAAGTGGAGGCCGGAGGTTCAAGTCCTCCACCGCCCACCCTTTTCGCACCCGTCACCCCAGGGTAGGCCTCCCGACAGTTCACCCGGAACTCGCCTCCTGGCCGGCGCCCGGGGCGGAACCCGCGGCGCAAAAGTGCCGCCAAGCCTCGAGCACCCGGTTCAGGTAGAACAGTGCCAGCGAACGGAGCGAATAGGCATACTCGGGGTCGAGGGGGCAAATTGTCCGTGGACCACCCGGTTGCGGCCCTCAATAATCTGCACCAGTCGCGACAGGTCGGCCGGGATGACCTTTCGGCTCTCCAGATATTCCACCTTGGCCCGCCAGCCCGGAAAAAGATCGGGCTGGTCCCCAAGCCGCTCAAGCATCAGGTTGAGGATGCCCTCGATCTCCGGGAAGACGACCCGAAGGGCACCAATATAATCGCGGCGTGTCAACAGCTCGACGAACCGGGCGATCCGATCCCTGGCCACTGCCGGCAGGAAACCCTGCCGGAGCAGGTCGGTCAGCTTTGATAGTTCCGTCCCTAATCCCAGGTATTTGTGCGTGTGCGAGTCGAAGTATGCCGAGACCACGTCGTCCCAGAGGTTATCCTGAGCCAGGACCTGTGAGATAATCCCACGACCATAGCCGCTCAAAACTGTTCTCAAATCTAACAGTGACGGGAACTCCCAGGAAGACATGAATTCCTCATCACTGGGCCAATCCGAAGCTGCGGACTCCGCCGCAGGAGCCTCAACCCGACTGTCCTCGGCGAGAACTCTTAGTTCTTTCAAAAGCCGAAGTTTCCACAACGGCGTCATGTTCCGGTCTGAGAAAGTGATATTGTGTGGTCATGGATAGCACTCGACCTGCAAATCGTCAACCCGGTCACTCCCCGGGGCCTCGTTCGGCGGCGGGACGGGAATTTCAGGCCCAGGCTTCTCCGGTCAAACCCGCGCTTTCGAGTCAGGCAGAATAGCTCGGCGCGGTGCTAGGGGTGGTTCAGCGCCGGGCCGACCCGCCACAACGGGGTTGCTGCCGATGGCCCGCCAGGTAAGGTTGCCCCGGGCAAGGCCCCGACTCACCGACAGCCCCTTTGGCGGTGGCCGTTACCATCGGACGAACTCTTTGAGGGCGAGGATTTTCGGCATGCCTTCGGGCAAGTCTTTGAGGTCATTTTCCCAGCAGACAATAAAATCACACCCGTCTTTGGGGTGTCCGTGCCGGATGAAATCACTAGCCCTGACTTCGAACTCTATCGTCCTGATTTTCCTATCCCGGTCCACCACTTCAGCGTCGGGAAATTGGCTCCGTAGCCGTACCACATAAGGGAATCCTAAATCCCGGTGCAGGAGGGCGAAGAAGTAGAGAATCTCTTGCTCATATTCGGGTTCAAACAAAGCGGCTAATATGCGTACCGGTTTAGCCCTTTCTCTACTTTTTCTTGCCGGTGGAACACGCCGCTCTGGCCCACCAATTACTTCGTAGAGAAAACTTCCCAACGCGATAGTCGTATACGCATCGAGTTCTGTATCCTGGTACCCAAAGTAGGTCAATAACATGCGGTTGAGAAGTTCGCACTTCTGGCCTGTCGAGAGCATCTCGTAGCTCTTACCATAGACGTTATAAGCCTGGTGAACATAGTTAAGTCCCAACCGGCGGGTAAAGTGCTCCAGGTGCTCGGTGCTGAGAATAGGCAACATCTTTTCTGGGGAATAGCAGAAGAGGATCTTCTTGGCCACCTGCTTGTCCCCACCGAATCCTCTGATCCTTCCCCAATCAGCATCTATCTTATTGGCAATGTCCATGGAAGAGTCTACAGCTAGCTCAAGAAGTTTCTTGAAGGCCTCTGAGTTCGTGCTGGCCGCCCTTCTGTATAAATCGCTGCCAGGATTCATGTGAGCTAAATCCTTCAGCCTGTGTTCGATCCAGTATAAAAACCGGGAAATCTCGTCCGGCGAAAGCTCGGCGATCTTCTCCGGATGTTCCCTGAAAGGATACCGCTGAAGAAACTCGGAATGGAGCCTGACGCGCTCCTGCAGGGCCTCCTGGTGTTCCCCCTTGAACCGCTCCAGCGCCGCCAGCAGCGCCTGAGCAGAACTACTTTCCATTTGCCGCCTCCTCTGGAAGCGAAGAACTGGGGTGGAACTATTGCCGTCGCCCATAAAATACCATTGGTTGCGCCTAGAGTCAAAGGGAACTCCAGGTGCAGTTTTCCGGAGAGCGCCCAAATAAGTTTTTTATAGCGCCCCGGCCTTTCGGGCTCTCACTCATCCCGCAGGCGTCCCCGGCTTGGAAGTTGTCCGAATGTATCCTCCAATAGCGTGGCTACTGTTGCAGGCAACCCGGCGTGAAAGCCTATGGTTAGGGAAGGAGCCTGTCCGCCCGAGGACTGCCGCGGCATGTCGGGCTACTATCATCTGCCGAAGCCCGCTCGGAACCTAACTGCCCTGAGTACTCGGAACTGTATAATCCGAACAGGAAAGGTCGACCGAACCGGGCATGGCTTACGGAATCGAACTAAACCTGGAGTTCAGGCAGGCGCTGGAGCTCCTCGAGCGAAGTCACCACCACGTCCTCGTGACCGGCCGGGCCGGGACCGGCAAGTCGACCCTCCTTCAGTACTTCGTTGCGCACACCTCCAAAAACGTCGCCGTCCTCGCCCCGACGGGGGTGGCCGCCGTTAACGTGGGCGGCCAGACCATCCACTCCTTCTTCGGCTTCAAGCCGAACGTAACCCCCGAGGAGGTGGGTGAGCTGGCCGCAGCGGCCGGGTCGAAGCGGGTCTACCGGCAACTTGAAATGCTGGTTATCGACGAGGTCTCCATGGTCCGGGCCGACCTGCTTGACTGCGTCGACCGGTTTCTCCGCATCGCTCGCAGGGCCCCGAACCGCCCCTTCGGCGGGGTCCGGATGGCCTTCTTCGGCGACCTCTACCAGCTTCCGCCGGTGGTGACCCGCCGGGAAAAGGCGGCCATCGACGCCCTTTACGAAACGCCGTATTTTTACAGTTCCCTCGCCTTTCAACAGGTGGACGTGAAGCTGGTCGAGCTCGAAAAGGTCTACCGGCAGACCGACGACCGGTTTCTGGAGCTCCTGGGGGCGATCCGGAGCGGTCGGGTGACGGAGGCCGAACTGGCGCTGTTAAACAGCCGCTGTCTGCCCGATTTTGAGCCGGGTCCGGCCGACCTTTACGTCCAGCTCACCGCCACCAACGCCCTGGCCGACGAGACCAATCAGCGCCAGCTGGCGCGCCTGCGCGGCCGGCTATACACGTTTATCGGGGAGCTTTACGGCGACTTCGGGGAGGACCACGCCCCGGCCCCCATCCGCCTTGACCTGAAGGTGGGGGCGCAGGTGATGCTGGTAAGCAACGACTCCCGGGGCCGCTGGGTGAACGGGACCCTGGGCCGGGTGGTCCGGGTCGTTGCCGGACGCGGGGACGAGCCGCCGGTGGTGCTGGTGGAACTCCAGGACGGCGACCTGGTCGAGGTCGGCCCCCACACCTGGGAACTTTACGAATATTATGTCGAGGATGGGCAACTCAGGTCCCGGGTGGTGGGCCGGTACGTTCAACTGCCGCTGACGCTTGCCTGGGCGGTGACCATACACAAGAGCCAGGGCAAGACCTTCGACCGGGTGATCATCGACATCGGGCGGGGCGCCTTTGCGCCGGGCCAGGTTTACGTCGCCCTGAGCCGGTGCCGCACCCTGGAAGGGATCGTTTTGCGTCGGCCGATTCAGAAAAAGCACATCTGGGTCGATTACCGGATTGCCGATTTTCTCACCCGGCTCCACTACCGGCAGGCCGACGAGGTTCTGCCCCCGGACCGGCGCCGGGCCCTCATCGAAGAGGCGATCCGGACCGGTTCGGCCCTGGAGGTCGTCTACCTGAAGCCGGGCGGGGAGAAGAGCCGCCGGGTGATCCTGCCGAAGGAGCTGGGCGAATTCGAGTACGGCGGCCGGCGCTTCCTCGGGGTCCGGGCCTACTGTACGGCCCGCCGGGACGAGCGCCTCTTCCGGGTCGACCGCATCCTTGAACTCAGACCGGCCACCCCGAACCCCTACGGGTAGAAGAACGTCACCCAGGCCCAGAAGGCGACCAGGTCCAGGCTCGCCAGCAGAAGACACAGCCCCGGCAGGAACCAGCGGCCCAGCCGGGTCGGGACCAGCCGGGCCCAGCCGACCACCAGCAGCAGACTCGCCGGGACGGCCGCCGTAAAAAGATACCGGCCCTGCAGGTAGCTCGGGTCGATGAACCCGACATAGAGGCCGAGCATGGCGACGGCCAGGACCGGTGAAAGCCAGGCCAGGGCGACCAGCCCTGGCCCCGGCCAGGGGAAGTCCCGGCGGGGGATGAGCCAGCCGGCAAGGCCCAGGGCGGTCAGGGCGTACATGGCCCGGTACCAGTCGTCGGGGGCCCGGACGTGCATCCAGCCGAAGAAGCCCCAGTAAGAGTCAAAGACCCACCACCAGGGCCGGTCGGCGACCCGTTCGCCGAGGTCCGGGGTTGCCCCGAGCCGCTGCCGGATGACTTCCAGGGCGGTCTTTGCCCGGTCCAGACTTACAAGGTCCGTCCGGTAGACGGCCCAGAGGCCGCCGAGGAGGATGAGGGCGGCGAGGAGGGCGAGGACCGCGGCGGCCGGCCGGCGGAGGCGGAGGGTTGCGGCCAGGTAGACGACCAGAAGGAGGGGGTGGAGGGCTAAGAGGAACACGGCGTTGGCCTTGGCGCTCAGGCCCAGGAGGGTCCCCCCGACGACGGCGGCGATGCCGGCCAGGGAGAAGGTGCGGGCGAAGAGGCGGGCCCAGCCGTAGACGGCCAGGCTTGCGCCCAGCTCGGCCAGGGGTCCCTCGTTTACCGTCGAGTTTATAAACGTGTGCTGGGGCCAGAAGACCACGGCGATGCCGACGCCCAGGGCGAGCCCCGGCCGGTCCGGAAGGAGGGTCCGGGCGGCGGCGATGCCCAGGGCGACGATGGCCAGGTTGAGGACCACCGACGAGAACCGGGCCAGGTAGAGCTGGTCGAATATCGGGCGGCCCAGGGCCGGGCCGATGAAGAGGGCCTGCCAGACGTAGGCCGTGGAGAACCGCTCGGACGGCAGGGTCCGGCCCAGGCTGATCTGGTCCAGGCTCTGAAGCCGCGGCTCGGGCGGGGGGCGGTGCCGGTAGTCAAAAAAGCGGGCCTCGTAAAGGGAGTCCAGAAGCTCCCGTTCAAAGCGGGGCCGGGCGGCCTGGACCGCCGGGTCGGCGCTGGGCCGGGGGATATCCCGAAGCCAGGCGAGAAACCCGCCGGGGTCCAGAACTTCGGCCGGCCCGCCCCGGCGGGCAATGGCCCAGGCGTACTCGAAGTGGCCGGGCTCATCCGGGGCCTGCCAGGCGGGCGTCAGGAAAACGTAAAGCAGACCCCGAATCAGCCCGATTCCGAGCAGGACGGCGACCGCAAGCCGGTAGGGGCCGGGGCGAGGCCCCAGCGGTTGCTTGCGCCGGAGGAGCCTGGTAAAATCCTCAAGCGGTGACATTCGGGCTACGGACCGCACGCTGACCCGTGCACTACCGGGTCCTGGCAGTTACCGGGCTTATTATCCTTCTGGTCGGCTCCATTATCGGCCAGCCGGCGTCCCGGCCGCCAGTCCACGCCGAAAACCGGCCGGAGTCAGGCCCGGCCGGAAGCGATCAGGCTCCCCAGCGGACCGGCCTCGCCCAGGAAACGACCCGGCTCTTCCTGCCCCTGGTGAACCGCCGGGCCCGGGCAGTGGTTCCCACGCCGTACGGGATCACCATGTACGGGAGCGTCGACGAGGCCGCCGGCCTCGGCCGGATGCAGGACGCCGGGGCCTCCTGGGTGGTAACCCTGATGGACTGGGGTCAGATCGAGCCGGTCAAGGGCCAGTTTAACTGGTCCCAGTTCGACACGAAGGTCCGCAACGCCCAGACGGCCGGGTTCGAGGTCTTCGTTCTGCTGGTAAACAACCCGGCCTGGGCCTCCTCCAATCCCAACGGGCCGGTGAACAACATCCAGGACCTGGTCGACTTCGTGACGGCCGCGGCCCAGAGGTACAGCTGCGAGGTTCCCGGCAACCCCTGCGTCCGGTACTGGTCGTTTTACCCGGAGCCGGACCGGAATACCCGGTTCGGCAACAACCCACAGGCCATGGCCGACATCGTGGCGGCCGTCGGCCCGGCGATTCGGGGCGTCATGCCCTCGGCGAAGGTGCTCATCGGCGGGCTGGCCTACGACTGGTTCACCGAGGATGGTGGTCCCTTCGTCCGGTCATTTCTGAGCGAGGTGCTGGCGGCCCTGAACAGCAGGGGCGGCGCCCGAAACTTCATCGACGCCGTGGCCTTTCACTACTATCCCATTTCGGAGGCCCGCTGGCCGACCATCCGGGAGAAGGCCGGGGAAATAAGGGGGATTATGGCCCAGGCCGGGGTGGGCGACCTTCCTGTTTATGTCCCCGAGATGGGCTTCTGGAGTTCGAACAATAACAACGTTAAAAACAAAAACCCGTGCTACAGTAGTGAGGATTACCAGGCCCGGCGGCTCGTCGAGATGTTCGTCCTGGGCCAGGCGGCCGGGGTGCAGAAGCTGGCCTGGTTCGAGGTTTTTGATGCCGTCAGTCTGGTAAACGACTACTGCACCGAGGAACACGGCCTCTTCTGGGGGACGGACCTCTCCCGGCCCAAGAAGGCCTACTGGGCGTATAAGACGCTGACCGCCGAGCTCGGCGGGTACGCCTACAGCCGGCCCCTCTCGACGGGGCAGGTTGAGGCCCACGTCTTCCGGGCGGCCGACGGCCGGGAGAAGGTCGTCGTCTGGTCCCAGCCGAAGGATCAGCCCGGAACCTTCCCTGTCGGCTGGGGGTGCGTCCAGGGCGTGAATATTACCGGCCAGCCTTTTCAGTACGCCGGCCCGGTGACCCTCAGCCTGCTGCGTAACGACGTCCTCTTCGTGCGGACCTGCCCCTGACCAGCAGCCTCTACCCGGCCGGTTAACCCGTTGCGGGTTCCCCGGAGAGGCCGGCCGGCACGGGCAGACCCCTGGCCCCGAGCAGTTCGGCGTACAGCCCGAGAATCCGGCCCATAACTTCCCGGTGGACCAGCGGACGTAGCTGATGTTACGGCTGGGCTGGACCGAAAGCCTTAACCAGAGTACGAAAGGTCCACCGGGGCATACCCCACTTGAGGATTCCTGCCAGAAATCCGAGCCCCCAGCTCAGATGGACCGTTGCGAACACTACTGGGAGCGCCGGGGCATATATCCACCCCTTCCGAGCGGCGGTGTAAAGGCTTGCTGAGACGTTTGCGGCCGTGTACACGGCCGGGATCACAAACCAAAAACGCGAGTGGAACGCCGCTGCAACCCCGGACAGTGCGAGCCCCATGACCAGGGCTGGTGGGGCCAGCTGGCGCCAGCGCAATGACTCCGGATGAAGCACAAGGGTCCTCACCTTCCAAAAGCCATATCGGAAGTACTGTCTAGACAGAGCCCGCAACGATGGCCGGACATAATACCAGCAACGAATCCGGGGCGAGAGAAGGATCTTACCCCCATACTTTCGTACCCGATAGTTCAGCTCATAATCTTGGTTTACGGGAAGACCAACGTTAAAAGGCCCAGGCTGGTCAGACCCGCGTACCGACTCCGGCATGCGAAGCCGCACGTTAAACTCGTAATCTTCGTTGGCTTCCATATCCTCCCTGAACCCTCCGAGTGCCGTAAGTGTAGCCTTCCTCCACGCGCCCAGGTAAACCGTGTCGACCCACGTCTCTTTCTCAACGTAACGGTAATAGGCATCCCCAGCTCCAAATGGCGTGCTCACGGCGGCGGCGATGGCCCGCGAGATGTAGTTTGTCCCGACAGCCCGCTGAACGCCCCCAACATTAGAAGCTCCAGTAGTAAGGAGTAGTTCCACACATTGCCGAATATAGTCCGGCGCGTAACGAGTGTGGGCATCCGCCCGCACGATGATGTCGCCCGTGGCCTCCCGGAAACCGATATTCAAGGCAACCGGAACAATTCGCCGAGGATTATCAAGCAACCGTATGAAGGGAAACGTTCGGGAATAATCTAAGACAATCTCTCGCGACCCGTCAGTACTGCCGCCGTCGACTACGAGAATCTCCAGTAAATCTCGTGGGTAGTCGTTGGCCAGCAGCGAATCGAGGCAACCCCGTATGTAGGGCCGCTCGTTAAGCATCGGAATGACTACACTGACTTTAGGCAGACTACTCACGACGCGCTGACCCTCGGCGTTGCAAGCTCCAACCGAACTATCCAAGCATACCGGCCTAGGCCGGGGTAACGGGCTAGCAGAAAGTTATCAATCGCTCGAAACAACGGCAGGATCAGCCGTCCCAGGGTCGGCGAAATCAGGTTCAACGCAGCAACAAAGACGGTCACGACATAGTACTCTGTGTGACTCACCTTACGGAAATAGCGCTGAGCTTGTGCGAAAGCTCCCGGGTCCAGTGGTCTTTCGTCGGGCGTTCGAGCTTTGGGAGTCAGACGCCGGAATAGGCGCACCAGGGGATGACGGTTCAAAGGCTCCACAAAGAAGGCCTGACCCCCTGGGCGCAGGATCCGAGCGACCTCCGCACACGCCTGCTCGAAATCCAGATGATGGAGGATCCCAGTATTAAAAAAGACGTAATCGAAGGAGCCATCCGGGAACGGTAACCGGTGGGCATCCGCAAGGATCAGGCCATAACGATCCGCCGCAATACGCGAGGCAAGCCTTGCCTGAGCAACCTGCAGGAGGCCGCCGGAAATGTCCAATCCGACCACGAAAGCACCGCGCCGGGCAAGCTCTGCAACCATCCAGCCCGAACCGCAGCCCAAGTCGACGACGGTCTTCCCGCGGAGCTGGACCCTTGACCAAACCGGCTCCCAATAGACCGAGGCATCGTACAGCCCAGTGGTAGCCCGGTGTACTAACCACCGGGCCCGAAAGTCGCTCTCCGCCAGCCGGTTGTGAAACTCACACTCCCTTTTCAAGAACTGGCCTGTCATTGTTTATATCCCTCTATCGCGAAAGGCGAGGCTCACCTAAATGCCGGCGTTCACTGATGACGCGATTATATACCTGTAGAGTAGCAGCAGCTATTTCGTGCCAGGACGGGATGGACTCAGCTAGCCTTCGCACCTCCTCACCCATCCGCCTGCGAAGATCGGGATCTGCCACCAGTTCCGTCAGCGCCGCTGCCAACGCCAGCGGATCCTCCGGAGGCACTAGGTAACCGTGCTTGCCATTCTCCAGAATTTCAGCTAACCCACCGATACGCGATGCAACAATCGGCTTTGCAAACGGAATACTAGCCATCACCGCCGCACTTGCATCTATATCACGATACGGAAAGACCAAAATATCAGCAAGCGAAAGTAGTTGGTGTAGCTCCTGCTGGGGAATAAACCGCGCCTCCCAACGAAGGTATTCCGATACTCCCAGGCGTTTGGCCAACTCCTCTAGTGGGCGCAAAGCGATGTAAGCTTTGCCTGCGACCCTAACTATGATTCTATTTCGGTGGTGCGGGGGCATAAGAGCTATAGCCCTCAGAAGTACGTCCACACCCTTGTAGTGTTTAATACTGCCCCATAATACTATCACTATGCGGCCACTTATACCATCCGAATGCAATGGGCGCAACGGAGCCTGCCCATACGGTTGCGGCCACAAGATACCAATCGGAACGACGCTTATTTTGGAAGGATGTATCCCCCACATTTCTACGTTAGTCTTCGTGAATTTCGTCAAGACAATAATGTGATCACATAAACGCGCCAGCTGGTGCCAACCCTTCGTTTGAAGAACGAAGCTTGCATTACCATGGAATGGCTTGGAATCATGGATCGTAAGAACAACAGGTATATTCCTGCGAATGAGACGTATAAAGACCTGGTCAACGATAGGGATCGCAGGCCACTGAAAATGCACAATATGTGGCTGGCGTGATCGTACAATCGTAGCGAGATTGACCATGCTGATGAAATGCTCCAACCCCTTCAAAATTTTCAGTGGAGACTGGTGAGAGACTCGCTTCGCCAGCCTCTCACTGGCCCGGTAAAAGGCGGGCAAAACCTGGTAGCCGACTGCCGAAGCATCTTCACCGTCCCGGAGGGGACGACAAACCAACACTAGCTCATCTACCAACCTCCCCAAAGCGCCACACAGGGCGGTGTCGTAAGGCAACGTAAAATTTGATGGATCAACCATTAGGACCTTCATCCTCGGGTTACAACTCTCCCCTGCTGCAAATTGGGGTTTGAGAGTGAGCTCACCGGCTGGCGAGTTTGACCGGCTGCGCTGCCCAACGTCGTCGCAAATCGAAGGGCCGCGTACGACGCGCCAGCAACAGCACCGATGTGAATCGCGGTGCCAGTAAATAACAACGGCGGTGCCACAACTGAAGCCAAGAGCAGGCCCAGTACAGAGGTCACCCCCCCAGTAACCGGCCAGAGCATATACGTGGGATACGAGCGGACCCAGCGTATACCCCAGGCACACGTCACTAGGTAGGGCCACAAGAATAGAACCAAGCCCGGGAAGCCCAACTGCAACCATAGGTAAAGGTAAAAGTTATGCGAATAATCTGTCGATACGTATCCCACCCCCTTAGGATAAAATGGGTTGATCGAGTAAAATATAAAGTCTCGGCCTATTCCACGCCCAAGTACCACCGCAAACGGGGTTTCCGTCAAGGCCATAAACGCACCCTGCGCCTCCTGCCAGCGATTCAGGACCGACGGATCCTGGCCCGCTGAGAGCACGTCGTCAAAACGATCAAAAACAAAAGATATTACTCGAGTCTCGCCCATAAAACCTATCATAGTTACCACTAGTACAACGAAGACACATAGTCCTGATACTCGACGCACAGTATGCCACCTCGTACCGACAAATACAATTATGCACAAAAAAGAAACAACCGTGACAAACCAGTAAGTCCGCGTTAATCCCAGCACTATTCCAACAATAGCAATGATAGTACCGAGACTAGACATAACCTGCACGTGTTTATTAGTGGTGGTTAGAGCTATCGGCATCAATAATGTGGCAGCTAAAACTGAATAATACCCCCCCATCTCCTCCGATGCTTGTCTGAATTCCTGTAAATGAAGTACGTCGGCAATCGATAGTACTGGAAATGTCGAAGCGACAACAAGCGCCGAACCCCACGCAACTAATTGGTAGATCAAGACTATCTGCCGAAACGTCCTTGTTAGCTGGACGACAGATAATGCGATAATACCAGAGGCGGCCAGCGGAGCTGCCCGTCGCGCGGCCCAGCCGAGGTCGACCCCGTTTGCTAAAGCCCACACGACGTTGAACGGAAGCCATGCCATGATGAAAACAAGAAGTGGGGCCGTAAAGGATGGCCCAGAAAGGCGCCTGGTGGCGAGAGCCGAACCTAGCGCAACACCCAGCGTCGCAATCAATAGCCCGGCCAATGCGACCTCGTTCCAGCTCACACCCTCACTAGATTTCTGGGAAAAGGCCACAATCAGCGTTAAACAAATAAGTCCGAACCCTACCGCACCCATAGCTAACTCCTTATGGCGAGCCACTCCCGTCGGAGCCAGCTTCGAACTTTGTAAGCTGGAAACACGATCGCGGGCGGATAGTTCAATAAACCTTTAACAAACCACCCTAGCCGACCCGAGCGAAGCGCAACCCACGGGACACGGGCGCGAAGGAACTGCCGATAATGGTACAGGGCCTCTAAAGTGCGCTGGTCGATACCCGTAGCCATCAGCAGTCGATCAACTGAGCCAAGCTCTCTTGCGACTGTCTCGTACCTGCGGCTTATATTCGCCCCATGGACCCTGTAGTAATAAAGAGGATCGCCTACCACATAAAGCTCGAACCCAGCTATAGTGAGCTCAACTAGAAACGGCAACCATTCCTCTCCCATCGTTGCATCCCAAAACCTGACCTCCGACCTTGCCAGCGCTCTGGTGTTTATCAACGGCTTTATATCTATCCGTCGATTCACTAGTTCCGCCAAATGTACACGCAGCACCACTCCATTTGAAACCCGTAGCCCTCGACTCCTAAACATAGTATAACTGGGCATCATGCATCCATCCCGACCGTGCCGGCAGATCCAGACATCCGACGCTACTACAGCTTTCGGGCCCAACCGACCCAATAATCCCACAAGTCTTTCCACATACTCCGGGTGGACAGCATCGTCCGCATCCACAAACCCCAAATATTCACCCACTGCCGCCTGTATCCCTAGGTTTCGACAACTACCTGGACCAACCGGTGATTGGTTCTTCAGTATACGTAATCTAGAATCTTTAAAAGCTGAAACCTTGTCGATCGTACCATCCTCCGAGCAATCATCTATAACTATGACTTCAATATCCCGGATTGTTTGATTCAACAGAGAACCAAGTGTATGGCTAATAGTAGACTCGGCGTTCCGAGCGGGAATTATTACTGACACTAGAGTCATCGGAGCCTGTACCCGGATCCTCGTCTTGCCAGCGTCATAATGCCATCGTTGAGCCCTCGAATTACACTTATTGCTACTTGAGGCTTACCGGTAATACACCAACGAAAAGCAAGTAGTAGTCTAAACAGGATGTGCCAGCAATAGAATCCATACTTATAAGGGGCCGAAATGTGCGTCCCTGTAACCAGCAAGAGGTTGCGGGCTAGGTAGTACTGAATGCGAGCCATCTTTTCCGCATTGACGATCTTACTCCTATGGTAGACAATGGATTTCAAAGCCACTGTAGCCAAGTACCCTCTGCGAAGCGCCCACATGCAGAGATCCAGTTCCTCACCGTAAAGATACAATAGAGGGTCAAACAGGTGACCTGTTGCAGCTATCCTCTCATGTACCAGTCGCCTGCTGAGTAGCATGCCGCTTCCGGGCACCATCGACACCCGGATGGCAGTGGCTCCAGTTTTGGCCTCCAATCGAAAGGCAATCCGAACAGGCGTCGGCCAGAGAAGTTCGGCCACGGATTCAGAGCCAGCGAATGTGGGCCCGGTCCCGGGACCCTCCCAAATTGCCGAGCCCACCAGGTCTGACCCTACAGTTCGCGCCACAAAAACTACCTCGCTAATCGCGTTAGGACTCACGCGGGCATCATTATTGAGGAAGTAGACGTAGCTCACACTAGGATCAGCCAGAGCCCACCATGTAGCTGCGTTGCACCCACCTGCAAAGCCCAGATTTTCCTCTGACCGGATAACGGTTAGTCTCCCCGTCCTCAAAATCGCCCTGGCCCCACGGGGTAGTGGCGCTTCGTTGCCTTCTAACAGGTCCCCCGGGGTGCCCCAGCGGTCGGGCCGCTCCAGCACCCACTCCTCTATCTGTTTAACCGAGCCATCTACTGACCCGTTGTCCAAGAGTATAACCTCGTAATTCGGGTACGTCAGCCGCTCCACCGACTCCAGACACTCAAGCGTATCCCGCCACCCGTTCCAGTTCAGGATGATGATGGCTACTTTGGGCCAATCACAGTTCTGATTTTCGGTACTCATCCTACCCTGAGACTACTTTTGGCCCACAAGGACAATTTCTTCCCCAAACTGGCCCACGCGCGCCAAAGCCCACTCAAGTAGCTGGAACGCCATCCCCTCGAAACGAAGACGCCACCTCAAGGACTCGTCCACTCGCGAAGGGGCCGTCTCGTACAGCGCTATCAAGCGGCTAACCTGCCACATCCACCTCGCCGCCCTAACACTCGTCCACAGCTCGATAACCTTGAATCCCGCCAGTTCTGCGCACCGTCGGAGGGCCCGAGGAGAGAAAATGAATACGTGCCTCGGTACTTCCCACCCGCGCCAGGATGACCCAAAAACGCGCCGACCCAGGCTACGTATATTCGGGGTGACCACGGTGATTAGGCCACCAGGGTTCAGGATCCGGCGACATTCCGCCAGTACCTCCACAGGATCCGGCACGTGTTCGATAACGTGATGCATCGTGACAACGTCAGCAGCGCCATCGGGCAACTGAACCTCGGAAAGCGTCCCCTCAAATACAGTCAGGCCAAAACGCTCCCTCGCGATGCGGGCTGCGTCGGAGTCGGGCTCAACGCCAACAACGCTCCACCCTAACTCTCGCATCTTAGCCAGGAAAACTCCATTACCGCAACCTACGTCAAGCAGCCTGCCCCGCCGTCGCGCCGGAAGACCCATGACGCTGAGCCGAACGCCCTCGTGGACTACCGGTAGCATGGACGCAAGCCAACCGAACACCACCCTGGGCCAGTGGCTCTCTGCCTCTCGCCGATACCCTAGCCGCGCAGCGAGTACCCATAACCCGACGGTCTCGCGCAGACCACGCAAAAGATTCCCAGCCGAAGCGACCTTATGTGTGTGGTAGCCGTCGTAGAGCAGCGGAATCGCACCCGGGAGGGGTCGCGGATCGAGCCAAGCGATATCACACGCTGGGCACACGCGGATCCCCCAGACTCCGGGCGCAGAATAGAGCCGGTCCCGTTCGCCCGTATACAGCGACTTTCCAGAGTGACCGCACAAATAGCACGTCGGCGCTGCTATAGCCGGAACTTCCGCAACGACATCGGACCATTGGTCTGAGCCGCCATGAAACTTCGTCATCGGAGCCCGAGCCGTAGCGCCAGCATGTTCCTCTGGGCAGAGTCAAGAACATACCGCCAGGAAAGTGCACAAAAAACAGCAACCCCGAGGCCTCCAACCAGCGAGCGCGCCCCCAAAGCAGCATCCGGCAGACCAGCCTTGCCAAGCCAGATGGCCGCGGAGGCTAGCCCAAATGCCGCTACGGTACGCATGGCCCCAAGCGTTATCCGTACCGGCCAGTCCCCGTCGAGAAGAAGGAGAGCTATTGTAAAAAGTGCTAACGCGTCGAAAACTACCCGGATCGCCCACGCCAGCGCGGCTCCTGTTACGCCTAGGCTGTGAATAAGGCCTACCGCCAGCGGAACGTAGCCAACCACCTCGATGCCGTGTAACTTTGCGGTCAGGTCAGCCTTGCCGATCGCCTGAAGGAGAGCAAAAGCCACGTAACCCAACGAATTAGCCAGGACACCAAGTGCGAGCAGTCGGAGCGCCCCGGTACTATGCTCAGCGAACTTCGGCCCCAGCCACAGGCGGAGAAGGTCATCAGCAAAAATTATTAATGTTAATATCACTGGTAACAGGGCGGCAGCGAGGTACCTGGTCGTATGGTCCAGGAGTTGAACCAACTTCTGGCGGTCTCCGACAGCCCCAAGCTGGCTGAACACGGGAAAAAGGGTGCCTGAAAAGCTCCCGGCAATTATCAGCAGCCTAGTCACGGCATCAGCCGCCGCAGAGTAGTAGCCCACGGCCGCTACAGACACCAGTGCACCGAGGAGCAGGCGCTCGGCGTAGACCAGGACGGGTCCTATCACCGCCGAAACGGTGACCCACCCCCCGAACCCCAGTAGGGCTGGAAGCAAATCGACGGAGACCCTAGGGCCCCGAAACCCCGCCTCGACCCAGGCGTTGAGGATGAGCAGAGCGGCCACCGCAATGGCACGCCCCCCAACGATTAGACCTACGATGAATGGCAAACTTAAACCGAGGAGAACCCCCGCCACGGGCGCAACGTACAGCAGGGTAGCAGAAGGCACCCGAACGGCATTCGTCAGGTCAAACCTCTGCCTTGCCTCCAGCGCACCCGATAAAGACGTCGAAACGAGGCTCACAGGGATACCGACTGCTAGCAAGTAGAACGTCAGCTTCGCTTCCGCTTGGAGGTCAGCAGATAGCTTAAGGACGTTGCCGACGAGTACCGGCGTCGCAGCCACAAGTGCGACGGTACCAAGGCTACCGAAGCCTAGCTGGGTGAGAACCGAGGTCCAGATGACGTCCGGAACCCGCTCGCTTCGCCCGAGCGCAACCATTTCGGCCACGTATCGCGTTGTCGCCCTGCCGAGGCCCAGGTCAAACAGTGTCAGGTAGCCGGCGATTACCCACGCGAGTGTAAGCAGGCCAAACCGGTCCGGTCCGAGCCCGGCTGTAACCAGCGGCATTGCGACGAGCCCGACTAGCAGAGGAACAGCTTGCCCAACCAGGTTAAGGAGGGTGTTGCGGGCGATCACCCCCCCTGAAACCAAGGGCCTGCTTTCACCGCTGGACAATGACTTAAGTGGCTCCAGCCTGACCCCATGACCCTGAGCCATCTGGCCCGGTTACTTCCCGTGTACCACAGGAGTTCGCGCCAGTAGCATCCCTCACGGAATAGTCCGGCCGGCGACAGGCTGTTCTACAACTGGGCCAGGCGCCGACTCCTTCGCCGGTCCGAGCAATGCCTCACGGGCTGTGACAAGGGCAAGTCCTAATATAAGGCCGAGGGCCGCGCCCACCCCAAGGTTGAGGGCCGGACGCGGGTAGGTGGGCCGGTCAGGGGCCACTGCCGGCGCCCCGACGGCCACAAACGTCCCGACCCCCGAGCCGAATTCGGCCGCCTGCATACGCCGGCCCAGCTCCTCAACCTCGGCCCGGCGGGGCCCCAACCGCCCCTGAACATCGGCCTTCCGGGCCGCCACCGCCCGGCTCAAATCGTCCAGTCGGGCCAGCAGGGCCTGCCGGTCCTTGGTAAGGCTCCCCAGCTGGTCGCTCCCGAACTCGATCCGCTCCGGGGCGCTCACCCCGAAGGCGCGCAACTGCAGAAAGAGGGCCGTCAGCTGGTCCTCCAGGGGAACCGTGCCCCCGTCGCCCCGGGCCACCCGGTCCCGAAAGGCCTGGATGTCCCGCTCAAGCCCCTCCAGGCCGTAAACGGCTGCCTGCAGGTTCTTGACGTCGGCCTCGGCCGCATCCCGCTGGGCCTGCAGGAGGACGGGATTGGCCGCCTCGCCCGGCGAGCGGTTCGCCTGGCTCAGGGCCGAAGCCGGCGTGGGACGGCGGCCCAGGTAAACGTCGTTTACCCGCACGACTACCAGCCGGGCCCAGGCATTCGCCACGGCTGCCGCCTCCGCCGCGTCCGGGCTCCGCACCACCAGCCGTACTGTGCGCGGGTCGCGGCCGGCCGCGCCTTCCATTGCCCGGCGAAGCTCATCCCGGTCCCGGAAGTTCCGCAACTGCGGCCGCGTCAGGTCATAGACGTCCGAGACCACACTGTCGGTCAGGGCCACCTCCAGGGCCGTACGGGCCACGACCTGGGGGTCCGGGGGCGTCTGACCCTGGGGAACTGCGGCCGGGAGCATAGCAGCCAGCACGGCCGTGGCTTCGTAAAGCCGGGGTTGAAGCAAGGTGTATGCGCCGGCGGCGACAAGGGCGAGCACGGTGATCCCGACGATGAGCTTCCAGCCCCGAATCAGGCCCTGAAGCCAGGCCCGCAGGTCGATCTCATCGGCCTCGGGCACCGGCAGGCGCGGCTGTTCACTCATAGAGTCGTTACCCCCAATCTTTAAAGGACCCGGTCCGGGCTGCCGGCGGCCGGCCTGGACCGTTGCCACCGTTTAGTGTAGGCCGGTCGGCCAGACCTGTCAAGACCCGCCCGCGCCGACGGCCGCCCGCCCGCCGGGTGGACGCTTCTTTCAGCCTCCCACCACATCCTCCACCCTGACCTCAAAGCCTTTAAGCAGGCCCGAGGCGGCCGTCTCCCCCGGCCCCCACCGGCCCCGCAGGAGGTAGGCCCCCCGCTCCAGGCCGTAAATCTCGACGGTCCGGACATCCGGGTCGACAATCCAGTATTCTTTGACCCCGGCCCGGGCGTACTCCCCGAACTTCTCCAGCCGGTCCAGCCGGGCCGTCGAGGGCGACGCGACCTCTACCCCACCGGCAGACGAGCTCCCCATCAGACAGCCTATTGAGCAACCGTCTCAACAATCAATTCACCCTCCAGTACATAATTTAAGCATTCCAAGCCAATGACTTTGCCCTCACGGTCCTTAATCAAAATCACCTCTTCCCCGGTCTCCTCTACGACATATTCCTTCTCCGGGGCATCGAACCAGACAGTTAGTGTACGTCCTTCATGGTCGTAAAAAACTTTCAGCGTCGCCATAGAAGCTCTCCTTCCTTGACTCTATCGGTCCTATATACGGTCACGATGAACCCTGTATCACCCATATGCTTAGCCACCACACATATCCAGTAGGGTGGGTCAGGGGCGTAATAAAGAAACACGGCAGGGTCTATTTTACTGCGGCGAATCTCATGCGGCTCGCGTAGTGTCCGTATCACATCTTCTTCCCTTCCACGCATAGACGGATGCTTGAACGTTACGATCCGTTCCCAGTATTCTCTTGTGGTCCGAATCCAAACCCCGAGGGGCGTCGGAACTTCAAAATAGATGTCACCAGCCACTTCTACACCCAGGATCATGCCCCCCAAGCGGTTGAAACCCGGCCTCGGGATAACAGGCGGTAGACCCAGAACCTTCTCACCCCGGCGCACGCGTGCCGTTGCCACCTCGCCCTTCAGCATTATACAGGCCTAAGAGGCACCGGCCACCTCGTCGACTTTAACCTCGAAGCCTTTAAGCAGGCCCGAGGCGGCCGTCTCCCCCGGCCCCCACCGGCCCCGCAGGAGGTAGGCTCCCCGCTCCAGGCCGTACACCTCGACGGTCCGGGCGTCCGGGTCGACAATCCAGTATTCTTTGACCCCGGCCCGGGCGTACTCCCCGAACTTCTCCAGCCGGTCCAGCCGGGCCGTCGAGGCCGAAGTCACCTCCACGATGAGGTCCGGAACCCCGCAGACCTGCTCGCCGATGCGGTCGGCATGCTCCCTGGCGATGAAAAAGATGTCGGGCTCCCGAATCTTGCCCGGCCAGAGCCGCACGGGCAGCGGCGCAATCTGAACAACCCCGACGCCATGCCCCTCGACGAAGGCGTTGAGCCGGATGAAGAGCCGCTTAAGCGCTTCCTGATGCCGAAACGTCGGGTGCGGCGGCATAATCAGCTCCCCGTCGGACAGCTCAATGTGCCGGTTCCGGTCCGGCAGGGCGAAGTAGTCCTCCTCCGTCCACTGCCCCTGGGGCGGAAAGAGCTCCGCCACCGGGGCCGGCTTCCGACGCTTAACTGCTCCTCGGGTCATGCTCCTGCCCTCAACCCCAAATTTAAGACCCCGCCGAAGTCTCTGCCAGCGACCATTACATACGGCCCGGCATTACAAAATCAGCCGGCCGAAAGTCCGCCAGATCACCTGGAGGTCCAGCCAGAGGGACTGATGCTTGATGTAATAAAGGTCGTACTGGAGCTTGATAAGGGCGTCCTCCACCGACCGGCCGTAGCCGTAATTGACCTGGGCCCAGCCCGTGAGCCCCGGCTTTACGGCCAGCCGGGCCCGATAGAAGGGGATCTGGCCCTCCAGCTCGGCCACCAGCTCCGGCCGCTCCGGCCGGGGCCCGACGATGCTCATCTCCCCCCTGAGCACATTTATGACCTGGGGGAGCTCGTCGATGTGCGTCCGCCGCAGGACCCGTCCGACACGGGTCACCCGGGGGTCCTCCGCCGCCGCCCAGACCGGCCGGCCCCCGGCCTCGGCGTCCTTTACCATCGACCGGAACTTGATCATCTCAAAGGGCCGCCCGCCCTGCCCGCACCGCACCTGCCGGTAAAAGACCGGTCCCCGGTCCTCCAGCCAGATGGCCAGGGCAACGAAGGGCAGGGCCACCCCGAAGACCACCCCGCCGGCGGCCGCAAAGGCGAGGTCCATCACTCGCTTGGTTATCTGCCAGAGCTGGCCGGGCGGGTTCCCCACCGGGGCGGCCAGGGCCCAGTTCGGTCCGATGTGCTGGACCGGAACCCGGCCGGTGAGCCGCTCGTAGACCACCGGCATCGGCTCGACGTGGACCCCCAGCCCCCAGCACTCGGTGAGGGCCTGGTAGAGCTCCGGCGAAAGGCCGTCGGTAATGGCCACGGCGACCTCGTCCACCCCAAGCCCCCGGACAAAGTCCGTAAGCTTCTGGGCCGGCCCCAGCACCTTAAGGCCCGCGACCTCCCGGCCCTGCTTGGCCGGGTCGTCGTCCACCAGGCCCACCGGCTCGTAAAGCCCCCGGTCCTCGGCGGCCAGCGCCTCGGCCAGGGTCGTCCCGGCCCAGCCGGCCCCGAGGATGAGGAGCCGGCGCCGGAAGCCCGGCCCCGTAAGCCAGCGGGCGTAGGCCAGCCGCCAGGCTCCCACCAGCCCGGCCTGCAAACCCAGGTAGGCCAGGTAGAAAAACCGGGGCAGGCTCAGGGGCGGCGCAAAGAAATAGACGGCCAGGTACCCGACCAGCTCCACCCCGAGGACGCCGCCCACCCGGGGCAGGAATACCCTCGGGTGGGCCGCCACCCGCAGGTCATAGAGGCCGGCGGCCAGACCGAGCGCAAGCCAGACCGCCCCCATCGCCCCCAGCCACTCCAGGTTCTGGCCCAGGGTCGCCGGCAGGGGCGTCGGGTCCCCCGCCCGCAGATTCCACAGATAGAACCCGGCGGCGGCCGAAAGGCCGACGGCCGCCAGGTCAATCCCGACGAGGAGGAGCCGGCGTTCTGATTCGACCGGCCGGAACTGGATCCGGCCGGGAGTTGGGCGAGCAAGGGCCGCTTTTGTCACTGGGCGGGGGCTGGCCACCTTCCCTTTCCGCGTCTGGCCGCCTTAAACCGCTTGATTAATTATAACCCCTGCTGTCCGGCGGCCGTGAACCCGGCCGAACCCCTGCAGTGTCTGGCGTCGGCGCACAGTTCCGGCAGGCCCGGACCATCCAGAAGCCTGCGACCTGCCGTCGGGCTGGGCGGCTTCCGGGCCGTATAGTTTGGGAGGGGAAGGACCGTGACGAAAGCCGGCGAGATTGCGGGTGTCAAGGAGCTGGTGGCCGAGATTGCGGCTCGCTTCGAACCCGAAAAGATAATCCCATTCGGGTCCAGGGCTTACGGGACCCCCACCGAAGAAAGCGATTTGGACCTGCTGGTCATCATGCGCACCCGAAAGCCGCTTCATGCGGCGGCCGAGATGGTGGGGACGGGGTCGGGTTGCCCCTGGACATCGTCGTCATGACCCCCGAAGTTTTCGAAGAGGCCCTGAAGCAAGGCTATCTTTTCGAGACGAAAATCGCCCGGCAGGGAATCGTCCTCTACGAGCGGCTCGAATCGCCGAAGGAGGAAAGCCCGTTGAAAGGCCGACCCCTGGAGTGGCTTGGGGATGCCGACCTGGAGGCAGCCCGGAGAACCCGGGCCCAGCCTGAGCCGGCCTGGCATCTGGTCTCTTTCCTCGGCCAGCCGGCGGCCGAGAACTACCTTAACGCTTTCCTTGAGGAGCAGGGCCTCGAACCGCCGAAGACTCACCGGCCGGGCGTGCTGTTAGACCTGGCGGGGCAACGGCCAAAAGAGCTTTTGCCTTTGCGGGAGGACCTGGGGAGGATGGCCGAATTTGCCGTCAGTGCCCGGTACCCCGGGTTTTCGGCCGACGCCGGGGCGGCCGGCTACGCCCTGCGGGTTGCCGAACTGGTCGGGGTCGGGTGAAAAAAGCCCTGGGCCCTGACCCACAAGGGCCCTGAGGCCAATTGAGCAGGGGCAGGGACGGCGGACCTCACACCAATTAGCAAACCGGGCTTTCGACCGCGGTTTTGCCAGCCCCGCTCCGGCAGCACCGAAGGCGCCCCCAGCTCGGGTCGGTGCGCAGGGCTGATTCGAGCCGGCCTCGCCACCGCTCGTTAATCCCACCATCTGCGGGCCAGTCCCGTCTGCACCCCAACGGGGCCGCAGGCCCGAATTGAGACCCTGGACCGTGCCTGTCGCGGGTATGGACCCGCCGGTTTGTCGGGCTGTGGGTTCTTGTCCCTGACAGCAGCCAGGCTGAAAACTTTCCCGGACAACCATCGGCCCTCCCGGCCGGGGCCGACGTGTTAGAATTTTGCCCGGAAGTACTATGGCATTCACGGTCGAAGATTTCGAGGACCTCATAAAGCTTCTTCGCGAGCGACCCGAGTGGCGCCAGCGGCTGCTGGAGGTGCTCCTCACGGAGGAGTTTTTGAAGCTTCCGGTCCAGTTCCAGGCCTTCCGGGAGGAAGTTCTGGAACGGTTCGACCGGATGGAGAGTCAGCTGGGGGCTGTTGAGAGCCGGCTGGACGCCGTGGAGAATCGGCTTGACCGGGTGGAGTCGCGGCTGGAAGCGCTGGAGACCCAGGTGCGGGCCGTCGAAACCCGCCTGGGTCGGTTGGAGAACGTCATAGGTCTGGATGCGGAAAATGCTGCCGCCGATGCCCTGGGCTACGTCCTGGAGCTTAAAGGCTTTAAGCTGGCAGGTGAGCCCGGCTTCGTACACACCGACGGGGAGGTAGACCTGGTCTGGGATGTGGAGTCCCCGGCCGGCGAGCGGCTCTGGGTGGTGGCCGAGGCCAAAGACCGCTTAAGAACCGAGGATGTCTACCGGTTCGCCCAGAGGCTCAGAGACCCGGGCTTTAAGGAGCGGCTCCGGGCCGCCGGGATTCCCGGCCCATATTTGCCGTACATTTTCGGCATAGTGAAGGAGTTTCGGGCCGAGCGCCGGGCCGCCGAGCTCGGCCTCGGTCTCATCACGGCCCGGGGCGAGGCGGTCGCCCCTGCCGCCCCGGAGTCGTAAGGAACCGGCAAAATCCCACGACTTTTCCCAACCGACCGAAGCCATCCTTAAGCCGCCCGACCTTGGGTCCACCTCGGAACAGCTTATTTGCCAGCTAACCCGTGTGCAAGTTTTAGAGCGCGATGGCGCGGGAAAACTATACGGGAGACGGCAAACCTTGTTTCCAGGTAAAGTAAACCGCGAAGTTGTGGGCCAATATCTTCCGCCACAGGCAGGTGCTCAAATGCCACACGTCCCTGGCCAACATTGCCCACACCTTGAAGCGTTGGACCGGCTGGCTCAAGACCGTCTCAACTCGTCGCCGTTTTTGGGTCAGCCAACGCGCCCAGCGATGACGTTCATGTTTGGCCGATTTATGCGGGGTTGACAACAGCTGTTCGGTGAGGTACAGTGCCGGGCTGCGCCCGTGAGCAGCCGGCAGGCCAGAGCAGGCCGCAGTGGTGTCCGAACTGCGTTCTGAAGGTCAGTGGGAAAGGGATTGCCGGCAGCCGACGACTTTGCTATTGTCTATTCAGTCGAACGAAGGAGCCCGCGGCGAAGCTGCTTGTCCTGCTGGAGACCGGCAAGGCCAGGATACTCTCCGCCACGGTTTCCCCGGAAGCCGACCGGTGGTTTGCAAGCCTTACCTGCGAGGTGGAGCGGCAGCCGGCTTCGCCGGCGCGTAGGGAGGGGGAGCCGGTGGGTGTGGATCTGGGCCTTGACTGTTTTGCCGTCCTTTCCGACGGAACCCGGATTGCAGCTCCCAAACCCTTAAAGAAGGCCCTTAAGCCTTTAAGGTGCCGCTCAGGGCAGCTTTCCCGCAGGCAGAAGGGGTCAAAAACCACGCTAAGGCTGTCCTCAGGTTAGCCAGACTTCACCGGCGCATCCGAAACATCCGCCGGGACGGCCGCCTTCGGCGGCGGCTGACCACCGTTCTGGCAAAGACCAGGCCGGCTATCGTGGTCGAGGAGCTTTCCGTGCGGGGGCTTATGGGCGGATGGCAGTCCCGGTCGGTAGCCGATGCCGGCTGGGGAACCTTCCGGCGGATGCTCGAGTACAAATCGAGCTGGTATGGGGCACGGCTTATCATGGCGCCCCGGGGTTTTCCGTCGACCTGCTGCTGCTCGCGCTGTGGTGTGCCTGGCCCGAAACTTCCCCTTTCACAGAGAACGTTCCGGTGCTCGGGGTGCGGCTTTGAAGCCGACCGGGATTTTAACGCCGCGCTGAACCTGCGACTCTACGGGCTGGCGGCCGCCTCTGGCGGCGGCCCTACCGCAAGTTCTGCGGGAAGTTACACCCGTGGAGGCCGGCTCTGCGGCGGAACGGGATGGTCTTCGACCGTCCCGGTCTACGAGCTACGGGTCGCTGAAGCAGGAAGCAGAACATGGTCGGTGAAATAAATGACTATGTTTTGCGGAACGGGAGCTGCTCGGGCTCCGGTGGGAGAACGTCGGCTCCGGGGCCGGCGTGCTGCGGGTTCGGCGCACCCTGCAGTGGGTCCGCGGCCGGGGCCCCGCCATCCCGCCGCCCGAAACCCCCGCCTCCCGGCGAAAGGTCCCCATGGCCCCCAGGCTGACAGCCGCCCTGCCGGAGCGAGCGCCGGCGGGCCCAGGCCGAGGCCCGCAGCCGGTCCGGCCTGGTCGGAGGAGTTCGGCGACCTGGTCTTCACCGGGCGAACGGGCCGGCCCCTGGACGAGAAGGCGATTCGGCGGGCGTTCCAGGCCGCCCTGCGGGCCGCCGGCCTGCCGCCGGTCCGGCCCCACGACCTGCGGCACACCACGGCCAGCCTGCTCCTGGCCCGCGGGGTCAACGTGAAGGTGGTGCAGGAGCTTCTGGGCCACGCCACCGTCCGGGTGACCCTGGAGACCTATTCCCACGTTCTGCCGGGACAGTCGGAGGAGGCGCTGCGGCCGGGCTGAAGATTACGCACAGAAAAGGGTCGACCGCCGAATTTTCCCGGCCGACCCCTAATATCCTGTAGTCGGAAGGCCTGGAAGGCGCAGGACTTAGTGGAGGGGGCAGGACTCGAACCTGCGAAGGGCTCCCGCCCGGCGGTTTTACAGACCGCTGCCTTAGCCGCTCGGCCACCCCTCCGGGAACCAGCAAACCGGCACGACGGTCTGAGCTTCGTGCCGAATCCAGACGTTATTTTAGCCGAAATGCGGCCCCAAAGCAAGCGCGGCCCAGGTGAGCGGGCCCACACCGTTCCGGTACTTGCGGCCCGCATTTAGGACCCTTACTCGCTAACTTCATCCCGCACCTGGGGGAAGGGCACCGACGGTGCGAGCACCCCCGGAACAGCGGTCCGGCCCCTTCGACAAATTTGACGGAGATTTATTGCCGTGTATAAAATCATGTAACCCGAAAAGCTGCGCAGGGGAGGTTTTCTCAGATGACCGACTGGCGGCACTCCTACTGGGAACGGGTTCTGCGGCGACCTTATTCCCGACGGCAGTTTTTAACAAGCAGCGCGGTGGCGGCGCTGAGCCTTGGCCTCTGGTCATGCGCCCCCCAGGCCCAGCAGACCCAGACCGGGCCCGGCACGCAGACGACTGAGGAAAAGCCCCGCTACGGCGGCGTCCTTACTGCCTGGACGGCAGCGGACCCGGCCAACTACGACGTCCACCAGAACTCCACTTACCAGGTTCTGCACCCCCTGGCCCCGTGTTTTAACCTGCTGGTCAAGTTCGACCCCATGGACCCCAACAAGATCGTCGGCGACCTGGCCGAGCGCTGGGAGATAAGCCCGGACGGTAAGACGTACACCTTCTACCTCAAGCGGGGCGTGAAATTCCACCACGGCAAACCCTTTAAGGCCGAGGACGTCAAGGCGAACTTCGAGCGCATCGCCAATCCGCCCCGCGGGGTCGTGAGCCCCCGGAAAGGCGTATTCCAGGTCATTGACGGCATCGAGACGCCCGACGATTACACGGTAAAGTTTATCCTCAAGCGGCCGAATCCCTCGCTCCTCACCAACATCGCCCAGGGCTGGAACGTAATCTACCCGAAGGACCTGCTCGACTCCCGTCCCGATATGAAAAATACTGTCATCGGAACCGGGCCCTTTAAGTTCAAGGAGCACATCCGGGGCGTAAGTATCGAGCTTGTAAAAAACACCGAATACCACGTTGAGGGGCGGCCGTATCTGGACGGCATCAAGTACTTTATCATCCCGGACCCGAACACGGCCCTCTCGGCCTTTATTTCCGGCCAGCTCCTCATGTACCGGCCCAACCTCCAGGCCGACGCCGATGAAGCCAAGCGCCAGCTGGGCGATAAAATCGTCATCCAGAAGGTCCAGGGCTATCTTTTCGATACGGTCAACATGAACGCTCAGCGGAAGCCCTGGGACGACGAGCGGGTGCGGCTCGCCGTATCGATGGCCATCGACCGGAGGGCGGCCGTCACCGTTCTGGCCCAGGGGGAAGGGAGCGTCGGCGGGTTCATGCCGGTGGGCGGCCAGTGGGCGCTGCCCAAGGAGGAGCTCGAAAAGGTCCCGGGCTACCGGCCCAATAAGGCCCAGGAAATCGAAGAGGCAAAACGGCTCCTGGCCGAAGCCGGCTACCCGAACGGGTTCAAGACGACCCTGCTCACCCGAAAGGGCGCCGAGTTCGAACCCCTCTCGGTCTTTCTTAAGGACCAGCTGGCCAAAATCGGCATCGACGCAACCCTCGATGTCCAGGAGACCGGGACCGCCTTCGACCGGCTGAACCGCCGGGACTTTGATATGGCCCCGTGGGTCCACGCCATCGCCGTGGACGACCCCGATGCCGTCTACGCCGAGTTTTACCTCTGCAACGCCGAGCGAAATTACTCCAACGTGTGCGTGCCGGAGGTTGACCAGCTGTTCGACCGCCAGTCCCAAACGCTTGACCCGAATGAGCGTAGGCGGCTGGTCTGGGACATGGAGCGGCGGGCCCTGCTGGGCAACGCCAAAATCGTCGTCGACTGGCGGTTCGAGCGGACGATCCACTGGGCAAAGGTCCGCAACTACAAGCGCCACCCGAGCCTGTACAATAACTTTGACTTCCAGGACGTCTGGCTGGCCGAGGCCTGACCGGGCCTGGCAATTCCGGGCGGCCTTCGGCCCTGGGGCGCACAACCCCGGCGCCCCAGGGTCTTTTTTACCCGGCGGCGCAGCCGGCCGACTTGACCGGGAGGGCAACCCGTGGGCTAAACTCTCGGTGTGAACGGCCCGGAGCCCCTGTTTAGACTCGCCCGGCAGCGGCTGCGGCGGGTCTACTACGGCTGGTGGATTATTGCGGCCGGAAGCGTTATCCACGCCGTCGGCGCCCTTTATTACTACGGGTTTACGGTCTTCTTCCTGCCGGTCGCCGAAGACCTGGGCCTGAACCGGGCCGCAACCTCCCTCATCTTCTCCCTGGCCCGCCTTGAAGGAAGCATCGACGGACCCTTCGTCGGCCTGCTCATTGACCGGCTCGGGCCCCGGCGGATGATTGCCCTGGGCGGCACGATTACCGGCCTGGGCTTTCTGGTGCTGTCGCGGGTCAATGACTTCTGGGCTTTCCTCCTGGTTTACATGGGCCTCATCGCCGTGGGATTTGATATGGGTTTTTTCCAGTCGATGCTGGCCGCGGCAAACCAGTGGTTCATCCGCTACCGGACCACCGCCATGAGCATCCTCACAGCCTCTTTCCGCCTGGGCGGAGCGGTCCTGGTACCCCTGATTTCCACCGTAGTCCTCGCCTACGGCTGGCGAACCGGGGCCGTCGTCTGCGGGCTGGTCATCCTGGCCCTGGTGGTGCCCCTCTCCCGGGTGGTCCGCCGCTCGCCCGAGGAGATGGGCCTTTTCCCCGACGGCCGGCGGGGTCCGGAGCCCGCCGACCGGCCGGCAACCCGCCTGACCGGCGCCGACTTCAGCGCCCGCCAGGCGTTTCGGACCGCCGCTTACTGGCTGATCGCGGTCGCCACGGCCCTGCGCCTCGGTGTCTACTCCGGCCTCGGGGTCCACTTCGTACCGCTGTTCGTCTGGAAGGGACTTTCCGAACAGGCGGCGGCCAACCTGGTGGGTTTGATGGCCTTCCTGGCCATCCCGGCGGGGCTAACCCTGGGCTGGCTGGGCGACCGGGTGAGCAAAACCTATATCCTGGCCGGGGGAACCGCCTGCCAGGCCGTGGCCATGCTTCTCCTCGCCTTCCTGGAAGGCCCCATTGCCCCCCTTATCTTCGTCCTGGTCTACGCCGCCAGTGAAAGCGTCGGGGCCGTGAACTGGTCGCTACTGGGGGACTTCTTCGGCCGCCGCAGTTACGCCACCCTGCGGGGCGTTGTGAACACCATCTGCAGTATCGGGGTGGTGGCGCCGGTCTTCGCCGGCTGGGTCTTTGACCAGACCCGGTCCTACCGGCCGGCCCTGGTCGCCTTCGCCCTGATGTCAATCCTCGCCTCTGTACTTTATGTCAATATACGACGGCCGCAGGCCCCCGGCGCCGTCGCCAAGCATGTCTATTCCACCGGGAGGTAGAGCCGTGGAGTTCGAGTTTGATTTCCGGTATGTGGCCCCGGCCTTTCGGGTCTTCGCCGGCCGCGATGCCCTGGACCAGCTCCCCAGGGAGGTCCGCCGGCTCGGGGCCAGCCGCGTTTTCGTGGTCTGTGCCCCAAGCGTGGCCCGGCAGGGAACCCTGCTGAACCGCATTCGGGCCCTCCTTGGGGACGCGGTCGCAGCCGTGTTTGACGGCGTCCGCAAGGAGTCGCCCCTGCCGGCCGTCGAAGCCGGGGTCGAACTTGCCCGAAAGGTGGACCCCGACGCGATCCTGGCAGTCGGGGGCGGGAGCGCCGTCGTTACGGCCCGGGCAATAACCATCCTGCTGGCCGAGGAGAAGCCGGCCCACCAACTGGCGACGCAGTATCCGCCCGGCCAGCCGCCGGTAAGTCCCCGCCTCGAGCGGCCGAAGCTTCCGAACCTGATCGTGCCCACCACCCCTAACACCGCCGTGCACCGGGCGGGTGCGGCGGTTCTTGACCCGGAAACCCGCCGCCGGCTTGAACTCTTTGACCCGAAAACCCGGCCGGCGGCCGTCTTCCTGGACGCCGAAGCCCTCCTGACGCCGCCCCCGGAAGTCTCGGCCCGGGCGGGTGTATCCGCCTTTGCCGGGGCCGTGACGGGCTTTGTCAACCGGGCCCCGAACCCCTTTGCCCTGGCCGACCTGCGGCAGGCCATCGAGCTTTTAAAGCACAGCCTGCCAGCTATTCTTGACCGGCCGGAAGACCCTGCGCCCCGGCTGGGGGCGGCGGTGGCGGCCCTCCTCTCCAACCGGGCCGCCGACGCCCTGAGTGCGGGCGGGGGCGGGGTTGTTTCGGCCCTCGTTCACCAGATCCAGAGCCGCTATGACCACGTCGACCAGGGGCTGGCCTCAGCGGTTCTGCTTGTCCATGGTCTGCGGTTCAACCGGCCGGTGACGGCCGGCAATCAGGCCCGCCTGGCCGCGCTGCTGGGCCTGGAGGCCTCGGCCGAAGCCCTGGAATCGTGGGCGGAAAAGTTTTTGGGTCAGCTGGGCTTTCCGCGCACCCTCCGGGAGCTGGGCGTGCCGGAGGCTGACCTGCCGGCCCTGGCCGAGGCAGCCATGCACGACTTTTTCCTGCAGGGCAATCCCCGCCGGGTTCAAAACCCGGCCGAACTGGTCGACCTGCTTCGGGCCGCCTGGTGATTTGACCCGGCCCGCGTGGGACTGCTAGACTGGTGCAGAAACTCGCGGCCGCGGAGTGAGGACCCGATGGATTTCGAGCTTAAATACACTCCCGAACAGGAGGCCTTCCGCAAGGAGGTCCGGGCCTTTCTCGAAGCCAATATTCCGCCGGGCCTGGAAGAACCCGTCGACCCGGCTAACCTTTCTTACGAACAGTATCTTATGCGCCGGGAGCTGGGCAGGAAGCTCGGTGAGCGGGGCTGGCTCTTCCCCACCTTCCCCAAGGAGTACGGCGGGGGCGGCCTGCCCATGGAGCTGGCCGTAATTATCGAAGAAGAGCTTGACCGCTACGGCCTCTCCCTTCCCCCCTACTACAATACCGGCGGTACCCTGGGGGCCCCGTGCATCCTCGTCTGGGGAACCGAGGAGCAGAAGCGATACTTCCTGCCCCCAATTCTTAAAGGCGAGGTTCGGGTCTGGCAGCTCCTGACCGAGCCCGGGGCCGGCTCAGACCTGGCCAGCGTCAAAACCCTCGCCGTTCGGGACGGCGACCACTACATCATCAACGGGCAGAAGACTTTTGTCGGCAGCCTCCACGGAACCGACTGGATGTGGACCATCGTCTGCACCGACCCGAATGGCCGCCGTCACGAAAACCTGAGCTGGTTTATGATTCCCGCCGACCTTCCGGGCATCTCAATGACGCCCCTGGACCTGCTGACGGCCGGGGGCGAGGGCGGGGCATCGCCCGGCGCAAAGTTCACCGTCTATTTCGACAACGTCCGGGTACCCGCCTTCAACCTGATCGGGGGTGAGAATAACGGCTGGAAGGTCGCCACAACCCACCTGGAGCTCGAGCACGGCGGGGCCGGCAGCATCCGCCGCAACCGGATTGTCGACCGGCTCATCGAGTACTGCAAAACGACCTGCCGGAACGGCCAGCCCTTAAGCAAAGACCCCGATATCCGGGACCTGCTCGTGGAATGCTATATCGACGCCGAAATCGGCCGGCTCTTTAACCTGCGCAACTACTGGCTCCGCCATACCCGCCGGCCGCGAACCTACGAGGGGCCGCAGGCCTCCCTTCACCGCAAGGTTTCCGGCCTGCGCATCGCCGAGGCCATTGTTAAGGCCCTCGGCCCCTACGCCCTGACCAACGACCCGGCCTGGGACCCCTCCGGCGGCCACCTGGAGGTCTTCCACCGGGCAAGCATTGTCGCCACCCACCCCGGCGGCACCATCGAAATCCAGAAGGTCATCATGGCCCGCCGCATCGGCATTGGCCGGGCCGTCCGGGAAGAAGCCGGCACCGTCGTCTGAGGAGCGCAGCCATGGACCTTGCCCTCACCGAATCCCAGGAGATGCTTAAAAGCGCCGCCCGAACCTTCATGGAGCGGGAGTGCCCCCGCCAGGTCCTGCTGGACCTGGACCGGACCGAGACGGGGATATCCCCCGAAATCTGGCGCCAGCTTGCCCGGATGGGCTGGCTTGGCCTCGCCATCCCGGCTGAGTACGGGGGTGAGGGGGCGGGCCTGCTGGACACCGCCATTGTTTACGAGCAGCTGGGCCGCGGTCCGCTGGGCGGGCCCCATTTCAGTTCGGCCGTACTGGGAGCGCTGGTTGTCCTGGAGTGCGGCACGGAGGACCAGCGCCGGGAGGTGCTGCCGCGGGTCGCCGCGGGCGAGCAGGTTCTGGCCCTGGCCTACACCGAGCCCGATTACGGGTGGGGCCCCGAATCGGTGAAAATGGCCGCCCGGAGGGACGGGAGCGACTATATCCTCGACGGGGTTAAACTCTTCGTCCACGATGCGGCGGCCGCAACCCACCTGCTCTGCGTCGCCCGGACCGGCGACGGTCCCGACCCGACGGCCGGGCTCTCGGTCTTCCTGGTAGACCGTTCAGAACCGGGGGTATCGGTCCGCACCCTGCCCGGATTCATGGCCGGGCTCTGCGAGGTCCGGTTCGAGGGCGTGCGGGTTCCGGCCGGGGCGGTTCTGGGCGAGGCCGGCACCGCCTGGCCGGGCCTGAACCGGGCGTTTCTTAAGGCGATTCCGGTCCTGTGCGCTTACAAAGTCGGCGCAACCGAAGCAGTTTTTGAGATGTCCGTAAGTTACAGCCAGACCCGGGTCCAGTTTGGACAACCCATTGGCCGGTTCCAGCGGGTCCAGGACCACATCATCGACATCGTCAATTACCTGGACGCCGCCCGCTGGACTACCTACGAGGCGATCTGGAAGCTCGAAACCGGCCGGCCGGCCGAGGCCTCGGTCCACCTGGCCAAGGCGGTTGCAAGCGAGGGCTTATACCGGGCCTGCAACTCGGCGCATGAGGTCCACGCCGGGATCGGGTCTGTCCGGAACTACGGCCTCGTCCTTTACACGAAGGCGTCCCGGAGCCTCTACAACTACCTGGGCGACCCGAAATTCCACAAGCGCCGGCTCGCCGACGCCCTGGAACTTTAAGGCGGGGCCAAAGCCTACCGGCCGATAAACCTGGGCGGCCGCTTTTCGAGAAACGCCTGGACGCCCTCCCGGTGGTCATGGGTGTCCCGGGCAATCTCCTGGACGACCCCAGCGACCCGCATGCTTTCTTCGAAGGTGCTGTGGAGGGAGTAGTGGACCAGCCACTTGATAAGGCCCATCGCGTAAGTCGGGCCGGCCGCCAGCCGCCTGGCGAGGGCCAGGGCCTCGTCCATCAGCCGGTCGTGCGGGACAACCCGGCTCACCAGGCCGATGCGCAGGGCGGTCTCGGGGTCGATGATGTCCCCGGTGTACTGCATGTAGAAGGTGTTTGTCAGGCCGATCATCCGGGGAAGCTGCCAGCAGCTACCGTCAGCCGGGATCAGGCCCCGCTGAATAAACGTCTCCGAAAGGCCGGCCCGTTCAGAGGCGATGCGAATGTCGCACGAGAGGGCGATGCCCAGGCCAAGCCCCATGGCGTACCCGTTGATGGCGGCAATCGACGGCTTCTGAAGCCGGTGAAGCCGGACCGGAAGGTTGCGGACGTCATAAAAGCCCGGGCTCTCAGCCGGGGTCTCCTTGAGTCGCCGCTCAATCTCATCCCAGGGTTTCGGGGCGAGCTCGGGCCGGCCCCGGACCGCCTCCCGCTCCTCCACTGTGCGGGCCATCCCCCGGACATTCGCCCCGGAACAAAACGCCGGGTCCCGGCCGGTAATCAACAGGCACCGGAGGTTTGGGTCAGACTCGAGCCGGTCGAGTTCGGCGCTGATTTCGGCGTACATTTCCGGCCCGATGGCGTTGCGGGTCTTCGGGTCATCCAGGGTAATAATCAGAACCCCGTCCTGCTCCTCAACCTGAATCAGCTGGTGGGCCACGGCGTCAACTCCTTTCGGCGGGATGGTGCCGGAAGCAGGATAAAGGTGGCCAGCTCTGGCTGTCAAGCCGGTGCGGCCGGCAATTACCTGGGGCAGGTGAGCTCATAGACCTCGGAGGCCCGGTCCACAAAGACCGCGCTGAGACAGCGGGGGCCCAACTCCTCGTAAAGAAACTTCACCGACCGCCCAAACCAGCCGCCGGGGTCGTGGGAACTCAGAAAAACCACGTCCGGCCGGCTCACCAGGATGTGGGTAATGCCCATGGCCCTGAGGTCCCCGACAAGCCTTTCAGGGTCGAAGTCGGCCAGCATGGCGAGCCGGGTCCAGGTGAATTGGTCGGCCTCGGGCCAGCAGGTCGGGGGGCAGTAATAGTGGCGGGCGTCCCCCACCAGCAGAACCCGGCTCTCCGGCGGAAGACCGCCCATAAACCTGAGGGCCTGAAATCCGGGCAGGACCCTTGTCAGGTAGCCTTCTTTGCTTTCAAAGCCGGCAATAACCGACCACATCTGCAGCGATAGCGTAACGCGGCCGTAAATTAGCGCAATATAGGCGGCCAGCACAAAGGCGGCCCAGACCGCGCCTTCGCCCAGAATCCGGCGCACTCGTGGGGGATTCGCCCGCCCGAGCGCCGTCACCAGCAGAACCGCAGCCACAACCAGAGCCGAAACGAGGAATCTCATTTGCTGCGAGCTGAAGACCCATATTCCGATTCGCAGGCCCACAAAGCCGAGAAGCTCCGTCGGCGGTCGGCGTCCCAGGAAAAGGGCAAAGGGCGCCAGCACCACCAGGGCGGCCGGCGGCGCCGCCAGACCGAAGCGGACGGGGTCGGCAAAGGTCGCGACCGGCAGGCTAAGAAGGTCAGGCAACGTCCGGGGCAACCCGTAGCCGTTCGTAACGTAGTCGATTAGAAGTTGCATGCGCAGTCGGGTCTCGGCGTCAGCCGCCTCCCCAGCGTACGGGAAAAGCGGGTGCCCGAACCAGAGCCAGTTCTTGACATACCAGGGGAGAACAACGGCCAGACCCACAGCAAGTCCGGCAAGGAGCTCGCCGGGAGTAAAGGGTACAGCGCGGAACCCGGCCCGAACCATGCGCCCGCCCAGGTATACGGCCAACACACCCGCTATCGCCGCGGCCCCTGCTGCGGAGGTCGCCTTGGTTGCCAGGCCCAGCCCGAGGCAGAGGCCAAGCAGGGGCAGGTTCAGGGGCCGGCCGTCCCGGATGTGGCGAACAACCTGCTCAAGACCCAGCAGTTCGAAAGAGGCAACGGCGAAATCCGTCCCAGCCTGAGTCGCCAGAGACGGCAACTGCCCCATGGTCAGCATAGCCGCGGGGATAACCCAGGCCAGGGCCGGAACGTAGACACGACCGAGGCTGTAGCCGCTAGTCAGAACTATCACCGCAAATACCGCATGGAGAAGTCGGGGCACCGTGTCATTTCGCAGGGCGAGTGGGAAGACGTAGAGCATGTCGACTAAAAAAACGTAGTTGGCCGGCCAGTTGTGGGGCTCAGGGTAGACCCGGCCGGCCCGCAGGAAGAGCCGGGGTCCTTCCAGGTGGTACCAGAGGTCATCGTAGCCAGTGGGCGGCGAAAGGGCCAGGGCAAGGGCCGAGAAGGCCAGCACGGCGTAGACGGCAGCCAGGAGCCAGTTCCTGGGTGAGCGCTCGAGCCGGGCCAGCCCCCTTAGCAGTGACAGAAAGTCGCCCACGGCCAGCCGGGCGGCCGGACCGACCAGCAGGCCGGCCAGGCCCAGCGCCGCCATCAGGGGACCGGGGTAGAGAAAGCCGGCCAGGCCGAGGAAAAACGGGATAAACCCCAACAGGGCAAGCCCGATGGGAATCCCGAACCGCAGGTGGTCGGCGGCGCTATCGGTCTCGAATCGGACGAGGCGGAGGACGGTGTAGCCGACCCCACTGCCAACAACCAGGAGATAGGCCCAGAAGGTCGGGGCGAAGGCCGCGTCGGCCAGGGCCCGGGGCCCGGTGTCGGTCGCAGGCCGCTCGGGCAGAAGGAGGCGCCAGGCAACAAATCCGGCCGGGGCAAGGCCAAGGAGGACCCCGATGGGGTCGAGCCGGAAGGCGGGACGCGCCTGGGGAAGCGGGCTGGGAGCCGTTTCGTCGGCTCGGGACATTCCGCAGGATTATAAAACAAACGGTCAGGAGGGCGGGTAGACCGAGGTGCTGAAAATAAAAAGCCCGAAGCCGGGGACAGCTTCGGGGTGGTCGCACCCCAACAACTGAACAGGAGGCAAGTTCGCAAGAGCCGGGGGAAGAAATAGGCGTGGTCAAGCCCTCGGCCATTAGTACCGGTCAGCTCAACCCCTTGCGGGGCTTACACCTCCGGCCTATCAAGCAGGTAGTCTCCCTGCGGCCTTACCCGGTTGACCCGGTGGGAGGCCTCATCTTGGGGAGGGCTTCGCGCTTAGATGCTTTCAGCGCTTATCCCGTCCGGACATGGCTACCCGGCGCTGCCCCTGGCGGGACAACCGGTACACCAGAGGTCCGTCCACTCCGGTCCTCTCGTACTAGGAGCAGCCCCCCTCAAGCCTCCTGCGCCCACGGCGGATAGAGACCGACCTGTCTCACGACGGTCTGAACCCAGCTCGCGTGTCCCTTTAATGGGCGAACAGACCAACCCTTGGGACCTGCTTCAGCCCCAGGATGGGACGAGCCGACATCGAGGTGCCAAACCTCCCCGTCGATGTGAACTCTTGGGGGAGATCAGCCTGTTATCCCCGGGGTAGCTTTTATCCGATAAGCCACGGCCCTTCCACACGGAACCGTGGGATCACTTAGCCCGGCTTTCGCCCCTGCTCGGCTTGTGAGCCTCACAGTCAAGCCCCCTTATGCCTATGCACTCAACGGCCGATTTCCATCCGGCCTGAGGGGACCTTTGGGCGCCTCCGTTACCTTTTAGGAGGCGGCCGCCCCAGCCAAACTGCCCACCAGGCACTGTCCCCCGACCGGCTAACGGCCGGGGTTAGAACCAAGATTGGGGAAGGGTGGTATTTCACCGGCGCCTCCACCTCCCCCGCAAGGGAGGCTTCACAGGCTCCCACCTATCCTACGCATCCCCAACCCCGATCCAATGCCAAGCTGCAGTAAAGCTCCACGGGGTCTATTTGTCCCGCCGCGGGTAAGCCGCATCTTCACGGCTAGTTCAATTTCGCCGGGTCCCCCCTCGAGACACTGGCCAGCTCGTTACGCTATTCGTGCGGGTCGGAACTTACCCGACAAGGAATTTCGCTCACCGTCTTCCCGCCATTTCTGGCAGGGGTGGACTATATCTTCATCCGGAAGCCTCCCGGAGTTTGGCCAGAACCTCCCGGGCCTTAACCTTGTCGGCCCGATTCATCGTCGCAACCACCTCGATGATTTCGGCCAGGCCCTCCCGGCTCAGGTGCCGCCCCTCCGTCATCCAGCGAACGACCCGGGCAAATTTCTTAAAGTCGACCTGCTTCCTGGTCCGCAACGGGTGGGCCTCGAAAAACTCCACAACCCGCCGCAGGCACTCCAGCTTCCGGATCCGTAGCTCCCAGCGGTCCCCGTGGTTGCGGCGCACCACGCCGCACCCGAAGAAGCGCCTGAGGGCATACAGCACCTGGACATCCCGTTCGTGCTGGACTACCCGGAACTCAGGCAGGACCTGATAGCCGGTTTTAAGCGACGGGTGCGGGTTGATGCCGACGTAAAAGCAACCTTCGGCATCGACGAACCCGACCACCCAGTCGGCCGTCAACTCCATCGGGGGCCTCCGGATGCCCGGCGTATAGTCTCTGAGGATCCCCCCGGCCTGCGGCCGGAGGTTTCCTGCGGGTCACCCAATCCCGCCCATTTTTACTGGGGCCGCCTCTTGCCCCGAGTAGGGCCGGGCTCTAAGGGCTTTCCCGCATACAGCCGGGTATTGCCCCCGGTGTTGCCACCGGGGCAGGCAGCTTTTGCTACCTTAGGACCGTTATAGTTACGGCCGCCGTTCACCGGGGCTTCGGTTTGGGGCTCATCACCCCTCCCCTTAACCTTCCGGCACTGGGCAAGCGTCGCCCCCTATACGTCGGCTTTCGCCTTGAGCAGGGAGCTGTGTTTTTGTTAAACAGTCGGCTGGCCCTGTTATCTGCGACCCCCTCGGGCTCCGGAGGCGAGCTCCTTCACCCTACCGGGGCACCCCTTCTCCCGAAGTTACGGGGTCAAGTTGCCGAGTTCCTTAAGGGGGGGTAGCCCGAACGCCTGACGGCTCTCACCGTCGCCCACCAGTGTCGGTTTGCGGTACGGGCACCTTTGGCCTGGCTAGGGGCTTTTCTTGGCAGTGTGGGCTCAGCCCAGTTGGCCTTGGCAATGCCGCGGCCTCCCATTCGCCTCTCACCTTAACGCCCGGACGGATTTGCCTGCCCGGGCACGGCTACCGGCTTAGACGCGGCTCCAACCCCGCGCTGGGCCTACCCTCCTGCGTCACCCCATCGCTCATAGCGGCCGCCGGTGGCACGGGATTATTAACCCGTTGTCCATCGCCTACGGCTTGCGCCCTCGGCTTAGGCCCGGCTAACCCTACGCCGATTAACGTTGCGTAGGAAACCTTGGGCTTACGGCGGGCGCGTTTTTCACGCGCCTTTACGCTACTCATGCCGGCATTCTCACTTCCGCACGCTCCAGCGGTCCTCACGGTCCGCCTTCACCGCCGTGCGGAACGCTCCCCTACCGCCCCGGACCTGACGGTCCGAGACCCGCAGCTTCGGCACCAGGCTTAAGCCCCGAGTAATTTTCGGCGCAGGGCCGCTCGACCAGTGAGCTATTACGCACTCTTTCAAGGATGGCTGCTTCTAAGCCAACCTCCTGGCTGTCTAAGCGACCCCACTTCCTTTACCACTTAGCCTGGATTTGGGGGCCTTAGCTGGCGGTCTGGGCTGTTTCCCTCTCGACCATGGAGCTTATCCCCCACGGTCTCACTCCCGGGCTGTGGAGTCGGGCCATTAGTGGTTTGGGTGGGTTCGGTAGCCTCGACGGCCCCTAGCCCAACCAGAGCCCTACCTGCCCGACTGAACACCCGAGGCTGCACCTAAATGCATTTCGGGGAGAACCAGCTATCTCCGGGTTCGGTTGGCATATCACCTCTACCCACAGCTCATCCCACGGTTTTGCATCACCGACGGGTTCGGGCCTCCACGGGAGGGTTAGTCCCGCTTCACCCTGGCCATGGGTAGCTCACCCGGTTTCGGGTCTAATCCCGGCGACCCGGCCGGCCCTTTCGGACCGGCCAACGCCCTGTTCGGACTCGGTTTCCCTGCGGCTCCGGGGCTCCAGCCCCTTAACCTGAGGCCACCGAGATTAACTCGCCGGCTCATTCTTCAATAGGCACGCCGTCAGACCGTCCCGGCCCCGCAGGGCCGGAACATGGTCCTCCGACTGCTTGTAGGCGCACGGTTTCAGGCTCTATTTCACTCCCCTCACCGGGGTTCTTTTCACCTTTCCCTCACGGTACTGGTGCACTATCGGTCACCAAGGGTATTTAGCCTTGGAGGGTGGTCCCCCCTGCTTCCCACGGGATTTCCCGTGTCCCGTGGTACTCAGGCTCACCGGCCGGAGCCTCCCCCTTTCGCCTACGGGGCTTTCACCCTCTCTGGCGGCCCATTCCAGGGTCCTTCGGCTAGGGTTCGGTTTGTAACTCCGTGGGAGGTCGGCAGCCCTCCCTGCCGGGGCCTGCAACCCCGCCGGGACATAGGCCTGCCGGCCACTAAGTCCCGACGGTTTGGGCTGTTCCCCGTTCGCTCGCCGCTACTTGGGGAATCTCGGTTGATTTCTTTTCCTCGGGGTACTAAGATGTTTCAGTTCCCCCACTTGCCCTCGCCGCCCTATGGATTCAGGCGGCGATGCCCGGGCATTACCCCGGGCGGGTTTCCCCATTCGGGCATCCCCGGATCAACGCCTGCTTGGCGGCTCCCCGGGGCTTATCGCAGCCGAGCCACGCCCTTCATCGGCCCTTGGTGCCAAGGCATCCACCGTGCGCCCTTAGTAGCTTGACCGCGCCAGGCGTTCTTCCCTCGGCAAAATTGAACCTGCTCCTGTTCAGTTGTTAAGGTGCGACCGTAACACGGGCAGGCCCGAGGCCCGCCCGCTGGTGGGGCTCCGTGGACTCGAACCACGGACCTCGGTCTTATCAGGACCGCGCTCTAACCACCTGAGCTAGAGCCCCGCGGCGCCACCTTGACCGCTGAAAAGTGGGAGGAAGTTGTCGGCTCCCGCACGACCAGGCAAGGCTTTAACGCCAGGCGCCGGCCAGGCCGGCGGCCTGACGACCGACCTAGGAGTCCCGGCAAGGCGGCCCCGCTCTCGACAGGGCCCCTGCCGGCGACACTCCCTAGAAAGGAGGTGATCCAGCCGCACGTTCCCGTACGGCTACCTTGTTACGACTTCGTCCCAATCGCCGGCCCCACCCTCGTCGGCTCCCTCCCGCCGAAGCGGGTTAGGCCACCGCCTTCGGGTGTTGCCGACTTTCGGGACGTGACGGGCGGTGTGTACAAGGCCCGAGAACGTATTCACCGCAGTGGTGCTGACCTGCGGTTACTAGCGACTCCGCGTTCATGCAGGCGAGTTGCAGCCTGCAATCCCAACTGAGGGCCGTTTTGATGGGATTCGCTCCGCCTCGCGGCTTCGCTGCCCATTGTACCGGCCCATTGTAGCGTGTGTGTAGCCCAGGGCATAAGGGCCATGATGACTTGACGTCATCCCCACCTTCCTCCGCCTTTCGGCGGCAGTCCCCCTAGAGAGTGCAACTAGGGGCGGGGGTTGCGCTCGTTCTGGGACTTAACCCAACACCTCACGGCACGAGCTGACGACAGCCATGCAGCACCTGTGCCGGCTCCCGCCTTTACGGGTCGTTCCCCTTTCGGGGTCCTACTTCCGGCATGTCAAGCCCTGGTAAGGTTCTTCGCGTAGCATCGAATTAAACCACACGCTCCGCCGCTTGTGCGGGCCCCCGTCAATTCCTTTGAGTTTTAGCCTTGCGGCCGTAGTCCCCAGGCGGGGTGCTTAACGGGTTACCTTCGGCGCGGACAGGGGTCGATACCTGCCCACACCTAGCACCCACCGTTTAGGGCGTGGACTACCCGGGTATCTAATCCGGTTCGCTCCCCACGCTTTCGTCCCTGAGCGTCAGGAACGGGCCAGGAGGCCGCCTTCGCCACCGGTGTTCCTCCCGGTATCTACGCATTTCACCGCTACTCCGGGAATTCCACCTCCCTCTCCCGTCCTCGAGCCCGGTAGTATCGGACGCAGCTCCTCGGTTAAGCCGAGGAATTTCACGCCCGACTTGCCGGGCCGCCTGCGGACCCTTTACGCCCAGTAAATCCGGGTAACGCTCGGGCCCTACGTATTACCGCGGCTGCTGGCACGTAGTTAGCAGGCCCTTATTCGCCGGGTACCGTCAGGTTTCTTCCCCGGCAAAAGGAGTTTACACCCCGAAGGGCTTCTTCCTCCACGCGGCGTCGCTGGGTCAGGCTTTCGCCCATTGCCCAAGATCCCCCACTGCTGCCTCCCGTAGGAGTCCGGGCCGTGTCTCAGTCCCGGTCTGGCTGACCACCCTCTCAGGCCAGCTACCCGTCATCGGCTTGGTGGGCCATTACCCCACCAACTACCTGATAGGCCGCGGGCCCCTCCCCAAGCGAGCCCTTGCGGGCCCTTTAGTTGCCGAGCATCCGCCCGGCAACCACATGCGGTATTAGCCCCGGTTTCCCAGGGTTATCCCCCACTTGGGGGCAGGTTACCCACGTGTTACTCAGCCGTTCGCCGCTAGCCGGGGCCGAAGCCCCGGCCCGCTCGACTTGCATGTGTTAGGCACGCCGCCAGCGTTCACCCTGAGCCAGGATCAAACTCTCCAGTCAAACCATGTTCAACCTTCGAGTTTGTCCTGGTCGTCTGTCTTGGTCGGAATTAACGGGAGCGTCCTTCCTCCCACTATTCAGTTGTCAAGGTGCGCCTTCCAACCGCAATCTTGATTTTAGCAGGCCCGGCCGCGGCTGTCAATACCGCCGCCAGACGGCCCTGCTCACTCAACCGGGAAAGCCGTTGTCGAGGTTCATTCGCCGGACCCGGAATATCACCCTGCCTCCGGGCCCGACCAATCACTAATATAACAGGGCCCTCAGCGGCTGTCAAGGGTCGCCGGCCGGGGTCTTTCGAAAAAGGCCCGGCCCTCCCGTCCACGGGTCTGCCATCAAAATGCGCGGTCGGGCCCCGGGCTTGCCCCGGCCCACGGCGCCGCTGTCACGTGGCTGCCTGAGACGCCGGTGAATCCACCAAAGTGGGGGGCCCCGGGCAGGAACTGTCCGGTCGGCACGACGTCACGGTGGCCCTTACCCCGGCAGTTTCCCTACCCAAGCTCGCCTTTGTCGAGGCCTCGCCCCGCCGCCCAGGCCGCAACCCGGGCCCGGGAGTTAAAGCCCAGTTTTCCCATGATGCTCGCCACGTGCGACTCGACGGTCCGCTCGCTGACGACCAGAACCTCGGCGATCTCCCGGTTCGTCAGCCCCCGGCTCACCAGGGCCGCCACCTGGGCTTCTCGCTCCGTGAGGCCGCCGTACCTTCTCGTGATGGCCTGACGGGGGCTCAGCCCCGGCAGCAGCGTCCCCAGCTGCCGCAGAAAGCCGGCCCGGAGGCCTCCGTCCGGGAGACCGGCGGCCAGGCTTTCAGCGACCCGCTGGGCCGCCCCGAAGGCGGCCTGCCCCTCCGCCCTCCGCCCCCAGCTCCGGTAGAGGCAGCCGAGGGCCAGGCCGGCGTGAAGCTCCCAGATGGGGGTCCCCCGACGTTCGGCTTCGTGTTTGGCCGCCAGCAGGAGGGCCTCGCCCTCTTCGTAGCGGCGCAACATGGCGAGGGTCCGGCCCCGCAATGTCCAGAGCCTCGGAACGACCGCGTCCGGCCCCAGGTTCGGGGTGGAGGCCGTGAGCCGGTCGATAATGGGCAGGGCCGCCTCCGGCTCGTGCCGGGCCAGGGCGAGCTCCGCCCGGCCGGCCTCCAGCTGGCGGTCCCACCCCGCACAGCGGGTTACACCCGCCCTCGAGCCGGCGTCCATCAGGTCCCGGGCCAGACCGAATTCGCCCTGAGCGATATACACCGAAGCGAGGGCAGCGGCGACGTAACCCATCCAGACCCGCGACCCCAGGCCGGCGGCCAGCTGCCAGGCGAGTTCAAGGTGCCGGCGGGCCTCGGGCAGGGCGAAAACGTCCAGGTAAAGCCGGCCCAGGGCCCGGTGGGCGGCGATGGCCCACTGCCGGTGTTCGACCTCCTCGGCCACCTGGAGAGCGGACCGGCCGGCCGCCAAAGCCGCGCCGTAATCGCCCCCCAATCCCAGCCCCAGCGCCAGCACCCCCAGGGTGTAGGCCGTGCCGGCCCGCCAGCCGATACCCTGGCTCAGGGCCAGGGCCGAATCCCCGGCGGCCAGGCCATCGGCCAGCGGAATGCCCGGCACGGGGAGGTCGTGGGGATGGGTCGCCGCGCAGACCACCAGGCTGGCGAGGCTGGCGGCCAAACCCTGGGGGTCCCCGAGCCGCCGGAAGAGGTCTGCCGCCTGCCGCAGCCAGCCCACCGCCCCCACCAGGTCGCTGTTGAGCTGGGCCGCCATTCCCAGCAGGTCCAGGGTAACGGCGGTCCCCCGCCGGTCGTCAAGTTGCCGGAAAATTTCCACCGCCTGCAGGTGGTAGTCGACGGCAAGGGCGGGGTCGCTGACGTTCGCGGCCAGGTTACCGACCCGGTTCAGGCTGTGGGCAAGGAGTGCCGGTTCCCCCAGGTCTCTGGCCAGCCCCAGGGCCTCGTCAAAATATCGCCCGGCTACAACGTAATCCCGGGAGGCCCAAAGGAGGCCGAGGTTTACGACCCCTTCCCACTCCCCAACCCGGTCCCCGGCCGTCCGGGCCAGGCGGACCGCTTCGGCGTAGTCCCGTCCGGCCGCATCGGCATAGCCCGCGCGTTCGCCCGCCCGACCCCAGGCGTAAAGCAACCGGACCCGTACCGGGACCGGGCATCCCAGCCTGACGGCCGCCTCAAGGGCCCGGCTAAAATGCGCCACGGCCTCCTCGGGGGCGTGAAACGCCCAGGCTTGCTCGCCAGCCCGTTCACCATACTCCAGGGCTTCTGCCCAGGCGCCGGCCGCAAAGTAGTGGTACGAAAGGTCGGCCAGAGCCGATTCGGAGGCGCCTGCCCCCTCGAGAGCCCGGGCAACCTGGCCGTGCATCAGCCGGCGTTCGGTTCCGGTCAGGTCCCCATAGACCGCCTCCCGGATGACCGGGTGGCGGAAGGCAAATCGGCCGACGGACGTTTCCGTAATCACCTGGGCGGTGATAAGCCGGTTGAGCAGGCGGAGGGCCTCCGGCTCCTTGAGCCGGGTTAAATCGGCCAGCACTTTTACTTCGAACTGCCGGCCAATGACGGCCGCTGCCGTTAGCAGGGCGCGGGCCCGGGGGTCGAGTCGCCTCAGCCGGAGCCTGACCACATCCTGAAGGCTTTTCGGAAGGGGCAAGCCCGCCGCGGGCTGCCACTCCCAGCCTGATGCCGTGGGACGGAGCTGGCCGCCCACGACCAGGGTCTTGAGCACTTCCTCCACAAAGAACGGGTTGCCTTCCGTGAGGCCGTAAACCAGGTCCGCCAGCCGCGCCGGGTCCGGCCGGACCGGGCCCAGGACGGTCCGGACGAGGCTGCCGACATGTTCGCGGCTCAGCGGGCCCAGCGTCAGCTCCCGCACCCGCCGTTCCCGCCGGATGCCGGCCAGAAACTCCCGGAGCCGGTCGGAATCTTCGGCCCGAAAGGTAAGGATGAGAAGCAGGGGGCACGCGGGCAGGCGGCGGATAAGAAACCGCAGGAAGTCGAGGCTGGTCCGGTCCGCCCAGTGGAGGTCCTCGAACAGGAGAAGCCGCGGCTTACGGCAGGCCGGGGGCGTCAGGACCCGCAACAGCGCCTCGAAGAGCCGGCGTCTTTCGGCTTCCGGGTCCAGGGACGGGGTTGGGGTCAGGCCGGGCAGAAGCAGGCCGAGCTCGGGGACCAGTTTGACCACCTCGGCCCCCACGCCGGCGAGGGCCTGGCGGACCTCTTCCGGCCCGCGGCCCGCAAAGAAGGCGCGTAAGGCGTCCACCACGGCCGCGAAGGGAAAGGCGCTGTCCTGCTCGACGCACCGGCCCAGTAGCAGGTCAAATCCTGCCGCCGAAGCCTTCCGGGCGACCTCGGCCACCAGCCTGGTTTTCCCAACGCCGGCGTTCCCGGCAATAACCACACACTCCACCCCGCCCGCCCGGACGCCTTCCAGGACGGTCTGAATCGCGCCCAGTTCGTCGTCCCGGCCGATTATGCGGGGCGAGATGAGGGGCGATTCAAGCCGAAGGGTCATCCGCAACCCCTGCAAGCTCGCACAAGCGCTGCCATCCAGCCAGTTACACCAGCTTTTTAGCTGTTTATAAAGTAACTGTCAAGTTCCAGCAGACGGAGTTCTGCCCTTTCTGGTTCAAAGCTTTCCAGTTTATGGGGCATACCGTCCGGGTTTACGGCCCGCACCGGCTTTATCCCTTCCCCGCAAGCGGGGGAGGGGCCGGGGCGACGGGCAAAAACCAGCGAACTCCGTCTCCGGCCGCCGGCGGTTGACATCGGCCCGGCACTCCTGTAATAACCATGTGAGACGAGCTGTTGCGGTCGGGCCCAGGGCCCGCCCAACCTGCCGGCGCCTTTATCCTTCGGAGGTTCACGCTGATGGCTGAAGCCGAGTGGGCCGTAGTTCTCGGGGCCTCGAGCGGATTCGGGGCGGCCACGGCCCGGGCCCTTGCCCGGGCCGGGATGCACATCGTCGGTGTCCACCTCGATACCCGGGCCACCCTCCCCAATGCCGAGAGGGTCCGGGCCGACGTTGAGGCCCAGGGCCGCCAGGCCCTCTTTTTCAATGCCAACGCCGCCGACCCCGATAAGCGCCGGGAAATCCTGGACCGGGTCCAGGAGGTCATCAACAGCGCCGCGGACGGCGGCTACGTAAAAGTTCTCCTCCATTCCCTGGCCTTCGGCACCCTGCGCCCATATATCGCCGCCGACCCGAAGGAGGCCCTGACCAGAAGCCAGCTCGAAATGACCCTCGACGTGATGGCCAACAGCCTCGTCTACTGGGTCCAGGACCTCTTCTGGCGGGGCCTTTTCCGGCGGGGAAGCAAGGTGTTCGCCATGACCAGCGGCGGCTCAACCCGGGTCATCCCCTACTACGGGGCGGTTTCGGCCGCAAAGGCCTGCCTTGAGTCCCACATCCGTCAGCTTGCCTTCGAGCTGGCGCCCGCCGGGGTGGCCGTCATCGGCATCCGGGCGGGGGTGACTGACACCCCGGCCCTCCGGAAGATTCCGGGCCACGAGCAGCTCATCGAGCAGGCCCTCCGGCGCAATCCCAGCGGCCGGTTGACCGAGCCCGAAGACGTGGCCAGCGCCATTGTCGCCCTGTGTCACCCCGGAACCTACTGGATTACCGGGTGCGTGATTAACGTGGACGGCGGCGAGGACATCGTCGGCTAGCCGGGGAGGCGGCACAATGGCGCAGTTTAAAATCCTTCACACCGGGGCCCCGGCAGATGAGCCCCTCGACCTGGAGCGCCAGGGGCTTGCCGGCCTGGACGTCGAGATAATTCAGCCCGGCCGCCTCCGGTCGGAGGACGAGATCATCAAACACGGGCAGGACGCCGATATCCTTTTCGTCATCGCCGAGCCCATCACCCGCCGGGTCATCTCGAGCCTTCCCCGCCTCAAAGGGGTGGTGCGCTACGGCATCGGGGTTGACACCGTCGACCTGAAGGCGGCCACCGAGTTCGGGGTCGTTGTGGCCAACTTCCCAGACTTCTGCCTGGACGAGGTGGCGAACCACACCATGGCCCTGCTCCTGGCCCTCAACCGGAGGCTCTTCCGCCTTGACCGGGTTGTCCGGGATGGTCAGTGGAATCCGGCCGCTCTGCGGTCGGTCCTTCCGGGAATCGGGTCGCTTCAGGGCGAGACCCTCGGCCTGGTCGCCTTCGGCAACATCCCCCGCCGGGTCGCCCCCCGGGCCCAGGCCTTCGGCCTTAAGGTCATCGCCTACGACCCGTACCTTGACGACGACGTCTTCGCCCGCTTCGGGGTGCGCCGGGTCCGGCGGGTCGAGGAGCTCCTCGCCGAAAGCGACTACGTCTCGTCCCACCTGCCCCTTACGGAAGAGACGTATCACTTCTTCACGGCCGAGCGCTTTCGCTTAATGAAGCCAACGGCCTATTTTATTAACACCAGCCGGGGCAAGGTGGTCGATGAGCCGGCCCTCATCCGGGCCCTGCAGGAGGGCTGGATTGCCGGGGCGGGGCTTGATGTCTTTGAAGAAGAGCCCCTGCCCGCCGACTCGCCCCTCGCCCGCCTTGAGAACGTGATTCTCACGCCCCACGCCGCCTACTATTCCGACCGCAGCGAACGCAACCTGAAGTTGCGGGTCGGCCGGGCCGCGGCCGACATCCTGCGGGGCTTCGAGCCCGAGCACGTTGCCAACCCCGAGGTCCTCAAGAAGCTTAACCTCAAACCCAGGGAGGCGTGAACAGCGGGCCCCTGACCGGCGCCGCCCTGCTCATGGCCGGGTGGGTTTTGAGCCGCCTCCTGGGCATCGTCCGTGAGGCGGTTATTGCCGGTCAGTTCGGCATCGGCCCGGATGTCGCCGCCTACCAGGCGGCGTTTCGACTGCCCGATTTGATTTTTAACCTCCTTGCCGCCGGGGCTTTCGGGAGTGCGTTCATCCCCGTCTTTTACAAGCACCTGGCCCGGGGTGAGGAGGCCGAAGGTTACCGGCTGGCCGGGACCTTCCTGGTCCTGTTCGGCCTGGCAGCCCTGGCCCTTGTCCTGGCCGGCTGGGTTGCGGCTCCGGCGGTGGTGGCCGTCCTGGTGCCCGGATTTGACCCGGCCGCCCGGTCCAGGGTCGTCGAGCTCACCCGCCTGATGCTCCTGCAACCCTTCTTCTTCAGCCTAAGCCTGGTCCTGACGACGGTCCACCAGGCCCACCGGGCGTTTTTACTTCCGGCGGTGGCCCCGGTGCTCTATAACCTGGCCATCATCGCCGCCGCCCTGCTCCTTGCACCCCGCCTCGGGGTCGACGGCCTTGCCGTCGGCGTCGTTGCCGGAAGCGCCCTCCACATGGGCGTTCAGCTCCCCCGGGCCTTTGCCTACGGACCCGGCCTTAAGCCCAACTTTGACCTTCTCCGCCCGGACGTCGGGGAGGTTCTCCTCCTGCTCCTGCCCCGGGCCGCCGGCCTGGCGGTGTACCAGCTCAACTTCTGGGTCCTCACGGCCATGGCCTCCCTCATCTCCCCCGGCGCCGTCGCGGCCCTGGGTTATGCCTGGACGCTGCTCATGGTCCCCTTCGGGGTCATCGGCCTGCCCTTCGGAACCGCCTATTTCCCCGAGCTCTCACGCCTCTGGGCCTCCGGAGACCGGGACGGCCTCCGCCGGACGGTGGCCGAGGGCCTCGGTCTCAGCCTCTACCTGGCGATCCCGGCGTCGGTGGGCCTCATCGTTATCGGCGAGCCCCTGGTCCGGGTCCTCTTCCAGCGGGGCAACTTCGACGAGGCGGCCGTGGCCGCCACCACCTGGGCCCTCTGGTTCTTCGCCCTGGGCCTCTGGGCCGAGGTCGGCTCGGAAATCCTGGTGCGGACCTTCTACGCGATGGGCGACACCCTGACCCCGGTGGGGATTGCCGCCGGGGGCCTCCTGGTGACCTTCGGGACCGGCTTCTTACTCTTCCGGGTCCTGGGCCACGGCGGTCTGGCGGCCGGCCTATCGGCCGCTGAAATGTGCCAGTTTGCCGCCCTCTCCGTCATCCTCCGGCGGCGGCTTGGTCTTTTCGAAGCAGGCCTGGCCCGGGATATCTTCCGGAGCATCCTGGCCGCCGAGCTGATGGTTATCGGGGCCGCCTTTGCCCTCGCCTTCACCCCCGCCGGCCTCATTGGCCGCCTCGGGGCCGCCCTCATTGCTGCGGCCGGCATCTACGTCGCCGTAACCACCCTGCTGGGCAGCCGGCTGGCCCGCGAGACCTTCGGAGTCGTCCGGCGCCTGGGCCGCTCCCGGCCCGGTCAGTGACCGGCCCGCCCGGCCAGCGCCGCCAGAACCCGCCGGAGCCGCTCCTCAAGGGGGAGGCCGTCCGCCGGCGGCACCGCCCGGATGGCCGCCAGCGCCTCGGCGGTGGAATAACCCAGGGCGGTCAGGGCGGCCAGAAGCTCGGCATCCTCCGGCGCCCCGGCGGCCGGCTGGGCCGCGGGCAGCCGGCCCCGGAGCTCGAAGATGAGCCGTTCAGCCGTCTTCTTGCCGATGCCGGGCACGGCTCCCAGCAGGGCGGCGTCCCCCGACCCGACGGCCTGCCAGAACCGGTCGGGTCCCAGGCGCCCGATGATGCTCAGGGCGGCCTTCGGCCCGACCCGACTCACGTCGAGCAGGACCTCAAAAAGGTCCCGGTCGGCGGCCGCCGGAAAACCGTAGAGGGCAACCCCATCATCCCGGACCTGCAGGGAGGTGAAGACCGTTGCAACCTGGCCCGGACGCCCAAACCGGTCGCCGGACCCCGGCGGGATCACCAGCCGGAGGGTCACCGGGCCAACTTCGAGGGTAAGTCCCTCCGGGCCAACCCGGACAATCCGACCGGTGAGGGCTTCGATCATCGGGCCGCCCCCAGTCCGGCCCCGGCCCGCAGGGCGTCGCAGAGGGCGATGGCCAGGGCATCAGCCACATCGTCCGGACGCGGCACCTCCGGCAGGCCGAGGATAACCGCTACCATTTGTCCGACCTGGTCCTTCGGGCCGCGGCCGTAGGTTGTTACCGACTTTTTGACCTCCAGGGGCGTGTATTCGACCACGGGAATCCCGGCAAGGGCCGCCGCCAGCAGGACCACCCCCCGGGCCTGGCCCACGGCCATGGCCGTCCTGGCATTCCGGGCGAAAAAGAGCTCCTCGACGGCCACCCGGTCAGGCCGCCACCGGTCCAGAATGGCCGAAATCTCCCGGTAGATGGTGTGCAGACGCTCCGGCGTCGGGGCAGTGTGGGGGGTGGAGACCAACCCGTAGTCGCGGGCCAGAAACCGGCCCCCAACTTTCTCGACCACCCCGTAGCCGCAGGCCGCGGTTCCGGGGTCAACCCCAAGAACACGCACCGCTCAGCGGGCCTGCGACCGCTCCCCGGCCTCGAGGGCGGCCACCAGGTCCGGCGGGAACTCGGCGTTGGTGTAAACCCGCTGAACGTCATCCAGGTCCTCCAGCCGCTCCAGCAGGCGGACGGCCTGCTCGGCATCCTTCCGGTCGAGGGGAATGGTGGTCTTGGGCGTGTAGGCGAGCTCCGCCTGAAGGACCCTGAAGCCGCGGCTTTCGAGCTCCCGCCGGACCCGCTCGAGGTCTTCGGGCCGGGTGTAAATCTCAACCTCGGAGTCCTCGACCCGGAAGTCCTCGGCGCCGGCGTCGATGGCCACCAGGGCGATATCGTCGGGGCTTGCGCCATCCCCGACGGCCGTTATGACGCCCTTGTAATCGAACTGCCAGATGACCGACCCCGCCTCCCCCAGGGAGCCGCCCCCCTTGGTGAACGTGGACCTCACCTCCGAGGCGGTCCGGTTGCGGTTGTCGGTGAGGGCCTGGACCAGGATCGCGATCCCGCCGGGACCGTAGCCTTCGTAAATGACCTCTTCAAGGGGGGCTTCACCCGCCTCCCCACCGCCGGCGGCCCGTCGGATGGCCCGCTCAATGTTCTCCATGGGCATGTTGTGCTCCCGGGCCCGGGCAATGGCCAGCCGGAGCCGGAAGTTCGTTTCGGGATCCGGCCCGCCCTCCCGGACAGCGACCATAATTTCCCGGGCCAGCTTGGTAAAAAGCTGGCCCCGCCGGGCGTCAGCAACACTCTTCTGGCGCTTGATCTGGGCCCACTTGGAATGTCCCGCCATTGTTACTACCCCCGTGCCCAGTATAATCGGCGGCTGAAAAATATGTCAAGAACCTGACAGGTCCAGCAGTTGCATTCGGGCAAGCAGCTCGTTGAGCTGTTCGGTCGAGTAGAAATGGATGACCAGCCGGCCGGCGCCCCGCCGGTTCTGCCGCACCACCACCCGGGTACCCAGCCGGGCCGTCAGCTCGGCCGAAAGGGCCCCGAGCTCCGGGTCGGGTCCGGCGGCCTCAGCCGGGGCCGGCCGCTCGCCCCAGCGCCGGACCAGCTCCTCGGTCTGCCGAACGTTGAGACCCCGGCGGAGAACCTCGGCCAGGGCCAGGGGCTGGTCGGCGGCATCGAGGCCGAGCAGGGCCCGGGCGTGGCCCTCGCTTATCTCCCCGGCGGCGAGGGCCGCCCGGACCTCCGGGGCGGCCTGAAGGAGCCTGAGGGTGTTGGCCACCGCCGACCGGCTCCGGCCCACCCGCCGGGCAACTTCCTCCTGGCTGAGGCCGAAGCGCTCCATGAGCTCCCGGAAGGCTTCGGCCTCCTCGAGGGGATTCAGGTCGGCCCGCTGAATATTCTCCACCAGGGCCATGATGAGGCCCTCGGCCGGGGTGGTTTCCCGAATCAGGGCGGGAACCGTCGTCAGGCCGGCCTCGACAGCCGCCCGCCAGCGACGCTCCCCGGCAACCAGCCGGTAGACGGTCTGGGAGCCCTCGCGGACCTCCGAAACGAGGACCGGCTGGAGAATGCCATGCTCCCGGACGCTTTCGACCAGCTCCCGGAACCGGTCGTCGGGAACGAACCGGCGGGGCTGGTGGGGATTGGGTCTGATGGCCCCCACCGGCAGGTGAACGATGCCGGGACTGCCCCGGCCGAGGAGGGCACCCAGACCCCGGCCCAGGGAGCGCCGGGGCTCCGGCTGGTCAGCCATGGCCCGCCTCCTTCGGGGTAAGCTTAGCCAGGAGCCGGTCCATAAGCTCCAAAGCAAGGGCCTCATAGGCCCTTGCGCCGGGCGACGTCGGCGCATATTCCCGGATGGTCCGGCCAAAACTCGGGGCCTCGCTCAAGCGGACATTCCGGGGAATTATCGTTCGGAAAGTTTCGGGAAAGAACCGGCGGACCTCTTCGACGACCTGACGGCTGAGGCTGAGCCGGCCGTCAAACATCGTAAGGACAACCCCCGTCAGCATCAGGCGGGGATTGAGCTCGGCCCGAACCAGGGAAAGGGTCCGGCTCAGGCTGGCCAGGCCGTCCAGGGCCAGAAACTCGCACTGGACCGGCACCAGCACCCCGTCGGCGGCGGCCAGCCCGTTCACGGTCAGAATCCCCAGCGACGGCGGACAGTCCACCAGGATCAGGTCGTAGCCGGCCCGTACCGGGGCCAGGGCGGCCCGGAGGCGGACGCGGCCGTCGGGGAGGCCCAGCAGTTCGGGCTCAGCCCCGGCCAGGTCTGACCCCGAAGCGAGGATGTCAAGCCCGTAAGGCCGGGCCCGGCCGATGAGGGCGGCGGTTCGGCGGGGGTCGAGCAGGGCCAGATAGACCGGCGGGGGCGCGGGCGGGTCGAGGCCCAGGGAGGTTGTCAGGTTGGCCTGGGGGTCCAGGTCCACCACCAGCACCCGGGAGCCGGCCGCGGCCAGGAAATCCGCCAGGCTGACGGCGGTGGTCGTCTTGCCGACCCCGCCCTTCTGGTTGGCAACCGTGATGACAAGCCCCATCGGCCCGGAACCTGCTTGACAATCCCCGCCCAGTATATCGCCCGCCAGCCCAACCCGACAAGATAAATTGTTGCATCGTTATGTCGAATATTCCGGTTGCCCCGCCGGGGAGGGGCAGCTTAAAATCAACCGATTCTGTCAGAGGAGGGTTCACCGTGCAGGTTACCGTCTGGGGCGCGGGGGCCATCGGCGGGGTCGTCGGGGCGTGGCTCGTTCGTAACGGCGTTGATGTCCTCTTTGTCGACCAGGATGCCGCCCACGTGGAGGCGATGAACCGAAACGGCCTCTTCATCGACGGCATCCGGGGCGAGTTCCGGGTGCCCGTAAAAGCTGTCGTTCCGGACGATGTTCGCGGGCCGCTCGGCACGGTCCTGCTGGCCGTGAAGTGCCTTCACACCGAAACAGCCGTCCGGCAGATGATGCCTCACCTCACCCCGGAGTCGGCAGTCGTTTCCCTGCAGAACGGCCTCAACGAGGAGCTCATTGCAAAGCTCATCGGCCCCGAGCGGACCGTAGGTTGTTTTGTGAATTTCGGGGCCGACTGGCAGGCCCCCGGCCACATCCGCCACGGCGGGGAACATCCCCTCTACATCGGTGAACTCGACGGCCGCCGCACCGGGCGCATCGAGGCCCTCCAGCGTCTGCTGTCCGGCTTCTGTGAGACGGTTGTCACCGACAACATCTGGGGCTACCTCTGGTCAAAGCTCGCCTACGCCTCCATCCTTTTTGCCACCGCCCTGGTCGACGCCCACGTTTACGAGGTCGTCGCCGACCCGCTGGCCAGGCCCGTTCTGGCCGGCCTGGCCCGGGAGGTTCTGGCAGTCGCCAGGGCCTACGGGATAAGGCCGGAGCGCCTCGTCGAGTTCTGGCCCGACGAGTTCGAGGCCGGAGACTACGACCGCGCCTTCGACCGGATCGCCGCCCACTACCGGGGCCAGATTAAGACCAAGACCGGCATCTGGCGGGACCTGGCCGTGCGGCGCCGGCGGACGGAAGTCGACTGCCAGGTGGGAGTGGCCATCGCGAAGGGACAGGCCGTCGGCCTCGACCTGCCCCTGAACCGCCAGCTCCAGAGCCTGATCCACGAACTCGAAAACGGCACCCGCCAGATGAGCTGGGATAACTTCAGAGCCTTTAACCTGAACTCTTAAGCCGTCGGAGGGCTGAAATGGACCTTGGGCTTGCCGGAAAGGTTGCTATCGTCACCGGTGGAAGCGAAGGGATCGGCAGGGCCATCGCCACCCGGCTGGTGGCCGAAGGGGCCAACGTTGTCATCTGCGCCCGCCGGGCTGATGTTCTGATGTCAGCCGCGGCCGAAATGCAGGAACGGGGTCCCGGAAAGGTGGTTGCGGTTCAGGCCGATGTTACCCGGCCGGAAGATATCGAACGGGTGGTTCGGACCGCCCTCGACGCCTTCGGCCGGATAGATATCCTGGTCAACAATGCCGGCCGGAGCAATGCCCACCCGTTTGAGGCCGTCGACGATGCCACCTGGCAGGAAGACCTGGACCTCAAGCTGATGGCCTGGGTCCGGTTTGCCCGGCTGGTTGTCCCCGAAATGCGGAAAAACGGGGGCGGTCGGATCATCAACATCGCGATGGTCGGCGGAAAGGCCCCCGGCCCCCGGTCTCTGCCCACCACCGTCAGCCGGGCCGCCGGCATCGCCCTGACCAAGGCGCTCTCCAAGGAGCTGGCCCCCGACCGCATCCTTGTTAACGCCGTCTGCGTCGGCCTGATCAAGAGCGGCCAGATGCGCCGGCGCTGGGAGCGGAATTTCGCCGACAAAATGACGCTGGACGAATGGTACGCCCAGCTCGGTAAGGACATCCCCCTGGGCCGGGTGGGCGAAGCCGAAGAGGTGGCGGACCTGGTCGCCTTTCTGGCGTCCGAGCGGGCATCTTATATAACCGGCGCGGCCATCAACTGCGACGGCGGCCTCGCGCCCGTGACCTAGGCTTCCGCCGGCCAGTTGGCGGGTGATGAAGTCGAATGAGTCCAGACCGGCCGCTGATCCCCGGGTTGTAACGGCCGCCTGCGGCCTGGTCTGGCTCGTTGCGTCCGCAAGTCTGATTGCCGCCAGCGGCGTTTACCCCGCCCTGCTGGCCGAGTGGCGGATCGACCCCGAGTTTGTCGGGGTTTGGGGGAGCGCAACCCTGGCCGGCATGCTGGCCGGGGGCATTCTCGGCGGCCTTCTGGCCGACCGCTCCGGCCGCAGGCCGGTTCTCACCGGCTCGGCCCTGCTGATGGGCCTGACCATCCCCGCCCAGGTCTTTCTCACGTCGCCGTGGGCCTTTACGGCCGGGCGGTTCGTCGCCGGGCTCGTGATGGCCGGGGCGATTCCCGCCGCGGCGGCCCTGGTGAGCGAGGTGGCGCCGGCCGAACTCCGGGGTCGGCTGACCTGGATCCTGGAAGGCTTCTGGACGGCCGGCAGCGTTGTCGGCGCCCTCCTTGCCCTCGGGCTCATTCCGGCGGCCGGCTGGCAGGCAGTATTTCTGGCCTTCCTTCCGGCCGCCCTTTACGCCCTGCCCCTCCTCCGGATTGTGCCGGAGTCGCCCCGGTTTCGCCAGCTGAGCCGGGCAGACCGGCCGTCCATCGCCCGCCTCTGGGCCGGTCCCTTCCGGAGGCGGACCCTCTTTATCTGGGTCCTCTGGCTTGTCATGCTTTCGGCCTACTACGGCATTTACGCCTGGCTTCCGACCCTCCTGGTCGGCCAGGGGCTCAGCCTCGAATCATCCCTGACCGACCTGGTCTGGGTGAGCCTGGCCCAGCTCCCGGGCGCCGTCGCCGCCGGCTGGCTCGCCGACACCCTCGGCCGTCGGCCGACCCTTACCCTCTTCCTGCTCGGGTGCGCCGCCGCCTGTGTCGGCCTCGCCTTCGCACCGGGCGGGGCCGCGGTGGTTTTCCTGGCCGGGCTACTGGGATTTACGAACATCGGCGCCTGGGTGCTGGTCTACATCTACACCCCGGAACTCTACCCCACGGCCTTGCGGGCCACGGGGGTCGGGACGGCCGGGACGGTCGGCCGGGTCGGGGCCATTGCCGCCCCGTACCTGCTCGGACTTCTCAGCAAGTCGTCCGGCTTCGGGGCGGCCTTCCTCGGGTTCGGCGCTCTGATCCTTGCCGGCGCCCTGGCCACGGCCGTACTCGCCGAGGAGACCCGGGGCAAGACCCTCGAGCAGATCTCCGGCGGCTGAGGTTCGAACCGCTACCTGCGCATCAGCCGGTTGTACACCGGCAGCAACAGCCAAAGCACCGCCGTTGCCAGGGGACCGTAGTGCTTGGCGTAGAACGCCAGCAGGCTCTGCTGATAAACCCGGTTGACGGCCCGCCCCTCAGGCTGGCTTGCGCCGCCCAGGTGGATGACCTGCCAGCGGGGATCGTAGACAACCCGATAGCCGGCCCGCCGGATTCGCAGACACCAGTCATTGTCTTCAAAGTACAGGAAAAACCGCTCGTCCAGGGGCCCGACCCGCCGCACAACCTCCGCCCGCACCGCCAGGCACGCCCCGGAAACCCAGTCAACATCGATGGGCTCGGAGACACCCCAGTCGTGAAGGAATGCCCTGCGGCGAAGGGTCCGCCAGCCCCGCCGCACAAGATAGTCCAGGGTCGGGTCGGCCCCGAAGGCGAAGGGCTGGGGCTCACCTGATGCCGTCCGCAACCCCGGCGAGATGGCGCCGATATCCGGATTCGCCAGCAGGGCTTCCCGCAGGGCCCCCAGGACCCCGGCCGGGGCCAGGACGTCGCTGTTAAGGAGAATCATAACCTCTCCCCGGCTGGCACCGAGCCCGAGGTTTGCGCCCGCGGCTTAGCCGCGGTTCGCTTCGGCCCGGATAACCCGGACGGCCGGAAAGCGGGCACTCACCGCCTGCGCCGTACCGTCCGCAGACCCGTTATCCACGCTGATGATTTCCCAGCCAGCAGCGACGGCATCGTCATAAAAGTTTTCAATGCAGCGGATGGTGAGGTCTCGAGTATTAAACGTGACGACGATAATTGAAAGGGGCGTTTTCATAGGCCGAGCAGGCGTCGGTAGAAGGCGGCCGTCTGGGCCGCAACCCGTTCCTGGCTGTAGAGGGCCGCCGCCCGGGCGTAGCCCCGCTCGGCCAGCTCCCGTCTGAGCCCCGGCGATTCAATAAGCCGCCTTAAACAGGCGGCCAGGGCTTCAGCATCCCCCTCGGGAAAGACGAGCCCGGCATCCCCGATCACTTCCGGAATCGCCCCGGAATCCGACCCGACGACCGGCACCTTGCAGGCCATCGCCTCGACCAGCACCCGGCCGAACTGCTCCTTCCAGACCCGGGTGGTCCGGGACGGCAGTACAAGCACATCAAATCCGGCAAAGGCCTCAACCATCCGGTCAGCCGGCAGGGGAGGTCCCCATTCGACCCGGCTCGCGATTCCGAGCCGGCCGGCCAGCTCCTGCAGTTGCGGCCGCGCCGGGCCGTCCCCGACCACCCGGAGCCTGACCCCGGCCGGCAGCCGGCTCAAGGCCTCAAGGAGTGTGTCCACGCCCTTCTCCGGGGCGAGCCGACCGGCATAGCCCACCGTGAAACTTGCCGCAGGTAACGGCCGGGAGACCGGCCGGAAAAGCCGGGTATCCACCCCGGTGGGGAGAATCACGGCAGCCGGTCCCCGGTAGCCCAGCTCCCGGAGCACCCGAAGGGCCTCGTCCGTGGCGCAGAGGACGGCCTGGGCCTGCCCGAAGGCCAGCCGGAGTACCGCCCAGACGTGGGGTCGCTTCGGCCGGTTGACATTTTGCCAGGTGTGAAGGACAAGCCGGGCCCGGGGGGCAAAAATATTCCGGGCCAGGGCGACCTGCAATGCGGCCAGACTGTCGGGCTCCTCCTCGGCGTGAATAACATCCGGCTTCGCCGCCGGAATCCCGAAGGTTAAGGTCCGGTAGAGGGCCCGGTGGGGGTCAACGGGCCGGCCGACCATCGGGACGGTCAGAACCTGACAGCCGGGCACCTGCGGACGAAGCCGAACCCGACCGTATTCATCCTCCCAGACGGCCGGCCTGACCAGAAACAGTTTAAGGTCGGGCTCGGCTGCCAGCAGTTCCAGCTTCCGTTCGGCAGCCGCCGAGCGGTAGCGGGCGATGTGAAGGACCCGGATGACTCTGCCGGCACTCACCTCGAGCCTGGCCGGCTGGCACAGCTGGTCGGGAATACCGGCGGCAAGCCCGGAACCGCCACGTTAACGGCGGCGGTCAGGCCTTCCCGAAGACTTCCGGTAATGGTAAACGAACTGATAGGCCAGGTAGCCGGTCAGGACGGCCAGCACCCCCAGGGCCCCGTAGACCAGCACCGGCGGATACTGAAGCTCGGAACCGCTGACAACCAGTCCGCTCAGGTAGAGGGTCCGGATGGCCAGGAAGATTGCAAAGGTGAGGAAGACGGCGGCGAGGATGCGGTTCAGGAGCGCCCCGAGGACCACCCGGAACTCCCGGGTGGCCGGACCCAGCGCCCGCATCCCCGCCCGCACCCCGGCCTTCACCTCCGGCCGGTTGAGCGTCTGCCGATAGCGGGAAACCGCAAACAAAATCGATACGATGCCGGCCAGTACCCGGACCATGAACCCGCAGGATTATACCACGCCCGGTGGTATAATTTCGATGGACAGCATTTCCGTACTCTGCCAGGAGGTACGGGCGCATCCCGTCAGGGCGCCCGCACCCGAGCATTCAGGGGACCCGACAGGACCTATGGACCGAAAACTTGCCGAACGCCTCCGGGCGATCGAAGACCGCTACGAACAGCTTAATCTTCAGCTTACGGACCCGGCCGTGCTGGCCGACCCGGCCCGGCTTCAGGCCCTGGCCCGGGAACAGCGCGAGCTTGGCCCGCTGGTGGATTATTACCGCCAGTACAGGCAGGCACTCGAGCGCTACCAGGAGGCGAAGCAGATCCTTGAAGAGGAGAACGACGACGAGCTCCGTCAGCTGGCCCGGGATGAGCTGAGCGAACTGGAAGACCGTATTGAGCGGCTCGAGCAGGAGATCAGGCTCGCCCTGCTTCCCCGGGACCCGAATGACGAGCGGGATGTTATCGTCGAGATCCGGGCCGGCGCTGGGGGCGAGGAGGCGGCCCTCTTTGCCGCCGACCTCTTCCGGATGTACCACCGCTACGCCGAGCGGAAGGGCTGGAAGGTGGAAGTTGTTGACGCCCATGAAAGCGACGTCGGCGGGTTCAAGGAGGTCATCTTCGAGGTCCGGGGTCAGGGGGCCTACAGCCGCCTCAAGTACGAAAGCGGTGTCCACCGGGTGCAGCGGGTGCCCGTAACCGAGGCCTCCGGCCGCATCCACACCTCGACGGCAACGGTTGCGGTCCTCCCCGAGGCCGAAGAAGTCGACGTCCAGATCGACCCTGACGACCTGGAAATCGAGGTCTTCCGGTCGAGCGGCCCCGGCGGGCAGAACGTTCAGAAAAACTCGACGGCGGTCCGGGTTATCCACAAGCCGACCGGTCTGGTCGTCGTCTGTCAGGACCAGCGGTCCCAGTTCCAGAACAAGATGCGGGCCCTGGCCGTCCTGCGGGCCCGGCTCTACGACATGGAGCGTCGGCGCCAGGAAGAGTCCGTGGCCCAGGCCCGCCGCCAGCAGGTCGGCACCGCCGAGCGGGCCGAGAAGATCCGGACCTATAACTTCCCCCAGAACCGGGTGACCGACCACCGCATCGGCCTGACCATTTACAACCTCGAAGGAGTCCTCGCCGGCGAAGAGCTTGACACCATTATCGACGCCCTCATAACGGCCGACCGGGTCGCCCGCCTCGAGGCCGAGCTCCGCAATGGTCAGCCGGCGTGACCTGCGCCGGGAACTTCGCCGCCGGCTCCAGACCGTTGCGGAAGACCCCGAGCTGGAAGCCGACCTCATTCTGACCCGGGCCCTGGCAATTTCCCGGGCGGAACTTCTGGCCGACCCGGGCGAACCGGTCGACCCCGAGCGGGTCCGGCTGGTCGAACATCTGCTGGCCTGTCGGCTTCAGGGCAAGCCCTTACCTTATGTCCTCGGCGAGTGGGAGTTCTACGGCTACCGGCTCAAAGTTACCCCGGCCGTCCTGATACCCCGGCCCGAGACCGAAACCCTGGTCGAGGCCGCACTGGAAGCAATCCCGCCCGACGTCGAAGACCTGGCGGTTGACGTCGGCACCGGCTCCGGCGCGGTCGCCATCGCCCTGGCCGGCGCCCGGCCCCACATCACCGTGGCGGCGACGGATATCTCCCCGGCAGCCCTCGCCGTTGCCCGGGAAAACATCTCCCGGTACGAGCTGGACCGCCGGATCGAGCTCTACTACGGCGACCTGCTTCTGCCCCTTAGAGACCGCCTGAAGTCAGAGCGCCTCCTGGCCGTCGTGGCAAACCTTCCCTACGTCCCCACGGCGGAAACGGCAAAACTCGCCTGGGAGCCGCCTGCCGCCCTGGACGGCGGACCCGACGGGCTATTAGTGATCCGCCGCTTCCTGGACCAGGCCCGGGATCTCCTCCCGCCCGGAGTGCCCGTGTTTCTTGAGGTCGGTTACGGGCAGGCCGGGGAGGTCAGCGCCGAGGTTCGCCGCCGCTTCCCCGACGCCACTGTTACAGTCCGGCCCGACCTTGCCGGCATCCCCCGGGTTGTCGGCTTTCTTACGGGACACCACCGTCAGGGCTCGCCGGCGGCCAGCCTGAGCCCGGACCTCACCTCGTAAACGTCGACCCCCAGAAATCCTGCGGCCAGGGTGGCCTCGTAGGGTCGGGGAAGGGCCGCCCGGAGGCGGGCCGCAAACTCCTCCCGTTCCCCCGGCCGGTGGCGGTTGTAGAGCACGACGACGAAGGCCCGGGACTGCCCGGATTCGGCCAGAAGCCGGTCCACCGGCAGGGGCCCGTCGAGCCCCCCAACCCAGTAGTCGGCCGTCGGGCTTTGCTCACACCATCCCGGCGGCGGTGTCGGCCACGGGCAGAAAACCCGAAACCCCGACGCCGGCGGGGAAACAAACCGCCGGTTATACCACAGGGCCGGCAGAAAGCTCTGCTCGTTCGGGTGAAGAACCGGTTCGGCCGGCTTCCGGTTCAGTGACAGCCAGGCGACAGCCTCACGGACCTCGGGGTTGGCAAAGGTCGGGTCCAGGTAGTACGACCCCAGGGGCGGAACCATTCCCAGGATGAGGCCGAGGCCCAGGGCCAGCCGCAAGCCCCGCCCCGCCAGGGCAGTAACGGCCGCCGCCAGCAACACCAGAAAGGGCACGGCCGCAAAGACCATAAACCGCGGGTCCCAGACGGGCCGGCCAATCAGCGACGCCCCAAAGACCAGGGCCGGCGGACCTGCCAGAAGCAGAGCCACGGCCGCCGGTCCCCACTCCCGCCGGGCCGCGGCCCTTAACAGGAAAAGGGCCATCACCAGCGTCAAGGCGTATCTTAAGAGCCGCAGACCGGCGTCTACCGGAAGCCCGTACTCCGCCCGGGTCCGGAACCAGAGCCAGTCGTAGAGGGTTTTCCACGAGTTCAGGGTTACGGGCTCGACCCAGGCGTCCAGGCCGGCCTGGACGCGCCGGAACTGCTCCCAGAGGACCCCCAGCCACGGGAGACAGGCCAGGAGGAGCGCCGCATGGGCGGCCGCCCAGCCCCCCAGCTGCCGGCGGTCCGCGCCGCCGGCGACGACCAAAAAGAAGCCGGCGGCAGCCAGTCCGGCGAGGGCAACGAGGCCGAACTGGTGGGTGTAGGCCGCGACGGCCCCGGCCAGGACGTAGACCACCCACCAGCCGGGCCGACCGGTCCGGAGTCCACGAAAGAGGGCCGCTGCCCCCACCCCGAAGGCCAGGGCCACCAGGATGTAGCCCCGAAGGTACTGGGAATAGTAGACCAGGTAGCTGCTCAGGGCCGCCAGCACCCCGGCTAATCTGGCGGCTGGCCGCCCGCCCAGCTCATAGCCGAGCCAGTAGACGGCCAGAACCGTGCCCACCCCGATTAAGGCGGGGAGGGACCGCAAGAAGTAATCTGACTGGCCGACCCTGAGCCAGAAGTGGAGCAGGATGAAGAATAGGGGCGCCTGCTGGTCGACGATGCCCTTGGCGACGACCGCCGCCGGGTCAGGGTTGGCCGCCAGGGCGAGGCTGTGGGCCTCGTCGAACCAGAAGCCCCAGTGGTCAAGCCGGTAAAAGCGCACCAGGGCCGCCAGCCCGGCAACCAGGCCCAGGTCGGCCCAGGTCTGTCCCGGTCCCGCGGCCGCGGTAGTTTCCGACTTCGGCCCCGGCAGGGCCCTGAATATCCCGGCCGAGAGGCAGCCTCCGAGCCCCGGCGGCTTCAGGCCTGGGCCGGAACGGGCAGGTCGACCTGATATTTGCTCAGGACCTCCTCGATAGCCCGGGCCGTCTTTTCGTCGGGCTCGACGAGGGGCAGTCGGGGTGCCCCCACCCGGAACCCGACCCGATTGAGCATCCACTTCACCGGGATCGGGTTCGAGACCACGAAGAGGGCATTCACCAGGGGCATGAGCCGGTGGTGGATGGCCGCCGCCCGGGAAGTATCCCCGCCCAGGAAAGCCTCGATCATCTCCCGGATCTGCCGGGCAACCAGGTGCCCGGCAACGCTGATAACGCCGTAGCCGCCCAGGGCCAGAATGGGGAGCGTATCCGAATCGTTGCCGCTGTAAACCAGCCAGCCGGGCCGGGCCCCGGCGATGATTTTCCCAACCTGCTCCAGGTTCCCCGAAGCCTCTTTGATGCCGATGATGTTGTCAATCTGGCTCAGGCGAATGGCCGTCTCCGGGGCCAGGTTCGTCACCGTCCGGCTCGGCACGTTGTAGAGGATGCAGGGCAGGGAGGTCGATTCCGCAATGGCCTTGAAGTGCCGGTAGAGGCCCTCCTGGGGCGGCTTGTTGTAATAGGGCACCGTCAGCATCACCCCATCGACCCCGATCCGCTCGGCCTCCCGGGTCAGGTGGATGCTCTCGGCCGTGTTGTAGTTGCCCGTGCCGGCGATAACCTGTCCCCGCCCGGCCAGCGCCGACTTGACCTCGGCGAAGAGCCGCAGTTTCTCCTCGGTGGAGAGGACCGGGGCCTCACCGGTGGAACCGGCAACCACCACCCCGTCGTTCCCGGATGCCACCAGCGCCCGGGCGAGCCGCTTCGCCTGCTCGTAGTCGACCTCGCCCCGCTCGTTAAAAGGCGTAACCATCGCCGTCAAAAGCCGACCGAACCGCGCCGTCATCGCAACACCTCCTTAAAGCTTTTCAGAGCAGACCCCTCCGGATAAGCTCTTCGGCAATCTGAACGGCGTTGAGCGCCGCCCCCTTCCGGACGTTGTCCGCCACAACCCACATCGCCAGCCCCGGCTCAAGGGCCTTGTCTTCCCGAATCCGGCCGACGAAGACTTCGTCCCGGCCGGCCGCATCCCGGGGCATCGGGTAAAGGTTCCGGGCCGGGTCGTCCACGACCACCACCCCGGGGGCCTGGGCCAGAATCCGGCGGGCCTCGGCCGGGGACATAGGCTCGCTCAGCTCCAGGTGGACCGCTTCGGAATGGCCGATAAACACGGGAACCCGCACGCAGGTCGCCGAGACGGGAAGGTCCGGCTCGTGCATGATCTTCCGGGTCTCCTGGAGCATCTTCAGTTCCTCTTTGGTGTAGCCGTCCTCATAAAACCGGTCAATGTGGGGAACCAGGTTGAAGGCGATCTGATGGGGATATACCGACGGCTCCACCACCTCCCCCCGAAGGACTGCCTCGCTCTGCGCCCGAAGCTCATCAATGGCAGCGCTCCCGCTTCCCGAAACCGACTGGTAAGTGGCAACGACAACCCGCCTGATCCGGTTTACCCGGTGGATCGGGTTAATGGCCACAACCATCTGGATCGTCGAGCAGTTCGGGTTGGCGATGATGCCCCGGTGCCAGGCGACGTCTTCGGGGTTCACCTCCGGGACCACCAGGGGCACCTCCGGGTCCATCCGCCAGGCGGCGCTGTTGTCGACGACAACCGCCCCGGCCCTGGCCGCAACCGGCGCCCACTCCCGGCTGACCTCAGCCCCGGCGCTGAAAAGGGCAAGCTCAACCCCCCTGAAGCCTTCTTCGGAGGTCTCCAGAACCGGCAGTTCCTCACCCCTGAACTTGAGCCGCCTGCCGGCCGAGCGGTCGGAAGCAAAGAGCCGCAACTCGGCGACCGGGAAGTTCCGCTGTTCCAGGACCCGGATAAATTCCTGACCGACAAGTCCAGTTGCCCCGACAATCGCGACGCGATAGCCAGCCACTTTAAGCTCACCTCAAAGACCCAGAATCGACTCCAGGCCAAAATAAAACTGGCGGGTCTCCATGACCCGCCGCACGGCCAGCAAAACGCCCGGAATAAAGGACTCCCGGCTGGTCGAGTCGTGCCGGATGGTGAGGGTCTGCCCCCGGCCGCCGAAAATTACCTCCTGGTGGGCCACCAGCCCCGGCAACCGGACGGCATGAATGGAAATGCCGGCCAGCTCGGCGCCCCGACTGCCCGGCAGGGCCTCCTTTGTCGGAACATTCCGCCGGAACCCTTCGGGCCGGGCCTCAGCCAGCAGGCGGGCCGTGGCAAGGGCTGTGCCCGACGGGGCGTCGGCCTTGCCGTCATGGTGAAGTTCGATGATCTCCACCGTGTCAAAGAAGCGGGCGGCCTGGCGGGCCAGGTGCATCATCAGGACGGCCCCGACCGCAAAGTTCGGCACCACCGCCCCCCCGACCCCGGCGGCCCGGGCCTCCTCAGCGAGGGCCGAAACCTGGTCCGGATTCAGGCCGCTGGTTCCCACGACCGGCGCAACCCCCTGCCGGATGGCCGCCCGGGCATTTTCGAAGGCGGCCTCTGCCACCGTAAAGTCAACCAGGGCATCGGCCCTCACCGCGCCGAGGAGCTCCCCAACGGTGGAAGCCGCCGGCACCCCGTCCCAGCCCGGCAGCCTGCCCCCGGCCGCCTTGCGGGAGACGAGTCCGGCCAGCTCAAAACCCGGCTCGGCCGCAACGGCCCGGGCGACTTCGCTCCCCATCCGGCCGGTCGCCCCGGCAACAACCACCCTGATCGGGCTCATCCTCACCCCGGAAAAGTTCTGGTCTGCCACTGAAGATAGCGAAAAGTCCGCCGGCTTGTCAAAATTTACCGGCTACCAGTACGCCATGGCATCGACCATAATCCGCCGGAGCTCCTCCGGCCCCACGTCCCGGGGCGAATTGACCAGGAGCCGCTGCTGCTTGAGGGCCCCATCCACCAGCGCCGGGATGTCGGCCTCGCCGTAGCCGAGGGCCGAGAGGCCGTTGGGAATCCCGATATCCCGCATCAGGGCGATGAGGGTCCGGGGCAGGAGCTCCGCCCCCTCCGCCAGGCTGACGCCGGCCGTGCTCGCCCCGAGCAGGGCGGCCGCCTTCAGGTGCCGTTCCGGGGCGGCCGGGTAGGTAAACCGAAAAGCCGCCGGCGCGGTTACCACCACCGAAATCCCGTGGGGAACCAGCGGCTCTTCGGTGTGGTAGTCCGGGGGCCAGTAGCTCCGAACCATACCGGCCACCGGATAGGCGATTGCGTGGGGAATGTGGACGCCGGCGTTGCCGAACCCGATGCCGGCGATGGTCGCCGCCAGGGCCATGTACGTCCGGGCCTCCAGGTCGAGGCCGTTCATGACCGCCCGCCGCAGGTAGCGGCCGACGTATTCAATGGCCTTTTCACACCAGATGTCGCTCAGGGGGTTTGCGCCGATGTAAGCGGGCCGCTCGGCCGGGTTGTGCTTCGGGCGGGCGTTGTAAGGACGGGTCGTGTACGACTCGACGGCGTGGGTCAGCACATCCAGACCGGTGGCGGCCGTAACCAGCGGGGGGCAGGTCAGGGTATTGAGGGGGTCGATGATGCCCAGGGACGGTCTGAGGTACCGGTGGGAGATGCCCGTCTTGACCTTGAGCGCCAGGATGTCAAGGACGGCGACCGCGGTCGTCTCACTGCCGGTTCCCGCCGTGGTCGGAACGGCAATGTGGGGCTTGAGGGGGCCCGGTACCGGCAGGCCCTTGCCGATGGGCCGGTTTACGTAGTCCAGGAGCGGGGCCGGGTAAGTGGTGAGCAGATTTATAACCTTGGCGGTGTCCATTGAACTCCCGCCCCCGACGGATATAAACCCGTCGAAGTTCCGGCCCCGGGCGTAGCCTACAGCCTGCTCAAGGGAGACGTCGGTGGGTTCAATGTGAACGTCGTCGTAAATCTCGACGTCGACCCCGCTCTCAACAGCCAGGGCCCGAATCCGGTCAGGAAGGCCGGTCTTCATCACGTTCTTATCCGTCACCAGCAGGGCCCGCGTTACCCCGAGCCGCCGGAGGTCAAACCCGATCTCGGCAGTGGCATTCACCCCGAACTTGACGGGGGCCGTCTCCATCACCAGGACCGTTTCAAGCTCAACCATATAAGCCGACCTCCGGGGGATAGTTTGCCGATAGAGTTTAACGCGCCCGCGGTCCGGGGAGCCAGCACCGTCACGCCGCGGGATGAGGCTGACGGTCAGGAGAGGGCTTCGTCGGCGGCGCCCGGCAGGAGCTCCTTGGCCCTGGCGGCGTTTTCCCGGATCAACCTTTCGAGCTCCTGGGCGACCTCGGGGTGCTGGCGGAGGTACTCCTTGGCGTTCTCCCGGCCCTGGCCGATGCGCTCGTCCCGGAAGCTGAAGAACGAGCCGCTCTTCTTAATAAAGCCCATCGCAACCCCCAGGTCGAGAAGGTCGCCCTCCCGGCTAATACCACCGTGAAACATTATGTCAAATTCCGCCGTGCGGAAGGGCGGGGCGACTTTGTTCTTGGCGACCTTGACCCGGACCCGGTTGCCGACGATCTCCGTCCCCTGCTTGATGGACTCCACCCGCCGGATCTCCAGCCGGACGGAGCTGTAGAACTTAAGGGCCCGGCCGCCCGGCGTTGTCTCGGGGTTGCCGAAGAGGACCCCGACCTTCTCCCGGAGCTGATTGATGAAGATCACGGCGGTGTTGGACTTGCTGATGGCGCCCGTGAGCTTCCGCAGGGCCTGGGACATCAGCCGGGCCTGGAGGCCGACGTGGGCGTCGCCCATCTCCCCCTCAACCTCGGCCCGGGGTACCAGGGCCGCAACGCTGTCGATGACGATGACATCCACCGCACCGCTCCGGACCAGGGCCTCGGTAATCTCCAGGGCCTGCTCGGCAGTGTCCGGCTGGGAAACCAGCAGGTCCGCCAGCCGCACCCCAAGGTTGGCGGCGTAGACCGGGTCCAGGGCGTGCTCGACGTCGATGTAGGCCGCGATTCCGCCCTGGGCCTGCGCCTGGGCAATTATGTGCAAAGCCAGGGTCGACTTACCGGCCGATTCCGGCCCGTAGATCTCGGTGATCCGGCCGCGGGGAATGCCGCCCACCCCCAGGGCCAGGTCAAGGGAGAGGGAACCGGTGGAAATCACCGATACGGGCGTCTTAACCGTCTCCTCCCCGAGGCGCATCACCGCGCCCCGGCCGTACTGCCGCTCGATCTGGGCAAGGGCCGCTTCAAGGGCCCGGTGCTTGTCCGTAACGCTCATCCCGGTTAACCCTCCCAAAAAATCGCCTGAACTGCCACCCTATCATAGCACAAACTTTCGCCGCCCCGCCACCGCCCACGCTAAATAATCCCCTCCCGCCGCATCTGCTGGAGGGTCTCCTCGAAGGCCTGGAGGGTGTGGTCGACGTCGGCCGGGGTATGGGCCGCCGATACGAACCCCATTGTCCGGAAGATGTCGACCCCGAGGTTGCGCATGCCCTGCCCAAGGGCGCTTGCAATCCGGGGGCTCATCTTCACGTTAGCCGCATTCTCCGGCGACCAGCCGTCGCCGATGAACAGGTGGAACACGGAGCCCTCGCCGTAGGCGCAGCCCTTGACCCCCAGCTTGCCGAGCACCTCGTTGAACCCCTGCCGGAGCCGCTCGCCCAGGGCGTCGGCGTGGGCGTGGGCTTCACCCTGGGAGACCACCTTCAAGCACGCCACCCCGGCCGCGGCCGAGAGGGGGTTCGCGTTAAACGTTCCCGGGTGGGCGATGCGCTTGAACCGGTTCCAGGTCGGGTCGCCGGCCTTGAACTCCAGCAGGGCCATGATCTCCGCCCGACCCGCAACCGCCCCGCCCGGCAGGCCGCCCGCCAGGATCTTCGCCATGGTCGTCAGGTCAGGGGTAACCCCGTACTTCGCCTGGGCGCCGCCCGGCGACATCCGGAATCCGGTCACAACCTCGTCAAAGATCAGCACCACGTTATGTTTGGCCGTAAGCTCCCGCAGGTCGGCCAGGAAGTTCGGGGGCACCGGAATCGCCCCGGTCGAGGCCCCGCAGGGCTCGAGGATGACGCCGGCGATGTCGTTATCGGATTCAAGAACCTCCCGAACCGCGTTGATGTCGGCCGGCAGGGCAACCATCGTTCCGACGACTTCTTTAGGCACCCCGACCGAAACCGGCACGTCGTACGGGGGCTGGTGGGCGACGGTTGCGTAGTCGTGCCAGCCGTGGAAGTGGCCGTAGAACTTGATAATCTTGGTTTTGCCCGTGTACGCCCGGGCCAGGCGCATGGCCATCAGGGTTGCCTCGGTGCCGGAACTTGTAAACTTCACCCTTTCGGCCGAGGGGATGAGCCGCTGGACCCACCGGGCCCATTCCAGGGCCAGGGGATTCTCCCCTACCGGGTGGGTCAGCTTTGCCGCCTGTTCCTGGACGGCCCGCACCACGTCCGGGTAGGCGTGGCCCAGGAGCAGGGCTCCGTGGCCCATCACGTAGTCGATGAGCTCGTTTCCGTCCACGTCCCACTTGCGCGCCCCGCTCCCCCGCTCAATGTAGAGGGGGAAGGGCTCAAAGTAGCGGGAGTCGTGGGTAATCCCGCTGGGAAAGGCCCCCTGGGCCTCCTCGTAAAGGCGCAGGGAGGTCGGGTGAAGCTCCCGGTAGCGCTCGGCGATGGTGGTCATTTTGCCCTCCTCAGTTTCGGACGGAATCCCGCTGATTATAGCCCATCGGGTTCCCTCAGCGGGAAAACTCCCACCGGGTAATGTCCCGGAACCGGTCCGCGGCATCTAAAACCACCCCGGTTCTGATCCCGGTCAGCCGGCTGTCTGTGACGTAGTGGACGACCGGGAAGTAAAGCGGCACCGCCGGCACTTCCTGGGTCAGGACGGCCTGCAACTCGGCGTAGAGCTGGGCCTGCTGGGCCGGGTCCCAGGTTGTCCGAATGCGGGCCAGCAGGTCGTCGACCTGCCGGTTGGCGTATTCGCCGAAATTGAGTCCGGGCGGCCGGGCGGCCGCGGAGTGCCAGAGGGAGTAGAAATCGAACGCCGGGTTGAACTCGAGGCCGACCAGGGCGGCCTCAAATTTGTGCTGGGCCACGAAGTCGTTTACGACCCCGGAAAAGCCGGCCGCCGAGAGCCGGGCTTCGATGCCCACCCGGCGGAGCTGGCGGACGACCTCCTCAGCGATCGCCACCCGGACCGGGTCGTCGTTGGTGATCAGGCTGAAGCTGAGTTTTACCCCGTCCTTTTCTCTGGGTCCCGCTGGCCTGGCCTTCCACCCGGCCTCCTCGAGGACCTGCCGGGCCCGATCGGGATTCGACTCCCAGCGGCGGAAATCCTCCCGGTAAAACCAGACAAAGGGCGGAATCGGCCCGTCAGCCGGAAGCCCCAGGTCGCGCTCACCGCTCCGGGCCAGCCGGGTTCGGTCCAGGCTGTAGACGATGGCCTCCCGGACGGCCCGGTCAGCCAGGACCGGCGACCGGTGATTTAAAAGAAGCATGACCGCGCCCGTCCGGAAGAACCGGTGCTCGGTGAGCGTCCTGCCTTCCCCGATGGGGAGGCCCGACGGGTCTTCCACAACCCCGGCCTCCACCCGGCCGTTCCGCAGGGCCGCTTTGAGTGCCGCCTCATCCGGGAAAAACTGAAAAACGATTCGCCTGAGGCGCGGCTCGCCGAGAAAGTGGCCTGTGCTGGCCTCCAGGGTCACCTGTTGGGGGCGAACTTCCACAACCCGGAACGGCCCGGTGCCCACCGGCGGGTCCCCAACCGGGCGGCTTCCGAGCTCTTTGGGCGGGATCTGGGCCAGCAGGTGAGCCGGCAGGACCTTAAACGTGGCGTAGCCCAGGAAGGTACTGAGGGGCTGTTTAAGGGTAACCTTGACCGTCTGCTCGTCGGGGGCGTCGACCTGGACCGACCGCCAGAATCCGGCCAGGTATTCCGGGACCGGGGCGTCCGGATTTTGCAAGACCTTTACGGTGGCAACAACGTCGGCCGCCGTCAGCGGCCGGCCGTCGTGCCAGCGAACCCCCGACCGCAACCTGAAGCTGACCGTTTTCCCGTCGTCGGTCACCGTCCAGCCCTCGGCCAGGCCGGCAACCAATCGGCCGTCCGGGTCAAACCTCACCAGGCTGTCATAGACCAGGGCGGCCACGTCCAGGTCAGCCCGGGTTGCGGTCGTGACCAGGGGGTTGAAGGCCGTTGGTGCGCCGACGACGCCCTCAACCAGGGTGTCCGTCGGCTCCTGGCGGAGCCTGAAGGCGGCGGCCGTAACCACCACGGCCACCACCACCGGGAGCAGAACCAGGAGAAAGCGCCTGGACACGGGCGGGGTCAGCCCGCAAACTTCACGCTGGCGATGGAGACCAGGACGAAGATAACCGCCAGGACAATGGTTGCCTGAAAGAGGGTCTTTTCAAGGCCCCGCCGGGTGCTGAAGACCGAGGCGCTGTCGCCGCCCCCGAACACGCCGGGTACGTTGCTGCCCCGCATCTGCAGAACCACAACGAGGATGAGGGTTACTGCAATAACGACCTGCGCAATCTGAAGGGCTGTACTGAGGGCCACGTCTCAACTCCCCTTTTCTAGCTCAACCGTGTGCTGTCCGCCGGCGGTCGACGAGACCCCGGACCAGGGCGCTCAGCCGCTGCCGGATTTCCGGGTGCCGCCGGTAGTATTCCTCGGCCGCAACCCCGAGGAAGACCGTTGCCGAGTAGGCGATGGCCGTCTTCGGCACCGCCGAGACCACGGGGGGAACCAAACCGACCACCTCCCGGGCGATGGACCGCCAGACGAAAGCCCCGCCCACCACCGGGACAAGTTCAGCGAGGACGGGCCAGGGCGACTCAAACGGCCGCCCGTAAAGCAGCGCCAGCCGCACCCACAAAAAGACCTGATTCTTGGTCAGCACGAGCAGGTCAGCCCCGCCGCCGATGAGGGGGCCGATGACCGGAATGACGCCCGGGGCGTTGCTCAGAAACGCGAACTCGCCGTTTGCCCAGGCCGCCTGGTAAATGAGGGCACGGGCAATCGGGTCCCGCAGCGCCTCGAGCCGGCGGCCGACGGCCACCGCGAGGTCGGGGTCAACCCGCACCAGGGCGGGGGCTACCGCGGCACCGACTGCCTCCCGGGCCAGTTCCTCGGCCCGCACCACCTGAAACCCGTTGTCAGCCAGGGGGAGGCCGGCCTGTGGTCCCACGAGCAGAACAACGACCCTTTCTGCCCCCAGGATACGGCGCAGGACGGTCGCGGTGGGCTGCAGGTCGAACCAGGCCGCCGGTTCGGGGACCACAACGAAAGCCGCATCGGCATTAAGGCCGTCCTCGGCCGGCCAGAACTCGAAGGCTTCGGCCAGGTCGGCCGGCCTGGAGGCGAGCAGTGCGGCGACCAGCTCGGCGAGCTGGCGCTGGGGCGCCGCGACGAGGAGTTTAAAAGGCTGCTCGGCCCGGGTTCGCAGACCGTTCAGGTCCAGCTCCCGGATAAGCCGCCAGGCGTCCAGCACCCGGCCTCCGACCTTTCGAACCCGCCCCAGTAGTGCCATTGTCCAGTTGGAATTATAAGCTTACGGACAGCCCCGGCGTAAACCTGCCTACCGGCCGGCCCTAGGTCAATTCGGCGGTGAAGTCAAACTCGGCCGGCGGCCCCGGCGTCGCCTCCACGCGGTTTCCGAACTGCCGGGCCTGCCGCCGGCCGGCGCCCGCATTCCCGGCCGGTACTACCTGCCTGACCCGAAACGGGCTCTTTTCCAGGGACCTGACGAACGCGGCCAGCTCGGCCCCACTCTTCGCCCCGAATCGGACCACCAGCCGGGCCCCCGGCAGACAGGCGCGGGCAACGTTCGCCCAGACGGCCGAAAGGTCGGCCTCATACCGGTCAAGGTCCCGGGCCGCCAGCTGGCCGGCGTAGGCGTAAACCGGCCGGGGCGGCCCACCGACGAACCAGCCCCGGAGCCACTGGTCCGGGACATAGGTTCGCATCCCCGGGTAGGGCGGGGAGGTCACGACAAATCGATACGGCCCGCCGACCGCCCGGAAATCGAAGGTGCGGGCATCGCCCAGGACCGCCGTCCCGTCCAGCCTGGGCGGTAGTGTCTGCAGGTACCGGTCGGCCACGGCCGCAATTACCCCGAGGACGTCGACCCGGGGCGGCCGCAGTCCCAGTCGCGCCCAGAACCGGACGGCGTAGTCCGGTTTCGGCGCAAAGGTCCGGGGCATCTGGTTCGAAAGATACGTTGGTACCCGCCGCACCGGACCGTGGAGCCGGCCAAGCACCAGCAGCCGCAGAATGTCGGCAATGTCCCCCGAAGCCCCCAGCAGCCCGGCCCGAAGTCGGAAGATTTGCCTCAGAGTCTCGGCATGGTACGCCAGCTCCCAGAAGGGTCCGCCCGGCGGGTCGCCGGCCTCCCGGGCCAGCAGCCGGCCGGCGAGGTCGACCACCTCGTCCGGCCGGGCGCTGGCCAGGACGCCGCGGCTAATCCCGACCGCCACCGGGGAGATGTCAACCCCGACGGACGGCAGCCCCAGCAGCCGGGCGGCAAAGAGGGTAGTTCCCCGGCCGCAAAACGGGTCGAGGACCCAGTCCCCGGGCCGGGCGCCGCTGAGGGCACCCAGCGGGAACTCCAGGGGGAACATGGTGTGGTACGGACAGGCCCTAACCAGCGTCCCCATAAAGCTCCTGAAACCGGACGAGCCCGTCGGGCAGAAGGACCACGTAGGTTGTGCTCCCGCCCGAACGGCCGGGCCGCTGTTCCGTGCGCCAGCCCCGACCGGTTTCCCCGAAACAGTGGTTCAAAACGTCCCGCGAAAGCTGGTAGGCAAGGTCGCCATTGTCGGCCAGCGCCGGCGGGAGGTGGCGCCGGATGACGGTGTTAAGCATGCCCCAGGGAAAGTATCCCTTAGCCACCCACTGGCGAAATTCCGGGTCCGCCGGCACTTTCCGGAGCACCCCTTCGCGGGCAAGCGTCAGGTAATCGCCGGGTCGCGACCCGTCAGTCGCCTCGGGCTCGTGACGGGCCCGCAATTTCCCGGCGTAAACTTCAACGGCGCCCCGCTTGTATTCAGGGTCCAGCGGTCGGTAGGCGGCCTCGAAAAGCCGTACCCGGGTGGGAATCGGGTAAGCCTCCTCGGGCCGGACGCCCGACCAGAAGACGCAGTGGCCGGGGATCGGCTCATTAAGAAGGGAGCTCAAGATATCCTCACCGAAATTGGCATTGTGCCGCTTCAGCGTCCGGAGGTCGTCGGCCGAAAGCAGGTGGAAAACGAACCAGTTGTCGACCTGCGACAGCAGCTCCGGGTCCAGGCTGCCGGGTTGCTGGGTAACCAGCACCGCCCCGAGGTCATACTTGCGGCCTTCTTTAACCCAGGCCACGAAGGGGCTCGTGGCGGCCGCGCCCTGGCCCAGGACGCTCTGGGCCTCCTCCAGGACGGCGATGACCGCCAGGCTTTCGGCCTCGGCCAGGGTAAACTGCTCCACGTTGTGGTTAAAAATCTGGCGGAGCAGGATCCCGCTCAGGGCGAGGGCTGCTTCCCCGGAGAGCAGGGAAAGATCAACGACGCAAAGTTTGCCGGCTTTAAGCGCCCCGAAGAGCATATCCTGCAGGCGGCTTTCGGGGTCGTGGAGCATCTGAACAATGTAGGTCATATTGGCCCTGGCCGCCAGCGCCTCGACCTCCTGCTGCTGCTCGAGGCCCAGCAAGCCTTTTATTCGGCCAAGGTCCGCCGAGTGCCGGTCCTGGTAGACCAGGTCCACCAGTTCCCGCCACTTGTCCCAGGGCAAGCCCTTGAGCTTTCTCACGTTTTGCTGTTCCTGCCGCTCGGGCCCCAGTGCGATCCCGACCACCGTTTCGGGCGGAAAGCGGCGGATGTCCACTTTGACCGGTCCGGCGACAAAGGACCCGTAAAAGGGCGACGGGGGCCGGCGGGACGTGAAAACGACCAGTTTGTCGGCAAGGTGGTCCACATCGCAAAGGCCCGGCCGCCCCCGGGCGTCGGGCCAGAAATACTCGCCGTCCCGGTCGAAAATAACGGTCCCAACCGGGGCCCGGCCGGTCCGCTTCTGCACGGTGGGGTCGCCCCGGTAAAGCTCGGCAAAGAGCAACTTCAGCAGGTTCGACTTGCCGAAGCCCGACCGGGCAAAGACGACCGTCCGGCGGGCAACGAGCCGCTCGACCTCAAACTTCGGTTCGATGGCCGGCCCCAGAATTTGCATCCACGGTTCGGGCCGGAAGGCCGCGTCCCCCTGCGCCCAGACAAATTCCCCCAGGGCCAGGTGACCGAGGCTCGCCCCGGCCCGGTCGTGGCCGGCAACGAACCTTAGAACCGGGTCTGAGGGCAAGGCCACCCGGCTGCCCACGTGGGGGAGGCGCCGGTGGGACGGAACGAATATCACCCTGCCTTCCGGCCGGCACCTGAGGAGCCCGAGCACCCGAACATTCACCCGGTACTTGAGGTAGCGCTCCCGAATGTCGTCCGGTATCGGCAGGTTCGACCCGATAGCCCGCAGCAGGTAGTCCTCACCCTCGTCCGAGGTAAGTCCCCCTTCGGCCCGCAAACCGGTTATACGCCCCAGGAGGGCTTCACTTTCATCCGTCAGTTCAACCAGGACGAACCGCCCGTGGACCGGCTCCCGGTGGTAGTCGGCCCGGTACGGCAGGACCAGGTCCGCCCGAAATTCCATGTTGTCCTGGCTTACATCCCGCAAGACCCCGACAATCCGGTCAGGTTCAATGAGCCTGGAAATCGCCACGTCGACCCTCCCGACGACCGCCGGCAAATCGGAACGCCGCCAGCCCGCCCTGATCGGGCACAACCTCGCCCAGGGCCTCGACCACCGCGTCGGTCAGAAGCTCCAGGTCCAGTCCCCGGAGGGCCGCCCGCTCATGGGCCTGCTGGAGGCAGAGGGGGTAGAAAGGCTCGGGAAACCCCGCCTGGGCATCGGCCAGAAGGTAGCCGAACACCTCGTCGGCGTCGTTCACCTGCTCGGCCCAGAGGTCAACCGCCCAGATTGGGTCGAAGGGACTCGGCCCAAACTTCACCAGAAAAAGGACCCCCGCCACGAACTTGGACGGTTCGCCGCCCGTCTCTTCCTCGATCCCCCGGGCGTACTCGGCCCACCGGTAAACCTGCCGCTCGACCTCCCGGGGGACCCGCAGGTAGCAGGGGCCCGGCTGGAAGAGGACCCGCTCAAGGTAAAACGCCAGCCGGTAGCGGTCCAGAACCTTGCTCCGCTTCGCCAGGCCGGCAACAAATACCTTGCGGCCGGTCAGCCTTCTCAGTTCGGTCAGCCTCTGGCCGATGAGTCGCCACATCCGGATGAACAGGTCGCCGGCGAAAATCTTGCTGCGCAAAAGCCCGTCCCTGAGGACCACTGTGTGGCTTACGAACTTTCCGCCGACGAGGTAGGCGTAGAGGGCCGCCCACTCCCCAAGGTCCCGGTACACTTTCACCCAGCCCGGGTGCCGCTCTTCGGGCGGGTCGCCGGGGTCCGGAATCATCGGCGACAGCTCCCAGAGGCTCCGTACCCCGAGGTCGGCCATGAGACGGCCGAGGGCCGTCGGCGGGTTCGCCCCGATGTGCCGTTCGGAAAGGGCCCGCAGGTCTATAAAGGGCGAAAGAACGTCAAGGAAATGGACCTGACCGTAGGAGTCAACGACCCGCACCGGCTGGACCACGAACGGGTTAAACTGGATGGTGTTTTCGCCAGCATCGGCCGCCACCAGGGAAACAGCCGTCGTATTCCGGGGCCGGATCGGCCGGACATTCCCTCTGAGGGCCCGCACCTGTTCGCGCAGGGCATCCAGCTTGGCCCGGTCGGCGCGGGCAACCTGTAAGATGGCCTCTTTCAGGCTTGCCAGCTCATCGGGACTGAACATTTCGGTTATATTTTATCCTGCCAAAAGACCAACCCGTTACTGAAGGCATGAAGTGGCAGGAACGGAGTTGTTGAAGCCGGGCCGGCGAGTTTAAAATTACTTGAACTCACACCCGCCGGAGTCGGAGGACCCATGGGCCTGCAGGCCACGAAAGTTCTCGAGGCGTTCAAGTCGATGGGCATCACCCACATCGTCTGGCTGCCCGATTCGGAAACCGGCTTTCTTTACGAGGCCATCCGGGCCGACGGCTCCATCACACTCGTCCCCATCTGCCGGGAGGGTGAAGCCCTGGCGGTGGCCGCCGGCCTCTGGGCCGGCGGCGCCAGGCCCCTGGTTCTGATCCAGAACACCGGGCTCTTCGAGTCCGGCGACTCGGTCCGGGGCCTCGGCCTGGACGTCGGCCTGCCGGTCGTGATGGTTATCGGCTACCGGGGCTGGCTGGGCGGCCGGCCCATGGCGGACTCGGCCGGCGTCTACACCGAGCCTATCCTTAAGGCCTGGGGGATCAACTACTACCTGGTTGAAACTGACCAGGACCTGGCGAAACTCCAGACAGCTCAGGACGAGGCCGTCCGGACTTCCCGGCCGGTGGCAGTTCTCATCGGACAGGAGTACGAAAGATGATGGACCCCTTCGACGCCCTCAGGGTTCTGAGCGAACACCGGACCGACCAGGTCGTCGTTCCAACCATGGTCGCCCTGCGGGTCTGGTCCGCGCTGTCAAAGCGGCCGGAACTCGACCTGCCCCTGGTCGGCTGCATGGGGAAGGCGTCATCCCTGGGCCTGGGCCTGGCCCTCGCCCGCCCCGACCGGCAGGTGTGGGTCATTGACGGCGACGGCAGCCTCCTCATGAACCTGGGCACCCTGGTCACCATCGGCAACCTGGCCCCGCCTAACCTGATTCACTTCGTTTACAACAACAGCGTTTACGAAACCACCGGCGGCCAGCCGGTTCCAGGGGCGGGCCGGGTCGATTTCGTCGGCCTCGCCCGGGCGGCCGGCTACACTGCCGCCTTCCGCTTCGACGACATCGAAACCCTCAGCCACCGGCTCCGGGAAGTCATCAGCCTGCCCGGCCCCACCCTGGTCGACCTCCACGTCGGCCAGGCGACAAAGCTCGGGCCGCTGCCCCCGGCCCGCCGCACGGCCGAGGCCCTCCGAACCGTCAAGGCCGCCCTGGCAGGGGGCTAACCGGCTCGTGCTTTTTTTCACTTGCGCCGGCCCGGGGCCTGTGCTATAGTCAGGAGGAAAACCTCGGGCCGAGCCCGACTGGAGGCGAGATGCTCGAGCAGTTCGGTTACATTGGCCTCTTTCTGGTTATCGCCTTCCTGTTTCCGGCCGGTGGGGTGCTCACGGCCTGGCTCTTAGCCCCCAAGCGGCCCGACCCGAACAAGCAAACCGCGTACGAGTGCGGGATGGAAACCATTGGGGACGCCTGGGTCCAGTTCAACGTCAGGTATTACCTTTACGCCCTGATTTTCTTAATCTTCGACATCGAGTCCATCTTCCTCTATCCGTGGGCTGTCCAGTTCCGGCAGCTCGCCCTCTTCGGTTTCATTGAAATGTTCGTGTTCATTGCCATCCTGCTCGTCGGGTACGTTTACGCCTGGCGCAAGCGGGCGCTGGAGTGGAGGTGAAAGCCGGTGGCGGAGCGTCAGCCCATCCAATTTGTTCCCCCAGGCAAATACATCAACCAGCTCCGAACCCTCGATACCCAAACCCTCCACGACGCAACCCGGATACCCCACGCCGACGACATCAGCTTCCTGGAGGAGGGTCTGCGTCGGAACATCCTCCTGACAACCGTGGACGACATCGTCAACTGGGCCCGGAAGTCGGCTCTCTGGCCCCTCACCTTCGGCCTGGCCTGCTGCGCCATCGAGTTCATCGCCACCGGAACGCCCCGGTATGACCTCGCCCGCTTCGGGTCGGAGCTTGCCCGACCTTCGGCCCGCCAGGCCGACCTGATGATCGTTGCCGGCACCGTCTGCTGGAAGATGGCCACGGCGATCCGCCGCCTCTATGACCAGATGGCCGAACCCAAGTGGGTGATCTCCATGGGCTCGTGTTCGAACCACGGCGGGCCCTTCCGCGGCGCCTACAGCGTCGTCGAGGGGGTTAACCTGATCATCCCGGTCGATGTTTACGTGCCGGGGTGCCCGCCGCGGCCGGACGCCCTTCTCTACGGCCTGGTTCAGCTTCAGAAAAAGATCGCCGCCCAGAGCCTGGCCCGCAAGGAGCCCGAGCGGGCGGCAGTCGCGATGAGAACGGCCGAAGAGCTTGCGGAGCTGGCCCGCCAGCAGGCGGCCTATTTCGCCAGCAAAATCGGAATCCGACTCGAGCCCGTCAACGGGTCATGACGCGAATCGTTCCCCTGGACACCCGGACGGTCGCCGACCGGCTGGAAAGCGCCCTCCCGGGCTCGGTGGAGGCCTGGAGCCCGAACGACATCCGGATCCGGCTTGACCGGCTGGTCGAGGTCGCCCGCTTCCTTAAGACAACCCCGGGTCTCGACTTCGACTATCTGGTATCGGTGACGGCCGTCGATTACTACCCCCATTTCTTCGAGCTGGTTTACCACCTGGTCTCCATGCGGCACCACCACAGCCTCATCCTCAAAGTCCGGACCCCCGACCGGGAGCGGGTCGTCGTACCCTCGCTGATTGGCGTCTGGCGGAGCGCCGAGCTTCAGGAGCTTGAAATCTACGACCTGATGGGCCTTATCTTTGCGGGTCACCCGGAGCTCCGGCGGATCTTCCTCTGGGACGAGTTCCGGGGCTACCCGCTCCGGAAGGACTACGTCGAAGAGATTATCCCCCTGCCCCTGCCGGCCGAGCCGGCAGAGCCGCTGGGATGAAAGGGGATCAGCCGATGACGCTGGAAACCCAGCCCGTCGTAATCAACTTCGGTCCCCAGCACCCGAGCACCCACGGCGTTTTCCGGCTTGTGCTTACCGTCGACGGCGAGGTCGTGGTCGATGCCAAGATGGTGCTCGGCTACCTGCACCGGGGCGTCGAAAAGCTCGCCGAAGAAAAGACCTACATCCAGAACATCACCTTCACCGACCGCCTCGATTACCTCTCGGCGATGTCCAACAACTTTGCGTACGTCCTGGCGGTCGAAAAGCTGGCCGGCATTGCCGTCCCCGAGCGGGCCGAGTACATCCGGGTGATTATGGCCGAGCTCCAGCGGATCGCCTCCCACCTGATGGCCATGGGCACCTTCTATCAGGATGTGGGCGGCTGGGGCGGCCCCCTGATGTACATGTTCCGCGACCGGGAAAAGATCCTGGACCTGTTCGAAATGGCCTGCGGCCAGCGGCTCACCTGTAACTACATGCGTCCGGGGGGCGTATCCATGGACCTGCCCCCGGAATTCATCCCGGAGCTCAAAAAATTCATTCCGGCGATGCGGGCTTACCTGGACGAGTATGAGGAGCTCATCGCCGAAAACGAGATCTTCAAGATCCGCACCCGCGGCGTCGGCATCCTGCCCAAGGAGCTTGCCATCGACGCCGGGGCTTCGGGGCCGGTCCTGCGGGCGAGCGGCGTCCGGTGGGACCTCCGCAAGGACGACACCTACAGCATCTACGACCGGTTCGACTTTGACATTCCGACGGGTACGGTCGGCGACTGCTACGACCGGTTCATGGTCCGGCTTCAGGAGTGCCGCCAGAGCCTCCGAATAATCGAGCAGGCGGTGCGGGACATCCCGGGCGGGCCGTGGATCAACCCCGGCGTGCGGGGGAACGTCTGGGCGCCGCCGGGGGAGGCCTACGCCCACGTCGAGGGACCCAAGGGCGAGCTCGGATTCTACCTGGTGAGCGACGGGGGCGTCGGTCCCTACCGGTTCAAGATCCGGTCGCCCTCTTACATTAACCTGACCGCCCTCAAGGAGATGACGGTCGGCTGGAAAGTTGCCGATGCCATTATCATCCTCGGTAGCATCGACATTGTCATGGGCGAGGTCGACCGGTGACGGTCCTTGACTATCTTTATGACCTTTCTAACCTGGTTCAGGCCTTTGCCGACTGGCTGAGCACCTTCTCGGCCGGCTGGGTCGTTTACTGGGTGGTCGGGCTGATCGCCGTCGTGACGACCCTTCTTTTCGCCGTCAACAATACCCTGGCGATGAACTACATCGAGCGAAAGGTCATCGCCCACTTCCAGGTCCGCTACGGTCCCAACCGGGCAGGCCCCTACGGCCTCCTTCAGCCGGTGGCCGACGCCATCAAGATTTTGCTCAAAGAACCGATAGTTCCGGCGGCAGCCGACCGGCCCGTTTTTATCCTGGCCCCCATTGCCGCCTTCGTACCCGCCATCATGCCCTGGGCCGTGATCCCGTTTACCCCCCGCATGATGGTGGCCGACCTGAACGTCGGCGTCCTCTACGTGTTCGCCATGGGTTCCCTGGCCACCATCCCCATCTTCATGGCCGGATGGTCCTCGCGAAACAAGTTCGCCCTCCTCGGGGCGATGCGGGCCGTGGCCCAGATGGTCAGCTACGAGGTGCCCCTGGTCCTTTCCATTGTGGGGGTCGTTATTTCGGCCGGCACCCTCTCGCTCCGGGGCATCGTCGAGGCCCAGACCATACCCTACATCATCCCCCAGTTCCTCGGTTTTCTGGTCTTCTTCGTTGCCGGCCTGGGCGAACTGAACCGCTCACCCCTGGACCTTCTCGAAGCCGAGTCGGAGATCGTCGCCGGCTACCACACCGAATATTCCGGCTTTATGTTTATCCTTTATTACATCGCCGAATACACCCACCTCTGGGCCTACAGCGCCTTTATCACAACCTTCTTCCTGGCCGGCTGGCGGGGGCCCCTGCTCCCGCCCTACGTCTGGTTCGTCCTGAAGATGCTTTTTGTCGCCTTTCTCCTCATCTGGCTCCGGGCCACCATGCCCCGCCTGCGAATCGACCAGCTCCTGGGGCTGGCCTGGAAACTCCTTCTGCCGGTGGCCCTGGTAAATGTCTTCATCACCGCGCTGGGCGTGTTCATCTTCGGTTAGGGTGACGGGACGATGCCGCTACCGACGGTAAGATACGGCCTCAAATACGGCCTGGGGATGCTGAGGGGAATGGCGGTAACCTTCCGCCACCTCCTCCGGCGGCCCGTGACCGTCAATTACCCGGAAGAAAAGTTCAACTACCCTTCCCGGATCCGGGCACCCAGCTTCGTCTGGATTGAGGAGAACTGCACCGGCTGCTCCCTCTGCGCCAAAGCCTGCCCGGTCGGCGTCATCAACATTGAGACCCTGCCCCACCCGACGGACCCGACCCGCCGCTACGTGGCCCGGTACGAGATGCAGACCTCTTTCTGCCTGTACTGCGGCCTCTGCGTCGAAGCCTGTCCCTTCCAGGCCCTCTTCCACGGCCGGGAAACGGAACTGGCAACCTACGACCGCTCCACCCTGCTTTACACCAAGGAGCGTCTCAAGAAGCTTCCCTGGCCCCCGAGCACCTACGGCCAGGTGGAGCTTCCGCCGGTGCCGGGTAAACAGCGGGTGCCCCTTCTGCCGACCGGGGAGGTTCCCCAGGAGAGCCGGGTACCCCTGCCGCTGGACACGGAAAATGAACACGAGTGAGCCTGCGGTTACCATCGCCTTTTACATCTTCAGCGCCATAACCCTCGGTGGGGCGGCGGGGGTGGTCTTCGGGCGGAACATGTTCCACGCCGCCCTTTTCCTGGTGACCTCATTCTTCGGGCTGGCCGGAATCTACGTCCTCCTTCAGGCGGATTTCCTGGCCGTTGTCCAGGTCCTCATTTACGCCGGGGCCATCCCGATCCTGGTGGTCTTCGCCATCATGCTCACCCGCCAGGTGGAGCGGGGCAACGAGTGGAATCAGCTCCGGGTTCCCGGCCTGCTCCTCGGGGTCCTGTTGCTGCTGGGCCTGCTTTTGGTGCTGACCGCCACCCAGTGGTACACCGGAACGGGCCCCTACCCGACGGACACGGTTTCGACCCTGGCCCGCCAGCTCTTCGGGCCCTGGGTCCTGCCCTTCGAGGTCGCTTCGGTTCTCTTGCTGGCCGCCCTGGTCGGGGCGATAATTATTGCCCGGGAGGAGTGAGCCTTGGCCATCACCCTCAGTCATTACCTGGTGCTGAGCGCCGCCCTCTTCACCATCGGGCTCTACGGCGCCCTGGCGAAGCGTAACGCCGTTACAATCCTCATGTGTCTGGAGCTCATGTTCAATGCGGCCAACATCGCCTTCGTGGCGCTGACCCGGGCGGCCGCCCCGCAGGTTCTCACCGGCCAGGTTTTTGCCCTCTTTGTCATCACGGTTGCTGCGGCTGAGGTTGCCGTCGGCCTTGCCATCGTCCTGGCCATCTACCGGCAGCGCCGGACCATCGACGCGACCGAAATCGACCTGCTCAAATGGTGATGGGCCATGTCCTGGACTTACTGGAAGACGGTCCCCAACCTGATCGTCGCCGAGATGTGGCGCGGCGTTATTGAGCTCGGGGGTTGCCCGGTGAAGATTCTGGTCGACCCGAACCGGGTCGAGGAGGGCATGATGGCCCCCCACCGCCTCTTCGTCCCCAGGGGCAAGGAGTTTATCGCCGAGGAGGCCATGCGGGCCTGGTCAGGCGAACCGGTCTACGGCCCGGCCCTGGCGTCCGGAACCCACGAGCGGGGCCTGGTGGCCGCCCTCGAGCGGCTGGTGGCCATCCGCGAGGCCAAGCGCCGGGGTGAGCTCCCACCGGCCGCGCCCGGCGTCCTGCCGCCCGGAGCCGACGCGGGGAGGCAGGGCTGATGGTTGCGGACCTGGCCTGGCTCTTTATCCTCCTGCCCCTGCTTTCGTTCCTGGTCTGCGTCTTCGTCACCCGGCCATACCCCCGCCTCTCGGGCTACGTGACCATAGCGGCCGTCGGGGCAACGTTTCTGCTGGCCCTGGTTGCCTTCTGGTCGGTTGGCAACCTGCCACCGGACCGCATCCTGGAATCGTCCCTCCAGTGGGTGGTTATCGGCGGCTCCGTCCTGAAGGTCGGCCTCATCATCGACTCACTGACGGCCGTCATGCTCCTGGTCGTGACCCTGGTTTCTTTCCTTATCCAGATTTATTCCCAGGGTTACATGGCCGGCGACCCGGGCTACTCCCGCTACTACGCGTTTATGTCGCTCTTTACCGCCAGTATGCTCGGACTGGTCCTGGCAAACAACCTGTTGCTGGTCTTCATCTTCTGGGAACTCGTCGGCCTCTGCTCGTACCTGCTCATCGGCTTCTGGTACCAGCGGCCGGCGGCCGCCGCGGCGGCCAAGAAGGCCTTCCTGATTACCCGCCTCGGTGACCTGGGCTTTCTCGCCGCCCTGCTGGTCGCCTTTAACGCCACGGGCAACCTGGACATTCGCCATCTCATCGACCTGGCCGAGACAAAGCAGCTGGCCGGCGCGACCCTGACAGCCGTTGCCCTCGGCCTCTTCTCGGGGGCGGTCGGCAAGTCCGCCCAGTTCCCCCTCCACGTCTGGTTGCCCGACGCGATGGAGGGTCCGACCCCGGTAAGCGCCCTCATCCACGCCGCCACGATGGTGGCCGCCGGCGTCTATCTCGTCGGCCGAACGCTCCCCCTGTTCCTGGCCGCCCCCGATGTCCTGGTCCTGGTCGCGGTCATCGGGGGCCTTACGGCCTTCATGGCCGCCACCATGGGCCTCGTCATGACCGACATCAAGCGGGTTCTGGCCTACTCAACCATCTCCCAGCTCGGGTACATGATGATGGGCCTGGGGGTCGGGGGGCTGGTAGCCGGCATCTTCCACCTGTTCAACCACGCCTTCTTTAAGGCCCTCCTTTTCCTGGCCGCCGGCAGCATCATCCACAGTGTGGGCACCCAGGACCTGCGGGAGATGGGCGGCCTGCGCCGGTACATGCCGGTGACCTTCCTAACCATGCTGGCCGGGGCCCTGAGCCTGGCCGGCCTGCCCCCCTTCTCGGGCTTCTGGAGCAAGGACGAAATCCTCCTGGATGCCCTCCGCTTCGGGGGCGTCGGGCAGACCCTCTACGTTCTCGGTCTGCTCACCGCCTTTCTGACGGCCTTTTACACCTTCCGGCTGGTCTTCCTGGCCTTCGGCGGCCACTACCGCGGCCCGGCGGCCGCCGGCCACGGGCATGACCACGGCCACGGGGCGCCCCATGAATCGCCCGCAGTCATGACGATTCCCCTCATCGTCCTGGCAATTCCGTCGGTCCTCTCGGGCTTTCTGGCATTCGGCGGGCTCTTCGGCCCCTTCGGGGAGTTTCTCATTTCCCGGCTTTCCTGGCACCCGCATTATGAGCCGGGCCTCGACCCGACAACCATGGGCCTCTCGGCGGCGGCCTCCCTCCTGGGGATTTTCGGGGCCTACGCCGTTTACGGGGCCGGCTGGGTCTCCCCGGAAGTGTTCACCTCGACCTTCCGGCCCCTTCATAGCCTGCTGGTGAACCGCTACTACATGGACCATCTCTACAACTGGATTGCTCGCCGAATTGTCCTGGGAGTGGCCGGCCTCCTCGACTGGGTCGACCGGTACGGCGTTGACGGGGTCGTCAACGCCGTCGCCGAACTGGCGGTTATGGCCGCCGGGAGTCTGCGGCTGCTCCAGCGGGGCTGGGTCCAGTTTTACGCCCTGATGGTCACGGTCGGCATTATCCTGCTGGTGGCTGCCTTCGGCTTCTTCGGCGACATCATAGCCTTCCTGCGAGGTTGACACGGGAATGCTGACGGCCATAATTCTCCTGCCGGTAGTGGGGGCCCTCATCCTGGCGGTTATCCCGCCGGACCGGCGGCTGATCCGAGCCGTTGCCGTCGTGTTCACCCTGCTTCCCCTCCTCCTGGGGATTTACCTGCTGGCAAGCTTCAATCCCGGCCAGGCGGGCCCGCAGTTCGTGGAGCGGGTGCCGTGGGTCCGGATCTTAAACTTCAATGTCGACTACTACGTCGGGGTCGACGGCCTGAGCCTGCCCCTTCTTTTGCTGAACCTGCTCCTGGGCTTTCTGGCGGTTCTGGTTTCGTGGAACATAAGCCACCGGGACCGGGAGTACTTCATCCTCCTGCTCATTCTCAGCGCCTCGGTTTCCGGGGTTTTTGCCGCCCTGGATTACTTCCTTTTCTTCCTGTTCTGGGAAGTCGAGGTTATCCCCATGTACCTGCTCATCGGCATCTGGGGAACCGGCCGGCAGGAGTACTCGGCCGTCAAGTACCTGGTCTATACCCTGGTCGGCAGTGCCGTGATGCTTTTCGGCATCCTCTGGCTCTACTTCACCGCGGGCCTGGGAACCTTCGACATGCTGGAGCTCGGCCGGGTGAACCTGGCCCGGGAATTCCAGGCCCTGGTCTTCCTCGCCCTTATCTTCGGCTTTGCGGTGAAACTGCCGGTTTTCCCCTTCCACACCTGGCTTCCGGATGCCCACACCGACGCCCCGACGGCGGTGAGCGTGCTTCTGGCCGGGATCCTCTTGAAGATGGGCGGCTACGGCATGATCCGGGGCGTGGTTAACATTGCCCCCGACGGTGCCCACATGTACGCCCCCCTCCTGGTGGCCCTTGCCGTGGTCAACGTGCTTTACGGGGCCCTGGTCTGTCTAAACCAGGTTGACCTGAAGCGGCTGGTGGCGTTCAGCAGTATCAGCCACATGGGCTACGTTTTGATGGGCATCGCCGCCGGCACCCAGATCGCCCTGACCGGGGCCGTCCTGCAGATGGTGAGTCACGGCCTCATCACCGGGATGCTCTTCGCCCTGGTCGGCCTCGTTTACGAGAAGGCCCACACCCGCCAGATCCCCGAGCTCGGCGGCCTTGCCGCCCGGATGCCGGTCATCGGCTGGCTCTTCGTCTTCGCCGGGCTTGCGGCCCTGGGCCTGCCCGGCCTGAGCGGATTCATCGCCGAATTTCTCATTTTCCTGGGAACGTTCCCGGTCTGGCCCGTTCCGGCCGTCCTGGGGGTCATCACCGTGGTTATCACCGCCGGGTATATCCTCTGGGCGGTGGAACGGGTCTTTTTCGGGCCGGTCAAGCGGGTCGCCCTCGAATCGGTTGGGGACGCCGCCGTCATCGAGTGGCTTCCCCTGGCGATTTTCGCCGGAATGATCGCCCTGATCGGGGTCTACCCCCGCTGGGTCACGGACATCATCAACGTCACCCTGCCCCAGCTCGTGGCCCGACTGGGCGGCTAGAAGCTGTCACGGAGGACGCGGTTAGAAGATGGACCTTACGCCCATCCTGCCGGAGATAAGCCTGGTGGGGCTGGCCCTGCTGGTCATCATTCTGGACTTCTTTATCCGCCGCAAGGAGACCCTGCTCTTCGTCGCCGTTGCCGGCCTTGCCGTCCCGGCCCTGCTTACTGCAACCCTTATCGGGCGGACGGGTAGCTATCTCTTTGACACCGTCATTCTCGACCCGTACGCAATCTTCTTCAAGTTTGTCTTTCTGGTCGCCGCGGCCCTGGTCCTGCTGGCGTCGGCCGACTACGTCGACCGGTTTCGCCTGTACGACGGCGAATACTACGCCCTCATCCTTCTGTCGGCCGCCGGGATGATGCTCATGGCCTCAACCCGGGAGCTCATCTCGATTTACATTGCGCTGGAGCTTGCGACGATTCCCCTGGCGGTGCTGGCTGGCCTCCAGAAGGACGCCCGGGCCGGGGAGGCCGCCCTCAAGTACCTGCTGCTCGCCGGCCTGAGCTCCGCATTCCTCCTTTACGGCATGGCCATCCTCTTCGGCCTGACCGGGACCACCGACCTGGTCGGGATCGGGCGGGGGCTGCCGGAGGCCGCGGGGGTGAACCGGGGCGCCCTGGCCATGGCCCTGGTCCTGCTGGTCGCCGGCCTCGGGTTTAAGATTTCGGCCGTCCCATTCCAGTTCTGGACCCCAGACGTCTATGAGGGCGCACCGACCCCGGTGACAGCCTACCTGTCGGTGGCAAGTAAGATGGCCGGCTTTGCCCTGGTGCTCCGGTTCTTTACAACGGCCTTCGCCACCGCCGCCATCGACTGGCCCCTCATCTTTGCGGTCCTGAGCGTCCTATCCATGACGCTGGGCAACATCGTCGCCTTCGTTCAGACCAACATCAAGCGGCTCCTGGCCTATTCGTCCATTGCGGCGGCCGGCTACATCATGATCGGTCTGGCCAGCGGTACGGACCTGGGAGCCTCAGGGCTCATTTTCTTCCTGCTGAGCTACGCCTTTACGAACCTGGGAGCCTTTATTGCCGTCATCGCCATCTCGGAACAGATCGGCAGCGACGACATCGCCGACTACGCCGGCCTCGCCCGGCGGGCCCCACTGCTCGCCTTTGCCCTCACCTTCTGCCTGGTTTCCCTGCTGGGCATCCCACCCACGGCGGGCTTCGTGGCGAAGTTTTACCTTTTTGCCGGGGCAGTTCAGCAGGGGCTACTCTGGCTGGCAGTTATCGGGGTGATTAACAGCGCCATCTCGGCTTATTACTACATCAAGGTCGTCCGGGCGATGTACCTGCTGGAGCCGAAGACCCCGGCCCCGGTCAAGGTATCGGCCCCGGTCGCCCTGGCCCTGCTCGCCTCGGTGGCCGGGGTGCTGCTGGTCTTCGTCTTCGCCTGGCCGATAATCGGGGTGACCGAAGCCGCCTCCCGGAGCCTCTTCCTCCGCTGACCGGCCTTCACTGGGGCGCTCGGCCCACGGCGACAATCCGGGCAAGCTCGGCCCTGGGGGCCGGCCTGGCAAAATAATAACCCTGGGCGTAGTCGCACCCCAGGGCCTGAACCTGGCGGAACTGGGCCTCGGTTTCAACACCCTCGGCCACCACCGTCATCCCGAACTGCGCCCCAAAACTGGCAACGGCCCGGACCACCGCCCGGGAAGCCGGACTGTCCAGGACCTGGGCCACAAAACTGCGGTCCACCTTGATGGTGTCGATGGGGAGGCGGGCCAGGTAGGCCAGGGAAGAGTAGCCGGACCCGAAATCATCCAGGGCAATTCGCACCCCAAGGGCCTTGAGCTGCCCCAGGGTTTTTACCGCCAGGTCGAGGTCGGGCATCATTACGGCCTCGGTCACCTCCAGCTCCAGGGCGGCCGGGTTAAGGCCCGTTTCGGCCAGGACCCGGGCGACTTCGTCCACCAGGTTCGGGTCCTGGAACTGCCGGGGCGAGAGGTTCACCCCGACCACGGCAGGGGCGCCCCCGGGGTCTTCCCCTTGCCACTCCCGGAGCTGACGACAGGCCTCCGAGAGGACCCACCGGCCGATGGGGATAATCAGGCCGGTCTCTTCGGCAACCGGAATAAATTCGCCCGGACCGATTAGCCCCCGCTCCGGGTGCTGCCAGCGCAGAAGGGCCTCAACCTGACAGACCTGACCCCGGCGGACATCGACTACCGGCTGAAAACAGCCCACAAACTGACCCCGCTCCAGGGCCCGCCTGAGCTCGACCTCGAGCTTGAGCCTTGTACTCACCCGGACCGACAGTTCCGGACCGAAAACTACCGACCGGCCCCGGCCCAGGCTCTTGGCCTGGTACATGGCAATATCGGCCTCTTTGAGAAATTCACTGGCCGAGGTCTGGCCCGGGCGGCTGAGGGTGATGCCGATGCTGGCCGTAAGAAACACCTCGTGCCCGTCCAGGTAAAAGGGTGGCTTAAGAACCTCCTGGACCCGGTCGGCAACTCTCTGCGCATCGGCCTCGGAGCCAACATCCTCAAGCAGGATGGCAAACTCGTCGCCCCCGAGTCTGGCCACCGTATCCGACGTTCGCAAACACTCCCGCAACCTTCGGGCCGCGGCCACCAGCAACTCGTCCCCCTGCTGGTGCCCGAGGCTGTCGTTGACCAGCTTGAAGTTATCCAGGTCGAGGAACATGACGGCAATCGGTTGGCGCCGGCGGTCGGCCCGCAAGAGCGCATGCTGGAGCCGGTCCATAAACAGCGCCCGGTTGGGCAGGCCCGTGAGGCTGTCGTAAAGGGCCCGCTGTAAGAGCTCAGCCTCGTACCTGCAGGCCTCGGTGACGTCCCGGGCCGTCAAAACCAGCCCGCCCACCGCCGGTTCGGAGGTCAGGTCGGCCGCAACCATCTCCAGCCAGCGCCAGCTTCCGTCCCGGTGCCGGACCCGGAAGCGCACCGACGGCCCGCCCCACCCGCCGGCAACCGGCTCGGCAAGAAACTCTTTCAGCGCCCCGGCGTCATCCGGGTGAACCCGCGGTCCCAGCAGGCCCATGAGGGTGGTGTCGGCCGACATTTCCGGTTCGCAGCCGAGCACCCGCGCCAGCGACGGGCTCACGTAGGCCAGCCGCCCGCCAGGCCCGACCACCATGATGACATCCGAGAGGTTCTGAACCAGGGCCCGGAACCGCCGCTCCCTGGCGGCCAGCTCGGCCTGCTGGCGTTCAATGGTCCGGGTCCCCCCGTGGACGACCCAGACCAGGGAAATGAAAAGGACAAAGAGGCTTGCCGCCGAACCGACGGCCACGGCCCGGCTGAGGCCGGCGGCCTGAGCGGCAACGGGCTCATAGGACTGGTAGATCTCGAATGCACCGGACGGGGCCTCAGAACCCGGAAACACCAGCGGAACGTAAACTTCCAGGAGGGGGCCGAAGGCCGCCTCGCCGGAATTCTCGGGCTTCTCGCCCCGGGAGATGTCAGCCACAACCTGGCCCGAAAGGGCCGCGGCCAGCTCCTCGTGGACCGGAAACTTTGCCCCCACCTGGGTCAGCTCATCGGAATAGACGACCTGGCCCTGAGGATTCCAGATTCGAACCCGAACCGTCCGGCCGGAAAGGATGCTCGTCCGTACGAAACGGTCAAATTCGGCCAGCCGGGGGCCGGCAAGCGGGCCTGACAGGTCTTCCGGACGGAGCCGACCCACCAGGACCGCGGCTACCGTCTGGTCTGCGTCCTCGACGGCCCGCTGAAGGGCCGAATCCAGGATAACCCGGTTAAGCCAGTAGTTGAGCCCCGCCCCAAGCCCTGTAATAATAAACAGCGCCACCAGGGCGAACCTGGCGGTGAGGTCCAGTCTGGCCAGGATACGGCCCATTTTCCCTAAAGGGGATATCGGCAGAAATCCGCCCCGGCACAGACCTGAAGGAACCGGAAAGTGACAAAATTAAGGCCGGCCAGGGGCGCCTACCTGGTCGGACAGGCGGCCTCCCCGGCGCCAGCGCCAGTAGAAGATGGCCAGGGCCACGGGCAGGACCACCAGCGACGTCAGCTGGGCCTGCTTCAGGCCCATCCAGACGATAACGTTGTCCCGCCCAAAAAACAGGACAAACTGCCCGGCGGCGTACAGCACAAGGTAGAGGGCAAAAAGAAGCCCGTCGGGCCGGAGCCGGAATCGGAGGTTCCAGAGGACAAAGAACAGGAAAAGATTGAACAAAAGCTCGTAGACGGCGGCCGGTTCGTAGGCGGTGGTTGGGGAGGTGACGAAAGGCGACCGGGGGTAAACCACCCCCCAGGGGCTGGTGGTCGGGTAGCCGACAATATCGCCGTTTATGAGGTTGCCGATCCGGCCGAAGGCCTGGCCGACCGTGGCAAAAATAGCGGCGGCATCCAGCAGGGGCCACAGCGGGATCCGGTAGACCGCGCAGGTGACAGCAATGGCCGCAATCCCGGCGAAGATCGCCCCGTAGAAGGCCATGCCTCCCTCCCAGGTGGCGAGAATGCGCCAGGGCTGGGCCAGGTACGGCCCGAGGTCCTGCTGGAGGACGAAGTAAAGCCTCCCCCCGAGAAAGGCGGCAACGGCGGTCGGCCAGAAGACTTTCCAAATGTCATCTTCTTTGAGGCCCTTCTGGAGGGCATAGGGCAGGGCCACGTAGAGGCCCACCAGGATGCCGACCGCGTACATCAGGCCGTACCAGCGTACCGCCAGCGGCCCGATTTCGAGTATAACTGGATCGATATTGACGGTTATCATGCCACCTCTGAGTTTACAGCCGGAAAAACCGCCGGTTCCAGCCCGGGTCCCGGTCGTCTCGACCGTCGGCCCGGTCCCACGCCGGCTCCGGAACCTGATCCGCCGGGCGGTGACCTCGACCCTGGCCGCTGAAGGGGCAACTGGGCGGGTTCGGGTCGAGGTGGCCATCACGGACGACGAGACCATCCGCCGGCTAAAGGCCCGCTACCTGGGCATTGACGAGGCCACCGACGTCCTCTCATTCCCGGCCGGCGAGTGGCCCGGCCGGGGCCGGACCAGCTTCCGGGACCTGGGCCAGGTCGTTATCGCCCGGCCCTTTGTTGAGCGGCAGGCCAGTGCGGCGGGCCGCCCCTTCGAAGAGGAGCTCGTCTTCCTTGTCGTCCACGGGGTTCTCCACCTGCTGGGCTACCGGGACGACGAGCCGGAGGGCCTCGAAGAGATGCGGCGCCGGGGAACGCTCCTGACCGAACAGGTGCTCAGGACTTCGGCCCAGGACGGAGGCGGCCGACCGTGAAGGCCTACATCGCCCTGGTAGCCGCCTGTCTGCTGGCCCTGGGGGCCTACTACGTGCTTACCCAGGTAATGCCGGCCGGCGAGCTTGCCGCCTTCATCGCCGTGGTCATCCTCCTGGAAGTCGGGCTTATCGCCTTCAGCCTGCTGGGGGAAAGCTAGCTTGGCCGGCCCCGTTGGTGTATAATCAGCCGGGCGGTGCTGAACGACATTATCCGGGCGGCCTTCTCACTTTTTGCAATACTCGGCCTGCCGACCAGCGACCCCACCCTGGTGGTGGCGGTGGGCCTGCTTATCGCCGTCCCGCTGTTCATCCTGGTCATATTCGTTGTGCTGGACTTCGTCCACCGGCTCACGTCCCGCCGGTACTACCTGCGCTGCCTGGATTGCCAGTATACCGGCTACAGCCACGAGCTCCTGGCCCGCTGTCCCCGGTGCGGGGGCTCGGTAACCTACCCGCGCCCGGGCCGGGTCCTGCCTGCCTCCAACTCAGGACCACCGCCCGGCGACCAGCTTTCCGAAGACAAGTTTTACGGTGGACACTGAGCTTGCCCTCCCAAACCTGGATGCCCTCCACCACGAGCTCATTAACTGCCGGCTCTGCCCGCGTCTGACGGCTTACCGGGAACAAATCGGCCGGGTAAAGAAGCGGGAGTTCCGGGACTGGGACTACTGGGCCCGGCCGGTGCCGGGCTTTGGGGACCCGGCGGCCCGCCTGCTGGTGGTCGGCCTCGCCCCGGCCGCCCACGGGGCGAACCGGACCGGCCGGATGTTCACCGGCGACTCGTCGGGCCAATGGCTTATCCGGGCGATGCACCGGTTCGGGTTCGCCAACCGACCCGACAGCCTGCGGCCGGACGACGGCCTGGAGCTCAAGGACGCCTACCTGACGGCGGTCGTCCGGTGCGCCCCGCCCGGCAACCGGCCGGCACCGGCCGAGATTGCCGCCTGCCGGCGCTATCTTGTGGCCGAGCTCAGGCTCTTGCCGAACCTCCGGGTGGTCGTCGCCCTGGGTCGGGTAGCCTTTGCCGGGTTCCTCACCGCCTGCTACTGGCCGGAACGGCCGCCCCGGGGCCTCGAATTCGCCCACGGCGCCCGCTACGACCTGGGCCGGCTCACCCTCATCGCCTCATACCACCCGAGCCGCCAGAACACCCAGACCGGCCTCCTCACCGAGGAGATGCTCGACCGGGTCTTCGCCCTGGCCCGGGCCGAGCTCGACCGGGCCTAGGCCGGAACCTCCCGGAGACGGCCGGTCTTTACGTCGTAGATGAAGCCCCGGACGCTATCTTTGTAAGGGATAAACGGGCTCGCCTTGATTCGCCTGATGGACTGGCGAACGTCCTCCTCCAGGTCCGCAAAGGCTTCGAAGGCGAAGGGCGGCCGGATACCGGTTTCCCGTTCAACCTGGGATTTGAGCTCGTCGTCTTTAAACGTGAGCATACCGCAGTCGGTGTGGTGAATCAGCATGACTTCCCGGGTTCCGAGGAGACGCTGCGAGATCACCGGCGACCGGATTACGTCGTCGGTGACGACCCCGCCGGCGTTGCGGATGACGTGGGCGTCGCCCTCTTCAAGGCCGAGAACCCGGGCCGGGTCGAGGCGGGCATCCATGCAGGCGACGATGGCGACCCCTTTCCGGGGCGGCGCGGAGAGGTGGCCTTTATTAAAGGCGGCGGCGTACCGGTCGTTGTTTGCCACCAGCTCGTCAATGGCGCCCATGATCGCCTCCTGGGAAAGTCTCGGCCAGATTATACCCGGGATAATTGAGTTAGTCAATCTACGAACTCAATTACTGGCCGACCCGGTATCGGGTAAGATTAACCGCGTGAGCCGTGGGTAGCGACTGGGCTGAGCTTGCCGGCCGGTTGAACTGGGTCGACTGGGTTGTGGTGGCCGTCGTGGGCCTGGCCGTGGTCTCGGGCCTGGTCCGGGGCTTCCTTCGGGGTCTGCTCGACATCCTCGGGGTCCTCACGGCTTTTGGGGTTGCCGTCGCCGGCTACAGGTCGGCCGCCGGCCTGGTCCTCAGGTACCTTCCCGGACTGCCGGAGCCCTTCGCCTACGTTGGCAGTTTCCTCGGCCTCGTGGTTATCGGCCTCCTCGTTTACGGCCTGCTGGTGCAGGTTCTCTTCCTGGCGGCCGGCCCCCTCGCTTTCGTTTTCAAGCCTTTGACCCCTTTCAATATCCTCCTCGGGGCCATTCCGGGGCTCATCAAGGGCCTCTTCTACGCGACCCTCCTTCTTTTACCCTTTGCCGCGCTGCCTTTGGTGCCCTCGGTCTCAGCCGACATTGAGCGGTCCGAAATCGCCCGGCGGCTGGTGGCCGTGGCCATTAATGCCGCCCCGACCGTGGAGAGCCTGCTGGGCCGCGAACTCAACGAGGGCCTGAGTTTCCTTACGCCGCCGCAGACCGGCCAGGGCTTCCGGGTCAACTTCACTGCCCTCGGTCAGCTCACGGTCGACCCGGAAGCCGAGGCCGAGATGCTCAATCTGCTTAACCAGGAGCGGGCGCGATCCGGCCTGCCGCCCCTGGTGATGGACGAGACCCTCCGGCAGGTTGCCCGCCAGCACAGCCGGGAAATGTTTGAGCTCGGCTATTTCGGCCACGACTCGCCGGTTACCGGCTCGCCGGCCGACCGGCTCTTGCAGGCCGGGGTTCGCTTCCGGGTTGCCGGGGAGAACCTGGCCTACGCCCCGAATGTCCGGCTGGCCCATGAGGGCCTGATGAACAGCCCCGAGCACCGGGCGAACATCTTAAACCCGCAGTTCCGCCGGGTCGGCATCGGGGCGGTTCGGAGCGAGCTTCGGGGCACGATGTTTACCCAGGACTTCACCGATTGAGGCGCCGGCTGTCTCCTCCGGTTTATAATCAGGCGAGCTGCGAAAGGAGGGGTAACCTGTGGACGCAACCGAACTCTGCTTTACGCCCGCCACCGAACTTGCCGCCCGCATCCGCCGAAAGGAGCTTTCCCCCGTCGAGGTCTTCGACGCCTTCGCCGCCCGCATCGAGGCGTTGAACCCTAAACTCAATGCCTTCTGCACCCTGGTCCTCGACCGGGCCCGGGAAGAGGCCCGCCAGGCCGAGGCCGCCGTCATGCGGGGCGACCCCCTCGGCCCCATCCACGGCCTGCCCGTCGGCATCAAGGACCTGGTGCCCACCGCCGGCATCCGGACCACCTTCGGCTCGAAGCTCTACGCCGAAAACGTCCCCCAGGCCGACGCCGAAGTCGTCCGGCGGATCCGGGCCGCCGGGGGCATCATCGTCGGCAAGACGACCACCCCCGAATTCGGCCACAAGGGCGTCACCGACAGCCCCCTGTTCGGGGTTACCCGCAACCCCTGGAATCCCGACCGGACGCCGGGCGGCTCCAGCGGCGGCGCCGGGGCGGCCGTGGCCGCCGGGATGGTCCCCCTGGCCCAGGGCAGTGACGGCGGGGGCTCGATTCGGATTCCGGCCTCCTTCTGCGGGATTTTCGGCCACAAGCCGAGCTACGGCCTGGTTTCCCGGGCGCCGACCCTGGACTACTTTACGACCCTTTCCCACCTGGGCCCCATGACCCGGACGGTCGCCGACGGGGTGCTCTTTCTCAAGGCGATGGCCGGCTACGACCCGAAGGACCCGTATTCTTTGCCCTTCCCCACCGAGCACCTGGATGACGCCCTGGCCGGGGCCGAAAGCCTGCGGGGCCTGCGGGTGGCCTGGAGCCCGACCCTGGGCTATGCCCCGGTGGAACCCGAAGTCCTTGAAATCACGGCCGGGGCCGTCCGGGCCTTCGAGGAGCTCGGGGCTGTTGTCGAAGAGGCCGACCCCGGCTTTGAAAACCCCCTGCCGGCCTTCGAGGTCCTCTTTGGAACCCTGCTGGCCGTTCAGGTGGTCGATTATCTGCCCCAGCGGCGGGACGACCTGGACCCGACCCTCTTGAAGATTGTTGACCGGGCAATGGGCTTCAGCGCCGTCGACTACGCCCGGGCCCAGACCCAGCGGAGCCGGCTTTACGAAAGGTGCGTGGCCTTCTTTGAGCGCTACGACCTGCTGCTAACGCCCACGATGCCCATGCCGGCCTTCGAGGTCGGCGTCTACCCGCCCAGGCTGGTCGGCGGCGTCGAATATGACGAGTTTCTGGGCTGGACGCCCTTCACGTTCCCCTTTAACCTGACCAACCAGCCGGCGGCGACGGTTCCGGCGGGCTGGACGAGGGACGGCCTGCCGGTGGGCCTGCAGATCGTCGGCGGCCCGCGCCAGGACCTGCTGGTTCTGCGGGCGGCGGCCGCCTTCGAGCGGGCCCGGCCCTGGGCCCACCGCCGGCCGCCGGTCGATTAGCCGCCGCCTTCGGTCCGGGCCCGGATCTTTTCCCAGACGGGGGCGGTGGGGGGCCGGTGGCCCCGCTTGTAGACCATAATCGAGCGGGTCAGCTCGATAACTTCCACCCCGTCCTGGTTGTAACCGACGGTCCGGACCTTGATGATGCCCATGTGGGGGCGGGACCTCGACTCCCGCTTTTCGAGGACCTCGGTCCGGGCGTAGAGGGTATCGCCCTCGAAGACCGGCTTGAGAAGCCGGACGTTCTCCCAGCCGAGGTTTATGCCGTTCTGGCTCACGTCGGCAACGCTCAGCCCCGTCACCACCGCCAGGGTGAGGGCGCTGTTCACCAGGGGCCGGCCGAACTCGGTGGCCTCGGCGTAGTGCCGGTCGGTGTGGATCGGGTTGGGGTTCACCGTAAGGAGGGTGAACCAGATGTTGTCCGTCTGGGTGATGGTCCGGCCCAGCGGATGTTCATAGACGTCGCCGACCTCGAAGTCCTCGTAAAATCGGCCTTCCCAGCCGGGTTTTACCGCCATGAAGGGTCCCTCCTTTTCTAGACGACTCCTTTTGCCCGCAAGTCAGCTATAGTTTCGGCGTCGAAGCCCAGCTCCCGCAGGATCTCTTCAGTGTGCTGGCCGACGTCAGGGATCGGCCCGAGCTGAATCTCGGCGTCGGCAAAGTCGAAGGGCGGCAAATACTGCCGGACCGGCCCGACCGGGGAGTCGACCTCGACCCAGCGGTTCCGGGCCGTAAGTTGCGGGTGTTCAACGAAGCTCGCCAGGTCCCGAACCAGGCCGAAGGGGACGTCGGCGGCCTCGAGCCGGCGGGCGACCTCCTCGGTTGACCAGCGGCCCAGGACCTCCTCGATGAGGGGCTCGAGCCGGTGCCGGTTTCGAACCCGGAGCTCGATGGTGGCGTAGTCCGGGTCCTGGGCCAGTTCCGGCATACCCAGCACGTGGGTGCAGAACCGCACCCACTGGGGCTCATTCTGGATGGCGATGTTGATATAGCCATCGGCGCACCGGTACGGCCCATAGGGGACAATGATGTTGTGGCGCATCCCGGCCCGCTCGGGCTGGCGGCCGGTGTAAAGAAAGCCGTAGGCGAAGGGCGAGACCCACTCCGAGAGGGCATCGAAGAGGGAGACTTCCACCTTCGTGCCCCGGCCGGTCCGGGTCCGGCGGTAGAGGGCGGCGAGGATGCTCGAAAACGCGTAGAGGCCGGCCCCAATATCGGCCACCGACACCGCCACCTTCGCCGGCGCTTCCGGCAGGCCGGTCAGGGAGATTACGGCCGTTTCGCCCTGAATCAGCAGGTCGAAGGCCTTCCGGTCCCGGTAGGGCCCCTCCCGACCGTAGGCCGTTATCCGGCAGACGATGAGCTGGGGGTAGCGTTCAGCGAGCCCCTCCCAGGTGAGGCCCAGGCGGTCGGCAACCCCCGGGCCCAGATTCTCAACCAGGACATCGGCCCGGGCGAGGAGCCGGTGGAGAATCTCGAGACCGTCCGGGCTTTTAAGGTTCAGGGTGAGGCTTCGCTTGGTGCGGTTCAGCCAGGCGAACCAGGCGCTCAGCCCCCGAATGGCCGAGTCGTAGTACCGGCCAAAATCTCCCTCGCCGACCCGTTCAACCTTGATGACGTCGGCGCCCAGGTCCGCCAGGTGGCGGGTGCACAGGGGGCCGGCAACAGCCTGTTCCAGGGCAATGACCCGTATCCCCTCCAGAACGCCGGCCATGGCCTAGTAACTCCTGGGAAGTCCGAGGACATGCTGGCCGATGTAGGCCAGCACCAGGTTGTTGTTGACCGGGGCGACCTGATAAAGGCGGGTTTCCCGGAACTTGCGCTCCACATCCATCTCGACCGCAAACCCCATCCCGCCGTGGACGTCCAGGCAGACGTTGGCCGCGTACCAGGAGGCTTCCGAGGCCAGGAGCTTGGCCATATTGGCTTCGGCCCCGCAGCGCTGGCCCTGGTCGTAGAGCCAGGCGGCCTTCCACCTCATGAGGTCGGCGGCCTCGACCATGGCGTGGGCCCGGGCGATGGGGAACTGGACGCCCTGGTTCTGGCCGATGGGCCGGCCAAAAACAACCCGCTGATTTGCGTAGCGGACGGCCCGGTCGATGAACCAGCGGCCGTCGCCGATGCATTCGGCCGCAATCAAAATCCGTTCGGCGTTGAGGCCGTCAAGGAGGTAACGAAAGCCCTTGCCCTCTTCCCCGATCAGGTTTTCCGCCGGGACCTCGACCTCGTCGAAGTAAACCGCATTGGTCTGGTGATTCACCATCACCTCGATGGGCCGGATGACAAGGCCGCCCCGGGCGTTGCGCAGGTCGACGATGAAGACCGACATCCCCTCGGTCTTGTTCTCGACCTCCTCGTAAGGAGTGGTGCGGGCCAGCACCAGCATCAGGTCGGAATGAAGGGCCCGGGACGTGAAGATCTTCTGCCCGGTAATGTAATACTTGCCGTTGCGCCGGACCGCCCGGGTCTGGATCCGGGTCGTATCTGACCCGGCCTCCGGCTCGGTAACCCCGAAGGCCTGGAGGCGCAGCTCCCCCCGGGCGATGGGCGGCAGAAAGCGGCGCTTCTGCTCCTCGGTGCCGTGCCTGAGGATAACGTTCATGATGTACATCTGGGCGTGGCAGGCGGCCGCATTGCCGCCCGAGCGGTGGATCTCTTCGACCACGATGGAGGCCTCGGAGATCCCCATCCCGCCCCCGCCGTACTCCTCGGGGATGAGGATGCTCAGCCAGCCGGCGTTGGTCAGGGCCCGAACAAACTCCTCGGGATAGGCCCGGCGGCGGTCGAGCTCCCGCCAGTACTCGTCGGGGAACTGCCGGCAGAGGTCGGCCACCGCCTTGCGAACCATGAGCTGGTGTTCGGTGAGCCGGAAATCCATTCGCTTTTGCTCCCAGACAGCGTTGCTACTGGATTATAGTGACCGCAGCCGCCGGCATGCTACAACACGCGCACGCCCCCCCGGCCCCCTTCCGCCGGCTGGCCGGCGGAGGGGGGGACCGGCCGAACGGCCTGCCCGGGGCCAGAACCGAACTCGAAAGCTGCCATGACGTCCGGGCGGCCGCGGACCGCCGGACCGTTGCTGAAGCCTGGGCTTGCTGACCGGACCCGGACGGTCAGGAGTGTCGTACAATAGATCCGTGCTGAAGCCCGAAGATTACTTCGACCTGACCGAATTCGAACACCGGGACCTGTTTGCCGGGGTCGACCACGTCTGGGAAGTGCTGACCCGCATTGGTCCCTACCTGGCCGAGTGGTTTGCCCGGCTCGGGGGGCCGGTTATCCTCGGGTCGGTCGAATCCGGCGCCTGGCTTGACGGCCGGGAAGTTTACATCGCCCCCGGCGCCGTTGTAGAGCCCGGGGCCTACGTCCGGGCTCCCGCCGTCATCGGCCCGGGCACGGTCGTGCGCCACGGGGCGTATATCCGGGGAAACGTCGTTGTCGGGCGGAACTGCGTGGTCGGGCACGGGACCGAGCTAAAGAACGCCGTCCTTCTGGACGGCGCCCAGGCCCCCCATTTCGCCTACGTGGGCGACAGCGTCCTGGGCAATCGGGTGAACCTGGGGGCCGGCACCGTTCTGGCAAATTTCAAGTTTGGGGGCGCCCCGGTAACGGTGACCTGGAACGGGAGGAGGTTCGAAACCGGACTGCGCAAGTTCGGGGCGATGGTCGGCGACGACGTCGAAACCGGCTGCAACGCGGTCCTGTCCCCGGGCACCCTCGTCGGTCCGCGCACCCTGATTTACCCGAACGCCACCGTCCGCGGCGTTATTCCGCCCGGGTCGGTCGTCAAATTCAAAGGTCAGGTCAGGGTGGAGCCCCGCCTCGAGCAGCCCCCCCGATGACCGGGCCGGAAATCGAACACACCACCGCAATACCCACCGGTTGCCGGTTCTGCCCGAAGCCGGCCGTGGCCCGGTGCACCGCCTGTGGCCTGCCCTTCTGCGCCGACCACGGCGCCCGACTCTGCTTTAACTGCCTGGCACCGACCGGGCAGACGGTGCCGCCGGCGGCCGTGATGCCGTCCGGTCTGACGTACTACATCGCCCTCGTGTTGCTGGCAGTGGGGGTCATCTTTGCCGGGGTTCAAGCCGTCCGGCTTGCGCCGCGGCTGAAGGAAACGGTGCTGGCAGCCCCCCCGGCCACGTCCACCCCGACTCCCCGCCCCGGTCCAACACCGACGGCCGGCCCGGCGCCGGCGACCCCGGCCCCAACCGGGACGCCTGCCCCGCCCCCGACCCCGCCCCCGCCCAAGGAGTACGTGGTCCAGCCGGGCGATACCCTCTGGACCATCGCCCAGCAGTTCGGGGTGGGTGTTGACGACCTGGCCCGGGCCAACGGAATAGCCGACCCCAACGCCGCAATCCTCCAGGTGGGCCAGACCCTGCGGATTCCGGGCCGCTAGGGCCCGACGGCTTCGACGACAATTTCACCGAACGGCTCGGCCTGGTAGGCCCGAACCCGCCCCCGCCCGGCCAGAACCAGCAGGGCCAGGAATGCCGCAACCACCTCATCCCGGCTACCGAGCTGGCGCAGAAAGGCCGAGAACCGGAGGGAACCCTGTCCCCGGAGGGCAAGCTCAAGCCGCCGGAGCAGTGCCACCAGTGGAACCCTGGGAGGCAGGGCGAGGGGCACCGGCTCGGGCCGCGCCCGGGCCAGGCAGGCTTCCAGGGCCGCCGTCAATTCGTCGACCGTGACTTCGAACCGGCCGGCTGCACCGGGGCGGGCCGCCGGCCCGAAGGATTCCAGGCCGGCTTCCTGGCGCGCCTGCAGGAAGGCCACCACGGTTCTTACGGCTTCCGCCAGCTCCGGCGCAACCGCCGGTTCCGGCCCGGGCGCATCGGCCGGGGGCACCGGTTCCCAGGGCCGGAGAAGCCAGCGGAGCTTCCAGGCCAGGAGCCGGGCCGCGGCGACCAGCTCCCGGCACGCCCGGCCCAGGTCCGACGCCTCGATATCGGCGGCCACAACGGCCGCAAGCTCCGCCAGCCGCACCCCGGCCGGGGGCCGGCGGAGGCGGCGGGCATCGGCAAGAACCAGGCTGGGCCGGGCCTCAGTCACCCACGTGTTCGGGCGCAAGCCCCCGAACTGCAAGCCGCCGGCCGACCGCGGCGGCGACCAGCTCCAGCTTCGGGACCAGCTCAGCGAACTGCTCGCAGCTCAGCGACTGCATCCCGTCCGAGAGGGCCTCTTCCGGGTTGGGATGGACCTCCATCATCAGCCCGTGTGCCCCGGCCGCCACCGACGCCAGGGCCATCGGCCCGACCAGGTCCCGGTGGCCGGTCCCGTGGGACGGGTCGGCGAAGACCGGCAGGTGACTGAGCTTGCGGACCACCGGAATCGCCGCAACGTCCATAGTATTGCGGGTGTAGGTCTCGAAGGTGCGGATCCCCCGCTCACAGAGGATGACGTGCTTGTTCCCCTGGTTGAGCACATATTCGGCCGAGAGAAGCCACTCTTCGATGGTCGCCGACATGCCCCGCTTGACCATGACCGGCTTTCCGGACCGCCCGGCGGCTTCGAGCAGGGGAAAGTTCTGCATGTTCCGGGCTCCGATCTGGAGGATGTCGGCGTATTCGGCCACCAGGGGCACATCCTCCGGGGCCAGGACCTCGGTGATGACGGGCAAGCCGGTCTCGGCCCGGGCCTCGGCCAGCCAGCGGAGGGCCTGGACCCCAAGGCCGCGGAAGGAGTAGGGCGAGGTCCGGGGCTTGAAGGCACCGCCCCGCAGGATGTGGGCCCCGGCGGCCTTTACCAGGTGGGCCGTCCGCAGGATCTGCTCCCGGGATTCAACCGAGCAGGGGCCGGCGATGATGACCAGGTCATCCCCGCCGATGGTTATCCCCCCAACCTCGAAGCGGGTATCCACCGGCTGGAACTCCCGACTGGCCAGTTTGTACGGCTTGGTCACCCGCAGAACCTGCTCAACCCCCGGGAGGATTTCCAGCTGCTCTTTAAGGCTCGGGTAGACCTGCCCGATAACCCCGATGACGGTCCGCTCGACGCCCCGGGAGATATTTGCCGAAAACCCGAGCTCCCCGAGCCGCCGAACGACTGCCTGAATCTGCTCTTCACTCGCCTGGCTGTTCATGACCACAATCATCCCGGCTCACCTCCTGGAAAAACTCGGTCGGTTCGCAGGGCCCTGGCCCCGCGCAGGTAGACGTGAACTATTTCTTTCTGGGGACGGTCGGTATTGACCAGCAGCAGAACCCGGATGCACTTGCGCAGGCTACCCGGCACGTCGATTTCGTGGCCGCAGAGCAGGGCCGCATCCGTCCAGCCCAGCTGCCGGGCTGCCACGGCCGGAAACTCGGCGTTGAGGTCGGTGGTGGTCGTGAAGATCGCGGCCGCAATGTCATCCGGACACAGGTTATTGGCCCGGACGATGGCCTCGAGAAGCTCCCGGGTTGCGCTCAGGATCGCCTCAGGCGTATTTTCTTCGACGGTTGTTGCGCCCCGAATCCCACGACACGCCATCTTTTTAGCCCATACAAAAAACCCTTCATCCGCCAAGGACGAAGGGTCATTCTTCGTGGTACCACCCTGGTTCGCCCCGACATCACTGCCGGGGCCTCGCCGGGTGCGGGGGTTGCCGCACCCCGGTGCGTTAACGGGCACCGCCGGCCCAGCCTACTGACCCGGCCCGGCCGGGCGTTCAGCCGGCGACTCCGGAGGGTAATTCGGCCGGTACCGTGCCGCGGGCTTGCACCGTCCGCCCGCTCTCTGGTGGTTACCGGTACCCGCCTACTGGGTCTCCTTCGCCGTCTTTAACCGTATCCGATTTTCGTGGGTGATTATAGGGTCCGGTAATACCCGGTGTCAAATCGGGTGGGTGCTGAGCGGGGAGGGCCCCGCCGTTCTACCCCCAGTCCCTGCCCGCATCCCGCCTGAAGGATTCTCAGCCCCGGCGCGGCCGGCCCGAGGAGTTCAGCCGGCTCAGGGTCAGGATCGTTCCGAGCTGAAACGGAATCAGGGCCGCCCAGCCCACGGCGTAGCTTCCGGTGACCTCAACGAGGCGGCCGAACAGGGGCGGCGACGCCATGCTGAAGGCATATATGCCCGTGAACGCCAGGCCCAGGGCGATGGCTGGGGCCACCGGTGAAACCTCGGCCACCAGCGCCACGTGAAGTCCCTGCCAGCCCAGGAGGGTAAACCCGGCCCCAAAGGCGACCAGCGCAACCCCCAACCACCCCACCCCGTTCACCACCGACAGGAGGATCACAGCCCCCAGAACGACGGCCCCAAGCAACGCCACCAGCGAAAGGGTTCTCACCCTTTCCCCCTTGAAGGTCCGGTCCGAAACCCACCCCCAGCTCAGCCGGCCGACAATGGCCCCGGCGTGAACCAGCGTCAGCGTCCGGGCGGCATCGGCCTGGGCCCAGCCGAAATGGTCAACCAGGTAAAGGGGCAGATAACCGGTGAGGCAGAACTGGCCGACAACGAGCAGGCATCCGGCCAGCGACGACCGCAAAAGGACCCGGTCTTTCAAGAGGAGGCCCGGGCCGCTCCCCGGAAGCCCGTCCAGGTCGGCGGGCCTGCCCGCCGGCTCGGCCGGAACAAGTCCCAGGGCCAGCAGGCCCGTGGCGGCACAGGCCAGTCCGGCCACGACCAGGGCTGTCCGCCAGCCAGCCGCCCCCGCCACGGCCGGAAGCAGGGCCGCGGCGGTGAGGCCTCCCAGGGGCAAACCGGCCTGGCGGATTCCCATCGCCACGCCGCGCCGTTCCGGCGGCATAAGCCTAACGATGGCCTGGCTTCCGGCCAGGTGGCTCGACGGAAGGCCAGCCCCGGCTACCGCCAGCAGGCCGGCCTGCGGCCAGAAGCCGGGAATCAGGGCGGCCAGGGCCGTCAGAACCCCGGTTAGCAGGGCCCCGCCGGCGAGGATGGCCCGCTCCCCGAAGCGGACGGTTGCCCGCCCGGCCAGGTAGAACGTCAGCAGGGCGCCGGCATCGAGGGCCCCGAAGAGCAGGCCGACCTGGCCGAGGGCCAGACCCGACTCCTGGCGGATAAAGGGGCCCAGGGCCGGCAGGCCGAACCGGATAAAGGTCAGGCCGGCCTGCTGAATGGTCGATACGCCGACAATAACCCAGGGGTTGGGCTGCCCGGAGACTGCGGACAACGGCGATCCTTTCAGCGCCTTAATTTTATACCAGCACCGTTCCGGCAGCCTAACCGCCCGATGTGGTAGAATCCCCACAGACGTCGATTTCCGCATGGTTTCCACCGGAAACGGCGACACCCTGCGGAGGTAAGCATGGCGCAGATGGCCCTGACCCGGCAGGTCTATTTCCTGCCGGGCAAGCGTGACGAAGCGGTCGACCTCCTCAAAAGAAACGAGGAAATCCGCCGGCGCTACGGCCTCGTCCAGCAGCTCATTCTCCGCAAGAACGTGGACCCCTCGGTCCACCTCATCATCCAGATCTGGGAGAGCGAAGAGGCCTACCAGCGCTGGCTTAGAAGCGAGGAACGGACCCGGGTCTGGGCTGAGGAGCGCAAACTCCGGGCCCGGGAACCGACGGTCACCTTCACCGTCCTCTGAGAATCTGATCCGGGGTGTGGAACTGATGGCTGTTGAAGTTGAAGTCGTCTGGCAGGGGGCAATGGCCTTCGTGGGCACCGGGGCGGCCAGCAACTTTCCGGTGAAAATGGACGCCTCACCCGACGTCGGCGGTTCCGGACAGGGCGCCCGGCCGATGGAACTCCTTCTTATCGCCCTGGGCGGCTGTACCGGAATGGACGTCGTTTCTATTCTCAAAAAGATGCGGCAAGAGCTGACCGATTACCAGATAAAGATTCGCGGCGAGCGGGCCCCCGAACATCCCCGCGCTTACACACACATCACCGTCGAGCACATCATCCGCGGCCGGAACCTCAATCCGGAGCTCGTAGAGAAGGCAGTTCGGCTTTCCGAAACGAAATACTGTTCGGTCCTGGCCACCATCAACAAGGCCGCCCGGGTCGAGGTCCTCACGACCATTATCGACGAGGCCAGGGTCGCCTGAGCCGGGCGGCCTATTCCAGGGCGCCCGCAATCACCAGCCCGGCAATCTCTTCGTCAGTATAGCCGAGGAGCTCCTTCAGGACGAACTCGGTGTGCTCGCCCAGGCAGGGCGCGGGCCGTTCAAGCCGACCCGGCGTCTCCGAAAGCCTGAAGGGAATGCCGTCGTACACCGTCGGCCCCATCTCACAGTGGTTAAGGGTGACCCAGTGGCCCCGGTGGGCGAGCTGAGGGTCCCGGTGCAGGTCGGAACAGCGCTGGACCACGCCCGCCGGCACCCGCGCCGCCTGCAGGGCAGCCATCAGCTCGTAGGCGTCCCGGGTGCGCGTCGCCTCCGCGACCAGGCTTTCCAGCAGGTCCTCATTCTGCCGCCGGGCGAGAAACGTTGCAAACCGGCTATCCGTTGCCCACTCCGGGTGGCCCAGAACCCGGCAGAATTCCTGCCATTCCCGGTCGGTGGTCACGGCCACGGCAATCCAGCGGTCCTCCCCGGCGCACGGGAATGCCCCGTGGGGACAGGCCTGGGAGTCCCGGTTTCCGGCCCGGGTCGCGACCCGGCCGTTAACCGCGTAGTCCAGCAGGGCCGGACCGAGAAACTGGAGGCCGCACTCAAACTGGGAAAGGTCCAGGTACTGGCCCTTCCCCGTCCGGCGACGGTAGTCGAGGGCGGCCACCAGGGCGGCCAGCGCAAAGGGCGGGCAGATGAAGTCGGTGTAGGCCCCGTAGGGGCCGGCCGGTTCCCGGTCAGGCCAGCCGGTGACCTCGTAGTAGCCGCCGAGGGCCGAGGCGAGCTGGCCGAACCCACCGTAGTGGGCGTGGGGACCGGTCTGGCCCTGCTGGCAGGTCGAAATCATGATGATGTCGGGCCTTACCCGGGCGATGGCTTCGTAGTCGAGGCCCCAGGCCTTCATGGTGCCGGGCGTGAAGCTTTCGGCCACCACGTCGGCCCACATAATGAGCCGCCAGGCCACCTCCCGGCCCTCGGGGGTGTTGAGGTTGAGGGCGAGGCCAAGCTTGCTGGTGTTATAGTTTGCGAAAAACTGGCTGCGGTTAAGGCCGGGGACTCCGCCCTTAAAAGGCGGAATAACCCGCAGGACATCCGGCCGGGTAGCCGACTCAACCCTGACCACGGTTGCACCGTGGTCGGCCAGGTACTTGGTTGTGATCGGCCCCACCCCGACCCAGCTGAAATCCGCAACCTTGAGCCCGTCAAAGACCCTGGCAACCATCGTTCAAATTGCGTTCGCACCCCGGAGGCGTTCCAGGTCCGACCGGGTCAGCCCCAGCAGGCCGCAGTAGACTTCCTCGTTGTGTTCGCCGATGAGGGGCGGCCGCCGGTAAATCCGGGCCGGGTTCAGGGTGCCCTGAACGAAGGGCCCGGGATAGGTGACCCTGGTCCCGAGCTCGGGATGCTCCACTTCCACCCAGAAGCCCCGGGCCGCAAGCTGGGGGTTGTTGAAGAGGTCCGTTACGGTGTTTACCGGGGCCAGCAGGATGCCGTGTTTAAGGGCGGCCTCGTAAAGCTCGGACTTCGTCCTCTGTCGGAACAGTTCGCCCAGCAGGCTTTCGATGGCTTCCAGCTCGGCCTGGGCTGTGGGGTGGTGCCGGGGCGTCGCCATGTCCCAGGTCTCCCACTCGAATTCCCGGAGCCAGTCGGGCAGGAGTCCGGCCTCTTCCAGCAGCGTCATCAGGCCCCGCATCGACCTGGCGCCGGCCTGACCGCCCAGGATGAGGAGACAGATATACCCGTCCCGGCAGGGGTAAATCTGCCGGATGACCAGCCGTCCCGTGGTGCGCCGGGCCCCGGCCCGCCGCAGGTCGAACCCGTAAAAATCGGGCAGGGGAAAAGGCGTCTCATTCATCAGGGTCCAGATGACCGCCTGCTGCATTGATACGTCGACGTGCTGGCCCCGTCCGGTCATCTCGCGGTAGTAGTGGGCGATCATTGCCCCGGCGGCCCCCTGGGCGCCGGCGTGGAGCCAGGCCTGGGGGACGCTGACCCGGACGGGCGGGCGGTCGGGGTCGCCCGAAACGGCCATCATCCCGCCCATCGCCATGCCGACGATATCGGTCGCCCGGTAGCCGGCATAAGGTCCGTCCTGGCCGAAGGCGCTTATCGACACCAGAATGACCCTGGGATTAAGGCGGCGGAGCTCGTCGAAACCCAGGCCCAGCGAATCCAGGTAGCCCGGGTCGAACGATTCGATTACGAAGTCCGAGACGGCGACCAGCCGCCGGAAAAGCTCCCGGCCGTCGGCAGTCTCCAGGTTCAGGGTAACCCCGCGCTTATTGAGATTAAAGGCCCAGAAGTAGAGGCTCCGCTCCGGGTGGGGAAGGTCCTGGTAGAAGGGTCCCCGCCGCCGGCCGGGGTCGCCGCCGGGCGGCTCGACCTTAATCACGTCGGCTCCCAGGTCGGCGAGAATCCGCCCGCAGACCCAGCCCCGGTCGTCGGTAAGGTCGAGAACCCGGTAGGGGCCAAGCAGACCTTCGCCCGTCAACCGGAGGTCAGCTCCCGGAGGAAGGGGTTAAAGCTCTTCTCCTGGCCGATGGTCGTCGGGGGACCATGGCCAGGGTAGACGACCGTCTCGTCGGGGAGCACCAGGAGCTTGTCCCGGATGCTTTCGATGAGCTGGCGCCAGTTCCCCACCGGCCGGTCGGTCCGGCCAACACCCCCCTGAAACAGCGTATCCCCCGAGACCAGAACCTTGTGCTCGGGAAAATAAAAGCAGACGCTCCCCTGGGTGTGGCCGGGGGTGTGCAGGACGGTGAACTTCAGGCCGTCAACTTCCAGCTCCTGGCCGTCGGAAAGCTCCAGGTCGGGATCTGGCGGCGGCTCGGCAAGGGTACCGAACCACTGGACGTACTGGGCGTGGGCCCGCTTGAGGAGCGGGATATCGGCCGGGTGGATGGCGAAGGGCGCCCCGGTTATACGCTTGACGGGTGCAACGGCCATGACGTGGTCGACGTCGCCGTGGGTATTGGCGATAAGTTTCACCTGGAGGTTCCGGGCCCGGAGGACCGCCAGAATCCGCTCGGCCTCATCGCCGGGGTCGATCACCACCGCCGCCCGGGTGGTTTCGTCGCCGACAATGTAGCAGTTCTCAGCCAGGGAGCCGAGGGTCAGGGTTTCGACGAACATCTCCGGCGCGACTCCGACTGGTATAATGTCTGGTGGGGGCGGTTCCGCCGCACCCCCAGCGAAAATTTTATAACCGGAGGGTGACTCTCAGGACAAGTTGGCCGAAGCCGTAAGAACAAGACCGGATTCCCGGGAAGTCGCACGCCTCGCCGCGGAAGTTGCATCGGAAAAGCAGGCAAGCGACATCCTGGTACTTGACCTTCGGCGGGTAACGGTGCTCGCCGATTATTTTGTCATCTGCTCAGCCCAGACCGAGCGTCAGCTCGAGACCATCGTCGACGAGCTCGAGGACCAGCTTGGCGAGGCCGGCGTCGAACTCCTCCGCCGGGAAGGGACGGCCGATTCCGGGTGGGCTGTCCTCGACTTCGGGGACGTCATCGTCCACGTTTTCCGGCCCCGGGAGCGGGCCTACTACCGCCTCGAAGAGGTCTGGGCCGAGGCGACGCCGGTAGTCCGGATCATTTAGAGGCCCGGCGGCTCACTCCTCCAGGACCCACCGGTCCAGCACCCGGTCAAAGCTGACCAGCTCATCCTCCCGGAAAAAGATCGCCACCTCCCGGGCCGCGGTTTCCGGGCCATCAGAGGCGTGGACAATGTTCCTGCCGATGGAGAGGCCAAAGTCTCCCCGGATGGTCCCCGGCTCGGCCTGAACCGGGTTGGTGGCGCCGATGGTCCGGCGTACGACCTCGACCGCGTTCGGCCCCTCCCAGACCGAAACCACCACCGGGCTCGAGGTTATGTAGCGGATCAGCCCCTCGTAAAAGGACTTGCCCTGATGGACGGCGTAGAGCCGTTCGGCCTGCTCGGTTGATACCCAGATAAGCTTCAGGCCGACCGGCTTGAGGCCCCGGGCCTCGAGCCGGCGAATGACCTCGCCGACCAGGCCCCGCTGGACCCCATCAGGTTTGACCATAAGCAGTGTTCGCTCCATCTCCGTCCTGGCTAGCGTAGAATTCTCCGGGCATTCTAACATAGTTGGCGATGGGAGACTACGCCGCCCTCCGGGAACGGGCCGCCCGGTTTTTGACCGCGGCCGGGGGCCGGGCCCCGCTGGCCGACCTGGCGGCTCACCTCTTCGGTACACCTTCCCCCGGCCCCTGGGTCGGCCTTCTCCGGCAGGTCCTGGGCCCGGACTTTATCATCGATGGGGCCGAAGTCACCCTCGCCGCTCCCGGGCCCGGGCCGGACACCCCCCTCTCAGCCCTCACCTTCACCGTCCTCGATATCGAGACCACCGGCCTGGACCCGGCCTCATGCCGGCCGGTCCAGGTTTCGGCTATTAAGCTCCGGCCCGGCGGCGGGCCGCCCGCAGTGTTCCACTCCCTGGTCCGCCCGGACCGGCCGGTGCGCCGGGGCATTCGCCGGTTCTCCTGGGCCGCCGAGCTCGACCGGGCCCCCGACCTGAAAGCCGTCCTGGCCGGCCTGGGGGAATTCGTCGAAGGGGTCGCGGCCGGGCAGGACATCCGGTGGCAGTGGGAGTTTCTGAGGTCGACGGCCCGCCGGCTCGGGCTGGCCTGGCCCTCCCTCCCCGTTCTCGATTCAGCGGTCCTGGGGCAGTATCTTTTCCCCGACCTCGGCAAGCCGAGCCTGGAGCGGGTTGCGGCCCGGGTTGGGGCCCCCGTCCTCGGGCGGGACCGGGCCGACCGCGACGCCTACATGCTTGCCTCCGCCCTGCCCGCCCTTTTGCGGGCGGCGGAGAGCCGCGGCATCCGGACATGGGGCCAGCTCGAGGCTGTCGCCGGCTGGCCGGCCCTGGCGCCGGTCCGACTTCCCGACCCCGACCGAATCCCGGACGGGCCCGGGGTTTACATCCTGCGGGACGGCCTGGGCCGGGCCCTCTACGTGGGGAAATCCCGGAACCTCCGGGCCAGGGTCAGGTCGTATTTTAACCGGCCCCCGGCCTATAACCGCCACCTGGAGGGACTGCCGGCCCTTACCAGGTCGGTTGAGGTCGTCCCATGCGGAACCGAGCTATCGGCGCTCCTGACCGAAGGCCGCCTCATCGCCGACCTCGCCCCACCCTATAACCGGGCCCGCCGGGTCCGGGGTCCGGCCTTCGTCTACCGGACCAACGAACCTGTCTCCCGCTGGTATACCGGCCGGACGGTCCCGCCGGACGCTCCGTTCTTCGCCGCCTTCGACAGCCCCCAGCAGGCCCAGGCTGCCCTCGCCAGCGTCCGCGAGAGGTGGCCGCTGCCCGGCTGCCGCCGGCGCCTGCCCCTCCGGGGGCGCCCTGGGTGCGTCCTGATAAGGTCCGGCGAACCCTGCCGGGTATGTCGGGGTGAAGTACCGGCGGAGGCGTATCCCGGGATCGTCGCCGAAGCCGAGGCCGAGCTGGCCCGGCTGGCCGGAAGCTTCGGCGTCATCCTCTTCGGCGCATCCGGCTTCGAGGCCCACATCTGGGCCGGCGGAGCCTACCGCGGCTGGCTTGATAACGCCGGCCTTTCAGCCGAAGGCCTAAGACGCCTGTTCGGAGCTCCGCCCGATCCCCGCGCAACGATTCTTTTCTGGCGCTGGCGCCGGCTGAATCCCGCCGTCGGAATTCCGGTGCCCCTGAACTACCCTGGGGCAAACCTTGAGGAGCTGGTCGGCGCCCTCCGGGCCGTCGCTGCCGTCAGCGGCTAGTCGGCGGCCGCCGGCACGAGGCGCCAGTCAACCGCCCGCACGGCCGGCCGTGCGGCCGCCGGTTTGCGGCAGATAAACACCAGGGTAGTGCCGAGATAGTTAAGGGGGCGCAGGCGGGCCAGCACCCGGTCAAAGCGGACGAGACCCCGGAAGACCGCCCGGATCACTCGGGGCAGCTCAGGCCGAATCGTCAGGGTGCTGGGAATAAGGGCCCCGGCGATGTGAAGGCCCTCAATCGCTTCCACCTGAAAGCCCGCCAGGCGAACCCACCGTTTCACCAGCCCGGGCGGGTCCAGGCGGAGGCCCACGTAGACGGTGCTCCCGTCGGCCCGGACCAGGGGATAGCGGAGCCGGACCGGGCGACTGGGTGGGGTGAAGACGGCCCGCAGGGCCTCGAGGCGGGAGACCCCGTAGCCGAGGGGATCGCCCAGGAGCCCGCTCAGGCTGAGCCAGAAGGTATCCAGACCAAAGCGGTTTTCGAGGTCGAAAATCAGCCAGCCGCCGGGTTTGAGCACCCGATAAAACTCCCGCAGGGCGGTCGCCGGGTCCTCGACGAAGGCGAAGACGCTCCCGCAGCAGACCACTGCGTCGGCGCAGTCGTCGGCAACCGGCAGGGCCTCCGCCCGGCCGGTCCCGAAGCCTGCACCCGGCAGACCCCACCGCCGGGCCTTCCGGCGGGCCTGCTCAACAAGCCGGCGGGCCGGGTCGATCCCCAGGACCCGGGCGCCCCGGCGGGCCAGCTTCAGGCTGTAGAGGCCGGTGCCGCACCCGACATCCAGGATAAATCGGCCCTCGAGGTTTCGGCCCAGGGTGCCGAGGATCAGCTCCTCGAGGCGGGCGTCGAGGGTTCCGTACCAGTCGTCCTGAACGGCGTCGTAATCGGCCGAGATCGCGTCGAAGGCCTCGATAACCGGCAACTCCACCACCATATCCGTGCACCCTCCTGTGTGCAGGGATAGGGCAAAGAAGAGCCGCTGGAACCGAGGCCCCCGGCCTCTGCCAGCGGTACTGCTGTTCGGTGACTATCGTAACAGAGCCCCGACCGGCCTGTCAAACGCCGCCGCGCCTTGTCTTGACAGATACTGTACCTTCATCCAATAATAAACCGACTGAAAAACAACCGCCGCGGAGGAGTGCGCCATGCTGAAGCGGATAGGTTTTTTCATCGCGGCCGCCCTGTTTTTAATGAGCTGTGCGCCTTCAGCTCCCTCCCAGCCGGCGCCCCAGGCCAGCCCGGCGGCCGAACAGCCCCGCTACGGGGGCGAGCTGGTCTTTGCGGTGGACGCCGAGCCGCCCTCCCTGGATGCCCACCGGGAGACGACCTTTGCGGTTATCATCCCCCTTGCCCCCTTTTACAGCACCCTGCTTAAGTTCGACCAGTATAACTACCCCAAGGTAATCGGCGACCTGGCCGAATCGTGGACGGTTTCGCCGGACGGCCTGGTTTACGAGTTCAAGCTCCGGGACGGGGTCAAGTTCCACGACGGGACGCCCCTCACCAGCCGGGACGTGGTCGCGACTTACAACAAGATCATCTTCCCGCCCCAGGGCGTAATCAGCGCCCGCAAGGCGCTCTATTCCGCCGTTGAATCCATCGAGGCCCCGGACAGCCGGACCGTCCGCTTCAAGCTCAAGTACCCGTCGGCCTCGATGCTGGCCAACTTCGCCTCGGGCTGGAACTGGATTTACAAGGCGGACATCATCGAGAAGGACCCCCGCTGGTACGAGAAGAACGTGCTGGGCACCGGGGCCTTTAAGTTCGTCGAGTACGTTCCGGGCTCGCACATCGTCGGCAAAAAGAACGAGGACTACTTCATCAAGGGCCGGCCGTATCTTGACGGCTTCCGGGCCGTCTTCATGACCGACCGCTCGGCCATGGTCGCGGCCCTCCGAAGCGGGCAGATCCTGATAAACTTCCGGGGCGTCACCCCCCAGGAACGGGACGACCTGGTCAGGGCCCTGGGTAATCAGGTTGTCTTCGAAGAGAGCCCCTGGATCTGCTCCAATATGGTAGTTCTGAATAACGAAAAGAAGCCCTTTGACAACCCCAAGGTCAGGCAGGCCCTCAGCCTGGCCATCGACCGCTGGGGCGGCGGCCAGTACCTTTCGCAGTTTACGTTCCTCAAGTATGTCGGGGCTTTGATGCGGCCTGGCTCGCCCTTTGCGATGCCCGAGTCGGAGCTCGAGAAGTTACCGGGCTTCTGGCGGGACATTAACAAGAGCCGGGAGGAGGCAAAGCGGCTCCTGCGGGAGGCGGGTGTCCCCGAAGGATTCTCCTTCACCCTGAAAAACCGGAACATCGAACCGTACCCGTCGCTGGGGGTATTTATCATTGACCAGTGGCGTCAGGTCGGCCTGCAGGTCGACCATCAGCTCCTGGAAACCGGCCCCTGGACCCAGGACCTGCGGACCGGCAACTTTGAGGCCATGCTCTACTTCAACTGCGACTTCATGGACGACCCGGACCTCCAGCTTCTCAGCTTCCTCTCGCCCGAGCGGAGCCCGGTGAATTACGCCCGCTACCGCGACCCGGTTCTTGATAGCCTTTACGACCAGCAGACCCGGGAGCTGGACCCCGAAAAGCGCAAGCAGCTCGTCTGGCAGTTCGAGCGCCGGGCCGTGGGCGAGATGGCTTACCAGCTCCCGGCGCTGTGGTGGAACCGGATAGTCGTCCGCTGGGCCAAGGTCAAGGGCTGGACGATAACGCCGAGCCATTACATCAACCAGGACCTGGTTGATGTCTGGCTTGCCCAGTAGCAAACGGGTCGTGCCGCACCCATGTACCGGTATTTCATCGGCCGGCTCCTGATGATCATCCCGACCCTGTTCGGGGTCGCCGTCCTGACCTTTATTCTGCTCCGGCTGATCCCGGGCGATATCGTCATGCTCCGGTACGGAACCGGGGCCCTCGTCTCCGAGGACGTGCTCCGGGCCGAACGGGCCCGCTACGGCCTCGACAGGCCCATTCACGAGCAGTTCGTCAACTGGCTCTGGGGCCTCGTTCGGGGCGACCTGGGCCTCTCCATGTGGACCGGTAAACCGGTCGCCTACGAGGTGGCCATCCGGCTGGAACTGACCCTTGAGCTGGCCATCATGGCCACGGTGATCGCGGTGGCCCTGGCGATTCCCCTGGGAACGCTGGCCGCCGTCAAGCAAAACACCTGGGTCGATTACGCCGTGCGGGTCTTCAGCATCGCCGGCCTGGCGATGCCCTCCTTCTGGCTCGGCATCCTGATGATCCTGTTCCTGCTCATCTTCTTCAGGTGGTCGCCGCCGGTGGTTTTTACCCCCTTCTGGCAGAACCCACTGGCAAACCTCACCCAGCTTATCTGGCCGGCCCTCGCCGTGGGCTACCGCTACTCAGCGGTCTCGACCCGGATGATGCGGTCGGCCCTGCTGGAAGTCCTGCGGGAGGACTACATCCGGACCGCCCGGGCCAAGGGGCTTGCGGAATACCTGGTTATCGTCCGGCACGGCATCCGCAACGCCCTCCTGCCGGTGGTAACGGTCATTGGTTTGGAGTTCGCCTTCCTGATCGGGGGCCTGGTCGTTACCGAGCAGGTCTTCAACCTGAACGGGCTGGGCAAGCTCATCGTCGAGGCAATCAGCCGGCGGGACTACACCATGACCCAGGCCCTCATCATGCTCTCGGCCGGGGTCTTTGTTGTTGTAAACTTTCTTCTCGACATCTGCTACATGTGGCTTGACCCGAGGATCAGGTACCAGTGAGCACGTTTGGGATGCAAACCGACGTTATCCGCGAAGCAGCTTTACGGCGGGCGCGCCGGCGCCAGAATGTTCTCGTTCGATTTATCCGGCGCTACCCCCTCGGGGCGGCGGGGGCGGCGGTGCTTCTGGTCTTCGCCTTCGCCGCCGTTTTCGCCGACCAGCTCGCCCCCTATGACCCGGTGGCCAACAACTTCGCCGTCATGTTCCGGCCGCCGGGCCCGCAGTATCTCCTCGGCACCGATAACTTCGGCCGGGACGTCCTGAGCCGGATCATCTTCGGGTCCCGGACGGCCCTGCTGGTGGCCTTCACCAGCTCCTTTGTTGGGGCTACGCTGGGGGCCCTGCTGGGGGTGGTGAGCGCCCACTTCGGCGGCTGGGTCGACAACCTCATCCAGCGGCTTACGGACATCATCCTGGCCTTCCCCCTGATCATCCTGGCCCTGGCCATGGTCGCCGCCCTGGGAACCGGGACCCTGAACGTGATCATCGCCATTACCATCCCGATGATTCCCAGGGTGAGCCGGGTGATCCGGGCCAGCGCCCTTTCCCTCCGGGAGATGCCCTTTGTCGAGGCGGCCCGGGCCATCGGCGCCTCCGACGTCCGGATTATTTTCCGCCACCTTCTGCCCAACGTGGTCGCCCCGTACCTGGTAATGCTCACCGCGTTTCTCGGCCAGGCCATCCTGCTGGAGGCATCCCTGAGCTTCCTGGGCCTTGGGGTCGCCGAGCCGACCCCGGCCTGGGGCCTGATGCTCCGGGGCGCGGCGACCCAGTTTGCCGAGCGGGCCCCCTGGCTTGCCCTGGCCCCCGGCGCCGCCATCAGCCTGGCAGTTTTCGCCTTCAACCTGCTCGGGGATGCCCTGCGGGATGCCCTGGACCCCAGACTCAGGGTCTGATTTGCGGGCAGGTTGACAGCTCTCCCGCGCCCGCCTATAATAGCCCCAGAACTCCAGGTTGGGGGTGCGTTGCATGGCTCTACGGTATGAACTTCTGCCCATGGCCGATTATGTCAAGGCCAAAAAGCTCTTCTGGGACCCGGAGGCCATTGACCTTTCGGAGGATGTCAGGCAGTGGCCCGAGCTCTCCGAGGAGCTCCAGCTGGGGACGCTACGGCTCATCGCCGGCTTCTACCGGGGCGAAATCGCCGTCACCGAGGACCTGAGTCCGCTTCTCTTTGCCATCCGCAAGGAGGGCGGCCACCTCGAGGAGGAGATCTTCCTCTGCACCCAGCTCTTCGAAGAGGCCAAACACACCGAGTTCTTCGACCGCTGGCTGGGAACCGTTGTGCCCGGCGTCGACCTGAACGAGGTGGCACCGGTAGGTCCCCACTATCAGTTTGTCTTTTACGAAGAGCTCCCCAGGGTCCTGCACCAGCTCCACGAAGACCAGTCCCGGCGGGCCCAGCTCGAGGCCGTGGCCACCTACCACCTGATGATTGAGGGGGTCGCGGCCGAGGCCGGCTATGCCAGCGCCTACGTCTCCCTCAAGGAGCGGGGGCTCCTCCCCGGGCTGGTTAAGGGCTTCGAGCTTATCCAGCGGGATGAAGCCCGCCACATCGCCTTCGGCCACTACCTGGCCGGCCGGATTATCCGGGACGACCCTGACCTCTTGCCCGTGGCCAAGGCGCAGATGCGCAAGCTCTTCCCCCACATCCTGGGGCTGTTCCTCTTCAGCCAGCTGGACGTCATCAAGCACTGCATCAACATGTACGAGACGCGCCTGCGCAAGGTGGAAGAGGCCCTGACCGGGGCGGTAACCCCCGAAGCCGCTGACTGATTGAGGCCGAGCACGCCTTCGCCGCTGGGACGCCGGGGAGGCGTCCCAGCCTTTTTCGAACCCGGCCCCTGGCACCCGTGCTTCTTTGTAATATACTCTGATTGGGATGCATCCGGGGGTGCAGGGGGCCGCAATGACAACCGTACAGACTGACGTTCAGGCCCTGGTTAAGCGGCTCATCAGCCGGGTCAGCGAATACCTGCCCCAGGACCGGGTCGCCCTGGTTGAAGCGGCCATTGACTTTGCCGTCCGGGCCCACCAGGGGCAGGTTCGGGCATCGGGCGCCCCGTTTATCGAACATCCCCTCCAGACGGCCCTCCTTCTGGCCGACCTCAAACTCGACGCCGCGGCCATCGCCGCCGCCCTCCTTCACGACGTCGTGGAGGACTGCGACGTGCCCCTCGAAACCATTGAAAAAGAGTTCGGGGGGGAAGTCGCCCGGCTGGTCGAGGGCGTCACGAAGCTTTCCCGGATAACCTGGTCGACGGCGAGCCTGACCGACCGCCGGCTCCTCGAACAGCAGGCCCAGAACCTCCGGAAGATGTTCGTGGCCATGGCCGAGGACATCCGGGTGGTTCTTATCAAACTGGCCGACCGCCTCCACAACATGCGGACCCTCGATGCCCTGCCCCCGGATAAGGCCAGGCGGGTCGCCCAGGAGACCATGGACATCTACGCCCCCCTGGCCGGCCGCCTGGGGATCTGGCAGTTCAAATGGGAGCTCGAAGACCTCGCCTTCAGGTGCCTTGAGCCTGAACGCTACCGGGAGGTCGCCCGCCTGATCCGGGCCCGGCGGGCCCAGCGGGAACGCTACATCAGCCAGGCTATTGAAATCCTCCGGCGGGAGCTGGAGCGGGCCGGGATCAGGGCCGAGGTCACCGGCCGGCCCAAGCACATTTACAGTATTGCCCAGAAGATTGCCAAATACGCCGAGCAGGGCAAGGATTTCCACGAGATCTACGACCTCCTGGCGGTCCGGATCCTGGTGGAGACTGTCCAGGACTGCTACAGCGCCCTCGGGGTCGTCCACAGCATCTGGCACCCGATCCCCGGCCATATTGACGACTACATCGCCAACCCCAAGCCCAGCGGCTACCAGTCTCTCCACACCACGGTTGTCGCCCTGGACGGACGGCCTCTGGAAGTTCAGATCCGGACATATGAGATGCACTGGGTCGCCGAATATGGGGTGGCGGCCCACTGGAAGTACAAGGAGGGCCGTCACCAGGACCCGAAATTCGAGGACAAAATCGCCTGGCTCCGCCAGCTCCTGGAATGGCAGCGCGACATGCAGGGGGCGCTGGAGTTCGTTGAGTCGGTCAAGTCGGACATCTTCCGGGACCAGGTCTACGTTTTTACGCCCAAGGGCGAACTTAAAGAGCTTCCGGCCGGCTCAACCCCCATCGATTTCGCCTACCGGATTCACACCGAGCTCGGCCACCGGTGCATCGGGGCCAAGGTGAACGGCCGGCTCGTGCCCCTGGACTACCAGCTCCAGAACGGCGACGTCGTCGAAATTATCGCCTCGAAGCAGAGCAAGGGGCCGAGCCGGGACTGGCTCAACCCCAACCTGGGGTACGTTCGGACCAGCAACGCCCGGGAGAAGATCCGGCAGTGGTTCCGCAAGCAGGAGCGGGCCTCAAACATCGAGCGGGGCCGGGAGCTCGTTGAAAAAGAACTGCGCCGGCTCGGCATCCAGGTTGCCCTCGAAGACCTGGCGAAACTTTTCAACTACGAGAAGGTCGACGATTTCCTGGTCGCGGTCGGGTGCGGCGACATTCACCCCCACCAGATCGGGGCGAAGGTCGCCGAGCCGCCTCCGGCCGGGTCGCCGGCCCTGACCGAGCGGCCGCCCCACGTCGACGGCTCAACACCCTACTCGGTGGTCGACGTGATGGGCATCGGCGACCTGCTGACGAACCTGGCCAAATGTTGCAACCCGATTCCCGGCGACCCCATTATCGGCTACATAACCCGGGGCAAGGGTGTGACCGTCCACCGCCGGAACTGCCCGAACATCCTCAACGAGGACGAGAAGGACCGCCTGATCCAGGTCTCGTGGGGCCGGTCGCCCCGGCAGGTTTACCCCGCGTCCATCCGCCTCGAGGCCTGGGACCGGGTTGGCCTGCTCCGGGACGTCTCGGCGGTCGTTTCCGAGGAAAAGGTAAACATCACCTACGTATCGACCCGCGTGCGCCCCGACCGGAGCGCTGTCATCAACCTGACCGTAGAAACCACCGGCCTGGACCAGCTGAGCCGGGTCCTGGCGAAGCTCGAGGGCATCCGGGGCGTGATTTCGGTCAGCCGCGACTTCGGCCGGGGCTCGGAAAGCGCCTGACCACAAACCAGACGGAGGCTCACAATGAAGCTTGCCAGCCGGATGACCCGGATCGGCACCGAAACCGCCTTCGAGGTCCTGGCCCGGGCCCGCGCCCTGGAGGCCGAAGGCCAGGAAGTCATCCACCTGGAGATCGGGGAACCGGATTTTCCGACTCCCCGCCACATCGTTGAGGCCGCCTACCGGGCAATGCTCGACGGCTACACCCACTACGGGCCGGCCGCCGGCCTGCCGGAGCTTCGCCGGGCAGTGGCCCGGTACATCAGCGAGACCCGCCGCCTCAACGTGGACCCGGAACAGGTGATAATTACCCCTGGGGGGAAGCCGGTTATTTTTTTCACCGTCCTCGCCCTGGTGGAGCCCGGCGACGAGGTCATCCTGCCCGACCCCGGCTTCCCCATTTACGAGTCCGCCGTGAGCTTTGCCGGCGGGACCCCTGTCCCGGTGCCCCTCCGGGAGGAGCGGGATTTCCGGCTCGATGTGGCCGACATTCGGGCAAGGGTCAATTCCCGAACCCGCCTCATCATCCTTAACTCGCCCCACAACCCCACCGGCTCGGTCCTGACCCCGGAGGACCTGGCCGCCATCGCTGACCTGGCAAAGCAGCACGACGTCTACGTTCTCTCCGACGAGATTTACAGCCGGATCATCTACGACGCCCGGCACCACAGCATCGCCTCCCTCCCCGGCATGGCCGACCGGACCATTATCCTCGACGGCTTTTCGAAGACCTACGCCATGACCGGCTGGCGGCTCGGGTACGGGGTCTTCCCCCCGGAGCTGGTCCCCGGCGTGACCCGGCTCATGGTCAACAGCGTCTCCTGCACCGCGACGTTCGTTCAGCTTGCTGGGGTTGCCGCCCTGGAAGGCCCCCAGGACTGCGTCGATGAGATGGTGGCGGAGTTTCGACGGCACCGCGATTTCCTCGTCGCGGCCCTGAACGACATCCCCGGCATCTCCTGCCGACAACCGCAGGGGGCCTTCTACGCCTTCCCGTCGGTAAAAGCTCTGCCCCTTAGCAGCCGGGATTTCGCCGACCGCCTGCTCTCGGACTTCGGGGTTGCGGTGCTGTCGGGCGACGCCTTCGGGGCCGCCGGCGCCGGGTACCTGCGGCTCTCGTACGCGAATTCGCTGGGGAACCTGGAGCGGGCCGTCAGCCGGCTCCGCCGGGCCGTGGAAGCCCTCTCGTAGTCGGGCTGTTCGGGGCCCCAGCCTGATAAAATGGGTTTGGTGGGCGGCGGCCCAGGGCCGCCACCGGGACGGGTCATGGAGGCCGAAATCATCGTTGAGGTCCGCAACCTCCGCAAGCACTTCGGCAGCGTCGTGGCCGTCGACGGCGTCTCCTTCAGCGTCCGGCGGGGCGAAATCTTCGGCATCCTCGGCCCGAACGGGGCCGGCAAGACAACGACCCTGGAAATGATCGAGACGCTCCAGCGGCCAACGGCCGGCGAAATCTACGTTGACGGCATCGACGCCCTGCGCAACCCCGAGCGGGTGAAGGCCATTATCGGCATCCAGCTTCAGTCGGCCGGCTTCTACCCGGACCTGACCCTGACCCAGCTTACAAAATTTTTTGCCGGCCTCTACGGCGTCCGGGTCGACCCCCGGGCCGTCCTCAAACGCTTTCAGCTTGAAGAAAAGGCCCACACCACCTTCAACAAGCTGTCCGGAGGCCAGAAACAGTTATTCTCGCTGGCAACGAGCCTCCTGAACCGGCCGAAAGTCGTCTTCCTGGACGAGCCTACCACCGGGCTGGACCCCCAGGCCCGGCGCAACCTCTGGGACCTCATCCGGGAGATCCGGACGGAGGGCACCACCGTCGTGATAACGACCCACTATATGGAGGAGGCCGAACAGCTCTGCGACCGGGTGGCCATCATGGACCGGGGGCGCATCATTCGCCTCGGCACCCCCCGGGGGCTCATCGAAGAACTGCTGGCTACCGGGTTCCGCAAGCCCGTCATCCGCCAGGAAGCCTCCCTGGAAGACGTCTTTATTCACCTGACCGGCCGGCCCCTGCGGGAGGAGGGCTGATGGGGCGCTACCCCCGGGCGCTCCTGGTGTGCACCTGGTACCCCTTCCTCGCTCTGACCCGGAACCGGTCAGTAATCTTTTTCGGACTCGTTTTTCCCCTGGCCTTTGTCGGCATCTTCGGGTTCGTGGGGGCGGGGGCATTCAGTGGGGTTCGAATCGGGGTGGTCGGCCCGGCCGACGCCCCGGTGGTTCGGGTCCTGGCCGCCAGCCCCGGCGTGACCCTGGTTTACGAGTCCCCTGACGAGCTTGAGGCCCGGCTCCGCCGGGGCCGGCTCGACGGTCTGGTTCGGGTCGGAAGCGGGGTGGTTCGGCTCGAGCTTAACCCGGCCAATCCGCAGAGCCAGGTCGCGGCCCTGGCCGTCGAGAAGGCCGCGGCCGAAGCCAGCCTGGACCTGGCCGGCGTATCAAGGCCGTCCCTCCGGGTGGAGCGGATCCAGGTTGCCGGCCGCTACGAGCGCTACATCGACTTTGCCCTGCCCGGCCAGGTCGGCTGGGCCCTGCTTTCAACCGCGGTCTTCAGCCCGGTCTGGGGTCTTATCGGCCTCAAACAAACCCTCGTCCTCAAGCGGCTCCGGGCAACCCCGGTGCCCCCGATAATTATCCTGCTCGGCCAGGGGGCGGCCCGCCTTTTGATGGGCCTGGTCCAGGCCGTCATCATCCTGGCAGCAGGACTGGTGGCCTTCGGGTTCTACCTGGCCCAGGGCTGGAAAACCTTCGGCCTGCTCCTTTTGCTGTCGGCTTTCGGCCTGCTGGCGTTTCTGGGGGTCGGGATCCTTATCGGCGGCTACTGGAACAGCCAGGAAGGGGCAATCCCGGTGGCAAACCTGTTCGTCCTGCCGCAGTTCCTTCTCGGGGGCACGTTCTTCTCGACGGATGTCTTCCCGGGCTGGCTCAGGTTCGTGGCCGAGCTTATGCCCCTTTATCACTTTAATACGGCCATGCGCCTCGTCGCCGGGGAAGGGGCCGGGCTTATTGAAATCATCCCCTACCTGCTGGTTCTCGGGGCCTGGGGAGTTGTCGCTTACGTTCTGGCGGCCCGCACATTCCGGTGGTACTGAGGCGCGGTCAGTTAAAAATGCTCTTGCGGGCGGCAAATTCGGCCCGTATAATCTTGGCGGAAAAGTGGGCGCCTTCGGCGGTCGGTTCTCCTGGAAGGCCGGCGGGGTTTACCCAGCCTCCCGGCGGCGCCCAGCTTTCCGGTTTCGGCTGGTGGTCTCGGAGCGGCTGGGATCCAGCCCTTGATGTTCGGTCGTAAGAAGGGCGCCGGGGTTCTCCCGAAGGGGCCGGCGGGCCGCCGGCTCCGGGAATACCTGCTGGGATATGCCCTGCTGGCCCCGGCCCTGGTCCTGCTGGCCGTCTTCGAGTTCTTTCCCCTCTTCTACGGCCTCTATATAAGCCTGTGCAACTGGCGGCTCGGGTGCGCCGAATTCGTCGGGGCCGAGAACTACGTCCGGGCATTCCGGGACCCCCAGATGTGGCAGGCTCTGCTGACGACGGCGACCTACTCGCTGATGTCTGTGCCTGTCCAGCTCGGGCTGGGGCTCTTTTTTGCCTACCTCCTCTTTCAGAGGGTTCGGGGCCGGGAGCTCTTTCGCCTGGTCTTTTTCCTGCCCTACGTGACCTCAACGGTCGCCTCGGCCGCGGTCTGGAGCTATCTTTACAACCCCGACCGGGGCCTTATCAATACGGTCCTGGGGGCGCTGGGGTTGCCTCAGCCCCGGTGGCTGGCCGAGCCCACCGGGGTTTTTGCCCTCGTGGCCAGGGCGTTCGGGGCCGAGCTTCCCCCGTGGGCGCACGGGCCGAGCCTCGCCCTGGTAGCCGTCTTTATCTACACCACCTGGGTCTTCGTGGGCTACGATGTCACCGTCTTCCTGGCCGGCCTGAGCAACATCCCCGCGGAGCTTTACGATGCGGCCAGGGTTGACGGCGCCGGGGGCTGGGCCCTATTCCGGCACATCACCGTGCCCCTCCTTTCGCCCACCACGTTCTTTCTATCCATTATCACGGTCATCGGCACCTTCAAGGCCTTCAACCATATTTACGTCATGACCATGGGCGGGCCCGGCACGGCCACGACGACGGCAAGCATTTACATCTTCCGCCAGCTCTACGAGTTCAACCGCTACGGCTACAGCGCCGCCCTTTCGTTCGTCCTATTTTCAGCCATCCTGGTTCTGACCATCCTCCAGAACAGGTTTGCCGGCCGGAGGGTTATCTATGAATAGGCCCCTTGAGCTCCCTGTCCCCCGTCCCGCCGCCTGGCGGACGTTCCGGGTCAGACCGCCCGGTATTCGGTTCGGGATTTACTTCATCCTGGTCGTCGGCGCCCTCATCTCCATTCTGCCCTTTGCTTACATGGTTACAAGCTCCCTCAAGTCCTACGGGAGCGTCATCACCAACAACCTCTGGCCCTGGTGGCCCTTCGGAAATGAGCCCCTCCAGTGGCACAACTACGTCGAGGCCGTTGAGCATACCGGCTGGGACCGGCAGTGGGGCACCTGGCTGATGGTCCGCTACTTTGCCAACAGCCTGATCGTCAGCGGCGCCATCGTCGGGGGCGTGGTGGTCACGTCGGCCCTGGCCGCCTACGCCCTCGCCCAGCTGGAACTTCCGGGCCGGGAATTGATCTTTCTTCTTGTCCTTGCAACCCTGATGGTTCCCGGCGAGCTGGTGCTGGTGCCGAAGGTCGTCATGATGTTCAACTTCGGCTGGTACAACACCTACCTGGCCCTGACCGTGCCCTTCACGGTCAGCGTCTTCGGCATCTTCCTGCTCCGCCAGCACTTTCTCCAGATCCCCCGGGAGCTTTTCGACGCCGCCCGCATTGACGGGGCCGGTCACCTGCAGTACCTGCTCTGGGTTGTGCTGCCGCTGAGCCGGCCGGCCCTGGTGGTCATCGCCGTCCTCAACTTCATCTGGGCGTGGGATGCGTTCCAGTGGCCCCTGCTGGTGACCCGCGACCCGAGCATGCGGGTGCTGGCGGTCGGCCTTCAGCAGTTCATGGTCGGCGAAGGTGGGGTTAACACCCACCTGCTGATGGCCTTCGCCACCATGATGGTGGCCCCGATCATCGTCCTATATTTCGTGGCCCAGCGGGCTTTCACTGAAGGGTTCCTGAGCAGTGGGATAAAGCGTTAAGGAGGGTTGCACCTATGTTTGCGGGCAAAGTGCGTCGGTTTATGGCCCTCCTGGTCGGGCTGGGAGCCGTCCTGGGGGCATGCATGCCCCAGGCTGGTCCGACCCCGCCCGGGCCGGGCCAGGTGACCAATCCGCCGACCACCCCCGAAATGGTCGACGCCATCGACCTGACGGGGAAAAACATTGAGGTCGTGTACTGGCACAATCGGCCCCAGCGGGACCAGGAGCTTATCCAGTCGATGCTCGACGAATTTAACCGGACGAACCCCTACGGGATTCGGGCCCGGGCTGAGATCGCCGGGGCGTCATACAACGACGTTTACAACAAGATCAACGCGGCCATTCAGGCCGGTCAGCCCCCGGATATCGCGGTGGCCTACCAGAACCAGGCGGCCTTTTACCGGGCCCAGGGGGCCGTCATCGACCTGACACCCTTTATTCAGAGCAAAAAATACGGCCTGAGCGAAGACGACCTCAAGGACTACTTCCCGGTTTTCCTGGAGAGCGACGCCAACCCGCAATTCAAGGGCGAACGCCTCGGTTTTCCCACCCAGCGGTCCGTCGAGGTGATGTATTACAATGCCGACTGGCTCCGCCAGCTCGGCTACTCCGAGCCGCCCCGGGACTGGAAGACCTGGGAGGAGGTTGCCTGCCGGGCAAGCGACCCTGCCAACAAGAAATACGGCTGGGCGTTCCGCCACGATGCCTCAAACTTTGCGACGATGGTCTTCGCCCGGGGCGGGCGGATTCTGAGCCCTGACGGCTCCACCTACGTCTTTAACAGCCAGGCCGGGGTCGAAGCCCTGGCGATGATTCAGCGGATGTTCAAGAACCGGTGCGCCGTGGAAATTCCGACCAGCGAGCGGTTCGGCGAGCAGAACCGGTTCGGCAACGGTGAGGTCCTGTTCGTCTTTGCGTCGTCATCCGGCCTGCCCTTCTACCGTGAGGCCGTCGAGAAGGGCGCAAAGTTCGCCTGGGATATCGCCCTGCCTCCCTATACCGAAAAGCCCGCGATCAACCTCTACGGGGCCAGCGTCTCGGTCTTTAAGACGACGCCCGAGCGGGAGCTGGCGGCCTGGCTTGTGATCAAATTCCTGGGCGAGCGGCCGCAGACGGTCAAGTGGGCGGTGAATACCGGCTACCTGCCGGTCCGCCAGAGCGCCAAGGATGAAGTCATCGCCGCCTTCCAGCGGGACCCCCAGTGGGGTCCGGTGGCCCGGTCGTATGCCAGGATCTTCGACTGGCTCCAGTACGCCATGGTAGAATCGCCGGTGGCCGGGTACGACCCGGTCCGGACGATCATTGACCAGGAAGTGATGAGCCGGGTTATTAATGACCCGAATGTTGACGTGAAAAAGCTCCTGGATGATGCCGTTGCGAAGGCGAACGAAATCCTGCGGGAAAACGCCCCGCGGTCGGGCCGCTGACCGGTCGGGGTGAAGGCGGAGGACAGCGCATGCCTGCCAGAAGTCTTGCCAGCGACCCCGAGGTGCGCGCCCAGATTCGGGACTACGTCGGGGCCCTGCGTGAGCTGGGTCCCGGCTGGGAGGACGCCGTCGCCGAGGCCCTGCTGGCCCGGCTGGAAAAGCGGCTCGACGCCCTGGTGGAAAAGCGGCTTCGGGAGCGCCGCCGAAAGCCGTCCCTGGCCTGGTTCACCGTTACCCTGGTTTTCGGGATACCCCTTACGGCCACCGCCGGGGCGGTGGGCGGCCTGACCGGCATCCTGGTCATCTGGGCGGCCCTCATCCTCGTCAACTGGTGGGCGGCAAGGGCCTAGGGCCGCCGGAACCGGCCTAAAGGCGCGCCCGGTCCCACGCAGCCGGCGAGCGCCGCCGGCGCGCTGAACGCCGGTCGGCTTCCGGTCCGCTCACGTCCGCGAGGGGCCTGGTTCAGCCCCAGGGGTGGGCCGGGGCCTGATTCGGCCCCGTTATCCCCGAACGGACCGGCCTGCTGACCCCTTTTACCAGACCCGGATGCCCGGCACGTTGAAGGCCGCCGAGCTTACCAGCAGGCCCAGCACCGGCCCGTAAGCGAAGACGATCAGGGCCGCGGCCACCGTAAGCCAGGGCCGCCACCGGTCGAGGACCGCCGGCCCGGCCTCCGGGCCGTGGACCGCCTCCGCCACCGGAATCTCCACCCGGGCCGGCTCCCGGCTGGCCAGAACCGTCAGAACCATGTTCAGGAAGAACAGCAGGCCGCTGATAAAGAGAATTGTCCCGCCGAGCCCGACGAAGGGCAGCAGGGCCTGCCAGTCGGGGCGGAGGGGCAGGTAGGCGGCCGAGCCGACCATGGTCCGGCGGGGCATATCGAGGAGCCCGAGCCAGTGCTGAACAAAGGACATGGTGCCCATCCCGATGAGCCACAGCCAGGCCTGAGCCAGGGCGGCTCGCCGGCTCCAGAGGGCGCGGCCGGTAAGATACGGAACCAGCCAGTACAGGATCCCCATGAAGGTGAGGGTCACCCCGGAGCCCACCGTCAGGTGGAAGTGGCCCACAACCCACATGGTGTTGTGGACCACGAGGTTCACGTTATACGAGGCGTTGACCAGGCCGCCGATGCCCCCGAAGGCGAAAATTATCATGCCCAGGGCCTGGGCAGTGAACGATGGGTCGGACCAGGGTAGCCGGCCTATCCACCCGAGCCAGCCCCGCCCGCCCCGGGCCCGGCCACCAATCTCCATGGAGGCCACCACGTTAAAGAACGTCAAGAGGCTCGGAAAAAAGACGCCGAAGGTGAAGATCGCCTGGATGAACTTCCAGAACTCGCTGATGCCCGGGTCGGTGAACTGGTGGTGGAGGCCGACGGGCGTCGACAGGAAGAGAAACAACAGGAACGAGACCCGGGCCAGGGGGTCGCTGAAGAGCCTCCCGCCAGCCTGCTTCGGGACCATCGTGTACCAGGAAATATAGGCCGGCAGGAGCCAGAAGTAGACGATGGGGTGGCCCGTAAACCAGAAGAGGGTGCGGGCCAGCAAGGGGTCGGCCCCGGGGACCAGGTTAAGGGAGAACGGGATGAGGACGGCCAGCATTTCGATGGCCACCCCGAGGCTGGCAATGAACCACATCGCCAGGGTGACGATGGCCATGAAGGCCTGGAGGGGCGTCCGGACGCCGGGATTTTCGGTTCGCCACCGGCGGTAGGTCAGCACCAGGTTGAGCAGGACCAGCCAGGTGCCGACAACCACCAGCGTCAGGCCGATGTAAAAGGCCGGATGGGCCTTCATCGGCGGGTAGAAGGTAAAAAGAACGCTCGCCTCATTGGTCGCCAGGGGCCAGGCCGTGAGTAAAAGCCCGACCAGCATAAGTCCGAAAGTAAACCGGGCCAGGCCGGGACTGGCCAGCGGCCGGTTGAAGCTGTGGGCGGCCACGAAAATTAAAAAGCCCGATATGAAGAAGGTTGTCCAGACCAGGACCATCATCACCCCGTGGTAGGTGAGGCCGTGGTAGTACGAGGCGATGGCAGGGTAAAGATACGGGTAGAGGTTGATCCCGGCATGCTGGAGGGCCTGCAGAACCCCCATGAGCCCCCCGACAGCCAGGGCCGCAAGGGCGATAATGAGGTAATAGGCCGTCAGCCGGTGCTCAAGCCCCAGGCGGGCGTCTGCGCTGGTCATCGGCTACCTCCTTAGCGGGCGGATGGCTCAACGATTACCCGACCGAACATCACGTGGTGGCCAGTTCCGCAGTACTCGTGGCACACGAATAGATACTCCCCCGGCCGGTCGAACCGGGTGGTCAGTCTTGAGACCTGGCCCGGAATAAGCATCATGTTGACCGGTGTGCCCTGGACCTTAAAGCCGTGGACGACATCCCGGCTCGTGGCGATAAAGGTCACCTCGGAACCGGCCGGAACCCGGACCTCGTTGGGCGTAAACTGCCAGATCCGGCCGACAATCACGACTTCGTACCGGCCGGGTCCGACCTGCCTGACGCCGGGCTGGTTGAAGGGCGGGGTCGTATCGAGCCGGGCCGGGTCGATGCGCCCCGTCACCCCGGGCAGATGAATGCCCAGGGCGAACGCGCTCAGGGCGATGGCCACCAGCATCCCAACCGGGATGGCGATGCTTGGGAGAATCCAGGCAAGCTCGTAGATGTATACTGTCAGGCCGTTACCCCTCCGGTTCATGGCTGGATCTCCCGGCCGAGCAGATTAAGAAACACCACACTCCAGATTAGGACCAGCAACAGGAAAAAGACGAGCATCAGGAGCAGGGTGCCCCGCGGGGCCTCGTAGCCGTCCATGGCCGCTTACCTCCCAGGCGGTCGGTTCTTTCCAAGAGTAACGACCAGACACCCCGGCCGGCCACACCCGACCGGGTGGTTTCATCGCCCCACATGCCCACCCGTTCGGGTGGGAGGCTATCCGCGACGGAGTTCGATTTTCAAGGGCACGGGATTGGTAATACAGTATACGGCCGGACAGCGGCGGTAGGCCAGCTCCCGTACCTCTTCCAGGCGGGCGGGGTCGCCGTCGGTCTCGGCGTCCACAATGAAGGTCAGGCCCTCGGCCGGCGGATTATCCCCCAGGCCCAGGGGCCTGGTGAAGTCCACCACCGTCTCAGCCGCTACCCGCAGGCGGGTAAGCCGCACCCCAAGCTCGGCCGCCGCCCCGGCGAAGGACCCGGCAAAACAGCTGGCGAAGGCGAAGAGACAGTAGGGAATCGGCCCGGGCCTGAGGCCGGCCCCGCCGAGGAACGGCGGCGAGTCGGCCTCAAGGGTGTGGGCCCTGCCTTCCACCGTGACGGTGGCCCGCATCTGGGGCTCGCCCTCGGCGAAGTTCCAGTCGACCTCCACCCGCTGGGGACGGCGGGCCTGGTCGGGATTCTGCCGGACGGCCTCAACCGTGGCCTGAACCCGGCTCAGGTCGATGTTGTTTAAGCGCATCGGGTTCACCTCCCGGTGAAGTTACTTTTGCGGCGGCCAAGCGGTTTCGATGGCCTGCCGGCGGCGGTCCAGTTCGCCTTTAAGACGCCGGCAGAGGATATCACAGAGCTGAAGCACCCCTTCGTCCGCCAGGCGGTAGTAGACATTGAGGCCCGACTTCCGGCGGCTGACAAAGCCGGCCCGGTAAAGAAGCTGAAGATGCTTCGAGACATTGGCCTGGCGGAGCCCCGTCTCGGACACCAGCTCGGCGACCGTCTTTTCGCCGGTTCGCAATACGTCCAGGAGTTGGAGTCTGGCCGGCTCGCCGAGAACCTTAAAGCGTTCGGCCATCAGCTCAAGGAGCTCGCCGGGCAATTTCTGGTCCTGTGCCCGGCTCCAGACACCCATCTCAGCCCGGACTACCTTGAAGCCATCGGGTCTATATTACTATACTGCCATGTGACTAATTTAGCAAAATTCGGCAGGGAGGTTGATGATGCCGCTGCTGCGGGACGAAGACCGCCGCCAGCTCGAGCAGATTTTCTCCGGGCGCCTGGTGGACCCGGTAACCCTGGTCCTCTTTACCCAGCACGAATCGCCCCTGATCGTCCCGGCCCAGGAGTGTCAGACCTGCCGGGAAACCCGCCAGCTTCTGGAGGAGCTTGCCCAAATTACGGATAAAATTCAGCTCGAGGTTAAGGACTTCGTCCGGGACGGCGAAGAGGCCCGTCGGCTGGGGATCGATAATATTCCGGCTATCATCTTGCGGGGCAAAAACAAGGGGACGCTCCGCATTTTCGGAATCCCGGCCGGCTACGAGTTTGCGGTCCTTGTTGAGGACATCATCGACCTCTCCACCGGAACGACCCGCCTTTCGGACGAGACCCGCCAGCAGCTTTCGGCCCTAACCGAGCCCGTCCACATAAAGGTCATGGTAACGCCGACCTGACCCTACTGCCCGCGTGCGGCCAGGTTGGCCCACCAGATGGCAGTCGAGAGCGAAAAGGTAACTGCCGACGTTATTGAAGTCTCCGAATTCCCGCTGATTGCCCGGCGTTACATGGTGTATGCCGTGCCGAAGGTAGTTATTAACGAGCGGGTCTCCTTCGAAGGCGCCCTGCCCGAACGGCTATTTCTGCAAAAAGTCCTGGAGGCCGCGGCCGAAGGGACGGGAGTCTGAAGAGGCGGCCGGATGGATGTGAGACTGAGTATCTTTTTGCCGGAGCAAGAGGTTCAGCCCGGCGAACTTTACGAGGTGGTCATCATCGGTGCCGGCCCGGCAGGTCTCACCGCCGCCATTTACGCGGCCCGGGGCGGGGCCTCCACCCTCGTTATCGAGCGGGGGTTGCCGGGCGGGTTGATCGCAACCACCGAGCGCGTTGAGAACTGCCCCGGCTGTATTGAGGGCAACGGGGCCGAGTTGGGCCAGTACTTGCTAAAACAGGCCCTCAGCTTTGGGGCCAAGTTCCTTCAGGGCGAGGTCACCCGGGTGGAGTTAACGGCATCCCCGAAACGGGTATATGTCGGTGACCTTTACTTTCTGGCCCGAGTGGACGAACGGGGTTACGTGCTGGTGAACGACCGGATGGAAACCAACATCCCGGGGGTTTTCGCCGCCGGGGATGTTCGCCGGGGCGCTCCCCGCCAGCTGGTTACGGCCGCCGCCGACGGGGCGGTGGCCGCCCTCTCAGCCCTCGAGTACCTCCAGCGCGCCGAAGCCGCCCCGGCAGCCTGATGCCGACTCTTCCGGTGACCCATCCTGGTTCGACGGTGTGGTATAATGCTGGGTGAGAAAAAGGTGACAGAAGAGGGGTAACCGCGGTAATCCTCCGGCAAGGAGCCAGAAAGCGCATGCTGACCAAAGAGCGCAAGCAGGAGATCATCGAGCAGTTCAAAGTTCACCCGGCAGACACCGGGTCGCCGGAGGTGCAGATCGCCCTCCTGACCGAGCGGATAAGGCAGGTTGCTGAGCACCTTAAGGTCCACCGCAAAGACTTCCATTCAAGACGGGGTCTTATGATGATGGTGGGCCAGCGGCGAAGACTCCTGCGTTACCTGCGCCGGGAGGACCCCGCCCGGTATCAAGCCCTGGTGGCCCGTCTCGGCCTGCGGCAGTGACCGGCAGCAATAGTCGGACATCCGCAACGGACGCCCCGCAAACCGGTTCTCCCGGCAAGTCTACCTGCCGCCCCTCTTGCCGTCACCGGTTGGGAGGTATGTGCGAATGGTAATGGTCACACCGAAAGAGTTTGAGGTTCTGGTTGCCGACCGCCCCCTTCGAATCGAAACGGGCAAGCTAGCCAATCAGGCGAACGGGGCCGTTGTCGTTCGATACGGCGAGACGGTGGTCCTGGTGACCGCCTGCATGAGCCCAACCCCCCGCGAGGGGGTTGATTTCTTTCCCCTCACCGTCGACTTTGAGGAGCGCCTCTATGCCGCCGGCAAGATTCCCGGAAGCTACTGGCGCCGGGAGGGCCGGCCGACCCCCGAGGCTATCCTCTGGGCGAGGTTGACCGACCGGCCCATCCGGCCGCTCTTCGTGAAGGGCCTGCGCAACGACGTCCAGGTTGTGACCACAACCCTGTCCGTCGATATGGAGAACCTGCCCGACATTCTCTCGATCGTCGGGGCGTCGGCGGCCCTCTGTATATCGGATATTCCCTTTGAGAAGCCCATCGGGGCCGTCCGGGTCGGGTATATAAACGGGCAGTTTGTGGCCAATCCCACCGTCTCGGAACAGGCCTACAGCTCCCTGGACCTGGTGGTGGCCGGGACCCGGGATGCGGTCGTCATGGTCGAGGCCGGCGCCCGGGAGGTCCCCGAGGAGGTCATCATTGAGGCCATCCGCTTCGGCCACCAGGCCCTCCAGCCCATCATCGACATCCAGGAGGAGATCATCCGGGCGGCTGGAAAGCCCAAGGTGGTGCCGCAGCTCCTGGTCGTCCCCGAGGAAGTCCTGAGCGCGGTGGCCGAATTCCTCGGCGACCGGCTTGTGGAGGCCGCTTACACGGCCGAGAAGACCGCCCGTGAGAAGGCCCTGGAAAGCCTTCTTCAGGAGGTTAACGACCACTTCCTTGGGGTCTATGACCCGGTCCACCTTCGGATGGCCTTCGAGGCCCGCCTCAAGGAGGTCGTTCGCCGGCGGATCCTGGAGGAAAACATCCGGCCGGACGGGCGGGGTCCCCGGGACATCCGGCCGATCTCGGCCGAGGTCAGCGTCCTGCCCCGCACCCACGGGTCGGGCCTTTTCACCCGCGGTCAGACCCAGGTTCTCAGCACGGTCACCCTCGGGTCGCTGAGCGAGATGCGGGAGCTCGACTGGATCGGGCCCGAAGAGTTCAAGCGGTTCATGCACCACTATAACTTCCCACCCTACAGCACGGGCGAGGTCCGCCGCATCGGGGCTCCCAGCCGGCGAGAGATCGGGCACGGCGCCCTGGTGGAACGGGCCCTCCAGGCCGTGATCCCCAGCGAGGAGGAGTTCCCCTACACCATCCGGGTTGTCTCGGAGGTCCTCAGCTCCAACGGCAGTACCTCCATGGCCAGCGTCTGCGGTTCGACCCTGGCCCTGATGGACGCCGGCGTCCCCATTAAGGCGCCGGTGGCCGGCATTGCCATGGGGCTGGTGATGGGCGAAGACGGCCGCTACGCGATCCTAACGGACATCCAGGGGATCGAAGACGCCCTCGGGGACATGGACTTCAAAGTGGCCGGCACCGCCCAGGGGGTTACGGCCCTCCAGATGGATATTAAGGTCGCCGGTCTTACTTACGACATCCTGAAGGAGGCCCTCGACCAGGCCCGGGACGCCCGGCTGTACATCCTGTCCCGGATGCACGAGACCATCTCGGAGGTCCGGCCGGAGCTGAGCAAGTATGCGCCCCGGATGTACAAGATTCAGATCGACCCGGACAAGATCCGGAACGTTATCGGGCCGGGCGGCAAGACCATCCGCAGCATAACTGAGAAGACCAAGACAACCATCGACATCCACGACGACGGCACGGTTATTATCGGGGCGACCAACGCCGAGAACGCCCAGAAGGCCATCGAGATGATCGAGGCCCTGACCCGGGATGTCCAGGTGGGGGCTATCTACACCGGGCGGGTCACCCGCATCCTGCCCTTCGGGGCCTTCGTTGAAATCCTGCCCGGCAAGGAGGGCCTGGTTCACATCAGCGAGCTGGCCGAAACCCGGGTGAACCGGGTTGAGGACGTGGTTAAGGTCGGGGACGAGGTGACCGTCATGGTCACCGAGATCGACCGGCTCGGCCGCATCAACCTCTCCCGCCGGGCTGTCCTCACCGGCCAGCCGCCGCGTCCGCGTCCGTCAGCCCCGGCGCCCCGGGCCACGGCCCCACCCCGCGAGCGGGGCGCACCCCGCAGACCCGGCGGCGAGCGCCGGGGTGCGCCGACCGGCGAGCGCCGGCCGGCCGGGCCGCGCCCCGAAGGCCGCCCGGGCCCGCGCCCGCCCCGGGAAGGCGGCTAGGGCGACATCACCCGGAATCCGGCAGGTTCGCCAACAATAACCAGGCTCGTCAGGCCGAGGAAGAGGCCGCAGTCCACCACGCCCGGTAGCCGCTTAATATCGGCTTCCAGGGCGTAGGGCTCCCGGATTTCGGTGAACCGGCAGTCGATAATAAAGTTGCCGTTGTCGGACCGGTAGGGCCGGTCCCCCCGGAATCTCAGGCGCGGCTGGCAGCCGAATTCGGCCAGCGCCAGCTCCACCCGCTTCCAGCCGAAAGGCACCACCTCCACCGGAAGTTCCGCCCGGCTGCCCAGAACGGGGACAAGCTTCGTCCAGTCGACGACGATAATGAGGCGCCGGGAAGCGTAGGCGAGAATCTTTTCCCGGACCAGGGCCCCGCCCCGCCCCTTGATCAGGTTGAGGTTTGGGTCGACCTCGTCGGCCCCGTCTATGGTCAGGTCCAGCTCCGGGTGCTCGTCCAGGGTTGTCAGCGGGATGCCGAGGCGCCTGGCCCACCGCTCCGTCTGCCTCGACGACGGCACCCCCCTTACGTTCAGCCCCCGCCTGACCCTGGCCGAAATCGCCGCCAGAGCGTGGTACACCGTCGAACCGCTACCCAGGCCGACAACCATGCCGTCTTCAACATACTCGGCCGCCTCGTAACCGGCGCGCCGTTTGGCCGCTTCAATGGGGTCACGCATCGTCTTCCACCAACCGACTGCGCTCGATCTTTTCGAAAAGATACCGCACCTCCCGGGCCCCGGGCTGGCGGGGGTGAACCGGCAACGGCGCCCCCTTCCGCACCAGCATCCGGACGGCCGTGGGGAGTTCCGACAGCAGGGCCACGGGGTTCCACCCCCAGGACTTGGGTACCAGGCTGAATTCATCCAGCCAGCCGGTCTCCTTCACCGACTCGGCGAAGGCCTGGCCGTGCCGGGCCCCACTGTTGTCGGTGATCCCGGCCTCAACCGCAAGCCGGCGCAGACGGAGGATCTGCCCCAGCGGATTTACATCCTTTGGGCAGACCTGCACGCAGTAGAAGCAGCGGGTGCAGTCCCAGATCCCGTTGGGCCGGCTCAACTCCCGCAGCCGGTCCACCGCGCGGCTGTCCCTGGGGTCCCGCACCAGCCAGCCCGCCCGGGCAAGGGCCGCCGGACCCAGAAAGTTGATGTCAATTTCATCGACGGTGCATTCCGAGAAGCAGGCCCCGCACATGATGCACCGGGCAGCTTCCCACAGCTCGCTGACCTGCCTGGGCGAGATACGGTACTCGTCCTGGGGTTCGACCCGGTCCGGGTGGGGTTCGACATAGGGTTTGACCGCCCGCAGGTGATGCCAGAACGGCTCCATATTTACCACCAGGTCCTTGGCAACCGGCATATTCCCCATGGGCTCAAGCGTCACCGCGCCGTCGACCGCAACCCTCCGGAGGATGGTGTTGCAGGCGAGGCCCGCGAGGCCGTTTATCCGCATCCCGCAGGCCCCGCAGACGGCCATCCGGCACGAATAACGAAAGGCCAGGGTTCCGTCGACCCGCTCCCGGATTGTTATGAGGGCGTCCAGCACCGTCGCGCGGTCCGGCAGGTCCAGGGTATATTCCTGGAAACGGGGTTCCAGGTCCGTCTCCGGGTTGAACCGCCGCACCCGCAGGGTTACCCGCACGACTGCTCGGCCTCCGACTCTCAGTATACCCGGGCGGCCGGAAGCCAGCGAGTGATTCTCACCGGCAGGTAATCCAGGTGCAGGTTCCCTTCGGGGTCCCGGTGCACAACCGTGTGTTTGAGCCAGTTCGCGTCGTCCCGGGCGGGGTAGTCCCGCCGGTAGTGGGCCCCCCGGCTCTCCTGCCGCCCGAGTCCGGAGACGACCACCGCCTCGGCCACGTCGAGCATAAACCCGAGTTCAATGGTGCTGACCAGGTCGTAATTGTAGACCCGCCCCCGGTCATCCAGCCGGACCCGCCGGTAGCGCTCCTTGAGCTCCCTGATTACCGACAGGCAGTGGCGCATGACATCCCCGGTCCGGAAAATGCCCATTTCCCGGCTCATGGTATCGGCCAGAATATCCCGAAGGGTCGCCCAGCGCTCGCCATCTGACCGGGAGACGATCCGGGCGAGTTCCCGCTCGGTGTCCCGAACCCGGGCCTCCGACACCTCAACACCCTTCTGGTTTCGGGCAAATTCGGCCGCGCTCTCCCCGGCCCGTCGGCCGAAGACCAGCAGTTCCAGGAGGGAGTTGCCCCCGAGCCGGTTCGCCCCGTGGACAGAGACGCAGGCGCACTCGCCGACAGCGTAAAGGCCGGGGATGGTCGTCTGGCCGGTCAGGTCAGTGTGGATGCCCCCCATGAAATAATGGGCGCCCGGGCGGACCGGGATGGGCTCATGAACCGGGTCAACCCCGGCGTACGTGATGCACAGCTCCCGGGTCTGGGCCAGGCGGGATTTGATCCTTTCCTCGCCCAGGTGGCGCAGGTCAAGCAGGACACACCCGTCCACGCCCCGGCCCTCATCGATTTCGGTCTGCTCGGCCCGGCAAACAACATCCCGCCCGGCCTGCTCCATCAGCCTGGGGGCGTACCGGGCCATAAACCGCTCGCCCCGGGCATTCAGCAGATACCCGCCCTCGGCCCGGGCGCCTTCGGTAATAAGAATGCCGCTGCCGGGCAGGGTTGTCGGGTGGAACTGCACCATCTCCATGTCCTTGAGGGGCACGCCGTTGCGCAGGGCAATGGCCATCCCGTCCCCGGTGCAGATATACGCGTTGGTGGTGTTGGCGTAGAGCCGCCCGGCCCCGCCTGTTGCCAGGATCACTGCCCCGGCCGCCACCGCCTGGACGGTCCCGCTCGGAATCTCGTAGGCGAGCACCCCGGCGCAGACGCCGTCTTCAATGACCAGGTCAAGGACGAGCCACTCCTCGTAAATCCGGAGCCGCTCTTTCAGGGCCTGCTGGTAAAGGGTCTGGAGGACCGCGTGACCCGTTGTGTCCCCAGCGAACACGGTGCGGGGGATTCGCTCCGGTCCGAAGGGTCGCAGGAGAAACCGCCCGTCGGGACCCCGGCTGAACAGGGCGCCCAGGTGGTCGAGTTCGTAGACGGCCGCCGGGCCCTCCTGGGCCAGGACCTCCGCCGCATCCTGGTCGGCGAGCCAGTCGGACTCCCGGACGGTATCGTAGGCGTGGTTCTCCCAGGAGTCCTGTTCCGCAAAGGCCGCGTTTATGCCGCCCTCCGCCGCCCCGGTGTGGCTCCGGAGGGGGTGAACCTTACTCAGAATCGCCACGTCCACCCCCAGCCGGGCGGCGGCCAGGGCCGCCCGCAGACCCGCCCCGCCGGCGCCCACCACGAGGACGTCGTGCCTGAGCATCCCGCCCTCAGACTCTTACCGAGAGGCGCTCCACGACGGGCAGGGCTGAGACCACGTGCCGGTCAAGCCGCAGCTCCTTCGGACTGAAGCCGAAGGCCAGGCCGAGGAGCTGGGGCAGGTGCAGGACCGGCAACCGCACGGTCGGGTCCCGGTATTTGACAGCTTCCGGCTGGTAGGCGTCCAGATTCAGGTGACAGAGGGGGCAGGGCGTGACCATCAGGTCGGCGCCCCGGCGGCGGGCATCTGTCAGGTGGGTTCCCGCCATCATCAGGGAATTTCGCCGGTTCGTGGTCAGGATGGGAAACCCACAGCACTTGTACTCGCCCGGAAATTCGACGGGCTCGGCCCCCAGCACCCGGACCACCTGCTCCAGGTACGTAAGCCGCTCGGGTTTTTCGTCAGTCCCGACGACCCAGCTCGGGCGAAGGATGTAGCACCCGTAGAAGGCCGCCACCTTCAGCCCCCGGAGGGGCCTCACCACCAGTTCCCGGAGGCGGTCGAGGCCGATCTCTTCAACGAGCACCCAGAGCAGGTGAACGGCCCGGGCTGTGCCCCGGTACTCGTAACCCAGGTCGGCCAGATTCCCGTTAATTTTTGCCCGCCAGGCGGGGTTGCGGTTGAGGCGGTAGAGGGTTCCGCTGAAGACGCCCTGGCACGTACTGCAGATGGTGAGGATAGGGAGGCCGAGGCGCTCGGCCATTGCGAAGGTCCGGGCATTCAAAGTATCGGCGAGCTCCGGGTTGCGCTCCTGGAGGACCCCGGCCCCGGTGCACGCGGCCCCCTCAAGGCCGACAAGGTCAAGCCCGAGCCTGCCGGCTACCTTCGCCATGGCCACCGACAGCTCCGGGCAGGCGCCCCGGGCGACACAGCCCGGATAGTAGGCATATTGCCGAAGAGAAACAGTCACAGGTCGTCTCTTCCGGCAAGCGAAAGGTCAGCGCCCGGCATTAGCTTACGGTATTCTAGTACGGCCCTGGTCGGCCGGTCAACACCGGCTGCCAGGCGGCGGAGGCGGCCCGGCGTCGTTTGACGGGTCTTGAAGGTTCTGTTACACTAAGGTCGAGCCAGCCTGAACAACCGAATACCGGCCCGGGACAATCCCGGCGGGGGTCATCCCCCTTCCGGGGTGCAAAGGGGAAGTGGGTGAGAATCCCACGCTGACGCGCAACTGTGACCGGCCGGCCGTACCGGCCGGAAGCCAGACCTCCCGTCCCGGGCAGCCGAACTCCTTCGCGGATTGAGGGTGAGGCAACGCAGAGCCCTTGCTTCCGTCGGAGAAGGGCTTTTTTGTTGCCTCCTAGGCCTGCAGGAGGTGTAAAATGACCGTTCGCACGCCTTTAACATTGCGGGCCTTCGGCCGACGGGCACGGGGGCTCTGGCTTCTGCTCATTCTGTTACTGGCGGCCTGCGCACCGCCGGCCGGCGCGCCCGTACCCCAACCCACTGCTGTCCCGGCCCCCGCCTTCCCCGTCACGGTAACCGACGATGACGGCCAGACCATCACTATTGACAAGGAGCCCCAGCGGCTCATTACCCTGGCGCCCAGCAACACCGAGATCGTCTACGCCCTGGGTATCGGCGACCGGCTGGTGGCCGTGAGCGACTACTCCGACTACCCCCCGGAAGCCGCCAGCAAGCCTAAGGTCGGTTATATTCGGGTAGATATCGAGCGGGTTATCGGCTATAATCCCGACCTCATCCTGGCCACCGGCGCCCACCGCCAGCAGGTGACGCCCCAGCTCCGTCAGCGGGGTCTTAAGGTCATCACCCTGGACCCGAAGAACATCGAAGGCGTCTTCGATAACATCCTCCTCGTCGGCCGGGCCACCGGCCAGACGACAGCCGCCGAGAAGCTGGTGGCCGACCTTAAGGCCCGGGTTGCGCAAATCGAGTCGAAAGTCCGGCAGACCGGAACCCGGCCGCGGGTCTTCTTCGAGCTGGATAAGAGCCTCTTTACCGTCGGACCGGGAAGCTTCATCCATGACCTCATTGTCCGAGCCGGGGGCGAGAACATCGCCGGGGATGCCGACCGCCCCTACCCCCAGCTCAGCCTCGAGGTTCTCCTTCAGCGGGACCCGGAAGTTATCATCATCACCGACATCGGCCAGTACGGGGGCGAGACCCCCGAATCCGTCCGAGCCAGACCCGGCTGGCAGGCGGTTTCGGCGGTGAGAAATAACCGGGTCGTTCCCATCAATCCCGACCTGGTCAACCGACCGGGCCCGCGGGTTGTGGACGGCTTTGAGGCCATCGCCCGAGCCCTTCACCCGGAGGCCTTCCGGTGACAGCGGGCACCTTCGGCCGGAAGACCCTGGCCGGGCGGCGCCGGCGAACCCTCTCCGGCCTGGGGCTTATGACCGGCCTGGTCGTGGCCGCCGGCCTCCTGGCGGTAAGCTTCGGCCCGGTCCGGATACCGGTCAGTACGGTCTGGGCAATAATCCTGAGCCGAATCGCCCCGGCCCTCATCCAGGCCGACTGGCCCCCGACCCTCGCCACCATCGTCCTGGACGTCCGGCTCCCCAGGGTCATTCTGGCCGGGCTGGTCGGGTCGGCCCTGGCGGTCGCCGGGGCGACCTACCAGGGCCTCTTTCGAAATCCCCTGGCCGACCCCTATATCCTCGGGGTTGCTTCCGGGGCGGGCCTTGGGGCAAGCATCGCCATTGTGGCCCTGCCTCCGGCCCTGGCCCTGCCGGTCAGCCCGGTACCCCTGCTCGCCTTTACCGGGGCCGTCTTTGCCGTGGGGGCCGTTTACCTCCTTGGACGGGCCGACCGCCGGCTCCCGACCACCACCCTGATTCTGGCCGGGGTGGCCGTCGGCAGTTTCCTTTCGGCCCTGAATACCTACGTGATGATCCTGGGCGGAAACCGGGTTGTCCAGGTCCTCGCCTGGCTTCTCGGCGGCTTTACCGGCGCCACCTGGACGCAGGTGAACCTGATGCTGCCGTATCTGCTGGCCGGAATGCTGGTTCTGGTGGCCCTGGGCTACCGCCTCAACGTCCTTCAACTCGAGGACGACGAAGCCCGCCAGCTTGGCGTTGATGTTGACCGGCTCCGGCTATTCCTGGCCATTGGGAGTGCCCTTATTACGGCCGCGGCGGTGGCCGTCAGCGGCATCATCGGCTTCGTCGGACTGGTTGTTCCCCACCTGGTGCGCCTCATCTATGGGCCCGACTACCGCACCCTCCTTCCCCTCTCGGCCCTGGCGGGGGCGTGGTTTATGATTCTCGCCGACCTGGCGGCCCGGACCGTGCTGACCCCGGTGGAAGTTCCCGTCGGGGTTGTTACGGCCTTTGTTGGCGGCCCGTTCTTTCTTTTTCTCCTTCAGCGGCGCAAGCGGGAGGTTTTTTAATGCTGGAAGTCCGGGGCCTCACTGTTGCCTACCGGGGCCGGGTTGTGCTGGACGGGGTCGACCTGGTGGTCCGGGCCGGGGAGCTGGTGGGCCTCATCGGGCCGAACGCGGCGGGCAAATCGACCCTGCTCCGGGCCGTGGCCGGAACGGTGCCGTACACGGGCCGGATTACCGTCTGCGGCCGCAACCAGCGTGAGCTCTCCCGCACCGAACTGGCCCGGCTTGTGGCCCTGGTCCCCCAGACGCCGGCCCTGCCCCCCCTCTTTACCGTTGCCGAGGTGGTGATGCTCGGCCGAACGCCGTACCTTAACTGGCTCGGGTGGGAGCGGCCCCAGGACTGGGCGGCCGTGGGCCGGGCCCTGCAACTCACCGAGCTCGAAGCCCTCGCCGACCGCCCGGTCGGCCAGCTCTCCGGGGGCGAGCGCCAGCGGGTAGTTATCGCCCGGGCCCTGGCCCAGGAGCCGAAGGTTCTGCTCCTCGATGAGCCCTTAAACAACCTGGACATCGCCCACCAGGTCAGGGTAATTCGGCTGGTTCGTCGCCTTACCCGGGAACAGGGCCTCGCGGCTATCCTCACCGCCCACGACCTGACCCTGGTCGCCCAGGCCGCCGACCGGGTCATTTTGCTCGACCGGGGCCGGGTTGTCGCCGAGGGCCCACCGGCTGCGGTTATCGACCAGAATATCATCAAAGAGGTCTACGGAACCGATGTGGCAGTGTGGGCCGACCCGGTCACCGGCCGGCCCCTGGCCCTGGTCCGGGTCGGCAGTCCGGAGGAGGCATCCGGTGACAGCTCAAGCTAAGCGTCGGGGGCTGGTCATCGTCAATACCGGCAACGGGAAGGGCAAAACGACCGCCGCCCTGGGCATCCTCATGCGGGCCTGGGGCCGGGGCATGCGGGTTGTGATGCTCCAGTGGGTCAAGCATAAGACCGGGAACTGGGGCGAAATCCGGGCGGCGAAAAAGATGGGGGTTGAAATCATCCCCATGGGGGCGGGTTTTACCTGGATCCCAAAGGCGAACCCCGATACCGATGCCCGCCTCGCCCGGGAAGCCTGGACGCTGGCCCGGGAGAAGATCCTCTCGGACGCCTACGATGTCGTCATTCTCGACGAGATAACCTACGCCCTGAACTACGGCTGGGTTGACCTGGACGAGGTCCTCGACGTCCTGCGAAACCGGCCGCACCGCCTTCACGTGGTCCTGACCGGCCGGGACGCGCCCCAGCCCCTCATCGACTTTGCCGACCTGGTAACCGAAATGCGGCTTATAAAACACCCGTACCGGGACCAGGGTATCCCGGCCCAGCCCGGTATCGAGTTTTAACATGGCCAGCCTGCCCGACCCACTCGCCCGGCTCATCGAAAATATCCCGGCGCCCGACCGGCGGGCGGCTCGCCTCGCCCGGGCGCGCCAGCTCGAGCTCACCAAGCCGCCGGGAAGCCTGGGCCGGCTCGAGGAGCTGGCCGTTCGGCTGGCCGCGGCCACGGGCAGTCCGGTTCCGGTCGCACATCACAAGGTTATTTTCGTCCTTGCCGCCGACCACGGGGTTGCCCGTCAGGGCGTCAGCGCCTACCCGCAGGCGGTGACTGCCCAGATGGTCGCCAACTTCCTGGCCGGGGGGGCCGCCATAAACGCCCTGGCCCGGGCCGCCGGCGCCCGGGTAGTCGTCGCCGACTTCGGCGTCATTGACCCGCCGGCCCACCCCGGCCTCCGGGTGTGCCGGCTCGGGCCGGGCACCGCCGACTTCACGGCCGGGCCGGCCATGACCCGGGAACAGGCGGTGGCCGCCATCAAAGGGGGTATCCGGCTGGTCGAGGCCGAGCTTGAGACGGGGCTTGACCTGGTGGGCACGGGCGAGATGGGCATCGGCAACACGACCGCGGCCGCCGCCGTCGTCGCCGCCCTGCTTGAAGTTGAGCCGGCGCGAACGGTTGGGCCGGGCACGGGCCTGGACCCGGCCGGAATAAGGCACAAAGTCCAGGTGGTTGACGAAGCCCTCCGGTGGAACCGACCGGACCCGGCCGACCCCCTGGATGTACTGGCCAAGGTCGGTGGCTTTGAGCTGGCCGGTCTGGTTGGAGTGGTCCTCGGGGCAGCGGCCCGACGTCGCCCGGTCGTCCTCGACGGGTATATCACCGGGGCGGCCGCCCTGGTGGCAGTCCGCCTTTGTCCGCCGGTGAGGCACTATTTAATCGCGTCCCACCGGTCGGCCGAGCCGGGACACCGGCTTGTCCTTCGAGCCCTCCGGCTCCGGCCGCTTCTCGACCTCAGGATGCGCCTTGGGGAGGGTACTGGTGCCGCCCTGGCCTTCATGGTTATCGAGGCGGCCCTGCGGGCCCACCGGGAGATGCGGACCTTCGCCGAAGCGGGGGTTTCGGGCCGAAGATGAAGGGCCTGCTTGCGGCGCTCGGCTTTCTCACCGTCCTGCCCGTCCCGACCCGGAGGCCCTGGCCGGGGCTTGGGCCGGCCCTGCCCTACTTTCCCCTGGTCGGCCTGATGATCGGGCTCGTCCTGCTGGCCGCCGACCTTTCGCTGGGCAGTTTTCTGGGAAATTACGGCCGGGCGGCCGTGCTGGTCGCCGTCTGGGCCGCCCTGACCGGCGGCCTCCACCTGGAGGGGGTAGCCGACGCGGCCGACGGGCTCCTCACGAGCCGGCCCGCCACCGAGCGGCTGGAAATCATGCGCGACCCGGCAACGGGGGCCTTTGGGGTTATCGCCGTTGGCCTGGTCCTCCTCCTGAAGTTCGGCCTGCTCCTGGACCTGCCCGGAGCCGGCACCGGCCTCGCGGCCGTCCCCCTTGCCGCCCGGTACGCCGTTCTGCTGCCGATAGCCCTTTTTCCCTACGCCCGGCCCGAAGGCCTGGGCCAGGGCCTGGCCGGACCGGCCCGGCGGGCCGCCCTTCTGACCGGCCTGCCCACTATCGGGGCGGTCTGGCTGGTGGCCGGGCCCGCCGGCCTGGCCGGACTGAGCCTGGCCCTGGCCGGCGGGCTGATGCTGGCCGGCTTTGCCCGGCGGCGGGTCGGGGGCCTGACCGGAGATGTTTACGGCGCGATCATAGAGGCGGCGGAAGTGTCGGCCCTGTTCAGCTACGCGGTCTGGGGGCGACTCCGGTGACAGTCCCGCGCCTAGTGGTGGGCGGCGTAAGCAGTGGGGCCGGCAAAACGACCGTCACCGCCGGAATCATTGCGGCCCTGCGGCGGCGGGGCCTGGTTGTCCAGCCGTTCAAGGCCGGCCCCGATTACATCGACCCCGGCTACCTTTCGGCGGCCGCGGGCCGGCCGGCCCGGAACCTGGACGGCTGGCTCATCCCGCCGGGCCGTCTGGCCTGGGTCTTTGACCGGGCCTGCCGGGGCGCCGATATTGCCGTTATCGAAGGGGTGATGGGCTTCTTTGACGGCAGGTCCGGGCTGGACGAGGCCGGGAGCACGGCTCAGGTCGCCCGGGTCTTCGGCGCCCCGGCGGTCATCGTCATCGACGTCCGGGCGATGGCCCGGAGCGCCGCCGCCGTCGCCCTGGGATTTGCCCGCCTGGACCCCACGGTCAGGGTTGCGGGCTTCATCCTCAACCGGATTGGGAGTCCCCGGCACCTGGAGTGGACCCGCCAGGCCGTCGAGGCGGCCACCGGCCTGCCGGTCCTGGGCGGCCTGCCCGACGACCCGGACCTGGCCGTGCCCGAGCGGCACCTCGGCCTTCTGACGGCCGCCGAGCGGGAAGGGGTTGAGGCGCTGATGGAGCGGCTGGCTGAAAAGGTTGCCGAATCGGTTGACCTGGACCGCCTCCTGGACCTTGCCCGGCAGGCCGGCCCCCTGCCGGACCCGGAACCGGTCACCCTGCCCCGGATTCGGCGGCCGGTCAGGGTCGGCGTCGCCCGGGACCGGGCCTTCAGCTTTTACTACCAGGACAACCTGGACCTCCTCCGGGAGCTCGGGGCCGAACTGGTCGAGTTCAGCCCGCTGGCCGACCCGGCGCTGCCGGAAGTCGACGGTCTCTACCTCGGGGGCGGCTTCCCCGAGCTCTACGCCGCCGACCTGGCGGCTAACGAGGCCCTTAAGGCCGCCATCCGGCGGGCCGTGCGGGCCGGCATGCCGGTATATGCCGAATGCGGCGGCCTCATGTACCTGGCCGGGGCGATCCGGGACTTCACGGGTGAAACCCACCCAATGGTTGGGATTCTGAAAGGGGTGGCAACCATGGGTGGGCGACGGGTTCGCCTGGGCTACCTGGAGGTCGAAACCCTTCGGCCGTCGGTTATCGGCCCTGCGGGCCGTCGTCTGCGGGGACACGAGTTCCACGCCTCGGACTTCCCGGCCCCGCCGCCGCACCGGGCCCTCTACCGGGTGCTCAACCAGCCGGGCCGGCTCGAAGGCTGGGCCTGCGGGAACGTGGTTGCGTCCTATCTTCACGTCCACTTCGTCGGCTGTCCCGAGGCGGCAGCCGACTTTGTGCGGTCCTGCGCCGGTGAAGGTCCTGCTCCTGGGTGACGTCCACGGCCACCTGCCGGGTACCGACCGGCCGACCTGGGAATTTCTGGCCGAACTGGTGGATGCCAGCCCGTGGCCCTGTCTCCAGGCCGGGGATATCGGCCGGTACCCGCCCCTCCGCCGGCCCCTGTATTTTATCTTCGGGAATAACGACTGGCCGTTGTCCCAAAGGCCCGGAACTTATGTCAATTTGCGCCCGGGGGAGCCGGTGGTTCTGGCGGCCGGGTCGGAGACGCTGACGGTAGCCGGTCTGAACGGCGTATACGACCCCGCTTACTATGCCCGGCCGGACATTATTCCGGCCGCGGAGCGGGGCCTCTTTTTCACCCCGGCTGACGTGGCCGTTTGCGCCCGGCTCCGCAACATCGACATCTTCCTGGCCCACGGGGTTCCGGCCGGGTTCGGACTCGGGCGGGAGCCGGACCACGCCGTCCCCGCCCTTCTGGGGCTCCTGGAAGAGATTCGGCCCCGGTTTTTCGTCTGCGGGCACGCCCACCGGTTTGCCGCCCTGACCGACCTTCACACCGGGACCACAGTGATTGTCCTGGACGAACTGCGCCGGGAATTCTACATCCTGGACACGGCCTCGGGGGAGCTGACCCGTGTTCCGACAACGGCTGGTCTCTCTGCTGGTCGCCTATTTGCTGGACTCGGCGGCCGGTGAGCCCCCGCCCGCCGCCCACCCGGTCGTCTGGGTGGGCCGGCTCCTCGACCTGGTCGAGGGGCTGGTCCGTCCGCGGGGACGCCGGGCGGAGCTGATCCCGGGCTTTATTGGGCTGGGGGCGGCGGGCCTCGGCTCGTGGGTTTTTGCCGCTTACGTTCAGCGGGGCGTTAACCGGTTGCCGGGGGCCGCCGCCATCCTTGCCGAAGCCATGGCCCTGAAGCCGGCCTTTGCCGCCCGGATGCTCTGGGCCGAGGCCCTTACCGTGGCCGAGCTTCTTGAGGTCGGGGACCTGTCCGGGGCCCGGCGGCGGGTCCGGTCCCTGGTAAGCCGGCCGACGGATGGGCTCCCGGCCCCGCTGGTTGCGTCGGCGGCCGTGGAGTCCGTTGCCGAGAACCTGACCGACAGCATTGTTGCGCCGACCCTGGCCTATCTGGTCGCGGGCCTGCCGGGAGCGTATTTTTACCGGGTGGTTAACACCGCCGATGCCCGCTGGGGCTACCGGGGGCGCTTCGAATTCTTCGGCAAGGCCGCCGCCCGTCTGGACGACCTCTTTAACTTCGTGCCGGCGCGGCTGGCCGCCGCTCTTCTCCTGGCCGCCGGCCTCATCCGGGGCGAAGACTTTCCGGCCGGCCTGAAGCTTTGGCTCCGGGACGGTGGCCGCACGGCAAGCCCCAATGCCGGGCAGACTATGTCGGCCATGGCCGGGCTACTCGGCGTCCGGCTGGAGAAGCCCGGCCACTACATCCTGGGGAAAGGTCTGCGGGAGCCCACACCGGCCGACATCCGGCGGGCAGTGCGCACGGCGCGGGCCGCCGGGTGGGCTCTGGTGGTGGGCCTTGCCGGGTTCGGTTTCATGTCAGGTTTCATCCGGGGGTGGCGATGCCGCCGGCGCCCGTTCTGATGGTCCAGGGCACCGCTTCCCACGTCGGCAAGAGCGTCATTGTCGCCGGGCTCTGCCGGCTCTTCGCCGACCTGGGCTACCGGGTTGCCCCCTTTAAGGCCCAGAATATGGCCCTTAACTCCTACGTTACACCCGACGGCCTCGAGGTCGGCCGGGCCCAGGCCGAGCAGGCGGCCGCGGCCGGGGTCGAAGTCCGCGCCGAGATGAACCCGGTCCTGCTCAAGCCGGAGGCCGATGCCCGATGTCAGGTGGTCGTCCTGGGCCGGCCGTGGCGGACGGTGCTGGCCAGGGAATACTACCGACTCCGGGGCCAGCTCTGGCCGGTGGTTCGCCGGTCGCTGGAGACGCTCCGGACCGAATACGACCTGGTCATAATCGAGGGGGCTGGGAGCCCGGCCGAAATTAACCTTCGCCGGTCAGAGCTGGTCAACATGCGGGTTGCCCGTTTCGCCCGGGCGCCGGTCCTCCTGGTTGGGGACATCGACCGGGGCGGGGTCTTCGCCAGCCTCTACGGCACCCTGAAGCTTCTAACGCCGGCCGAGCGGCGGCTCGTTCGGGGGCTGGTCATTAACCGGTTCCGGGGCGACCCGGCCCTTCTCGGCGACGGGATTGCCCGGCTGGAGCGGCTGACCGGCCGGCCGGTTATTGGGATTATCCCGTACATTCCCGGCCTCCGGGTGGCCGAGGAGGACTCGGTTGGGCTTGCGGACAGGGCCGCGCCTGGGGCCGACCTCGTCGTCGCCGTGGTCCGGTTACCGCGGATCAGCAACTTCGACGACTTCGACCCGCTCAAGGCCGAGCCCGACGTGGCCGTCCGGTTTGTCGACCGGCCCCTGACCGTCCGGCCTGACCTGATCATCCTGCCCGGCTCAAAGAGCACGGTGGCCGACCTGGATTTCCTCCGGGCGTCGGGCCTGGCCGACTGGGTCTGCCGGGAGGCGGCCCGGGGCACCCCTGTCATCGGCATCTGCGGCGGATTTCAGATGCTTGGCACGGCCATCTATGACCCGGACCGGGTCGAATCCGACCGCACGGAGGTCGACGGACTTGGGCTTCTGCCGGTTACGACCGTCTTCGTCCGGGAGAAGACGACCCGGCGGGTGCGGGCCGAGGTTCTGGCCGATGAAGGCCTGCTGACCGGACTCCGGGGTCGCCAGGTGACCGGTTACGAGATTCACATGGGCCGGTCGGCCGGCGGCCGACCGGCGTTCCGGCTTTACCGGTCTGACGGCTCCGTGGCCGACGACGGGGCGGTCGCCCCGCACGGCCTGGTCTTCGGCACCTACATCCACGGCCTCTTTGATAATCCCGGGTTCCGCCGCAGCATCCTGGACCGTTTGAGGGAGCGCCGGGGGCTGCCCCCCCTGGGGCGGCCTGCCCCCTTTGACCGCCAGGCGGAGTATGATCGGATTGCGCAGGTGCTGCGGGAACACCTGGATTTTCGGTTCTTAATCCGCCTGATCGAGGAGCAGCGTGGGGGCTGAAAGGACGGTGACCCTCGTCCTGGGCGGGGTGAGGTCGGGCAAGAGCCGGTTCGCCCAGGGGCTTCTGCCGGCGGATGGTCGGGTCGCCTTTGTGGCCACCGCCACCGTGACCGACCCGGAGATGGCGGCCCGGATCGAGGCCCACCGCCGCCGTCGACCTCCGGGCTGGCACACTGTGGAGGCCCCCTTCAGCCCCACCGATGGGCTCAGCACCCTCCCCCCGGGCTGGGACGGGGTGCTCGTCGACTGCCTCACCCTGCTTGCGACGAACTGGCTTCTCAGCCTGAAGGATCCCGCATCGGCCCTCAGCGCGCTCCGCCACGAGCTTGAGCGGCTTTTTAGCTGGGCCGCCGACCACCGCACGCCGCTGGTTCTGGTTTCCAACGAGGTCGGCCTCGGCGTCCACCCGACGACCGAGCTGGGCCGCCACTTTCAGGACGTTCTGGGCGAAGTCAATCAATTTGCGGCGGCCCGGGCGGATGCGGTCTACCTGATGGTTGCCGGAATCCCGGTTCTTATCAAGGGGACGGCCGGGGCATGATTCAGGCGAGTCTCCTTGGCTTTCCCCGGTCGGGCCGCACCACCCTGCTCCGGGCCCTGGGCCGCGGCACGGAGGCGGCCGGGGATGTCCTGGTCGTCGACCTGCCTGACCCGCGGCTTGACCGGCTGGCTCGGCTCTTTAAACCCCGGAAGGTGACCCCGGTCAGGCTGACCTTCAGCGACCCGCCGGTAGCCCTCGGGAGTCTGCGGGGCGCCCTGCCGCCGGCGATAGCCGAGGCTGACCTGCTGGTCCTGGTCATCCGGGCGTTCTCAGACCCAACCGTGCCCCACCCCCGGGGCCCGGTTGACCCCTGGCGGGACCTGGCCGATGCCCGGGCTGAGCTGGTCCTCTGGGACCTCGCCATCATCGAGCGCCGGCTCAGCCGGATTGCGGAGACCTGGGGGAAGGTTAGCCCGGCCGAGCGGGAGAAGCTCAGCCGGGAACGGGAGGTCCTCGAACGGGCCCGGGAGTTTCTTGACCAGGGCGGCCTGCTGACGGCGGGCAAATTCGACCGGGAGGAGGACCGGGTCCTCCGGAACTTTCAACTGCTTACCCGCAAGCCCTGGCTTATCGTCTTTAATATTGACGAAGGTCTTATTCCGGAAATTGGGGCGGTCGAGGAGCGCATTGCGGCCGAATACGGCCCTGATAGCGGGGTTGCGGTGGCGGCCCGCCTCGAGGCCGAACTCAGCCGGCTGACGCCGGCCGAGCAGGCCGAATTTCGGGCGGCCTACGGTCTGCCGGAAGGGGGAATCGACCGCCTGCTGTGGCGGGCCTTGCGCCGGAGCGGACGCATTTTGTTTTACACCTATAAGGGCGATGAGCTCCGGGCCTGGGACGTTCCGGCCGGGGCCGACGCGGTGGCCGCGGCCGGGGCGGTGCACACCGACATGGCCCGGGGGTTTATCCGGGCGGAAGTAGTGCATTTTGACGACCTCACGCGGGTCGGGTCGATTGCTGAGGCCCGGCGGCAGGGGCTTCTCCGCCTTGAAGGCCGCAACTACACGGTGGCCGACGGCGACGTGATCACTTTTTTATTCCACGTGTAAGTGCGCAACAAAGGGAGCGGGCATCCGACTTCGGTCAGAACCTGGCCGGACGGGCTGAGGGGGCGGTCCTCGGCGGTCGCCAGCGAGGATTATAGAGAAGCACCCACCTTTCGGGTGGGTGCCGTGGTGGAGACGGGGGAGAGTCGAACTCCCCGTCCGGAGAAGGACCCAGCCGGGCTTGCTACAGGCTTAGTCGGCCCCACTTTTTCTCGTCCGGCCCGTCTCCGCCGACCGAGCCGGGACCGGACCAGCCGATTCTTCTTGGGCCGCCCCTATCGGCGTCCGGGCGGCTGCACCCCGGCTGCTTTGTCGCCCGGGCCCCACCCGCCGGGGTCAGGCGGGGCCGGACGTCGCGGCCTTACTTAGGCCGCGAGGGCGTAAGCCTTAGAGTCGGCAGTCTTTTTTTGCCGCCTGTTTTACGAGGTGGACGGCACCTCGGCCTGCAGCCCGACCCCTTCCTCCTCCGTCGAACCCGCTACGTCCCCAGGCCACTTTTGATCATACCACACCAGCCCGGCCCTTAGGGCACCCGAAACTGGTAAACCTGCACCGCATCCTCAGGTTGACGCGTCCCGTCCGGGCCCACCGCGGGCAGCCGCTGGCCGTCCTCCAGGGAGTAGAGTCCAACCCGCACCCAGTATTCCCCCGGCGGCAGGCGGCTCAGGTCCACCCGGTGGCGATCCCGAAGTCTGTCGCCCGGCTCCCAGAGGTCGGTGGGGTATCGTCCCCCGGCCGGAGGACCGTCATCCTGGGCCACAATCCGGCCCTGCCCATCAACCACGTGGAAAAATACGTTGTAAGCCCGCCTGATCGGGGCCTCGGCCCGCCAGTAAAGGTCCAGCTTCAGCTCCCCGCCTGTGACCATAGCATCATAACCCGCGAGCCGCACCCCTGCCCCGAACCGGTAGTCGACGGACTGCGAGGGCGAGGGACCGGCTTCGCCCCCATCCGCCGGTTTTAGCCGCACGCGGCCCACCTGCACGGTGCTCCCCAGGTAACGGCCGTCCCCGGCGTAGACATTCAGCCGGGAGCCCCCCGGATCCCGGGCGTCGTACAGGGCGACCCAGACCGTTCCCGCCTCCGGCTCCGGGCCGGTTCGGGAGACCAGCAGGCGATACCGGTCGTGCACCACCGCACCGGCCGGCCAGACCGATGTCGGCGCCCGGCCGCCCTGGGGCCACGAATTCACCCCGGCAACCACGTTGAACTCCGTGTCAAAGACCGTTAGACTGACGCTCCAGTCCCCGGCCACCGGTTTGACCGCCCGCCACCAGAGGTCAATTTCGACCGGGTCTCCGGCCCGAACCGCCCCCGGTGACACCTGCGCCGCCAGGAGCTCGATGCCGTCGCCAAATCGGACCGGCCTGAACTCCCCAACCGGCACGGCTCCCCCGAACGTCGGCCGGTAAGCGGGCAAGATCACGGCCCAGGCGATGGCGAGATTCACGGCGAACCCGGAAGCTGCAAGCCCGGTCGGCCAGGCGCCAGCCCCCCGACCCTTTAACAGTCTATCCGCTAACCAGGCGAGTCCCGCCCCGATTCCGGCGCCGACGGCGGCCACAGCGGGGAAGAGCAGTCGGCCCTGGTCGGCCGCGGCGTTCAGCTGGACCCACCGGATAAGGGCCGCGGCCACAACAACGAACCAGCCGACCATCAGCCCGAGCCGGGCGAGGGTCACCGCATCCCGCCGCTTCCAGGCCGTCCACCCGACCCCGCCGAGGCCGATGAGACCCACCACGGTCATAAGGTCTGTCAGGACGTAGAACCAGTCGGGGAGCAGGATATTGGACCAGCCGAAGAGTCCCCAGAACGAGCCCCGGGCATCCCAGAGCGTTTGGGCGGCCTCGACAACTCCCAGGGGCTGGGCCCGCAGCAGGGACGCCGAGGCCCCAAGCAGGGCGTTCCAGCCGAGTGGGTCGCCGTAAAGGGCCAGGTTGCGGACGAACCACCAGCCAGCCACCAGGGCCGCAAGCCCAAAAACAATCGCGGCCTGGATAAAGACCCGCCGAAAGTCCCGGTAAAGCCCGGCCTCGAGTACCAGCGTCGCCCCGACCAGCCCGAGCAGGGCGACCCCGCTCAGCTTCATCAGGAGGCCGACCCCGACGAAGAGTCCCAGGAGGGCCGATTCGACCCCGGACCGGGGTCGGCCCAGACGCCGGACGGCCAGCCACAGAATCAGGGCGGACGCGGCCGCAATGCCGGCGTCATTATTGAACACCCCCGACATAAACACAAACTGGGGGTTAAAAGCCACCAGCCAGGCGGCCAGAAACGCGGCCCCCGGAAGGTCCCGGAAAGCCTCGGAGGCCAGCAGGTAAGTGGCGATGACCGTGGTGACCCCCAGGCCGACGCTCAGCAGCCGCATCAAATGGATCCCCAGGACATCGCCCCGATAGGGGAAGCCCTCGTTCGGGTGGGCAAATAGGTTCCGGTTGTCGGCTCCCGGGCCCGCCCGGTCGAAACTTACGTGCGGGTTGTAGTTGGCGTTCCAGACCGGCGCAAGCCGGGGCTCCGGGGCAAGGGCGAAAAGAAGGGCACCCAGGACGTAATAGAGGGGCGGCTGGCCCGCCTCCTGACCGACCGGCGAAGCCGGCCCCTGAACCGGAAGGGCCCGGTTTGTAAAAATATACCGGGCGACGGCGACGTGGGACGGCTCGTCGGGAGCCTCGAAGACCGGAACGGTAAGGCTTAAAACGACCGAGCAGAGGGCAAACCCGGTGACAACCAGCAGACAGGCGCGGTCGACGGGGCACTTGTTGCCGGGACTCATCGGAGCGCTCCCCGAAATTTTAGTCCGACCCGCCCGCCCCGACCATTCCCGTGTGGATATAATCAAGGCGGATGCCCACAATTACCAGCCTCGAGCTCGTTGATACCCGGTCGGGCCCGGTCGTCAGGGTTTTTCTCGACGGCCGCTTTGCGTTCAGCGTCGACCCGCTGACCGCCCACCAGCACCGGCTGGCCGTCGGCCAGGTTCTTTCGGAGGCCGAGGCCGCCGACCTCCAGCGGCAGTCAGCCCTGGAGAAGGCCCTTTCGGCGGCCTACCGTTTGCTCACTTACCGGCCCCGGTCCGAGGCCGAAATTCGGGAGCGGCTGGTTAAAAAGGGTTTTGATGAAGGGACGGTCGAAGCGGCCCTTGAAAAGCTCCGGGCCCAGGGCCTCGTCGACGACCTGGCCTTCGGCCGGTTCTGGCGGGAAAGCCGGGAGGCCCTCAGCCCCAGGGGCGAGCACCTTCTCCGGGCCGAACTGCGCCAGAAGGGGCTCGCCCGGGAGACGGTCCAGGAGGTTCTGGCTGACTTCGACGAGGCCGAATCGGCCCTGAAGGTCGCCCGGGCCCTCTGGCCGCGTCTGGGAAAGCTTCCCCCGGAGGAACGCCGCAGGCGCCTCTGGGGCCAGCTGGCCCGCCGGGGTTTCACCCCCGACACCATCCAGGAAGCCATCCGCCAGGCCGAGCGGGAAGGGAATGGGGAGTAGTCGGTCGGCCCCGGACGACCTGCCGGCCGACCCGGATTACCGTGAGCTCATCGTCATATCGGCTCCGCTGGCGTTCAGCGCCTTTATCATGAACCTTGAGGGGCCGGTCGTCGCCAGCGGTTTGAGCCGCCTGCCCGAACCGGCCCTCGCCCTGGCCGCCTTCGGCGTCGCCATGAACCTGGCCCTTCTGGTCGAAAGCCCCATTATCTCGATGCTTGAGGGCAGCATCGCCCTGGTTCGCGACCGCCAGAGTTTCTTTGCGTTCGGCCTCTTCATGGCCGCCGTCGGCCTCGGCCTTGCCCTCGTGGGATTCGCCCTCTACTTCACCCCAGCCGTCGACTGGGTTATGCTCCGGGTGCTCGGGGTTCCTCCCGAGGTTGGCCGGGAGGCAGCCGGGGCCGTCCGGTTCCTGGTCCTCTGGCCGCCCCTGATCGGCCTGCGCCGGTTCCTTCAGGGACTTATGGTCCGGTTCGGGCGGACCCGCCCCATCGCCTACGCGGTCCTGGTTCGGCTGACGGTCCTCGGGCTCGTTGTATTCTGGGGGCCGGCCGTCTTTCGGGCTTCCGGGGCCCGGCTCGGCACCCTGGCCGAGGCCGTAAGCGTTGCGGCCGAGGCCCTTCTGGTCGCCTGGTGGTCCAGACCGGCGCTCGGCCGGCTGCTCCACGAGCCCCCGCCCCGGGCCTTCTCGCCCCTTACCGCCGGCGCAATTCTTAAGTTCTACCTGCCCCTCATCTGGATGCAGGTTATCTTAAACGCCGCACCCTCGGTCATAACCGGCGGCATCGGCCGAGCGGCCCTGCCCGAACTTTCTCTGGCCGCCTGGCCGGTCGCCAACTCCACCGCGAACCTGGTCGGGAGTCCCCTGAGCATGCTCCAGCACACGGTGACTGCCCTGGGAACGGGCGCCCGAACCCGCCGGGTATATCGGTTTACGGTCGGGGCGGGCCTTGCCGGCTCGGCTGTGCTGGGCCTGCTGGGTTTCACCCCCCTGCTCGACCTCTACCTTCGGGAGCTGCTTGGCCTTCCGGCCGCCCTCGTTGACCTGGCCCGAGCGCCCGTTCAGATTCTGGCCGCCGTGCCGGTTCTGGTCGGCCTGCGGGCCCTCCTCCGGGGCCGGCTCGTTGCCAGCCGGCGCACGGGCCTGGTCGGGCTTGCGGTCACCGTTTACCTGCTGACCCTCGGGGCGCTCCTTCCGGGCCTTGCCGCCGTGACCGGACTGCCTGGGGTCACGGCCGCGGCCCTGGCCCTGGTTGGGGCCACTGCCGCCGAGGCTGGCTTACTGGCCGTCGGACTGGCCGGATGGGGACATATCCGCGTTAAGAAGGTTTAGGTCCCCGGACGCCCGCGGGCCGTGCTACTATGGTTGCGGAGGCCGGCCTGATGCTTGCCGGGAATTAACCTGGGAGTCGGGGCATGCTTGAGAAGATCTACGTTGGTCGCCAGTCCATCACCGCCTACAAGGCCAGCGCTGGGCCCGAGGTTGTCGACCAGCTCCGGGCCCTGGCCGCGGCCCTGCGCGGGGCCCGGGTTCTCCACATAAACGCGACCCCCTACGGCGGAGGGGTTGCCGAGATCCTGCGGTCCGAGATCCCCCTTCTCAGAGACCTCGGCCTAGAAGCCGACTGGCAGGTCATCACGGGCGATGAGACCTTTTTCCGGATAACGAAAACCATTCACAACGGCCTCCAGGGCGCCGGGCGCGACCTGACCCCGACCGAGCAGGAGGTCTATCTCGCCCATTCAATGCGGAACGCCCAGCTGCTCGAAGGCGACTACGACCTGGTCTTCGTCCACGACCCCCAGCCCCTCGCCCTCCTTCACTTCCACGGGCGCGGCCGGGCGAAGTGGGTCTGGCGCTGCCACATCGACACCTCCGAGCCCAACCCCAACGTCTGGGCCTTTCTGCGCCCGTACGTTGCCGACTACGACGCCGCCGTTTTTACCATGGGTTCCTTTGTCCCGCCGGACTTTCCGGTTCAGCGGGTTGAGATCATCCCCCCGGCCATCGACCCCGAAAGTCCGAAAAACCTCGACCTGGACCCGCGCCTGGCCCGCCGGGTCCTGCAGTGGATCGGCGTTGAGACCGAGCGGCCCCTTGTCATTCAGGTGAGCCGCTTCGACCCCTGGAAGGATCCGCTGGGGGTCATCGCCGCCTACCGGCTCGTCAAGCAGGAAATACCCGATGTTCAACTTGCCCTCGTGGGCGCAATGGCGCTCGACGACCCCGAAGGCTGGGAGATTTACCACCGGGTTCAGGACGCCGCCCGCTCAGACCCGGACATCCGCATCTACACCAACCTGACGGGGGTCAGCAACATCGAAGTCAATGCCTTCCAGCGCCTGGCGAAGGTGACCATCCAGAAGTCAATCCGGGAAGGATTCGGCCTGGTTGTTTCCGAGGCCCTCTGGAAGGGAACGCCGGTCGTGGCCGGTCGGGCCGGCGGCATCCCCCTTCAGGTTCAGGACGGGGTGAGCGGCTTTCTGGTCGATTCCGTCGAGGAATGCGCGGAGCGCACGGTCTGGCTCCTGAAACACCCCCAGGAGGCCCGGGCCTTCGGGGCCCGCGGCCGGGAGCATGTCCGCAGGCACTTTTTACTAACCCGCCTGATTGCGGATGAGCTCCGGCTGGCCGCTGACCTGCTGGGGGTTCTCCCGAGGCAGGTTTCGCCGGCCGCCCAGGTCGGCCTTCCCGGCGAACTGCGGGACCCGGTCTGCGGCCGCCGCCTTGAAGTCGAAACCGCGCTGCCCCTGGGCCACGAGGGGGAGACGTATCACTTTTGCTCGGACGCCTGCCAGCAGGAATTCCGAAAGGCCCCCCACCGGTTTATCCGGACCCGCCGCGGACCCTCGGCGGAGACCGGGGCGCGCCCCTAGGCCGTCCTCCGGCGCACCGCCCCCATGACGGCAAGGAGCAGCACGGCCCCAATAACCGCCATGATTAAGTGGGTGATGCCGAAGGGGCCGCCCGGGCGGTGGCCCGTAAGGAGAATGTAAAGGGCCGTGCCGATGACCGACCCGGCAAGGCCGATGAGCAGGTCACCGATAAGCCCGAAACGGTCCCCCATAAGCTTGTCCGCCACCCACCCCGCAATCAGGCCCACAATGAGCCACGGCAGGAGGGCCAGCACCGCCCCCACCAGGACTATCAGAAAATACAGGCTCAGCAAGGCCCCCAGGGCGACCAGAACCAGCAGAACCCACACGTCGGTTACCCTTTCCCCCTGACGTTTTCGACCGGCCTTTACGGCCGGACAGTTTTGAGTATAGCTGTTCGAGGGGGGACTTGCACCGGAGCGGCCCGGCTGGTTACACTTCAGCGAACCGCTTATCGCTCTTAAGTCCGATGCCAGGAAAGGAGGAGCCCGATGGTCTGGCGTTCCCGCCCGTCCCTTACCCCCGACGAGGCCCGACAGCTTCACTACGAAGCCCTGGTTATCGATACCCAGCAGCCGCCTATCACCTACGGCATGGTCTTCACCGAGAAGATGCGCCAGGCCCTTCAGGAGTTTGCCCGCCAGGGCCGGTCCCGGGAAGAGGTCCAGCCCGTCCTCGAGGCCATGGCCTGCCGGGAAATCCAGACCTCCGAGGAGGCCCGCCGCCAGTACCTGGACCTGTGGAAGCGGTCCGGGGTCACGGTCGCCTGCGGGACTTATTCGGGCCCTGGACCCATCAGCCAGGCCTACGACCGGGCAATCCGCCGGATTGCCCAGGCCTACGGCATCGTCGACGCCCTCAACGGTGAAGTTACCATCATAAAGAAGGCCGCTGACATTGAGCGGGTCCACCGGGAGGGCAAGCACGGCATCATCCTGGATTTCCAGGACACCATCGCCTTCGAGGACGACCTGGACCGGATTGACGTCTTTTACAACCTTGGGGTCCGGATGGTTCAGCTCACGTATAACCTCCAGAACCTGGTGGGCGACGGCTGCACCGAGGCCTATCAGGGCGGCCTCACCTACTTCGGCCGGGAGGTTGTTCGCCGGCTCAACGACCTGGGAATCCTCGTTGACGTGAGCCACTGCAGTGAGCAGGTCGGCTGGGACGCCCTCAAGGTTTCGACGGCGCCCATTGTCGTCTCCCACTCGGCCGCCAAGGCCGTGGCCTACCACGACCGGGGCAAGAGCGACGAGCTGGCCAAAGCCATCGCCGACCGGGGCGGTTACTTCGGGGTCGTGGTGGTGCCCGGCTTTATCAGCACCAGCCCGGAGGCGACCCTGGAGCACTTCGCCGACCATATCGAGCACCTGGTTCGGGTCTGCGGCATCGACCACGTCGGCATCGGCACCGACAAGGCCGGTCCGGGGCCGGGAACCGAATCCCTCATCGAGTGGCCGCCGGAGATGCCGCTGCGCCGGGCGGGAACCTTCGACTGGTCGGGCTTCCGGCGAGAGGAGCACCGCCTCACGCCTGAGTATCGGCTCCACGGCTACGAAACCTTCGCCGACTGGCCGAATATCACCGTCACCCTGGCCCAGCGGGGTTTTAACGAGGACGAGCTTCGAAAACTGCTCGGCCTCAACTTCCTGCGGGTCTTCCGGGAGGTTGTCGGCTGATTCCAGAACCGGATGAGCGGAGGGTCCACGCCGATGAAAGGCATCCCATCGACGACTTTTAAGGGTTTGGAATGGCGGTGCATCGGCCCGTACCGGGGCGGCCGGGTTGTGGCCGTGGGCGGCCACCCGACGGACCCCCTCACCTTCTACTTCGGGGCCTGCGCCGGGGGCGTCTGGAAGACCACCGACGGCGGCCTGACCTGGGAATGCGTCTCCGACGGCTACTTTAAGACTGCCGCCGTCGGGGCCATCGCCGTCGCCGAATCCGACCCGAATGTCATTTACGTCGGGATGGGGGAAGCCTGCATCCGCAACGACGTCTCCCACGGCGACGGGGTGTATAAGTCGACCGACGGCGGCAAGACCTGGGTCCACCTGGGGCTTGCGGATAGCCGCCACATCGCCCGCATCCGGGTCCACCCGACAAACCCGGATATCGTTTACGTCGCCGCCCTGGGTCATGCCTACGGCCCGAACGAGGAGCGGGGCGTCTTCCGGTCGACGGACGGCGGCCGAACCTGGGAGCGGGTCCTCTACCGGGGCCCCAACGCCGGGGCCATCGACCTGGTCATGGACCCGACCAACCCCCGCATTCTCTACGCCGCCTTCTGGGAGGTCCGCCGGACCTTCTGGAGCCTGACCAGCGGCGGCCCCGGAAGCGGCATCTTTAAATCCACCGACGGCGGCGACACCTGGGTGGAGCTCACCAACAACCCGGGCCTACCCACCGGCGTCAAGGGCCGGATTGGCCTGGCGATGTCGGCGGCGAAGCCCGACCGGGTCTGGGCCATCGTCGAGGCCGTTGATGGGGCCGTTTTCCGGTCCGAGGACGGGGGCGCCACCTGGGAGCGGCTGAGCGAGCAGGGCGACCTGCGCCGGCGGGCCTGGTACTACCAGCACATCGTCGCCGACCCCCAGGACCCGGAGACCGTCTACGTTTTGAATGTCGAGCTCTGGAAATCGACGGACGGCGGCCGGACCTTCACGACGATGGCGTCGCCCCACGGCGACCACCACGACCTCTGGATTGACCCCCGCAACCCGAAGCGGATGATCCTGGGAGATGACGGCGGCGCCAGCGTCAGCTTCGATGGGGGCGCCTCCTGGACACCCATCGACAACCAGCCCACCGCCCAGATGTACCACGTAACCACCGACAGCCAGGTCCCCTACCGTGTCTACGGCTCCCAGCAGGACAACACCGCGATCAGCATCCCCAGCCGGTCCGTAACCGGGGCCATTACCCAGACGGAGTGGTATAAGCCGGGCGGGGGCGAAAGCGGCTACATCGCCGTAAAGCCCGACGACCCGAACATCGTGGTCGGCGGGGCCATCGGCAGCGGCCTGGGCAACGGCCGGCTTATCCTCTACGACCGGCGGACCGGCCAGGAGCGCAACATCACCGTCTGGCCGGAGGCCACCGGCATGGGCGTCGGGGCCAGAGACCTCAGATACCGGTTCCGGTGGACCTTTCCCATCCTCTTTTCACCCCACGACCCCAATACCCTCTACGTGGCGGGGAATGTCGTCTTCCGGTCCCGCAACCTCGGCTCCAGCTGGGAGGTTATCAGTCCGGACCTTACCCGCAACGACCCGGCCAAGCTCGAGCCCTCCGGCGGGCCGATAACCAGGGACAACACCGGCGCCGAGGTCTACTGCACCATCTTCTCCTTCGTCGAGTCGCCCCACGAGCCCGGCGTTTTCTGGGCCGGGACCGACGACGGCCTGATTCACCTCTCCCGCGACGGGGGCAAGACCTGGCAGAACGTCACCCCGCCCGACCTGCCCGAATGGACCCTCATCTCCATGATCGAGTGCTCCCCCCACGACCCGGCCACCGTCTACGTGGCGGCAACCCGCTACCAGCTCGATGACTTCCGGCCGTATCTTTACAAGACCAGCGACTACGGGCGGACCTGGGCGAAAATCACCAACGGCATCCCCGAAGACGACTTCACCCGGTGCATCCGGGAGGATCCTGTCCGCCGCGGCCTGCTCTTTGCCGGGACCGAAACCGGCCTCTACGTGTCCTTTGACGACGGGACGAACTGGCACCGTTTTCACGGCGCAAACCTGCCGGTCGTGCCCATCTATGACCTGGTCATCAAAGATGACGACCTCATCGTCGCAACCCACGGCCGGTCCTTCTGGATTCTCGACGACATAACGCCCCTTCGCCAGCTCAGCGAGGAGGCCCTGGCCGAGCCGGCCTGGCTTTTCGCGCCCCGCCGGACCATCCGGTTCAAAACGTACCGGGGCTTCGGCAACCGGCCCCTGCCGGGCCAGAAAAACTACCGGATGGCCGGTCCGGTGGTCACCACCTACAAGGTGGTCAAGAAATCCAACGGCCAGACCGAAGAAGTCCTGCTGGACGCCGGGAAGAACCCGCCGGACGGGGTCATCGTGACCTATTATTTCCGGGAAAGGCCCCAGGATGAAGTGACCCTCACCTTCCTGGACGCCGCCGGCAACGTCATCAAGACGTTCACCAGCCGGGAACTTGAAAAGCCCCGGCCCGGCGAGCCGCCGCGGAAAGAGGAGCCCAGGGTTTCGGCCGAAGCTGGTTTGAACCGTTTTGTCTGGGATATGCGCTACCCGGACGCGGTTGCCATACCGGAGGACCGGGCCACCTTCAACCCGCCGAGGGTGAACCTCCTGCTCGGGCCGGTGGCCCCGCCCGGCCGCTACCAGGTTCAGCTCAGGGTCGGGGATATAACCCTGACTCAGCCCTTTGAAATCGTCAAGGACCCGCGGGTCCGGGCGACCCAGCGGGACCTGGAGGCGCAGTTCCGCCTGCTCCTGCAGATCCGGGACCGGCTCTCGGAGACCCATCAGGCCGTCCTGCGCTGCCGGGATGTGCGCCGCCAGCTTGAGGAGGTCATCCGGCGGGCGGAGGGCAGGCCGGAGGCGGCGGAGGCTGTCCGGGCCGCCCGGGAGCTGGCCGAGCGGCTCCGGGCCATCGAGGCCGAACTCTGGCGGGAGGAGGCCGACAGCCCCCTGGCCCCGCCCAGCGCCCTCAACTTCCGGCTGGCCGCCCTCTCGACTTTTGTCGACTCGGCCGATTACGCCCCGGCCCGCCAGCACCGGGCGGTCTTCCGGGACCTCTCAGCCCGGATTGAGGCCCACCTCCGGGCCCTCCGGCGGATATACCGGGCCGAGCTCCCTGCCTTCAACCGGCTGGCCCGGCGGTCCGGCCTCCCCATTGTCCTCTGTTAGAGCAGGCTCAGGACACCGGTAAGGTCCGGGAACTCGAAGTCGGGCCCCAGGTCCGGCTCGAGGACGTAATCCCGGCCCCGGTTCGACCAGGCGCAGGGCAGGCCGAAGGACCGGGCCCCCATCACGTCGCTGGCCGAGCCGGCCACGTGGAGGACCTCCGACCGGTCGAGGCCCAGGGTTTTCAGGGGCAGTTCGTAGATGGCCGGGTGGGGCTTGTAAAAGCCGGCCTGGTCGGCCGCGAAGATGTGGTCAACGGGCACCGGAAGGGCCGCCGCAAGCTCCCGAAGCATCGCCTCGTCGCCGTTGGAAAGCAGGGCCGTCAGACAGCCCCGGGCCTTCACCCCGGCCAGCACCTCGCCGGCCTCGGGCCAGGGGCGCAGCCGGTTCCAGGCCGCCACCAGCGCCGCCCGGGTATCGGCCGGAAGCTCCAGGTTATGGCGTTTGAGGGCGTACTCGAGGGCCCGCTCGGTCAGGTATTTAAATTTCAGGTGGCCCCGGCCCAGGGAGTTGCTGATCAGGGCAAATTCGAGCTGTTTTGACCGCCAGAGCCGGAAAAAGGCCACCGGGTCGACCTCCGGGGGCAGAACGGCCCGGACCTCGGGGACCAGGCTGCCCTCCAGGTCGAAGAGGGCCGCGTAGACGTCGAAGGTGACGAGCTTATATCTGGCCATAGCGGTCTGATTATAACTGAGCCGTCGGGCCTGCGGCTATAATCAAAAGCGGAATGGGCTACGAGTTCCTCGCCCACACCGCAGAAATCGGCGTCCGGGCCTGGGGTAAGGACCTGGCCGAGGCCTTCGCCGAGGCGGCCCGGGGCATGTTCGCCGTCATGTATGAGGCCGATTCGGTCGGTGAGGCGCTCGTCCGGCAGGTCGAAGTCTCGGCCCCGGACCCCGAAGCCCTCCTGGTTGAGTGGCTCAACGCCCTGCTCTACCGGGCGACGGTCGACCATGCCGTCTTCGGCCGATTTGACGTGACCGTTGAGCCGCCAAAGGACGGGGGCGAGTGGCGGCTAAAGGCTACCGTCTACGGCGAGCCCGTTGACCCGAACCGGCACCGGTTCGGCCTCGAAGTGAAGGCCGCCACCTACCACGGGCTTCGGGTCCAGACGGCTGACGGCCGGGCTGAGGTTCAGGTGATTCTGGATGTCTGACCATAAGAGGGGGGATGGCGATGACCGGACGGTGGGAAGGTCCGCTTCGCAAGATTGACGACTACCACTGGGAAATTCCCCAGACTTACAAGCCCGGGATGCGGGTACCGGGCCTTGTTATTGCCGACGAGACCCTGATCGAGCTTATCCGCCGGGACCAGGCCCTGGAGCAGGTGGCCAACGTGGCGACCCTGCCCGGAATCGTCAAGTACTCCCTGGCAATGCCGGATATTCACTGGGGCTACGGCTTTCCCGTGGGCGGGGTGGCGGCCACGAGGGTCGACGACGGGGTCATTTCGCCCGGCGGCATCGGCTTCGACATCAACTGCGGGGTCCGCCTGCTCCGGACGAACCTGACCGAGGCTGATGTGCGGCCCCGGATTGAGCGCCTGGCCGATGAGCTCTTTAAGAACGTCCCCTCCGGCGTCGGGGCCGAGGGAAAAATTAAAGTCTCGGTCAAGGAGATCGACCAGATTCTGGTCCAGGGGGCCCGCTGGATGGTCGAGCGGGGCTACGGCTGGGCCTCCGACCTGGAAGTTACCGAGGAGGGCGGGGCCATCCCGGGGGCGAACCCGGACAAGGTGAGCCACCACGCCAAAGAGCGGGGCGCATCCCAGCTCGGAACCCTCGGCTCCGGCAACCACTTCCTGGAAGTCCAGGCCGTCGACGAGATCTATGACCCGGACGCCGCCCGGGTCATGGGTATTGAACAGCCCGGCCAGGTGACGGTGCTGATTCACTGCGGCTCCCGGGGACTCGGCTACCAGGTCTGCGAAGACTACCTGCGGGTCATGGACCGGGTCCTTTCCAAGTACGAGATCCGCCTGCCGGACCGCCAGCTTGCCTGCGCCCCGTTCCGCTCCCCCGAGGGCCAGGACTATCTTGGGGCCATGCGGGGGGCGGCGAATTTTGCCTGGGCGAACCGCCAGCTCATCGCCTACTGGACCCGCTACTCCTTCGCCAAAGTCTTCGAGTCGACCCCCGAGCGGCTCGGCATGCACATGGTCTACGACGTGGCCCACAACATCGCCAAGGTCGAAGAATACGAGGTTGACGGCCAGATGCTGACCCTGTGCGTCCACCGGAAGGGGGCGACCCGCGCCTTTCCGCCGGGTCACCCGGCCGTCCCGGCGAAATACCGGGCCATCGGCCAGCCGGTCCTCATTCCCGGCGATATGGGCCGGTACTCCTACGTCCTGCTGGGAACCGAGGAGGCGATGCGCCAGTCCTGGGGCTCCACTGCCCACGGCGCCGGGCGGGTTCAGAGCCGTACGGCCGCCAAGAAGATGCTCCGGGGGGTCGACCTGGTGGCCGAACTGGCCAAAAAGGGGATCGTGGTGCGGGTCCAGAACCGGGCGCTCCTGGCCGAAGAGGCCTCGGAAGCCTATAAGGACGTCGTTGAGGTTGTCAACGTCTGCCACAACGCCGGCATCTCCCGGAAAGTCGCAAGACTCCGGCCCCTGGCGGTGATTAAAGGTTGAGTCAGGGCGGTTGCATTTTGCCGAACTGGTGTGCTAGCATCCGCTAGCGATGGGAGAAGAACGCCCGCCCGGTTTCGGCACCCGGGCCGTCCACAGCGGCGGGGGACACGAGACCCCGGCCGGGGAGTTCCGGCCGTCGGTCTTTCCCATTTATGCCGCCAGCGCCTTCTACTACCCGACCCAGGCCGACCTTGACGCCGTCTTTTCCGGCGAAAAACCCGGCTTCGTTTATAGTCGCAACGCCAACCCCACCGTCGCCGCCCTGGAGCGGGCCGTCGCCGACCTGGAGGGCGGGGCGGCCGCCGTGGCCTTCGGGTCGGGCATGGCGGCCGTCCACGGGGCCCTCCTTGCCCTCGAGCTTGCGCCCGGGGACCGGCTCCTGGTCGCCCGGGACCTCTACGGCGCAACCCGGGACCTCCTCCTTTCGTTTTTTGCGCCGATCGGGGTCGGCATTAAATTCGCCGACCTGACTGACCTGGAAAACGCCGAGGCGCTCCTGGCGGCCGAGCGGCCGAAGGGCCTCTTCTTCGAGGTGGTGACCAACCCGGTCCTCCGGGTGCTGGACGTTCCCGCCCTGGCCGCCCTCGGCCGCAAGTACGGGGCGCGGGTCGTCGTCGACGCGACCTTTGCGACCCCCTATCTTTACCGGCCCCTTGCCGCCGGCGCCGACCTGGTCGTTCACTCGGCCACCAAGTACCTGGCCGGCCACGGCGACGTGATGGGCGGGGTGGTGGTGACGGGGCCGGAGCTCGAGCCGGCCCTCCGGACCATCGTCCGACTGGTCGGGTCGGTGCTGGGGCCCTTCGAGGCCTGGCTTATCCTCCGGGGCATCCGGACCCTCCACCTGCGGCTCGAGCGCCACTGCGCCAACGCCGCCCGGGTTGCCGACTGGCTTGCCGCCCACCCGAAAATCGGCCGGGTCTATTACCCCGGCCGGCCCGACCACCCCGACCACGCCGTGGCCCGCAGGCTCTTCGGCGACCGGTTCGGGGGGATGGTCGCTTTCGAGCTTAAGGACGGTGCCCGGGAGCGGACCATGCGGTTTATCGACAGGCTGCGCCTCTGCCGGCCGGCCCCCACCCTCGGGGACGTGTTCACGGAGGTGCTCTATCCCCCGATCAGCTCCCACCGCTACCTGGGGCCGGAGGAAAGAAAGCGGCTGGGCATCACCGACGGGCTGGTGCGGATGTCGGTGGGAATTGAGGACGCCGAAGACATTATCGCCGACCTGGGTCAGGCGCTGGCCGGGCTATGACCGAACTCGGTGTAAGGGTCGGGGAAGTTATCGAGACGTCAACCTCCAGGTTTGTCGCCCACTGCTACGAGCTCCACGGCGCCCCGGCCCTGGGAAGCCTCGTGCGCACGGGCGGCATTGACCGGCCGGTCTTCGGCCTGGTGGCCGCGGTCTCGACCACCGGCATCGACCCCGGCCGCCGTCCGGTCGCCCGGGGGCAGCGGGAAAACGACCCGGAAGAGATTTTCAAGAAAAACCCCCAGCTCGCCCAGCTTTTCCGGACGGAGTTCGAGGCGATCATTGTCGGCCACGCCGACGGCGGAACGATCCGACAGGGCCTGCCTCCGGCCCCACCCCGTGTTCACGATTTTGTCTACCTCTGCCGGCCGGAGGAGACCGCAAGCTTCACCGACCAGCTCCACTTTCTGGCCCTCATCCTTGAGCAGCCCATTTCGGTGCCGGCGGACGAGCTCATTGCGGCCGCGCTCCGCCAGGCTGCCGCCAGCCGGCCGGACCCCGACGAGTTTCTGATTCGGGCGGGCCGGGAGCTGGCCAGACTGCTTGCCCCGGACCCGGTTCGGCTCCAGCTCCTTCTGCGGAGGCTGAAGCGTGACGGGTGACGGCCGGGGTTCCTGGCCCGGTGGGCGCCGGCGGCTTGGCCGGGTTGTCGGCGGGTCGGTCTCCGGTGGGCTCGAAGTCCGGCTGGACGCGGGAGTTTCGGTTGAAGAAGTGGGGATCGGGCGGTTCGTCACCGTAGAGGGCGACCGCCGCCGGTTTCTCTGCCTGGTCACCGACGTGAAACTCCGGAGCGTCAGCGAGCAGGTTGCGACGGTCCCGCCTGACTACGAGGACCCTTTCATCGCCCGGGTCATGGGCGGCATTACAACCTACGGGGTCCTTCAGGTTCTGCCGACCCTGACCCTTCCCGACGGCCCCGACGACCCGCCCGAACCTGTCAAAACCGTGCCGGGCCACTTCTCGCCGGTCTACGAAGCAACCCCTGAAGACCTCCGGGCCGTCTACGGCGACGAGGCCAAGACCGATAACTTCCAGGTCGGGTCGCCCCTGGAGATGCCCGAAATCCCCCTCTGCATTAATATCCGGCGGCTGGTGGAGCGCAGCAACGGGGTCTTCGGCAAGAGCGGGACCGGCAAGAGCTTCCTTACAAGGCTTATACTGCTCGGTATCATCCGGAGCGGCCTAGCTTCGGTGCTCGTTTTCGATATGCACAACGAGTACGGCTGGAAAGCCGAGGACAAGGAGCGGGGCCGCGATGTTAAGGGCCTCCGGCAACTTTACGGCTCCTCGGTTGTCGTCTTCACCCTGGACGAAGAAAGCTCCCGGCGGCGGGGTGTTACGTATGACGGCGTCGTCGAAATCGGCTACAACGAGCTCGAAATCGACGACCTCCTTCTCCTGACCGAGCCCCTGCACCTCTCCGGCCGGGCCCCCGACCTGATGGCCGCCCTGGAACGGGAGTACGGCCGGGACTGGCTTGCCAGGTTTTTAAGCCTTCAAGACCCGCCGGAACGGGAACAGCTGGCCAAAGAGCTGGGGTTCGGGAGCAGTGTAGTGAGCGCCCTCTACCAGTCGCTGAGCCGCCTCAAGCGGCTCCACTTCCTCAAACCCAGAGCTGACAGCCGGGCGGTCGAGCTCATGCTGAACTACCTGAAGATGGGCCGGAGCGTAGTCCTGGAATTTGGCCGGACCAACGACCTGCTCGCTTACATGCTGGTGGCGAACGTGCTCACCCGCCGGATTCACCGGCACTACGTTGAAGCCAAGGAGCGGTTTCTCGGCGGGGTCGGGGCGGACCCCAGGCCCCTCGTCGTCGTCATCGAGGAGGCCCACAAGTTTCTTTCCCCGGCCGTCGCCCACCACACCATCTTCGGCACCATCGCCCGGGAAATGCGAAAATATAACGTAACCCTGCTTATTGTCGACCAGCGGCCTTCCGGCATCGACGAGGAGGTCATGTCCCAGCTCGGAACCCGGATCGTCTGCTCCCTGGATAACGAGAAGGACCTCGAGAGCGTGCTCACGGGCGTGGTCGGCCGCTCGGAGTTGCGGGCGCTGCTCGCCCGGCTCGATTCCCGCCAGCAGGCCCTCATCCTCGGCCACGCCGTACCCATCCCCACCCCGATCCGGGTCCGGGATTACGATGAGAAGCTCTACGGGTCGCTGAAGAGCGGCGGGCCCCCGTCAGAAGGCGGCACCCTCGACCTGGAGGAGGACCTTTTCGGTGAGTGGTGAACAGCCACGACCCATCGATGCCCGGGAGATACCCCGGTTTGCGGGCCCGCTCACCTTCGCCCGCCTGCCCCAGCGGGAAAACCTCGCCGGGGTCGACGTGGCCGTCCTGGGGGTACCCTTTGACGGCGGGACCACTTTCCGGCCGGGCCCGCGCTTCGGCCCCCGCAAAGTGCGGGAACTTTCGACCCTCCTGCGGCCTTACAACCCCGCCCTTAAGGTGAGCCCCTTTCAGCTTGTTACGGTTGTTGACGGCGGGGACCTGCCGGTCGTCCCGACCTACATCGAGGACACCTTCGCGCGGGTCGAGGCGGCCCTGCGACCCATCCTGGAGCTGGGCATCATCCCCCTCTGCATCGGCGGCGACCACTCGGTGACCCTGCCCATCCTGCGGGCGGTTGCCGCCCGCCACGGGCCGGTCGCCCTGGTCCACATCGACGCCCACACCGACCTCTGGGACGAATATTACGGCCGCAAGTACAGCCACGGGACCACCTTCCGGCGGGCCCTGGAGGAGGGGCTCATCCGGCCCGAAGCTTCGGTGCAGGTCGGGATGCACGGACCGGTCTTCGACCCGGACGACTACGAGCTTCCCCGCAGGTTCGGACTGCTGATGATGCCCCTGGCGGAAATCGAGGCCTACGGAATCGACGAGGCCGTCAGGGTCATCCGCCGGCGGGTTCAGGGTCCGGTTTATTTATCCTTCGACATCGACGTGGTCGACCCGGCCTTTGCGCCGGGCACCGGGACCCCGGAGGCCGGGGGCCTGACGCCCCGGGAGGTCCTGCGCCTCATTCGGGGACTAGCCGGCCTCCGGTTCGTGGGCTTCGACCTGGTGGAGGTCTCGCCCCCCTACGACCAGGGCGACCTCACGGCCCTGCTGGCCGCCAACATCGCCTACGAGTTTATCTGCCTGGCGGCCGTCGCCAGACAATCCAGCCAGACGGAGGCCTAAACCGTGCACATTCGGGAGCTTTTCGACCTGACGGGTAAGGTTGCCCTGGTGACCGGCGGGTCCCGGGGCCTGGGCAAAGCCATGGCCGAGGGGCTCGCCGAGGCCGGGGCCAGGCTTGTCATCACGGCCCGCCGGGCCGAGTGGCTCGAGCCGACGGCAAAGGAGTTTCAGGACCGGGGCTTCGAGTGCCTGGCCATACCGTCCGATGTGAGCGACCCGGAGCAGGTCGAGCGGCTCGTCGAAGCCGCCCTCGGCCGGTTCGGGCAGGTGGACATCCTGGTGAACTGCCACGGCGTCTCCTGGGGCGCCCCGGTCCTGGAGATGCCCCTGGACCGGTGGAAGTGGGTTATCGACGTGAACGTCAACGGCACCTACTACACCTGCCGGGCGGTCGGCCGACACATGCTTGAACGGGGCTCCGGAAGCATAATCAACGTCGCGTCGGTGGCCGGCCTGCTGGGGACCCCGGAGGATATCCTTTCGGCCACGGGCTACAGCGCCTCCAAGGGAGGGATCATCGCCCTGAGCCGGGACCTGGCCGTGAAGTGGGGGCCCCGGGGCGTCCGGGTCAACGTGGTGGCCCCCGGCTTTTTCCGAACCCGCCTGTCCCAGCCGATTCTCCAGCGGGCCGAAGACAAGATCCGGGCTTTAACGCCCCTGGGCCGCATCGGGGAGCCCCATGAGCTCAAGGGTCTGGCAGTCTTTCTCGCCTCCGAAGCCGCCAGCTACATCACCGGACAGGTCTTTGTGGTCGACGGGGGCATGAGCGCGGCCTGACAGCCGGGGCGCTGGGCCCGGTGGCGGCGGTAAAATTCGACAGGAAGGCCGAAACGATGCTGACCGAAGCAGGCTGGTCCTCTGCCAGGAAGCTTGAGTTCGACCCCGAGAGGTTCCGGTGGGTCGGCCTCGGGGGCCGGGCGTATAAGGGCGCCGATGAGCGCCGGGGCATGCACTGGGCGGGCGTGAGCCGGTTTGTCCTCGGCCCCCCGCCGGAGGCCCCGGCGGCCTTTGAACTCCGCTACTTTGAACTCGAACCGGGCGGCTACTCGAGCCTGGAGAAGCACCGCCACATTCACTTCGTGGTGGTTCTGAGGGGACAGGGTAAGGCTCTGGTGGGCCGTCGCGTCTTTCAGGTCAAGCCCTTCGACGTCGTATACGTTCCGCCGGGAACCCCCCACCGGTGGCTGAACGACGGGCCGGAGCCCTTCGGATTCCTCTGCCCGGTGGACGCCGAGCGGGACCGGCCGGAGCCCCTTTCGGATGCCGAGTGGGAGGCCCTGCGGGCCGACCCCACGACCGCCCCATATGTTTTCTAAGGACTAGCCGATGCGGGGCGGAAACCCGGGCGCCGGCCTCATCCTGCTCGGAATCTGGCTAATTTTGTCAGGCCTTATCCCCCTGGTGGGCATCCGGATTCCCAATGCCCAGGCCGTCCTGGACATTCTGGCCGTTATCGCCGGAATCCTGATAATTGTGGGCCGCTGACGTGCCGGCCTCTGCTATAATCGAGTCGAAAATATGAGCGAACGGGTCCTTTCGCCCCGCGTCCAGCCGGCCGATGCCGACCTGGAGGTGAGCCTCCGGCCCCGCCGGCTCGACGAATTTATCGGTCAGGACCGGCTTAAAGAGAACCTGCGGGTCTACATTGAGGCCGCCCGGGCCCGTAAAGAGCCCCTCGAACACCTGATCCTTTACGGGCCGCCTGGCCTGGGCAAAACCACCCTGGCCGGGATCATCGCCAACGAGCTCGGTGTGAACTTCAGGGTCACATCGGGACCGGCCATTGAGCGGGCCGGCGACCTGGCGGCCATCCTGACCAGCCTCGAACCCGGCGACGTGCTGTTTATCGACGAGATTCACCGGCTCAACCGGGCCGTCGAAGAGGTGCTCTACCCGGCGATGGAGGACTTCGCGATCGATATCGTGCTGGGGAAGGGTCCGGGCGCCCGGTCCATACGGCTGCAGCTTAACCGGTTTACCCTCATTGGGGCGACAACCCGCTATGCCCTCCTCTCGGCGCCCCTCCGGGACCGATTCGGGGTCGTTTGCCGGCTCGACTTCTACGACCTGCCGGCCATGGTGGAGATCGTCCGGCGCTCGGCCCGGATCCTGGGTGTTGAGGTTGACGACGCCGGAGCCGAGGAGATCGCCCGGCGGTCCCGGGGAACGCCCCGGGTGGCGAACCGGCTGCTCAAGCGGGTCCGGGACTTTGCCCAGGTGATGGCCGACGGCCGGATTACCCTCGAGACGGCCCGCTTTGCCCTGGAGCGGCTGGAGGTGGATGAGGTCGGCCTGGATGAGGTTGACCGGCGGGTCCTCCGGACGGTGATCGAAAAATTTGGGGGCGGCCCGGTCGGCCTCGAGACGATTGCGGCCGCCATCAGCGAGGACCCGGATACCATCGCCGACGTTTACGAGCCTTATCTCCTGCAGCTTGGCTTCCTCGACCGGACCAGACTGGGCCGGGTGGCGACACCTCTGGCCTACCGGCACCTCGGCATCCCCTACCCGGCCCAGCAGCCGGTTCAGCCCCGGCTCTGGGAGGCGTCTGACCAGCTCCCGCCGGAGTAGCCAGCAAATTGATGGCAAAATATTCAGTGTAACCTGGGGGCTCCTATCACAACATCGGACGAAGGAGGTTAGGGTGGCAACCTTTGCCGAGCCTGAGTTTACGCCGCGAATCCATCCCCACCGGGTGGATGAGATTGTCCTGGGGGTGAGCGACCTGGAGCGGTCGGTCGCCTTCTATCAGGACTCCCTTGGTTTTGAGGTGGAATCCGCCGAGACGGACCGGGTGGTCTTCAACGTCGGCAACGCCCGGCTCGTTCTGGAAAGTCTCCCCGATGGGGAGGTGCCCGAACCCCGGGGTCAGGGCGTCCGGCTCTATTTTGCGGTCCGGGACGTCCACGGCCACTTCCACCAGGTCCGGGAGATGGGGGTTACGCCCCTGGACCCGAACGAGACCGGCTACGTGCTGGTGGACGAGCCGGTCACTCAGCCCTGGGGGTACCGGGAGTACCGGGTGGAGGACCCCGACGGGTATCAGCTCTTCTTCCGCCAAAAGATTGAGGCCGAAGAATAGGACCGGCCGGGCCCACCTTTTTAACCGTCCGGGGGCGACCAGGCACAGCACCTGGGCTGACCGGCCTCGTGGGCTTGTCGTCTGCTTGTCGGCAGTTGGAGGCCGGTGCTAAGATTCGTACGGATGGGGCCGTAGCTCAGCTGGGAGAGCGTCCGGTTTGCACCCGGGAGGTCGGGGGTTCGAGTCCCCTCGGCTCCACCCTGACCCGGCCTGACCGGGGCTTAAATTTTTAGCCCGACTACTCTGTATACCCAGGAGGCAACGCGATGGCGCTACCCCTCGACGGTGTCCGTGTGGTCGACCTCACCCGTGTTCTTGCCGGCCCCTACTGCACCATGATGCTGGCCGATATGGGGGCCGACGTCATCAAGGTCGAAATGCCGGGGCGGGGCGACGACTCCCGGGCCTGGGGTCCGCCCTGGGCCGGCACCGAAAGCGCCTACTATCTTTCGGCCAACCGGAACAAGCGGAGCATCACCCTCAACTTCCGGACCGAGGGGGGCCGGCGGGTTCTCCTGGACCTGGTCAGGCGGGCCGATGTTTTTATCGAGAACTTCATTCCCGGAAGCCTCGACCGGCTGGGCCTCGGCTACGACGACCTCAAGAAGGTCAATCCCGGCCTCGTCTACTGCTCGGTAAGCGGCTACGGCTACGACGGACCCTACGCTACCAGGCCCGGCTATGACTTCATTGCCCAGGCCGAGGGCGGCATCATGAGCGTCACCGGCGAGCCCGAGGGCCCGCCCATGAAGGTCGGGGTTGCTATCGCCGACATAACCACCGGCATGTTTGCGGCCGCGGCGATCCTGGCCGCCCTCCGCCACCGGGACCGCACCGGCCAGGGCCAGCGGGTGGAGGTCTCACTCCTGGAGTCGGTGGTGGGCTGGCTGGCGAACGTGGCCATGAACTACCTGGTGTCCGGCGAGCTTCCCCGGCGCTACGGCAACGCCCACCCGAATGTCGTTCCCTACCAGGCCTTTGCCACCTCCGACGGCTGGGTGGCTATCGGCGTGGGCAACGACGCCCAGTTCCGGCGGTTCTGCGACGTCATCGGCCGGCCGGAGCTGGCCGACGACCCCCGCTTCAAAACGAACAGCGACCGGGTTATCAACCGGGATGTCCTCATTCCCATCCTCGAAGAAATCTTCAAGACCCGCACGACCGACGAGTGGATCGAGGCCCTCACGGCGGCTGAGCTCCCCTGCGGCCCCATCAACACCCTCGACCGGGTCTTCCGGCACCCTCAGGTCCTCCACCGGCGGATGGTCGAAGAAATTGACCACCCCACTGCCGGCCGGATCAAGCTGGTCGGAATCCCGTACAAGTTCTCGGCGACGCCCCTCTCCATCCGGCGCCATCCGCCGACCCTGGGCGAACACACCGAGGAGGTTTTGCGGGAGCTCGGCTACTCAGAGGCCGAGGTTGCGGCCCTGCGGGCCGAGGGCGCCATTTAGCCGGCCGGGAATGGGGGGCATGGGGTTTGCCCGGCATAGCCCCTGCCCGGGCAGGGAGAGGTGGGACCAGGCCTCCCGGTGAGTTCAGTCCCAGTTTACAAACATCGGCATTATCAGGTGGACGAAACCGTCCTGGTTGACCGGTCGGATAACGCCCGGGCTTGAGGGGGAGGTCATTTCCAGGGCGACCTGAGGCGTATCGACTACCTCCAGGGCCTGTTTGAGATACCTCACGTTAAAGGCGATCTTCGCCTCCTCGCCGTCGACGGTGGCGTCAATTTCGCCGACGTTCTCGCCGGTGTCCTCCGACCGGGCGCTCACCCGCAGCCGCCCCGGCGCAAGCTCCTCGCCCGGAAAGATATTGAGCCGCACAATGTCGTTGTTGTGCCGGGCAAAAATCTCCGCCACCCGGGTGGCCTTAAGAAATTCCTGGGTGTTAACCACAACCCGGCAGGCGTAGGTCTTCGGGATGAGCTGCTGGAAGTTGGGGAACGTTCCCTGAATGAGCTGGGAGACGAGCTCGATGGTACCCACGCCCGGCGAATCCGACTCGATCCGGAAGAGCAACTGGGCCCGGTTCGGCTGAATCGCAATTTGAACCGGCTGGTCGCCGTCGGGGATTATCCGCTCAAGTTCGTGGAGGGCCCGGGCCGGAACGATGACCTCGACCTCTTCGCCCTCGGCCACCGGCGAAAGGAGGGGGGCCTGCCGGACCGACAGCCTGAACCCATCGGCGGCGGCAAAAAGGCCCTGGTCGCCGGAAAGCCGGGTGTAGACCCCGGTCAAGACCGGCCGGGTGTCGTCGGTGGCGGCCGCAAAGGCCACCTGCTCGATGACGCTCCGGAGGACTTCCGGGTCCATGGCAGTGGTGGGGGCCTCGGCGACGGTGGGAATCGGGGGGAAGTCGTCGGGGTCGAGGCCGTTAATCCGGGCCTCAAACCGGGCGCACTTTACCTGCAGGACGCGGCCGGAGATGGACAGGTCGATCCGGTCGGGCGGTAGCGAGTTGACGAACTGGGTGAGCACCTGGGCGGGGACGGCGACCGCGCCCTCGGCCTCAACCTTAGCCCCGACCCAGACGGTGATGGCGATTTCCAGGTTCGTGGCCGCGAGCCGGAGCCGGCCCCCGTCGGTCGCCACAAGGATGTGGCTGGTGACGGGCAACGTGCTGCGGGTCGCCACCGCCCGGCCGACAATGCCCAGGCCGCGGCTCAGGTTCTCCTGAAGACACGACGCCCTCACGGGTTCCTCCTGCAAATCGCCGTTTTCCGGTAAAGTATAGCCCCCCGGCACGGACGACGCAATATATCTGGTTTCAACATAGTTTTCAACACAATATCTGGTGCCTGCAGGCCTGGCGGCGGCCCCGGTTGACAGGACCGGGGGTGTTGACTACAATCTGAGTAGTCGAGGGCATTGAGGGAGGGTCTGGAATGGCGTTGGTCGAAATGGTCGTCGACAGCATCCGGGTCAGCCTGCTCAACGGCCAGCGGGTGCTGATTCTAAAAGAAAAATATGCCGACCGGTACCTCCCCATCTGGATCGGCCCCCACGAGGCCGACGCCATCGCGCTGGAGCTTCAGCAGATCCAGGTTCCCAGGCCGCTCACTCACGACTTGCTTAAAAACATCATCCACGAGCTCGGTGCGACCGTATCGTCAGTAATAGTCAACGACCTTAATAACGAGACGTTCTACGCCCGAATCCTGATGGATGTCGGCGGTCGCCAGATTGAGGTCGATTCGAGGCCGAGCGACGCCATCGCTCTGGCTGTTCGGGTTAAGGTGCCGATCTACGCCGAAGAATCCGTTATGGAGCGTGCGGGGGTCACCCTGGAAGAGGAGGGCCCGAAGCCCGAACGGGAAAAGCCCGCAAAGGCCGAAGAGAAGGTCGAGCTTCCGCCCATCTTCCAGGAATTCCTGAAGACCCTCGACCTCGGGGACCAGGAACCGGGCAAATCCTGAGGTCCCTCGCATTAATTGACCGCCATTACGGGCTCCAGCGCGCGGCCGGGGCCCTTGTTTTGTGGATTGTGATATAATTCACTATGGCTTGAATGGGTCCGGGGAGCCGGGAACGGCCGGATGGCACGGTTAATCGGCGTCGGCTGGTTCCTGGCCCTTGCCCTCGTAGGCGGGCCCGGCCTCGGTTACTGGGTAGACGGACAGCTGGGGACGACGCCGGTTTTCACGCTGGTCGGGCTATTTGCCGGATTGATTATCGGTCTGGTTGGGGCCTACAGGATGCTGGTCGCGGCGAGCGATTCTGAACGCAGGAGTGGCCGATGAATCGACGGCTAGCCCTCCTCGTCGTCGTTATCTTTCTCATTTTCAACGTATTCGTCCGGGTCCCGTTCCCGGAAATCCTCCTTCCGGCCGAGCCGGTTCTTCCCCTCGGGCAGGTCGGGCCCTTCCGGTTCGTGGTCACCAACACGATGCTGGCCACCTGGCTGGCCATGCTGGTCCTCATCGGGCTTAGTTTTTTTGCCACCCGCCGGATGGAGCTCGTCCCCAGCGGCCGGCTTCAGAATCTGGCGGAGGCCCTTGTCGAGTGGATGTACGGCATCGTCGAGTCGGTGGCCGGTGAAGCCCGGTGGGCCCGGCAGTTTTTCCCGGTGGTTGCCACCATCTTTTTGTTCATTATTACGGCGAACTGGACCGGCCTGCTTCCGGGCTACACGACCATCGGCCTCATTGAGGCCGCCGACCACGGGAAGGTCTGCGAGTTTGTTCCCGTTCACATCGGCCCCGTCGAGGTCGGAGTTCTCCCACTTTTTGGGGCCGTCTGTCGGGACATTCCGGCCGGCGAGCACGAAACCCACCCTGGGGCTGAGTCCGGGGCACTGGTGGGCAAACTTATCCCGGTTCTTCGCAGCGCCAACACCGACGTGAACACCCCGCTGGCCATCGCCCTGGTCGCGATGCTCTTCGTCGAATACTGGGGGATTAAGGCCCTGGGTCCGGTCGGGTACGGCAGCCGGTTCTTTAATTTTCAGAACCTCTTGCGGGGCCGGATTTTTATGGGCGTCATCGACGTATTCATCGGCCTGCTCGAGCTTATCGCCGAAGTTGCCCGGATTATAAGCTTTACCTTCCGGCTCTTCGGCAACATCTTTGCCGGCGAGGTACTGCTGGCCTCCATCGCCTTCCTGGCGCCCCTGGTGGTGGCGCTGCCGTTCTACGGGCTTGAGCTCTTCGTCGGGTTTATCCAGGCCGCGGTCTTTGCCATGCTCACCCTGGTATTTGCCAAGCTGGCCGTGACGCCCCACCACGGTGAGGAGCATCACGGACATTAAAATCTTTGCGAAAAGGAGGTACGGAGTTGACCGATTTTGCCTTTCAGCAGCTTGCTGCGGCCATAGCTATAGCTGTCGGAGCCATCGGGCCTGCTCTCGGGATTGGGATGCTGGGTAGCCGGGCGATGGAGGCCCTGGGCCGGAACCCCGAGGCCGAGCCGGCCATTCGTCCCAACATGATCCTGGCCATCGCCTTCGCCGAGGCTATTGCAATCTACGCCCTGGTTGTGGCCATTGTTATCAAATTCATCCGCTGACGGAGGCCGCCGTTGGAGGCGTTGGGAATAAACCTGCCGGGGCTGCTGGCGCAGATTGTTAACTTCGTCCTGCTCCTTATCCTGCTCCGGCTTGTTCTGTATAAGCCGGTTCTGCGGATGCTCGATGAGCGGGCCGCCCGGGTCCGGCAGAGCATGGAGCAGGCCGAGCTCATCCGCCGCCAGGCCGAGCAGATCCAGCAGGAGTTTCAGGTCAGGATCGAGCAGGCCCGGCGGGAGGGCCAGCAGATCATCGCCGAGGCCCACCGGGCCGCCGAACAGGTCCGCCAGCAGAAGCTCCAGGAGGCCCTGGCCGAGGCCGAGGCCCTGCTGACCCGGGCCAGGGCGGAGATCGAGCGGGAGCGGGATGCGGCCATCGCCCAGCTCCGCCGGGAGTTTGCCGACCTGACGGTCCTCGCCGCTGAGCGGGTTATCGGCCGGGCCCTGGACCGGGATGACCACCGGCGGCTCATCGAAGAGGTCCTTGCCGAGGTTGAACGCACCCGGGGTGTGAGATGACCGGGCGAACGACGCGGGTTGCCCGCCGCTACGCCCAGGCCGCCTTCGAAGTTGCCCGGGAGCGGGGCCAGGTCGACCGCTGGCTGGCCGAGCTCGAGCGGCTCGTCGAGCTTCTCGACCGGACAGAAGCCGGCGCCTTCCTGGCCGCCCCGCAGGTGCCTTTTGAGGCCAAGCAGGAGTTCGTTGAACGGACCCTGGCCGATTTCCTGCCGGAGGTCCGGAATTTCGTCCTCCTGCTGACCCGGCGGCGCCGGATAAGGCTTCTGCCCCGGATTTACGAAGAGTTCGGCCGGCTGGCCAACGAGTACCGGGGCGTCGCTGTCGCCGAGGTCACCAGCGCCGTACCCCTCGAGGACGCCGACAAGGCCGTAATCATCCGGCAGCTTTCGGAGCTCACCGGCAAGCGGGTCATCCTGCGGACGCAGGTCGACCCGTCCATCCTGGGCGGGCTCATTGTGCGCATCGGCGACAAGCTTATTGACGGGAGCCTGAGGACGCGCCTGGAGCGGCTGCGCGAGACGCTGACCCGGGGTTAAAACGTGACCAGAGTGAGGTGAACTGACATGGCGATTCGGCCGGAAGAGATCTCCCAGATTATCAAGCAGCAGATTGAGCGGTTCGGGGCGCCCGTAACCGCCGTCGACGTCGGGGTTGTTATCGAGGCCGGCGACGGCATCGCCAGGATCTACGGCCTGAGCGGCGCCCGGGCGATGGAACTGCTCGAGTTTCCCCACGGGATTTTCGGCCTGGCAATGAACCTGGAGGAGGACACCGTCGGGGCCGTCATCCTGGGCGACTACGAGAAGATTAAAGAGGGCGACCTGGTCAGGTCCACCGGCCGGGTCATCGAGGTGCCGGTTGGGGATGCCCTCATCGGCCGGGTGGTGAACCCTCTGGGCCAGCCCATCGACGGCAAGGGCCCCATTAACGCCACGAAGTTCCGGCCGGTGGAGCGGATCGCCCCCGGCGTCGTCTACCGCCAGCCGGTGAACACCCCGGTCCAGACGGGCATAAAGGCCATCGACAGCATGATCCCCATCGGCCGGGGCCAGCGGGAGCTGATCATCGGCGACCGGGGCACCGGGAAGAGCGCCATCGCCATCGACACGATTATTAATCAAAAGGGCAAGGACCTCATCTGCATTTACGTGGCCATCGGCCAGAAGCAGTCGAAGATCGCCCAGGTGGTTGCTACCCTGGAGCAGTACGGGGCGATGGACCACACCATTGTGGTGGTGGCCAGCGCCTCGGACCCGGCCCCCCTTCAGTACCTGGCCCCCTACGCCGGGTGCGCCATGGGTGAGGAGTTCATGGAGTCGGGCCGGGATGCCCTCATCGTCTACGACGACCTGACCAAGCACGCCTGGGCCTACCGGGAGATGTCGCTATTGCTAAGGCGGCCCCCCGGCCGGGAAGCTTACCCCGGGGACGTCTTCTACCTGCACAGCCGCCTGCTGGAGCGGGCGGCGAAGCTTGCGCCCGAGTACGGCGGGGGGTCGCTCACGGCCCTGCCCATCATTGAGACCCTGCTCGGGGACGTCTCGGCCTACATTCCGACCAACGTCATCTCCATCACCGACGGCCAGATCTACCTGGAGCCGGAGCTGTTTAATGCCGGCATCCGGCCGGCCATCAACGTCGGCATCTCCGTCTCCCGGGTGGGGTCGGCGGCCCAGACCCGGGCGATGCGGAAGGTCGCCGGCCGGCTCAAGCTCGAGCTTGCCCAGTTCCGGGAGCTGGCCGCCTTCGCCCAGTTCGGGGCCTCCGAACTCGACCGGGCGACCCGGGCCCAGCTCGAGCGGGGCATGCGGATCACCGAAGTTCTCAAGCAGCCCGAGTTCGAGCCGGTGCCCCTTGAGCACCAGGTGATGATCATCTACGCGGTGACCAACGGCTACCTGGATGACGTGCCGGTGAGCAAGGTCAAGGAGTGGGAAGCCACCTTCCTTAAGTGGGTAGACGAAACCCACCCGGAGATCGGCCGCACCATCGCCGAGACGAAGGACCTTTCGGACGAGACCGTCGAGCACCTGAAGGCGGCCATCGTCGAGTTCAAGCAGACCCACACCTTCTAAGGGTGACGGCCGATGGCAACCCTGCGGGAGATCAGGCGCCGGATCCGGAGCGTCCAGGGGGTCGCAAAGATAACCAAGGCGATGGAGCTGGTGGCGGCGGCCAAGATGCGCCGGGCCCAGGAGCGGCTGCTGGCCAGCCGGCCCTACGCCGAGAAGATGCGGGAGGTCCTGGCCGACCTGGCCGCCCGCCGGCGGGAAGACGAACCCCTCCACCCCCTGATGGTGGCCCGGCCCACGGTGAACCGGGTGGGCATCGTCCTTATCACTGCCGACCGGGGCCTCTGCGGCGCATTCAATGCAAACGTGAACCGGCGGGCATCCCAGTTCATTCTTGAGCAGTCCGTTCCAGTAAGCCTCGTGGTAGTAGGCCGGAAGGGCCGGGACTTCATGGTCCGGGCCGGCCAGCCGATCCGGGCCGAGTTCACCCAGCTGGGGGATTACCCGAGCCTGGTGGACATCCGGCCCATCGCCCGGGTGGTGACCGACGATTACACGTCCGGTTACGTGGATAGGGTTGTCCTTGTCTACAACCGGTTCGTAAGCACGATGGTTCAGCGGCCGGTGGTGGAACAGCTCCTGCCGGTGGAGCCGCCCCCGGCCGACGCCTACCCCCGCCACCCGGAATACATCTACGAGCCCGACCCCGAAACGGTCCTGCGGGAGCTTCTGCCCCGCTACGTCGAGATCGAAATTTACCAGGCAATTCTGGAGTCCATCGGCGGAGAATATTCGGCCCGGATGGTCGCGATGCGCAATGCGACCGACAACGCCCTGGAGGTGGTCAACAACCTGATCCTGATCCGTAACAAGCTGCGCCAGGAGATAATCACGAAAGAGCTGCTGGAAATCGCGGCCGGTGCGGCCGCCCTCGGCGGCTAGCCGGAGTCTTAAGGGGTGAATGGATCATGACACAGAAGGTCGAAGGCAGGATCCGTCAGATTATCGGGACCGTCATCGATGTCGAATTTCCGCCGGGCCACCAGCCGGAAATCTTCAATGCCGTCGAGATACCGGTTCCGGAAGAGGACCGGGTGCTCGTCGCCGAGGTCGAACAGCACCTGGGCAACAACTGGGTCCGGTGTCTGGCCATGGGACCGACCGACGGCCTGCGCCGGGGGATGCCCGCCTACGACACCGGGGCCCCCATCAGCGTCCCCGTCGGACCCGAGACCCTGGGCCGGCTCTTCAACGTCCTCGGGGAGCCCATCGACAATGCCGGCCCGGTAAACGCCCAGAAGCGCTACCCGATTCACCGGCCCGCACCACCCTTCGTTGAGCAGGAGACAACCCGCCAGATCCTGGAAACGGGCATCAAGGTCTTCGACCTGGTGGTGCCCTTCACCCGGGGCGGGAAGGTGGGCGCCCTGGGCGGGGCCGGGGTCGGAAAGACCGTTATCATCCAGGAGCTCATCCGCAACATTGCCGCCGAGCACGGGGGCATTTCCGTGTTCGCCGGGGTGGGCGAGCGCACCCGGGAGGGGAACGACCTCTGGCTCGAGATGCGCCACTCCGGGGTCATCAGCAAGACGGTCCTGGTCTTCGGCCAGATGAACGAGCCCCCCGGCGTCCGCCAGCGGGTGGCCCTTACCGGCCTCACCATGGCCGAATACTTCCGGGACGAGCAGGGGCAGGATGTCCTGCTGTTTATCGACAATATTTACCGCTACACTCTGGCGGGCATGGAGGTCTCGGCCCTTCTGGGTCGGATGCCGTCGGCGGTGGGCTACCAGCCGACCCTGGCCACGGAGATGGGCGAACTGCAGGAGCGGATCACGTCCACCAAACGGGGCTCCATCACGTCGTTCCAGGCCATCTACGTCCCGGCCGACGACTTTGCCGACCCCGGTGTCGCAACGACGTTTGCTCATCTGGACGCGGTGGTCATTCTGGACCGGGCCCTCACCGAGCAGGGCCTTTACCCGGCGGTGGACCCCCTGGCGTCGACGTCCCGGGCCCTGGACCCGCGGGTGGTCGGCCAGGAGCACTACACCGTGGCCCGGGAGGTTCAGCGGGTGCTTCAGCGCTACCGGGAGCTTCAGGACATCATTGCCATCCTTGGCATCGAGGAGCTCAGCGAAGAAGACAAGCTCATCGTCCACCGGGCCCGCCGGCTTCAGCGGTTCCTGACCCAGCCGTTCTTCGTGGCCGAGGTCTTCACCGGCACCCCCGGCCGGTACGTCCCGGTGCGGGAGACGGTCCGGGGCTTTAAGGAGATCCTGGAGGGCAAGTGGGACCACCTGCCCGAGGCGGCCTTCTATATGGTGGGCACCATCGACGAGGCCGCCGAAAAGGGCGAGCGCCTGCTGGCCGCGGCCCGCTAGGGGGCTGGGTAAAGATGGCAGACCTGGTCAGGTTTGAGATAATAACCGGGGAGCGGGTGGTCTACGCCGCCGACGTCGAGTCGGTCACCCTCCCGGGGATTGAAGGGGAGCTTACGGTTCTGCCAAAGCACGCCCCCCTGCTCACCATGCTCAAACCCGGTGAGCTTATCGTCCGCCGGGAAGGCGAGGAAGTCAGCATGGCCGTTAGCGGGGGCTTCCTCGAGGTTATGCCCGACAAGGTTGTCGTCCTGGCCGATACGGCCGAGCGGGCCGAAGAGATCGACATCGCCCGGGCCGAGGCGGCCCGGCGGCGGGCGGAGGAGAGCCTGCGGCAGGCGACCACCGAGGAGGAGATCGCCCGGGCCAGGGTTGCCCTCCAGCGGGCGCTGGTCCGGATGCGGGTTGCGGAGCGCCGCCGGCGCCGGGAGCGGCTCCCGCGTCCGACCGCAGAACCCGGCGAATAGGGCGCGTGACCACCGGGAGCAAAAACGGCGCCTTCGTCATCACCGGCGGGTCCCGCCTCGGGGGCAGTGTGCGGGTCAGCGGCGCAAAGAACGCGGCCCTGCCCCTGATGGCCGCGGCCCTGCTAACCCCCGACGACGTTTACCTGGAAAACGTTCCCCACATCGACGACGTGGAGGTCCAGGCGGCCGTGCTGCGGTCCCTGGGCGCCGAAGTGGAGTGGGTCGAGGAGCATACCCTCCGGATCCGGGCGGCGAATTTAACTAATTACGTCGCCCCGGCCCACCTTGTCCAGCGGCTTCGGGGCAGTTTCCTGGTGGTCGGGGCCCTGCTCGGCCGGCTCGGGCGGGCGGCCTCGTGCGCCCCTGGGGGTGACGTCATCGGCCAGCGGCCCATCGACGTCCACCTGGCCGGCTTCGACGCCCTGGGTGCCCGGGTCAGGTTCGAAGACAGCATCTATTACTGCGAAGCCGAATGTCTGCGGGGCAACCGGGTCTTCATGGACTACCCGAGCGTCTCCGGGACCGAGAACCTGCTTATGGCGGCGGCCGGGGCCCGGGGCGAAACCGTCATCGTGAACGCGGCCCAGGAACCGGAAGTTGTTGAGCTGGCGGCGATGTTGAATGCGATGGGGGCCGAGGTGAAGGGGGCCGGGACCAGCGTGGTCCGAATAAGGGGCGCCAGCCGCCTTTACGGGACCCGCTGGCGGCTTATCCCCGACCGGATCGAGGCCGGAACCTTTGCCATCGCCGCCGCCCTGGCCGGGGACGAGGTGACGGTCGAAGGCTGCATCCCCGAGCACCTTTTTGCCCTGACCTGGAAGCTTCAGGAGGCCGGGGCCGAAGTGATTACGGGCGAGGATTTTATCCTGGTCCGCGGCCGCCGGCCCCTCCGGGCGGTCAATGTCCAGGCCGTGCCCTATCCCGGCTTTGCCACCGACCTGCAGTCGGTCATGGGTGTGCTTCTTACCCAGGCCGAAGGCATAAGCGTCATCCACGAGCGGGTGTACGACAACCGCCTCCTCTACGTTTACGAACTCCGGAAGATGGGCGCCGACATCGAAGTCAGCGGCCAGACGGCGCTCATCCGGGGCCGCACGCCCCTTTTCGGGGCGGAGGTGAGCGCCCTGGACATCCGGTCCGGGGCGGCCCTCGTCCTGGCCGGCCTTATCGCCCGGGGCTCAACCCTCATCCGGAACGTCTACCACCTCGACCGGGGCTACGAGAAATTTGATATAAAACTAAGGCAGCTCGGGGCAGTGATCGAAAGGGTGGATTAAATGTTCACACGGCGGATCGGAATCGACCTCGGAACCGTCAACGTCCTGGTCTACGTCAAGGGCAAGGGGGTCGTCATCAACGAGCCCTCGGTGGTGGCCGTGTCCCTCCACGATAAGCGGATCGTGGCCGTCGGCAACGAGGCGAAGCAGATGCTGGGCCGGACCCCGGCCACCATCCAGGTAATCCGGCCCCTCCGGGACGGGGTAATCGCCGACTACCTGGTGACCGAAGCGATGCTTCGGTACTTTATCGGCAAGGTCGCCGGCGGCTTTCGCCTTTTCAAGCCCGAGGTGATGGTCTGCGTCCCGGCCGGGGTGACCTCGGTCGAGTACCGGGCGGTCCGGGATGCGGCCGAACAGGCCGGGGCGCGCCGGCCGGCCTACGTGATTCCGGAGCCCCTGGCCGCCGCCATTGGGGCCGGGATTCCGGTGGGGGAGCCCACCGGCAACATGGTGGTGGACATCGGGGGCGGCACCACCGACGCCGCCGTGATCTCCCTTTACGGGATCGTGGTCTCGAAATCCGTCCGGGTCGGGGGAAACCACCTGGATGAGGCCATCGCCACGTACATCAAGCGCCGCTACGGCCTGGTTGTCGGCGAACGGACCGCCGAGGAGGTGAAAATTAAAATCGGTTCGGCCCTACCCACCGACGAACAGCTCACCATGGAGGTTCGGGGCCGGGACCAGGTAACCGGGATGCCCCAGACCATCCAGATAAGCTCCAACGAGGTCGCCCAGGCCATCATGGAACCCCTCCAGCAGATCGTGGCCGCGGTCAAGGCCGTGCTGGAGGCCACCCCGCCTGAGCTCGCCTCGGACGTGGTCGACCGGGGGATCGTTTTGACCGGGGGCGGCAGCCTGCTGCGGGATATCGACCGGCTAATCTCCATGGAAACCGGAGTTCCGTGCTACGTTGCCGAGGACCCGCTGAGCTGCGTGGCGGTGGGGGCCGGGCTGGCCCTTGAGCACCTGGACCTGATCCGCCGGGCGATGCCCCTCGACGACTACAGCGCTATTGCCGCCTCGAGCGCCGGCTGAGCCGCCTCAGGCGGCGACCGGCGGCCGGAACCGCCGGAGCCGCAGCGAGTTGCTCACGACCGACACCGAGCTGAAGGCCATGGCCAGGGCCGCGAGCATCGGGTTGAGGGCCGGACCCCCAAAGGGCACGAGCGCCCCGGCGGCCACCGGGATAAGCACGACGTTGTAGATAAAGGCCCAGAAGAGGTTCTGACGGATGGTCCGGACCGTCGCCCGGGAAAGGGCGATGGCGGCCGCGACCAGCCGCAGGTCGCCCCCAACCAGGGTAATGTCCGCCGTCTCCATCGCAACGTCCGTGCCGGTACCCACCGCAATACCCACATCGGCGGCGGCCAGGGCCGGGGCGTCGTTGATGCCGTCCCCAACCACCCCGACCCGGCGGCCCTCCGCCTGAAGCTGGCGCACCACCCGCGCCTTGTCCTCGGGGAGGACCTCGGCGAAGACCCGTTCGATGCCCAGTTCGGCGGCGACGGCCCGGGCCGTCTGCTGGTTGTCGCCGGTGACCATGATGACGTCGAGACCCAGCCGCCGGAAGGCCCCGACGGCGTCCCGGGCCCCAGGCTTGACGGTATCGGCCAGGACGACCGCGCCACCCAGCCGCCCGTCCACCACGACAAAGACCGCCGTCTGCCCCCGGGACCGGGCCATCTCGAGGCTCGGGCCCAGCCCGTCGACGTCGACCCCGACCTCGGCCAGGAGCCGGTCGCTTCCCACCAGGACCCTGCGGCCGTCAACCACCGCCTCAACCCCCCACCCGGGCCGGTAGCGGAACTCAGCCGGCTCCGGGACGGCCAGGCCCTCGGCTTCGGCCCGGCGCAGAATGGCCCGGGCCAGGGGGTGCTCACTCCGGCGCTCAGCCGCCGCCGCAATCCGCAGAAGCTCAGCCGCGTTCAGCCCATTGACCGGGTAAACGGCCACGACCTCCGGCCGCCCGGCCGTCAGGGTTCCGGTTTTATCCAGGATAATGGTATCCAGGCGGTGGGCCCGCTCAAGGGCCTCCGCGTTCCGGATCAGGATGCCAAGCTCGGCCCCCCGGCCGGTCCCCACCATGATGGCCGTCGGGGTTGCAAGGCCCAGGGCGCAGGGGCAGGCGATGATGAGGACGGCAACGGCCCGGAGCATTGCCGGGGTAAGGGCCGGCTGGGGGCCGAACACCAGCCAGACCACGAAGGTGAGGCCCGCAACCCCGATAACGGCCGGGACGAACACGGCGGCCACCTGGTCAACCAGCCGCTGGATGGGCGCCTTACTGCCCTGGGCCTCCCGGACGAGGCGGATGATCCGGGCGAGGACGGTCCCCTCGCCGACAGCCGTTGCCCGAACCACCAGGGCCCCGGCGAGGTTCACCGTGCCGCCGATGACCCGACTGCCCGGAACCTTCTCCGCGGGCATGCTCTCGCCGGTCACCATCGACTCATCCACCGCCGAAGCGCCGTCGACCACAACCCCGTCGACCGGAATCCGCTCCCCCGGCCGGACCAGCAGAAGGTCGCCGACCCGGACCGCTTCCACCGGCACCTCTTCCTCGAGGCCGTTAATCAGCCGCCGGGCCGTTCGGGGCTGAAGGCCGACCAGCTTGCGGATGGCTGCCGAGGTCTGAACCCGGGCCCGGAGCTCCAGGTAGCGGCCCAGGAGGATGAGGGCGATGATGGTGGCCGACGTGTCGAAGTAGACATCGGGGACCACCCCGCCGGCCACGAACCAGCCCGGGAAGAACGTGGCCAGGGCGCTGTAGAGATACGCCGCGCTGGTGCCCACGGCGATGAGGGTGTTCATGTCGGCTGTCCGGTGCCGGAGGGCACCCCAGGCCCCCCGGTAGAACCGCCAGCCGGCCCAGAACTGGACCGGGGTTGCCAGAACCAGAAGCAAAAGGTTCAGGAGAAACGGATTTGGACCGAAGGCCAAGGCAACCGGGTGGGCAAGGGCCTCGATAAGCCGGTCGACCGGACCGATGCCGGTGACCAGGTGGTGGCGGGTGTAAGCCGCCAGCATCGTCAGGACGAAGGTGAGGGCGGCAACGGCGGCGGCAAAGACGAACCGGCGGAAGAGGTCCCGGAGCTCGGCGGCATGCTCCCGTTCCAGTGCGGCCTCTTCGGCCTGGCGCAGCTCTTCGGCGCCGTAGCCAGCCGCTTCAACCGCGGCCTTCAGGTCGGCCACCGAAACTGTCCCGGGCAGGTAATCGACGGTTGCGGTCTCGGCGGCCAGGTTGACCCTGGCCTCGAGGACCCCGGGCACCCGCCGGAGCGCCCGCTCAACCCGGGCCACACAGGACGCGCAGGTCATGCCGGTGACCCGGAGGGTTACCTGCGCGGGGGCAACCTCATACCCGGCCTCTTCAACCGCGGCCTTGAGCCTGAGCAGGTCCAGGCCGGGCTCAACTTCAACAGTAGCCTGCTCGGTGGCAAGGTTTACCGAGGCCGACCTGACGCCTTCAACCCGGCGCAGGGCGCGCTCGACCCGGGCGACGCAGGAGGCGCAGGTCATGCCCCGAATGGGCAGTTCGACAATCTGGGGGCGGGCAGTTTCAGCCTTCGTCACCGCCGGTCCTCCGGATATTGAGGTTGAAAATCTCGATGAGCTCGCCGGTAATCCGGTCGGCCTCGCCGGCCCGGATGCCCTCGACAACACAGGTGCGGAGGTGGCCGGCCAGGATCAGCCCCTCGAGGCGCTCAATGGCCCGGCGCACGGCGAGCGTCTGCCGGAGGACGTCGACGCAGTACTTGTCCTCCTCGACCATCCGCCGGATGCCGGCGATGTGGCCCTCAATATAATTGAGCCGCTTGATAGCTTCCGCCCGAACCTGCGGGTCCACTTACAATCCTTCCATAACCCCACCCCCAGGGGTGGGGGTCCTCACCTATATATTAAGCCGGTCGGCCTCCGGCGTCAACCGGTGCGGGGCTTCTCCTGCGGGCTCCCGAGCCGGCCCCGGGGCAACCAGGCCTGCCCTGGCCGCTGGGGTTCGACCGGCCGCCTGACCCCGCCGTGATTTTAAAGCGCAACCTTAAGGAGGCAAGCGGACCTGCGTCACAGCCCTTTAAATCATAACCAGAAATTCAGAATCCAAATAACCATTACAACAAACCAGATGGCCGCTGGGATAAAAAGAAACCATATGCCGCCGTGATAGATTGCCAGGGCAATAATGGGGACCCACATCAGTCCGCCTGCAACCAGAAAGCGCTCCAGCCTGTTCAGGGGACGCAGGGGCAAACGAGCTTTGGAACGGATCAGGTGGTAAGTGACAACCTGACACCTCTTTGCGTCGGGCACGTCCCAATCCCCCGCAAGCGCAATCAATGCCAGTTCCTCTTCAAGGTCGATGCCGTGCCGTTTAAAGGTGGACCCGACTAAAGGCTCGTTCAGAAGCTCGGGGTGTCTCCGGAAAAACTCCTTGGCCATGTCCGAATCGGCCCAGAAGCGAGCCGGCCCGATCCTGTACCTTTCGCCGCCGGCCAGGAGGCTCTTGCGCCCGCAAAGGGTTTCCCGGAGCTTGTACGGAAGGTAATCCGACAGGCTCGTCCGGACCATTGTTCCGACCACGAGGGGCACGATGTGAAATGGGCCGCTGGGTCCCTCCTGACACAGCTCGCCGACGATGGGCCAGCCGACCTTTCTGGACGCGGCCGCGCAGCCGCGGCACACTGGCAGGACCTTCCCCGCCAGACCAGGAATCTCCTCCATCCGCTCGCCGCCCCTTAAAAGCTTCAGCCGCCGGTCGAACATCCGGAACCGCCCCCCTTCTTCCCCTCCCCCCAGCCTGTTATGCCGGTCGGCCGGGTCACCGCCCTGGGGGCGACCCGCCGCCCGTCCCCGCTGAGCCAGCTTAACCATCGCCACCCAGTTACAAAGCTGATGCCACCGATTCACCGGCCCACGTTTCGGGCCTGGAGGCTTGCCTCAGACCTCTACTTTGACGGTCCTGGCCCAGGCCGGAGACTCCCCATCCCCGACCAGGGCCACGATTACCCGCGCCCCCTCCGGCGGCCGCTCCGGCCAGGGGGTGTGGCCGTCGGTGACGACGACGACCACGTTGGGACGGGGGCGGAGCCGCAAAGCCGCCTCCAGTCCGACGCCCATGTCCGTGCCGCCGCCCCCGGCGAGCTCAATCTGCTCTGGCCGGAAGACCATCCGGCACGTCTGCACCGCCGCATCCACGGCCAGGACGTGCACGGCCGTTCGGTTCCCCAGGGTCCGGAGCACCCCCGCCACCTCCGCCAGCGCCTGGGCTATCTGCCGGTCGGACATCGAGCCCGAGGTGTCCACCACCACGGCCACCTCGGGGATGGGTGCGTACAGGGAAGGCATCACCACTTCCCGGTAGGCAACCTGCCGGCGGGACGGCCGCCGATAGGTGTAGTCCGCCGCCCCCTGGGTGGAGGCGAGGGCCTTTCGGACCGCCGAAGTCAGCTCCCGCCGCCAGTCAACCCTGGGCTTAAGCTTCTCCTCTGCCCAGCGCCGCCAGTGGCCGGGAATCTCCCCCCGGTCCCTGGAGGCCCGGGCGAGACGGAGAATCTCCTGCGCCACCTGGCGCCGGATAAGCTCGGCCTCAGCGGCCGAGATGCCCGGAATCTCTGACCGGTCCGGCGGAGGCTCCTCCCAGGGCTCGGCCTGACCGGTGGCGCAGGAGCCGCACCGACCGGCCCCAGGCGCAGCGCCGGAGCTGTGGCCCTCGGGGTGCAGGCCCGACAATGGGGACTGGCTGGGACGGCCGTCGGAGACCGAGGACGGTGAGCCGCCGGCGATGCCGGCCTCCGACGCACCCGAGCTACCCCCCGCCCCCGGCCTGGATTCCCCGCCCGTTGGGGACTGACCACCGGCCGCGGCCCCGGGGCCGTGGCCCTGGCGCGCGCCGGCATCGACGCCGTCCCGACCCGCCTCCGCCTCGGATTCCCCACCCCCCTGGCCGGACCGGCCGGACTCGCCTGAGCCCTGGAATGCCCGCCCCTCCTTATGTTGCCTGCGCCGCAGAAGCTCAGCGTAATACTCTTCCGCCAGCCCCCCTTCCGGAAGGGGCGGGTCGAACATGTCCGGGTAGACCGCTCCTCCCGGCAATGAAACCTTCTCCTCCCGGAGGTCGTCATTAATCTCGGCGTCACAATTATGCACCAGAAAACCATTTGCAATGTAAGTGTGGTCAGACGTGTTCACAAGGTTGTAGACCGGACCACGGTATGGGATGCGCTCAATGAAGCGTACTGGGTACCAAACACCGTACTCATCGGCATGCCACCGGCTGTGTCGAGTACGAACTTTCCTCTCGCCTATGGTTCTCTCTGTTTCGGTGGCACCTGCCGGGTTCCAGCTCACACGATAGAGAAGTAAGGGAGTCTCTACTATGGTTGTCCCAATGTTTCTCTTGCCTCGGCGGAGCACATCAACGTGTGCACCGATCCCGTCCTGCGCAAGCAGCAGGACCAGATCAGTAGCCAGGGCGCGGGATACTGTGCCGACTGTTAGCCATGTGTGCTTGCCGCGCTTGTAGGTTGTTCCGTCTCCCGCAACAAGCCCTTGGATAAATGCTTGTCGAATGCAGGTATTCTCGTGGGCCAGAATAACCCAGGGCACATGTTTGGTGTGTGCGTTGCAACCACAATTAGCCTTAAGCCACCTGCCGAATACGGTAGTACCCAGATGTACAGTTAAGCTGGTACGGGCTTTACATATAGAAGCAGACCATCCAAGATGGGCAGTGATTTCCTGGACACGTTCCGCAAGGTCTATTTCCCTTGGCCCCAAGGAAAATCGCACGGTGGGGTTTGCCGAACCCTCGGCAACCCAAAGCCCAATGAGCCAGGCAACATCCTCCGAAAGAGGGATTTCTTTTACCGCACGGTTTCCGCCACCTTCCTCGATGAATGGTGTGAGGTCAATATATTGCAAGGAGTGTTTTTCCTTGATCCTTGGCACCAGAATGAAGGCTCCGACAGGGATATCGGCAGCTGGCAACCATTCCGGTGGCATGCGTTTAACTGGATTCAGGCCAACTCGATGCCGCCGCCGAGAGACGAAGAAAGGATGCTCTGGCGTGGCAGCGACTACCCCTGCCTGGCAATGCAGTACGACCAGATCACCGGCGTAGTCCCTTGTGGTCGTGGCCACATGTTGAATCCGCACACCAGCTGGAAGGAGAGTGTCTGGCGGGAAACAGGCAAGGTTTGCGATGACGCGCTCGTAGGATTCAAAGCGCTCGGGGTGAGAGCGGAGAAGATGACAGATTGCGTGGTAAAGGACCCCCGCCAGGCCGTCCACCGGCAAGGCGGCAACGGCGGGGTCGTAATAAAGGCGCCACCACCGGTCCATTGCCAGGCTTCCAATCCCCGGCCGCTCCACCGGAACCGCCGCCCAGAGGGCCGCGCCCAGATAGGGCCGCTCCTTGGCGAGCTTTAGCCTGGCCGCTTGAAGCTTTTCAGGCATCATGGCAGTATCCGTCCTCCTTACCCGGGGTCCTGCCTCCTGGCCGCCCAGGACCGGCCGCTGGGAGCAAACCCAGCGCGCCGGGCGCAGGCACACCCGCGCTTCCACAGGCGGCCGGCCGGTCGGCCACACCCGGAAGCCAGGCGCCCAAGTCGGCTTTGCCAACCGTCGTCACAGCAGGCCCGCCTCCTTAAGAAGCGGGATGAACAACCTAATCTCCGGCGGCATGGGCAGGTCCGGGGCCTTCCCCCTGGCCTGGGCAAGGCTCCGGACGGCGGCCGCCGCGATGTCCTTGGCTCCCTGCTCGGCCGCCAGGCCCATCACCCGCCAGGCAGCCAGCCACCGCTCCCGGTCAAGGCGGGAGACGGCGGCCGCGGCTACGGCCGCCAGGACGGCATACGCCTGGTCGCCCCGGCGGGGGAGCTTGAACGAGGCGGGGTCTTTAAGCAGAACTTCCGGGTCCGGAAGGTCCAGCTCCCGAACCCAGGCGCCGAACTCCAGGCCGGGGCCTTCCCCCACGGCCCCGGCCACGAGGGAGGCGGCGTCCTCGGCCGTGCCCCCGTCCTGGAGGGCAGCCGCCACCACCCGGCTGGCGTTGTCCCAGGAGCGGGGGCTGGGCCAGGCCCGGCCCTGCGCCTCCATGCTCGTCGGAAGCTGAAGCAGCAGATGGGGTCGGCTCCGGATAAAGCCGGCCACCAGGGCCCTGGCCCGGGCCCAGACGGCCGGGTCCAGACCGGGAACGGCGGGCGGGTCGCCCCAGTAGTGGGGAAACTCCTCCGCCCACTCCCCGGCATCCACGCGCCACTGCAGGTGAACGAATCGGTTGGCCAGGGGCGGCGCCAGGTCCCAACCCCCGGCGGTCATGTCCGGGGGGTTTGCCGCCGCCACGACGGCTACCGCCGGCGGCAGGGGCAGGTCCCCCACCACCCGGTCGAGGACAACCCGCAACAGGGCCGCCTGGACGGCCGGCGGGGCCGTGGAGATCTCGTCGAGAAACAGAATCCCCTTCCCGGCAGCGGCCAGCCGCCTGGCCCAGGCCGGCGGGGCGAAGCGGACCTCCCCGTCGTGGACGACGGGGAGGCCGGCAAAATCGGCGGGCTCCCGGATGGATGCGATGACCACCTCCACCGGAAGACCCAGGCGGCGGCCCAGGGCCAGGATGGCCGCCGTCTTCCCCACCCCAGGGGGCCCCCAGATGAGCACGGGAACCCCGGACGCGATGGCGCGGCTGAGGTCACTCTTCACCTTTCATCTCCTCCCCACCGGAACCCGAGGCGTCATAGACTCCGTCGCAGGCCTCTCCCCGTTGTCCACCCACTCGAGGCCCCGTCCCCGGTGAAGGCCGCTGAGCACCGGCCGGTCCTCGCGGACGGCGCCGTGCCACAGGCCGCTTGACTTCGGGGAAGCCGAGACTCCGGCCCGGATGGCCGGGGCCGTCGGGAAAACTCGGCTGGCCGGGGCACAGGCGCCCCGGGCCGGGCGCCTTTTGAACCGCTGCAGTTGGAGCCGCGGGAACCCGGCCACCTCCTTCTCGCCTCCGGCTATATGATAGCAAAGGCTATTACAGCAGACTTTCGGAAGGCGCTCGAGGTCGGCCCCTATCCCAGCCGAGCAGTCCCACCAGGCGTCGCCCAGGCCCACGGGCGCCAACCAGCGTGTTTTGAATTCCCCCCGAATCGGCCGGGGCCATTATGCCTCAGGCCCCGGTGGGGCGGTGCCTGGAAGCGCTTTGGAAGCTGACCCAGCTAGAAAAGTGCGGGTAGCAGAACGGGCGCCGGCGCCAAGCCGGTGGTTACAGCGGCCTTGGCGTGGTTGTGAAAACTTTTTGTGGTGTGACGGCGATGCGTAAGAGATTTTACCAGGCTCTGGCGGCGGTAGCCGCCGCGGCACTCACGGCAGGTCTGGCTTTCTCGGCCTTCGCCCAGCCCCCGGTCCAGGAGGGCCAGCAGGTCTTTCAGCAGAAGTGCGTCGGGTGCCACACTATCGGCCAGGGCGACCGGGTCGGCCCCGACCTGAAGGGGGTGACCCAGCGGCGGGACCGCTCGTGGCTCGAGCAGTGGATCTCCGCCCCCGACCAGATGATCGCCAGGGGCGACCCGATTGCCACCGAGCTTTTAAACAAGTACAAGACGCCCATGCCCAACCTGGGTCTGAGCCGGGACCAGGTCCTGGCCGTTATCAGCTACATCGACGCCGTCACAACCGGGCAGGCCCAGGCCCCGACGGCGGCGTCCCTTAACCTTCCCGCCGGGGACCCGGTCCGGGGCAAGAACCTCTTTACCGGGGTGGAGCGCTTCCAGAACGGCGGCCCGGCCTGTCTGGCCTGCCACAGCGTGGCCGGCATCGGCGCCCTGGGCGGGGGCTTGCTGGGTCCCGACCTGACCGGTGTTGTCGACCGCTACGGCGGGCCGCAGGGGGTCGCGGCCTTCGTGAGCAACCCGGCTACCCCGGTGATGAGTTCGGTCTGGCCCCTGAAGCCGCTCACGCCGCAGGAGCTGGCCGACGTGGTCGCCTTCCTCCAGCAGGCCTCGGTTGGGGAGCGGCCGTTCCAGCTGGTCTGGCAGCTGGCGGCCCTCGCCGTGGTCGGGACGGCGGTGCTGGCCGGGGTTGCGACCGTTTACTGGCACGAGCGCCTGGCCGGCGGGCTGAGGCGCCGCTGGCTGAGGGCGCATTCCAGGTGAGCCGAACAGGAGGTTAACAGGCCATGGGGTGGATTCAGGATCTGGTTAAGCCGCAACAGCGGGTCTGGGAGGAGTTTTACCGCAACCGCTGGGCCCACGACCGGGTCGTCCGGAGCACCCACGGTGTGAACTGCACCGGCGGCTGCTCCTGGGCCGTCTACGTTAAGGACGGCATCATCACCTGGGAGATGCAGCAGACCGACTACCCGCTCCTGGAATCCAAGCTGCCCCCTTATGAGCCCAGGGGCTGCCAGCGGGGGATTTCGGCCTCCTGGTACGTTTACAGCCCCATCCGGGTGAAGTACCCCTACGTGCGGGGGCGGCTCCTGGAATACTGGCGGGAAGCCCGGGCCCGGCACTCGAACCCGGTGGAGGCCTGGGCCTCCATCGTGGAGGACGCGGAAAAGCGCCGCAAGTACCAGTGGGCCCGGGGCAAGGGCGGCTTCCAGCGGTCGACCTGGGATGAGGTGCTGGAGCTCATCGCCGCCGCCTGCCTCTACACGGCCAGGAAGTGGGGACCCGACCGGGTGGCCGGCTTCTCCCCGATTCCGGCGATGTCTTACCTGTCGTATGCGGCCGGGTCGCGCTTTCTGCAGCTCTTCGGCGGCTTCAACATGAGCTTCTACGACTGGTACGCCGACCTGCCCAACGCCTTCCCGGAGGTCTGGGGCGACCAGACGGACGTCTGCGAGAGCGCCGACTGGTACAATGGCAAGTTCATCGTCAGCATGGGCTCGAACCTTAACATGACCCGGACCCCGGACGTGCACTTCATCTCGGAGGCCCGCCACGAGGGGGCCAAGTTCGTGGTGATCTCGCCCGACTTCAGCCAGGTTGCCAAGTACTCCGACTGGTGGATTCCCATCAAGGCCGGGCAGGACCTGCCCTTCTGGATGGCCGTAAACCACGTAATCCTCAAGGAGTTCTACGTCGACCGGCAGGTCCCCTACTTTATCGACTACGTCAAGCGCTACACCGACCTGCCCTTCCTGGTGGAGCTGGTCCCCGACGGGAACGCCTACCGGATGCGGAAGCTGGTCCGGGCGAACCGGCTGGCCCGCTACGCCGACGTCACCAACGGCGACTGGAAGATGGTCGTCCTGGACGCCCGCACCGGCGAGCCCCGGATGCCCAAGGGGCAGGTGGGCTTCCGCTGGGACAAGGAGAAGGGCAAGTGGAACCTCAAGATGGAGGACGGGCTGGATGACAGCCCCATCGACCCCGTGCTCAGCCTCCTGGGCCAGCACGATGAGGTGGTCCAGGTCCGCTTCTTCGACCACGGGGAGAAGCGGTGGCTGCTGCGGGGCGTCCCGGCCAAGCGGCTCCAGCTCAAGGATGGGTCGACCATCCTGGTAACCACCGCCTTCGACCTGCACATGGCCCATTTCGGCCTGAGCCGGGGCCTGCCCGGGGACTACCCTGCCAGCTACGACGACGATGTGCCCTACACCCCGGCCTGGCAGGAGAAGTATACCGGCATCGGCCGGGCCACCGTCACCCGGTTCGCCCGGGAGTTTGCCCGCAACGCCGAGGTGACCCAGGGCCGGTCGATGGTGATCATCGGGGCCAGCGTCAACCACTGGTACCACAACAACCTGATCTACCGGGCGGTTATCAACGCCCTCATCCTCTGCGGGTGCTGCGGCCGGAACGGCGGCGGCATGAACCACTACGTGGGTCAGGAAAAGCTCACCCTTATCGCCCCCTGGACCAGCCTGGCCTTTGCCCTGGACTGGGTGAAGCCGCCCAGGCGCCAGCAGTCGCCCATCTGGCACTACGTCAACAGCGACCAGTGGCGGTACGAAGCGAGCTTCACCGACTACGACAGCATCCCGCCCGGGGCCCGCTGGGCGCAGGGCCACTCGGTGGACCTGGTGGCCAAGGCTGTCAGGCTGGGGTGGATGCCCTGGTACCCGCAGTTCAACCGGAATCCGCTGGAGCTGGTCCGGGAAGCTGAGGCCGCCGGGGCGAAGACCGAAGCCGAGATTGTCCAGTACGTTGTCGACCAGCTCAAGCAGGGCAAGCTCCGGTTCGCGGTGGAGGACCCCGATGCCCCGGAGAACTGGCCGCGGGTCTGGTTCATCTGGCGGGGCAACGCCATCCAGTCCAGCGCCAAGGGCCACGAGTTCTTCCTCCGGCACTACCTGGGCACCCACGATAACGCCGTTGCCCCGGAGCGGGCCAAAGACGTGGTGCGGACCGTCCGCTACCGGGAGCCGGCCCCCAGGGGGAAGATGGACCTGGTTATCGACATCAACTTCCGGATGGACTCGTCGGCCCTCTACTCGGACATCGTTTTGCCGACGGCGTTCTGGTACGAGAAGAACGACGTCAACACCACCGACCTCCACTCCTTCATTCACCCGCTGGGCGAGGCGGCCCCGCCGGCCTGGGAGGCCAAGACCGACTGGGACATCTTCAAGTCCATCGCCCAGAAGGTGAGCGAGCTGGCACCGCTGGTCTTCCCCCAGCCGGTGAAGGACCTGGTAGCGACCCCGCTGATGCACGACACGCCCGATGAGCTGGCCCAGACCCGGGTGCTTGACTGGGCTGAGGGCGAGACCGAGCCGGTTCCGGGCAAGACGATGCCCCACCTGCGGGTGGTGGAGCGGGACTACGTCAACCTTTACAGGAGATTCATCTCCCTCGGGCCGCTCATCCGCCAGGACGGCATCAGCGGCAACGGCGTCCACATCAACGTCGAGCGGTTCTACGACGAGCTTCTTAAGCTCAGCGAGGCGGCCGTGTTCCCCGACCCCTGGCGGGTCCGGAGCATCGAGTGGGGCGGTCAGCGCTACCCCAGCCTGGAGGACCCGGTGGATGCGGCCAACGTCCTCCTTCACCTGGCCCCTGAAGCCAACGGCGAGGTGGCTTACCAGGCCTTTAAAGAAGAGGAGGAGCGGACGGGGGTGCCCCTGGCCGACCTGGCCGAGCCGTACCGGGGCCACCGGGTGTGCTTCGCCGACATCACCCGCCAGCCCCGCCGGACCCTCACCAGCCCCTGCTGGACCGGGATTGTCAACGAGGGCCGGGCCTACTCGGCCTGGTGTATGAATGTTGAGCGGCTGGTGCCCTGGCGGACCCTCACCGGCCGGCAGGAGCTCTACCTCGACCACGAGTGGTACCTGGACTTCGACGAGGCCCTGCCGACCTTTAAGCCGAAGCTCGACTGGCGCAAGACCGGGGATATCATCAACAGCCGGGTGGACGACAAGTGCCTCATCCTCAACTACATCACACCCCACGGCAAGTGGAACATCCACTCGACTTACAAGGACAACCACCGGATGCTCACCCTCTCCCGGGGCATGGACCCGGTCTGGATCAACGACAAGGACGCCGAGCGGGTCGGCATCAAGGACAACGACTGGGTCGAGGTCTACAACGACAACGGGGTGGTCGTCACCCGGGCCTGCGTCAGCGCCCGGATCCAGCCCGGCACCTGCCTCTACTACCACGCCGTCGAACGGACGGTGTACATCCCGAAGTCCCAGGAGCGGGGCCGGCGGGGCGGCGGCCACAACAGCGTGACGCGGACCCGCATTAACCCGGTGGAGCTGGCCGGCGGCTACGCCCAGTTCACCTACGGGTTCAACTACTGGGGCCCCATCGGCATCATGACCCGGGATACCCACGTCTGCATCCGGAAGCTGGAGAAGCTCGAGTGGTAGAAATGCCGGAGCGTCCGCCAGCCCCGAACCCTGACGGCCGGGTGCAGGGACACCGCCAGCCGGTCTTCCTGCTGACCGATATCGGTCAGCTCAGGCAGGCCGAGCAGGTGGTGACGAAGGGCAAGGTCGTGGCCATCTACTACATGCTGAAGGTGAACGGCATTCTGCGCCACGGGCGCTCGCCCCTCTGGAACGACCCGCCCCTGGAGTACCTGCACGGCTCGGGCCAGATCATCCCCGGGCTGGAGAAGGCCCTGGAGGGCCGGCGGGTCGGGGAGAGCTTTACGGTCGTCGTCCCGCCGGAGGAGGGCTACGGACCCCGCCGGCGGGAGCTCCAGCAGAAGGTGCCCCTGGAGGAACTGCGGGCGGCCCTGGGCCTGAAAAAGATTGAGGAGGGGCTGGTATTTCAGGGCCGGACCGAGGACGGCCGGGTCGAGACCTTCATGGTTACCGAGGTCCTTGAGGAGGAGGGGATGGCCCTGGTGGACGCCAACCATCCCCTCGCCGGGATGGAGCTGGTCTTTGAGGTCGACGTGGTCGGGATCCGGGAGCCGACCGAGGACGAGCTCAGACGGGGCTTCGTGGCTCCCCACCCGGCCGGGTCCGGCACCCACGGCCGGACGGGCTGGACCCACCGGCCGGGGGCCGACCTGAGCGACCGGGACGAGCTCGGCAATTTTGAAGACTGGGAGGAGGGTCACTGAGATGAACATCCGAGCGCAGGTTTCGATGGTCTTTCACCTGGACAAGTGCATCGGGTGCCACACCTGCAGCATCGCCTGCAAGAACATCTGGACCGACCGCAAGGGTGCCGAGTACATGTGGTGGAACAACGTCGAGACGAAGCCCGGCACCGGGTACCCGTTCAGGTGGGAGGACCAGGACCACTACCGGGGCGGCTGGGTGCTGGACGAGAAGCGCAACAAGCTCAGACTCAGGCTCCAGGGCAAGTTCGGCACCCTGGTGAACATCTTCTACAACCCCTACCTTCCGTCCCTGGACGACTACTACGAGCCGTGGACCTACGATTACCAGAACCTGTTTGATGCCCCGGAAGGCGACGACCAGCCGACGGCCCGGGCGATCTCGATGGTGACCGGCAAATACATCGATACCATCGAGTACGGGCCGAACTGGGATGACGACCTGGGGGGGTCCACCGTCTACGCGGCCAACGACCCCAACATTGACGACTGGACCGAAGAGGAGCGGATGCAGATGCGGGAGGTGATGCGGGTGGCCTTCTTCTACCTGCCCCGCATCTGCAACCACTGCCTGAACCCGGGCTGCGTGGCGGCCTGCCCGGCCGGGGCGATCTACAAGCGGGGCGAGGACGGCATCGTCCTCATCGGCCAGGACAAGTGCCGGGCCTGGCGGATGTGCATCTCCGGTTGCCCCTACAAGAAGGTTTACTTCAACTGGGCGACGGGCAAGTCCGAAAAGTGCATCCTCTGCTACCCCCGGCTTGAGACCGGTCAGCCGCCGGCCTGCTTCCACGCCTGCGTCGGCCGGATCCGCTACCTCGGGCTGGTCCTCTACGACGCCGACCGGATCGAGGAGGCGGCCAAGGCGCCCGACTACCAGCTGGTGGATGCCCAGCGGTCGGTCATCATGGACCCCTTCGACCCGGAGGTGGTTGCCAACGCCAAGGCGAACGGGGTCCCGGAGGCGATGATCGACGCCGCCCGGCGGTCGCCCGTCTACAAGTTCTTCAAGGAGTATCAGATCGCCCTGCCGCTGCACCCGGAGTTCCGGACCCTGCCGATGCTCTTCTACGTGCCGCCGCTGGGTCCGGTCCTGGGCCTGCGTAAGGGCCCGGCGGGCCTGTTCGACACGGTGGACGCCACCGAGGAGCGGCTCGAGCCGCTGATGGCGAGCCTGGAGAAGTCCCGGCTGCCCATCAAGTACTTCGCCAGGCTCTTTGCGGCCGGGAACGAGGAGATCATCCGGGACGTCTACCACAAGCTCATCGCCGTCCGCCTCTACAAGCGGGCCCAGACGGTGGGCGACGTCCCCGAGGGGGAGGTGGCCGAGGCCCTGCGGCTGGCCAACCTTACGCCGGAGAAGGCCGAGGGGATCTTCCGGCTGACGGCCCTACCCACCTTTGAGGAGCGGTTCGTGGTGCCGCCGCTGGCCCGGGAGGTGGCGGTGGAGGCGCAGTTCCCGCCGCTGGACCCGGTCTCCCGCAACTACCCGACCCGGAAGGGCGAGGTCGGCGTCGGGTTCCGGGTCGAGGCGGGCCGGAGGTGGTAGCTTCATGGCGGCTTCGGTTCCGGAGCTCCGCCGCCAGCTCCTGGGGCTCTTTGCCCGGCTGCTCGAGTACCCGGAGGCCGAGTCGGCGGCGGAAGCTCGGGCCTGCGAGGAGCTGCTGGCCGGGGCGGCCCCGGAGGCGGCCCGCTATCTCGCCGCCTTTCGCCGCTACCTGGAGCGGACGCCCATCGGCCGGGTGCAGGAGGCCTACACCGCCTTCTTCGACCTGAACCCGGTCTGCGCCCCGTACCTGGGCTACCAGCTCTTCGGCGAAAACTACCGCCGGAGTGTGCTTATGCTGGCCCTGGTGGACCGGTACCGGGCCCAGGGCTTTGAGTTCGACCGGTCGGAGCTGCCGGACCGGGTCTCGGTGGTGATGCGGTATGCGGCGGCGAGTGGGGATGATGACCTGGTAGTTGAGGGTCTCATCCCGGCGTTGCGGCGGATGACCGGGGTCGAGCAGGGCCCGCCCGTCGACGGCCAGGGGCCGGCCGGCGGGGGCTCGCCCCAGCTCGAGGGCCACAGCCACGGCGGACACCTGGAAGAGGGCGTCCTGCTGGAGATGACGGAGGGCAGCACGGCCGGGTCGGGGCGGCGGGCCTTTGAGGCCCTGCTCACGGGAATCCGGCTGGCCCTCGAGGCCCTGTGGTCGGCGGCGCCGGCTACGGTTCCGGCCGGACGGCCGCTGGAGGCCGGCGAAACCCAGCGCCAAAACGGCAACGGGAGGGTTGAAGAGGCATGAGCGACGTTCTGTTCTTCGTGGTCTGGCCGTACCTGGCCTTCGTCCTGGCGGTTCTGGGCAGCATTTACCGTTACTATTCGGACCGGTTCTCGTACTCCAGCTTCTCAGCCCAGGTACTGGAGAACCGGCTCCTCTTCTGGGGCAACGTCCTGTGGCATTACGGGGTGATCGTCGTCCTCATACCCCACGTCGTCGGGTTCCTGGTGCCTGACATCTGGGCGGCCCTCGTGGCCGACCCGGTCCGCCTCTACGTTATGGAAGTGGTTGGCTACATCGCGGCGGTGGCCGCCATAACCGGGCTCACCATCCTGCTGGTGCGCCGCACCACTAATGAACGAGTGAGGTCCGTTACCACTGCCATGGACTGGCTTGTGGTGGCGGCCCTGTGGGTCCAGATCGTCGTGGGCTTCTGGGTGGCCCTGGGCTACCGCTGGGGCTCCGAGTGGTACGCCCACACCATCGCCCCCTGGCTCTGGTCGCTGGTCACCCTGAACCCGAAGACCGAGTTCATCCGGGGCCTGCCGTTCCCGGTCCAGCTCCACGCGACGGTCGGCTTCCTGCTGGTCGCCCTCTTCCCCTTCAGCCGGCTCGTCCACATCATCGCCTGGCCGGTCACTTACCTTTGGCGGCCGTACCAGGTGGTGGTCTGGAATACGGTTCGACGGTACAGCCCAGCCAGGGGCCGCTAGAAAGCGGCCGTGGGGGGCGCCCCCGGAAACCTGCGGTTCTCCCCACGGGCCAGGCGTGCGGGCTCAGGTTCCGGGGGCGCTCCGGTTTCCACGGGACCCCGTCGGGTCCCGAACCGCCACCAGGAGGACGGCAGTAGATGGGGCCGCGACTGGCCCGCCCAATTGGGAGCCTTCACCCGGGTTGTTTTGCCCTGGTTATGGCCACCGGCATCGTCTCCATTGCCTGCCACCTGGCCGGCCTCGAGCCGGCGGCCTGGGTCCTCTTCCGGGTTAACGAGGTGGCCTACGTCCTCCTGTGGGCCCTTACCCTGGCCCGCTTGGTGGGCTTTACGCCCCGGCTACTGGCCGACTTTGCCGACCCGGCCCGGGGACCGGGCTTTCTTACAATGGTTGCGGGAACTTCGGTCCTGGGCCGCCAGCTCGTCCTGCTGGGTGGGGACGAGTCCGCCGGCCGGGTCCTCGGAGTCCTGGCGACCCTGCTCTGGGTAGTTATCCTTTACGGGTTCCTGGCGGCCGTCATTCTCCGGGCCGAAAAGCCCGAACCGGGCCGCTGGGTCAACGGAGCCTGGCTCCTGGCCGTCGTGGCGACCCAGTCGGTGCCCCTGGCCTGGATGGGAGTAGGCCGGCCCCTGTTCGAACCCGTAGAGCAGGTTGCCTTCCTCATGCTGGCCTTCCACCTGGCCGGTTATCTGCTTTATCTGGCCATAATCTGCCTGATTCTCCTGCAGTTCATCGGGTTCCGGGTCGAACCCGAACTTCTGACGCCCCCATACTGGATAAACATGGGGGCGATGGCCATCACCACCCTGACCGGCACGGTCCTGGTCAAACTGGCCCCCGATTCGGCCGTACTCGGGTCGGTTCGCCCGTTCCTGGAAGGGCTGACCGTGTTCGCCTGGTCCGTCGCCACCTGGTGGATTCCCCTGCTGGTCATCCTGTTCGCCTGGCGCCACCTGCCCGGCCGGGTCAGGCCCCGGTACGAGGCCCAGTACTGGTCAATGGTGTTCCCCCTGGGGATGTACTCGGTCTGCACCTACCAGCTCGGGCAGGTTACCGGGGTCGGCCTCGTCCAGCCGGTCTCCCAGGCCTTCGCCTACGCCGGCCTGCTGGCCTGGGCCGCCGGCTTCGCCGGCCTCCTGCACAGCATCCGGAGCCAGCTCACCGCATCCCCGGCACCGTGGGAAGCCGAGGTCCTTCGGGGCCTGCGGCAGTAGACCCCGGCCCCCATAGCCTGTATGGAAGCCGGCTGGAAGTTACGGTTTTTAAGAACTAAATAGATAACGCCATGAGCAAAACCAGATACATCGGGCAGTGTTCTTCAGCACGGCCAGTCAGGGTCTGGAAGCTCATTGGAAATGTTCGGTGGTATCCCAGGGTGGATTGTGATAAACGGAGCAGGAGATGCGGCGAGGACTTAGAAGCTTCGTCCGTTCGGGGCTCATCCTCCTTCCGTCCGCTTTCTTCCTGACCGCCTGCGCCCAGTCCGTCGGCCCGATGGACTGGCTGGGCCCGGTGGCGGGGGACCAGGCGGAGGCCCAGCAGAGGATTACCTGGTATCTCCTTTACCTCGGGGCGGCGGTGTTCGTGTTTGTGGAAGGCTGGCTCCTTTACAACATCATAAAGTTCCGCCGCCCGCTGGGGCCGGGGAGGCTCCCCCCCCCAGATTCACGGCCACCCAACGGTAGAAGTCCTCTGGACGGTGATCCCCACCCTGATCGTGGCCGCCATTGTCGTCCCGTCGGTTCCGGCGATCTTCTCCTTTGCCCACCCGCCTGATGAGGCCGGCGCCCTGCGGGTGGAGGTTGTGGGCCACCAGTGGTGGTGGGAGTTCAGGTATCCGAACATCGCGCCGGGCAGGACCATAACGGTGGCCAATGACCTGCGGATACCGGTGGGGCGGACCGTAATTGCGCAGCTGACCAGCGCCGACGTTATCCACAGCTTCTGGGTCCCCAAGCTTTCGGGCAAGGTCGACGTCATTCCCGGCCGTCAGGTGAACCAGATCTGGTTCAACGCCCGGGAGCCGGGGGAATATTACGGCTGGTGCGCCGAGTTCTGCGGCGTCCAGCACGCCCAGATGCGCTTCCGGGTGACGGCCGTCTCCCCGGCCGAGTTTGAGGCCTGGGTCAGGGCCAGGCTTTCGCCGCCCCCGGAGCCGAAGGAAGGCCTGGCCCGGCAGGGCTTTGAGCTGTTCGGCTCCCGGGGCTGCGGCGGCTGCCACACCATCGAAGGCACTCCTTATCAGGGTAAGGTCGGTCCGAACCTGACCAATATCGGCGAACGGCCCACCGTCGGGGCCGGAATTCTGCCCAACGACCCCGACGGCCAGGGCCTCTTCCGTTGGATTAAGGATCCCCAGGCCGTTAAGCCCCTCACGAAGATGCCGACCCTGGGTCTTTCCGATGACGACGTTCGGGCCATCGTGGCCTACTTAAAGACCTTGCGGTAGAAGGGGGAAGCTGAAGATGGCAACCTTAGGTCGAGCAGTTGGGGTTACGCCGAGGCCCAGCTTCTGGGCTTACTTGTGGTCGTGGATTACCACCGTTGACCACAAGCGCATCGGCATAATGTACGGGGTTACGACCTTTGCCTACCTGATCATCGGGGGCCTTGAGGCCCTTTTGATCAGGTTGCAACTGAGTCGCCCTGAAAACACGTTCCTGGACCCCGAGACGTATAACCAGATCTTCACCACACACGGGCTCACGATGATCTTCCTGGTGGTGATGGGCTTTAACGGCACCCTCTTCAACCTGGTTGTTCCCCTGCAGATCGGCGCCAGGGACGTGGCTTACCCGAGGCTCAATGCCTTCAGCTACTGGATGTTCCTCTTCGGCTCGCTGGTGCTGAACCTCGGCTGGCTCTGGGGCCACGCCCCGGATGTGGGCTGGTTCGGGTATGCACCCCTTACCGAGGTGAACATTAATCCCGGGCTCGGGCCTGACTTCTACGTGATGGGCCTTCAGGCCCTGGGGATTTCGTCGGTGGCCGCGGGGCTGAACTTCGTGGCCACGGTTATAAACCACCGGGCCCCCGGAATGAGCCTTTTCAGGATGCCGGTCTTTACCTGGATGGCCTTCATAACCTCGTTTTTGATGATCTTCGCCCTGCCGGTACTGGCCATCGCTTTGATTGAGGTGATGTTTGACCGGCTCTTCGGGACGAACTTCTTCAATCCCGCCGCGGGGGCCAATCCCATCCTCTGGCAACACCTCTTCTGGATCTTCGGCCATCCCGAGGTGTACATCCTGGTTCTGCCGGCAATGGGGGTCATCTCCGAGGTTTTGCCGGTTTTTTCCAGAAAGCCCCTGTTCGGTTACCCCTTTATCGTCTTCTCTGGGATTTTCATTGCGCTTTTGAGCTACGGGGTGTGGGCCCACCACATGTTCGCGACGGGTCTCGGCCCGGTGGCCAACACGGTCTTCGGAATAACCACCATGCTCATCGGGATACCCACCGGGGTGAAGATCTTCAACTGGCTGGCAACCCTCTGGCGGGGGGAGCTTAAGCTAAAGACGCCCATGCTCTTTGCCCTGGCCTTCATCGCCGTCTTCACAGTGGGCGGCATCTCCGGGGTGATGCATGCGACGGTGCCCAGCGACTACCAGCAGACGGACACCTATTTCGTCGTCGCCCACTTCCACTACGTGGTGGCCGGGATCGTCTTCGCCATCTTTGCCGGGATCTACTACTGGTGGCCCAAGTATACCAACCGGCTCCTGGACGAGGGTCTGGGGAAGCTCCACTTCTGGCTCTTCTTCCTGGGCTTCAACCTGACCTTCGGGCCGATGCACCTGCTGGGTCTGTGGGGGATGCCCCGGCGCCAGTACACCTACCCGGCGGGCCTCGGCTGGGACTTCTGGAACGCCTTCGAGAGCGCCTCAGCCTTCCTGATGGCCCTGGGAACCCTGGTCTTCGTCATAAACGCCGTCAAGAGCCTGAGGTCCGGGGCACCGGCCGGGAATGACCCCTGGGACGGCCGAACCCTGGAGTGGATGATCCCTTCGCCCCCGCCGGCCTACAACTTCGCCGAGATACCGGCGGTAAGCCACCGGGACGAGTTCTGGGCCAGGAAGTACGGCGCCCACGGGGAGCGGGCCCAGGCTCCGGCGGCCTCCCGCCGGCCGCTGTCCGGCCATAATCCCGGGGACGGGGATGGATACGCTTCCGACAACCCCGGGCACGGCGACGGCCACGGGACCCACATCCACCTGCCCAACCCCTCGTATTACCCGCTGATTGTGGCCTTCGGGATTGCGCTGGGGATGTTCGGGGCGGTGATGCTGAGGCCGGTCGAGGTCGGCGGCCTCGGGCCCCTGGGCTGGGCCCTCGTCGGCCTCGGGGCCCTGATAACCGTGTTCGGTTCGTACGGCTGGTCTTTCGAACCCGCAGGATAAGGAGTTTGGCCCATGGCCCACGTCCACGGGGCGGCAGAGCACTACACAAGTACGGGGATACACCCCTCGAAGCTCCTCATGTGGCTCTTTCTGGGCTCGGACTGCTTCTTCTTCGGCAGCCTGATTGCCACCTATCAGGCCTACCGGGGCCAGAGCCTGACCGGGCCGCACCCCCACGAGATTTTTAATATCCCGTACACGTCCATCAGCGCCTTCGTTCTCCTCATGAGCAGCCTGACCATGGCCCTGGCGGTGAACAGCATCCGACTCGGGAACATGCCGGCCACCCGCATCTGGCTGCTGCTTACCGCCATGCTGGGCTCAATCTTTGTCGGGGGCCAGGTCTTCGAGTTCACCACCTTCGTCCACAAGGGGCTCACCCTGGAAGTGAACCTCTTTGGGACGACCTTCTTCGTGCTTACGGGCTTTCACGGGACCCACGTAACCGTCGGCATACTTATCCTGCTTTCGCTACTTTTCGCCTCCCTTCTGGGGAGGCTGACCCCGCGGCAGGCCCTCACGGTGGAGGTTGCGGGCCTCTACTGGCACTTCGTGGACATCGTCTGGGTCGTGATTTTCACGGTAGTCTACCTTTTGCCGTACTAAAGGGGGTATCGGGCTGATGGCCAGGACCGAACACAAAAAGAAGCCGGACCCGCCTGCGGAGGTCGGGTCGGAGCTCCACGACCTTACGGTGACATATATCCAGGTGGCGGTGGTGCTGGCGGTGGTGACCCTGCTGGAGGTGGCCACCTACTACGTGGCCCTGGCCCGGGGCCTCACCATCAGTGTGCTCCTGGTGCTTTCGGCGATAAAGTTTGCCCTCGTCGTGCTTTACTTCATGCACCTGAAATTTGACAACAGGATACTGGCGTTTGTCTTCAGCGGCCCCCTGCTCATGATGATAGCCGTCGGCATTGCGATAATGGCCCTGTTCGGGACGCTACTCTACCCGGGCCCGATATGGTGATCGGCGGGGTATTCGTTCCCTGGACTTTAAACTACGGCTTCCTGGCCCAGGTCCTGCTGGTGGCCGGGGCCTACCTGGCCTATGTGGGGCCGCTGAGGCGCCGCCTCGCCGGCCCGGACCTTCTCTGGGTCTATCCGGTATCCTCAAGGCATGTAGCCTGCTTTCTCGGCGGCCTCTCTACGATTCTGCTCTTTGAAGGAACCCCGCTGGCGGAGCTTGCGGCCAGGTATTCTTTCGCGGTGCATATGGCCCAGCACCTGGTGTTCACCCTGGTGACGCCGGTGCTCCTGCTGCTGGGGATCCCCCCGTGGGTTGTGAGGCGGCTGGTGAGCCGCCTTTACCGGCTCCTCGGCCGGCCGGCCTGGCTGAAGGGGCTGCTGAGGGTGGTCCTTCACCCCCTGGTGGGCTTCGGCCTTTTCAGCGCCGGCCTGGTCTTCTGGCACATCCCCCGCTATTACGGCCTGGTCCACGAGAACGGGTTTTACCACCAGCTTGAGCACCTAACCTTCCTGGGGACGGCGTTACTTGTCTGGTGGCCGATTTTGGGCCCCCTGCCGGAGCTGAGGCTTCCCTGGCTTCTGAGGCTGGGTTATCTTTTCTTTCTCGGGATTATTCCGGGCGTCATCGGCGCCTTTATCACCTTCTCCGATGGGCTCATTTACGCCTACTACGGGACGACACCGAAGCCCTTTGGGCTTGACCCCCTGACGGACCAGCTGATCGGCGGGCTCCTGATGAAGGTCGTCGGGAGCATACCGGTGTGGGCGGTGGCGGCCGTGGATTTCTTCGTGACCTTTGACCGGGAAGAGAAGGGGGTGCCTGAGCTGTGAGAAAGAAGCTGTTGCTGGGCCTCGGGGTTCCCTTTGCGGCGGCGGTAGTAACGTTCATCTGGGTCTTCGGCTTATCCCGAATCCTTCTGGCCCTGGGCGAGGAGGGCGGGGCCGTGCCCTTCGCCCTGGCCCTGGCCCTTTTGATCCTGATAGTCGGGGGCTACTTCGGCCTTAAGGCCAGCCGGGCGCCCGCACGGACGACCTACCGGAGACGCCGTTAGGGGGTCGAGCCGCCGGTCGGCGGGGGTGACCGGCGGGCATTCAGCCGGCAGTAAAGGGGAGGAGGTGCCATGCCGGAGGTAGCAGTAAAGGAGATTCAGGCGGCACCGGGCGATGCCCTCACGCCGTATGAGCTCACGGCGGCCGTCATCGAGGCCGCCGAGCGGAAGGCCGGGCTGGGCGTGGCCCCAATGGTGGTCCGCGGCATCCTGAGCGCCGCCTTTCTCGGGGCGGCAACCCTCCTGGCGGCGACCATCTGGGCCCAGGGCCTGCCGCGGGTCGCCGGGGCCCTGGCCTTCCCCGTCGGGTTCTGCATTATGGCCCTCCTCGGCCTGGAGCTGGCAACCGGAAACTTCGCCCTGCTCCCGGCCGGCTGGTATGCCGGCCGGGTGATGGGCGGGCAGCTCCTCCGCAACTGGTGGTGGGTGTACCTGGGCAACCTCATCGGCGGGGTTGGGTTCGCCGTGCTGGCGGTCGCCGCCCTGACCGGCTGGTGGGACCACGACGCCGGGCCGGTGGGGGAGCAGCTGCGCCAGCTGGCCCTGGCGAAAACCGTAGCCTACGCCGAGCTGGGCTGGCGGGGCTGGCTCACCGCCCTGACCAAGGGAATCCTGGCCAACTGGCTCGTGACCGTTGGGGCAGTCCTCGGCTTTGCCTCCAGGTCAACCGTCGGAAAGATCGCGGCCATCTGGCTGCCCATCTTCACCTTTTTTGGCCTGGGCTATGAACATTCGGTCGTCAACATGTTTGTGATGCCGGCCGGGATGCTTGCCGGAGCCCCCATTACCCTGGACACCTGGTGGCAGTGGAATCAGGTTCCGGCAACCCTTGGAAACATCATCGGCGGGGCGGTTCTGACGGGTCTGGCCCTGGCCTGGAGCTACGGCCGGAAAGGCTGAACAGCCGGAAGCGAATTGGAAGCTATCCAGAATAGTTTAGGTCCGGGGGTATCGGACGGCTTCCCCAATGATGAGGCCGACCGGGTCCGGCCGAGGGTTTCGGGTTGAAGGGAGTTAAAAGATGGCTGGTAACGGTTCCGCCCCGCTTGTTGACCCGTTTAACCGGCGGATAACGTACCTGCGGATATCGGTCACCGACCGGTGCAACTTGCGGTGCCGCTACTGCATGCCCGACATCCACATCAGGTTTCTGCCCAGGGAAAAGATCCTGTCCTTCGAGGAGATCGAGGCCATCGTCCGGGTCATGGCCCGCCTGGGCGTAAGGAGCTTAAGGCTTACCGGCGGCGAACCCACCGTCCGCACCGGCATCGTCGAGCTGGTCGCCCGCCTCAAGGCCGTCCCCGGCATCGAAGAGGTCGCCATGACCACCAACGGCATGCTCCTGTCAAAGCTTGCCGGACCCCTAAAGGCCGCCGGCCTCGACCGCATCAACATAAGCTTGGACACCCTGAAGCCCGAACGGTTTAAGTTCATCACCCAGTTCGGGGATTTTGACGCCGTCTGGAACGGCATCCTAGCCGCCGAAGCGGCCGGCCTTGAGCCGATAAAGCTTAACGCCGTGGTCATGCGGGGCGTAAACGACGACGAGGTCGTGGACCTGGCGGCCCTGACCTTGGAGCACCCCTGGCACGTGCGCTTTATCGAGTGGATGCCCTTCGGCGAGGACGGGGCCGAGGTCTACCGCATCGACGGGATTTCCAACGCCTTCATGCCCCTTACGAAGGTCAAGGCCCGGCTTGAGGAGGTCTTTGGGCCCCTGGAGCCGGCCGACGACGGGGTCCGGGGCAACGGCCCGGCTAAAAACTTCAAAATTCGGGGGGCGAAGGCGACCATCGGGTTTATCCGGCCGATAACCGAGGAGCATTTCTGTGCCCGGTGCAACAAGGTCAGGCTTACGGCTGACGGCAAGCTAAGGCTCTGTCTGCTTACGGACCACGAAATCGACCTGATGGGGCCGCTGCGGACCGGGCTTGACGAGGCCGGGCTTGAGGCCCTCCTGCGGGCGGCCATCCAGACCAAGCCCGAGCGCCACCTGGTAAACGAGGGCATCATCCCCAACCTGAGAAGGATGATCCAGATCGGCGGATAGGCCCGGGTCCCCGGGGAACTGCGGGCAGGCTTAATAGCCGGGCGAACTCTGAGGCGCTATCGGCGGCGGTGGGGTCCGGCCGGACTCACCGGCGGTCTCCACCGCGTCGGTGGGAAGGAGTCGGGGTCAGGCGGGCTCCCCCCTGCTGTTTGTAAGGGCCCCGACTCCTTCGCCTTTTTTAGACAAGCGGTCCCGGAGCCCCACCCTACGGCCGGGAGTCAGAGCCGTCGGGGTAAGGCGACGCCTGAATCTTCTGGAGGAGCTCCTGAGTTTCGGGGAGGGGGCTAAGCCCGAGCTTTTCGCTGAGAATCCGGGCACAGGTCTGATACTGGCGGACCGCCTCGGCCCGCCGCCCGGTAGCCCAGAGGGCATACATCAGTTTGCTGTGGAGGTCTTCCCGGACCGGGTCCAGCTCGAGTGCCCGGCGAAGGTAACGGATCGCCTCCTCCCAGTTTGCGGTCCGGGCGCACATTTCGGCGAGCCGAACGAGGGCATCAACGCACATCTCCCGGAGACGCTCCCGCTCGTGCCAGCACCAGTCGGCGTAGGGCTCGTCTTCGAAGTAGTCGCCCCGGTAGAGCTCGACCGCCTGCTGGTAGGCGGCCATTGCCTGTTCCCAGTCGCCCCTGGCTTCGGCCCACCGACCCTGTTCGCAGAGCCTGGCGAACTCCCGGGCGTCGATGAAGGCCCCCGACTGGATGTTGAAATAATAGCGGTCGCCGTCATTGCAGACGTAGGTCCAGCGCTGGTCCCGGCCGCCGGGCTCAATCAGCGTCCGCAGTTCGTGGACCAGAACGTGAAACTGGCTCGCCTTGGTTTCGGGGTCGGCCCCGGGCCAGAGCAGCTCGATGAGGGCCTCCTTTGGCTGTGGGCGGCCGTTATAGGCCAGCAGAATCTTCAACAGGGTGACCGCCTTCTTGCGGGAGACCATCGCCGGGGTTATCAGTTTGCCGTCGATAACCAGCTCAAAGGGGCCTAGGCACCGCACCTCAAGCCGGGCCGACGCCCGGCCGTTCCCACCGTTCGGGTGGCCCCCCGATGTTCCGGCCAGGACCAGGGTACCCGACCCCTCCGGGCTAACCAGGGTTCGAGCCGGCAGCCGGGCCAGCCCCACGCCTGAGCCCCGCCGCGTCAACCAGGGCCTGAGCAGGCACAGGCTCTCGGTTACGGCCGCGGCAAAGTGTTCCAGGGCCCCGAACATGCCTTCGGGCGGGAACTGCTTTCTGCCGCCGTAGTAGAGTAAAACCACCCCCATAAGGCCCTCGTTGGCCAGGAGGGGTATCCAGCACCACGCGCCCCCGGCCGAGACCCTGGTTTGCCAGGACCTGGGCAGGCCCACCGGAACCGGCAGGGCGGGCTGGAGCAGTTCTTTAACCGCCGGCTCGACCGGTGCCGCAAGGGCTTCCGCCAGGCCGTGCCGGGCCACGAGGCCCTCCCCGACCAGGTACAGTTCCCCGCCGTCGGCGCCGGCCAGCTGGACCATCTCGACGAGAAGCCACTCCAGGGCCCGGCGGAGGTCCGGCTCCCCGCCGAAGACCACCCGGTTGAACTGGTCCCGGGCCGACTCCCGAAATTCGGCCAGGGTGGCATCGACCTTAAGCCCGAGAGAAGAGCTCACCCAGCCCAGGAGCCGGAGGACCCGCCCGAAATTTACCTGCCGCTCCAGGAAGGATACCCCAATGGTGCCGACGATTTTGCCGCTTGCCCCGATGAGGGGCACACTCACGTAAGACTGCAGGCCCGACTGCCGCAGGCGGGACCGCAGAACGTAAGGCTGTTCGGGCAAGCGGTCAGTGCACACCGGCTGCCGTGCGAGGAGGGTCACACCCGGGAACCCCTCGCCGGGCGCAAACCGGGTCATCTGGGTGAAGGCCGGGTGAAACTGGCCCTGATGGCTGACGAACACCACGCTGCGCCCCCCCGGCTCGACGACCCAGACCTCGCCCGCCTCGGCCCCGGTAACCCTGAGCAGGAAGTTCAGGGCCTGGTCAACGCTCTTCTGGAAGGAGGCGGCCGGCACCTGACTGGAGAGGGCGGACGTTACGGCGAGGTCATGGATCACCTCGGACGACCGGTGGGCCGCGGGCCGCAGTCTCCCGAGGGTGCCGCCGGGCGGGTCAGGCAGGGCGAAGAGCTGACAGGTTACCCGGAGAAGCCCGCCGTCGCGGGTCCGAACAACCAGGGGCGAGCTGGTAGCCGGCAGGCCGAGGCGCAGGGCGCGATGCACCGGGCAGTTCGGCCCGCAAACGGGCCGGCCCCGCTCATCGAGGCCGCCGACAACCTGGTAGCACGCCTGCCCGAGGGCCTCGGCCCGGGAGATGCCCAGCAGGGACTCAGCCCCCTCGTCCCACTCCACCACGCGGAGGTCCCGGTCGACGGCAAACCAGCCCTCGATCTCCCGGCTGCCGCTCGCCTTCTCCGCCGGAGCCCTGCCGCCCGGTGCGTCTGCACCCATTGCGACCTTGCGGCCCGGTTCGCCCGCCGGGCCTACCTCCCTGATACAGGCCTTACCCCCACACCCTTCCACCCCACTTCCATCATACTTCCACCGGCCCAGAATGTACAATCTGTGCCCACCGGCCAGGGTACACCATTCTGATTTGTACGGCGTTTGTATTATTTCGTAGAACCCATGCGGGCGAGATTTCTGGTGGGCAGCGGCCCGGCGAGGTTTGTTATCCTGATGCCGGGGTTTCTCCTGGCCCTTGCCCTAACGTCAGGTAATTCGCCGGCGGCCGGGAGCGCAGAGGGACCCCAGGTTGATGCCCGCATTGAGATTGTTTGGCCCCACGACGGCCGGGGCCAGCCCGCTCCCCTCGAGACGGCCCGCTTTGTCAACGTCGAAGCTTACGTCTTTCAGCGGGGAACCCTCAACCCGGTGGCCTGCAACTTCCCGAACCGGGTAATCCTCCGGTGGACGGTGCTCAGTCTCACTTCGGGCGGGTTTCTCGGTAGCAGTCTCATCCCGGCTCAGGATTACTGGCAGAACCTTTCCGGGGTTGCGGGCGAGCGGGTGATAAGGACGGCCGCCGGCCGGACCTTTCCGGCCTGGGTCTTCAACAACGTGCCGGTACCGCCCCCGACGGAGTTCACGGCCAGGGCCATTACCCGCATCACCTATTTCTTCGTCGAGGTTGAGGGCGCCGATGCCCGCACCAGCGTCTGGGCCCACGGCGACCGGGCGCTGACCCAACTGCCCTACCAGCGGCTTGTCTGGGGCATTGACGAACGGCCCCCGCAGGCGGTGGATGCCCTCATCCAGGTGGTCTGGCCCCACGATGAGGCCGGGCAGGTCCAGGACGTGGCCGCGGCGCCCCTGGTGAATATTGGGGTCGACCTCTTCCACCACCCGGTGGCCGGACCCGGCGACCCGGTTTCCGTCGGGTTCGGGTTTGACCGGCCGGTCTGGCTCCTCCGGGCCCTGAATAACGGCTACCTGGAGCCCGTAAAGACCGGCGAAAAGGTTCGAACGACAAATCCCCTGGCCGGAACGGCGAGCTGGCCGCGCTGGGTGTTCAACGACGTCGACGTTTCGGCCGCCCGGGACCCGGCCAATAAGCTTTACTTTGCGGTCAGGGTGGACGGGGTTCCAACCCACACGACCATCTGGGCCCACGGGGCTGACCCCCGTACATACCTCCCCGAGAAAGACCTCCCGGCCGCGAGCTGTCCCTAGGCCAGGCGGCCTATTCGCCAGCCTGCCGGCGCCAAACCTCCAGGGCGGGCAGGTGCTCTTCGTAGTGCTGCCAGGTGTTTTCGGCGATGAGCCGCCAGAGGGGCCGGCCCCGAAGCTGTTTGAAGTGACGGGGGTCATTAAGCTCCTGCTCGGAAAGGAGGCTTATCCGGTTGATGAGCTGGCGGTAGCTTCCTTCCAGGTCAGCCAGAACTTTCTCCAGCGGCCAGTCTTTTAACTCCGCGTAGAGGCGGGCGTTAAGTTCAGCCAGCTTCTGCGGGTCCAGGCGGCCGTAAAGGAGGGGCTGGCCCCGCTCCAGCCTGAAAAGGTTTGTCACGGTGATGCTCTGCCAGGCGGCGATGTGGGCCAGCAGGTCCTTAACCGTCCAGCCGTCAAAGACCGGGTCCGTACCCAGCCGGACCGGGTCGACCCCGGCGATAAGCCTCCGGATCCGCTCATAGCCTTCGGTTATGCGCCGGATAAGCTCGTCACGAGTCACCGGCCAGGCTCCCTTCAGGCCCGGCCGAAGGCCGAGGCCAGGTACTGGCTGGGGAGCCGCCGGAAGATGTGGCGGCCGTGGGGGCAGGTTGAAACCAGCTCGGCCGATTCCAACCGGTCGATGAGGTCCTGCATATCCCGCTCGGTGAGGGGGTCGCCGGCCTTGACCGCCCGCCGGCAGGCGAGCCGGGCCGCCAGCCGGTGCTCCCAGGACCCGGCGGCGCCGCCTTCGGCGGCGGCCGAGATGGCGGCAACCGCCTCCTTAAAAAGGGCCGTCGGGTCGGCCGACCCGGCAAAGAGGGCGGGAACGCCCCGGACGAGGACGGCGTCGGGACCGAAGTTTTCGAAGATAAAGCCGGCCGCCTCGAGCTTTAACCGGGCGTCGGGGGCGGCAAGCAGGGCCGCCTCGTGGACCGCAAGCTCCACCGCCACCGGGTCCAGCAGACCCTGGGTCTCGACCTGGCCGGCGGCCAGGGCCCGGCGGAAGGCGTCATAGAGGACCCGCTCGTGGACCACGTGCTGGTCAAAAACGTAGAGGCCGTCGGGACCCTCGGCCAGGATGAATTTGCCCTCGAACTGGCCGATCACCCGGAGCCTGGGCAGGCGGCCCGGCCCATCCGGGTGGGATGCGGCCGGCTCCAGCCCGAACGCCAGCTGGGCCCCGTCCGCCGCCCCGGCAAGCTCCAGGTCCGGGACGTAACCCTGGGCCTTTAACGCCTCCCGGACCGTCTGCCGGAGGGCGGTAAGGACTTCGTTTTCGTAGACGAACCGGACCTCTAACTTGGCCGGATGGACGTTGACATCGACCTCGGACGGGTCCAGGAGCAGATTTATAACCCCGACCGGGTGGCGGCCGGCCGGAATCACCCCGACGTAGGCGGCCTCAAAGGCCGCGTAAAGCCGCCGGTTCTGAACCCACCGCCGGTTGACAAAGACAGCCAGCTCATTCCGGGTCGGCCGGTGCAGGGCCGGGGGACCGACCAGACCCGTTACGGCCAGCCGCCCCGGCTCGACAACCCGCCCGGCCTCAATAAGCTGACGGGCCACCGAATCGCCCCAGACCTCGGCCGCGGCTGACCGCAACTGGCCGTCCCCGGCGGTCTGGAGCCGGACCCGGCCCTCCGAGAGGAATTTAAACTCGACCTCCGGGTAGGCGAGGGCAAACCGGCCGACAACCTGAGCCACCTCCGCGGCCTCGACCCTGGGGTCCCGCAAAAAGCGCCGGCGGGCCGGGAGATGAGCAAAAAGGTTCCGGACGGTGACAACCGTACCGGGGGCGGCCGGCCGGCTCCCCTCCTCCAGCACATTCCCGGCCGCCAACCGGATAAACCTTCCGGCCGGGTCGGACCTGGTCCGGCTGATGAGGGTAACGTCGGCGGCCTGGGCGATGGCGGCCAGGGCCTCGCCCCGGAAGCCGAGGGTAACGATCCGGCCCAGGTCGGCTGCCGTCGGCCGGGAGCCGACGGCAAGCTTGCTGGTGGCGTGGCGCTGAAAAGCCAGCCGGACTTCGTCGGCGGGAATGCCCGTCCCGTCGTCCTTAACCCGGATGAGGTCGACCCCGCCCCGCCGGATTTCGACCTCGATGCGGGTCGCCCCGGCGTCGAGGGCGTTTTCGATGAGCTCTTTGACGACGGCCGCCGGCGAAGTCACTACCTCGCCGGCGGCGATGCGGGCGACAACTTCCGGCGGGAGAATACGAATACCCATCGGGAAGATTATATCCCCGTGACGGCCGTATAATCTTACCAGGCCCATGCCCGAACTTGAGCGGTGCTGAAGCGGCTTGCGGCCCTCCTGGCCGTCCTCGTGGCCGTTCTGGTTGGCCCGCCCCCGGCCGAACCGGCCCGCCCCGGCCTGGCCCCCGGCGAGTTTCGGCCCGGGGAAGTGCTGGTCAAATTCCGGCCCGGCCGGGCCCCGACGGCCCTCGGCGAACTTGGGCCGGGCATCCAGGGTGTCGAGGAGCTTCCCCGCCTGAGCCTCCACCGGCTCCGGGTCCCGCCGGGGCAGGAGCAGGAGTTCATTGAGCGACTCCGGCGCCGGCCCGACGTTGAGTACGCCCAGCCGAACTACGTCTACCGGGCCTTCTTTACCCCCAACGACCCTTACTTCGAGTCCCAGTGGAACCTCCCGGCCGTCCACGCCCCCGAGGCCTGGGATATTACCCAGGGGTCGGCCGCCGTAAAGGTGGGGGTGGTGGACACCGGGGTCGACTGCGGCCACCCGGACCTCCAGGACCAGTGCGCCGCCCAGGCTAATTATGTCAACTATTACCCCGGCCCAACTCAGGACGACAACGGCCACGGGACCCACGTGGCCGGGATCATCGCGGCCAGGACCAACAACGGCGTCGGGGTGGCCGGGGTGGCGCCGGGGGTAAAACTTGTCGCCTTGAAGGCCCTGGACAGTACCGGCTCGGGCGATACGACAACCGTAGCCCAGGCCATCCGTGACGCCGCCCTCGCTTTTGGGGCCCGGGTTATAAACCTGAGCCTGGGCGGCACCGATTATGACCAGGTTCTTAAAGACGCTGTTGATGCCGCCTACGCCAGGGGAGCCGTTATTGTCGCTGCCGCGGGTAATTGCCGACCGAGCTGTAACAGCGTTATATACCCCGCCGCGTTCGACCACGTGATTGCGGTCGGGGCGGTGGACAGTTCCCTCCAGCGGGCCTGGTTCTCCAACTACGGGAGCTACATCGACCTGGCGGCGCCGGGCGTAAACATCTTGAGCACCTATCCGGGCGGTTCATACGCCCCGGGCTCGGGCACCTCGATGGCCGCGCCCCACGTGAGCGCGGCGGCCGCCCTGGTCCTTTCCCTCCGGTGCGACCTGGGGCCGGACGCGGTCGCATCAATTCTCTTCCAGACCGCCGACGACCTGGGAAGTCCGGGGCGGGACCAGTACTTTGGATACGGGCTGGTCAACGCCTACCGGGCCGTGCGGGCCGTTGCCCCCGCTCCCCCGCCAGCCCCGGCCGGCCCGTTTCGGCTTTACTTTCCCCTGGTCGCCTCAACCCGTCCCTGCTGAGGGTCCGGGCCGGGGGTTGACACGGCCGGGCGGCCCGGAATATAAGGCGGAGGGGAGGGTCTGATGTTTCTGCGGCCGATTACCACCGCTTACCGGCAGGCCGGGCGCTACCGGGAAGTCGCCAACGTCCTCTTCCGCCACGGGTTCGGCTACCTGGTCGACCAGGTCGGCCTCGACCACCTGGTTCCCTGGCGCCGCCGGCTCTTCGGCCGGTCCCCCGACGGGGTCGCCCACCTGACGCCCGCAGAGCGGGTCCGGCTCGTCCTGGAGGAGCTCGGGCCGACGGCCATCAAGCTGGGCCAGTTCCTGAGCGCCCGTCGGGACCTGATTCCGCCGGCCCTGGCCCGGGAGCTGGAAAAACTTCAGGATGAGGTCCCCCCGGTGGATTTCGAGCAGGTCCGGCCGGTTGTCGAGGCCGAGCTTGGGGCGCCCCTGGAGGAGCTCTTTGCCGCCTTCGACCCGAAGCCCCTGGCCGCCGCCTCCCTCGCCCAGGTCCATCCGGCCACCCTGCCCGACGGCCGTCCGGTAGTGGTCAAGGTCCAGCGGCCCGGCATCGAGGAGCGGATTGAGGCCGACCTGGCGATCCTGCACGACCTGGCGGCCCTCCTGGAGCGGCGAACGGAGCTCGGGAAAATTTACGCCCTGACCGAGGTGGCCGAGGAGTTCGCCCACACCATCCGGGCCGAGCTGGATTTTCGCCTTGAGGGCCACCACGCCGACCGGTTTCGGGAAAACTTTGCCGGCGACGACCGGGTGCACATTCCCGAGGTCATCTGGTCCCACACCGGCCGCCAGGTGCTGACGCTGGAGCGGGTCTACGGGGTCAAAATCACCGACGTGGCCGGTCTGCGGGCCGCCGGCCACGACCCGACCGCCGTTGCCCAGCGGATTGCCGAAGCGATTCTGACCCAGGTCTTCGACCACGGCTTCTTCCACGCCGACCCCCACCCCGGAAATATCTTTGTCAGCCCGGAGGGCCGCATCACCTTCATGGACTTCGGCATCGTCGGCTACGTGGACCCCAAACTGCGGGAAGAGCTGGCGGAGCTGGCCATCGCCCTGGTCCGGCACGACGTGGACGAGCTGGTCCGGCGCCTGGTTGAGCTGAGCTTCGTTTCACGCCGGATCGATATCCACCGGCTTCGTTATGAGGCCGCCCGGCTGCTGCGGCGGTACTACGCGGTGCCCATTCGAGACATCCGGCTTCGGCATTCTTTTGAAGAATTTCTAAGCCTGGCTCACCGGTTCCATTTGCGGCTGCCGCCGGACCTGACCCTTCTGGCCAAGACCCTGATGACGACCGAAGGGATTTTAATAACGCTTAATCCGTCGGTGAGCGTCGCGGATATCGCTGAACCCTTTGCCCGCCGGCTGATGGCGGAGCAGGCTTCCCCCGACCGGCTTTTGCGCCAGCTTGTAAGCACGGTGAGCGACCTGGCGGTCAATGCCGCCGCCCTGCCCCGCCGGTTAAATACGGTCCTGGGCCAGGCCGCGACCGGGGAGCTTTCGGTCCGGATTGAGCGGGCCGAGGCCGAGGTTTCGACCGGTGCCCTGGAGCCGGCGGCCAACCGGCTTGCGCTGGCGCTGGTGGCGATGGCCGTGACCATCGGGGCCGTGGTGCTCCTCCAGAACGGGCCGGGCCCCCGGGTATTCGACGTCTCGGTTCTCGGCCTGCTGACGGCCGCCTTTGCGGTGTTTCTGACCCTGACCCTGCTCTTTGCGGTCCTGCGAACCGGCAAACTCTAGCCGCCCGGTTCAGGGGTGCTATAATTTAAACAGCTGTTGGACCAGACGGAGGTAAAGCGCTTAATGGCAACTGCCCTGATCAGTGAGGTGAACGACTCGAACTTCGAGCAGGTCGTCTTGAAGAGCGATAAGCCGGTGGTCGTCGATTTCTGGGCACCCTGGTGCCAGCCCTGCCGGATCATCGCCCCCATCGTCGAGGAGCTGGCGCAGGAGTACAACGGCAAGGTGGTCTTTGCCAAGCTGAACACCGACGAGAACATGCAGACGACGATGCGGTTCGGCATCCGGGGAATCCCGACCCTGCTCATCTTCAAGAACGGGCAGGAAGTGGGCCGTATCGTCGGGGCCCGGCCGAAGCGGGACCTCAAGAACGAGATCGAGCGGGTACTTTCCGCCTGACCCGAAAAGCCCGAATGACCTGCCGACCGGGCCGGCACGCGCCGGCCCGGCGCTTTTTCTTACCCAGATAGCGCCTGCCGCAGGGCCGTAAGCAGGTCCGCCTCATCTTCGGGCAGGACCGTCCGGGGGTCAAGCAGGAGCCGCCCGGCCTCCACCCGGCCCACCACCGCCGGCGACCCGAGCCGCAACCGCCGGGCCAGTCCGACAACGTCCCCATCCCGGGGCCGGACGGCCAGGGCGAAGGAGGGCAGCGTCTCGCCCGGCAGGCTCCCGCCCCCGACCGCCGACTCCACGGCCACGATGTCCAGTTGGGCCAGGCCCGCGACCCGTTCGGCCCAGGCGGCCGCCCGGGCCCGGACCTCGTCGGCGGGCCGGGCGACCATCCACCAGACGGGGATTTCCGTCAGGGCCTCGTCCTTGAGATAGTGAAGCAGGGTTGCCGCCAGGGCCGCCAGGCAGAGCTTATCAATCCGCACCGCCCGGGCGAGGGGGTGGCGGCGCAGCCGTTCCACCAGCTCCCGGCGGCCGACGACTATCCCGGCCTGGGGCCCGCCCAGGAGCTTGTCCCCGGAGAAGAAGACCAGGTCGGCCCCGGCCGCAATGCTCTCCTGAACCAGGGGCTCTTTTGCCAGGCCGAATCGGGTGGTGTCGATGAGACAGCCGCTGCCAAGGTCGTCCAGGAGCAGGATACCCCGGCCGTGGGCCAGCCCGGTCAGCTCCGCCACGTCGGGCTCGGTGGTGAACCCGACAATTCGAAAGTTGCTCCGGTGGACCCGCAGGATGGCGGCCGTGTCGGGGCCGACCGCGGCCTCATAGTCCCGCAGGTATGTTCGGTTGGTCGTTCCGACCTCGACAAGCCGCGCCCCGGACTGCCGCAGGACATCCGGAATCCGGAAGCCGCCGCCGATCTCCACCGCCTGTCCCCGGGAAACAATCACTTCCCGACCCTGGGCCAGGGCCGTAAGGCCGAGGAGCACCGCCGCCGCGTTGTTATTCACCGCAAAGCCCGCCTCGGCCCCGGTAACCTGACAGAGCAGTTCCTCCAGGTGGGTGTGGCGGTGGCCCCGCTCACCGGTTTCCAGGTCGAACTCCAGGTTGGAATAGCCCCGGGCAACCGCCTCGATGGCGGCCCGGGCGGCCCGGCTGAGGGGCGCCCGGCCCAGATTTGTGTGGATAATGACGCCCGTGGCGTTAACGACCCGCCGGAGCGAGAGGACCAGAAGGCCCAGGCCCCGCCGGATGATGCGGCCGACCAGGGCCTCGTAGTCCGGAGCCGGCGCCCCGGCGGCGATGGCCGCCCGGGCGGCCGCCAGCTCCGCCCGGACCAGTTCAACCACCCGGTGGCGGGGAAGGTCGGCCAGCTCGGCCAGGACCCGGGGGTCGGCGGCAAGCCGGTCGACGCTTGGTAGACTTCGGAAGGCGGTTTCAGCCATACTTGAAGGGCAAAGCGCCAGTCAAATGATACTCCAGGCCTGCCGGATGGAGGTAACATAAGTGGCTGCAAAAGTGCGGGTCCTTGTCGCCGTCGATGGGTCGAAGCATTCGGAGGCGGCAGTCGAATTCCTGCGGGCCCTCAAGCCGGGGCCGGAAACGGAGTTCATTGTCCTCACCGTTATTGAACCGGTCCGGACCGTCTACGCGGCCGGCGACCCCCTGCTGGGCCCCGAGGTGTACCGTCTGATGGAGGAGTATCTTGCGGCCCAGGAGGCTGAGGCCAAAGGGTATGCGGGTCAGGTTGCGGGCCGGCTGGGCGAATGGGGCAGTCCGACGGAGACGGTTGTCCTGACCGGTCAGCCGGCCGATGAGGTTGTTCAGGTAGCCCGGGAGCGGCGCGCTGACCTGGTCGTTATGGGCGCCCGGGGCCTGAACCCGATCCTCTACTGGATCCTCGGCAGCGTCTCCCACCACGTTGTCCGCTACGCACCGTGCTCGGTCCTGGTGGTGAAGCTGCGGGACGGGCGGGCCCCGGTGCCATCCGGGCGGCCCTGGCGGGTGCTCCTGGCCGCGGACCCGTCGCCCTATGCGGCCTTCGGGGCCGACCTGCTGACCCGACTGCCCTTCGGAAGCGATACCGAAGTGCGGGCCGTTGCCGTTGTTCACGAGCTCGCCCGGCCGGCCCCGGCACAGGCGGAAGCCCGGCGCGTCTGGGAGGCCCTGGCCGAGGCCGAAGAGCGGAATGCCCAGGCCGCCGCTGACCGGCTTGCCGCCCGGCTGCGGACCCGGTACCCGGCGGCGACCTCAGAACTTCGCCTGGGCGACCCGGCCGACCAGCTTATTCGGATCGCCCGGGAGTGGCCGGCCGACCTGGTTGTCATTGGAGCCCGGGGGACGTCCGAACGCAGGGAGACCCCTATCGGGAACATCACCCAGAAGGTCCTTGGGCATGCGCCGTGCCCGGTTCTGGTGGCCCGGCCCCGCCAGCCGGCAGGGTCGACGGGCGGCTAATGCCTGCGGGCGGCCTCGAGGGTATTCCGGAGTAGAACGGCCGTTGTGACCGGCCCGATGCCGCCGGGCACGGGCGTGATGGCCCCGGCGACCTCCTTTACGGCCTCAAAGTCGACGTCGCCGACGAGGCCCCGTTCGGTCCAGTTCGTTCCGAAGTCGAGGACAACGGCCCGAGGGCGGACCATATCTGCCGTAATGAGGCCGGGCCGGCCAGCCCCGACGCACAGGATTTCGGCCTCCCGGGTAACCTCCGCCAGGTTGCGGGTGCGGGTGTGGCAGACGGTGACGGTGGCGTTTTCGTTCAGGAGCATGAGAGCCAGGGGCTTGCCCAGGATATTGCTCCGGCCCACCACGACGGCCCGGCGGCCCTCGATGGGGATGCCGTAGGCCCGGAGCACCTCGAGGCCGCCGACCGGCGTGCTGGGAACAAGCTGGGGCCGGCCCAGGAAGAGACGGCCGGCATTGTCCGGGGTTATGCCGTCCACGTCCTTCTTCGGGTCGAGGGTTTCGGCGACCCGGGCGGCGTCGAGGTGGGCGGGCAGGGGCATCTGAACCAGGATGCCGTCCACGGCCGGGTCGACGTTGAGCCGGCGGATTTCTTCGATGAGCCCGTCGGTGGAGGCGTCGGCCGGAAGGTAGCGGGCTTCGAAACGAATGGCGGCCTTCTCGGCCAGGCGGCCAATGGACCTGAAATATGAGCGGGTCGCCGGGTCGTCCCCGACCCCGACGGCGACCAGTGCGGGGGGCCGTCCCCGGATGGCGGCCAGCTCGGCCGAGCCGGCGGCGACCTCCTCGAGAATCCGGTTAGCCACCGGGCGGCCGTCGAGAACCTGGGCAGGCATTCTCAGCCGGCGGCCGACTTACCGGCCCGAACGTTGAAGTAGTCAGGGAGCACCCGGCTGACCTCAGCGAGGAGGGCATCGCAGTCGCCCCGGATGCTGGCGACGGACTCGCTGACCTGGGTCCTGAACTCCTGGTCGGTGACGTTGTCGAGGTTGTCTTTGATATTAAACCAGACGCCGTGGGCGGCCGCGTGAGCCAGGACCGCCCCCAGGGCAACATCGCTGCGCAGGGCGGGGTTGGTCTTGGCCGCAACTTCGGGTCCGAGCCGGAGGAGGTCCCGGCAGGCCTCCGCGATGGCCAGGGGAACTTCCGTGGCTTGCTTCAGGGCGGCCTGAATGGCGGCGGCACGGGCGGCCTTTTCAGCGTCCGATTGGCGGGGCATCCGATAGGCGGCGGCGACCTCACGGTAAGCCGCGGCGTCGGCTTCGATGAGGTCGAAGAGGCGGCGGCGGAGGGGTTCGACCTGGTCAAGGAGGCGGCGGACGTCGGCCTCGACGGCTTTGAATTTCTCCCGGCCGATAGTGAGGTTGCAGGCCTTAGCGAAGAGGCCGGCGGCGAGGGCGCCGGTGAGGGCCGCCGCGGCCCCGCCCCCTGGCGAGGGTTCGGCGGAGGCGAGGCGGTTAATGAACTCTTCGAGTTCCATTCCGGGTCGAATTTTACACCCCAGGGGACCTGCCGGTCCAGCTGGCGGCCGTGCGTTCCGGCGTTTCGCCGGAGCAGCTGCCGTGTCTGGGTCGCTGCCATCCAGGGTGCGGGAGAAGAAGGTGGAGGCTAGAGGTCCTGGACGCTAACCGGAAGGTTGGGAAGCTGTAAAGGGACTGCGGCTGCGAATGAGATTCCGGTTCCATGCGGCTCCCTGATGCTTGTGCCGAGTCTGTGGAGAAGGGAGGCCGGACCCGGTGGCACGGTTGCGCCACCCGGCTTTTTTAACATAAACAGCCGTCGACGTGCCGGGGATTTTCGGTGACCGGGGGTTGACGGCACTGGGTGGTGAGGGATTCTGAGAGGTTGGCCTGGCGGGGTCTTGACAGGCCGGCCGGGTCGGATTAAAATAGGGCCAAGAGCGGGGGAGGCGCCCCACTCCGGGGTGCCTTTAAATCGCACCATAGTGGGATGGAAACCGTATTTTGTTACTAACGCCAACACCTCATCAAAGCTCCTTTAAATCGCACCATAGTGGGATGGAAACGGCTGATGTGCTGTTTACCTACCCGGACCCGGCAGCCTTTAAATCGCACCATAGTGGGATGGAAACATATTAGTGCTATACGACCCCAGGGGTACAAGTTTGCCACCTTTAAATCGCACCATAGTGGGATGGAAACGGTACAGGCGGAATTAGAGCGGTTGGGGCAGGAAATCTTTAAATCGCACCATAGTGGGATGGAAACGGCGTCTTCTGAAGTGTCGTTTCGGGGGCTGACCCGCTTTAAATCGCACCATAGTGGGATGGAAACGCTTCTGGATAACGAGTTCAACCCAATCCCGTCAACCGCTTTAAATCGCACCATAGTGGGATGGAAACTCTATGACGGCGGACGGGGCAGGCGGGCAGCAAAAAACTTTAAATCGCACCATAGTGGGATGGAAACGAAGCTGGGCAGTCCGGGTGGACGGCCGAGGTGGTACTTTAAATCGCACCATAGTGGGATGGAAACGGTGGCGTCTGATCCGGCAGATTCAGTGTCCGCTTTCTTTAAATCGCACCATAGTGGGATGGAAACGGTTCAGGAGCGCCTCGAGCTTCGAGAGGAGCGGGTCTTTAAATCGCACCATAGTGGGATGGAAACGGCAGATGGGAGTTCGGAGCCGGAAGGTGATGCGCAGACTTTAAATCGCACCATAGTGGGATGGAAACGCTTTTTTCCAGGTATTGCCGACAGAGTCGGTGACCCTTTAAATCGCACCATAGTGGGATGGAAACGGTCAGCTGTCAGCGGTGCAACGCGAGGTTGTATGCCTTTAAATCGCACCATAGTGGGATGGAAACGGGGTCCCTACTACGAGTTTTACAGCCGGACCCGGCTTTAAATCGCACCATAGTGGGATGGAAACAGGAGGTGTTGGGGGTAGGGAAAAGGAGGTCAGGAGCTTTAAATCGCACCATAGTGGGATGGAAACCCAGGACACCTTCGCCCGAGCCTACCAGCAGGCCGCTTTAAATCGCACCATAGTGGGATGGAAACGGTGCGTAAACCTGCAGACGGTTTTGCTTATGACTTTTCTTTAAATCGCACCATAGTGGGATGGAAACCCGCCTGGTAGGCGGGCAATAATCACCTTTCTAGGCTTTAAATCGCACCATAGTGGGATGGAAACTCGTTTCATGAGGGCAGCAAAAGAGGCAGTTGATGACTTTAAATCGCACCATAGTGGGATGGAAACGGTTGAAGTCTACCAGATACGCTTTCGCTCAGAAAACTTTAAATCGCACCATAGTGGGATGGAAACGGGATTTTGGCCACTTTTTGCCCGGGTGTTGATTATCCTTTAAATCGCACCATAGTGGGATGGAAACGGGTTGAGGCCGGCTGGCAGGCCATTGCTAACGTGATTCTTTAAATCGCACCATAGTGGGATGGAAACGTGGAGGCTGAACCGCCTCGCCTCAGCCAGCGCCCGCTTTAAATCGCACCATAGTGGGATGGAAACCAAGGTCGCCGGCCTCCGGCTCGACCCCCAGGTGCTTCTTTAAATCGCACCATAGTGGGATGGAAACGGGGCAGATGCCCTGCGCGTTCGGGGCAAACTGATTGCTTTAAATCGCACCATAGTGGGATGGAAACGCGGGACGGCCTTCCGGTCCGGCCCTTCACCACAACCTTTAAATCGCACCATAGTGGGATGGAAACGGATTGCGGCCAGGCTGCTGGATATAGCCGACCTGCTTTAAATCGCACCATAGTGGGATGGAAACGACCACCTGGCGGGTCTCGTGAATATCCCACCTCACTTTAAATCGCACCATAGTGGGATGGAAACATTTTGCTACCAGGGCAAGCGGAGCGGTTATTCCGGCTTTAAATCGCACCATAGTGGGATGGAAACGCGCTTCAGCTCGGCCAGCAGTTCCGACGCCTCCATCTTTAAATCGCACCATAGTGGGATGGAAACGGGCCAGGTCGGTAACCTCGGCGCTGGAGGCGCTGGCCTTTAAATCGCACCATAGTGGGATGGAAACTGATGAGGTCGAGCGGCTTTTGGAAGCCATCACGCCTTTAAATCGCACCATAGTGGGATGGAAACGTCGAGGAAAAGTTCCCGGAGGGCTTCCAGAAACCGCTTTAAATCGCACCATAGTGGGATGGAAACGGAATACAATGTCAGCTTCTTCGCCTCGGGCGGAACGCTTTAAATCGCACCATAGTGGGATGGAAACGGATTCGGACCGGATGAAGAAGGCGACACCCTGCCGCTTTAAATCGCACCATAGTGGGATGGAAACGCGGCCCGGCCGCCGGCCCAGGAAGGCCGAGACCACCGCTTTAAATCGCACCATAGTGGGATGGAAACGGGGGGTTGCCGCCGCCAGGGGAACCCTCCCCTGGACTTTAAATCGCACCATAGTGGGATGGAAACGGGGCTTGAGCCGCCCGCGGTCGCCGGCCTCGTGGCGGCTTTAAATCGCACCATAGTGGGATGGAAACGGATTCCGGCGTCCTCCCCCCGTTCGGTCAGCCACACCTTTAAATCGCACCATAGTGGGATGGAAACCGGCAAAAGCCGGCATCTTCCGCCGGAAGGGATGGGCTTTAAATCGCACCATAGTGGGATGGAAACTAGTTGCTGTGGGACCCGTGACAACAGTGCGAGCCCCTTTAAATCGCACCATAGTGGGATGGAAACTTAGTACATCAGGTCGGCCGGCAGCCCGTATCCGCCCTTTAAATCGCACCATAGTGGGATGGAAACGACCGGTGCGTGCCCCAGCCGGACCCCGGGTCCGAACTTTAAATCGCACCATAGTGGGATGGAAACCGGTAAGGGGCTCTTCCCGGCCGGGGACATGGACAACTTTAAATCGCACCATAGTGGGATGGAAACCCAGCAGGGTCTGACGAATAACCTGCGGCGGCAGGCCCCTTTAAATCGCACCATAGTGGGATGGAAACCAGTATCCGCTCCGCCTCGAGCCAGTCCTCATCGACTTTAAATCGCACCATAGTGGGATGGAAACGTCGCAGTACTCGTCCGGTTTCCGGACCCGCTCCGGCTTTAAATCGCACCATAGTGGGATGGAAACAGCTTCGGGAACTTCGTTGCCGGAACCATTGCTACCCTTTAAATCGCACCATAGTGGGATGGAAACCTGGAAACTGGAGGACCTGGACTGGGAGGAGACCGACTTTAAATCGCACCATAGTGGGATGGAAACGGAGGGACCCAGGCCCTGGTTCTGGCCCGAGGCCGCCGCTTTAAATCGCACCATAGTGGGATGGAAACTCAGGCCCTGGAATCGGCGGCCGGCAAGGCCCGCGGCTTTAAATCGCACCATAGTGGGATGGAAACGGAAGGGCCGGCCGGTCTCGGGGTCGGCCACCAGCAGCCTTTAAATCGCACCATAGTGGGATGGAAACCTCGTCTAACGGGTCGGTCTTGAGGAGGCGGGCCATGCTTTAAATCGCACCATAGTGGGATGGAAACGGCAAAGCGGCCGATGGCCCCCGCAACGGTCTTCGCCCTTTAAATCGCACCATAGTGGGATGGAAACCAGTTCTCGGTTGAATTATAGCAAATTCTGCCAGAATCTTTAAATCGCACCATAGTGGGATGGAAACGCAGGACAAAGGTAATGAGCAGGTAGATAAAGACGGCTTTAAATCGCACCATAGTGGGATGGAAACTAGTTCTGAATGTACGGCGCGATCGAGTTGCGGGCTCCTTTAAATCGCACCATAGTGGGATGGAAACGCGGGCAGTGGGCCGGGACGGTCAGCGTCGGCGCCGCTTTAAATCGCACCATAGTGGGATGGAAACAAGGCCCCGATGTAGGACTTCAGGGTGAACATCTGGCTTTAAATCGCACCATAGTGGGATGGAAACGCGCAAGGAGGCAAACCTGATGCCGCTACGGGGTGTCTTTAAATCGCACCATAGTGGGATGGAAACGGAGGGGGCGGTCCTCGGGGCCCTGGCGGAGGGCCCCCCTTTAAATCGCACCATAGTGGGATGGAAACGGGCGAAACGATCCGGGAGGAAGCCCGCCGCTCCGGCTTTAAATCGCACCATAGTGGGATGGAAACGGGGCCCACCCGGATTCGTTTTTACCGCCGGTATACTTTAAATCGCACCATAGTGGGATGGAAACGCCAGCCAGAGGGCCACGGCGTCAACTTCGGATTCGCTTTAAATCGCACCATAGTGGGATGGAAACGCCGGGAGGGTGCGGCCCACATCATCGGCCAGCTCAACTTTAAATCGCACCATAGTGGGATGGAAACTAAGAAGGCGGTGGCCTGCTCGGGCGAAAGCAGGCCGCTTTAAATCGCACCATAGTGGGATGGAAACGAGGAGGTCTGTCATGAAGTGGGATGTTCACGAGACCCCTTTAAATCGCACCATAGTGGGATGGAAACTACCTTATGGCTTCTGAGGAGTGGCTCCAGCTGACAACTTTAAATCGCACCATAGTGGGATGGAAACGGATGTGCGTGGGGTCGGCCCGGCCCGGATCATGGCTTTAAATCGCACCATAGTGGGATGGAAACGCGCTGGGGCAAGACCAGGCTGGCCGCCCTCCTGGCTTTAAATCGCACCATAGTGGGATGGAAACCGCAAGTAAGTGTGTATCTTGATACAACCGCTGCGACTTTAAATCGCACCATAGTGGGATGGAAACGGGCGGCCTGCTTTCGCCCGAGCAGGCCACCGCCTTCTTTAAATCGCACCATAGTGGGATGGAAACAGGGCCGCAACTGGTTCTGGCAGCTCTGGCAGCAGGCTTTAAATCGCACCATAGTGGGATGGAAACGCCCTGGCCACGTTCTCCAGAACGCTCAGCCCCTCGCTTTAAATCGCACCATAGTGGGATGGAAACGGTCTTTCTGGTGGGGCTTTAGGTCATGCGGGTGGCGCTTTAAATCGCACCATAGTGGGATGGAAACGAATCCAGGCCGGCCGGCCGCCCAGCCTCCACATCCTTTAAATCGCACCATAGTGGGATGGAAACTGTAAAGATGGTTAGCTTAAAGCACCTGCTGGATGACCTTTAAATCGCACCATAGTGGGATGGAAACGGGCAGGCCCGACCCCAACAATGCCCAGCAGCCTGCCTTTAAATCGCACCATAGTGGGATGGAAACGCCATCGCCGAACTTACGGCCATACGGGAGTTCAATCTTTAAATCGCACCATAGTGGGATGGAAACAACTCATCGACAGGTTCGGGGAGCTTGACCCGAACCTTTAAATCGCACCATAGTGGGATGGAAACGCAGACCGGGCAGGTGACGATGCCCTCCTCCTCCTGCTTTAAATCGCACCATAGTGGGATGGAAACCAGTCCGGGCTCGCACAAAATGTACGGGTCTCACGCGAGCTTTAAATCGCACCATAGTGGGATGGAAACGATGAGGCTCTCCGGATACTTATCCTCCCGGCCCCCCCTTTAAATCGCACCATAGTGGGATGGAAACGGGGAGGGGCGAATTCAATGACTTCGCCCCGGCCAGCTTTAAATCGCACCATAGTGGGATGGAAACGGACGCGGCGGTCGCCCCCCCGGCCGGCGTCGCGGCCCTTTAAATCGCACCATAGTGGGATGGAAACGGGCAGTGCCCGTAGCCCGGCGGGGGCGGGTCCCGGCTTTAAATCGCACCATAGTGGGATGGAAACTACTGCCAGAACCCGCGTCGGCGGGCCCTCTGGCGCCTTTAAATCGCACCATAGTGGGATGGAAACTCGGAGAAGACGGCGATGGGGTGGAGTACTGCCTCCGCTTTAAATCGCACCATAGTGGGATGGAAACGCGGTGGTGTCGCCGGCACTACCGGGAGGTGGCCCGTCTTTAAATCGCACCATAGTGGGATGGAAACGCCGCATACAACTGAATATCGCCCTTACGTCCGGCAGCTTTAAATCGCACCATAGTGGGATGGAAACGAACGGGGTGGCGATGGACGGCCGGGGCCACTACATACCCCTTTAAATCGCACCATAGTGGGATGGAAACTTCGCTCCCGCCACAGCCGCCGCAGCTCCCCAAGGTCCCCTTTAAATCGCACCATAGTGGGATGGAAACGCCATTTCCATCCCTCCGTTTCTCCGGGCAGGCTCGCTTTAAATCGCACCATAGTGGGATGGAAACGGGTGCGTCATCATGCAAGTGGGTCAGGGGTCAAGGCCCTTTAAATCGCACCATAGTGGGATGGAAACGTCTCTTCATCTTGACCTCCTTCCATCCTTTCACCCCCAGCTTTAAATCGCACCATAGTGGGATGGAAACGGAGGCGGCCAAGATCGGCTACCGGATCACCCGGGTGACTTTAAATCGCACCATAGTGGGATGGAAACCTCATCCCGCATATCCGGCTTGAGTACGACGGCAAGCTTTAAATCGCACCATAGTGGGATGGAAACAAATGGGCATAGGTAGTGGTTCGGGCGACGGCTTCAACTTTAAATCGCACCATAGTGGGATGGAAACATACAGTTACCTCTACGGGCTGGCCGAACAAAACGGCTTTAAATCGCACCATAGTGGGATGGAAACTCGGAGAAGACGGCGATGGGGTGGAGTACTGCCTCCGCTTTAAATCGCACCATAGTGGGATGGAAACGACGGCCGCAACCTCGGCCCGGGCGGCCTCGAAGTCGCTTTAAATCGCACCATAGTGGGATGGAAACTCATGCCTGCCCCCTGCGCCGGATAACCCTCAGAGCCCCTTTAAATCGCACCATAGTGGGATGGAAACTTCCGCGAGCGGGCAGGGCTGGCCCGGTTCGCCAAACTTTAAATCGCACCATAGTGGGATGGAAACGCTATCGACTCGGCGTAGTGGCGCGCGCAAGCGTGCGTCTTTAAATCGCACCATAGTGGGATGGAAACGAAAGTGCGGGCCGACAAAAACGTTCTTGACCGGCCGCTTTAAATCGCACCATAGTGGGATGGAAACGGGTCCTTTTTCCTTATCAACCCAGGCTTGAACGACCTTTAAATCGCACCATAGTGGGATGGAAACCGGGAAGAGGGGGTAGCGCTGGCGGGTGCGGAGCAGGCTTTAAATCGCACCATAGTGGGATGGAAACGATGCTCTCACGGGCGTACTCAACCCCCAGGTCTACGGCTTTAAATCCCACCATAGTGGGATGGAAACGACGGCCACGGCGGAGTCGCCGTGAGCGGAAATCTTCTTTAAATCGCACCATAGTGGGATGGAAACTGCACATGAGACGGATGTAGGACGGTGGGGCGGCACCCTTTAAATCGCACCATAGTGGGATCGAAGCAAAGTCCGGCGGACTGAGGTCATCATGGGGCAGCGGGTGGGTAATCTCTATTGGCGGTGAGGCCGGCTCGCGGACACCGCGGCCCCTGCTCGCCTCACCTAACTACGGCTAGTCGTCCGGGCACAACTGGCGCTCGACGCGGTTTGAAGGCGCCGAGACCACCAGTTTGCAGACTTTCCAGCAGGCCCGCCGTACAGGGAAAAGAAGCGACTGAAGGCTATGTAAAACGTTTCAAGGAGGTCGGATGCGACTGAAGATTTTAATGTGTTTCCTGCAACCGGCGTCGCTGCCCTGGGGATACCCCCAGTGGGCGCGAGGCCTGGTCTGCACAGCCGTAGGGTGGGGGCTTTACCAGGCTGCCCATCGGCTTCATGCGCCGGGGTGGGGCCATCCGGAGGAACGGCGGTATAAGCCGCTGACTTACTCCTGGCCCCACGGCTTGCGGCCGGTTCGGACCGGGTTGTGGGCCCAGTGGGCTGCCGCCTGGTGGGTTCCCTCGCCGGTCCCGGCGGCCGTGGAGGGCCTGGCCCCGGGGCTGCCGGAGACCGAATTCCGGCTGCGACCCCAGCCGGTGACAGAGAAGCAAATAGGGGTCGAGCCGACGCCGGCCTTCACCGTCCGCTCGCCGACCACCCTTTCCGCCTGCCGCCGGCCAGCGGACGGCAAGGTGGCCAAGCAGTATCATTTTCGCCACAGGAGCCGGGATTCGCACGGGCGTTGGCGGAGAAGCTGCGGCGGAAGGCAGGGGTCTTCAACGGGGAGCCGATCCCAGGCGACCTGGGGGTCGGGCTTCGTGCTCCGTATAGCCCCAACATCGGGGGCCGGATGGTCTCCTTCACGGTATCCGGCCTTCCGGACCTTATCCGCCTGGGCTACGAGGCCGGCCCTCTGGCGAACACACCACCAGCCGGTTCGGGATGCCGCCCGTGGCCCGGCGTCCACCGTAGAATGCCTCTTCTTGTTCCCGTGTTGAGAGGACCACGGTTGTCCGATTAAGATAATGTCGATCCCAATTCTCCCGAAAGCTATAGTTTTGAGGAGGCCATGTATGGAGGTGACTATCGAAACTGTCACCCCGCTATTTCTGGCCGGCGCCCACCCTCGCGGTACCCCGGAACTGCGAGCTGCTTCCATCCGGGGTGCCCTGCGCTTTTGGCTCCGGGCCCTTCTGGGCGGTGTAGTCGGGGACGGCAACCTCGATGCCCTTCGCGAAGCAGAATCCGCCGTCTTTGGAAGCACTAACGGCGCCTCCCCCGTAGTGGTGCGGGTTCATCAACGTGATGCCCTTAGAACCGCGCCGTTCTCGCAATTGACCGAATTGGATAACCGAACGCGCCATTATGGCAAACCAGGTATTGCTTACTTGTTCTTTGCGGCCAGAGGAACCGGTAACGCACCAGAGCGACATGCGATTCAGGCAGGAACATCCTTCGACCTTGAACTCCTGTTAAGGCCGGGGGCAAAGACTGATCATGCTTTTGAGCAGGCCTATGCGGCTCTATGGCTGTTGACGCATCTAGGCGGCATCGGAGCTCGATCTCGAAGGGGCGCTGGAAGTCTCCAAGTGACAAAGATCATCGAGGCTACTGACTCGCTCTCTGGATTTCCTCCTCTGGAAGTGCAATCCGACACCCCTAAGGGGCTTCAACAAGAGTTGCAACAGGGCCTGAAACAGTTAAGGGAAATCCTAATGAGGATAATGGGGACGAGCGCAAGCATTACCCCACCGTCTACTTTTGATGTGCTCCACCCAGATGCGTGCAAGATATGGGTGGTGGAAAAGGCCTTTGGATCTTGGAAAGATGCGCTGGATTCGATTGGGCAACAGATGCAACGATTTCGCAATCGACGTCCACCGGATTACCAAAATGTAAAGAATGCTGTTCAAGGACAACCTTTAACCCAACCAGTTCAGCGGTCGGCGTTCGGGCTACCGATCGTGTTCTTCTTCCGGTCCCTTTACAACCAATACCAGCAGCAAGGAATGAATGAACAACAAGCTCGTGCAGCAGCCACCGGGATCTTAGAAGCCCGCGAGCATGATCGTCGAGCTTCGCCCCTTTTTATCCGGGTAACCCGTCTGATGAATCGTAAATATGCCTTAGTACTGACGCTTTTCGAAGCAAAAATGTTGAAAGATGGAGAGAGACAAAAGTTGAAACGGCAAGGCCCCGAAGGTTTTGTGGATGCTCCCGATCTCTCCCTGATCAATGCCTTCATCCAGGATATCCAGAATATTGCTCCCTGCTTGGAGGTCAACCTATGGTAGCCCGCTGGGCCCGCAAAATCGTTGCCTTTCTCCACGACCCTCCGGGGAAGGCCCTGGTCTTACGGTCGGTACCCCACACGCCCCACGAGCAGCTGGCGGAGGCGCTACAAAGTATCGCTTTGGGACGGACTGCGACCGCAGATGAAAAAGAGCGGGCGACGAAAGCCGACCATATTGCTTCGGCGGCCGACCGGGTGAACTTTCCTGAAGGGGCCACAGCCTACTGGGACCAAGTCGAGCCCAGCCTGACCCATCCTCTTGCGGCAGGCGCACAGCCTCAATCCGTGCGGTTACCGTCTCAAAACTTTCAGAACCTGGACAATGAGGTACAGACAGCAGCCGGTCAGCACATCCTCCAGCCCTGGGTTCAGCAACTGGCCACGCAGGATAAGGAGAAGCGCCTCTACTTCCGCATCTGGCGGCTTTTGTATGAAGAGCTTGCCCGAAAGACGAGCCTCAAGGGGTGGGTGCGCCTGCTGCCGGCCGATACCCGCCAGCCTGATCATCCGTTAGAACAGCATCTCTCGATTTCAGCGGCGATCGCAGACGCTCTGCCGAATCCGGCGTTTCTGGTTTTCTCCATCGGCCCGGTGCAGGAGTTCATCGCCGCCGCCCGACGTACCCAGGACCTCTGGATGGGAAGCTGGATTTTGTCCTACCTCTCCTGGAAGGCCATGGAGAGCCTGGCCGACGAGTTCGGTCCGGACGTGATCGTTTTCCCTTCCCTTCGGGGACAGCCGCTGTGCGATCACTGGCTGCACAAAGCTTATGGGCTGTCCTGTCAGCCCACGCCGGAGGATCTCGGCCGCCCCACCTTCCCTAACCGCTTTCTGGCCCTTCTGCCTGCGGAGGAGGCTTCCCAGGCGGTCAGGAAAGCAGAAGAAGCTGTCCGGGAGGAATGGAAGCGCCTGGCGCAGGAGGTTTATAACGCCCTCACGAGCATCCTGCCTGCCGATGGCCAAACGAAGGGCCTTTGGGATAATCAGATTCAAGGCCTGCTGGAAATCTACTGGGTGGCTTTTCCCTGGCCGGCGGGCGACCAGCCCCCCGGGACGGCGCATTTTCCCTGGCCGGCGGGCGACCAGCCCCCCGGGACGGCGCAGGCCAAGGCGGGGAAAGAGCTTTACGAGCAGCTTTGCAAGCCCCCGGAAGATGAGGATGAAGGTGAGGATTGGCAATTCCACCGGATCTACCAAACCCTGCAGAAGAGTGGCCAATACGACCCCAACTGGGGCACGGTGTATAGCCTCTTTTACGACCTGGCCGACCGGGCCTTCAAGGCCCGGAAAAACCTGCGGAACTTCGAGCAGGCGGAGGAAACCGGCGACAAGTGCACCCAGTGCGGGCAGCGAGCCGCTCTGCGCTCAGAAAAACTGGATAGCAGGGCTTTCTGGGATCACGTAGCAAAGGAGCTGCGTGCACGAGGCCGCCACGAAGTCAAGCCCGAGGGCAAGGAGCGCCTCTGCGCCGTCTGCACGGTCAAACGCTTCGTTCAGCGAGAGGTACTGGAGCAGGAGTTTGCACTGCGGGGCAGCTTCCCCTCGACCAGCGAAATCGCCGCGGCGCCCTTCAAAAAGCGGGTGCTGGAGGCTTTGCAGAAAGGATCGCAAGCAGTCCGGCAGGCCCTGGAGGACTTTCTCAACATAGCCCATCCTCAGCTCGCAACCGTCGCCCAAGGGGCCATGCCGTATCTGGAAGCGCAGACACAAAGCCTGACCGGGGCGGAGGCGGAGCTGGCGAAAAAGTTGCTAAAAATCGATGGAGAATGGCTCCATGTCGAATCCTGGACCAAGGAGCACTTGAAGGAAGCCGGAGCTACGTCCAACCCCGGAGATATCCGAAAAGCTATAGAAACGCTTCAGGCCCTTTATCAAGCAGTTGGCGCCAGGCCCAGCAAATATTACGCCCTCCTCTACATGGACGGCGATCAGATGGGGCGCTGGCTCAGCGGGACGCATGAAGGGCTGGCTACCTTCGGGGATACCTGGCATCCAGAGGTTCGAGAGAAGCTTGGGAATAATCCTGACTGGCAGGACATCGCTCAGCTTCAGCGGGTCATCACGCCGGCGGTGCATGCCGCCATTTCCCAGGCCCTGGGGCGCTTCGCCCTGAGGCTCGTGCCCCACATCGTGGAGGAACGCTCTCCGGGTCGTCTCATCTACGCCGGCGGGGACGACGTGTTGGCCCTGGTGCCGCTGGAAGATGCGCTGGCGGTCGCCCGGGAACTGCGCGCCGCCTTCAGCGGGCATATCCGGTTCGCGAGCGGTGACCTTCAGGTGTGCCTGGGGGATCATCAGGTAACCGGCTATGTTGAGTGGGAAGAGGACGTCTTCCTCACCATGGGACCGAAGGCGACGGCCTCTATCGGGCTGGTCTTTGCCCATCATCTCCAGCCGCTGGATCTGGTACTGCAGGCCGCGCGTCGGGCCGAGCGAGCCGCCAAGCGCCAATACGGCCGCAATGCCCTGGCCGTGGAAGTCCTCAAACGCTCCGGCGAGACGGTGAGCGTAGGCGCAAAGTGGAGCTATGAGGGCATGCCAGACGTCGTGGCGCTCCTTATAGACGTGACAAAGCGCCTGCAGGAAGGCCAGATCAGCGGCAAATGGCCCTATGCCGTCCAGGCGGAAGCGGCAGCATTGGAGGCACTCCCTGAAGAAGCCCAGCGCGCCGAGCTCAAACGCCTGCTCAAGAGACAGGCCGAGCAGGAACTCTCTCGTGAGGAAAAGGATGAGCAGGCAGAAAAACTTTCAGGTGAACTTGCCGTTTTGGCCACGCATATGGGTTTTGAAGAGATGAGTCGCTGGCTTCTAGTCTGTAGCTTCATCGCCAGGGGAGGAGAAGTATGAGTTTCGCGTTGGTCATCCAGCCCCACGATGTGCTGCTTTTCCGGGATGGCAAGCCCTTCTCGGCGGGCACGGATATTCGAGCACGGAGTCTTTTCCCTCCGACACCCTTCACGATCCAGGGCGCCATCCGGGCTCGGGTGCTCTTTTCCAGCGGCACAAGCCCGGCGGACTATGCCAGCGGTGCGACCCCAGCGGCCCAGCAACTGCATAACCTGATCGGCGCTCCTCAGGGAAGCTACGGACAACTTCGTTTGCGAGGACCCTTCCTGGCCCGACAGGAAAACGGCCGGTGGATGCGCTACTATCCGGTACCAGCAGATGTGAAGCGCTTAAAGAGTTCTTACACACTGCTCAAGCCCTTGCAACAGCCTCAAGAGCCGTTCTGGCAATCGAATCTTCCCGACAAACTGTCTGCAACATGGTTGCGCACTACCGAGCGTGTGGAAGATTCCCAGGGCTGGATCAGCGAGGAGGATCTGTGCCGCTGCCTTGCAGGTAATGCTCCGCAGGAGGTGCTGGGAGAATCCCACTTCGTCGAGCGGGAGCATCGGTTTGGGATCGCGCTGGAGCGGGATCAGCGCACGGTGCGGGAATCGTTCTTGTATTTGGCCGAATTCCTCCGACTCAAAGAAGAGGTGGCCTTCTGGGTAGAGGTAGTAGAAGGCATTTCCCGGGGCGACCTGGGAGGAGAAAAGGGCTTTCTCCAGCTCGGCGGGGAAGCCCGTGCGGCCCACTACACGATACAACCTTCGACAGTAAGCTCGCTCCTGAGTCCACCGAACCCTTTGCCGAAACGCTTCAAGGTGGTGCTCTTGACCCCAGCGTGGTTCTCTGGCGGCTGGCAGCCGCAGAACGGGAACTGGGGGCAGTTCTTTCACGGCTCCGTTCGGCTGGTTTCGGCCTTCATCCCTCGCTATCAGCCGATCGGCGGAGCGTATGTGGACGATGGACGGCGAAGGGGGGCTTTCCAGAAGCCCATGCGTCGGTTTGTACCGGCCGGAAGCGTGTACTTCTTTGAGCACGACGGCAAGGCTTCTTGGGCTGGGAAAGCTTTTACCGAAACCCCCTCAGGAGAGGGAGACTCCTCAAGAGAGAGAGACTACAGCCATATCGGCTTTGGCACCTGTGTCATCGGCGAATGGAACTATGCATAAAGGAGGGATTTATGTTTGACCGAGCAGCAATGCTTTTCCTGTACACCGAAACCCCGCTCCATCCGGGGAGCGGCACGAGCCTGGGCATCGTGGACCTGCCCATCCAGCGGGAGCGCACTACAGGCTATCCCATGATCCAGGCCTCCGGTCTGAAAGGATGCCTGCGGGACGTGGCAGCAGGCGACACGCAAAAGGTGAAGATTGTCTTCGGCCCGGAGACACAAGGCGCATCCGACCATGCCGGAGCGCTTTCGGTGGGGGACGCCCGCGTGCTGCTCTTTCCGGTGCGCTCACTTGCGGGCGTCTTTGCCTGGGTGACCAGCCAGAACGTCCTGGCCCGCTTCAAACGGGAGGCGGAAATGGCGGGGCTTTCACCGAACTGGGATCCTGTTAGGCCGACAGATGAAGGGACCGCCTTCGTGACCAACGGAAGTATGGTGGTGGCAGACAGGAAAGTGGTGTTGGAAGAGTTCGCCTTCACAGCGCAGCCTGAAAATGCCGTGAAAGATATTGCGGAGTGGCTTAAGACGAACGCCATGCCTCAGGACCCGGAATACAAATACTGGCGCGACTCCCTGGACAAACGCCTGGTCATCCTGCCCGAAAACGCCTTCCGGGACTTCGTCCAGCTCTCCACGGAGATCATCGCCCGGGTGCGGATTCATGATGAGAAGAAAACCGTGGAACGAGGGGCTCTTTGGACCGAAGAGCATCTGCCCTCCGAGACGCTCCTGTACGCGACACTCTTTGCCAGCAAGCCACGAGTGAAAGACGAGGAGTTGCCCGATGATTGGAAACAGGCAAATGACCGAGCTGGGAAGATTCTGGAATTCGTAGAGGAAGCCGTAGACGGCAAACGCCTCCAGCTGGGTGGCGATGCTACGGTGGGTCGAGGCATCGTGAAAGTGCGTTTTGTAAAAGGGCAAGCCCAGACTCAGGCGGCGAGTAAGATCCAAACGAGAGGTCAGTCATGAGCACGAAGTCCCTCCAGAAAACCCTGGAACAGAAGCGGGCTGAACGGGCGTGGGAATGCGTGCAGGAGGTCACGAAAAAATCCCAGGAGTTCAAGAAAAAGTACGGCTCCCTTGCCCGCAAAGTCCCGATGCTGGTTCTCACCAACGGCCTGGGGCAGACGCTGGCGTTTCTCAAGGCGAAAGGCAAGAGCGATCCGGCCGATGAGCATACAGTGCTCTTCCGCCACCTCTCCGACTGGGTCTTGAGTCAAGTGGCTCCGAGCGCGACAGCCAGTAATGGAGACCTGCTCCAATGGGTGCTTGAGAACGACAGCGTCGCCTACCGCAGAGCGACAACGGAGGCACTGGCTTTTTTGACCTGGCTCAAGCGCTTCGCCGAAGCCGAACTGCCCACAGAGGAGGGATAATATGCCGGGACCTCGTCATCCTCGCAGAGGGCCAAGAAGTCCAGAAAACCTGGGTTCATCTGAGGAGATGGCCTGGCGTTTTCCCCTACCGCCGGAAGTGAGAGATCAGGCCACCGGCCTTCAAACCTGCCTCAATCCGGGTTTGTGGCTGGATCATTTCACCGAATGGGAGGAACGACGTGGAGAGCTCAAGCGCGCAGAGGCCTCGGACAAGCGCCGACGGATTCCTAAGTCTTTCACCCATCCAGAGGTTGACCCGTTGCTTTTTTTGGCTTATAGAAACCGGTGGGACCGCATGATAGACGCCTTGAGAGCGCAGAATTACATCGTGCAAAAGTTTACCCTCCGTGCCGCCAGCCGCGTGATCGTCGGTCTGGGTGCGGAAAGCGTCTTAGAGACCAGCATCCGCCTGCACCGGATCTACGGCTTTCCCATTATTCCGGGCAGCGCGCTCAAAGGGTTGGCCCGGGCATATGCTGAGCTCGTGGAAAAGAAAAACGAAAGCGACCTCACCTTTGCGAAGGTCTTTGGTAAAAGCCCGCCCGAAGCCGAGGCCGGCAAGGTTATTTTCTTTGATGCTATTCCGGCCAATCCGTCGAATCTAACGCTGGAACTCGACGTGATGAATCCTCACTATGGTCCCTATTACCAAGGGGTGGCCCCACCGGCGGATTACCACAATCCTGTGCCTATTTTCTTCCTCACCATCGGAGCGGGGAGCGAATTCCTATTTGCTGTGACTTCGAGGGAGAGGGACCTGGCCCAAAAAGCCCAGCAATGGCTTACGAAGGCCCTGACGGAAATGGGCATCGGAGCTAAGACGGTGGCGGGCTATGGTCTATGGAAGAAGTGAAATAGAAGGAAGACATATGCAGGCAATCCTGGTCGCAGTAGGCAGCCCCCCTTTGCCTCATTCCCACCAGGTGCGAAATAGTGATTGCTTGGTCTTTCCCAAAGGACATCGTGACGAGTGGGTGTTCTACTTTGAAAAGGAGAGGGGCGAGGTGTACGTGTGTGAGCTAGCCCGCCATAGCGATAAGTCCTATGAGCGGGCTATTGAGCGGGGGGTAAAGCGAGATTCCTATACAGGGTGGGAGAAGTATCTATGACTACCTTGCTTACCTTCCTTGGCACTGGGCGGTACGAGACCGTCATCTACTATTGGGGCGAGAAAGAGGCCAAGCCCACCCATCTTTTTCCTCTTGCCGCAACCGAGCTGTTTTCAGTAGAAAGGGTTATTGTTTTTTTGACATCCCAGGCCCAGGCCAGTAGCCACTTCAAAGACCTTCAAAACGCACTCGGTGACAAACTCGAGCCTGTCTCTATCCCGGAAGGACGCTCCGAAGCCGAACTGTGGAAGATTTTTGGTCAGGTTGCGGACGCTGTGGGAGCCAGAGAGACGGTTATTCTGGATATCACCCATGCCTTTCGGTCCATCCCGCTTATCGTTTTCAACGTAGCGGCCTACCTGCGTCGGACGAAAGACGTGACCATTAAGCACATCCTCTATGGCGCTTTTACAGGTGGAGGGCCTTCCCGCACACCGTCCCCACCGAAGAACTGCGTGGCCCTCTGGCTGAACACCTGGCTAAGGAAGTGGAAGCGATCGGACCCACCCCCAACGAGAAACCGCGTGCCTGTGCTCGACCTGGCGCCGCTTCTGGAGCTGCTGGACTGGACCAGCGGCGCCGAAGCCCTGCTCAAGCGCGGAGACGCCGGGCTCATCGCCGAAAAGATGATCGCCACCCACCAGACCCTGCGGCGTACGGGTATGGGCACGCCGGAGAAACTCAAAACGCTGGGGCAAAGACTCCAGACCTTTTCGCAAGCCCTACACCTGAGCCGTCCCCGAGAAGTGATGAAACAGGCCCACGAACTTTTGTCGCTGCTTGAAGAGGCCCGGCATGAGTTCGAGCAGTGGGCCCTGCCCTTTGCCTTCCTGGCCGAGCAGGTCCGGCGTGAGCTCGAACCCCTGGCCTTTGACCAACCCGATACCCTTAGCCGAGAAAACCTGGAACGACAGCTCCGGCTGGTGGACTACTACCTTGAGAAAGGGCTTATCGTGCAAGCCGTCACGCTGGCCCGGGAGTGGGTGGTCTCGTATACCCTCCTGAGGGGCAAACAAGAAGCGGATTGGCTAAACCTTCAAACTCGTACTCAAGCCGAGGAAGCCCTGAACACCGCCTCTGGCCGTTCACAAAGAGTCTCCCCTCAACCGCTGCTCAAAAGAACATTGGACAACTTATGGAAACTCCTTGGCATAAAGCAAAAAAATACGAAAGCCCGGTCTGCTCCAGAGGACCTCGAGCACCTCTCCATAGACGGCGATCTGGCGCGTCTCTGGAACGAACTGAGGCAGTTGCGCAACGACCTGGCCCACTGCGGCATGAGAACAAACCCCACCCGTATAGAGAACATCCCCCAGCGCACAGAGACTCACCTCACGCACCTTGAGGCCCTTCTCAAGAAGCTTGATAGCCCCCCCACGTAGGGGATAGTTTGAAGTCGCGCAAAGAAACACGACGCATAAGACCGAGCCGGTTCACCCTCGCTTTTTTGTGGAAGGAATGCTTAGCTGCGTAACGGTTGCCCCAAAGCCACTCCTCTCAAGGGCCAAACCGGAAAGTTCTAAGTTCTACAAAGCGTAACCAGAATCGAGAGAGAATAGCGATATAGGAAAAGGTAGCACTTTATTCACACGCAGGGGCGGTGCCTCGCTGAAATACGCTGCGGATCGCCTCAGAAACGAGGCGGCACTCCTCTGGATCGCGCAAGTGACGAAGGAGCAAGTTTGGAATACGGGTTTGAAAGACGGCCCTCCGTAAGGAAGGATCGGTACCAAGCTGTCGAAAACCCAACAGTTTGACTAAGGGTTCGAGGCGAGGATCACGGCTCCCAGGTTCAAGACGGGACAAGGTGGCTTCGATCCAGGAAAGGTCTTCTATGGAAGGCGCAGGCAGTTGCGGACCGCTTGCGTTGCCCGTAGCCGCCTGAAACCTGCTGTACTCTTCTTGGCGTAGGAGGTACTGTGCTGCGCGCCAAAGGGTCTTAGGTTCGGCCCACAGCTCTTCCACGAGACGCCGCACACCGACAAATCCCCATCGTTGGAGTAAGGCCAGCGTCGTCTCACCCCCTTCTGCGTGGCGAAGCGCCCGCCTGATCAGCTGCCAGACACCTTCTCGAAGGTTCTCTGGGATGTCCAGGGCCTGCTGGACAAGCCATAAGCGGTGCTCCAGCGCCGTCTCCGGATCTTCCAGCGCCCGGTGGATCAGCCAGGGATCGAGCATTTCCCGGGGGACAAGGTGCCCGATGATCACCAGCGGTGGCGGGTCCTCCTCGGCACGGACAAAGAATTCGATCATGCGCTGCAGGAGCTCGGGGCCGAATTTCGGCGGCATGGAAGCCCAGTCTTTAAGCGGCCGAGCGGCCAGCCGCTCCAGCAGTGCCCAGGCTACGGCCGAATCGGCCGGCGGTCCTTCAGCCAGGGCCTTGCGCCAGCGCGACGGTCCTTTCCGCTGCAGGAGGATCGCCAGCAGGCGGTCCACGGCGCCGGGCACCCGGCGCAGGGCATGCAGATACGCTCTCTCAAGCGCTCCCACGACATTTTCGTCCGGATTTCCTTCGCGTAGCCGGACCTCCAGACGGTCCACCAGCTCCGGCGTCCAGCCGCGGGCCAGCTCCAGCGCCATGGTCGCGGCATGCCGGACGTACTCGCTGGCATCGCGCGTGGCCTCGAGAAGGGCGGTTGTGGTGGCGACCTCCCGGGCGGGTACGGCGGCGAAGTATTCCGCCACGGCGCGGCACACTTCCGGGTCGGGGTCCCCGAGCATCTCCCGCAACACGGGCTCCACCACGGCCTGCCAGGGCCCCGGCTTCGCGCGGCCAAGCAGGACAACGGCACGGCGGCGCACTGCTTCGCTGGAATCCCTTCGGGCCACCTCGGCCAGCGCATGCGCCAGGGAGTCCGTAAGCACCGGTCGGAACCCACTGAGGAAAGTCTGAAACCGATTCTCGTTTTCCACACGCAGCACCGCGAGGAGCCCCGGCCAGGCGGTCCTGTCGCCCAACTGGAGGAGCGCCCGGAGCGCCTCCCGCTGCACGTCGGGACCTTCGTCGCCGAGCGCCTGGCGCAGCGCCTCCCGTGCGCGCGAATGTAGCTCCGGCCGCTTTTTCCACGACGCAACCAGCATTCGTCCGTGTCCGGTGTCCCCCGTTCGTGCCAGCTCGTCTTCCTCGGGTGCCAGGGCCAGTCCCAGCACGAAAGCCGCCTCCCGCCGCAGGGTTACGTCAGGAGATGCCAGGGCGTCAAGGACCATCTCCCAGCGTCCGGTCCGGGCCAGCAGGCGCAGAAGTCGGGGCGTTGGCGCTTCCCGATAGGCGGCTTCGATCCGGTCCGCAATGACGTCCGCATGCGCGAAGAGGGCACTCCAGCGATCCCACTCGCAGGGGCGAAGGTCTTGGGGGGCCTCCATCACCATATCAAAGAGCCGCGTCACCCCCTTCCGACCGGCCGCCGCCAGCAGAGCCACCGCTTCCACACAATGCTCTCCCTGGAGAGCCCACCCCTCCAGCGAAGGCCACATTTCCGGTGGCGGGGGCGGCAGTGGCTCACCCCGGTACCGCCAGTCATTCACCAGGCGAAACACGACATTCCGCAGCTCGGGATCAGACAGAAACGCTACGACCTGCCGCTTCTGCTGCGGCGTCAAACGGCGACCCTCCAGCTTTTCCAGAAACCGTTCGCGCCAACGATGGGGGTAGGCGGCCAGCGACGGCGGCAGGGGCAGCGGATTCTGCGCCCAGGCCATGAGTCGGTTCGTGCCCGTCTCCGTGGTATCCAGCGCCAGTATTTCAGGCAATTTCCAGGTATAGTGGCCCCGATAGCCGCGCAGGCGTTCCACGAAGGCCTCGGGCAAGCCGTCGGGCAGGTACGTTCCAGAATCAAGCGCCACCCGGTCGGCCAAGAAGGACAAGAAGGTTTCAAAGTCCTCTTCGGGCCAGCTGGCAGCCTGAGCGAGGACCGAGAGGAGGGCCCGCAGCATAATCTCCCGCTGTTCTTGACCAACGAAGACCTCCCAGCCCAGCCAGGTGAGCGCCTCCAGCCCCTGCCTTCGGCGGATGGCGTGGCCCGACGTCACCCACGTCAGGGGCACGTGCACAAACAGCGTCTCAGCCAATGGCAGGTCCATGACCACCAGGGCTGGCGCGATCAGGCCGTAGAGGCGCCGCAGGCGTTCTACCACCTCCGGAGGGGCCGCCGGATCCCGCCAAAAACGCTGGGTCAAGGAGGCAATAAACGCTTCGTATCCGAAATACGCGCCTTGTTCTAATCGGTGGGCCAGCTCTTGCAGAAGAGGCAGCGAAGCCCCTGGCATAGCCGTCTTTAGCTGCTCAAACAGCGTATCCTGAGCTGGGGACATGACGGGACAGCCCACTTTGCTCTCATCCACCCCGAAGCAACCGACAAGCCATAGTAGCCCTACGATAAGCGCCCCCCCCTTCATGGGTCTATGTTTCGGGTGAAGTACCTTCTTTGTGGGTGTTTCTTCATCGAGTCACCCGAAGCGAGAGCAGGCCTTCGTAAGGGCCGTCAGGCACCCCTATAAGCCCTTCATATCCCCGGTTAGCAGCAAGGAGTTGGGAAAGGAGGGAAGGGTTGCCCAGTCCTTGTTGGGCCAGCCACGCCCCAAAGGCCAAGGCCCGGTGATTTGCGAAAAGTTTTCGTTCGCGCTCTGTCTGCCCTTCGCTTCCATCCCCTACGAGTACAAGCCTCCCGCCCGCTTGACGCACCGCCGTAAAGTCCGCCTTTAGGCGACGTACAAACATTGCGCCCTGGTGAACTCCACAGAAAAATCCCGGGGCAGGTCAAGCCGATACAAAATACGTGTGTCCGCCTGCAAAGGGCGGAACCACCGCCGACCTTCGAACTCTGCGACCTCATAGCTCCCTCGAACCACTTCCCAGCCTTCTACACCCCTCCCAATAGGCGCCCCTGCAAGGTTCTCCTGATACAAGACAAGGTCTCCAGCTTCAAACTTAAACGTTTCTGCACCGCCCAGAATCTGGCCCCAAAGCAAGGTAGCAGGCAGAAAAATCGCCGCTCCATACCAACCTTGAATTCGCATATCCGTGGTGTTGTTTGGGTTTCGGCCGGAGTGACAAAGTTAAGGAAAAATAGCTATGCGCAGGCTATGAATAATCATTCGCCAGCAAGGCCGTGGATCTCGCTGTAGGCCGGCTTAGGGCTCATCCCGCTCGGGCTTCCCACCGCATCTGAAAAAGCACGGAGGCAAGGCAGGCAAAAAGTACCCAAGTGCCCCACTCCTGATCCAGCAAGCAGCCTCCCCTGAGTAGCCTTGAGAGAGCAAGGAACGCCTTATCTTTGCTTGGCAGGTAAGGCGTTATGTGTATCCAAGAAGGGCCAACAAAGTCGAGGTTCCTATTTACCTCTCTACCGATAGCCAGCACTGGCTCAGCGCATGATTTTTCTGCAGGATGCCCTATACAGACTACCCTTCTACCTAGTATGCCCAGATACGATGGATGACATCTGTCCTCCTACACAGGAACCCGATCCCGACTGCATCTTTGAACGAAGAGCCGAACTAAAGCTCGAGAAGGTGGAGGAACCTGGAAAAGCACTCAATGGTTTGTTGCAGGGCTGTAGATCTATCTCGTATGTTTCCCTGGCCTGTTACAGGGAGAATATTTCAAACTTACCTGAGGAAATCATAAGACAAGCTCCCTCAAAAGGAGGGGACCGCCATCTTTGTCTGCCCCGAGCGGATTCTGGATCACCACCGAGAAGACCTTTTCTTTCAAGCGGCCCTCATCTATGTCCTTCTCCTGGCCTACGTCAGCAACCTGGATAAGAAATGGAAGCGCATCAATATAGCCGATATCATGGAGAGCGTGGCAATCATAGAAAGAAGTATCTATACCGCCATAACTTATCTGCATTTTACCCCTCGTGAACGGCCACTGGTTGCCAATCATATTGCCTCGCACTGGCGTGCTTCGGAAAGGTCGTATGTCTTTTGGATGAGCTGGTTTGAACCCCGCACTCCCAACACTCTATAGTAAATGTCACCCCGCTTAGCCAGATTGTGCACGTTTGGAAGGACGGTCCAGTCTGGCCTCCCTTCATCTGGGGCGAAGCCCCAGATGAAGGGTTTCGCCTCGGTCGCTATGTATTTAGACACTTCGATCCCGATGAATGGCGTTTCTTCGTGCACCGCTACGGAGTCCCACCCCACCTCTTCTTTCCGGGCGTAACGCGAGCTTCGGCTTATACGCTGTTTGGGGAGGAGACTTCTGAGCCTTGGCTTTACGGTCCCTTGAAGCCGACGTAGGGCGTGAGAAGTTCATAGAACTGCTGAAGGATAAGGGTCCTCGTATTTATGAGGATGGCTGCCTTCTCTGGCATTGAGATTATTATTACTCTGCCGGCGGCGCCCTTAGCAAGCCGGAATACCTGCCCTGTTTTCCCTTTTCCCTTCAAAACTTACTCCAAACGGCGGAGCAGGTGTCTGCCACGCCCGTCTGAAAGTCTCGGAAGTAGTAGTCCACCGTCAAGGTACGATTGGTGGGATTGTAGGTGGCGGATCCCTCTACCGTATAACGGCGGTTGCAGCTGCTCTGCCGGGCAATCACCAAAGCGGTAGGACTGGTAAGGCGCGCTTCTACCCGTATCTTTTGCCCTTCGCAAGCGATGTCGCCAAAGCTCTCGAGGTACACCACGTCCGGGTACACCGTGGAAGCGGAGATGGCCGCCTCGTACTGTGGGATCAGGCCCACCACTCGACAGCGGTCGTCTACGGTGTAGCGCCCGACTATGGCATCGCTCCATTTGGTTTCGCAGCGCGCGCCACTAAAGCCGGCAGGACATTGGCATCGGCCACCGCGGCAGGTACCGCCATTGAGGCAAACCACATCCTCACAACTGGCCCGCCTACAGCTTAGCCCAAGCCCAACTCCAACAACCCAGAGGAGCTTCCAACCCCGCCTCATGTTTTGCAAAGTTATCTATTTGGCCGGGTTTAGGGCTCGGGGGCTACTTACCGGCTTACATGCCAGCGCAGCGTCTGCCGACCGCCGTCTATGGTATACACCTGCACCAGGTAAAGGCCTACCTCGGACACTTCCAGTTCTGCTTGATAGAAGGGACCTTCCAGCGAGAACCGCCGCCGACCCTCAAGGTCCCACACTTCTATCCGGCTCAGCGCTACGCTTGCAGCGAGCTGTGCCCGTCCTGAGGAGGGATTCGGCCAGAGGTGCACTCTCGCCTTACCCACCGGTAAAAGCGTGGTCCCGCTCACCTCGTGACACGCCGACGTATCCCGGCAGCCCGTATTGGGATCGTACAGCACCACAGCATACCACCCCGCCTGCGAAGGCGTAAAGGAAGCCCCAGAACCCACGCTTTGCCTGTTGGTGCAGTTTATCCAAGTGCAGGTGAGGCCGCCCATACAACCCATAGCCGTGAGGGTGGTCGTACCTACTCCACTTCCACTGACCTGCACCGTGGTATCCATCGGCGCATGAAAAGAAACCTGGACTGGAGGTGAGACCGCAACACACCCCGAAGGAGAAGTTACCGTCACATAATAGGTACCGCCAGGGTAGCGTACCCAGATAGAAGGGCTGGTCGCACCAGTATTCCACAGATACGTATAGCCAGCGCCGGTGGGAGAGGCCGTCAGCTCTACACTATCGCGCGGGCAAAGCGGACCAAAAGGCGCCCCATTTATGAGTGCCTGTGGCTTACCTGCACAGCTCACCTCCGCTGTCCAACCGCTATAGTTAGTCGATCCATCGGAGTACCACACCACAAGCATGCTATCCCCACTGCTGACGAGAGGATTCCCTGCATTGGGCAAGGAAGAACCCGAATAGGGCCCCCACGCCGAACTGCCTGTAGTGCCTCCATTGTAGAGACGGAGGAGATCCAGGTTGGCTTCTGTAGTAAAAGCCGTAAACCGCATTTGGACTCCCCCACAACCGGCGGGGCTTACAAAAAGGAGGGTGTCTCGCTCATTATTGGCGTAGTTTCCATACGTTCCGCGGCCATTGTCCCCAATACGGTAAGGGCGGCCGCTATCGTAAAAGCGTAGGTTACACAGGCGGCGCACTCCATGTCCCATATAGGTGATGGAAGGCTGCGGCGTGCTGATGCACCGCACGACCCCTGCCCAGCCTCGCAACGGCGTGGAAGAAGTAGCCTTGAACACGAAACGCAGACAGTTACCCGGAAGGGTGGTCGCTATCTGCTCGCCCTCGTTGCGCAAGGTGTATATCCCCAACAGCTGAGCTTGAGGGTTGGCCGGAGGCCCCTCATAGACCCATAGCGTGTCTCCTCTTGCCAGTAAGAAGTCATACGGGAAGCTCACAACCAGGTAACTGTCTGGGGCAGAGGGGCAAAATGTGAAGGTACGGACTTGCGGGGAATTGTAGGGACCCTCGGGCCCCCCGTCGTCATAAAACCGCGCTGCACACACCTGTTCGGTGCGATTAGGTTGGTTCATGAAGTAAGCGGTGGGCAGAGGCTGGTCGAGGCAGCTTACCTCAGCGACCCACCCACTGTAGTTGACACTACCGTCAGACGAGAACCGCACCGTCAAGTAAGGGCCGGTGCTCTGGAGGAGGGGAGGGGGATTCGTGCCAGACCATCGACCGATGAAAGGCGCTGCAGTACTGGCCCCATCGTATATTTCTAACCAATCCACGCTATTCTCGGTGTTGAAAGCGGTGAATCGAATCTGGACCGGAGAAGCGAGATTGGCCGAGGCAAAGGTCAGCACCCGCGCTTCGTTATTGGCGTAGTTTCCGTAGTTGTTTCGACCGGTGAGCAGGCCTGGTGAACCGCTATCGTAAAACCGATACAGCTGAGCTGCCGGTCCACATGCCACATACCGCAGGCCCGCGCCCATGTAGGACACCGGCTTCGCAGGGCTCCCGGCACAATATAGCCGCGCACTCCAACCTAAACCTCGGTTGCCATCTGTATTGGACTTGAACCGAAAAGTCAGGGAGGCGCCTGCCTGCGGCGCTGCCAATGTATCCCCCCTTGACGAACCCGCCGTAAACACCGCCAAAAGCTGCCCCCCCACACCCCCACTCCATACCCACAACGTGTCTCCTGCTCCCAAGCTCAACTGATAGGGAAAGGCCGCCACCAAATAGGAGCTCGCGCTATTAGGTGTAAACGTCACCGTGTCATCCACCCCCTCACTGTAAGCCCCGCGGGTGCCTCCATCATCCACAAAAGTGTAAAAGTCCCCACACGAGACTGTCAGCGTGGGACTGCCTGACCCCAGGTAATAACTCGACAGCCCACTCACACAACTCACCGTCGCCGCCCACCCCCCCTGAACGACCGAACCATCTGAATAAAAAATCATGGTCACCGTATCACTGCCCGACACAAATGCAGGCGGACTCCCTGTCCCCGTATACTCGCCTATTAGCGGCGCATTAGGGCCAGTTCCATCGTAAATGTGCAACCTATCGGGTCCACTTTCAGTACTAAAGCTACTAAAGCTGACCTGCAAACGCCCACCCGCATTCACAAAGTAAACGGTATCTCGGCGGTTATTTCCGTAGTTTCCGGCCGGTCCACCGTCGTCATAAAAGCTTAGTCCGTTAGAGCAGCATGAGGTGACATCGATAGTCTGGGTACCATTGGCGTTCACAGGGCACTGGGCATAAGTCCTGCCTACAGTAAGCAGGACCAAGGGAAGGACAGCGTAGCGGCGCATGCCCGCAAAGGTAGGCAAAATGTTTTTATTACAAACAAAGTGGATTGGTGGGGCGGCACAAGGTCCCTATCTTTGTGGGGATGAATCGCTGCTTAGGTATAGTGGGCTTGCTAAGTGGGCTGCTTTTGGCCCAGGAGTGTGGTATTATCTATGTAACGCCGACGGGGGCCAGCAGTGGAGCGGCAGGCACCCGAGCTAACCCCGCCAATCTCTCGTATGGACTGACTTTGGTTTCTCCTTCGGCTCGCTATGTAAGGTTAGCTGTGGGCACTTACACTTTGACGGCGCCTATTACCTTGCCGCTTGACAGCGTGATCCTGGAAGGGGGCTACCTTCCAGCGCAAGGATGGAAAAAAACCAACACCGTCTCTACCAAACTCGTACGCACCGCCGCTAACGTAGAGCCAGCTCCTCCGCGTCTCACCGCTATCCAAGCAATAGGCAAGCGGGGGTTCCGGCTGCAAGACCTTGAGATCGAGGTGGTGGACGCACCGGGCCCCGGCATCTCTACGTATGGGATTTACCTAAACGGCTGTCGGGACTACACCATCGCCCGGTGTAAGGTACATGCAGGCAAAGGTGGAGACGGTGTAGATGGAGTGCCCGGCACAAATGGGGCGGCTGGTGCGCCGGGTGGAGCGGGGGGACTGGGCTGTAAGCGCTGCGATCCCACCACCCCCCCGTATACGAACCTTGGCGGCACCGGAGGAAGCAGTTGGTCTGGGGGAGCCCGAGCGGGTGGAGCCGGGGGGAACGGTGGAGCTCGAGGCACCGGCACCAACTGCGTCTTCTGCTCGCTGTGCGATCCCAGTGTTATCTCGGCCCCAGACGGTCAAAATGGCCAGCCCGGCAATGGACCCGGTGCAGGCGCCGGCGGCGCCGGCAAACCCGGCCTCTGCTACTGCTCCAATGGCCTCAACGCCACCGACATCATCAACTACTTCAACAACTGCCCGACGCCTTTCAGTGACCCTACACACACCGGGGAGGACGGCCAACCTGGACAAGACGGACAAGACGGACAAGACGGACAGGATGGTGTAGCGCAGTTTACGGGGGGGTATTTCGTACCCCAAGATGGCACTGATGGCACCGATGGCACCGATGGGAGCGGGGGCGGCGGGGGCGGCGGAGGAGGAAGCATCGGTTGCATACCGGGTCTTGGGGGAGCGACCTACGACTGGAATAGCCCTGGAGGCGGCGGAGGCGGCGGGGGCGAAGGCGGCCAACGAGGTACCCACGGCACCCACGGCACCGCCGGCGGCGGTAGTTTCGCCGTCTTCCTCTGGAATAACGGCCCGAACGGCGTTTTCAAAGATTGTCGGCTCACCACGGGTGGCGCAGGTCGAGCGGGTATAGGAGGCGCCGGTGGGTTGGGAGGGGCTGGCGGAGCGGGCGGCCTGCCTGGAAATGACCGCCTCTTGACAGGAGGGAGCGCCGCCGGCTGCGAAGGCGGCGCAGGCGGCCGTGGCGGAAACGGCGGCCGCGGCGGAAACGGTGGCCGCGGCGGTAACGGCTCCCCCGGCGTAGCCTACCCCCTCTACCAGCACCCCGGCCTCGGAACTTACCCCGCTATCGTCCAGAATGGCTACAACCCCCTCGAACCCCCCATCACCGTAGACAACCTCTCTGCTTGCACCTACCAACCGGTTACCCTGGCTACCTCAGCTACCGGCTCCTACTTCGTATGGAATACAGGGGGTGACCCTGCCTCCGCCACCAGCACCACAGCCACTGTTAGCTATTCCTCCACCGGCGCAAAAACCCCTACCCTCCTCGTAGATGGGCTGCCCTACACGTATGCCGACTTTGTGCTTATCCCCCGCGCAAGCGTGCTGCCCCAAATCACCGCTTCCCAGCCCAGCGTTTGTACCGGTACACCGGTCACCTTCTCTACGCCTACTCTGGCCGATGCTTACGAATGGGACTTCGGCGGAGGAAGCCCGGCTTCCGCTACCGTACAGAACCCCGGCCCTGTTACTTTTGCTTCCCCCGGCCAGTACTGGATCAAGCTACGCGTGCAAACCGCCTGCTGTGGCTGGTCCCCTTGGGATAGCATGCCGCTCCTCGTGGTGAGCAATCCTACGGTCACCTTACCCCCGGATACCTTCCGTTGTGCGGGCGACCCACCGATTACCTTGAGCGTACAAGCTCTCCCTGGCGCCACCATAACCTGGACCTACAATGGAAATCTGCTGGCCAGCGGTACACCTTCAATCCAGGCCTCAAACCCCGGCCAATACGTCGTCACCGTCTCTTACCCAGGCGGCTGCCAAGCCACAGACGAGTTTAATCTGTCTGTGCTCCCCGCCATTCCGGTGAATCTGGGGCCGGATCTTGCCCTATGTGCAGGCGATCCGCCTCCTGTACTGGATGCGGGCTTCCCGGGCAACCAATATCTTTGGACCTTGAATGGCGTGCCCATCGCCACCTCACAGACTTTGGCGGCCACCCAGAGCGGCACTTACGCCGTAGTGGTAAGTAACCCGTACGGCTGCACTGGCAGGGACACGGTAGTAGTGGCTTATACCGCCTTCTCAGTGGACCTCGGGCCCGACCAGCAGCTCTGCGCCCCTTCGGTGGTGCTGGATGCCGGCCCCAACGCCACCACGTGCCAGTGGACCCTAAACGGCACCCCCCTTGCTACTACGGCTTGCCAGATTACTGCGACGGCGTCTGGCACCTACGCGGTGACCGCCCAAAATAGCGCCGGTTGCAGCGCTTCCGACCAGGTGACGCTGACCTTAGGGGCGCCGCTCACCGCCCAGTTCTCCGGCCCTACTTCGGTCCAAGTAGGGCAGCCAGCGCTTTTCATTGACCAGACTACCCCGACGCCTACGAGTTGGACCTGGAACTTTGGGGATGGGACGCCGGCCGTCACCGGCACCGCTACCCCCACGCATACCTATACGCAAGCGGGCCTCTACCCCGTGGTGCTTGCAGTCAGCAACGGCCTATGTAGCGATACCGCCGTCAGCTTAGTCGAGGCACTCTGGGATTGTACGACGCTCGCCCTGCAAGCCAGCTTCACCACCACCCCCAATCCCGTAGAACTCAGTACAGGCGGCGGTACCGTCCTATTCAACAACACCTCGACAGGCGCTACCCATTACCTGTGGCTTTTTGGCACGGGGGATACCAGCACCGCTATTTCCCCTTCCTATGCCTATAGCCAACCGGGCACCTATACAGTGACGCTTATTGCGCACAACTACAACTGCCGTGACACCGCAACCCAAACCGTCGTCGTACAACGAAGTGAGCCTGCCTCACCTTCTGCTCTGCATAGCATAGGCGGCGGCCTCATCCGACTCTACCCCAACCCCACCCAAGAAGCCTTTTATCTGGAGCTGCCTCCTCAACCGGGTCCCTGGTACCTCCGCCTATACGAAGCCACAGGCAAAAAAGTACTCGAAGAAATCTTCTCCACCGGTGGGCTGCAGACGGTGTTTGTCCGGCACCTGTCGGCGGGGTATTATCTCGTAGAGCTGGAGGGGCCGACGGGTCAGCGCTATCGCGGTCGGCTTGCGAAAGAGTAAGCATGCCCAACCCCTCGGTCTGGCAGACGCCCCTGGCTTACCTCAAAGGCGTAGGTCCCCGCCGAGCCGCTGCCCTGGAAGAAGCCTTCGGTCTGCGCACCTACGAGGACCTCTTATGGCACTTCCCCCGTAAATACCTGGACTACAGCCAAATCACCCCTATCTCCCAGGCCAAACCTGACCAAGAAGCGGTTTTTCGCGGGAAGTTGGGTAGCTTCCGTGTACAAGCGCTTCCTAAGACGCAGCGGGCCCTGCTTTCCACCACCCTCTACGACGGCCACGCTTGGATGGAACTGGTCTGGTACCATGGGTGGGATTGGGTCCAGCAAAAGTTCACTGCAGGTCAAGAAGTGCTCTGTATTGGGCGACCTATCCTCCACAAAGGCACCCTCCGCATCGCCCACCCCGAACTCCTCCCCCTAACCCCAAGCCAGCCAGCCCAAAACCTCTTGCGCATCTACCCTATTTATCCGCTTACTGAAAAGCTCCGCCGGATGCACTTGGATGAAAAACGTTTCCGCAACCTGTACGAAGAGCTGTACCGCCTCACCCGTTTCGAGCGGCCTGATCCGATCCCGGAGAGTGTGCGCCACCGGTATGACCTTCCGCCTTTGCCGGAGGCTTTACGGGCCTTGCACCTCCCTACTTCCCTACAAGAAGCCGAAAAAGCCCTCTATCGTTTCAAGTTTGAAGAGTTTTTCTATCTACAGGTGCTATTGCTGCGACGCAAGTACTTTCTCAAGACCCAGTACACAGCTCCGGCCTTTACGCAGGTAGGACCGCTCGTACATGAGTTTTACCACAAGTACCTTCCTTTCCCGCTTACGGAGGCTCAGCAGCGGGTCATCAAGGAGATTCGAGCCGACATGGCTCTGAGCACCCCCATGAATCGCCTAATCCAAGGAGATGTCGGCAGTGGTAAAACGATCGTTGCGCTTTTTGCGGCACTCATTGCGATAGGTAACGGTTACCAGGTAGCCCTCATGGCCCCCACCGAGGTTTTGGCCGAACAGCATGCGCGCAGCTTCCGCAAATGGCTCTCGCCTTTGGGCTTGGGGGTAGGGCTCTTGCTGAGTAGTACTCGAGCGGCCGAACGGCGCCGAATCCTTACCCAGCTCGCCACCGGCGAACTGCCTTGTGTGATTGGGACCCACGCCCTCTTCCAGGACAAAGTGCAGTACGCCCGCCTCGGCCTGACCATCATAGACGAACAGCACAAGTTTGGAGTGCGGCAGCGGGCCGCCCTCTGGGAAAAAGCCCACCCTTATCGGCCCCATAACCTCCTGCTGACCGCTACCCCTATTCCTCGCACCCTCGCTCTCTCCGTGTATGGGGACGTGGACGTATCCCTTATTGATGAGCTGCCTCCCGGTCGCCAGCCTATTAAGACCCTCGTACGCACCGAAGCCCACCGCCGAGAAGTGTGGAACCTCCTGCGCGCCGAACTCCAAAAAGGCCGCCAAGCCTACATCATCTACCCCCTCGTAGAAGAGTCCGAAAAGCTCGCCCTCAAAGCGGTCGAAGAAGGGTATGCCCTGGTCCAGCAGACCTTCCCCGAATACAAAGTAGGGATGATCCACGGCCGCCTCAATAGCGAACGCAAAGAACGGGAAATGCAGCTCTTCAAGATGGGTCATACCCACATCCTGGTAGGCACCACCGTAGTAGAAGTGGGCGTAGATGTGCCCAACGCGACCGTTCTGATCGTAGAGCACGCCGATCGCTTTGGATTGTCGCAGCTACACCAACTGCGCGGCCGAGTCGGCCGGGGTGCCCACGCTTCGTATGCTATCTTCATGGCCCCGAATGACCTCTCTGATACTGCCTTGGAGCGCCTCAAGGCGCTGGTACAATACCAGGACGGTTTCCGCATTGCCGAGATAGACCTCAAGCTCCGAGGCCCCGGTGACTTCTTAGGCACCAAGCAAAGCGGTCTACCAGAGTTCAAAGTCGCCGACATTCTCGAAGACCAGCCTATCCTGCGCCAGGCACGCCAAGCCGCACAAGACCTCGTCAACGCAGACCCGCACCTCCACCGCTATCCGGAGCTGTTGGGCTTCCTGGGCGAATACGCAGCTCGGCATAGCCTGGAGCTCTTCACCGCCTAAGGCTTTTGGGTGGAGGGACCAGACCCGAAAGTCCAGTTTAGGCCCACAAAGACCTGTCGAGGCGGGAGGTAGCGCGCCGGATTGGTAGGAGGCGGGCCGGTGTCCAAAGGATTGGGATACTTGGGGTCTCGCCACGAAAAAGGCACATCGTCAGGGTACTCGTAAGCTCGGCCCGTAACCGGGTTGATAATAGCGGCGTTTTTCCAGCTAAAGAGGTTCCGCCCTTCGAGAAAAACAGCCAAGCGTCCTCCCAAGAAGCTTCGGGTCAAGCGCGCATCCACCCATCGCCACGGGCTCCCAATAGCGGTGTTAGGGGGGCCGGGCTGGACCTCGTAGATAGGCCGACCGGAGAAGTCATCCTGTCCCACCAGCTCATACGGCGTGTAGCGCAAGCCCGACTTGTAGGTGAAAGACACAAAAGCGGTCCATCCTCGCCAGTACGGAGAAGTCCAAGTCGGAGGGCTCTGCAGGATGCCCCACAGCTTGATGTCCCAGGGGCGGTCCCACGCCAGAAAGAACTCCTCCATCGCGTCGTTACGGCCCGTCTGCCGAATCTGAAGCAGAGACTCTAACGCAGAGTTAGACTTGCCGGTGGCGACTTGGTAGGTGACCGCGCCCGCCAGCCGTAACCAAGCGCCTACCTGCCGCTGCAGAAACACATCTACCCCCCGCACCCGAGCATAGTCCAGATTCACCGAAAAGGCCCGCTCCGTAAAACGCCCCGTCCGATCCCGAATCGTAATCACCCGATTCACAATAAAGTCAAACTTGTCGTTGTAAAAAGCGCTTACTTGGAGGGCCCAGCCTCGGCCCAGGTTGGATTTCAGGCCTATTTCGTACCCTACGTTGACCTCGGGGTTAAGGTTGGGGTTGCCGAGGTTAGCGAGGAAAGACCGATCCTGATAGACCGGGTCCAGCCCCGCATACACGAAGCGGGGATGCGGCAGCCGCGTCGAATGCGCATAGTTGAAAAACAGCACGTGGTTATCAGTCACAGGGAAGGAAACCCGGACCCGCGGCAGAAGCCGTCCCTTGAAGCGGCGCCCAAGGAAAGGAACCGTTTGTTTGCGATACGCTTGGCGTACAGACTCCAAGATAGGGGCATTAGGGTCTTCGATGGCCTTATCTGCGAAGCGGCCTGGTGCCCAGTACATGAGGCGTGCGCCCAGGCTGGCTACGATGCCTTTATAACGAATCCGATCCTCAAAGAAAACCCCCCCCGTAGCAGGCCGTACTTGCCAGATGTCGTTGCTGCTGCCGATGCGATTAGAGGCGTAGACTTGCCCGTTGTCCAGGCGAATCGGCGCCCCTACCCACGGCCGCGTCACGTCTATCCACTGATAAAACTGCTCCCGATGCTCCCAACCCAAAATCCAGAAGTGGGCCGTACTGCGCGGCTGGTAGGTAAACTTTGCCTTGAAAGTGTATTCCTCGGCAAAGTGATCATGCCAAAGGGTAGCAAGGCCTCCATTATTGTAAAGGCCAGGGCCGGGATTGACGTACACGATGCTATCCCCAGGGTTGTACACAGAGACCGGATCCGTCACGATAGAAGCGGGATCGTAGATCTGCCGTATCACCGAGTCGCGGAAAGGACGCCCGTTGGCATCGGCGCGCAGGTTCACAAAAAGGCGCCCTACAGTGAGTTCGCCTGTCCAGACCTTGCTGAGAATGCGATTGAGCTTGAGTACGGTGAGGTTCGATCGGTGGGTGTAGGTATTGGCGTTATCGGGCTGTAGGGCAAAGAGATACTGAAACCCCGGCACCATGATTTGGTCACTACCAATGATCTGGAGTGAACGGGTATTTTGGTTGATAGCCAGGCTCTGCTGAAAGGAAAGCGATACACGCGTACGGGCATCGAGGTAGTAAGCCCACTTCGAGGTGAAAGACCACTTATTATCCTGACGGGGGGCAAAGAAAGCGCTCTTTGTAGGCGAGCCTAAGGGGCGCGCAAGCAGGCGATAGAGGGGATCGCGAGGGGTGCTTTCTTCGAGGAGGCTACTTTGCAGCTGGGTCGCACGCACCCCCACGTAGTCGTCCGTGAGCCGCAAATCGAAAGCTCCGAAATACGAGAGGCGGGGTTTACCGGTAGAGTCTCTATACAGCGGTCCTCCGACGGCGAGGTTGAAGATGTCGGTATTCCATCCCCAGGCGGGGACCGCACCGCCGACGCCATCCCGCATATACCGACCGGAGAAGCGCCACCGATCGCCGCCTTCTTTGAGCCGCACCGCCACCACCCCTGAAGTCCCATCCCCATATTCGGCATCCATCCCGCCGGTGATCACTTCCAGCTCTTCGATGGCGACCTGAGAAATCTCCACGCCAAAGCCCGTGCCCGCGAGCGGGTCTTGGGCATTGACCCCTTCGACGACATATTGGGTCTCATAGACGCGTCCTCCGCGTATTTGGAGGCCGTCCAGCGTTTGGGCCACTCCCGGCATCAGAGAAACCATGCTTTGTACATCTACGGCCGTAGTCTGGCTTATTTGGTCGCCTGAAATGCGAAGGTCTGACTTGCCAGATTCGAGGTTGACGAGAGGGCGGTCCCCCACGATTTCCACCGTCTGCAAAGAGGTTCCCACCGGCGAGAGCGGCACCGTAAGCGTCAAGGTCTGGCCGGATTTGATGGTCAGGTTAGCCAGGAGCACTTCGTTGTACCCCACATAAGAGACCCGAAGGGTATACGTGCCGGGGGAGATGTCGGTGAGCTCAAATCGGCCGTTTTCGTCGGTATAAGCCCCTTTGTAAGTGCCGACCAGCGCCACGGTCGCGCCTACGAGCGGCTCACCGGTAGCTTTGTCTTTGACCAGGCCGAGGATTTTCCCCTTCTGCGCCCAGAGCAGCGCAACGAAAGCCAAAGCTCTTCCCACACGGTTCATGCTACAGCGCAGTTTGGAGCGCTTGTAAGAAGGCTACTCGATTCCCACTCAGCTGATGGAGCGGCAAGATGAAAAAGACCTGCGTATAACGCCCTGGAGAAGCGGCTGGGAAAGCGGCGGCCGCGACCCGACTACCCGTAGAAGGCCACGGTTGCCCGTTACCTTGGAGTAGGTTCGGCAGGGTGTACAAGACCTGGGCCGTGCCTTTCGGGAAGGGGGGATTCACCCCACTGAGGAAGTAAGGCAAGCCATTAGCGAGGTCGGGGAACCCAGCCACAGCGCTGGTAACGGGCGAGTTAGGCGCTAAGACCCCATTCTGGGGGCTGGTAGCTATGCTATCTATAGGGCCGAAACGAAACACAGGCGAGGTAGCCTCCACACTGCTGGGCAAGGGAAAGTTGAGCACCACTCGGCCTCCCCCAGCAAGGTAGCTTTCGATGAGAGACTCGGATGCTTCGAGTTCGGGCAGGGCTGGAACGTCCCCTATCCAGTAGACCCGCGGATAAAGGCGCCAGATATGTAACCAAGTTGGCACGCGGAGGGGAGCTCGCTGCGCCGCACTGCGCAGGTCCCAGTAGTCGAAGCTGCCCCAGGCTGCCCCCATATCCGGAGCCAACACGCTATAGGCCCCCCCATCACTCCAACTATCTATCACCAGCCAGTCTCCGCTCTTTCGGCGCAGGTAGATGGGCCGCGTGCTATCGGGCTCAGAGAAAAGCCCGCCCTGGTCTTTCGCCCGCACATAAAACCGCACCGTATCCTCCAAAGGCAGGGCAATCGGCACTCGCAAAATCGGCACCAGCCGCGTGTCGCTGTACACGAGGGTAGCGGAGGAGGTTGTCGGGTCTTCCGGAACCAGGGTCAGGAGCGTATGGCGCGGCTCCAGCGCTATCCACGGAGAAGCCGGCCCAATGCGTACGTATAGGCTCTCGATGGTCTGGGCGCCATCCGGGTCGTCCGCCCGCAAAAACAGCGTTACGGCGGGTAGGGTCGTATCTGGCGGTAGCGTTTGCGCATCCAAACGACAAATCGGCGGGGAGTTGCGCAGGGGCACCCGCAAACGCGCAGGGGGATCGGTCCGCAGCCCATCGTTGTCTACCGCCCGCAGCTCGAAAATCAGGTCTTTGTACAGCTCCCCTGGAGCAAATGCCACTACGAAAGTGCTTTCCTGCGCAGGGGTGAAAGTCCATGCCTCCCCCAGCTTGCGCAGCTCGTAGCCGACCACATACCCATCCGGGTCTTCCCCGTACCATCGCAGGGTAAACCGTGAGGGTAGCCGGTTTGCTGTATCCAGGGCAATGGTGTCTACAAAAAAGCGCGCCACCGGCGATTGCTTAGGACGAGGCGCATCCTTTCGGCAAGCCGCCAGAAAGAGGGCCCCCACCACCCACCCGTACCTGCGGATCATGTGGCTCAAAGATAGGAGAGAGGAGGTTAGCCGAGGATTAGTGGAGCTTGATTTGAGGAGCACGCCTCGGGCAGAAGCCAGCTTACGGGCCCCTTGGGTAAACGGACGAGCGGCGATGCTTCCTATGCTTACTACCGGATAGCCTCGGTGCCGCGTGTAGAGACACTGGAGCCGCACCGCTCGTCGGACCGCTCGCTCCACATCCACTCGGTCTCCTACGGCGGCGACTCTTCCATTACCGAAGCATACGATTTTTACCACACTAAGGCGGCACTGCCCCAAGTGAAGCCCGCCCCAAAAGCAGCCAAAATCACTTTATGGCCCCGCCTAAGCCGTCCCTCCGCCTGCGCTTCGTACAGGCAGATGGGAATGCTGGCCGCCGTGGTGTTGCCGTACTTGTGGATGGTGTTGAAGAACTTCTCCATGGGAAGGCCGAAAAACTCCGCCACCGCCTCCACGATGCGAATGTTAGCCTGATGCAGGACATACAGATCGACCTCTTCAGGTGTCCAGCCCTGGACAGACAGGGCCGCCTGGACGGCCTCTCCCATCCGCTGCACAGCATGCCGAAAAACTTCCTTTCCGTTCATATAAGGGCGCATTCCATAACTGCCAGGCAGCTCATGCCGGCGCGTCGCAGAAGAAGGCTCCGCCACACACAACTCCTTAGCATAAGCCCCCTGACTAAAAAGATGCGTCGAAAGAAGGCCTCGTCCCGGCTCCTCAGTCGCTTCTATCACCACGGCCCCGGCCCCATCCCCAAATAGAACGCCCACCGTGCGCCCCTCCGGACTGTAGTCAATCCAAGTAGACTGAATCTCCGCCCCTACCAAAAGGATGGTATGACACCGCCCCGTTTCAATGTACTGCTGCGCAATACTTAGGCCATACACAAACCCCGAACACTGCTGACGAATATCCAAAGCCGGTGTTGTCTCCAGGCCCAATCTATGCTGTAAAAGCACCCCACAGCCAGGGAAGTACATGTCGGGGCTTAGCGTGGCAAAAATGATGAGGTCCAAGTCTTCTGGACGTTTGCCTGCCTTGGCAAGGGCCTCCTGCGCCGCCAAGTACCCCAGCTCCGCTGTGCTGGCCGGCTCTTCTACCCAGCGCCGCTCCTTGATGCCCGATCGCGTGTAAATCCACTCATCGCTCGTGTCGTAAAAGGCCTTTAGGTCTTCGTTGGTCACCACGCGAGGCGGAACATACATTCCTACACCCTAGATCACAGCACGCGGCATACCCAAAGATACACTGCCTGAACCGTTGCTTTTGTCTACCTTCGCTTATGCGCGTGTGGCTGGCAAGCGATCATGCGGGCTTCCCCCTCAAAAAAGCGCTGGTGGAGTGGCTCCTTGGTCAAGGTTACGCCGTCGAAGATATCGGCACCCACACGCCTGACAGCACCGATTACCCCCTCTGGGTCCATAAGCTGGCCGAACGCTTCCCACCCGAGGAACGGGCTATTCTCATCTGCGGCTCCGGCAATGGCGTCTGCATTACAGCCAACCGCTACCCCCACCTGCGGGCGGCTTTGGCCTGGAATCACGAGATTGCTCGGTTAGCTCGCGCCCACAACGACGCTAATGTACTTTGCCTGCCAGGCCGCTTCATCTCCATAGAAGAAGCGCAAACGGCCGTCCAAGCCTTCTTAGAGACCCCTTTTGAAGGCGGACGCCACGAGCGCCGCCTCCACCAAATCAACCCCCCACACCTATGCCCATAACCCGATTGCTTGTCGCGGGCCTCCTTTGGGCCCAGCCTTCCACGCTGCTGGACCGGCTTTACCCTACATCCTTGACCTTGGACACGACCACACTGCGCACCCTATACGATCAAGCCTCCGAAACCGAAGCGCTGGCTCATCTGCGTTTTCTGGCCAGCGACGCTGTACAAGGTCGAGAAGCAGGCACCGCTTTCGAAAAAGTGGCCGCTACTTACCTGATCGTCCAGCATCAGCGTTTGGGTAATGCCCCTTTTCTGCCCTCCGGCTACGTACATGCCTTCCCGCTTCTGCGGCAGAAAAAGACTTCCCAGCCGTCACCCGAACCCAAGTCCCGGAAGCGCAAACCGTCCTCCCCCGCCCCTTCGCTCTACGATACCACTGAAGCCTGGAACGTACTGGCCTTACGCCGAGGCACGGTACATCCTTCCCAGTACGTCATCTTGAGCGCTCACTACGACCACCTGGGCACAGACGACAAAGGTCGTGTGTACAATGGCGCCGATGACAACGGTTCCGGTACCGCCGTACTACTCGAAGCGGCCCGCCTCCTGAGCCAGCTCCCCCCTCCTCGCCGCTCGATCGTGTTTTTCCATACCGCCGCCGAAGAAAAAGGCCTATTGGGAGCGTTTCGCTTCGTACGGGACTCGCTGGTGCCCCTCGATTCGATCGTAGCCGTGATCAACACCGACATGCTGGGCCGCCGAGACAAAGCACATGAAAATGAACCCCTCCACCTCTACGCCATCGGTGCGGAGAGGGCCACCCCTCGGCTGCGCCAGCTCCACGAAGCCGTCAACGCCCTTTGCTGCCAGTGGAAGTTTGACTACCGATATGACGACCCCAACGACCCCGAGCGGCTCTTCACCCGCAGTGACCACTATGCCTTTGCCCGAAAAGGGGTGCCGGCGGTGTTTTATTTCGGGGGCTTACATGACGATTATCACCGTCCCAGCGACGACGTGGAAAAGATTGACCCCGATCGATTGCGACGAAGCGCGGCCCTTATGGCAGGCTTAGCTTGGACGTTAGCCAATCTGTGATCCGCCACCTCCAAGCCCGGAAAAGTCTGCGGCCTCGGGTAATCCGCCCTCCGCATACCAGCTTTTGTACAGCACGTAGCGGCTGGCGTATTGGAGCAGGCTTTCTCGCTGCTCCGGGGAAAGGGGCTTAATAGGACGGGCCGGCACCCCCGCATACAGGTAGCCCGACTCCAGCTTCGCCCCTTGCGGGACCAGCGCGCCCGCCGCAATCAGCACTTCATCCGGCACCTCGGCATGGTCCAACACAATCGCCCCCATCCCCACCAGCACCCGATTCCCAATCCTGCAGCCATGCACGATCGCTCCATGACCGATGGTCACCTCGTCTCCAATCACCAAAGGAGCCTTTTGGTAGGTGCAGTGTAGGATAGCCCCATCTTGCACGTTGGTGCGATCCCCAATGCGAATAAAGTGCACATCCCCTCGGATCACCACATGGTACCACACGCTGCAATCCCGTCCGATTTCCACATCGCCGATGACGACGGCGGTTTCCGCCAAAAAAGTGCCCTCACCAATGCGCGGCACTTTCCCCAAGAGAGGCCGAATAATCGCCATACTCAAAGATACAACCTCTGCCGCCCTAACCCAACCGGCCTTTACCTTTGCGGAAAGTGCGCAAAGCCCATGTCATAGGCATTGGGGGCAGCGTGATGCATGCGCTGGCCCTTCACCTCCAAGCGCAGGGCTACCAGGTAACAGGGTCAGACGACCGGATCGAAGAACCCGCCCGTAGTCGGCTGGCGGCAGCCGGTCTCCTCCCCCCAGAAGAGGGCTGGTTTCCGGAAAAGATTCAACCTGATCTGCACCTCGTGGTGGCCGGCATGCATGCGCGCCCTGACAACCCCGAGCTGCTGGCCGCTCAACGGCTAAGCCTGCCTCTCTGGGACATGCCCACCCTCGTAGCCAAAGAAAGCGCCCACAAACATCGCATCGTGGTAGCCGGCAGCCACGGGAAAACCACCACCACCGCCTTCCTCGTGCAGGCTTTCCACTGGCTGGGATTCGAGGCAGACTGGCTGATTGGGGCTGTACCTCCGGGATGGGAGACTTCTTTTCGACTGAGTGCGGCCCCCACTTTCATCCTCGAAGGCGACGAATACCCGGCTTCGGCCTGGAATCCCCAGCCTAAGGCCGCCGTATACCAACCCCACTGGCTCATCCTCACCGGCATAGCCTGGGACCACGCCAACATATACCCCTCTCCCGAAAGTTACCAAGAAGCTTTCTTGCACCTCCTGCATACCCTGCCCAAAGGAGGCGCTTGCTTCTACAATGCGACGGACCCGCTGGTGAAAGCCCTCGTCGAAAAGACGCTCCGAGCCGGTTGGCACTACCTCTATCCCTACGAAGCCCTCCCTTACTTCCACAGAGGTCGCACATGGTTCGTCAAAGTAGGACGACGCACGGTGCCCCTGCGCTTCTGGGGCCGACACAACCTCCTCAACCTCTCAGCCGTGTGGCGCGTGCTGGAAGAGATGCTCGTGGACTCTTCCGCCTTTGCTGAGGTAGCGGCTACGCTAACCCTGCCGGCCCTGCGTCAGGAGATCTGGTACGAAGACCCAACCCACGTCGTGGTTCGAGACTTTGCGCATGCCCCCAGCAAAGTCGAAGCGACCATAGCGGCGTTGAGAGAGGCTTTTCCAGGGCTGCCCCTCGTAGCGGTTCTGGAGCTACATACTTACAGTAGCCTGCTGCCGGCTTTTGCGGCGCAGTATCGCCATGCATTGCGGCAAGCCCAGGAAAAATGGCTCTTTGTTGAGCCGGCCCTTCTGAAGCAAAAAGGCGGCCACCTCGAAGCTTTGCAATCGGCGCTGGGAAAGGGCTTCCGGTGGTTCACCCACCCCGAAGGGCTGCTCGAAGCGCTCAAGCACGAGCTCCAACGCCGCCGCAAGGGCGTCGTCGCCTTGCTCTCTTCTGGCACCTTGGGCGGCCTGACCCGCGATCAGGTGCTGGCCGCCCTCCTACCCTGACTCATGGGACGAGCACCCGTTCCCAGTGCACCTGACCTGTGGGGCTCTGGGCACGACACAGGTACAAGCCTGGCCACAGCCCTTCCAACACACGCAGGAAGTGGCCGTCTATGCTGAGCCAAGCCCGCTGTAAGTGCACCTTCTATTCTTGAAAGGTAATCTCTAAGGTAATAGCGGGTTTCCTACGATACAGCTAAGTTGGCTGGAGGGTTCTCCTCCTTCCGATTTTGCAACCTCTCCGCCGCCGCAAGCCGTATATGTAGCGTATGCGTTACGAGCTAAAAATCACGGGACTGGTGCTGGGCTTGAGCCTGGTAGGGTTCGCCCAGCCGGCAGGCGAAAAGGCGGTCGGCCTTCTGGTCAGCAAGGACGGGCTACGGGCTCTGAGCGCACGCTTCGCGGCAGGCGGCAACCCCTACCTGAACCTCGCCATCACAGCGGGACTGGATCAGGGCCGCGGCTTCACGGCGGGATTGGCCTTGCAGCAGTACCTAAACACGATGAGTTGCGGCAGTGGAGCGTGCGGACGAGGTGGTAGCGGCCTCGCACCCTACATCGAAGGAGGCCTCCGTCTGCGGCAAACAGGCCAAGAAACCACTGTAGACATTCTGGGGCACATTGGTGGGGGGCTTCTGCTGCCCATAGGTCCTGTAGAAGCCTTTGCGCAGGCGGCGCTGTACACGCCCATTTCGACCCCTCGTCCGTTGGTAGATGTGGGGGGCGGCCTCCGCTTCCGCTTCTGAAATAGGAGAAGAGGTCTTTTTTGAGGGTTCTGGGTTTGGCCCCCGAAAGGGGGCCTTGCGGTTTTAAGTACCTTCGGGGGTGTCTCTTCGCCGGCTGACCGCGCACGGCGCCGTGTATGGCCTCACAACCGCCACGGCCCGCCTTCTGAACTGGCTGCTTACGCCGCTATATGCCCACCGCTTGAGCGTAGAGGACTTTGGCCGCATGTCGGAGTTGTATTCGTGGATGGTGTTTGGGTTGATTGCCGCCGGCGCGGGCATGGAAACGGCCTACTTTCGCTTTAGAAAAGGGCAAAATGGCTCTTTCTGGCAAGCGCTCAGGCTGGCGGGCTACGTGGGCGGAGGGCTGGCGCTTCTCCTTGGAGTAGGTGTACCGTGGATAGCCCCTATCCTGGGCTACGGCGAAGCCCCCCATCTGCTCTGGCTGACCATAGCGATATGGACAGTGGATGCCTGGGGCAGCTTCGCGCTGGCTTACCAGCGGGCCCTCGGAAAGCCTCTTCGCTTTGCCGCGATCCAGCTTTCCCATGTAGCGCTCTTCCTGCTGGCCAACCTGTGGGGCGTAGGCGTGCAAGGGTGGGGACTTTCTTTTATTCTGGGGGCTAACCTCGCTTCCTCCCTACTAAGGCTGGGCTGGGCCTTGGCCTGGGCCCCCCCTCGCCAAGCCGAAACGCTGCCTGCGCGCCTCCTCCTGACCTACGGCCTCACGCTGACAGGCATAGGCCTGCTTGGCGCCACCAACGACGTACTGGACCGCGTGCTCCTGGCCCGTTATGACCTCAGGCAGACCGCCCTCTACAGCGCCGCTTACAAGATAGCCATGGCGCTGGCTCTTTTCGTGCAGGCCTACCGCCAAGCCGGAGAACCCCTGCTCCTTGGCGATTACGCCCACCAGATTGCCTTCTACCGACGTAGCTGGATACTTTTCCATGCGGTAGGGTTGGCCGGGGTTTTTCTGCTGTCTTTGTGGGCTAAGCCGCTCATGACCAGCACTTGGGGTGGCCTTTTGCCCAAGCCCCTCTTTCCGCCCGCCTATCACCCCGCCCTGGCGATAGTACCGATCCTCCTCTGGGCTAACCTGCTGATGGGTTCGCTCGTCCAAGCCTCTATCTGGTACAAGCTGACCGATCACCCGACGATAGGGATGCTCATTACAGCTGTAGGAAGCGCTATCACCTGGGCCGGCAACCTCTACGGCATACCTCGGTATGGATACGAAGCCTCGGCCTGGACGACGCTGGCGGCTTATGGGGCCATGGTAGCGCTCTCGGTCTGGATGGGTCGCCGATATCTACCCGGGGCTTTCCCGCTTGGGCCGCTCCTGCCCACCGTCTTGGTGGCGCTGACCCCGACGTTTCTCCCCCACGAGTCTTACAGCTGGCGGATTGGCTTCTCGCTTGTAGGCCTCGTCGCAATAGGCAGTTGGAACTACAGGCTACTAAGACCTTCTACCCCCCGAACTGCCCCTCGGTAACTTTTGAGTACTTTTGCTGCTATGCGAAAAATCCGCCCACTCTTGCTACTTTGGGGCCTTATGCAAGCCCAGCTGCCCCCTCTATTGGACCGGGAACTTTTCTTTGGGGACCCGGAGATGGCGAACGTCCAGCTGGCCCCCAATGGACGCTGGCTTTCGTTCCTGAAGCCCCACAACGGTACGCTCAATGTATGGCTTCAACCCCTCCAGGACGGCAAGCTGGGAGAGGCCTTTCCCATCACGGCCAGCTCCAGACAACCGATTACCCAGTACTTCTGGAGTCAGGATGGCGAGCACCTGCTGTATGTACTGGATAGGGATGGCGACGAAAACTACCATCTATACCGCATTCACGTAAGCCAGGCTGCCCCGGGGCAGATACCTCCGGCCACGGACCTCACACCCCGGGAAGGTATTCGGGTTGTGGCTTATGCTTTCCCTAAATTCAAGCCAGGTTTGGCTTACATCGGCCTCAATGATCGAGACCCTTCTCTACATGACCTGTACGAACTGAACCTGGCCACCGGCGAGCTCAAGCTGCTCTATCAAAACACAGAAGGCATCTTAGGCTGGGGTATCGACGAAGAGGGACGAATCCGTTTTGCGGCCAAAACTGGCCCCGAAGGCGAGACGATCCTTCTCCAGGTGCAGCGAAAAGGGCAAGGCTTTACCTTCAAAAAAGTCTACGAAACAGCCTGGGATGAGTCGGCAAGCATTGCCCACCTGCCCCGCAAGGGCAAGGAGATTTACCTCATCACGAATAAAGGCGTAGATAAGACCCGGCTGGTAGCCTTTGATCCAGCCAGGGGCCAGGAACGGGAAATCCACCGCGACCCCGAGAATCGGGTAGACTTAGGGGCAGCGGTCTTTGATGAGCGCACCGACAAACTGCGCCTCGTGAGCTATACCGACGACAAAAAGCGCCGGTACTTTTTTGACCCGAAGCTGGAAAGGTGGTTCCGCCAGTGGGAGGAGCGCTTGCCTGGCGGAGAAGTAGGAGTCAGTAGCCTCACCGACGACGAACGGTATGCGATTGTGGCCTACACCAGCGACCGGGAGCCGGGTCAGTTTTTTCTGTGGGATGCCCAGAAAGAAGCGCTGCAGGAGATTGGGCGTAGTCATCCTACGCTGCCCGCCGAGCACTTAGCGGAGCGGCGCCCGATTCAGCTGCGCGCCCGGGATGGGGCCTCTATTCCCGCCTACCTCACCTTACCCAAGGGCGTGCCCCCCAAGAACTTGCCTGCCGTGCTTCTGGTGCATGGCGGCCCCTGGTACCGGGACTACTGGGGCTACGATCCTTTTGCGCAGTTTCTGGCTAACCGAGGCTACGCCGTCTTACAGGTCAACTTCCGCGGCTCGACTGGCTACGGCAAAGCCTTCCTCAATGCAGGCAACAAGCAATGGGGCACCGGTACCATGCAACACGACCTGACCGATGCCGTCCAGCAGCTTGTGCGAGAAGGCACTTTCGACCCCCGTCGTATAGCGATTATGGGCGGCTCTTACGGAGGCTACGCTACGCTGGCCGGGGTGACCTTTACCCCTGAGTTGTACGCTTGTGGCGTCTCTATCGTCGGCCCTTCCAGCCTCCTTACCCTCATCCGTTCCGTGCCCCCCTACTGGAAACCCCTCATTAAGCTCTTCTACAACCGAGTGGGAAATCCAGACGACCCAGCCGATCAAGAGCGCCTCAAAGCTCAGTCCCCGCTCTACCATGTGGATCGCATCCGAGTGCCCCTACTCATCGTGCAGGGGGCGAACGACCCCCGTGTAAAAAAACAGGAATCCGACCAGATCGTGGCGGCCCTGCACGCCAAAGGGTATCCGGTTCGGTACCTCTTAGCGCCGGACGAAGGCCATGGCTTCCAGAAGTACGAGAACCGCATGGCGATGATCGTGGCAATTGAGCAGTTTCTGGGGGATAGGCTGGGAGGGCGTATCCAGCCCGAAGTGCCCGAGAAGATTGCCCGGCGCCTACAGGAGATCACGGTGGACCCCGCGACGGTCAAAATCCCTGCAGCAGAAAATGCGTCTGTTCCTACCGCCACCCTGCGCCTGCCCCTCCAGAAGCCCCTCAAGACCCGCTGGTTGTACCAGGTCTCGATCCGGAGCAAACCCTTCTCAGCCACAGGGGTGGAAGAATGGATCCCTCTGCCGCAGGGAAACTGGCAGTTCGTGGAGAGTATCGAGTCGAGCGATCTACCGGCTCTGCGCACGGCCGATACTACCTTCATCGATACGCAGGGCCAGATGGAGCGCTACCACCGCCTTCAGCAAGGGGCCGAAGTGACCCTCCAGCGAAAGAATGACAAAGTCGAGGGAAGCCTGCGGGCCATGGGGCAGAACCTACCTATTGAAGCAGCGCTTGAAGGGAAACCCCTTTACCCCTTCAGTGGCGCGCTGCGGTACTACCTGGCCAGTTTACCCCTTCAGGTAGGCTATAGCGCCAAAATCCCGCTCTTTTCCCTCCAGCAGCAAAAGTTCACCGAAGCCCGCATCACCGTAGAGGGCGAAGAGAAAATCCTCGTAGCAGGACAAGAAAGACTTTGTTGGCGGGTAGCGATCCAGACGGAAGGGATCCAACAAACCATCTGGATCGAGCAGAACACCGGCCTTCCCTGGCGAAACCAGACCGTCGTCAGTGGGGCCAGCTTCCTGGGCGACCGCATCGAATGAAGCAAGTATTTTTGTTTGCCCGAGAGGCATGGTGCAAATAGCCGCCGCCTCGCTGCGCACTACACCGCTTGACTTTACGGGCAACGCCGAACGGATCATCGGGCTTCTGAAAGAAGCACAAGAAGCTGGCGTAGATTGGATGGTTTTTCCCGAATTGTGCCTGTCGGGGTACGAGTGTGGGGATTTTTTTTGGCATAGTTGGGTGGCCGAAGCGGCGTGGGAAAGTCTCCAGGCCCTTCTGCCTTATACACAGGGGTTGTATGCGGTGGTGGGACTTCCGCTGGCAGTAGAAAACGCCCTCTACAACGCCGCGGCCCTGATTGGAGAAGGCCAAATATGGGGTTTTGAGCTCAAACGCACGCTGCCCCATGAAGGGGTCTTTTACGAGCCGCGGTGGTTTCGGCCGGCTCCCCCTGAACCTTTCTTTGAACCTCGTAGCGGCGCGCCCGCAGGACACGGGCTGGCCTTCCAATGGGGGCCCTTTTACCTGACGATTGAAATCTGTGAGGACGCCTGGCAGCCGGGCCGCCCCCTGGAAAAGACTTTCGCCCACATCGCGTTGAGCCTGAATGCCTCGCCTTATGAGATGGGCAAAAGGACTCGCCGCTTTCGCCTCATCACGGAGAGCAGTTACCGTTACCACTGCGTCTATGCTTACGCCAACCTGCTGGGCAACGAAGCCGGCAAGCTCCTTTATGACGGGGAAGCGGTGATTGCCTACGAAGGAGAAATCTTAGCTTCCGCGCCGCTTTTCGGGTACGGAGAAGGCACGTGGGTGCGCGCCACCCTCGCCGAAGAAGACCTGCGGCGCAGCGCCCAGCGCAATCATGCCCCTTCCCCTGTACGGCCTATTCCGCTAAAGAGAAGGAACTCCGCCAAACCCCCAAAACCTACGTTTGTTCCTTCTTCGCGTCTGGTCGCTGTACAACCCTCCAATCCTTGGCTAGAGCTCACCGAGGCCCTGGCGATGGGCCTGTGGGACTACCTCTGGAAGTCGCGCAGTCGGGGGTTTGTGGTGTCCCTGTCGGGGGGGCTTGATTCGGCGGCTTGTGCTATCCTGGCCCACCTGGCCCTGAAATGGGCGCGGGAACGCCTTCCATCCGACCTCTACCAGAAGCGCCTCGCTTACCTACCGGCCTCCTTCCAACCTCAGGTGTATACGTTCTACCAGGCGACGGCCCAGAGTAGCCCCGAGACCTTCTTACGTGCCCAGCGTCTGGCTGAGGAAGTAGGCTTGGCATTTCATCGGTGGGACCTGCAGCCCCTTGTAGAAGCCTACGAGGCACAGGTAGCGGCGTGGTTAGGGGAACCGCTCTCCTGGGAAAAGCACGATATTGCCCGGCAAAACCTCCAAGCGCGGGTACGAGTCCCTGGCCTTTGGATGGTAGCTAACCTGTTGGGGGCCCTTCTGCTGACCACCAGCAACCGCAGTGAACTCATTGTAGGGTACAGCACCATGGACGGCGACACGGCGGGAGGGCTGGCCCCTTTGGGCGGCCTGGCCAAAGCCGATCTGAAAGCCTGGGCCCTTTGGGCGGCCGAACACTTCGGATGGCCTACTTTGCGTGAGATAGCCTTGGCCGCCCCCACCGCCGAACTGCGCCCCGAACCCCAAACCGACGAAGAAGACCTTTTCCCTTATCCCGTCCTGAATGAGCTGGAAATCGCCTTCGTACGTCAGGGAGCTTCCCCAGCGCAGCTTCGGGCATGGCTTCAAGAAAAAAACCTACCCTTAGAATGGGCTGAGAAGTTTCTGCGTTTTTTTCACGCCAGCCAATGGAAGCGCGAGCGGTGTGCCCCAGCTTTTCACGTAGATGGGCACGACGTAGACCCCCGCAGCGCCGCCCGCTTCCCCATCCTGCATGCGCCTTTTTCCTGACTTTCCCCAAACCAGCTAACTTTGTGACATGTGGCGCTTCCTCCGCACGCTCCTCGCTTTCACCTTAGCCTTTCTGCTGGCCATGATTATTGGGGGCCTCCTGCTGGTAGGGGCGCTGACCACGGCAGGGGGTATTTTAGCCAGCCGCTCCGGCGAAAAGCCCTCTACGCCTAAAACCGGTTGGCTCCTACTGAGCCTCTCGGGCGAGCTAAAAGAAAGCGAGACCTCCGATTGGCCTTCACTTTCCTGGCAGCGGTGGCTTTTCGGTGCACCCGAAGAAAAAACCCCTACCCTCGAAGAGATTCGTCGGGCCCTTTGGGCGGCCCAAAAAAAATCTGACATCAAGGGCATAGTCCTCCGGCTGGGCGACTTATCGGCTCGTCCCGCCCAGGTTCAGCAAATCGGCCGATGGCTCCTGGCCTACAAGCAAAAAACCGGCAAACCTATCTACGCCTACGGCGACTACTTTACGGAACTGACTTATTACTTGGCCAGCTACGCCGATACGGTCATCTTGTATCCTGGCTCGGGAGCGGCGGTGGAATGGAATGGCCTTGTGGCCGAAGGGGTGTTCTTCCGGCGCTTTCTGGAAAAGTGGGGCGTCAAACCCCGCCTCTTCCGCACAGGCGCCTACAAGTCGGCCGCCGAAAACTTTACCGAAACCAGCTATTCCCCCGACAACCGCACCCAAATCACTGCCTTACTGGAGGATGTGTGGGCTAACTGGATAGACTCGATTGCGCGGCAGCGGGGTATGACCGCAGAAAGTTTGCGCGCTTGGCCGGACCGGTACATTTTCTTTTCAGCCCAGCAGGCCCACGAAAAGCGCCTGGTAGATATGCTTCTTCCGTGGCAGGTGTGGGTACGCCGCTTCATTCCTGAAGGCAAAGAGGAGCCAGAGTTCGTGCCAGCCCAGGCCTTAGCTAAGCCGGAAAAAGCTTCCTCCAACACCCAGATTGCTCTGCTGTACGCGGAGGGCGAAATCGGACCCAACAGCGACCTCCAGGCCGAGGAACTGGTGCCCCTTCTGCGAAAAGCCCTGGAGGAAGAAAAAATCAAAGCTGTCGTACTGCGGGTCCATAGCCCAGGGGGAGCTGTACTGGATTCCGACAAGATCGCTCGCGCCGTGAAAGAACTCCGGACGAAAAAACCGGTTATCGTGTCTATGGGGGGGGTAGCCGCGTCAGGGGGGTATTACATTTCCGCGTTGGCGGACAAGATTGTAGCTGAACCCACGACCATTACGGGTTCGATTGGAGTAATAGGGCTTCTCTTTGAGGTGAAAGGCCTTTTAGAGAAGGAGCTATCACTAACGACCGATCGTATTCGGGTGGGGGGCCAATACGCTGACTTCCTGAGCCCGTATAGGGAGGCTACCCCGCAGGAAACGGATCGCCTGCAAGCGGAGATCGACCACATTTATGAGGAGTTTCTCCAGGTGGTGAAAGAAGGGCGGCGGTACCCTTCTCGTGAGGCGGTGCATAGCATAGCCCAGGGGCGTGTCTGGTCTGGCCAAGATGCCCTCACCCACGGCCTGGTAGACACCTTAGGTGGGCTCGAAGCCGCCCTCACCTTGGCCGCTCAAGCCGCCCATCTCACTGACTATGAAGTGGTTACCCTGCCCGAACCTGAGCCACTCTTCCAAAAGTGGATAAAGAAACTGCAGAGTCACGCCGCTTCCCTTGGTTTTTTCCAAGCATCGCACGCTAATCTGCCCGAGATTTTCCAAGCCCGATGGATCGAGTTTAATCTCTACTGAGCTGAGCGTATGGAAATAGAGCTGCTTTGGCCCCTCATCCAAGAAATGGTGCAGACCCCGGATATATCGGCCGAGGATTGGGCCTTTCTACGGCAAAATGCGGACACCTTAGGCTGCTCGGAAGCCATCCTGCGGGCGCTGGTAGAAACGCGTTTGGTCCAAGGCCATCCCGATGTCTCCAAACGCATCGAAGCTTTGGGGCAGCTCGTGGGCACCCTCAAGGAGGAAGCTTCTCGGCACATGCCCTTCCTCCTTGAAGTAGCGCAATACTTGGGGGTGCCCGTGGATTTGGTGCAAGTGCTGGTACAGGTGCCTCGGGTGCCGGCTCTGCGGTACATGGTGCGCCTTTTGCGGGCGGTGGAGGGCCTGAGCGAACCGGCTGCGCTCTTCCCCTGGCTGGCCACGCAGGCCGAAGCGCTCAAGCTTCCCTCCGAAGCGCTCTCGCCGCTCCTAAGCCTTTTAGCGGCCCCTCAGCAAAAAAGTCTGACCATAGCGCTTCAAAGTTACTGGGAGCTTTTACGCCTGCTGGACAAACAAGGCCTGCCCGCTGTAGAGGTGGCCTATCTGATAGACTTAGCTCGCGAAGCGCGTCTGACTGACCCCGTGAGCCAGGGCCTGCAAGAGTACCTGCGCATGCGCCAGAAAGGCACTACCCCCATCGAAGCTTTGGCTTATCTGGTGCGTAGCTTCATCCAAAAAGGGGCCCTTTCGGAGGAAGAGGGGCCTTTTCTGGAGCAGCTTGCACAGGAAGAAGGCCTTCCCACCGAGGTGCTTTCGGCGCTGATCGAAGCGGAAAGAGCCTTGCGCAAGGCCGCTCCAGGTAGCTTTGGCGCAGAATACCTGGTACCGCTAATCCAGGCCCTTCTTCGCGCTAACCGCCTGGACGAAGGCGCTAAACGCTTGCTCCTCCAACGCGGTCAGGAGGTCCACCTCACCGCCGCTCACATCGAAGCCCTTATCGAGCTGGAGACTCAGATCGTGGCCGGCAAAGCCCGATTCCCCCAGAGTCTTCAGCCCCTTATCCGAGTGCTGGTCGAGGGCGGGCGCATCTCAGACGACCGACTCGTTTTCCTTATCAAGAAAGCCCAGGAAATGGGCGGCACCGATAAAGTCGTACGAAGCCTCGTCCAGATTGAGATTACTGCGCAGAAAAAGACACTTCAAGAGCGAGCTTTTGTTCCGCCCCCTCCTCCTCCGCCGCCTCCGACCCCACCGCCGGCCCCCTCTCCGGTCGAGTCACCTACTTCCTCGCCTGCGCCGCCAAGCATGGCGGCTCCTTCTACGCCCCCCCCGCCCCCCTCTACCTTTTCTTCGGCTTCCACCAGTTCCAGTGGAGTATCGATCCCCCTCAAAACCCCTTCTTTTCCCTCAGGAGGCCATTTCCCTCCTGTAGCCGTAGATTTCCATTCCCTCAAGCTCTTTTCACTGCGTACAGAAAAAGATATCGTAAGAAAAGCTGAAATCTTTGCCCATGAAGGCAAGGTAAACTGGTATGCCTTCTTAGAGTATGGAGAAAGAGAGTACCTCCTTGTCAGCAAAGGGCGGCCTGAGCACCGCTTCGAGGAAGTGCTAACCTGGGTGGTTAGCCCCACAGGAGAGGTTATCGCCCTCAAGCACCGTTTACAAGGGTCCTATCGCGTATACCTCAACGGCGAAGAAGGCCGTCCCCTTGAAGAAGTAGCCAGCCTCATTCTCTCGCCTAATCACCGGCACCTCGCTTACATTGGCCGCAAAGGCGAAGATCTTTTCGTCTTCCTGAATAACATCGGCATGGGCCCCTTCTCCCAAGTCACCAACCTGACCTTCCGGCCCAATACCGAGAATGATCTTTTTTTCATCGTGCAGGTAGAAAAAAACCGATGGGTTATTTCAGACCACCTAAAAAACACCTATAGTGAACCCAGCCCTTACCTGGACCAACTTACCTTTTCTCCGGATGGGCAAAGGATGGTCTACGTAACCCTCAAGAATCGCAAACTCCACCTCAGAGAAGGGGATAAGTGGGGTGATCCTTTCGATTTGGTGTCGGATGTGCAGTTTACAGGAGACAGCCACCACCTAATCTACCTGGTGCAGAAAGGCCCACAAATCGGCATTACCTGGGACCACGAGACGCTTGCCCTGGGCGAAGGCATCAGTGGGGTAACCCTTTCGCCGGACAGCCGATTCGTAGCGTATCTGGTGCGGGAAAAGGACCAGCAGTTTGTCGGCGTGCAGAAGAAACGGCTCGGACCTTATGAACGCGCGGAGCGGCCCTTTATCACTCGCACCAAGCCCGCTGTCATCTACCCCGTCGTGCTACAAGGACGCCACCATATCTTCGTAAATGGAGCACCTGAAGCGGGGCCTTTCGAGGCGATCCTTCGTTTCAGCGGCCAGGGAGATAGTTATGCCGCTATCGTGCGCAAAGGCTCTGAAGGACAAGCGGTTCTGTGGGATGGCAAGATAGGCAAACTTTACTCGGCCGTAGAGCACCTCACCTGGGCTCCTTCGGGCCAGCACTTGGCATACGTAGCCCGAAAAAAGGGCGTCTGGGCCGGCGTCGTCTGGAACGATACCGAAAGCGATCAGTACGACTTTGTCCAGCATCTTACGTTCTCGCCCGATGGGAAGGCCCTCCTGTTTTTTGCTCGGCGCCGAGATGGGTGGTATGCCGTCTTGAACGACCAACCCATCCCCGATACCCTCTGTAAAGAGCTGCTTAGCCCACCTGTCTGGGATGCCAAAAACCGGGCTTTTTGCTACTTATACCGCCAGGGCAAAGACATTTACGAGGGGCGCCTAAACGTACGATAAAAGGGCGGTGCTGACGCAGTGGGATGCCCTGTACCTTGATCGGGCGCTGGAGTTGGCCAGGCGGGCTGCCCCCCCCACCGTAGAACCCAACCCCCCCGTGGGTGCCATCATCGCCGCGGGCGAACAGGTTTTGGGAGAGGGGTATCATGCAGTCTTTGGCGGGCCGCACGCAGAAATCGTAGCCCTCCACGCCGTAAAGGCGCCCGATCTCTTGCCTCAGGCCACTCTGTACGTTACGTTGGAGCCGTGCTGCCACACAGGCAAAAAGACGCCCCCCTGTGTGCCGGCTCTGCTTGAAGCGGGCCTTCGCCGGGTAGTTGTCGGTACGCTCGACCCCAACCCCGCTGTAAGAGGCGCGGGCCTTCAAGCCCTGTGGGCCGCCGGTGTCGAAGTAATCTTGGCCCCCAACCCTCGCCCCTTCCGCAACCTTATCCGCCACTTCTGGGTCAACGTACTCGATGAACGTCCTTACATTACCCTCAAATGGGCTCAAACCCCTGGTTCCCCTGCCGGAGGGGTTATCGGCCACCGCACCCAAGGTCAATGGCCTATCTCTGGGTTTTGGGGCCGGGTATGGGGCCATCGCCTGCGCACCCGACATAGCCACCTTGCGGTAGGCTACCGGACCTGGCTGCTGGATAGGCCAAGCCTCACCGCCCGTTTTTGGCCCGGCGTGTCACCCCAGCCCATCGTGTTTTATGACCCCCGCCGCGGCCACCCCACCCTCCCCGACCGGTTCCTCGCGATACCGCTCGAAAAGATTACCTGGCCTTTCCTTCAAACGCTGTACCGAGACTATCGCGTAGGCTCCCTCCTGGTAGAAGGAGGTAGCCGCCTACTCCAGCAGTTCTTAGCGGCGGGGTGGTACGACGAAGTGCATATTTTGGTTTGCGCAGCGGCCGCTTTACCGCCCCCGCAAGAAGCGGTCTGGGCCCCTACCTGGCCCCGTCTACGTTGGAAGCGACACCCGCTCTCCCCCACTGAGGAGGTCTGGATAGGCCGGCCTTTTACAAGAGCCCCCCATCCACCACAAATACTTGCCCCGTGATATAGGAAGCCTCGTCAGACAGCAGAAAGGCACACAGGCTGGCTACTTCGATGGGTTCTCCCAGCCGCCCCAGGGCGATCCGTTTTTTCCACTCTTCGGCTGGCAGGTCCGCCGTCATGTCGGTACGAATGAAACCCGGCGCCACCACATTGACCCGGATATTCCGAGAACCAACTTCCTTAGCCACCGACTGGCTAAACCCAATCAGTCCGGCCTTAGAAGCGGCGTAGTTGGCTTGGCCGGGGTTACCTTGCAGACCCACCACCGAACTGATGTTGACGATACTACCTCGCCGCTGGGCAAGCATAGGTTTGAGGACAGCTTTGGTGTACAGAAAAGGGCCTTTGAGGTTGGTGGCGATCACGGCTTCCCACTGGGCTTCGCTCATCCGCAGAAGCAGGTTATCTTGGGTGATGCCGGCGTTGTTGACCAGGCCGTCTATGCGCCCCCAGGTTTTGAGAAGGCCAGCCACGATAGCCTCTGCCTGCGCGGCATCGGTTACCTCAGCCTGGAAAGCCTGCAATCGGTCTGGGGCTGTAGCTACAAGGCTTTCAGCCAAGTCTCGAGAACCGCGGTAAGTAAAGGCCACTTTCGCCCCCTCCTGTACAAGTCGCTCTACAATCGCACGACCGATGCCCCGGGTACCGCCCGTCACCAGGATGACTTGGTCTGCTAAACGAGACATGGTGCAAACATACCAGCTATTTGCCCAAAAAAGCGTACTTTGGAGGAGGTATGGCGGGGTGGGACGCGGCTCCTCTCCTGGCTCGCATCGCCGCTGGAGAAGGGCTTCAGCTTGACTTCAAGCAGCGCATCGAAAGCGCCCGCAAAATCGCTCGTACCCTATCCGCCTTCGCCAACACAGAAGGGGGGAGCCTCCTCATCGGCGTGAAAGACAACGGTCGAATCTGCGGTGTAGACCCCGAGCAAGAATACTATATGATCGACCTGGCCGCTCGCCGCTACATGGAGCCTACGCCCCTCTTCACCAGCCAGGTTCACCCTTGGGAGGACAGGCTCATCCTGGAGGTGCAGGTACCAGCCCAGCCAGACAAACGCCCCTTTTTTGTGAGAGAGGAGGACGGCTCTCGGCGTGCGTATGTGCGGGTCCATGATAAAAGCCGTCTTGCAGGGGCCTTCTTAGAGGCCCTCTGGCGCGCAGAAAAACACCCCCAGCATGTCTTTTATCGCCAGGCTGAAGCTCGCTTGCTGACTTACCTTCAGCAGCACACCTCGATCGATGAGGCCACCTTTCGAACGATCCTCGGCCCTCGCGAAGGGTGGAAAGCCCGCAAAATCCTTATCAAATACACCCTGATTGGGGTGCTGCGCTTGGAGGTGCTACCCGACGGCGAACGCTTCTCCCTCAATGAAACCCTCTCCTCGGAAGGTACTTTGCTGGCCCGCCCTTAGCTGTATCTTTGCTGTATGCAAGAAGCTTACCTGGTTGCAGGGTATCGAACCGCCGTAGGAAAAGCCCCTCGCGGGCGCCTGCGCACCGTCCGCCCAGACGACCTGGCCGTCGCCACCATCGAACGCATCAAAGCTGAGCTGCCCCAGATTGACTTTTCCAAGGAAATAGACGACCTGATTTGCGGCAACGCCATCCCTGAAGCCGAACAAGGCCTCAACATGGCCCGATACATTGCGCTGCGCGCCCTGGGCAAAGAAGTACCGGCCACCACCATCAATCGCTACTGCGCTTCTGGGCTGGAAGCTATCGCCATGGCCGTGGCTAAAATCCGCACCGGTCACGCCGACGCTATCTTGGCTGGCGGCACCGAAACCATGTCGCTGGTGCCCATGGGCGGCTTCAAAATCGTACCCAACTATGAGTATGCCCTCCATGCCCCCGAATGGTACTACAACATGGGCATGACCGCCGAAGAGGTCGCCAAAAAATACGGCATCACCCGAGAAGAAGCCGACGCTTTTGCTTTGCGCTCACACCAAAATGCCCTGGCTGCCCTCGCCGCCGGCAAGTTCAAAGACGAAATCGTACCCCTCAAGGTCCAACTGGTAGAAGTCCAGGACGGCAAGAAAGTTAGCCGCGAGTACATCCACGATACGGACGAAGGCCCCCGAGCCGATACCAACCTCGAAGCGCTGGCTAAACTCAAGCCGGTCTTTTCCGCCAACGGCCAAGTAACCGCGGGCAACTCTTCCCAAACCTCGGATGGGGCCGCTTTTGTGCTGGTGGTAAGCGAAAGTTTCCTCAAGCGCCATAACCTTACCCCCCTGGCCGTACTTAGGGGCTATGCGGTGGCCGGCGTCGAACCCCACCTCATGGGCATAGGCCCCGTCGAAGCTATACCTAAAGCCTTGCAGCGCGCCGGCCTCTCCCTGGCCGACATAGACCTGATCGAGCTGAATGAGGCCTTTGCCGCGCAGTCCTTGGCCGTTATCAAGCTGGCGGAGCTGCCCCTGGATAAGCTCAACGTGAACGGAGGCGCCATCGCCTTAGGCCATCCTTTGGGGTGCACCGGCGCTAAACTCACCGTCCAGATCCTCAACGAACTGCGCCGACGAGGTCAAAAATACGGGCTGGTTACCGCCTGCGTAGGCGGAGGACAAGGCATTGCCGGCATCTTCGAAAGGCTCAATTAGTTAGATGGAGAAAGCCCGCTGGCGCCTACGCGTCCACGGAAAGGTGCAAGGGGTCTTTTTCCGCAAATACGCCCAAATGACCGCTCATAGCTTAGGGTTGGGGGGCTTTGCCCGCAACGAACCCGACGGTACCGTCCTGATCGAAGTCGAAGGCCACCCCGAAAAGCTGGAACTCTTCCTGAAGTGGGCCCATCGCGGCTCTCCCGCCGCCCACGTGACCCAAGTAGAAGTAGAAAAAGACCTCTCACCCCGCCAAGAAACGGATTTTCGCATCGGCTAATAGCGCAGGCCCCCGCAAGTTTCTCTACCTTTGAATCATGCGCATTTTGGTCACTGGATCTCGCGGACTGGTGGGTTATCATATAGCCACTTCGTCGGCTCCGGTCTTGCTCTGGCTCACCAGCCGCGGCGAAGACCCCAGCTTAGGTCATCCTTACAGGGTTGCAGACCTTACCCAGCGAGCTGAGGTGGAAAAGCTCATCCAATGGGCCGAACCGGATGTAGTCATTCACAGTGCAGCCATGACGCTTGTAGACGCCTGCCAAGAACACCCCGAGCTGTGCTGGCTACACAACGTCACCCCTACCCGACACTTCGTCGAGGTCCTGGCCGAAAAACGGCCCCAAACCCACTTTGTGCTGGTCTCGACCGACTTTGTGTATGATGGCTTCCCGGTTATCCCCCGCCCTTACGTGGAGGGGGATTACGAAGCCCCGCTTTCGGTGTACGGCGCCAGCAAACTGGCCGCCGAAGCGTGGGTGCGCACCTACCCAGGACCTTGGGCTATCGCTCGCACGGCCCTGGTGTACGGCTGGGCCCCCACCGCCCCACGTGACAACATCCTACTACGGGTACTCCATCAGCTCAAAACCGGCCGAACGATAGCCCTTTTCACCGATCAGGTGCGCACCCCCACTTGGGCTGCGGACTTAGCCCACGGACTCCTCCTCTTGGCTACCGAACAGGCCCAGGGCCTCTACCACCTCGCCGGGCCTACCATCGAGACGCCTTACTCCTTTGGACAGAAGGTCGCAGCGACCTGGGGCCTCCCCACCGACTCTATCCAACCCCTCACTCGAGAAGACTTCGTGCAGCCAGCGCCTCGCCCACCTTATAGCCCTCTCTCCATTGAGAAAGCTCGCGCACTGGGCTACAAGCCCCATACCCCCGAAGAAGTTTTCGCTAAGCTCAAACCTCACCTATGAGCGCCCTTAGCGCCGGGCAGACCAAACAGCCGCTGCGCGTCATCCTGGCTTCTGCGGGGTCCGGCAAAACTCAGCGGCTTGCTGAGCTGGTCGTAAGCGAAGTAAGCGGCTCTTCTCCGCCAGGCGTCTTGGCCATTACCTTTACTCGAAATGCCGCCGGAGAACTGCGTCAGCGCATTCTGCAGGTAGCCGCCCAAAGCAATCCCCACACCCTGCGGCGCCTGCTCCTGGGCGAAATACACCTCACCACCAGCACTATCGACGCGCTTGTGCGGGAATGGTACACCTTACTGGCCCCTATCCTGGGCTTCTCCACCCACGGCAACCTTATCGTCCAGGACGAAGAGACTATTGAAGTGTCTTACCGGATTACGGCGCAGCTTTTAGCTCAAGTGAAACAACCCGCTTTCCTACAAGCGCTACGGCAACAGCTTCGAGCCGAAGCGGCCCAAAAAGCCCGTCGGCTGGCACCAGACCGCTTTTTGCGCAGATACGTGCTCACTTTCCTTCGCCATGGCTTCCTCCGCAACCGTCTCAAAGCCCAACTCCCCCACCTCCGAGCTAAGCTCGCCCAACTCGAACCCTGGCAGAAAGCCCTCTCTTCGGACCCCATCGAGGAAAAGCTCCTGCCTCACATAGAGAAAGCCCTGCAGGTTTACCGCCAAACTGCCCAACGCTTATTTTTAGCCGACCTCAACGACCTTGTCTTACTCATAGCCCATCACCAGCCGCAACTGCTGGAGGCCAGTGAGCTTCTATACCAGCGCCTCTTCGTAGACGAAGCGCAAGACACTTCTCCTCAGCAGTGGGCCATTCTCACCCCCCTTATCGAAGAGCTCCTCAGCCAGCAGGCCCACCCCTCCGTAACCCTTATTGGAGACCCTAAGCAGTCTATCTACGCCTGGCGAGGTGCCGATTACCGCAAGCTCTTGGATTTCTGGCAGCGCGCGGCTCACACCGAAACCCTCGACACAAACTACCGCAGCCAGCCAAGAATTGTAGAATTCAACAACGGGTTGTACGCCCGATTGCACTACTTCCTAAGCAGTGAGGTTAACTCAAAGCATGAACACCAAAAGCAAGCCCTCGAGAAACTGAAAGAACTTTACAACCCGGATCGATTTGTGCAGAAAGCGGCCTCATCAGGGTCCGCTACCCCCGAGGTAGAAGTACACCGGCTGAAGGACGAGACTAAAGCTGATAGCGAAAGAGCCGAAAAACTGAAGGAGATCCTCCAGGAGCTAAGGAAGAAAAATATTCCTCCTGAAGAGACGGCTTTCCTGGTGCGAGCCAATAGGGATATTGAGCGCCTTATGGCGCTTTTGCCGGAGGAGCCTTTACAGATTCGGGAGCAGCCGTTAGGGAGCTGTGCTTCTCTGGAGGCCACCTGGCGGGCCTTAGCTGAGGCAGACCAACCCTCACCAGTGACCAGACACTTCCTGGCCGTGGAAACAGGAAACCTGGAGAACTTTGCCCAAGAGATCAGCGCTTTGAGAGAGGCCCTGACGGCCGCCAACATAGATGCCCTCCAAAAATGGCAAGCATGGGCAAAGCTGGCCGATAGCTGGCAAAAAACCCCCAGAAAAACCGAAACGGTCTTCTGGGACTTTTTCCTGTCACGCTTGTATGCTTTGCTTCAGGAGTATCCCTACTACGACGCCGAGGCGCTGCTACGGTGGTGGGAGGAAAAAGGCCGCTACATACCGGTAGAGATGCCCCCACAGCCTGGCTATTACCCCGTCCTGACCATCCATAAGGCCAAAGGGCTGGCTTGGCAAGCGGTTATCCTGCCTTTCGTGAACTGGGACCTTTTAGAAGCCCGATGGACCGGCCCTCGTTGGACCCCGATCGAACCCCACCAGCTGCCCGAAGACCTCCAAGCCGCCTTTACCCAGGCACTGCCCCCGGAGCTGCCCCTCTCCATCCTGGGGCTGCCCCTCCAAGTCAACTCCCAAACCTCCGACCGCTCGCTCAAAAACCTGTACAACCAGTATTTCGCCCAGATGGTGGTAGAAAACGTAAACCTCCATTACGTAGCCACCACACGACCCCGACAATACCTCTACTTGATCGTTGATCCGGCACCGACATCCCAGAAAAAGCGGATCACTTGGGCGACTTTCTGGGCCGAAGATGTAGAGTGTATGCAGCTTAGCGCGTCCCAACCAGACTGACGATATGCAGTCGGGCTCTCCTTCGTTAGGCAAGCGGGTGCTGATCGCCCTGGGTATCGTCTTTGGCGACATTGGCACGTCTCCCCTTTATGTGTTGGATGCTCTTTTTCGGGGCAAGCCCATTGATTCGGTGCTGGTACTGGGCGGCCTGTCGCTGATTTTCTGGACTCTCACGCTTTTCGTAACGATCAAGTACACTTTGCTGGTGATGCGCGCCGACAACCGAGGGGAAGGCGGGATTTTTGCTCTTTATGTGCTGCTCAGGCGGTTTGCCCCCTGGATAGTGCCGCTGGTGATAGTAGGGGCGGCTATGACCCTGGCCGACTCGATCTTTACGCCTGCGATTTCGGTCACTTCGGCCATAGAAGGGCTTGTGTTACACTTTCCGGGGCTGCCCACCGTGCCCATTGTAGTAGTGATTCTGGTGAGCCTTTTTCTGATTCAACAGTTTGGCACAGAATGGATAGGTAAGGCTTTTGGGCCTATCATGCTGTTGTGGTTCACTTTTCTGGCGGTCGCAGGAGGTTGGTGGCTGTTTCAGACGCCGGAGGTGCTGGCCGCGCTCAACCCTCAGCATGCCATAAACCTCTTCCGTCTGCATCCCAAAGAGGGCTTCCTGGCTTTGGGAATGGTCTTCCTTAGCATCACGGGGGTAGAGGCTTTTTATGCAGACATGGGGCATGTGGGGCGCCGGCCGGTGCGGTTGGCCTGGGCGTTTGTAAAACTGGCCTTGCTCCTGAACTACTTTGGCCAGGGGGCCTGGGTGCTGGTGCACCGTAACGGCCTGGTCTTGAGTGAAGCAGAAAAGCCCTTTTTCCTCATTCTGCCTGGTTATTGGCTCTTGGCAGGGGTCGGAATAGCGACCCTGGCTACGGTCATTGCCAGCCAATCCCTGATTACCAGCGCCTTCACGATTTTCAGCGAAGCCAGCCGTTTAGGGGTATGGCCCCGATTGGAAGTGCGATACCCCGCCCGCACCCGCTCCCAAATGTACGTACCCTTCATCAACTGGCTTTTGCTGGCTTTTGTCCTCCTGATTGTAGTGACAATGCGGCGCTCCAGCGCCATGGAAGCCGCCTATGGCCTATCTATCAACATCGTTCTACTCGCGACGACGATCCTCGTAAGCCTATTTTTTTGGTTTCGGGTGCCCCAGTGGCGTGGGCTCGCTTTTCTCTTGCCGGTGGTGTACCTCCCTATCGAAAGCGTCTTTCTGGCCTCCAACCTACATAAGTTCGTGGAAGGGGGATGGATAGCCCTCGCCTTAGGCGGAGGAATAGCCTTGCTGATGGCGCTGTGGAGATGGGGCGAACAGGTCAAAAAGCAGTTTAGCGATGCCGTAGACATTGGCCCTTACATCGAACGCCTACAAGACCTGAGTCAAGAAGAGCTCCTGCCCTACTTCGCTACGCACCTCGTTTGCCTGACCACCAGCCCTCAACCCGAAAAAATCGAACACCGGCTCATGTACGTATTAATCAATCGCCAACCTAAACGGGCTCGCACCTACTGGTTTGTGCATGTGGCGGTGAGCGAAGACCCCTACGAAGCCACGTACCGCGTCCATCCTTACGTGCACGGCACGGTGTATCGGGTAGACTTCTATGTAGGCTTTAAGCTGCAACCCCGACTAAATCTCCTGCTACGACAGGTGGTCCAGCACCTGACCCAAAAAGGTGAAATAGACATTTTGAGCCCATACCCCGCGCTGCGCAAGCACCACCAGCCAGGAGATTTTCGGTTTTTGTTTGTACGGCGGATTATCAACTTCGACACGCGCTTTTCGCCCCGGGAAAGGCTGGCCCTGCAGATTTACCAGCTCCTGGACAAGCTTTCCTTGCCCGTCGAGAAAGCCTACGGTTTGGATGCGGTGGCCCTGACGATGGAGCAGGTTCCCCTCACTACGCCTCAGGTGCCGCCCGAGCTAACGCTTTCGCCCCGCTCATGAAGCCCAGGCGCGTATTTTTGCCTAAGGTAGCTTATGCGTTTCTTTGGGGGGATAGTTGGGTTTGGGGTAGGGTTTTTGGGGCTGGCGGTGTGGGGGCAACCTCGCCTTCGTTCTCTGGCCGGCACTTACTTGCGCCCCGTCGAAGGAGAAGTAATCACACCTCCCCCCCTTACCTTCCCTCATCTTTTTTCGGATAGCCGTCCTTACTATAACCCTCGCCTGCTCAAAGCCATTGCCCGCGCCGAAGCCCAAGAAGACCTCCTGGCGTTGGACTCGCTTTTGCGGCGGTATGTGACGCAGTTTCGAGTAGCCAACTTTCAGGACACTGTGTCGCTTCAGCTTTTGTGGAAGTGGGCCCAACTCCGAGAGTACCGCGGAGATACCCTGCTTAGCGCGTATTTGTATGGGCTGTGTTTGCGCAACATGCACAACGCTCCCTCCGCTATACGCCTGGCCTACCGACGCCTGCAAGAACGTTGGCGCAGCGAATGGGTGCCCCTGGAGTACTACCGTAAAATTGTTCGCTTGCGACAAAAGATCGACACATTGGCCCCGCCTCGAGGCGTTCTGCTTAGCCTGGGTCCCCATATCAACTCCCCTTACCCTGATTATGCCCCTTATATGCACCCTTCTGGCAAGGTGCTGCTCTTCACTTCTCGGCGAGAAGATATGCTCACTGCGCTGGACCCCGACCAACTCCGCAACGAAGACCTCTATTACAGCCAACAAGACTTTGTGCGGGGAGGCTTCAAGCCCGCAGAAAAGTTTCGGGATGTGATCAACAGCCCCTATAATGAGGGTTCAGCTTGCATAAACTCTGACGGGACGGCGCTGATCTTGGCGCGGTGTGACGCACCAGATGGGTACGGTTCTTGTGACTTGTACATAGCCCGCTACGAAAACGGCCGCTGGCAAACGCCGCAAAACCTGGGCCCTTTAGTCAACTCCTCTTACTGGGATTCCCATCCTTTCCTGGTGGGGGATAGTCTCTTATTTTTTGCTTCAAACCGCCCCGAAGGCTTCGGGCAATCGGATATCTACGTGACTCGCCTGCGCGAAGACGGCACCTGGGACAAGCCCCAAAACCTGGGCCCCCCTATCAATACCCTCGGCGACGAAGTGACCCCCTACTTTTACGAGTCGTACCAGACACTCTACTTCAGCTCGACAGGCCAACCCTTTGGCTATGGAGGCTACGACATCTATAAAAGCCGATGGATGGGCAGCTTCTGGGAAGAGCCCCGAAACTTAGGCCCTTTGGTCAACACCGACGGAGATGAGTATTACTTCACCATTGACGGCCGCGGCAATAAAATCTACTACGCCCGAGCTTCGCGGAAAAACCCTCGAAACTTTGATCTGTACTCTTTCGAGCTGCCGATGGAGGCCCGCCCCGACGCCGTCACCAAGCTATCGGGGTACCTCATAGACTCGCTTTCAGGTCGACCTCTCGTGGGTATTGTGATCGCGATAGACCTCACCGAAGGCACCGAAATCACACCGGTCTTCGCCAATCAGTACGGCTACTTTGAGTTTATGCTGGTGCAAAACCGCCAGTACCAGCTCATGGTGCTGGATACCAACCTGATTCGCATACCTGACACCGTAGCGCTGCTGAACGACGAAACCTACTCGCTCTTGCTCACCACCGCTGAGCTGCAGCGGCCCTATGTATTAGAGAACCTTGAGTTTCCCACCAATAGCGCCGAAATCACCCCCGAGGCGTATCCCAGGCTGGATTACATTGCGGGCTTTCTGCTGAAATACCCCTTTGTCAAGCTGCGCGTGGAGGGGCATACCGACGCAGTAGGGGACCCTGCCTATAATCGCAAGCTTTCCCGCCAACGGGCAGAAAATATTCGCCGTTATCTTTTGCAGGCCACGGGGTTGCCGCCAGACCAGATCGTAGCCGAAGGGTATGGTTCGGATCGGCCCCTGCTGCCTAACACCACCGAAGAAAACCGCGCCCGTAACCGCCGAGTGGAGTTCATCTTAGAAGTGCCTCCTGAGAAGCTCCTGTTGATGCGGCTGGATTACCTTTTTGGAGAGGGCTGGGACCTCCCTGCCGCCGAGACCGAAGAGCCGGCCGAGTTTCCCCTGGACCCTGAGTTCCAAACGCCGGAGATGGACCTGCCAGACCTGGGGGATGATTTCGAGGAGCCAGTGAGTCAGGACTTCGATCCGCCCCTCATAGAAGAGGAGGAGGAAGAGGGGAGCGACAAATGAGCTTGGAGGGCCGCCGCCAGCCCAGACTCGACAAAGACGCGGGCAGGGTCGTTCAGGGGACCCCAGGGCATCTCGCCCAGCAAGGGAAAAGCCCGTCGAAAGTACCCTTCACTCACGTCACCGGTAGTACCGTTAAGTACGATGCCCAAGAAAGGCAGACCTCGCCGCTGGATCGCCTCGAGAGAGAGCCACGTGTGATTCATCGCCCCCAAGTAAGGGCGCACCACGAGCACCAAGGGTAGGGCCCACTCAGCGAAGAGGTCTATCATAAAATGGCTTTCTGTGAGGGGTACGAAGAGGCCGCCGGCGCCTTCGATCACAAGGGGTGCAGCGGGGGGAGGCGCGTTCAACACCTCCCAAGAAAGAGAAAGGCCCGCTTTCTGGGCCGCCACAAGCGGAGCGGCCGGTAAAGGCAAGTGATACCGTTCCGGCCAACTCACCACCCCATAGCGCGCCACCGTCTCTCGATCTGGGGGAGCCCCAGTCTGAACCGGCTTCCAGTAGGGCCAACCCAACCCGGCCGCTAAAACTGTCGCCACGTAGGTCTTGCCTACGTCCGTCCCAATGCCCGTCACAATGAGCCCCCGCATACCCAGCAAAGCTACTTTATCTGTATTTTCGCCGCATGGAAAAAGCCCAACTTCACCTCGAAGGCCGAACGTACGAACTGGATGTCGTAATAGGTACCGAAGGAGAAAAAGCCTTGGATATCGGCAAGCTGCGCGATCAGACCGGTTACATTACTGTAGACGTGGGATACAAAAACACCGGCTCCACCTACAGCCAAATCACCTTCATAGATGGCGAACAGGGTATTCTCCGTTACCGGGGCTATCCTATTGAACAGCTGGCTGAGTTTTCCACGTACCTGGAAGTCGCTTATCTCCTTATTTATGGGGAGCTACCGACCCGCACCCAGCTCGAAGACTTCGAGGAGCGCATCAAGGCCCGCACCCTCATTCACGAGGACATCAAGAAGTTTTTCGATGGGTTTCCTTCTTCGGCCCATCCCATGGGGGTGCTGGCCTCGGTAGTGTGTTCGCTTTCTTCGTTTTACCCCGAATCGCTGGACCCTTATGCCCCTGACGAAGTCGTCGAGCGCAACATCATCCGCCTCTTGGCCAAAGTGCCCACCCTGATCGCCTGGATCTACAAAAAGCGCATGGGCCATCCCTACATCTACCCCCGCAACGAACGCAGCTACGTAAATAACTTCTTGTACATGATGTTTGGCATGCCCACCTACGATTACGAACCAGACCCTCATGTTGTAGATGCATTAGATAAGCTCTTGATTTTACATGCCGACCATGAGCAAAACTGCTCAACAAGTACAGTACGCACAGTCGGCTCTTCGCGAGCCAATATTTACGCTTCGGTGTCAGCGGGCATCTGCGCTTTGTGGGGCCCTTTACATGGGGGCGCCAACCAGGAAGTAATCGAGATGTTAGAAATGATCAAAGCTGATGGGGGTAATGTGCAAAAGTGGGTAGAGAAAGCCAAAGATAAAAACGACCCTTTCCGCCTAATGGGCTTTGGGCACCGAGTATATAAGAACTTCGACCCCCGAGCTAAGATCATCAAACAGGCCGCCGACCAAGTGCTCAACGCTTTAGGTATTCACGATCCAGTTCTGGACATTGCCAAAAAGCTGGAAGAAGTGGCGCTTAGCGATCCGTACTTCATCGAGCGGCGCCTCTACCCGAACGTGGACTTTTACTCGGGGATCATCTACCGAGCCATCGGGATACCGGTCGAAATGTTTACAGTAATGTTTGCCTTTGGGCGGCTGGCGGGATGGCTGGCGCAATGGTGGGAAATGCGCCGATCGAATGAACCCATCGTACGTCCTCGGCAAGTGTACATGGGACCCGGTCTGCGCGACTACGTGCCTATCGCTAAGCGGGGGTGAACCTTTTCCGCCGCAAGCCCGTAACCGAATCGCCCAGCCCCCTACGTCGGGTGCTTTCGGTCCTCGACCTGACGGCAATGGGGGTGGCGGCGGTGATCGGGGCTGGTATTTTCAGCACCATCGGCGAAGCGGCCGCCATGGCTGGTTCTTCGGTGGTGGTGGTTTTTGTGATAGCCGCTTTTGTGGCGGGCCTTTCTGCGCTTGCTTACGCCGAAATGGCCTCCAGCGTACCCGTCTCTGGCAGCGCATACACGTACGCTTACGTAGTCTTTGGAGAAGTCGTCGCCTGGTTTGTCGGCTGGATGCTGGTGCTGGAATACGCCATAGGAAACATCGCGGTGGCGCTGTCTTGGTCCGGTTACTTTCAGGCTTTGCTGCACAGTTGGGGCTTTAGCTGGCCCCCCTATTTAGTAACGGATCCGCTCACGCTCTGGCACCAGGCACAGGCTTACCTTGTGACGAAGGACCCCGCCCTGGCCCCCGCCTACCAGGCTTGGCAAGCAGCCCCGCGAATAGCCGGCCTCCCAATCGTCCTCAACTTGCCTGCCCTCCTGATTGTGGCAGCGGTTACAGCCCTGGCGTACGTGGGCATCCAGGAAAGCCGGATAGCCAATAATCTCATGGTGGCCCTCAAAATAGGCGCCGTCCTCTTAGTGATTGGGGTGGGGGCGTTCTTCGTAGACCCCACGCGATGGCAAGATTTTATGCCTCAGGGCTTCTCCGGTATGATGCGGGGCGTAGGCGCTGTGTTCTTTGCTTACATCGGCTTTGATGCGCTTTCGACCACCGCTGAAGAGGCGCGCAACCCCCGCCGAGACCTCCCCCTGGCGATGTTGCTGTCGCTGGTGTTGTGTACCCTTTTGTATGTGGCCTTGGCGCTGGTCCTGACCGGCTTGGCCCCCTACTACGAGCTGGCCGTGACCGACCCGTTGGCTTATGTCTTTACTCACTTACCCCTCCCCAAGGGCCTGCGCAGCCTCCTGGTAAGTGTGATCGCCGTAAGCGCCGTAGTCGCCATGACCAGCGTACTGCTGGTTTTCCAGCTGGGCCAACCCCGCATCTGGTACACCATGAGCCGCGATGGGCTCCTGCCTCCCCTCTTAGGCAAAGTACATCCCCGCTTCCGAACCCCTCACTTCGCCACGATCCTGACAGGCTTGGTGGTAGCGGTACCCCTTTTCTTCTCTTCGCTGCATGTCGTCGTAGACTTGACCAGCATGGGCACCCTGATGGCTTTTGCTATCGTTTCGCTGGGGGTGGCGTACCTTCACCACGCTCCCCCACCTGGCTACAACCCGCGATTTCGGGTGCCTAAGGTGCCTGGCCGGTGGCTTTTCCCCCTGTTGGTGGCCAGCGGGATCGCTTGGACCGCCGCCCTCGACCCCGAAAGCCTACAGGCCCTCTTAGATTTCTCCCAAGGTGGAAGCTTGTGGCGTTATCGAGTCTTTCTGCTGCTTGTGATGGGGATGGGGTACTTTATCGTGCGGTATAACCTCTCCCTGCTGCCCATGCTCGGCGCCCTTAGCGCCCTCTACCTGATTATCGAGCTGGACATCGCAAACTGGATACGCTTAGGAATCTGGAGCGCGGTGGGGTTGGCTTTGTATTTTGGATACGGATATTGGCGGTCTGCGCTTAGGGCTGGCCAGGCGAAGAAGACCGATTCGGAGGCGGGACCGGAGGAAACCGACCCCAATCCTTCACCGGAGCGCTCCACCCCCACATGAAGGCTACGTCACTTTGCCCGCCGCCGCGCTCTCGCACATAGAAGCCGCAGGCAGCCGGATCACGCACTATATATAGCCCTCGGCAGGGTTCAAGCGGTGTAACCCACACTTGCAAACGCTCCACGTCTATATGAGGCAGGAGCTTGACCTCCAACGTAACGTAAGCTTGCCCCTGCTCCAGCCGCGCCTGCCCAAAATCTACCAAGAGAAACTCCGGCGCCTCTGGAGCTGTAAGCAGATACGCCCCTCCCTTACCATCCTGCACTACGGTGTTGACGGTGCCTGTGCCCAAGATTTTGTAGTTATTCCCGCCGCTACGTGCCGCTACACGACTCCACGTCGTAGCATCACTATTGGTGAAATAGCCGCCCATGCGGGGCTCTGCCGTAGTAGAGCGCGCCTCACCCATCAGGCCTCGTATGGTGCCCTGGGCCACAAAGCCCGCCGGGTTGATCACAGTGGGAAAAGTCGTCAGCCCATTGCCCCGGGCAAAGAATCCAATCCCTCCTGTCGCCGTACTGGCATAGACCCCAGCTATGCCCGGCCCCAGGTCAGCCGTAGCCTCTCCATAGAGCCCTATGGTATCCGAACGGGCGGCAAGAGCCCGCTGGCCAGCGCCCCCCGGCGATAAAATATTCACGGTATTGTTAGAAGGGGTCAAATCCGCCGTTGTATTGATCCACACTCGCCCATCGGTAAGAAAGCGGAGACGTTCGAGGCCATCGGTGCGGAAGACCAAGGGCTGATTGTCCGTTGTGCCCAGAAAATGTTGGGTAGGGTCAGTGCCCGCATTGCCGACGAGCCGCCAATCGGTCACATCCGGTCCCCAGGTGAGGTCGCCCCGCAAAAGGTCCTGGGGGTTGCCTGTAAAGTCTACCTTGCCGAGGACTCCTATGGAGGAAAAAGTTCCGACTGCGCCAGCCGGCGAAGCCAGCCCATCCACCCGTAAGAGGCCCTTATCTGTAGGCGACACATCCGCCAAGTGCAGCCGATGAGTGGGGGCCGTCGTGCCGATACCCACATTCTGCGCAAGCCCCACAGTCAAAAACCATATCGTACGCTTCATACTTCACAGGGGTTTTTATTTGAGCTGGTCAGGTGTCAGATACTGCGTGACGGGCCGGAACGGCGTGAAAAATCGAGAAGGTTCTACGGTGGGGAGGCGTTCTTGGTGAAAAGGCGAGGCAGGAGATCCGAGCCGCCGCGCCTGCACCAGAAACGACACTTCAAGGGGCTGGGTCACCGGTCGATCGGCTTCCACCCAAAAACCTTGAGGGGTCACCTCCACCACACGCAGAGCCACATCCCCCCATGGCTGAAGCCAGACCGTATAAGGAGGAGCTAAGTAAAGGGCCAGCAGGGAGTCGAAAGGCACCCACTGACGCTGCGCCTGAAGCCAAAACCGGCCGGCATCCCACAAAAGCACCTCCGGCGCCTCCAAACAAAAGAGCGTATGGTACTTTCCTGCTGTCTGGATGGTGGTCGAAGCGGTACCTACGCCCCATACTTTTCGCTGGTTAACCCCTTCATAACCCGCCACATAGACCCAATCGTACGCGCCGCCTCCATCGCGTACGGCAAAGGCGCCTCCGGCTCGGTTTGAGCCATCGGCTCCGGTATAACTCCCTACCACTCCCGCTTCGGTCGACACGCCGTAAGCCCCTCCCCCATCGATAGGCAAGTTGCCTATGCTACTCCCGCTGCCTATGCCGATAGCCCCCCATCCATTCGAAGCGGTATTGACAGCCCCTACCGCTGGGCCTGAGCTATTATCGCCAACCGTGCCACGAAGGGCCGGCCTCTGCCCGCCTGTAACCTGACCATACACAGCTATCCATCCTGAAGGGGCTTCTACGGAGACCTGAGCATTGTTGAGGGTGGCGGTCGTGCTGCTGCCCACCCAGTGCTCACCCGTGCTTAGAATCCGCCAGCGGGTGAGGCCATTTACGCCCAGCCGAAAATCTGTCGCATCGGTCGTACCTACGAAGTGCAGCGTGGGATTGGTCCCTGCGTTGCCTAAGAGCTGCCAGTCGGTAGCATCGCTGCCCCATACAGCGTCGCCTTGTAGCAGTTGATTAGGGGCGGCAGCCGCTGGAAACCGCCCCAGCACCCCTATTGCATCTGTCTGCGCCAACGTGGTACCCGTACCACTCAACGCGTCTACTCGCAAGGTCCCCGTAGCGATGTGCAAGCGATGAGTGGGCGCTGCTGTGCCAATGCCTACATGGGTGTTTTGGGCAGCTATCCACCCCCCCATCAACCCGAATATCCCCAAGTATCGCATAGGGCAGGAGTTTAGTGGGTCAGTTCAACCGGCACTTCGGGTAGGCGCACCCCGACATGACGAGATAGGCGCAGACCTTCAGCCGTGTAGGTGTCATTGCGGCGCGCCACAGCCCACCAGTAGAAGCGCGTCTGGCACCCTGGATCCGTAGCCCGCACCCGAAACCCAAACCGACTACGCTCCGTCACATAAAGGCCACAGTCCCGATCAAGAGGCTGCAAAAAAACATACAAAGGATGCACCGCATCCACATAGAGATTGAACGCCAGCACACTGTCCAGCGCAATATAGATCTCATCTCCTGCCAGTTGCGCCTCTCCTCGGTCAAAGAAGAGAATCTCCGGCGCCTCTGGGCAGGCCAGGGCATGAAGCTGGCCTGAGGGCGCCTCTACGACAGTGCTGGCAGGGGGAGTGCCCCCACCCCCAGTAACCGTACCCCAGATTTTGTACTGCGTGCCCCCGATAAAAGCCGAGACGAGGGAACGAACGGTTTGGCCCGGACCCGCAGGCGCCTCGAAGCGTCCTGCCGCTCGATCGCCCGTCGTGTTTTCAGCGTAGGCTACAAGGCCGTAGTTCTGGCCGGTGCCGACGATGCCCGGCCCCAAGTCCCAGTGTAAAAAATCTGTAACCCCTACCATTCCCACCAGGCCCACGCCGCGCGTGGTGGTGCCGACGACCGAGGCCTGTGCGCCATAGCCTACAGCCCCTGCGTAAGGTCCCCCTCCTTGCGTAGCGATACCCAATACCACGCTGACCCCCGAGGTGGAAGCTTTGTATCCATACACGGCGCGGTTCGTAGAGCCGCCCTGCACCTGAAGCACCGCTTTATTGTGCAGCGGCGTAGTCGTACCTATCAGGATGCGCCCATCCACTTGGAAGCGGGCGCGCTCGGTGTTGTTCGTGCGCAAGCGGAGCTGCTGAGCGTCCGTCGTGCCTAAGAAATGAATCGTGGGGTCGGTGCCTGCATTACCTGCCAGTTTCCAATCCCCGGCATCAGGGCCCCAGGTGCCGTCTCCGCGCAGAAAGTCCGTAGCACTCCCAGAGAAATCTAATCGGTATGTCACCCCTTGCGGAGTAAGCCCTACCAGCGCGATGCCCGTACCACTTAGTCCTTCCACCCGGACATCTCCACCGGCTACATGCAGCGCTTGCGATGGCGTGGCCGTACCAATGCCTACATACTGCGCCCAGCTTATGCAGAAAATACCCAAACCTGCCCAATGGTACATAGAGACAGACAAAAGTAAGCACAAGCCCTTCTTTCCTCCAAACTCCGCCTGGGGCGCGCCCGCTATAGGGGAGCGGCCTGCTCCGACGGAGCTTCTTTCGGAGGGTGAATCAGATAGATCTCTACCACCGGGTTATGGAGAAAACGCTGGGCCACTTCATGGGCTATGCGAAGGGCGCCTTCCGAATCGGAAGCTTCGAGGTATACGAGGAAGGCACGCCCCGCTCGAACCCCCTGTACAGCGGCCTGACCTTGTCGTTGGATAGCCCGCGCAATCGTCTCTCCCTCGGGATCCAAGAGAACCGGCCGGGGCAAAACCGACACCAGCACTTCGTACAGCGCCATCAGAGAGAACGTTTGACTTGCACCTCTTCAAAGCACTCGATGAGGTCGCCTACCTTGATGTCTTGGAAGCCTTCTATCGTAAGGCCGCACTCAAAACCTTCTGTCACCTCTTTTACATCGTCCTTGAACCGCTTCAAGGAGGCGATGGTGCTGGTGTAGATGACCACCCCTTCGCGGATAACGTGCGCCTGGGCTCCCCGCAAAACTTTTCCCTCTACGACCTTACACCCTGCTACCGTACCCACTTTAGGGATCTTGAAGACCTCGCGCACTTCGGCAGTACCCAAGCTTTCTTCCTGGATAACGGGAGCCAGCATCCCAGAAAGGGCGCTTTTGATTTCGTCGATGATGTCGTAAATGACGTTGTAAAGACGAATCTCTACGTTCTGCTGTTTGGCCAACTGACGAGCGGTCGGACTGGGCCGCACCTGAAAGCCTACAATCAGCGCATGAGAAGCCCGCGCCAAGAGCACATCGCTATCGGTGATTTGCCCCACGCCGCGATGGATTACGTTCACTTGGACTTCGGGGGTAGACAGTTTTACGAGGGAATCAGTAAGCGCTTCCAGGGAACCGCTTACGTCGGCTTTGACGATGAGGTTGAGCTGTTTAGCCTGGCCGGAGGCGACTCCTTCAAGCATACTACCGGAGACTCGACGTTGCATGTGCTCGCGCAACAGTTCAACGCGGCGGTGGGCCATGTCTCGGGCCACGCTTTCTTCTTCGAGTACGTACAGCTTATCGCCTACTTCCGGCACGCCGTTGAAGCCGAGCACTTGGACCGGCTGGGAGGGCCCCGCCGTTTCGATGCGACGCCCGCGTTCATCGAGGAGCGCCCGCACCCGGCCAAAGTACTGCCCCGCTAAAATAATGTCCCCCACCCGGAGAGTCCCCGTTTGCACCAGCACCGTGGCGATAGGCCCTCGAGCGCGATCCAGCTGCGCTTCGATGACGACCCCCTTCGCAGGTCGATGAGGGTTCGCCTTGAGATCAAGCAATTCAGCCAAAATAAGTACTTTCTCCAAGAGCTCGGGCACTCCTATACCCTTTTTGGCGGAGATGAGTTGGGAAGGGTGCGGCCCACCCCACTCCTCAACCAAGAAGCCGGCCTCGGCCAGCTCTTGCCGGATCCGATCGGGATTGGCGGTGTCTTTGTCTATCTTGTTGATAGCAAAGATGATAGGCACATTGGCGGCCTGAGCATGGCTGAGGGCTTCGAGGGTTTGCGGACGCACATGATCGTCCGCCGCCACGACGATGATCGCAATATCGGTGATTTGAGCGCCGCGGGCCCGCATAGCGGTAAAAGCCTCATGCCCAGGCGTGTCCAAGAAAGTAATCTTTTGACCTGAGGGTAGCGTCACCTCGTAGGCCCCGATGTGCTGGGTAATCCCCCCTGCTTCGCCGGCGACTACGTTGGTGTTGCGGATGTAGTCCAGCAGCGTAGTCTTCCCGTGGTCTACATGTCCCATCACCGTCACAATGGGGGGACGAGGAACTAAGTCTCCAGGGGATTCCTCCACCTGCGTAAGCTGATCCAGCGTATCTTCCAAACTCACAAACTCTACCTTATACCCAAACTCTTCCGCTACAATGGTAGCCAGATCAGAGTCTAACCGCTGGTTTATAGAGGTGGGGTAGCCCAGCTCAAGGCACTTGGCGATGACCTGATTGACAGGCACACCTAAGGCCTGGGCGAGTTCCGCCGCAGTAATGTACTCCGCAATCTGAATAGTAGAAGCCGTAGCTTGCGCTTCTTGCTGGGCCTGTTCGCGTTTGCGTTCGCGTTGTTTATACTTTTCCTGTCGGAAGCGCCGTCGCGTCGCCACATCTCCGCTGGACTTGAGCTGAGACTTTACGGGGCGGCGGGAGCCGGTCGCAGGCGCAGGTGGCTTAGGGGTTGGTGGGGTGGCCCCTATCTCTTTTCGTTTTTTGCGGGTACGCTTCCGCTTGCGCTTAGCGGCGTCTCCTTCTTCTGAGACCTCTTCAGCCGCTTCCGTTGGAGGGGGTTGGTCCGAGGAAAGCGCATCCGGCTCAGTCGGGGCTACCGACACCGACTCCCTCGGCACCTCCGGCAAAATAGGCTTGGGCTTAGGGGGGCGACGCTCCAGCTTTAGGTCAATCTTGCCGATTACGCCCAGTTCTTTGAGCAGTTCTTCCTTCTCAGAGGAGGAAAGGGAAGGCGCAGGCTCGGTCTCCGAAGGGGACTCTTGGGGAGACTCTGCCACCGGCGCGGGAGCCTCAGTAGGCAAGACCCCCTCTTTAGTGGTTTCAGGGGGTGAAGGGGCTACCGGAGGCTCTGGTACCCAGGCTGGCCCCGGCGAAGGAGGCGGCGGCGCAGGCCGAGACCGCCGGGAACGTACATCCAGATCGATTTTCCCCTTCACCGGCAAAGGAGGAGCGGGCTTCTCCACCTCCCCTAAGGACGCTAAGGGTTCAGAAGACGCGGCTGGAGGTTTTTCAGCTTCGGTGTCCGGAAGGGCCCGGCCATACTGCTGCAAGAGTTTCTTGTAGGCCTCCTCCGAAAGGCGCACCGTAGGAGAATCCTTTACTTCATACCCCAGCTTCTTCAAATCTTGCACTATGGTCGAGGTAGAAACCCCCAGCTCTAACGCTACCTGCGCAAGTTTAGGAGACTTTCCGCTCATTCTTCGAACTCCGCCTGAAGGATTTGGTATATCTTTTGCAAGGTCGGAAAGTCAATCTGCGTGCGCTTCTGCAGCTCATCGATGGGAAACTGAAGCACCGCCTGCGCTGTATGGAAACCTTCTCGCTGAAGCAGCTTCAAGAGCGCCTCGGGAATCTCATCACTAAACTCCGTAAGTTCAATATCCTCTTCCTCGCCGTATTCAGAAGCTTCCCGGATATCCAGCTCATACCCTAAAAGTTCTTGAGCCAGTCGCACGTTGATGCCTTCTCGGCCTACAGCTCGGGCGTATTCTTCGGGCGCTACGAAGACCTTAGCATAGCGACGGGTAGGGTATAAGTCTACATACATGACTGTAGCCGGGGCCAAGGCCCGAGAGATCATGAGCTTAACATCGGGGCTGTACGGAATAATGTCGATGTACTCCCCTCTGAGCTCTTCTACCACGGGCTTGATGCGGGTGCCTTTGACGCCTACGCAAGCTCCAACCGGATCTATCCGGTCATCGTAACTTTCTACAAGCACTTTGGCTCGCTCGCCGGGAATGCGCACCACTTTCTTAATGCTAATAAGCCCATCATAAATCTCGGGGATTTCGAGCTTGAGCAGCGCCTCCAAAAAGAGGGGAGACGTGCGCGACAACACGACGATAGGGCGGGAGGGGGGGGTATGGCAGGGGTCCAACACCTGCGCTACGACGGCTTTGACGACGCTGGCCGCTTGCCGTTCTCGACGGTAGGCGGCTTGGCTTTCTTTGGGCACATACACGTCCTTACCAGGGATGAGCTCTCGTCGGGGCAACGAAAGCTCATTCCCCTCATGCAGCACAATCAACTCATCGCGCGTGGCTTTGAGCACTTCTCCTGTGAGGATTTCGCCTACCATGTGGCTATAGCGCTCGTAGAGGGCGCGCCGCTCTAAGTCTCGAATCTGCTGACGCAAACGCACCTTGAGCTGATCAATCTGGGTACGGGTCAGGCTCTGAAGCGGAATCTCCTCAAAGAACTCCTCCCCCACTTCGGCTTGCGGGTCTTTCTCCAAGGCCTGACTCAGCGCAATCTGCCAACCCTCATCTTCAAGCTCTTCATCCGGCACAATCAAACGCCGCTTGAAGACTTGAATATCGGCTGTATCGGGGTTCACAATCACCGAAAAAGCCTGGGATTGCCTTTTTTCTTCAGGCAGCGTGCGCTCTAACACATCCAGCAAAGCTCCTCGCAATACCTCCACAAACTGCTCTTTAGGGATACCCCGCTGCTGAATAAACTCCTGCATCGAAGAAAACAGGCGCTGCCGCTCCTGCTGAGCTTTCTGGGCCTGCCTTGCTGATTTAGTCCGAGGCATAGACGCAAAAATTTTACTTCCTTCTAAAATTCGAGGGGCGACCTACTTCGACCCGAGTGGTTACGATAGCCTCCCACGCAATCGGTACTTCGCCTTTGGGGGTGCGGACACGAATCCCCTCCTCCTCTACTGCGCTCAAAATACCCCGTACTGGAGGTCCTTCGATCCGCCGCACCTGCACCTGCCGCCCAATATTCTGGCGGTACTGACGCCGAAGCCGCAAAGGCGAACCCACCCCAGGCGAACTTACACTAAGCCCCCAGTTTTCCGGAAGCCAATCCAGCTCCTTTAGCCGATCCCGCAAATACAGATGAATCTGGACGCACTCCTCTAAGGTAATCCCCGCGTCGGTATCGACGCGCAGGTACACTTCGGGTTCGGGGCGATTAACCCGAAGGCGCGCCTCCACCAAAAAAGCGCGGGGAAAGGCTTCCGCCAGCCACCGCTCCACCACCTCCGCCAGCTGAGCTTCCATTTCCCGTAAGGCTTCCATTTTCCACAAAGGTAGGCATTTTGGGGAAAGCGGCGGGTCTCTAAGCCTTTACCTTTATTTTACGCAAACCCCGTATCGTTGCGCCGATGCCTAACCGCAAAGTCCTGCTCGTAGACGACGAAGCCGATGTGCTGGAGATCTTAGCGTACAACCTGCGTCAAGAGGGCTATGAACCCCTGACCGCCGAAGAGGGCCAGACCGCCCTCGAGCTGGCTCGACTCCACCAGCCCAGCTTGATCCTGCTGGACATCATGATGCCGGGCATGGATGGCCTGGAAGTATGCCGCCGGCTGCGCAAACTCCCCGAAACCCGAGAAAGTCACATCATTTTCCTTACCGCTCGAACGGAAGAGTTTGCCGAGATGGCTGGCTTTGAAGCCGGAGCGGACGACTTCCTGGTCAAACCCATTCGCCCGAAAGCCCTCCTTAGCCGCCTCAAGGCCCTCTCCCGCCGAGCTGCCCCCTTGCAAAAACTTCAGTTCCCCGGTCTGGAAATCGTACCCGACGAATACGCCGTGCACAAACAAGGCCAAGTCATCCCACTCTCCAAAAAGGAGTTCGAGGTACTCTTTGTCTTGGCCAGCCGCCCCTACAAGTATTTTTCCCGAGACACCCTTTTAGACCGAGTCTGGGGAAGCGATACCTACGTTATTCCCCGTACAGTAGACGTGCACATCCGCAAACTGCGCGAAAAGATCGGCAGCGAATACATCGAAACCCTTAAAGGCGTAGGGTATCGCTTCGTGCCTGAACCCGATACGCTCAAAGCCCACTCCTGACGCCAAGCCCCCAGCCCTACCGCTTACTGCCCGGAAGCTTCAGAAGCGGCGGGCCTCTACTATCCAGACTTCACCTACGCAGACCTGACCTAAGTAAGCCTGAAGCGAATCACCCGGGGCTACAGGCCCCACGCCCGGTGGGGTGCCCGTAAAGAGTACATCGCCCGGCTCCCAACTAAAGTATCGCGCAGCCTCCCATAAAAGCCGCGGCAAAGGAAAAAGCATGTCCTGTGCTCGCCCTTCCTGTAAGAGCTGCGAACCTCGATACAAGCGGAAAGGCTGACTTTGCCAGTCTGGCTCCATGGGCAGCCACGCGCCCCACCAGGCAGAGCCATCAAAAGCTTTGGCCATTTCCCAGGGCAGACCTTGAGCCTTGAGCCGCGCCTGCAAATCCCGGGCCGTGAAGTCTATGCCCACCGTCACCGCATCACAGAAAGCCAGGGCCTCTTCCATCGAACGGGGCCGACCCACACGGCTAATCCGAAACACCAGTTCCGCCTCATACTCCAGTCGCTCAGAAAAAGACGGATAGGAAATCTCTCCGGAAGCCGCCCACGCCGTAGGGGGCTTGAGAAAAAAAACAGGGTGGGGTGGAGGATCGGCGCCCATCTCCTGCGCATGCAAAACGTAGTTGCGTGCCACGCAAACGATCTTCATACCTCAGGCGCGCATGACCAGCTCTTGTCCCGCGGTAATCAGTTCACGCGCCCGCTGCGCTGTCTGGGCTTCGGTGTAGATACGCAAAATAGGCTCCGTACCCGAAGCCCGAAACATTATCGCCTCGCCCCCGCTCAGCAAGAGCTTGTACCCATCGGTGGCATCTATCCGCTCTACAGCACGCCCCGCCAAAGACGTCGGCGGCGCCTCGCTAAGAAGGCGCAGAATGGCGGCCTTGCGCTCTTCTGCTACCGGCCAGTCCAGCCGATCCACCGCAAAAGGCCCCACCACCTCATAAATCTCCCCTATCAGCGTGTCAAGCGACTTGCCCGTCTGACGAAGCATCTCCAGAATCAGCAAAGCAACAAAAATCCCATCGCGCTCAGGCAAGTGAGAAGGCAGCGCAATACCCCCGGACTCTTCGGCCCCAATGAGGGTGTCTGGGACCTCTTGCATGCGCTGCGCAATGTACTTAAAGCCGACCGGCGTGATTTCGACCGGCAGGCCCATTTGCCTTGCATACTCCCCCACCCGCACAGCACAACTCAGGCTTAGGATGACCCGCCCCCTTTCCCCCCGGTATCGAAGCAGGTAATGCAACACCAACAAAATCAGGTGATGGGCATCGATATAGCGTCCGCTCGAACCCAGCATGCCAATCCGATCCGCATCACCATCCAGCACGAAACCAAAGTCAAGGCCGTTTTCCTGCACAAAACGCGCAAAGTCGCCCAAGTTTTTAGGCACAGGTTCTGGATTTACTCCACCAAAGCTGGGATTGTATTCGCAGCGGAAGCGGTGGAGGCTGGGCAAGAGCCGCGGAAAAATCCGTTGTCCCGCCCCATACAGGGCATCGAACCCGATGCGGTAAGGGAGGGCGGCCAGCGCCTTAAGGTCAAAGCGACTCTTGATGTAGTTGGCGTACAAGGCCTCCATGTCGTACATCTCGATCTGTCGGCGCTCCAGGAAGGTTTCCCAAGCCTCGGGTACTGCAACAGGGTGGTCAGGAATGCGGGCTTCGATGGCTTGGAGCATAGCGACTGGAGCCGGCCCCCCATAAGGCGCTTTGAGTTTATAGCCTAGGTACTCTGGCGGGTTATGCGAAGCCGTAAGAACAATACCCAAGTGGCATTGATGCTGCACCGTAGCCAAGGAGACCATGGGCGTCGTGGCAAAAGAAGGGCTGAGGTAGACTTTCACGCCGCGGTGGGCCAGCTGCTGAGCGGCGGCCGCCGCAAACCGCCCTGCTAAGAAGCGACAGTCATACCCTATCATCACTTTAGGCTGAGGATACTGCTCCAAGAGCCAGCGCGCCGTACCCTCGACGATGCGGCTGAGGTTTGCAAAAGTGAAGTCCTGCGCGATTACGGCCCTCCACCCATCTGTACCAAAACGAATGACCGCCATAGCGCAAAAGTACACTCAAAAAGCAGGCGCTATCGAACGGTATAGCCGATCGATGTCTTCCAGAAGGCGGGCTGCCCCATAACGCCGACGAATATGCGGTTGGGCGGCCTGCGCTTGAGCTCGAGCTTGGGGCAAAGCCTCGAGGAAAGCCTGCAGACTCCGCTCTAAGGGTTCTGCGAGCAAGGTTCCCCAGCGTCCGTTTTCCAGCAGGTCGGGCACGCCTCCTACCGGGGTAGCGGCCACTGGCACTCCGCACGCCAGCGCCTCAATAAGGGTGACGGGGGTGCCCTCGTTGTCCGAAGTAAGCACCACCGCATCGAGGGCCCGCAGCACAGAAGCCATATCCCACTGCAGGCCAGCCCATATGAGGGCTTTTTCGAGGTTCAGAGCTCGGGCTAAAGCCTCCAGGCCAGGTCTTTCGGGGCCTTCCCCAACCAGCACCAGCCGAGCCGGCACTCCGGCCGCTTTTACGTGGGCGAAAGCCTTCAAGAGCCTGTCTACCCGCTTGATAGGCACCATCCGCCCAATCCACCCCACCAGCAGTGAGCCTTCTTCTGGGCCTTGCCAGGCAGCCCGAAAGGCGGCGACCTTTTTGGGGTCGTACTGATCCAAGCGCTGCAGTTCAAATCCTAAAGGGATCACCACGACTTTTTCTGGCGGCGCTATGCGGAAGCGCTCGACCAGGTCCCGCTTTTGGCGCTCGCTAATCGCGACAATGCGGTGGGTGAGACGAGCCAGCCACGCCTCAATTTGCCGATAGGCCCACGACCGCCAAGGCGAAAAATATCCCTCGAAAGAATGCCCATGGTAGGTATGAATGCGTACGGGAACGCCGGCCAGCCAGGCCGCCAGCCGGCCCAGAGCCCCCGCTTTTGCCGTGTGGGTATGTACAATGTGAGGGCGTTTTTGCCGCATCACCCTCCACAAGTACCAAAGAGCTCGCAAGTCTTTATACCAAGTAGGCTCCCGCTCCAAAAAAGGCACATAAGTCACCGGCACGCCATACGCTTCGATCCAAGCCACGGCGCGCGCTTCTCCTGCCGGCTCCTGCCCCGCCAGTAGCCAGCTTTCATAGCGGGTGGGGTCCAAGTCGCGCGTAAGGAGAAGCGCCTGGTGCGCTGGCCCGCCCACATTGAGCCGACTGATAAGGCGCAGAACGCGTACTTTTGTCATGCGGCCAAAAGTAAAATGCAGCGATGGTGGTTTCTCGCAGGGCTATGCGCCATAGCCTTCTCACAGGAGCAAGACTCGGTCTGGCTGCCTAATCCTCGTACGGCCCTGTGGCTCAGTGCGCTTTTGCCTGGGGCCGGCCAAATCTATAATCGAGCTTATTGGAAGGCCCCCCTGGTATGGGGCGCTCTGGGCCTGACCGGTGCCCTGGCTTACGCTAACCACCAGCGCTACCTCTACTACCGCAGCGCTTACCGAGAAGCCCTAACGCAAGGCTCCTCTTCCTTGCCGCCAGAAAACCTCCGCTTTCTGCGAGAGAGCTACCGAAAAGACCGCGACGTGTTTGTGCTGGCCTTCCTCGTGGTGTACGGCCTACAAGCTGGGGAAGCTTACGCCGATGCCCATCTGAAAGGCTTCCACCTTTATGCAGGACCGGCCCCTGGCGGGCTCCTCCTGCTGGTACAATGGTAAAAAAAGCGCTTGCTGTCCTGGCCCTCTTGACCCATCCTGCCCTTCTCGAAGCTGCCTGGCTTTCCTACTGGAGCCGATGGCAAGGCCCCTGGCTCATAGCGGCCTGGGGCCTCTTAGTGGGCGTAGGGGGGCTGCTGTACTTCTGGCTTCACTCCACCCCACAAGACCTCCTTATCGTGTTGGGTTCCGTGCGCCGATTCCTGCTCTTGTGGAACCTCCTCGTGATCGCTGGCCTGTGGGCCGCCACAGCTGAACTGGTACTCCACTTCTGGCTGGGTTTTTTGCTGTGGGCCGCCTTTTGCGCTTTTCTCTTGCATTGGGCATGGGAGTACTCCTTTCATGCCTACGGATGGGCTGCCCTGACAGGGTTCTACGCTTGGTATGCTCCTGATTATCCTGCCGGCTCTCTGTTATTAGCGGGCCTGACGGTGGCCGTGGGAGCGCTCCGACTTTATCAGGGGGCCCATTCCCGAACTGAAGTAGGACGCGGACTTTTCTTTGGGTTTGTTAGCGGGGGCTTGTACTCCCTTCTTTTCACTTAGGCGCCCGCCACAACCATACCCCCGTCACCGCCGTAAAAAGAAGATTCGGCAGCCAGACTCCTACCCAAGCTATCCCGCTACCACCTGCGAAAGTACTCTTGGCCATCGCCAGCAGAAACACATACACGAAGGCCAGCACCAGCCCCAGCCCAATCTGCCAAGCTACGCCACCTCGTCGTTTGCGCGAAGCCGAAGCAAAACCCAGCGCCGTCAAAATCACCGACGCAAACGGAATCGCCACCCGCTCATGCAGCTCGACTTCCAATAAGCTCGCAATATCGCCTCCTACATACCGCTGGCGTTGGTATTCTTTCCAGAGTTCTGGCAAGGTCATGGTGCGCGTGTACAGCTCTGAACGAATGATGTCCTCCGGTGAAAGGGGCAGCACCGTATCGAGCTGAGGCATATACCGAGGAGGACGGTCCGGCTCAAAGCACCACACCCGCACAAACCTCCAGGCCTTCTGCGGGGCCAGCCATTGCACTTCCTCCGCCACATACCGTTGCGTTAGTAACTTACCCGCATACCGCTCGATCACCGCCCAAAACCCCACTTTGTCGAACTTATCAAAAGCCCGCACAAAAAAATAACCGTCTACCGTTAGCTTGACATGCACCTGTCTCTGGTCAAAGTACACTCGATTCTTGATGTATTTGTACTCAAACTCCTCAATGCGGCGCACATTACGCGGGACGACAAAAAACTGTAGCAGAGCACTGACCAAGCTAAAAAAAGTCGCTATCAGGAGGTATGGCCGCAAAATCCGCCAAAAGCTCACGCCATTGGCCAGCAAAGCTACAATCTCTGACCGTTGCGCCCACCGAGCCGTGAAAAACAGAACTGACAAAAAAATCATGAGGGGTGAGAGTAGATTGGCATAAAAAGGGATGAAGTTCTGGTAGTAGCGAAACAAGGCCGAAAAGGGCACCTTTCGCTCGACAAAGTCATCTATTTTTTCGGCTACGTCGATTGCGACCAGGACCACTACGAGAAGGGCCAGACTACCCAAGAAGCTCACCAGAAAGGCACGCAAGACGTAGCGATCGAAGCGCTTCATGTTTGTTGGGCCAAGGAGCGCAGCTCTTGGAGTTTCAGCAGGGCCTCGATAGGGGTGAGGGTTTGAGGGTCCAGTTCGAGAAGGCGACGGCGCAGAGCCCCTTCGGTATCGGCTGGCAGTGAAAACAGGGTAGGGTCCGAACCGGGCAGGAAGGGTTCTTGTTTTTCGAAGTGGCGCAAGAGGGCACGGGCTCTTTCTATCACGGCGGGGGGCAGGCCGGCCATTTCCGCCACAGCGAGGCCAAAGCTACGCCGCATAGCGCCTCTTCGCACTTCGTGCAGGAAGATCAGCTTGTCAGCGCGCTGCTCTACCGCCAGATGGTAGTTGGCTAAAGCGGGGAGTGCTTTCTCCAGCTCGGTTAGCTCGTGGTAATGGGTGGCAAAAAGCACCCAAGGGCGACAGTGCCGGTTTTGGTGCAGGTACTCCAGCACGGCCCAAGCGATAGCGAGCCCATCGTAGGTGCTGGTGCCGCGCCCAATCTCGTCCAAAATCACAAAGCTGCGTTCGGTGGCCTGCTGCAAGATGCGTGCCGTCTCCTGCATCTCCACCAAGAAGGTGCTTTGACCCGCCGCAAGGTTATCCGAAGCGCCTATCCGACTAAAAATCTGATCCACTGGGCAAATCTCGGCCTCTTCGGCGGGCACAAAACTGCCTATCTGGGCCAGCAGGAGGATGAGGGCATTCTGACGCAGGAAAGCGGACTTACCGGCCATGTTGGGCCCCGTCAACAGGATAATGCGCTGCGAGGGCATCAGGAGGAGGGAGTTGGGCTGGTAAGGCTGATGAGGCGGCAGAAACCGCTCAATGACAGGATGGCGCCCATTCTTGATGAAGAGGCGGGGTTCAGGGGTGAAGCGCGGCCGCACGTAGTGGTACTGCCGAGCCACCGTAGCCAGAGCCAGGTGCACATCTACTTCGGCGGCCCACCGGGCAGAGACCTGGAGCGGCCCCACAAACTTACGCAAGCCTTCCACCAGCTCCTGGTAACAAGCCTCTTCTCGGTCGCGAATGGTTTCTTCGGCGGTGGCGATTTCGAGGTTGAGCTGGTCTAAGGCGTCGGTGCTGTAGCGGGCCCCTCCCTGGGCCAGCTGCTGTCGCAACCGATAATGAGGCGGTACTTTGCTGGCCTGCGCCGCCGTAACCTGAATCACATACCCCAGTTGACGGTTGAGCGCGATTTTGAGGGAAGGGATGCCGGTACGGGCGCGTTCCTCCGCCTCGAGCCGCTGGATTTCCTCCTGAGCGTGCTGCAAGAGGTACCGAGCCCGGTCAAGCTTCTCGTCTACCCCCTCTCGGATAACCTGTCCTTCTCCGGGCTTCTCCCCGATGTAGGGCGGCTGGGGCGTGAGAAGAAGGTACTTTTGCAGGCGGTGGTGCACCTCTTGGAGGGCCGAACGCGCCTCTTCCGACAGGGGCGGGTAATCGACCGGCAAGGAGCCAGCCAACCCCTGACAGGCCTCTACAGCCCAATAGAGCTGAGCCAAGTCGCGAGGCGTGGCCTTACCAGCGGCCAGTCGCGCCACCCGCCGCTCCAAGTCGCTTATCTGGCGCAGAAGCTTTTCCCATTCCGATTTCCCTTCCAAGTGGTTATAGAACACCTCTACTTGATCAAGCCGTTTTTCGATTTCGGCCACCTCCCGAAGGGGAAAGCTCAACCGAGCCCGCAAAAGCCGCAGCCCCATCGGCGTAACCGTGGCCCGTAAAACATCCAAGAGACTCTTGCCCTCCGGATGCAAAGGGGCCAAGACTTCGAGGTTACGTAGCGTATCGGGGTCCAGGAAAAACCCCTTGCCTACCGGTAGCGGCCGAGGAAAACTAAGGTGCGCCCATCCCCCACCCCGCAGACTGCGTAGATGTTGGAGAAAAGCCGCCACGACCGCTTGTACGGGAACCGGTTGTTGTAGCAGCACCGGAGGCAGCGCATAGCCATACACCTCTTCGAAAGCGCCTTTCAGCCCTTCTTTATCGAAGTACAGTTCGGGGAGGGCTTCCACACGCGAGCTACCGCCGTAGAGTTGACTCCAGAGGCTCTCCTGCCCTGGGTACACCAACCCCTCCACCGGCTGAAACGCGGCCAGGATCGACTCCACCTGGTTCAAAGCCCCCGCATAGTAAAGCACCCGTCCACTGCCGGTCACATCCGCCAGCAGCACCACCCCCTCCGTAGACGAATAAGCCCAAAACACCGCCAGGTAGAGTGCCACCTCTTCAGTGCCCCAATACACCCCCGACGACACAACTTCCCTCACTTCTCGCCGCACTACCTTTTTAGCCTTCTTCGGGTCCTCGACCTGGTCACAGATGGCGACCCGATAGCCCGCTTCCAAGAGCTTGGGCAGGTACGTATCGAGGGCCCTCACCGGAAAGCCCGCCAAAGGAACATCCCCTGCCTTGCCGTTATTGCGAGATGTGAGGGTAATGCCTAATACACCTGAGACGATACGCGCATCTTCCTCAAAGGTCTCGTAAAAATCCCCTATCTGAAAAAGCAGAATCGCACCTGGATGTTTGGCTTTGAGCGCGTAGTACTGCTCCATCAGGGCGGTCGTCTCAGACATAGGGCATCTCCTTAAGGAGGGCTTCCATGAGCCGTTTGACCTGCTGAGCCTCCGCTTGAAGCTGGAACCACCTTTCCCGGGGCTTCGGACTCAGATCCGCATAAGCCAGCCGGGGAAAGTACAGCGAAGCATGCAAGCTAAACTTAGGAATGCGCGTGAGCCGGATCGGCAGATTTAGGATGGGGTTTTTCATGAGCGGCCGCACATACGCCGGCTGAAACCGCTTGACCCACCTCAGCATCCAACTTGGCACATAAAAATCTTTTCCCCACTCCTCGGCTCCTCGGTGCACCGTGACCAAGATAGGGGCTTCAGCCGCCAGCGCCAGCTCAATAAACTTCGGGGATCGAAAGGGCCGGATCTCATACACATCCCCCACAATGCAGTTATCGCCCTCAGGAAAGAGAGCCACATCGGTTACAGGTCCCTCTTTGAAGGCCGCAATCACCTTGGCAAAGACGGGGGGTTCTGCACTCTGAAAAACTTGTTTCAGTATCCAGCGGCTTAGGGCTACTCGGTAAAGGCCTCGATGGAAGACGCCCAGGGCCTTGCGATGGTGGCCGCCTTCCTGCAAGGCCACCCGCAAAAGTGCTAAGATAGCGGGTATCCACCCCAGTGTGCCGGCATGGCTAATCGCATGTACCAGCTTGGGGTACCGACTTAGGATTTCCCGCAAGGGAGGCTGACTCTTCACGATAATCTCGTCAAATAAAAGCGGATACACCCACTTTAGCCGCCTGTACAGCACCGGCAGCTCCAAGGCCACCCCTATGCCTTGCATACGCAAAAGGTACGACTTAAATAACTACACTGGGGGTTTGCTCCCCCAGTGTATACAAACCTGTACAGGAGTGTATTTACTCCTTTACAGGGGCGGCGGAGGCTTGTTGGGCGGCTCGCTGGCTCAGGCCGTCGCGCAAGGCTACGTATCCATCGGCTTCAGGTTCCAGCGCCGCGGCTTGGCTGTAAGCTTGCCAGGCGTACCCATACAAGCCGTGCTGTTCATAGAAAGCCCCTAAGAGCGCTTGACCCAGAGCGGATTGGAGGTCTACGCTCCTACGTAAGGCTTCTTCTTCTTTTTTGAGGGCAGCGGCCCGGTCGGGCGACAGTACCCGGAAGCACGTATTATTGGAATGAAGGCTGGCATAGCGCCGGGTGCTGATGCGCCAGTAGTAGCAAGGTCCGGGCTTCAACTTAGCCCCGAGCGCCACCTCGGCGCTGGTTTGATCGGCAGGTACTTCTTGGGTGTGGATTACGTTTCCGGCTTCATCCAGCACTTCGAGGATGTACCCTTCTGAACCTGGCACACGGTCCCAACTGAAGACGACCTTTTCAGGATAGAACGCGCTTTGGGCTGGGGTGCGAGGGGCGGGTGCCATGGTAGAACGCGTGACAGCCCCTAAGGTGCGACCGGAGGCCCGCCCTGCGCCTGAAGCAATCGCTTGGTTGAGCACATAGCCCGTGTACCGCGCCGCATACGGGTTGTCTTCTCCGCTGGCGCGCTGGCTGAGGAGCTGACCCAGAACGTAGGTGCCAGGCTGCCGAAGCTCTCGCGTTTTATTGCCAGCGAAAACCAAGGCCGCATAAGACTGAGGCCCTAATTTGATTTTCTGCTGTTCCGAGAGCTTCATACCCGCCGAAGCCCGTACCCAGGCTCCACCGGCCTGTTCTACTTGCACATCGCCGCGCGTGGCCAGCACCGTAACAGACTGCGCATACCCGCTCAGCGAAAAAGCCCCTATCAGGGCTACCGAAACTTGCCACAGAGATCGCATGCGGAGGATATTTGCAAATAGTATGCCAAACCTATTTTCGGCGGCGCCAGAGTTCCACTTCCCCCCCAATCAAAACCCCGGCAAAGAAACTCACCCACGGTACCCAATACCCCATCACCGTAAGCGTTATTAGGCCCTTTGCGGCCCCTACCCACGTTAGGGCCTGCAGGCCCCGAATCAGCAGCCCTCGCCACGGGGGACTCTTCACCCCTCGCACAAGCCAGCTCAGAAGCCCATACCAAACCCCTAAGGCGGTTAGCACCCATGCTTCGGGCACCAGGATAAAGCGCCAACGCTGCAAAAGCATCGAAGTAATGTTGGCGTGGACCACGACACCGTACATATCGGGGAAGCGCCGCTCCGTAAAAGCCGCGCTAAACGGCGAGAAAAAAATATCCTCCATACTCTGTCGCAAGGGGTCAGCCAGTCCCAAGAAAATGATCTTGTCTCGCAGCCAGCTTACCGAGAGGCTATCTCGCAGCACCTCTTCCCCATTCAGGTAGTAAAAGTGCTCTAAGTTGCCGCGAAACCGGATGGGGAGGGGACCGGCCCAGGCAGGCAGTTCTGCGCGCAAGTGCGGATCGCGCGCCAAAGCGGCCGCCAAAGCCAGAGACCAATGGGTATCTCGTCCTACGACTGTGTAAGGCAAGCATTCGCGCACGACACGCACGGAATCGTGCGCCAGCAGGTTAGCAAAAGCTTCCATGCCCGTACACCCGACAAAACGGTTTAGGCTTTTGCGCAGAGGGGGTGCATGGATAAGGGGATAACGCAAATCCAAGCTACACGCCAGCGCAATAGGCACGAGGTTTGCGGTGCGACACAACGCAAGGGACCAGGCACTATCCTGCTGTGAATCCCGCTGAAAAGGGAAGACCGCGTCAATCCCGATAAAAGCGGGGCTGGCGGCGCCTATCCGTTCCAATAGGACCGCCAAACGAGCCCGATCCATTTTGCCGATGTCCACGATGACGATTTGGGTATCGGGGGCCACAGCAGGCCACTGCCTATAAGCCCAATCGCGCAAGTCCCACACTTCGGTGAAGGGCTTCAGGAAATAGCTGGCTGTCCACCCCCCTCCTACCACGAGTAGTAAGCGAAAACTACCCCACAAAACCGACTCGAGCGTCACTGGAGGGCTTGTTTGTAGCGGCGCAGGGTCTCCGCTATGCCCAAGTACAAGGCGTCCGCGATGAGGGCATGTCCGATAGACACCTCTGCCAAGTTAGGGAGGTTTAGGCGCAAGTAGCGGAGGTTATGGAGGCTCAAGTCGTGGCCTGCATGAAGGCGCAGGCCGAGTTCAGCGGCGCGCTGGGCGGCCGTTCGATAGGGAGTGATGGCTTCTTCAGGGTTGTGCGGAAAGTGGTGGGCGTAGGGGCCAGTATAGAGTTCCACACAGTCGGCGCCGAGGGCTGCGGCACCCTCCACCAGCTCAGGAATAGGGTCGACAAAGAGGCTGACGCGCACCCCCCATTCTTTGAGCTGGGCCAGGATGGGCCGCAAGAAATCGGCTTGAGCGAGGGTATCCCAGCCGCGGTCAGACGTACGCGCCTCGGGCGGATCAGGCACCAAGGTCACTTGCGCTGGCCGCACTTGCTGGATTAGCGCCAAAAAATCCGACGAAGGGAACCCTTCTACGTTGAGTTCGATGCCTAAGGCATCACGCAGCGCCAGGACGTCGGCTTTGCGGATATGCCGTTCATCGGGGCGAGGGTGTACGGTGATGCCGTCCGCTCCGAGCCGCTCACAAGTAAGGGCGAAAGCCACTACATCGGGGATATTTCCTCCCCGCGAGTTTCGCAGTAGAGCGACTTTGTTGACATTGACGCTAAGGCGGGTCATTCAGGCACGTCGGTAAAGTCCAGCGGATAATCCAGCACGACTTTCCAGGGGAGGCCAGCGGCAGGCAGCCGTTCCAATAGCGGATCCGGATCCAGCTGCTCTACATTCCATACCCCCGGGCGTTTCCACAGGCCCGAGACCATGAGCTCGGCCGCTACAGCGGGAGGCACGCCTGCCGTATAGGCTACCGCTTGCGCTCCACAATCTTGATACGCCCACTCATGCCGAATGTTGGTGTAGAGGTAAGCCGTACGAGGTTCGCCCCGATACACTCCTCGCAGTTGGACGCCAATCGAGACCCACCCTTTGTAGTCTGGAGCCAGGGAAGCAGGATCCGGAAGGAGCTTCTGCAAAAACTTGATAGGCACCACAGGATGGCCTTCGTAATCTACGGGATCAATGCGTGTGAGGCCTGCATTTACGAAAGCACGAAGGTGCATAAGGTAGTTTTCACTGAAAGTCATCCAGAATCGAGCTCTGCGAAGGGTTGGGAAGTGCTTGACCAAGGATTCCAGCTCTTCGTGAAAAATGAGGTAGGCTTTTCGCACGCCAATCTCGGGGAAACGCACATCCCGAGAGATCGAAAGGGCGGGGACTTCGATGAGCTGCCCGTTTTCGTAGTAGCGGCCCGGCTGGGTGATTTCACGCAGGTTGATTTCCAGGTTGAAGTTGGTAGCGAAAGGGCGGCCGTGGTCGCCGGCGTTACAGTCTACAATGTCGAGGTAGTGAATCTCGTCAAAGAGGTGCTTTGCGGCGTAAGCCACAAAAGCGTTGGTTACGCCCGGGTCGAAACCTATGCCCAATACCGCCATGAGGCCGGCTTGCTGGTATTTCTCCTGGTAGGCCCATTGGTAGCGGTATTCGTAAAGGGGCACATCTGGCGGCTCGTACGAAGCCGTATCCAGGTAATCCACGCCTGCTTCGAGACACGCGTCCATCAAGGGCAGGTCTTGGTAAGGCAATGCTAAGTTGAGGAGGAGAGCGGGCCGGTGTTTTTTGAGCAGGGCCACGGTTTCGCTGACTCGGTCTGCATCGAGCACTTCAGGAATAATGCGGGCCTGGGGATGTTTCTGCGCCAGGGCTTGACACTTGGAGAGGGTGCGACTGGCTACGACGATTTCGGGGAAGAGGTCGGGTCGGCGCGCTAACTTGCATACAGTCACCTGGGCTACCGCTCCAGCCCCTACCACCATCACTTTGGGCATGCCGCAAAGGTACAAAACCCTTGGCCTCTCCGGCTTGCGTAGCTCACGAAAGCCGTATCTTTGCTGGTATGGCTACCTGGCGAAATTGGCTTAAAAGCCTCCTCCCTTGGACACGCCAAGAGGAGGCCCAACCGTCTACTTCTTCTAATCCAACTCTCTTAGGGAGGCCTGCTGCGGCAGCGCCTCCGACTCCTCCGGCGATACCCCACCTATCCGAACCCATTCGGCTGGTCCCCCTCAAGGAGTGGACGGTGCGCTTCATCTCGCCTTACGCCTGGGATCGCGCGGTGATTCGGATCCTTCCCCTCCTCCGAGAGGAGCGTATACCCCTTCCCGAAGTCCTTAGCCCTACCCCTACTACCTACCTCCCCCCTAAGCTAGCCCAAAACCTCCTCCTGGCCCTTCAAGAAATGTATGGAATAGTGCCTCCGGCTGTGGTGCTCAACGGAGAGTTCGCCTCTACCTACTAACTCTAATGCCTATGGTAGAGACAACGGTTCAGTTTGTGCCGAAAGTGGAGCGAGGCACCACCGTTTTGGGTCAGGAGCCGCATGTAGTACACTGCCACTATTACAACCACTTCCTCCAAACCAGCATAGAAGACGCCGCCGCCCTCTACCCTGTAGAAGAGGTGCTGGTTTGGACAGCCCAAGAAATCGCTCATAGCCTTTTTCGGGCCCTCTTTGCTGAAAAAGGCCTGAGGGAAGTCGCCCTACGCAAGCGGATAGTAGAAGAGACCTTTCGCACGTGCGGGTATGGCATTGTCCACCTGAATAGCGTCAATGTGGAGGGTGGTGAAATCCACACGCCCTATGAGCATTACGCCTACACGTATGCGGCGACCTTTCCGCCCCGTCCCAAGGGCAAGCGAGGAGTGGCTTACTTTGCACAAGGGTACTTAGCGGGGGCATTGGAAGCTATCTATGATCTACCCTTGGGGAGCGTAGGCAGCGAACAGACGGCCTGTCTCACCCAAGGAGATGAGGAAGTGCGGTGGCGGTTTTTCCGCTTAGACAAACCGCTGCCGCTGCGCCCCTCACCCAACGAAGGAGCCTTCGAAGAAGGAACGCTCTACCAGCCCGCAGGTACCCGCGTGCCTATGGCCCAGATTCGCGATGCCGTCCTGGGCCTCCCCCTGACCCCAGACCCCGAAACAGGGCTTATTGAAGCTTTTGGGGTGGTGCTGACCCGCTTGCCAGGTAACTATTACACCCTGATCTCTGAACGGCACTTGGCCCGCATGGAAAAGGCCTTCGGACCGGAGGTCCGGTCGATCGTACTGGACATGCTAATAGAATCGGGCCATGTGTGCGCCTTCAACACCTTAGGCGGCATCATGCAAAGTCCAGAATGGGATGCCGTAGTGCGGCCCTACCTCGACACGCCTGAAGACTGGATTTATGGGATCTCTGCGGTGCTGCCGGGCATTGGCTGGGGCATGGTGCAGTGCCTGAAGCCCCCTACGCCCGAAAACTGCGAAGTCACCCTCACCAACTGGTACGAAACCACCGCGTTAGCTGCCCTCCCATCCGGCGAACGTACCTTAGATCACTCTCCTTTTGCCCGGGGGCTTTTTGCTGGGATTATGGCGCTGATCTACAAGGCCCGCATCCCTGAACAGCGCCTCACCTTCGACGGGCAGCTCTACCGAAGCCTCTTTGGGGAAGGGCGCGCCTACCAAGGCGAGTTTGTACGCAGCCGTCTGCGAGGCGAAGGAGCCGATGTGGTCCACCTCCACGGATAAGGGAGAGCCTACCCACCCTTTTCCTATTCAGCAACTGCAGGTTTGCGCTTGGCGGATCAAGTACTACCTGGAGCTTCCTGGGCCGCTTTCGGCGGAAGGATGGCAGGCGCTGCGGCGGCATTGGCCAGGCAGCCAGCTTGAAAGCGTACCCCTCGCCAATGGAGAAATACTGTACCGGCTTTCCTTGCCTGAAAGAAAAGGGGTGCTAAGCGGCAGCAGCGCAGCCCGGGGGATTTATGCGGTACTTGCGCGACCAGAAGCGCAAAAGCTGCTTACGGAAGTGGTGAGTGCGCTGGCTTCTCAAGCAGGCGCCTCTCTCTGAAAGAGCCCAAATGCCCCGGCTATCTCCTCCAACAGTGCCCAGAAAGGCTCCCCTTTTTCAAGGCGAGTGAGAAGGTGGTGTCGGAGTTGGCCTTGGGGGGTGCGCTGAAGCCACTGTTCTAAGGCCTCTTGCCAGTAACGCAGTAGCCAATAGCGGGCTTGTTCTTGCCGGAGGGTGGTTTGTTGGGCCGGAGTAGGCTGGTGCGCCCAGAGCTTTTCCCATAGGAGCGGGAGGCCTTCGCCGGTTAGGGCGGAAACCGGCACAACGAAGGGCTTGCCCCCTCGCAGGAGTTGGAGGGCCGTCTCTAACTGAAAGAGGAGTCGGTTTAAGTCTGCAGCGGCTAAGGTGTCGACTTTATTGAGCGCTATACCGTCTAAAGCTTCCATGAGGCCACGCTTGAGGCCCTGGAGTTCGTCACCGCCATGGGGCAGCGCCACATACAAGAGGAAGTCGCAGGCGTAGCGCAGCTCAATCTCGCTTTGGCCGGTTCCTACGCTTTCCACGAAGATCCACGTGAAGCCGGCGGCTTCACAGAGGGTGAGGGCTTCATAGAGGCGGGGGTGGAGGCCGCCGAGGTGCCCACCCGAAGCAAACGTCCGCAGAAAGGCGCGGGGGTGAGCCGCCAAACGCCGCATACGGGTTTGGTCCGCCAAAAGGCTTCCTCCACTGCGCCAACTGCTGGGGTCTACGGTGAGGATAGCCAGATGGGCATCCGGAAAGCGCTCCAGCAGGTAGGCCCCTAAGGCATCGATGAGGGTGCTTTTCCCTGCGCCAGGAGCGCCTGTAAACCCAATGCGATAGGCGGTCAGAGGCGCTGTACCGACGGCCCGAAGGAGCGCCACACGCTGGGGTAGGTCTTCCCAACGTAGGCTTTCAGCCAAAGAAAGGGCCTGGGCAAGGCCTACGCGGTCCCGAGCCCGCACCTTCTCCGCTAAGGCCGATATCCGCGTTTCCATGCACGGTATTCGTTGGCGCTTTCTCCGTAAGCGAAATAGTCAAGCAGACCTATAGCCTCGAGGACACGCATTTTGTCTGGCCAGGGTTCACCCGAAGCGTCAAAGCCAAAGAAGGCGTAGGCGGCCGCAAGGGCTTTGAAATAGCCTCGCAAGCTACCTGCTATGAGCAGAGAAAGAGGCGGGGTATCTGGGGCCGTGACCCAAGCTTCTATGGTGTGGCGGGCCAGGGTGCTGGCCTGCCGTAGTAGGTAACCGGTTTGGGAAGTGTCGTAGCGGGCGGCATGAGAAAGGGCCTCGTAGGCCGCCATAAGCGAAGCCGCCTCAGCCGAGCGATCCGCCAAAGGATGAAAGAGCGCCGCTATTCGAGCACTGTCTACCCCCACATACCGGCGAAGGGTACGCAAAAGCTCCGGCAAAGAATCACTTTGTTGGAGGTACAGTTGCGTCACCTCTCGAAAAAAGCGATCGTTCCATTCGATGTGGTGTACCTCTTCCATGACTTGTCGAAGGCGAGGCAACCATTCACGATGGGAGGTATCCCGAACCAGCGGAAAGAGCCGGCGGTGCAACTCCTCGTAAGGCAGCGGAGGCTGCGCGGCAAGTAGGCCTATCAGGCCCCCCAGTAGCCGCCACACCCGCCAAAGATACGTCCTTCAATCCGCCGCAAGGAGGTATATTTAGGACATGCGACCCCGATGGGAGGTCTCCTTCGCCGACACAGAGAAACGCGCCATTCTCAACGCTTACCGCCGTCTTTTGCGGGCTTGCGGCGATTTTTTAGACAAAAACGGCCGCACCGAACTGCGTAGGGCTTTTCGGTTTGCGTTGGAACAGCATGGGGAAGCCCGCCGCCGCACCGGTGAACCGTACATCTTGCATCCCCTTGCCGTGGCCCTTATCTTAGTCAAGGAGATCGGCCTGAAAGACCTCTCAGCCGTCATCGCCGCCCTCCTGCATGATGTAATAGAAGACACCGACACCCCCTTGGAAAGCATTCAAGCGCAGTTTGGGCCGGCGGTAGCCCGCTTAGTCGAAGCCCTGACCAAAATCACCCGCGTGCAAAGCCCCACCGACTCCGTGCAAGCCGAGACCTTCCGAAAGATCCTGCTCACGATGGCCGACGATATTCGAGTGGCCTTAGTCAAGCTGGCGGACCGGCTCCACAACCTACGCACCTTGACGGGCCTCAAGCCCGAAAAACAAGCCAAAATCTTAGCTGAGACCGAATACATTTACGTGCCCATCGCCCATCGCTTAGGCCTCTACCCTATAAAAACCGAAATGGAGGACCTCATCCTGAAGTTCCGACATCCGGAGGTTTACGCAGCGTTGGAAGCCAAGCTCCAAGCCACCGCCCGTGAGCGGGAAAGGTACATCCAACGATTCCTTGAGCCCTTGGAAGCGCGCCTGAAAGCAGAACTGGGCCTCCCCTACCGCATAGAAAGCCGCATAAAGGGTCTGAGCTCCATCTACCAGAAAATGCAGCGGCAGGGTGTGCCCTTCGAGGAGGTATACGACATCTTCGCCATACGGATCATCATAGACTCCCCCCCTGCCACCGAAAAAGCCGATTGCTGGCGAGTGTACTCCATCGTAACGAGCCTGTACCGCCCTAACCTCAACCGCCTGCGCGATTGGATCTCCCAGCCCAAGGCCACCGGCTATGAGGCTCTGCACATCACCGTGATGGGCCCGGAAGGCAAATGGGTAGAAGTGCAGATTCGCTCGCGACGCATGCACGAAATGGCCGAGTACGGCCTGGTAGCCCACTGGCGCTACAAAGAACAGCAAAACGGACGCCCTTCTTCTTACGACGAAGCGCTGGATCGGTGGCTCCAGCGCATCCGCAGCCTCCTCGAAAACGCCGATCTCTCCAGCGTCGAACTCCTGAGCGAACTCCATCCAGACCTGGCCCACGAGGAAGTGTATGTCTTTACCCCCAAGGGTGATCTCAAGGTCCTCCCCGCAGGGGCTACCGCCTTGGATTTTGCCTACGAGATACACTCGGAGATTGGGCGGCATGCTATCGCCGCTAAAGTCAACGGCCGCCCCGTATTACTGAACTATGTGCTTCAAAACGCCGACCAAGTCGAAATCCTCACCAGCGACCGAGCCGAACCCACAGAAGAACAGCTCAGCTTTGTCAAGACAGGCCGAGCCCGCCTCAAAATCCGCGAATACCTCAAACAACAACGCAAGCAAGCCATCGAACGCGGGAGAGAAGTTTTTGAGTGGCGCCTTCGTCATTTAGGCTTACGCCCCGATGACCCCGTTATCAAAGAGCTGCTATGGTATTTACGGTTGCCGTCCCTGGAAGAGCTTTTATACCGGCTGGGCACCCATACCTTGGACTTGGGACGTATTCAAGAATTCATTCGGCTCAAGCGCCTCTCTGGCACCACCCCGATTGTAGATCAACTATCCCACCACCTGGGTCTGCTCAGTGGCGCCCCCGAAGTAGGGCACCCCGAGGAGAAAGTGCAATACGCTTCTTGCTGCTATCCGATCCCGTTCGACTCGATCATGGGGCACTTGACCGGCGAAGGGATGGTGGTACACCGCACGACCTGTCGGGAGATTCAACGCGTCCTCTCGCTCGACAGCAGCAAGGTGCGGCCCTTGCGGTGGGTGAGCACCCCCGAAAAACCCTTCTTAGCCGCCCTTCTGCTCGAAGGCGAAGACCGCCAAAGTATGCTCCTGGACTTGGTCAAAGTGATCTCCCTACGTAAGCGAAAAAACATCCGCTCCGTCCGCATCGAAGGCAAAGCGTCTTACTTCCGAGGGGTAATAGAGCTTTTTGTGTACCATGAGCCGGACCTGCTTGGGGTGATTAAAGCCTTGGCCGAAGTGCGCGGCCTCTTGCGGATTGAACGGTACCAAGCCCCCCCAAATAGCTAAACTTGCAGCGCATGCAAGAGGTATTGCTGGATAGCCTCTCACGAGTGCTGGCTTACTTTTCTCTCCAGGGCAGCTTCTCAGCGAAAGAAGAAGCGATTCTGCGACAGCTTCTGCGCGAGCTGGGGGTGGAACCCGAACAAGAAATCCGACGTATCCAGCAGTATATCGCCCGCGCCACCGAGCTCCAACCCACCTTGCTCCTACGATCGATTGCCCAGCAACTACCTCGCCCTCAGCGGTACCTCTTGTACGCCTTCGTCCTTCAACTGGCTCACGCCGATAAGAAGTTTCACCCAGAGGAAGAGCGCTTCCTCAATGAAATGGTGAAGTTTTTTGAGATACCCCAGGAAGAGCGGACTCTTTTGCAGATGTTTGCCCAGACAAGCAAAGTCCGGCTCATAGACTCCCCCCATATCCTGATTGCCGGCCCTCCAGAGAAAGACAAAGCCCCCTCCGTCCGACATATCGAACTCCTACTACCGGGGTATGTGGCCTTTTTGTACCTACCCTCGGTGGAGCTTATTCTGATGCGGCTGGTAGGTCCTCAAATGGAGGCGCACCTGAATGGCCAGTGGATTCACGGCGATGTGATCCGGGTGTTTCCCGAAGGGGCTCTTTTGCGGCTGCGGGGGTACACGCTCACCTACAAGGAAGTTTTAGAACAGTTTCGTCCTGCGCCCTTTCAGCAGCGCCTCCTATGGGAAGTGCGCCGGCTTAGCTATAAGTTTTCTCAAGACAAGGTAGCGATTCACCCAGTAAGCTTTGAAGTACCGCAAGGCCGGCTGGTAGGCATCATGGGGCCCAGCGGGGCCGGCAAAAGTACGCTCTTGCGCCTACTAAGTGGACAGCTGCGCCCTTCCTCCGGCCGCGTCTACCTCAACGGACAAGACATCCACACCGAAGCACGCCGCATCCAGGGCCTGCTCGGCTATGTGCCCCAAGAAGACCTCCTAATCGAAGAGCTCACCGTCCGAGAAAACGTGTATTACGCCGCTCGCCTGGCCTACCCCAACGACACCCAAGCCCACCAAGCCACCGAAGAAACCTTGACCCAACTGGGCCTTCTGCCGATTGCCGACTTACCGGTAGGCTCCCCGCTGCGGCCCATCATCAGCGGCGGCCAACGCAAACGAGTAAACATCGCCCTGGAACTGGTACGCCAGCCCCTGGTGCTCTTCATAGACGAACCGACCTCCGGCCTCTCCTCTTCCGACGCCCTGCAAGTAGTCGAACTCCTCCAAGCCCTCGCTCGCGAAGGACGCATCGTCTTCTTTACGCTTCACCAACCCTCCTCCGACATCTACAAAAAGCTGGACCTCCTACTTTTTCTGGACGAGGGGGGGTACACCACCTACTGGGGTTCGCCTATTGGAGCGCTGCAACACTTCCGGCACGCTGCAGGCCTCTCCGACAGCGAACAGGTCGAGTGCCCCAGCTGCCGTCGAGTAGAACCCGAGTCGCTCTTTGACATTATCCAGCAACGCCGGCTTGACGAGCTGGGTAACCCCCTTCCCGGCCGACACATACCCCCAGAACGATGGTACCAGATCTTCTGGCGCAGTTATAGCCCCCCTAAAACCCAGGTCGAAGTGCCTACCCTTTCTCCTAAACCCGCTACTTCATGGATGCGACAGTTCTGGGTTCTCCTGAGTCGAGAAGGGCTACGCAAGGTGCGCACGTATATAGCTACTTTGATGCTGATCTTGGCGGCGCCGGCTCTCGGCCTCATCGTCGGCGGCCTTTTGCGCTATCACCCCGAAGGTCAACCCTACACCCTCTACGAAAACGACAACCTGCCTACCCTCCTTTTCACCAACCTCCTGGCGGTATTGTTTCTGGGCATGCTTTCCCCCGCGGAAGAGCTGCTTCGGGACCGCAAGATTCGCTTGCGAGAGGCCTTTCTTCACCTCAGCTGGTCCAGCTATCTCCACGCCAAACTCGTTTGGGTCTTCCTCATTTCGGCCCTCCAAGTGACGCTCTATTGGGGGGTGGTAAGCGCCCTCTGTCAGATTCAGGCCTTGTGGGTAGAAACCTGGCTCTTGCTTCTGCTGGTGGCTCTGCTGAGCAACTTGCTTGCACTCAACCTTTCAGATGCCTTCACGCATCCGGTCCCGGTCTATATTCTCATTCCCATCTTGCTGATCCCTCAGATCGTGCTGAGTGGGGCCGTAGTGCCCTTTGATCGCTTCAATCCTGCTCTGCGCGGAGAGAGGCCCGTACCTTTTCTGGCCGATTTCTCTTTCACGCGGTGGGCTTACGAAAGTCAAGTAGTGTTCCACTTCACGCGCAATCCCTACCAGCGACTCCTTTACCCTCTAAAGGCGCGTCAGTCTTTCTTGCGCTATCACCTACTTTACCTTCTGCCGGCCGTACGAAACCAGGGGGATACGTTGAGCTACCTCCAGCGCTGGGCTGGCCAGGCGCCTTCGCTGGATAGCCTCGAGGCCTTCCTAAAGAAGGCGCTGCAACAAGTCTCGACCCAACTCCTCGCACTGGAAGCCAGAATGCCCACCGAAGTGCGCCTGCGCTATCACAACGACGCGCTCGAAAAAACCGCCCTCGCCACCCAAAGCCCCCAAAAACTGCGTCGGGTGCGCGAGACCTGGGTGCGCCTTTACGAACCCGCTTACCTCACCGAACCGGAAAACGGATACACGCCTCTCTTTGCCGCTTACAAGCCTTTGGGGGGGACCTCCTGGTTTACCCCTACCTACAACGCCCTCATCCTAACCCTAATGGGTATGGGCTTGTGGCTCCTTTTGCTGGTGCGCGCCCTCAATAATTTGTTTTTAGGAGGCAAGCCCTGAGCCCATGGCGATCCTCGTCGAAGAGAACGTTTCTATCGAGGCTTTGAGAGCCGCTTTACCGGAGTGGCCGGCTTTCGAGACCTTTTACCAGGACCTCCTGCAGACCGAAGTATATCGGGGCAAATGGCTGCTCGCCCGCTTGGGCAACTTTTTACTGCGCCGCAGTGGAAAAAAAATCCGCCCTCTACTTCTTCTTTACACGGCCCGGGCCAGCGGCACGCCTACACAAGCTTCGATTGTTGGGGCTTCACTCATCGAGCTGCTTCACAACGCCACCCTCGTCCATGATGACGTGGTAGACGATTCAGACTACCGGCGAGGCTTTTTTTCTCTGCGGGCCCTGTGGGGAAACCGCATCGCCGTACTGTTTGGAGACTGGCTTTTGGCTCGTGGGCTGCTCATTGCCCTGCGGCACCACCAACCGCAATTCCTCTATTACACCTCCGAAGCCGTCGAAGCCTTGGCCGAAGGAGAGCTTATGCAGCTCAAACGCATGCGAGAAGCCAGCCTTTCTATAGAGGGCTACTTCGAGGTGATGGAGAAGAAAACGGCAGCCCTTTTTCGGGCGGCCTGCCTAATGGGCGCTTGGTCCGCAGGCGCCGACGAAGAGACCCGACACATAGCCGGGGAAATGGGCCGACAGATTGGCCTCGCGTTCCAACTGCGGGATGATCTATTGGACTGGAGCGAAAGCCACCTTACAGGCAAGCCCACCGATGCAGACCGCCGGCAACGCCGCTTCACCTTTCCACTGCTCTGGGCCCTGACTCAAGTGCCTCTCACCGAAAGGCGGTTTCTGCAAGAGGCGCCTTTCCCTCTGGTGCGCCGCCGCCTCAAAGAAATGGGCGCCTTCGAGCAGGCAGAATCTGTCCTCCAAGCTTACGCTGAGCAGGCGTACGCCCTGGCCCAACAGCTCCCGTACGCTTCGGAGCTGCCTTTCCGAGAGCTGATCACACTCCTATTGTACCGAGCCCAATGAGGGCCGTAATTTTGTAAACAGATGGCAGAAAAGGTAGCCGAACGAGAAATCCTCCTGGAAGGGGTAGACCTACTGAGCTTTTACGGGGTAGGAAACGCCAATATCCAGCTCCTGCGCGAAGCCTATCCAGCCCTTAAGCTGGTCGCTCGAGGTAGCAGCATCAAGGCCGTGGGCGATCCCCAAGCCATCGAAAGCTTATACCGGCTCATCGAGACGATGGTGCAGGAGGTGCGCCGGCATGGGCGTCTGCCCGAAGAGCGTGTGCGCGAACTGGTAGGTCGTTCGCGGGAAGGGGAAGCGCCGCCCCCCTTAGAGTATGCGCCGATTTTACGGACCGTATCGGGCCAATGGGTAACCCCTCGTACAGAAGGGCAGCGCCAGCTGGCCGAAGCTATCGAAACGCATGAGATCACTTTTGCGGTGGGGCCCGCCGGCACAGGCAAAACCTACACGGCAGTGGCTTTCGCAGTGCGGGCTCTGCGAGAACGGCAAATCCGCAAGATTATCCTCACTCGTCCCGCCGTCGAAGCCGGCGAAAACCTGGGCTTTTTACCCGGAGACTTGCGCGAAAAAGTAGCCCCTTATCTGCGTCCCCTCTACGACTCTCTCGAAGAAATGCTCTCCAGCGAAAAGCTCCAGCAACTGCTGGAACAAAGCATCATCGAAATCGCCCCGCTGGCTTACATGCGCGGACGCACCCTCAACGACGCCTTCATCATCCTTGACGAAGCCCAGAACGCCACCCGCCTCCAAATGAAGATGTTTCTCACGCGCTTTGGGCATCGCTCGCGTATCGTGATCACCGGTGACCTCAGCCAGATAGACTTGCCCCGGCCAGAAAACTCCGGTCTCCTCCATGCGATTCAGCTCCTGGAAGGGGTGCCAGGCATCGCGGTAGTGCGCCTTACCGAAACCGACATCGTACGGCATCCCTTAGTAAGCGAGATCGTACGCCTCTACGAAGCTGACGCCGCACGGACTGCTCGCCCTTCTTCATAGCCCTATGAAACGTGCCCAGCGCCTCTTGACCGACAGCCTGGGCCGAACCCTCGAAGTGCCCCTTGAACCTAAACGCATCGTCTCTTTGTGCCCTTCACAGACGGAGACCCTGTTTGCGCTGGGCTTGGAAGGCCGCATCGTGGGCCGGACCCGCTATTGTATCCATCCCGCCCCGGCCGTGGAAAAGGTCCCCGTCGTAGGCGGCACCAAAAAAGTAGAGACCACCCTGATTTCCGCTCTCGAGCCGGACCTCATCATCGCCCAGAAAGAAGAAAACACCCCAGATATCGTAGAAAAGCTTTCTGCGATCGCACCTGTTTATGTAACGAAAGTAGAAAGCTACGAAGAAGCACTGGAGAGCATTCGGCGGCTGGGGGAAGTGACAGGCCGCCTGGCCCAAGCTCAGGACCTCGTGCATAACATAGAAGCCGCTTTTGCGCCCTTGCGTCCTGCCTCTCCTGCCCTCCCCGTTCTGTACCTGATTTGGCGCAAGCCCTACATGGCCGCAGGGCAAGGCACCTTTATCCACAGCCTACTGACCCGCTTGGGGTGGACTAACGTGGCCGCTACCCTGCCTGGCCGCTACCCTACCCTCGACGGACCCGAACGCCTCGCCCCTGCCTGCGTGCTCCTGAGTACCGAACCCTACCCTTTCTCTGAAAAGCACTTTCCAGAAGTCCAACGCCTGTGGCCTGAGGCTCAGCTGGTGGTGGTACGGGGGGATTATTTCAGTTGGTATGGCGTGCGCATGCAGGAAGCGGCTCCCTATCTCCAACGCCTGCAGCAGAAGCTCCAGCGCTTCGCCCTCTCGTAAAGGATTTTTGTTATCTTGCCCGCATGGACGCCAACTTACAAAGCCTGTACCAGGATATTCTCTTGGAGCATAACCACTACCCCCGCAACTACGGACGGCTGGAGGAGCCTACGCATGAGGCCGAGGGGTACAACCCCCTGTGCGGAGATCACATTCACCTTACGCTGAAAGTCGTGGGGGACCGCATCGAAGACATCCGTTTTGAGGGCAAAAGTTGCGCTATATGCAAGGCTTCGGCTTCTATCATGACGACCCTCGTCAAACAGGCCCCTGTAGAAGTGGCTGACCAAGCGTTCGAGGCTTTTCATCAACTTCTGACCCAAGAAGAAGCGCCTCGATTGGAGAGCTTACCTTCAGCGGCTCGAGAAAAGCTTGCCCTTTTTGCTACGGTACGCAACTTTCCCTTACGGGTCAAATGTGCGACCCTCCCTTGGCACACTTTGCGCACCGCCCTTCATGAGCCAGAACGAAAAACCGTCTCAACCGAATAAAGACTTATGCAAGACCCGACTGCCCTGCAAGAAGCGGTTATTCGCGCTTTGAAGGAAGTCTATGACCCTGAGATACCCGTAGACATTTACGAGCTGGGGCTTATTTACCATATCGAAGTCAGCCCGACGGGGGATGTGCACATTGTGATGACGCTGACGTCGGCTTTTTGTCCGGCGGCGCAGCACCTGCCGGAGGACGTCCGAAAAGCCGTGGAAGCCGTTCCAGGGGTGCGTCAGGTTCAGGTGGAAGTGACCTTTGACCCTCCCTGGGACCTGAGCCGCATGAGTGAAAATGCGCGCATTCAACTGGGGCTGTTGTAACTTTTTGTATTTTTGGGGGGTGCGCCTCGTCTTGCTACTAAGTTGTTTAGGGGGGGTTGTGCCTGCCCTGGCTCAAAAGGCCCAGTGTATCCTCGTCAAACTCAAACGATCCCCTGAGATCACCTCTGATAATGTCCTCCATCCCTCCTGGGAAGAAAAGCGCGTCACGATCCGTTTGCCCAGCGACGACTGGGAAGAAACCTTCCTCGACGAAACCGATGACGAGAAAGACAAGTCCATAGCCGAATGCTTTGTGCCGCAGCTCAAACTGATTACTGAAAGATACACCTACATTATCAGCCTCGGATGTGAAAATCTTATAGCCTTTCAGAACTCTGCTCCCTATCAACCCTCCCCTCGGCGGGTGCAAAGCCCTATAACTTTTACAGAGGATCTTCGCTACTTCGTAGAAAAGGCAGCCGAAAAGCACCTCAAAATCCCTCCTAAACGCTTATACACGGAATACGCGCTCGCTTATGTGCCCCCCACCCAATCGGCGATCAACTACGACGAACTGGACTTTCTGCTCAACCAATCGCAGGCCATAGAACCCATAGACGAGGACCCCGACGAGTCGGACGAGCCCCAAGAACACCCCTCCGACTGGATTCAACCCGAAGAGGACCTCCCCTCAGAAGAAGACTGAAATTTTGTTATGGCAGGCATGGCGGTCCACTCCATCCTACCTGTAGGCGCCGAAGCGCCCGATTTTACTGCGGTAGACCAAGAGGGCAATCCCATTCGTTTGTCTGATTTTCGAGGCCAGAAAGTGGTGCTGTATTTCTACCCCAAAGACGACACCCCCGGCTGCACCAAGGAAGCCTGTAACCTCCGCGACCATCACGCCGAGCTCAAAGCGGCAGGCTATGTCGTGCTGGGAGTAAGCGCGGACGATGTCGCTTCCCACCGGCGATTCGCCGAGAAGTATGGGCTGCCTTTTCGCCTGCTGGCTGACCCCGAGAAAAAAATCATCCAAGCGTACGGAGCCTGGGGTAAAAAGCGGATGTATGGCAAAGAATACGAAGGCACCCAACGTATTACGTACGTGATTGACGAAAACGGCCGAATCGAGCGGGTCATCACCCAAGTCAAGACTGAAGCCCACGCCCAACAGATTCTGAAGGGGGCATGAAGCCGCCGATCCGGTTCGTGGGGGCCGGAGGCGCCCATGACCTAACCTGGGGTAACTCAGCGGCCTTGCTTACCTGGGAAGGCCGTACTTACCTTATAGACTGCGGCTTCACGGTCTATCCCCGCCTCTTCGAAAAAGGTCTGGTGGAAACCATAGACGCGATTTGCCTCACCCACTTGCACGACGACCACATAGGCAGTTTGTCTGCGCTTCTTTACCATCGGCATTTCTTGAGCCGCCTCCCCCCCGTACCGGTGCTCGTGGGCACCCCCGAACTCTACGCTAAACTCTATACCTACCTGCACTATCTGATGGGGCCGGTAGAGCGTTTTGCGGAGGTAGTGCTCCTACCTGAAGCGCGCTTCTCCGCTGTACAAGCTATTCCCACCTCAGGCCTGCACATGCCTCACATGCCAAGCTGCGCCTACCTTTTCTCCAGCCAGGAGGCGCATCTCCTCTACAGCGGGGACATTGCCGAGCCGGTGCCGGTCCTAAAAGAACCCGGTTGGGTAGAAGCGCATCAGCCCTTGTGGGTATTTCATGATGTGGCTTTTCGGCGTGTGGCTACCCACTGCTACTACGAGGACTTGTACCCTTGGTTGGAACGAGCCGAAGTGTGGGGTTATCACTGTGACCCCACGCAGGCCCCCGAATCAAATCGGCTCCCCTTGGTACACACGCAGTTCTGGCTATAAAATCCCAGGGGGCCTTCCGTCTCAGCCCGGAAGGCCCCCCACAAGCCGGTCCCCTACCGCTACTCTCAACCGCCTGTAGTGAACTTTCCGAAGCGCGGATGGTCACGCACCACCCGGAAGACGGGGTTGCTACCCAGTTCACTGCGGAAAGCTGGTTGTAAGGCGATGGCACGCTCCAGACTCTGTGCTGCCTTGTCGGGGTAACCTTTGTAAGCATAAAGGAGCGCCAAGTTGAAGTGGGCTTCGGCCAGGTTTGGATCGGCGGAGATTGCTTGCAGGAAGTCGGCTTCGGCTTCAAGGAGGCGCATAGCCTTCATGAGGGACACGCCGCGATTGTTGTAGGCTACCGCTAAGCGCCCCTCCTGCGAAAGCACCTTGCTATTGTCGGCAATAGCGCCGGACAGCCAGCCAATGTAGTCCATCACAATAGCCCGATTGATGTACAAGGAACGGTCATTGGGCGTGCGGGTAATCAGGTCATTGTAGCGCTCCAGCATTTGCATGGCCTCATCCCGGCTAAGCTCCTGAATACCTTGCGTGCGATAAGCCAGCGCAGCAATGCTATACACAGGATTGTTGCGATCCAAAGCGGCGGCCCCTTCGATGTCGCGAATAGCACTCTTGAGGTCATTTAGGGCAAAGTGATACGTAGAGCGCATCGCCAGCAGATTGGCGGTACGGTTGCCCCGAGTGTCAATCAGGGTATTGAGAATGCCCAAGTTTTGACGGGCGTTCACCCCAGGCCGAAACCGGCTGATAACGAACGTCTTGGTGGCCACGTTGTATAACTCAGGGGCCAAAAGGGGCATGGGCGCATTATAGCGCTCGACGTACATCTTATCCGGTTGGTAAGTAAAAGAGAAAGTCACCAGCGCATGTCGACAGAAAGGCAGAACCTTTTCTCGGATTTTAGGCCAATAGGCGAGTTTACGGAGTTGTTTTTCGCGATCGTCTTCGTGGATGGGCTGAGCGGCTATGCGCAGGATTTCCCCCCGCTCTTCCTCGGTAAAGTCCGCGGTCTTGACCAAGATATCGAAGCGTTGCCAGTCCTCCCCCCGCCCTATGCCTTCCATAGGGACGTCCCGGTTCATCTTTTTCACGAAGTGCTCCTTGAGGTCCTGCACAACGGCCTCCATGCGGCCCTGCGAGAGTTTTTGGTTCAGCTCCAGCCGCCCGTCCGGAGAAGCGTACCCTTCAATCTTGATGGATTGGACGAGGTAGCCCATCTGCTCATATTTAGTTACATACTGTAGGATAGCGTCGGTAAGCTCTTTACGGTTGAACTTGGTAGACATGATAGGGAAAATCAGGTCGAGCGTTCCCTCAAAACCTTCGTACCGATACTGCTCATCGCGGATGGGCAGGTCTGGGAGGGCGGCTTTTATTGCGGTACGCACCCTCGCCCAGGGCTGGGAGGTGCAGCAAGCGGGGTCCGCCGGCCCAAAAGGTTTATTTCGAGAGTCACAGTATACCTTTACGATTTTGCCGCGCTTGTCTAACTTGACCACGGAGAAGTATAGAGAAACCTGCTTCCCATCCAGCTTTTTCCCTCCCAAGGGAATCTTGTAAACAAAGAAGGGTTGAGCGTTCGCTTTATAATAGCTCTCGGTGATGATAAGCTCGCCGACGGTGCCTTGGGGGTCAGATTCCATATTGGCCAAGTGGGCCGGGGTGCTGTAGTCTACCCGCACGATGATGGCTACCCCCTTCTGAAGGTACTTGCCATACTCGAGGTCGTTGGCCAGGCGGAAGTACAGGGTATCGTTGGCCTGGAGGAACTGGCCAGGCTCAACAAAGGTGGGGTCAAACTGGCTATTGTCATACTCGCTTACACGCAGGGTGGCGGGGTCGTTGTTGGCGTCGAGCGTGGCTTGCACTTCTTTCTTGAAGGTCTCGCACGTATTCTTGTAGGTTTTCCCGCCGTACTTCGTCTTATTGATGAGGTCCTTAGGGCCACAAGCGGCTCCTATCAGCAGGAGAAATCCGAGGGCTATGGTATTTTGGATTCGCATACCGTAGGGGATTAGAGCAAAGGTAAGCATTTCCCAAAACGCGGGGAGCGCAACGGTTTAGCTTACATTTGCCGAATGGTGCAAACGGGAGGTCGGTTATTGGCTCGGCTATTACGGGATGCAGGAATGACCCATTTATTCACCCTCTCAGGGGGGCACATCATGGAAATCTACGAGGGCTGTGCGGACATAGGCGTGCCGGTGATTGACTTTCGGCATGAGCAGGCGGCGGGTTTTGCGGCCGAGGCGGCAGCCCGTCTGACCCGCAAAATAGGGGTGTGCGCCGTGACAGCCGGCCCCGGTGTCATGAACGTCGTCACCGCCGTAGCCAATGCCTGGCGGGCGCAGACCCCTTTGATTGTGATTGGAGGGCAGGCCGCCCAGCCTACAATCGGCATGGGCGCCTTGCAGGAAATGGACCACGTGGCCGTACTGGCCCCTATCACCAAATGGGCCGTGCGCGTGACTTCGCCCAAAGAACTGGCCGACACTGTGCAGCGCGCCTTCGAGGCCGCCACCACCGGCGTCATGGGACCGGTCTTCTTGGAATGCCCGATGGATGTGCTTTTCGATCGGGCGTCTGACCCAGACCGAGAGATCGAAGCCGAAATTAGCCCCCTCACGGCCTCCGACGAAACGATCCAACAGACCCTTGAGCTGCTCCGCCAAGCTGAGCGGCCCGTACTGCTTTTGGGTAGTCAGATACTTTTTTCGCCCCATGCCCCACAGATTCGCTCTATCGTAGAAGCCCTCGGCTTGCCCGTCTACACAAACGGTATGGCGCGCGGAGCCCTCGGCGATCAACATCCGCTTCTTTTCCTACACTCGCGCAAAATGGCCCTCTCTCAAGCGGATGTGGTGATTTTGGCGGGCGTGCCTTTAGACTTCCGGCTGAACTACGGGGCCAGCATTGGTGAAAATGCCCAGCTTGTACGGGTAGACCGAGATCCGCTTGAGCTCCGACGCAACCGCCCCGGCCAAGTGCAAGCCTACGCCGACCCAGGCCACTTCCTCTATAAACTGGCCCAGCGCTTTAGCCCACTCCCCCACAGCTGGGCAGCCTGGAAAGAAACCCTCCATCAAGAGGAGACTCGCCGCGAAGCCCAGATTGCGGCGGAAGCGGCGGCCTCAGGCCGACCGGTAAACCCCCTCCGTATGTGCCTCGAAGTGAACAAGCTGCTTACCCCGCGTAGCATTGTCATTGGTGATGGGGGCGACATCGTGGGTAGCGCGGCGTATACGATTCGCCCGAGGGGGCTGGGACAATGGCTGGATGCCGGACCGCTCGGCACGCTGGGTGCCGGGGCCCCTTACGCCATCGCCGCCAAGCTCCTTTACCCAGAAAGCGATGTGTGGGTGATTTTCGGCGACGGCGCCTTCGGCCTCAATGGCATGGAATACGATACCGCGGTGCGGTTCAACCTGCCTTTCGTAGGCGTAGTAGGCAACGACGCGGCCTGGACGCAGATCAAACGCGCACAAATTCCCTTCTACGGGCGCGCTATCGCGACCGAGCTGCTACCTTCCCGCTACGACAAGATGGTAGAAGCCTTAGGTGGGTGGGGCGCCTACGTAGAAGATACCCGCGACCTCCCCGACGCTTTACAAGCGGCTCTGGCCAGCCAAAAGCCCGCCCTCGTCAACGTCCGCATAGGCGAGACGGACTTCCGAAAAGGTTCCATTTCGATGTAGCGCATGCCCTCGAAGGTGCGGCGGCTTCTCCAAGGGCTGGTCCTCCTGCAGTTCCTCATCGTGGGGTGGGACGCTATAGCCCTCCAGGAAGCCTACGGCCTCATGCGGGTACAGCATGACGGGCTGCATTACCTCCAGATGGCGCATTCGCTACTGCGGGGAGACCTTCTGCGTTCGACCCCCCTCTACGAACCCGCCCCTTACCGATGGATTTATGAATGGCCTTTAGGCTACCCGGCAGCCATAGCGGCTGGCAGCGCCCTCACCGGCCTCGAGCCCTTTTACGCCGCTCGCTGGGTCAACCTCTTGGCTTATGTGCTCTTCTACTTAGCCCTGTGGCGCTATTTCCGGCCTTATGCAGAATGGCTCTTTTTCCTCCTCTGGCCGCCCTCCCTCACTTGGAGCTTCACCATGGCCCTTTCGGAAAACTTATTCCTCCCCTTCTTTGTGGCCATTTTGGGCGTCCTTCGGGAGGAACGCCGGACCCAAGCCCTGTATTTCTTACTGCCTGCGCTTTTTCTGATTCGGTATGCCGGTCTTGGGGTGGGGATGGGGGTAGGCCTATGGGGCTTGTGGACCGCTCTACAAGGTCAGCGGACATTCGGTTTGCGACTTCTCGGTGTGAGCGCCTTCCAGGTAGCTTTTGCCATAGGCTACTTCGCCTGGAACGCCTACCACGATCCACACGGGGCTACCGGCCTTGAGATCCGGGACTCGCCCATGCCCTCCGATTTCCTCCAGCGCATCTGGGAAGAAGTAACCTACCTGCGATACGTGGGCCTGCTGGTAGGCTTAGCGGGGATAGCGGCTCTTTGGCGAAAACAGCCCCTTACCCCACAACAAAAACAGTATGGAACCTTCTTGGCGCTACTTACCGTCGTGCAACTGGCCTTCTACCTGATCAGTATGGCTCGAGGACGCATTGGTATTGTGGATACGCGACACTTCGCCCTCATAGGCCTACCGGCTGTGCTGGGGCTGGGCCTTTTCACCGCAGAAAGACTGCCTTTTTGGGCCCAAGGGCTCATCGCCATAGCTTGTATCGGTTGGCAGGTCCGCAATACGTACCGCCACTACCAACGCACCCACACCGAAAGCCACCTCCCTTATACGCACTTGAAGGCCGTACCGCCAGCTTACGATACGCTGCCGGCAGGTACCTGCGTTATTGCAGGCAATCAAGGCTATGCGCTGTGGGGGCGACGCAAAGACCTCTCCTTAGGAAATGGCGACGCTTACTGGCCCATCCTGCTGCGAACCTGCCGCTGTGTGTATATAGACTGCGGCTCTCTGACAAAACGAGCATCCGTCGGCCTGATGTACAAGGTCCTCTGGCCTTTTGTTCGAGGGTGTGACCCGCCTACTCAAAAGCTCATAGATTTGCGGCGGATTCGATGCGCCGACTCACGGTCGAAGAGTTAGGTCGGCTCTCGGTCGAGGCCTACCGCCAGGCGCCTAAGTTTCCCCTCCGGCTTGCCTTAGACCACGTGCGCAGCCGCTACAATGTCGGGAGCATCTTGCGCAGCGCCGACGCCTTTCGGGTAGAGAAAGTGTATTTAGGGGGGTTTACGCCGGCGCCCCCGCATCCCGAGATTCACCGCAGCGCCTTAGGGGCGGAGGAAAGCGTAGATTGGGAAAGCGTCGCCGATCTGGCAGGGTGTTTGTCCGCCTTGAAAGCTGAAGGGTTTACCCTCATAGCCCTTGAACACACCACCGTCAGCCGACCCTTGTGGGCGTTTGACTGGCCAGCCCCTCCCTGGGTGCTGGTAGTAGGCAACGAGCTGACCGGCATTCAGGACACCCTCCTGGCCCTATGCGAATGGGCAGTGGAAATACCCCAGTTTGGCACAAAGCACAGCCTCAACGTGGCGGTAGCCACAGGCATAGTTCTCTACGAAGCGGTCCGCCATCTTCAAGGACGCAAAAGCTTTTCGTAGCGGGGCCAATCCAACAAAATCGCACGCGCCTCCTGGATAAGAGGATCCCGGGCCGCTAAGAAGGCGTATTCTCCGCGTACATTGAGGCCATGATAAGCGCGGAGTTGTCCTATGAGGAAGCGGAGGTATTCCGCTTGGCTGCGCAGGGTTTGAAGGCGATGAGCCGCCAGAAGTTGGGCGACTTCTTCGGTCTTTTTAGCGACCTCAGGTAAAGTGCGCACTTGGGCTTGAAAGCGCTCCAACAGGGCTTCGGCCTCTTGCGCGTAGGCTTGGGGGTAAGAGGCAAGTGAGTCTATAAGTGCCTGGACGAGGGCGAGGGGAGGCAGCTCCACCACCAGCGAAGCCGAGTCCCGCGGGATAGCGCTGCGCTGCTGCGCCAGGAAGTAAAAGAAATACGGCTCTATGCGGGCCAGAAGGCTTGGGGGCAGGGGAGCCTCTTGCTCGATGTCAGGTGTAATGCCGCTACCTTCCCGTACGAGACGACCGTTTTTCGTGCGAAAGGTCCGGGGTTCTGCGCCTGGACGGGTTTGCAGTTGAATGCTGCGACCACTGGGAGTGTAGTAGCGGGAGACTGTGATTTTCATCTGGGTGTTCTCTACGAGAGGGCGCACGACTTGGACAAGGCCTTTTCCGAAGGACCGCCGTCCCAGCACGACCGCCCTATCTAAGTCTTGCAAGGTGCCGGCCACAATCTCCGAAGCGCTGGCGCTGGACTCATCAATCAACACTACCAGCGGCAAAGTCGGCTCAAGGGGATGGAGCTGAGCGTAGTAGCTTTGGTTTGCTTCGGGCATGCGGCCGCGGGTCTGGAGTAGCAGCTCGCCTTTAGGCACGAAAAAGTTGAGCAGTTCGAGGGCTTCGTTCATGAGGCCGCCGGGGTTGCCCCGCAGGTCCAGGATCAGGCCTTTGAGAGAAGCTTGGGTCTTGAGCTGGACCAGGTGCTGGCGTACTATCTCGGCACAGCCCCGAGTAAACTGCAGAATAGGAATATACCCTACCTGCCCAGGTAGGACAGTGGAGTAGGGCACGGCCTCTGTTTCGAGTTCGGTGCGGGTAAGGGTGTAAGTTTTCTGTTGACCTGTAGCGGGATGCCGCACCGTCACCGTGACGGCGGTGCCTGGCATGCCCTGTAAAAGGCGCTGGACCTGTTCCAGCGAAAGGTCTTTGACAGGCTTTTTGTCCACTTCGAGGAGGAGGTCGCCCGGTTCGATGCCCGCCTTTTCGGCCGGGCTGCCCGGCAGCACCCGCCGGCATATCACCTTCTTCTCCCAAGGCAAAAGTACCACCCCGACGCCGGCGTACTGCCCGCTTTGTTCGAGCTGGGCTTGTGTCACCTCCATCGCACTGTAATAGTTGGTGTACGGGTCCAGCTCCGCAAGCATGGCCTCGATGGCTTGGGTGGTGAGTTTGTCCAGATCGGGTTCGTCTACGTAGTTGAGGGCCAGCTCTTGTAAGACTCGGCCGTAGATTTCGATGTTACGGCCCAGCCGATACAAGGGGTCTTGCCAAAATAAAAGGAGGCCCACCGTTAGCAGAAGCCCCCCCACTCCTATCAGTCGTTTTCCCATCGGGATAAAGTACGGCAAAAAGTGGGTACTTTTGGACGATGTTCGCAAGGCTGGCTCAGCGGGCTATTTGGGGGGCCTTAGTAGGCGCCCTCTGGGCTCAGAACGATTTGGATGCCGAACGGTGGAGCCAGATGAACCCCCAAGGCAGCGCCCGAGCTTTAGGGATGGCGGGGGCTTTCTCAGCGCTAGGGGGGGACCCAGCCAACCTCACCCAAAATCCAGGGGGCTTAGGTCTTTTCGTGCGGGGTGGCCTATGGCTCTCTCCGGCCTTGGCCCTCCCCACCACTTCCACCACCTATTTGAGCAGCGGCCACGACAGCCGCACCCAACTGAGCGTGCCCCAGTTTGCGCTCGTCTTGCACGGCCGAGGCGGCAAAGCTATCCCCTACTGGAACTTCGCTTTCGGCTATAACCAAGAGGGCTTTTTCCACCAAAATAGCCAAGCCAGCGGCTTCAACGAACGCAACTCCTTCACCCAATCCCTCGCCGAGCAAGCCGAAGGTATCCCCGACACCCTCCTGGGCGGTACCGCCGCCCTGGCTTACCAAAACTACTTCGACTTAGGAGCGCCTTTAGGCACCCGGGGGGTTATAGACGCCACCAACACCAACCCCTACCAGTACCAAGGGGTTTTCTCACAAGGGCAGGTCTTCCAAGAAATCACCAGCCAGGAACGCGGCCGGCTCAATACGTGGAGCATCGGCGCCGGTTTCAGCTACCAAAATAAGGTCTACTTTGGGGCCGCCCTCCTCATTCGCAGCCTTTCTTACAGCAAGACTTACCGCCTACGTGAGATCGACACCCAGAATCGCTACAACGGCTCCGGGGGTACCACCCCCGCCGATGAGGTAACCTTCCGCGAAAAATACACCTCGACCGGCTCTGGTGTGGGTCTGGCCCTCGGCGTGCTGGTGGAACCGGTAGACTTCTTTCGCTTTGGCTTGAGCTTTACCACAGGGTCCCGCCTCCGCATCCAAGACGAGTACAACGCCGACCTGGAGTTTGCCTTGGATGACGGCCGACGAAACAGCACCACTTACGCAGAGCCTTTCCAGTACACCTACCGATTCAGCTATCCGTACCGCGTGTCGGTGGGGATGGCTTTCCTGCTGGGCGGCAAAGGCGCCGTGTCTATAGAAGGCGACTTTCTGGATTACCGCAACGCCACTTTCAGTTCGAGCGACTACAGCTACGACCGAGAAAACGAAGCGATCGAGAAGCAATTTTCCACCGCTTACAACGTGCGGGCAGGCGTGGAATGGCTCTTGACTGACCAAGTGAGTCTACGGGGCGGCTATGCCTACTATGCCCCTGTACGAAACCCAGACGGGCGATTGTACTACACCGACTACCGCCAACCGGCTAACCTGACTTCGCTGGCCATGCAGCGCCAGTTCATCACGCTGGGCGCGGGCTACCGGCTGGACAAGTTCTTCGTGGATGTGGCGTATCTGTATGCGATGAGCGCCCAGAAGTACCTTCCCTACACTTTACGGAATCCCGCCTACGCCCCGGCCCCGGTAGTGGTTATCCAGAATCGCACCCATTTTATCGTGACCACCCTCGGACTGCGATTTTAGTATGCGTGCGCTGGTGACCGGAGCAGGCGGCCAAATCGGCCAAGCGCTCGTACCCGCCCTCCTCGAGAAAGGCTACACCGTGTTGGCTACGGATGTACGGCCTCTTGCCTTCCCTGCAGAAACTCGCCACTTGGATGTGACCGACCCGGAGACCCTGCGCACCCTCCTCAAGACCTGGAAACCCGACGAAATCTACCATTTAGCCGCTTACCTTTCAGCTCGATCAGAAAAAGAACCGCACCAAGGCTGGACGATCAACTTTTCGGCCAACTGGACGCTTTTTGAAGCTGCCCTGGAAGTGGGAGTACAAAAAGTCTTCTGGGCCAGTTCGATTGCGGCGTTTGGGCCCCATACCCCCCGTCATCGAACCCCCCAGCATACCATCATGGACCCTATTGGCTTGTACGGCATCGCCAAGCTCGCCACCGAAAGGCTGGCCGAGTACTTTCACCAGCGTTATGGGCTGGATGTGCGCAGCGTGCGCTTCCCCGGGGTGATCGGGCCTGGTCATCTCCCCCAGGGCGGCACGACCGATTTTGCGGTGCACATGTTTTACGAGGCCTGGCAAAAAGGCGCTTACACCTGTTACCTGGCCCCTCACACCCGCCTGCCCATGCTCTACATCGAGGACGCCATCCGGGCTATTCTCCAGCTTATGGCTGCGCCGGCTGAACGCCTCTCCGTGCACAGCGCCTACAACATCCAGGGCATCAGCTTTTCTCCTAAGGAGCTGGAAGCGGAGATTCGCAAGCAAGTGCCGCATTTCACCTGCCGGTATGAGCCCGACTTCCGGCAAAAGCTGGCCGAAAGCTGGCCTGAAAGTCTGGATGATACCCCCGCGCGTCAAGACTGGGGCTGGGCTCCCCAGTACGATCTGCCCCGCCTGTGCCAAGCCATGTGGGAAGCTATCCTGGCTAAAGCATGAATAGCCTTTCGTTGGCTCCGTACATCGACTACACCCTTCTGCGGCCGGGCTGCCGCCGCGAGGAGATTCAGGCGCTATGCCAGACCGCTATACAGCGGGGGTATGCGGCGGTGTGTGTGCCCCCTTACTATGTGACGGAAGCCCGCGCCTGTACCGAAGGCACCCCTGTTCGGGTAGCTACAGTGGTGGGCTTTCCTCATGGGATGCATTTGACTGAAGTCAAGCGGAGTGAGGCCTTGCTGGCCCTCCAGATGGGCGCCGTAGAGCTGGACATGGTGATCAACTTAGCGGCTTACTTTTCGGGGGAGGAAGGGTATGTACGCGCTGAGCTACAGAGCCTGGCCGACCTGGCCCACGCCCACAACGCCCAGCTCAAGGTCATCCTGGAAACCGCCCTGCTGACCCCCCAACAAGTGATAACCCTGTGTAAGTGGTGCGCCGAAGCAGGAGTGGACTTCGTAAAAACGTCCACCGGCTTTGCCGCCAAAGGCGCCGAACTGGAGGTAGTACGTCTCATGCGCCAGGTCCTTCCGCCTACGGTAGGGGTCAAGGCCTCGGGCGGCATCCGTACCACCGAAGAGGCCTGGGCCTTCATCGAAGCGGGTGCTACCCGCATCGGTACCTCTACCGCACTCTGATTTTCGCTTAACCTCACCAGCTGTATTTTCGCGAGGTATGCGGTGGTTAGGTATGTTACTGGTCGGCGGGCTTCTCGTAGCCCAAGAGGAGCGCTTGATTCGCGGCGTCTTCTCGACGCCGCAGCGGCCTGCGCTCACGCAAACCGCAGAAGGCGTCCTCCTACAAGGCCAGGTGTGGGACAGCCTGACCCGGGAACCCTTAGCGGGCGCCATCGTACAAGTGGTAGGCACCGACAAAGGTACACTCACCGAGTTAGATGGACGCTTCAAACTCCAGCTTAGCCCGCAAGAGATGCAAAAGGAGCCTCGGCTTCGCATCACCTACCTGGGCTACGAGGAAAAGGTCCTTTCGCTGACTGACTTAGAAAAGACGCCCCAGATAACCCTCCTGCCTTCCGGCGTATTTCTGAAAGAAGTGCAGATTCTCGCTTCTACCGCTACGGCGCTGCTGACGCCGCTGAACTTTTCCCGTCTGACCTCTAAGCAAGTGATGGAGATGCGTGGATCGCAGGAAATCACCGAAGCCCTGCGTTTCGCGCCGTCGGTGTATGCGTCGCGAGAAGGCGGTGGCTGGGGTGACTCCCGTATCAACCTGCGCGGCTTCGAACAGGAAAATATCGCCGTCCAAATCAACGGCATCCCCGTCAACGACATGGAAAACGCCCGTATCTACTGGTCTAACTGGGTGGGCCTTCTTGACGTGACCGACGAAGTGCAAATCCAGAAGGGGCTGGGTAATGCCCGCATCGTCTTGCCTTCAATAGGGGGCACCTTGAACCTCCGTACTCTTTCCCCGCAATCCGAGCGGCGTTTCCTCCTGACCAGCGAAGTTTCCAATGTATACAGCAGCCGGCTGAGCCTGGTGTACCATTCTGGTCTGCTGCCGAGAGGCTGGGCGGTGACGCTGGCCGGCCATCGCGCCGTAGGCCCAGGCTACATTCCCGGCACAGACCTCAGCGCTTGGGGCTATTATCTGGCGGTCTCCAAAACGATAGGGAGCCAGCACCGCCTCCTCTTGACCGCTCTCGGGGCCCCTCAATGGCACTACCAGCGCTTTACTTACCTCACTCAGCGCGATGTAGACACCCTCGGGCGCAGCCCCTTCCACAACTACGATTACGGCTACTTAGACGGCCAGCGGTACGGCAACTTCCGCAACTACTACCATAAACCCCTTATTTCGCTCAGCCACTTCTGGACGATCTCACCGCGGGTAAACCTCCTGTCTTCGGTGTATGTGTCTTTTGGACGGGGAGGGGGCTCGGGCATCTTAGCGGTCCGCAGCGAGTGGAACCCTCGGGCCAGCACCACGCGCCTACCCCTGCGCTACGATGGCCTGATTGACTGGGAAGTCGTGCGCGCCAATAACCGCGCTCGCCGAGATACTTTCATCCGAGCAAATGGCGACACCCTCATAGGCTACGCAGCTAACCTCATCCACCGCAACTCCGTCAACTCCCACAACTGGTATGGGCTGGTCTCGGCTCTGCAATGGACCCTCGGCCCGGTCGAAATCAACACCGGCGTGGACCTGCGCTATTATGTGGGCTATCACTATCGCGAAGTGACCAACCTCTTTGGGGCTGACTTTTGGGTGGACACTTTTGACGTGCGCCGCGGGGAGGCTCTCCAGGTCGTGCGCTCAGACACCACCTACGTGCTGCGAAGCGCCCGCCTGACCCGCCTGGGCGACCGCGTCAACTATGACTATGCCTCCTACATCACGTGGATAGGCGGTTTCGCCGAAGCCCGCTATAGCCGGGGTCCACTCACGGCCTCGCTCGTACTGGCGGCCGCCAATACGGGCTACCAACGTCAGGAAAACTTCCGCTATCGCCCCGAAGACCGCCCCCTCCGTTCACCTACTATCAACATCTTCTCTTACACCGCCAAAGGAGGGGTAGGCCTGCGCTTGACCGAACAGAGCCTATTGTATGTGAGTGGGGGGTACTTTACGCGGCCGCCATTCTTCCAGTTTGTCTTTGTGAATGACCGGGGCGGCAACGAAATCGCCCAAAACTACGACGTGGAAAAGGTACTCCAGGCGGAAGCGGGCCTTCGCTGGCAAAGCCGCCTGATAGGACTCCAACTCTCGGCCTACTGGATCCGCTGGCGAGATAAGGTACTCATGTCGCCTAATATCACACTGCCGGATGGGAGCTTCACGCAAGTGCGCCTCAATGGCCTTTCTGCCCTCCACAAAGGCCTCGAAGCCGAAGTAGGCTTCCAGCCCCTCCCATGGCTTCGGGTAACGGCGATAGGAGCCCTGGGCGATTGGCGCTGGGAAAAAGACGTATTTGGCGTCGTGCGCGACAACAACCAGCAAATCGTAGACACCGTACAGCTCTTCATTGCGGGGCTGCGCGTGGGCAGCGCGCCCCAGACCCAGATCGGCGGTATCCTTCGCCTCGAACCCCGCCCCGGCCTGTACTTCACGGTCTCGACTTTTTACTACGACCGCTTCTGGGCGGCTTTCGACCCCGAAGCCCGAACCAACCCCAACGACCGTGCGCAGTCCTGGCGCCTCCCGGCCTATACGCTTACCGACCTCTCCGCCGGCTACGAAACCGCCATCAGCTCAGAAACGCGAGTGCGCTTTTTCGGGAGTGTACATAATCTCTTCGATACGCGGTATATCGTTACCGCCCTCGATGGCCGAGGACACGATCGGGCTACAGCACGGTTTTTCTACGGCTTTGGCCGCACGTGGAACCTGGGCCTGTCGCTACTATGGTAGGAAAAATCGGGTTGTAAAGACGAGCCCGGGAGCCTCTCCCCGTAACCCATACAAGCCTGCGGGAAGGTTCTCGGCTGGCCAGACGACCGGCTGGCCTTCTTCCTTTAGGTAGCCCTCCCAGTGCCATACGGTACGGCCCATCCTATCTAACCCTTCCAAGCGCAGCCGTGTACCCGGCCATAGCGCCCAAAAAACCTGCACCTTTCGGCTTAGGGGGTCCACCTCGACACGCCAGGCGGGACTATCGCTGGGCCTACTCAGCCCCGCCGCCGAGCAAAAAACCCGACTCAATCTTTGCCACAACTCCTCTACGTACCGAATCAGCACGGCATCGCCCGAATCGGGGGCTTCTCCAAGGCGTACCAGTACCAGCCGCTGCGAAGGTACCACGCAGAGCACCTGAGCGTTTTTCCCGATGGCGGCATATAGGTCTGGCGGGGCGCTCGGCGTGAGAGGGCCTGGAAAAACCGCCTGCACCCCAGGCACCATGAAAGCCGACTGTCCATTGAGCCACGTAAGATACCCATAAGAAGGGTTCAGGGCCTGAGAAGGGTGCGTCATCTGGAAGAAATAGGCCGTATCTCGCAAAAGAGTGTCTCCATTCCATACGCCTTTTGCCAGCAAAAGCAGCCCAAAGCGCGCCATACTACGGGCATCACTGAAGAAAACCTTATTGTACCCGAGGGGCACCCATAAACCTCGCATGCCGATGCGGTTACCTACTCGGGTGGCGTAGTAGGCCTGCGTAGAAAGGCCTGTAGCCTGCTCCAGCACCGCATGCAAGAGGGTATACGGGGCATTGTGGTAAGCCCAGCGTGTACCGGCGTCCGCCAGGCACGTCAGGCAGGCGGGATCGGTGCAATCGGGGTTTGGCCCCTGGTCACTCAGGCCGCTCGTCATGGTGAGCTGATGCCAAAGGGTAATGAGCCGCTCTTTTTCTGGAGGGCAGCTTGTCCAGCCCACCCCTAAAAAGCGGGAGGTGGTGTCGGTGAGACGAAGGTACCCTTCCTCTTGCGCCTTGCCGATCAAGAAGGCGGTTAGAGTTTTGCCGGCAGAGGCCCAGTACCAGAGGCTATCGCGCCCAAAGCCCCCGAAGTACGCCTCCACCACGAGCCGTCCATTCTGAAGGATCAGGAAAGCTTTTGTACGCGTGGAGCCGACGAAATCGAGGAGCGAGTCTAAGGCGGGCTGGCACCACCCCAACGCCGCCGGCGAAATCCGCGCCCAGGTGGTATCTCCTACTGGTGGGAAGTACAGCCCCTGCCCAAAAAGGCTCCACCCCCACCACCAAAACCCATACCGTATCCGCACCTGCAGAATAAGAGAACCAAGAAAAGGGGGCCGTTTAAGGGCAGCGCAAGAAAACCCTAAGTCCGGGCTGAGGTTGGAAAAGCTTCTGCGCTCATCGTGGAGTTAGAAACACGGCTGGCTTACCCTTCCTTCTGATCTGGCCGCTCCACTGGGCAGCCGTAGTCCTTTTGATGGGCACTTTGCAACGCAGTGGCCTCCACGCGGGGATAGACCTGCTGGAGTTGGGTTTGAATCTCTATCGTGCGGGCAATGGCGGCGGCAATGTGAATATACCGCAGGGGGTCGTCCATACGCCTCCCTTTGCGGTCTTTCAGGTACTTCTCCAGCACCTGGTAGCCGCCGATGTGATAGTTCCACATTTCCGGCGTGATGCCCTCGAAGTACTTCTCGCGGTTGATGGCGACGCGCCCGCTCTGCTGGTCATAGCGCACGAATTCGATCTGGTCGCTGCCCTGCCCCTGGTATTTGACGCCCGCTTGGGCCGGAACCTTGCGCAGCAGGTGCAGGTCAATCAGTTCCTGCCCCAGCGCAGCCATGCGGCAGAAAAGGTCGGCATCGGCGGTGAAGGGCACGCGCGGGAAGTCAATGCGCAGTGCTTCGGCGTACTTCTGCCGGTAGGTCGGGCTGTAGAGCACGGCGTAGATGTACGCCAGCACCTGCTCCGGCGTGGGGGTGAAGCCGTAGGCCGCGCTCAGTTTGGGCAAGAGCCAGTCAGCCAGGTTGGGCGCTTTGACCTGGTTGGGCGCTTTGACCTGGTTGGGCGCTTTGACCTGCTGGAACATCTCGGGCGCGGTGGCCGAGGGGTAGAGGTAGACGGGGAAAAAGTACCCAATCTCGCTCGTCTTGTTTGACACCAGAGATGACTCGATGATGAGGCCGCTCACCAAGCAGTGCTGCCAGGTTTCGCCGGATTTGACCTGTCGGGTTATCGTCAGTCCCACATTCTCCCCGGCCAGCATGTGGCGCATGACTTCGGGGCGGGGCATGCAGTGAAAGCCGCGCGAGCGCCCAGTATAGTACGTATATCGCACATCGAAGGGACGGTAGAGGATGGGGACAATGTTCTCTTGGCTTGGGCCAGAATCGCGAAGATCTTTTTGCGCCAGGGTCACCTTCCAATCACGGGCATCCTTCCCCAATCGATACGCCTGCCGTGCCAGTTCGGGGTCCATGCCAGAGAAGTTGAGGACGGTCGTCCACACCTCCTCCGGCGTCCAGTGGATGGTCAGCTGGTCGCGCGCCGTGACGATGCCCACGCTGTTGACAGAAAAAATTTGCGGGATGGAGGGCCAGGACTGGTACGTCTCGATGTTCGCTGTGGCGCGTGGGATGAAAAAGTAGAAGGGCGGGTCGGGCTGGATGGGTCGGTAGCCTGCGCTGGTCAGGTCGTGCTCCTCCAACCAGCGATATTTTTCTTCCCGCAGTCCGTAGAGGTCAGCGTGATAGACGCCGCGGTGCTGTTCCTGGCCATACTTGACAAAGACGCCAATCGCCACGCCCTGGCGGATGTCGAAGACGTTCTCGTCGGGGCTGCCGTCGGGGGCGGTCTCGCGCCTCAGACTGTTGCCGTGCAGGTCAAGGATGTAGATTTCATCGAAGGTCTTGAGCAGGCTCTGGCGCATGCCGCGGAAGGTGGGGTTATCCAGGTAACCGTGGTTGGTGATCATGGCGACGATCCCGCGCCCGGCCTTGTGAATCTTCCACTGGGCAAAGCGCAGGAACTTGACGTAATCATCCTGCAGCCATTTGGGGTTCTTCTCGCCCAGCGGCTGGCCGTCCACCGTGTAGTAGCTCTGGGCGCCGTCCAGGTCGGTCTTGAGCAGCTTCTCCGTCCACTCGTTCTGGTTGGCGGAAATGCCGGAATACGGCGGATTGCCCAGGATCACCAGGATCGGTTCGTTTTTCTTGACCTGCGCGGCGTGATGGCTCTCTTCACTGAGCGAAGCCAGTCCGGGGATGGCGATCTGCTGCAAATCTTCCATCTCCAGCGCATTGGTCAGGTAGAACCGGAAGCGTTCGCCGTTGCGTAACGGTGTTCCCAACGCCTCAAGCAGGAGGCCGATCTTCATATGCCCAATCGCATAGGGAGCCATCAGCAACTCAAAGGCGTAAAAGTGTGGGAGGATGTGTTGCCGCAGGAAGGTCTCCTTTGTGCCCTTGCCGTATTTGCTGATGAATTCCTGAAAAGCCAGGTGGATGGCTTCGACAAGGAAGGTCAGCGTGCCGGCGGCGGGGTCGAGCAGGGTGACGCTCGCATCGGCCAGGCCGTCGGTTAATCCGAAGCGGTGTTTCAGCAAATGATGCACGGCGCGCACGATGTAGCTGACCACCGGCTGGGGAGTGTAATAGACGCCGCGCCGCTCGCGCGTTTCGGGATCGTATTTGGCCAGGAAGGTCTCGTAAAAGTGCAGGATGGGGTCGTCGCCTTTTCCCTGGCGGTAGTATTGCGTCAGGATGGCCTGCACATCGGCGGCGTTCAATACAGCCGCAATATCGTCCACGATGACTTCCATCTGCGGCGAGGGTTTGCCGAGGGAGATGAACTGAAAGACGTCGCGCAGGATGCCGATGGTCGAGGGGATGAGTTCAAAAGCCATTTTGCGGTTGAAGGAGCCTTGGGCGCGGGTGCGGGCAGCAAAGAGGCCGTAGGTGATAGTCTGGGCATAGAGGTCGGCGAATTGTTCTTCGGTCAGCCCGGCGATGAGATATTCCTGAAAGGCCTGGTAGAAGCCATAGACCGCGCCTTGCTGCTGGGCGAGTTCTGGAAGAATGACCTGATCGCGCAGGAAGCGTGTGCGCTGCGCCAGTTCGACAGAGAGCGCTTCGGGGGTCAGTGTGGGCGGTAGCACAAAAGAGAAAAAGGTCTCCAGCAGGTGGATCAGCGCCTCGACTTGCTCAGCGGGCGGTTGCGTTTTGAGTTTCTGGGCGATGAAGGACCGGGCAAGCAAAGCGCGCTGGACTTCCTCCCCCTGCCGATAGAGGCGGAACTCGTAAAAATCGGTCAAAATCAGATTGGGGAAAGTATGTCGATACCGCTGGAGCTGTTCTGAATTCGCTATCTGGTCCAGGTTGGCCCCCGGCGCTTTGGCTTCGATGTAGCCGATGACCTGATGCGAACCATCCCACACGCGGAAATCAGGGCTACCCGCCTCGGTGCGCTTGGGCAGGACGGTGACCTGGACCTGGCGTCCCTGGGCCCTGGCAACGGCTACCACCAGGTCTTTCAGCACGGGGTAGTAGCTCTCCTCGGTGGCATCGCCGCGCTGAGTAAGAGCCGCTACATCGTATAGGTAGGACTTGAGCAACTTATCCATACTTCGCAAATTTCCAGCGTAGAGATAAAATTTTCATCTACCTACGTTCCCTTAGTCAGCTGGCGCCCAGTACGGCGGCGCAGGGGCCTCCCAGCGGTCGGCGCGCCCACCACACGTGGAGCGTAGAGAGGTGCTGGTAGCGGGGGGCTTTTTCGCACCGAGCTTCGGCGAGGTGCTCCTTCAAGGGGAGCGTAATTCCCCTCAGAAAGCGTTGGCCATAGCGATCCGACCTTGGAGCTTGTGGATATCAAACGCGCTCCTATCTGACCTAATCCGCCAAGAGGAGTCGATAAGGGCATAAGAACGGCAGATAAGTCAGTCGGTCAGGACATAGGCCGACCTTGCTTTTTCCCCTTTAGGCTTGAGCCATCTCAAAGTAACCAACTATTGCACGGTTCTTCTTGCTTTTATCTCGCTTGCGCCCAAAGCTTGCCGAATATCCTCCTTTTTGAGAAAACCCTTTTCTTCTGCAGGATCGGTTTCAGCGTCCAAGCTTCTGGAGGAGGTTAAATTCCCCAAGTCCTCCAAAGAAGCCTGGGGGAAGAGCTGAAGCCTCGGTTGCCCGTTGGAATCGAGAAGAGCGAAACCTGGCAAGACCACCCCAGAAAAGAGCGCCTATTGGCAAGCTGATACCCCTTCTAACCACCGCTCCACACCAAACCCTCATACTTGCTTTCCCTCCAGCCCCGGCTTGGACGGTTTGGAAACCCCGTCGGAGTCGGATGAGGTCGTGGATTTGCCCCTGAACCCTCTCTGAAAGGTAGCGCTCTGAAACGGGGCCATCTCTCCCACAACAAGCACGACCTTACCATCGTGGGCATTGGCCATAGTCGCCAGGATTTCTGCTGCGTCTCGTACCGCTTCTTTATAGACGGGGCAGAGACCGCGCCCACCATAGCAACTTTTATACTCTCCAGGAAAGAGGTTTTGAGCTCTGCCCAGGCATAGCCGGTTAGGATGCCTAAAAAGGGGCTCACTGCGTAGAAGGGGGTGAGGCCAGGACCATCACCTCGCCTCCGACCAGAGACGGCGCCTTTGCATAAATCCTGGCTCTGCCGGGTTATGCACCGAGATCTAGCAAATAAGTGCCTTCTTAGTGAGCCAACGGCCCCTCGCCTATTCTCTTATCTCCCAGAGTCCGTTCTCTCGGATGCGCCACCACGGGGGGTTATTGCGGACTCCAGAGCCCGGGGCCCATCCCAGCTGACCGGCTTTGAGAACACCGTAATCCCACATAGCCAGAAGCTCCAGGGTGCCGAACAGGTCCACCCCAGGGCCAGGCAGCACGTGAGCCCATACGCGGTCGCTCTGGACCGCCGGGTCGTTTCCTGTCAGATCTACAGGCTTGCCGAAAAGATCGGCGCCGGATGCACACTCCACCTTCTGAACCCGTCCCAGTCCGTATCGGGTGTCGCCTCCGATAAAAAGCTCTTCGACGTCGAGAACGTCGGAGTGGGCTCCGTTGGCAAGCAAGACATACCCCACAAAAGCCACCGGCTGTGGGTCCTCGCCTTCAACCCAACGGCACCAGTGATTGATGACCTCATACTCCCGGAGAGAACCCTCAGCCGCACTGTCAAAACTGGGGTCTATGGCCGTGCCCGGCCGGGTGGTCAGCAGTCGGGAACGAAAAACGCGGTCGGGCACATCATCGCTGGCGTCCGTTTGATCCTCCCGACGCCAGACAAGCCCATGCCCTTCCTCGTAGCGCGGGAGCCAGGCAAGCCAGCACCCGTTTACCTGTTGGGCGGGAAAGAGATAGCTAAAGCGACAGTTCTTTCGGAGGTCATCGCCCGTTCCCCGGTAATCGGGGGAGCCTGGATTTCTTCTCCGCGCCAGTTCAGCCGTCAAAGCGCCCCAGAGGGCGCGGGCGGGGATGTAGAGCCGGGTGCGGTTCAAGGCGCCAGCCGGTGTGAGGCCGATGTGAAACGGCGAACCCAGTTGCCAGACCCACTGGTAGAATTGCCAGCTCATGAGGAGCCTCCACTTTTGGCCTTCAGATGGTAGCGGGCGTAGGAGAGCGCCATACGCAGCAAATCACGGGCAAAAAGCAGGTCATCCGGATCCTCTGCCAAACGCTTGACGGCCTCCAGGACGCCACCATTCACCCCGTTGAGTTTGTTATTAAGAACAGCTTGCAGGAACTTTAAAGAGTCGCTGTTGATATGTTTGGCCACGTTACTATGCCGCGCCCGCAGGTAAAGGAACATAGCATAGGGGCCCTGTTCTTCCAGAACTGTGAGCGCCGCATTGAGGATTTTCTCTTCCATGTTGGGAATATCCGCCAACTTACGCCCCAGTTCGGCGCATTGGATGTCCAGGTTCATCATCTGACCGTTACTCATAGCTGCCTCCTCCCTGGTTTACAGATGAAGCACAGTTGACAGTCTGAGTTTGGAGCTGGAGTCGATTTTTATCCACCACCTTCACCCGCCCCATGCCGCGTGTGCCCATACCGCCGATGCCCAGGTGCTCCAGATAGGGATGAGCGTGCTTGGTTACATCGTGAACGTCTGTCGGATTGGAAACGGCCATAACTTGCCGTCTGTCAATCCGGAAATGGGCCGGGTTCTTGGCGATGATGTCCCACACCAGCACCGTCCCTCGCGGCAGGGCTTCGTAAGAGAATAATGCTCCTTCCTCTGCCGCATCGGTGGCTGGATTGATAGAGACCGAAGTGCGCACCTCCAGGTTGCTGTTGACGATGTGGGCAAAGAGGCGGTCGGGTACCAGCGCCAGGCGGTTTTGGATGTAGTCCGGAATGCTCAAATTCTGAAGTTTTTCCTTGATTGTGCGCATTTCCACGTATGCCCGTACCGGCAGCAGAAGCCATCCAAGGTTCAACTGGTTGCTGGAGCCATTCCCAAGGTAGACCGCGTTCTCCTCCACACCCTGTACCTCCAGGCCAATAATGCATAGCGCCATGGGGCAAGTGACCCACATGGGGCCCCGACGGGTAGGCACGGGGAAGAGGAGCACATGGGCGTCGGTGAAGGCGGCCAGGCCGGCAAAGCCGCCCTCTTGGCCTGACCCGCGGGCAAAGCCGAAGACGGTGCAGACCGGACAGTCGGGCTCGGCACAATGTCCACGCTGGTACTTCTTTTCTTCCTCATTTTTTGCGCGATCTTCTTTAGATTGGCCTAGTCCTGCGCAATTCGGATAAATGGGCCACTCCTTGCCATCGACACGACGATTCGGGTTTCGTTCATGTTCCGCCATCGCCACGTAAGTGCGGTACACCCCGGCCAGGCTGGAGCCGGGGATTTTGGGCACTTGGGTGACCGGATCGCGGACGATGGTGAGGTCCACGCGGCCGATGCGGGCACCGCCAGTCCCTACATGGATAGGGTCTAAAGCGATACCAACTTGGACAAATTTTTGATAACTTGTCATATTCATACTTTCTTTACACGATTTCCTTCAATGTATTCATGTGCCAATCCAGCGCCCATTGAAGGATGCCCTGCATGGCGGCCTCGGTGAGCGCCTCTAAAGCGGCACCTTGCACCTCCAGATGGTGGACCAAGAGACCGCGCAAGGTGTCTCGCCAGAGGTCTGGCGAGACCGCCAGGTGTCCCTCGGGGGATTGCCAGTCTTTCTCCAGGCGCACCAGTTCGCTGCGCAGGCGCTGGAGCGCCGTCTGGCTGGGCGCCACTCGCTGCAGAAGGGCCCACACCTCTCGCATGTGAACCCATTCCTCCAAATATCGAGGCGGCGTGGCGTCAAATCGGGCGGCGGTGCTGTCCATGAAGAGCGTCTTTACCCGGGCAGGGGCCACCCGAATACCGTCGTCCGGCCGCAGGTCGGCCATATGACGGTAGACCTGGCCATTGGGATGTTGAAAGTCTCGAGGGAAACGCACCTGGCGATCCTCCACCGCCACGTAGGGGTAGAACACATCCTCCCGACCGTCGGGCAGGGTTACGGGCACGACCCGGAGGGTTTCCTGTCCATCACACCGGCACAGGCGCAGGGCCACTACGCCAGCCCGTCGTTCCACTTCCTGGACCTGCCAGATTTCTTCCTTGCGCAGTAGCGCCTCTTCCATATTCCGGGCGGCTTCCACCACCGCCTGGTAAGGCACCAGGCGAGGGAAGGCAATCACGCCCACGTGTAAGGGGAGACGATCCCACACACGGGCTAAGCGCTCCCGCGACCAGGCCATGGCCAGATCCACGCACTCCGACGCCACTTCCAGCGGCACCAGCACCTGGAAACGCAGGGGAGAAATTTCCACAGGAATCACAGGATGGTAAACACCCAGATGGGCGTGGGGCTGCCATAACTCGCGCACCTGCGCTACAGTCATATCCCGACGTCGGCCGGGTGCATCTTCGTCGTCCAGCGTAATCCGTGCGCCCTGCAAGCTCTTCAGTACCTCTTCTGGTCGCAGGAGCCTGGCCAGGTTAGAGGCCGTCACGAACCCACGCAGGCTGGACACATAAACCAGGCTGATCGACTGCCCCTGCCAGTGGCCGTCGTAGAGCATCAGGTCCCGCCAACCGTCATGGTCGTCTGGCACCAGCACCAACCGCCGCACCCGCCAGGGGTTATCGCTGCGGGCCGCCAGCTGGCGGAATTCCTGCAGCAGGTCACAGAAGAATTCTACCGCTTCTCGCCAGAAGCGGTAGACCCGACCGGGAGATGGGAGTTTACAGAAGAGTTGATGCGCCAGGCACGCAGCGCGTAGGTCGTCGCTCAGGTTATTCCACAAAAGTGCATCCGCGCGGTCTTCGACAATCTTCTGGAAAAAGGTCTGCCAATCACGCTCGTGTCGGTAACCTTCTTGCAAGTTCTTTAGTACTGGATCATTCGAGTCAAATGAAGAGAGTTTTCTTCGCACATAGGTTACCAGGCTTTTATAGGCTTCTTGCGGGTCTATTGGATTGGATGTGCTATCAAGGAGGGGATTGAACCGTGCCCACTCCGAAATGGCCTGCGCCCGGAGGCTGTCCACCCGTTCGCCGTTAAGCCAGTCTTCCAGGTCCAGGGAGAAGGTGAGCAGGGCCAGGCGGCCGTTGCGGTCGGCCACCTCCTCAAACCAGATGGTGTCATGTCCCAGTTGACCCTGCAGCCAGGCATCGCGGCGGTGGTGGCGGCGCTCGCGGCAGACGGCGCAGGGCTTACCTTTGCTGGTGGGGTCGCCGTTGAGCCGCACTCCGCAGACCGGACAGACGTGGCCACGGGCTTCAGAAGGTTTTAGCCAGAGGATATCCCACGGCTTGTGGACCGGGATGGCCACCGTGCTTCTCGCCCCCTTCCACTCCCGCACCATGGGCACCAGGGAGCGGGTAGGATCGCTCAGGCGCACATGGGGCGGGGTTTCCAGGTCAAGATCAAGGGCGATTTTGTCCGCCTGTTCTTGTAGCCACTGCTCCCATCCATTCAGCCAGCTAGCCTGCACTGTCTCATCAGACCGTTCACCGGGGAAGGAGAAAACGACCACTGTGCCGTCCCGATAAAGCAGGGAGCCTACGGCCAGGTCTACCTCCACCAGTTCGGCCACACGGCGGAAGAATTCCTCAATCGCACCCTGGGCGCCCGTCCAGTCGCCGATCTTGACCGCCCGGGTCTCATAGTGTTCTGAACCGAAGGCCACGGTGAGCAAGCGCCAACGGATTGCCTGCTTGATACCTCCATCTGTCCAGGGAAAACTGCTGTCCAGCAACGCTCCTGCTACCGCACTCTTGAATAGCGCCGCGGCCACATAGGACTGGTCCCACAGGGTCACATCGTTATTGGGCAACCGCGTCTCGGCCAGCGTCGAGAGAAAGGCCCGGCGGATGAACGCTTCCTCGCCGATGGCGCTCTCCCGCCAGCGCTGCCAGAGAACCACATCCTGTACATTCTGTGTACCCAAGTCGCGCAGTTCTTCCAGCACCCGGCGGATTTCCTCTACCAGCTGGCGCCAGCCCTGCGGCGAGAGAATCTCCGGCGGGTCGGCCAGCAGGTTGCGTTTGGGGTGTCCCCAAGGCGAGGAGAGCCACATGTGAGAGCTGGACTGCTTTAGGTAGTGCGATGTGGAATTCGGCAGGTTCTTTTCTACACCGGATACAATGCCGTGCCCGGCCTGGAGGAGGCCTAACAGCCCCGGATTGCGCCCCGCGTGTTGTTCCGTAAATGCGGCAAAGGTGTCCGGCCAGGCGTTGGTGAGGTTGCCCCCGCTGTAGCGTTGTTTGACCCACCCCAGCAGGTCATCCCAGGGGAAGGGTGGAGTCTCTTGCGTATGCCACTGCTTGTATTCATAGCCGTTGTTCTCGCCCCCGTGGCGACGCAGGAACTCCGCCCGGGCCTTGCCAGTCATGTGGAACCAGCCGATGGCCTCCATGGCCAGGAGCAGGGGCCGGTGCTGGCGCAGGGTTTCGGCAGGGGAGAAGGTTCTGGTCATGGTGTACCTCTTCTCGGAAGCCAGTTTTGCACTTCTCGCCAGAGTGCCGTGCGATCGTCCTTCTTTACATTTCCACCTGTCTTGTGAAAGGCACGCCATTTTTTGATTCCTGCCGTGCCCCAGCCCACGGTGCGTTTGGCGGAGATGCCATAAGTGGTTAATAGAGCCTCAATGGCCTCCAGCAGTTTGGGAAGCACCTCCTCTGGTTTCGCCGCAGGTTTCATGCCCGGCCAGGGGGCATAGAGGAGGGAGAGCGTGCCATTTGCCCCGGGCGGCACCACCTCATAGTAGATGGGGTGGGTGCCAGCCCGGCGCTCCCGGCTGTGGGGGTTGATGACCTCAAAGCCCATGCGGTCAAACCAGGTGGGGTAGAAAACCAGCGCGCCCTGGCGCAGTTTTTGGTGTTCTTCCTCCCCCTTCTCATGGCCGAACAGGTGCAGAATCCAGTCGGGGTCATGCCAGTCGTCCAGTCTGCCGTTGTGCTGCTCCAGGTGCTCCCGCAGGCCGGCCTGCATCCGGCAGGCCCAGCGAAGCATCCCCTTCCACGACGAAGCGGCCATGAAGGGTACACCGAAGACCCGGTCCTTGCGCACCGGGTTGTCCAGCAGGTGAAAGACGCGATCATCTTTGGAGTACCAGGGGGTGAGGAGTTCAAAGTCCACCTGAAGGGCGAGCCATGTAGCGGAAGGAAGAGTTGAGAAGTCCGGCTGAAGGCAAGGATACAGTCCAATTGGGAACCGAAAAGAAGCCTTGGTCATGTAATCACGGCGCAATCGCGTTTTCTGCTGTTCGGCTTGCCTCTTTTTCTCACGGTTGTTTGTCCTTTCCGCCTCCAATCGCTCAATCTCTGCTTCCAGTAAACACTTGGAAACATGATCTACGAAACCCCCGGCTAATGCCCACACAACGGGGGTGTTCTCTAATGAATCACATGTCTGAAGCTGAAGCCAAGCAAAGTAATCCCAGGTCATGCGCATTCCTCCTACCGATTAAGATTTGCTCGCCTGTTTGAAACTCGCTCTCGGGCTGAAAATCGGACCAGACTTGCCCAAGGCGACGCTTCATCTCCTCAAAATCCACCAAGCCCGGCTTCACGAAGCCAAAAGTACGCATGCCCTCTTGCGGATGCTTGAAACTAAATATCTTCTTGCTCTCCTGCTGGCGGCCAGCGAGCCAAGCATCTACATCTATAGGATCAGCAGGAGGATCATCACTGTATCGCTCCTCGTATCTATTGGTTTGTGGGCACCTTTGGCCAGGAAGATGAACTTGATTACAGCGCTTACACCGTTTGCTCGGATTACGCCCGACAACCTGATTAAATGAACTATTGTCAGGACCCGTTCTAGTCAAATGCTGTCCCTTCACGCACCAGAAGTTTTGGAGCGAGGCCCAGGCAAAATCGTCATCGTTGAAATTTCTGCGCCACTGTGCATCGCGCACGTAGGCTTCTACGGCTGCTCGACTACAACCGATCCCTTCCGGGCGCCGCTCAATGATTACAAGTCCAAAGTCCTGGTGGTGCCTTTTTCCAGCCCATGCCTCAACTTCCTCTTCAGTGCCATTACTTCGCCTTACTTTGATTTTTACAGGCTGACCGTGATACTTACCGCTCAGCAACTCCTCAAGTTCTGACTTTCTGCTAACCGAGGTTCCATCAACCTCTAAAATAGTATCGTCTTGGCGCAGGGGGAGCCCACGCCGCCCACGCCGCCTACGCCGCACTCTTAGCCGCACTCTTACTTGTCCGCTCGAATCGTCTAAATCGTCTGCTCCAAGGTCTGCAATTCCCCACTCCTTTGAAGGCTTGAACACCGTTTTCCCTCCCATCGCGCCGTAGTCGGCAACGAGGCGCAGGGTGGCGTCCAGAAGGCACCATTCTTCGTCCCGAATAGGCCGCAGGGGGATGAAGCGCAAGATGAAGGTTTGACCTGCCCGGATCTGCTTCTGGATGACGTGACCGTTGTTATCCAGAATCATCAGCCGGAACTTACGGGCCCAGCCGGTGCAACCGAAGAGTTCGCAGACCACGCAGTGGTGGCCCGGCTCGTACGGCTGCTTGTGCTTGCCCGGGCAGCGCACACCATCCACGGTGGGGTCGCACGCCTTCCCACCCAACCCCCGCACCAGCACCTCGAACCACCAGCGAATGGAACCCATAACTCCCGTAGGAATGAGACGGTCGGGATTCCGATCGGCATCACCGGTCCATATGGGAGTCAAGGCCTTGAGCCCCCAAGTTTTCTCTTTCTTCTCTTTCATAGCTCAGGCTCAACTTTTTGGAGGATAACGGACAATGCTCAATTCCCACAATAGAGTCCCAGTTCCGCTCCCGCTCGTAATCCAGATCCGCTTACCTCGCGCTCCGTTCCACCTCTTCGTCACACACCATGGGCGCAAACTTTTCTCGCTGGGGATGAGCAGGGCCAGGTCGATAAGGGAGGAGGTCGACGATAACCAGCTTCCCCTGAAATGTCACCCGCTGCGGCTTCGCCTTTCTCAGCACCAGAGTTACATCCCCACCCTGCCGCCTCGAAAAGCCAGCGATTTGCCGTGGCTGCCCGTCGATGAAGGCAGCAAGGTACCCTGCGGACCGCAAGGCTCCACGCCTCCCAGCTACCCCCAGCACCACCCACTCACGCTCCCGAAAGCGAACTACAGCTCCTATGTCCATGCCACAAAGATACAGACTTTCTCCGAATGCAAGGAGTGGGCCGCCTCATCTTTCACGACTTTTTCTTTGTAATAACTTTTCTTTTTATTTTCAACATCGCTACGGCTGCTGGGTGCCCACGATGCGCAAGGCAGGCGACCGGGGGCAGGAACCTTCTCTACCACGACGCCTTCCCCCCTGAAAAGGCCTCCGGCTCAAAAGCCAGATACCGGCTGTAAGATGAGCTGGCTTTGGGCTTTCCCTCGTAAGTTTGTAGGCTATGGGCTGGAGGTGGGTTGTTTGCGGCCTGATAGGCGGGGTATGGGCTCAAGCGGAATGGGAACGCTTTCGGCCGACGTATGAGGGCGAACCGCTTCCTTCGGCGGAAAGGCCCCGCTTAGGCGATCCGCGCCCTATCCAGCTCCTGCGTCAGGCCAGCCCCGCCGTAACGCACCTCTACGACACCCTCCTGGCCCTCAACCGCTCCAGCCATACCCTGCCAGGCTACCGCGTGCAAGTGCTCACCACCACCCAACGCACCTTAGCGGATTCGATGCGGCTGGCCCTCTTAGAAGAGTACCCCACCCTACCAGTATACCTCTTGTATGAGGCCCCTACTTACAAGCTGCGGGTAGGAGATTTCTGGGATCGCCGCGAAGCCGAGGCCTGGTTGGACGCGCAGCGACACCGCTTTCCAGGGGCCTTCGTCGTGCCGGATAAAGTCCTACCCCCATGAGCCGCGGGGTAATAGGCCTGCTCATAGGCATAGCGGTTCTGCTTGGGGCAGGGCTGATAGGGTGGTATTTCGCGATCGAGGCCCCTTCCCAGGCCCGTACCGAAAAGCTCCTCCGTCAAGAGGAAGCGGTACGTCGGCTCTACCAAGCCCTCCTCCAAGAAGCCCCTCCGCAAGAACCCCTCCAACAGTTAGAGAAGGTTTTGCCCGAAAGCCGGAGCCTCACCCCCCTCATCCAGCGCTTGGAAGCCCAAATCGAGACCGAAGCCGACCGACTGCAAATGGTATCAGAGTTGGAGCGGCTCTCGGCCCAAATAGCAACCGCACTCCAGCACGAGACGGAGCAACGCACACGCCTGTCTAACCTATGGCTGGCAGGCCTGGCGCTGGCGATCCTGCTCTTCTCCTTTGGAAGTCTGTGGCGCTTGCAGCGCGAGAAATCCCTCCTTGAACATAAACTCCGCGACACCCAACTGACACTTCAAGCGTGGAGCCAAGGACACTTTGACCGGCCTGTGCCACCCCAAGCCCTCGAACGGCCGGCTCTCCAAGCTATCCAGACCGCTTGGGAAGGGATAGAGGCTTTCCTCCAAGGCCTGGAAACCGGAGACCCAGAGATCCCCTTGCCAGAAGGAGACCATCCGCTGCTGCGCCGTCTGAAGGCTTTGAAAAGCACCCTGGCCCGCCGATGGGGACGCCGATCCGAAGAAGCCCTCACCCTGCAAAGCTTAGCGGCTTTCAGCGAAATCCTCAAAGAGTCCCAGACTATCGCTGACCTGGCAGAACGGACGGTTTCCCTCTTGTGCCGGCAAGTGGGCGCTCACATGGGGGCTATCTTCGTGCGGGAAGGCGAGGTCCTTGCCCTGCGAGGCACATACGCTTATGATCTGTCCCAGGCAGCCGAACGGCGCTTCCATCCTGGGGAGGGCTTTGTAGGCCAAGCCGCCGCCGAAAAACGCCTTCTGCGCATTCGTCCTGTGCCCCCCAACTACTTGCGCTTACGCTCCGGCCTGGGAGAAGCTGCACCCCACACCCTCCTCCTGGTGCCCCTGGTCTTCCAAGACGAAGCCTACGGCGTCGTAGAGCTGGCTACACTCGAACCCTTCCCAGAAGAGCTGGAACCCTTCCTACAAAAGTTTGCCGAACACATCGGCGCAGCCCTGGCCAACTTTATCTCTCGCGAGCAGCTGAAAGCCCTCCTGACCGAAGAACAAACCCTGCGCAAAACGCTGGAGGAAAAGCAGGCCGAACTGCTGCGCAGCGCCCAGCTCATGGAAGAGGCCCAGGAGAAGCTCATCGAATCGCAAACTCAGTTGGCCAGCCAGATACACGCTATCCGCAGCGCGGCGCTGGTGGTTGAACTTTCTGCCGAGGGCCACATCGCCTACGCCAACGAAGCCTTTCTCACGAGCACAGGGTACACTTTGGCCCAGCTTGAAGGCGCCTCTTTCGCCGATTTGGTGGCCGCCCCCGAACTAAAACAAACGCTGGTAGCGGCGCTCGAAACCCAGGAAGGGTGGAAAGGCAGCTTGCCCCTTCGCACCCAAAAAGGGGAAACCCTTTGGCTCCAAGCGACCTTAGCCCCCCTACAAGGCCGAACAAAAGGCTACATCGGCATTTGCTTTGACATCACCCGCGAAAAGCAGCAAGAAGAAGAACTGCGCCGCATGCTGGAGCAAACCCTGGCTCAGGAAGAGCTCCTGCGCGAAGCCAACCAACGCTTACAAGCCTTCAGCGAAGAGCTGCTGCGCACCCAGACCGAACTCAAAGGACAAATCGCCGCAGTAGGCAACGCCGCCATCGTCTCTGAGACCGACCTACAAGGCCGCATTATCCGCGTGAATGAGCTTTTCCTCCAGATGTACGGCTACCGCCCCGAAGAAATCCTGGGCCAAAACCATCGCATTCTCAAATCAGGCCACCAGAGCGACACCGTCTTTGAGGAGATGTGGCGCACCATTAGCCAGGGCCGCGTATGGCGGGGCGAGGTGCGCAACCGCGCCAAAGATGGCCAGTATTACTGGATACTGCTCACGATTACGCCCGTAACCAGCCCAGAAGGCAAAGTCCTCAAGTACATTGGGGTAGGCTTCGACATCACGGCGCAGAAGCGGCAGGAGGAAGAGCTGCGTTCGGCGCTACGGCTGGCGCAAACCCAGCAAGAAGAGCTGCGGCGCTATACCCAGCAGCTTCAAACCGCCCAAGAAGAAATGCGCCGCACCCAGGTGGAACTGCGCGGGCAAATCAGCGCCGTCCACAACGCGGCGATTGTAGCCGAAACCGACCCCGAAGGCCGCATCACCTTTGTCAACGACGCTTTCTGCGCCATCTCAGGCTACACTCGCGAAGAACTGCTGGGCAATACCCACGCTATCCTGCGTTCAGAGCGGCATGACGACGCCTTTTACCGGGAGCTGTGGAAGACTCTCTCGGAAAAACGCGTGTGGAAAGGCATCTTCTGCAACCGTCGCCGCGATGGCAGCCTTTACTGGGTCAGTTCTACGATTACCCCTGTGGTGGACACGCGGGGCCGGCTGGTGAAGTTCATTGCGGTGAGTTTCGACCTGACCCCCCAAGTGGAACAGGAGAAACGCTTACGGGCCTATGCCGAGGAGCTTCGCCGCGCCCAAGCCGAACTGAGAGGCCAAATCTTAGCCGTCGGCAACGCAGCCTTCCTCATGGAAACGGACACCGAAGGCCATCTCCTCTACGCTAACAGCGCCGCCCTCGAAGCCTGGGGCTACACCTGGGACGAAGTAGAAGGCCAGAACCTCCGATTCCTGAATAGCGGGCATCATCCGCCAGAGTTTTGGGCTTCGATGTGGGAGACCCTCCAGCGCGGCGAAGTCTGGCAAAACGAAGTGCTCAACCGCACCCGCTCGGGGGAGCTTTTCTGGCAGCTGCTCACTATCACCCCCATCCGGGATCCTGAAGGCCGCCTCTTCAAGTACATTGGCGTGGCCTTTGACATCACCGCACAAAAACGGCAAGCCGAACGCATCCGGATCCTCCTCCAAGAAGCCCAAGAAAAAGAACGGTCCCTCCGCGCCTACGCCGAAGAGCTCGAAAAAGCCCAGGCCGAACTCCTCCAGGCCCAGCTCGAGCTGGCTGGCCGGATAAACGCCCTCAACAACGCCGCCATCGTGTCCGAGACCGACCCCGAAGGTCGCATTCTCTTCGTCAACGATGAGGCTACCTATGTATGGGGCTACAGCCGGGAAGAGCTGATCGGCCAGCTCCACAACATTATCCGCAGCGAGGCGCATCCGCCCCGCTTTTTCGAGCGGATGTGGGATCGCATCAAGAGCGGGTTCGTCTGGCAAGGCGAAGTCCAGAACCGCGCCAAAGACGGCACCCCCTTCTGGGTGCATCTGACCATAACGCCTGTGCTTGATGCCGAAGGCAGACCCTACAAGTACATTGGCGTGGCTTTCGACATCACACGGCAAAAAATCCAGGCCCAGCGCCTCAAAGAAGCCCTTCGCCAGCTTGAAACCCAGACCCAAGAGCTCCCCACTTACCTGCAGCGCTTGCCGTGGTTCCTGACAGACAGGCAGGGTACTATACTCTCGGCCAGCCCGGCCTGGCTCGAACTGACCGGCTACGATAAGCCGGAGCTTGTACTGGGACAGAACGTCCGCCTTCTACGCAGCCCTCAGACGCCCGATTACCTTTTCATGGACCTGTGGGCCACCATCGGCCGGGGCAAACCCTGGATGGGCTTCCTTACCAACCGCGACGCTCATGGCGTGGACCGCTTGCAGTTTTTGGCCATATTCCCCGTGGAGGATCGCTATTTGGCTGTGCTCCTACCCGCCCAGGAAGCTTGCGAAGCCCTCAAAGCCGAATGGATGAAGAACTACGCCCCTTTGGAAACGCTCCAAGAATACCAGCTCCTCCTCCAAGCCAAAGAATACGAGCTTGAGGAACTGGAGCGCATCCTACACCAGCTACAAAGCCGCCCCCAATGAAACGGAAAGTCTTTCTCATCATTTGGGATGGATGGGGCATCGCCGACAACCCCGCCGTAAGCGCCATAGATGCCGCTTATACGCCTTTTTACGACTGGGCTCGGGAACGTTTTCCGTTTGTCAAGCTGGAAGCCTCAGGTGAAGCGGTAGGCTTGCCACCCGGCCAGATGGGCAACTCCGAAGTAGGCCATCTTCATATTGGGGCCGGTTTTGTGGTGTGGCAGGATTTGTGGCGCATCCAGCGCGCTTTAGACCGAGGCGAAGTGATGGCTCTTCCAGCCTTTCAAAACCTTCTGGCCTATCTACAGCGGGACAAAGGCTGCGCTCTCCACCTGATGGGACTGGTGTCTGATGGGGGGGTACATAGTTCACTGGGCCATCTTTTAGGGCTTTTACGGCTCCTGCGGGAAGCCGCCCTGCCTAACCCTCTCTACCTGCACGCCTTTACCGACGGCCGCGACACCCCGCCGCGCAGCGCCGCCACCTACCTTCACATCGTCCAAGAAGCCCTGCAGACCCTCCCAAACGCCCGCCTGGCTACCATGATTGGCCGTTACTACGCCATGGACCGGGACCGACGCTGGGAACGTACCCGACTGGCTTATCGCCTCCTGCGCTACGGCGAAGGCGAAACTTTCCCCTCCTTTGAGGCGGCGCTGGCCCACCACTACAACCAAGGCATTACCGATGAGTTTCTGCCCCCGGTCGTGATCGGGGAACCGGCCCCCCTCCAACCTTCCGAGGCCGTGCTCTTCTTCAATTTCCGCAACGACCGTCCCCGCCAGCTCGTCCAGGCCCTTTTCACCGGCGAAATCCCAGAAACCCAGGGCAGCCGGGCTCCTGTGCCTTACCCCGCCGATCTCGAGCCCCTTCCCCTCCACTTTGTCACGCTCACCGAGTATGACCCCGCCTTCACGGAGCGGGGCGTCCACTACCTTTTCGGCAAAGTCCATGTTGAAAAGCCCTTAGGTGCCTGCATCGCCGAGGCCGGCGGCTCACAATTGCGCATCGCCGAAACGGAAAAATACCCCCACGTCACCTATTTCCTCAATGGGGGCCGGGAAGAGCCCTTCCCCGGAGAAGCTCGTATCCTTATCCCTTCGCCCAAAGTCGCCACGTACGACCTTCAGCCCGAGATGAGCGCTCCGCAGGTACGGGACGCCCTTATGCCTCACCTGCAAGAGGGTACGCTGGACTTTATCTGTCTGAATTTCGCCAACCCGGACATGGTGGGGCATACCGGCGTATGGGCCGCCGCTGTCAAAGCGTGTGAAACCGTAGACGCTTGCACCGCCCCTCTGGTCCAGACTGCCCTGGAAAAAGGCTACACGGTCCTCCTTATCGCCGACCACGGCAACGCCGACTGCATGATAGCCGAAGACGGCACCCCCCATACCGCCCACACTACGGCTCCAGTCCCTTGTATCTTGATGAGTCCACAACAGCTGCCGTATCGGTTACGGCCCGGCCTTCTGCCTCAAGTAGCCCCTACGGTGCTCACCCTTATGGGCCTCAAGCCGCCCCCAAATATGTTACCGCCGCTCATAGAACCTCTCGAGTAACCGTTCCATGACGGCCAGCAGACGGCTCTCATGGTAGCTCCAGTACAGCTCTGGAGCGTGAGGGTCTTCTCGGTACCGCGCCCAAAAAGCATCCCAGACCGGTGAAACCCCTCGGGGGTACTCTATCGGTATCCCCAGAGCTGCCGCTTCGTAAAACTTGCCGGGCCATTTGTTTCGCAGGTGAGGAAGGGGCTGGTACGGCGCCAAAAGGCGCTTGCACCCCCGCTGCAGATTCTGGATGACAGGGTAAGGCACAAACCGGCTGCGAATCCAAAGCCAAGCCCCATGCGTCTTGAGCGCCGCCCGAATCCGAGCTTCCAAAGCGGCAGACTTCACGCTGCCTGCCAGCACGAAAGGCTGCTGAGGATACGCCCGTATCCATTCCAGCAAGGCTTCCAGCCCCCAACTCTCCGCCACATTGCCCGTATAGAGCGTATACTGGCCTCGGAGCTTAGACAAGAGGGGCTTCTCAGACTCTACTTCTACAAAGGCGTTGGGGAAAAACTCACTGCGAGCAAGAGGGGTCAAGCCCGCATAAGCATATTCGGCCAGCCAGTACGCTTGCGAGCATCGTCGCATGGGCGCCAAGAGCGCCCATACCACCCTCCGTACCCTCCGTTGGAAGGGAGTGTAAGCCGGATCCCATCGGAAGTTTTCGTGGTAAGCTTCCCAAACATCCCAGACGAGGGGGCACTGGCCCCACCGCCAGGATAACCAAAGTCCCATCGGATTACAAACGAGGATGGGCCCCTGAGGTCGAGGAGGGATTCCCCCAGTCGGCACGACAGTGAGGCCGGGCACCACCGGAGGATCCAAGAGGCGATGCCATATCTCTTCTTCTACGTAGGCCTCGAGGGGGCCTTCTACCGCTGCGGGGGGCATAGGCTGGCCCCATACTTCTACAGGCCACCGCTTAGCTAAGCTACACGCTAACCGAAAATATCCCCGCGGGTGATATACGCTTTCCCGCACCAGCCAAAGCGCTATCTGCATACCCCTTAAGCGCAAAAAGTACCCTTTTCTGGCTAACTTTGTCTTGTGGGTCAGGTGCACTTGGTGCAGGGAGACATTACCCAGTTTGCTGTAGACGCCATCGTGAATGCCGCCAATGAAGCCCTTTTACCTGGTGGTGGGGTTTCGGGGGCTATTCACCGGGCAGCGGGGCCCGAGCTGGCAGAAGCGTGTCGAAAGGTAGCCCCTTGCCCTACCGGAGAAGCTCGCCTCACCCCAGGTTTTCGCCTACCCGCACGCTATGTGATTCATACGGTAGGGCCTATTTGGCGAGGCGGCACCCACGGAGAAGCGGCGCTTCTGGAAAGGGCCTACCGTCAGAGCTTGGCGCTGGCTCGGCAGCATCGCCTCTCTACGGTGGCTTTTCCCTCGATTAGCACGGGCATTTACGGCTACCCGCTTGCTGAGGCCGCTCCTATCGCCCTCCGCGTCCTCCTGGAAGAAGCGCCTCACTTCCAAGCGTTGTACCTGGTAGCCTACGACGACACCACCTACCAAGCTTATCAGCAAGCGTGGGAGCGGCTTACCGGCCGTCCCTATCCCTCAAGCTAAGGCTACATACGTAAGCGCCCCCGCCGCATACCCCAAAAACGCTATCCACGAAACCCGCCGCACATACCAGAAAAACTCCAGTTTCTCCATGCCCATCGCCACGACACCCGCAGCCGAACCGATAATAAGCAGGTTCCCGCCCACGCCCGCCGCATACGCCAAAAACTCCCACAACCGATGGTCTGTGGGATAGCTGGAAAGGGGATACATTTCTATGGCGGCGGCTACTAAGGGCACATTGTCCACAACAGATGAAAGCAAACCTAAGAGAAAGACCGTCCAGTCCAGGCTACCTAAGGTGCGGTCCAGGGCCTCGGCAGCCCAACGCAATACGCCCACTTCGGCCAGAGCTGCCACAGCCAGCAAAATGCCCAGGAAAAAAAGAAGCGCCGGTATGTCTATCTTTTCCAGCGCAGTGGTAACGCGCAAATGCCGAGGCTCCTCCACCTGATGCCGCAGTCGCCAGTAAAAGATTTCTGTGGCCAACCATACCGTCCCCATCGCCAAGAGCATCGCCAGGAAAGGGGGAACATGGAGAAAGTACTTTTGCAGCGGCACCGATAAAATCCCCCCTACCCCCAAAATCAGCACCACCAGACTTACCCGGCGGGGAATGGAACTATTTTCTGAGGGGGCTTGCGCGGATATAGAAATTCCCCGCAAAAAGCGTCCTATCACAAGGAAAGGAATAAGGGCCGAGACCAAGCTGGGCAAGAAAGTTCGTTGGACGATAAAACCCTCCGTAATGCAGCCTCGTATCCAGAGCATCGTGGTGGTCACATCCCCTAAAGGGCTCCAAGCCCCCCCTGAGTTGGCCGAGATCACGATGAGCGAAGCGCCCAAAAGCCGAGCTTCGCGCTGACTGCTCGGCACCGCCTTTTGTAAGAGAGACACCATAATGAGGGTCGCCGTAAGGTTGTCTATGACCGCCGAAAGAAAAAAAGTCAAGGTCGTCACAAGACCGAAGAAACCCCAGACGCTCCTCACGCGAATAAGGTCCAAAAGAAAGCGGAATCCCTCATACGAATCCACTACTTCGACGATCGTCATGGCCCCCAAAAGAAAAAATAGGATACCGGCGATCTCGCTCACATGGGAAAAGAGGCGCTCTTCTACCTGGGGAAAGGCCGATCCAGAAAAGGCCGGGAAAATCAGCAAAACCAGCCAGCTAACCGTGCCCAAGAGGATAGCTGTGGCGGCTTTGTCTATACGAAGCCGATACTCTAAGGCGATAAAGGCATACCCGGCAATAAACAGAGTCACCAGGAGCGTTTCCACGCCCGCAAAGATATAGGCGCTTGGTAGGCTTGGCGGACAGCCTCGGCGATGGCCTGCCGGTCGTAGCCGCAGAGGGCGTACTGTTCGGCTTGGGTGGCGTGTTCGAGCACGATGTCGGGCGCGCCCAGCCGCCGCACCGGCACGCTATAGCCCCTGTCCGCAAGAGCCTCCAGTACTGCGCTGCCTACCCCCCCTATCCGCACACCATCCTCCACGGTAAGGACAAACTTATACCGCTGGGCCACTTCCTCCAACAGCTCCAAGTCCAGCGGCTTAGCAAAGCGCAGGTCATACACAGCTGGGTATAACCCCTCTTCCTCCAGCAAACGGCAAGCCTCCAATACTTCGTTGCCAATGTGTCCGTAGCTGAGGATAGCCACGTCTTCACCTTCTCGCAGCAGGCGCCCCCTGCCAATGGGCACTTCCTCGAAAGGCGTGCGCCACTCCAGCAGTACGCCATTACCCCGAGGGTAGCGAATCACAAAAGGCTGCTCTGCTCGGAGCGCCGTATACATCAGATTACGTAGCTCAGACTCGTTGAGCGGAGCCGAGAGAATGAGGTTCGGAATAGGGCGCAAGTACGCAATGTCGTAGAGTCCTTGGTGGGTGGCCCCATCGGCCCCTACCGCCCCTGCGCGGTCCAGACAGAAGATGACAGACAGGTTCTGAATAGCTACATCGTGGATGACCTGATCGTAGGCCCGCTGCAGGAAGGTAGAGTAAATGTTGCAGAAGACCTTCATGCCCTGCGTGGCCAGCCCTGCACTAAAGGTCACGGCATGCTGCTCGGCAATCCCTACATCATAGCACCGCTCAGGCATAAGTTGGCGCATTTTGGTCAGGCCGGAGCCCGAAAGCATCGCCGGCGTCACCGCCACCACCCGCGGATCTTGGTAAGCGAGCTCTATTACCGTCTCGCCAAAAACATCCTGATACTTAGGGGGTGTGGGCCGGAACGAGGGGGGATCCAGCGGTTCTCCCGTCTGGGGATCGAACCGAAAAGCCGGTGCATGCCATTTGAGAGGGTCTTTCTCGGCGGGGGGAAAGCCTTTGCCCTTGACGGTGCGGCAGTGGAGGAGTTTGGGCCCCGGCAGCTGGCGCAAGTTTCGCAGCGTCTCCACCAACCCCTGTACATCGTGCCCATCCACCGGACCGAAGTAGCGCAGCCCCAGACTCTCAAAGAGCACCGCCGGCCGAGAAAGTAAAACAAGCCAGGCTTCTTCGAGTCGGGCCGCATAGTCGCGCAGCGGTGCCCCCAGCTTCTCCTGAAGGCGGCCAAGCCACTTCCACACCTCCTCCCGAAAGCGATTATACGTGCGGGACGTCGTGAGCCCCGCCAGGTAATCTTTCAACGCCCCTACGTTGGGGTCAATCGACATCTGGTTGTCGTTGAGGATGATCAGCAGATCCGGCTGAAGCATGCCTACATTGTTGAGGCCTTCGAAGGCCAGGCCGGCCGTGAGCGCCCCATCGCCCACTACAGCGACCACCTTACGGTCCGTTTGCTGGAGATGTCGCAAGGCTTCTGCCATACCCAGCGCCGCAGAAATCGCTGTAGAAGAATGCCCCACCCCAAATGTGTCGTACACCGACTCGTCTCGCTTAGGGAAACCTGCAATCCCATCTTTGAGTCGGTTGGTATGAAACCGAGAGCGGCGGCCGGTGAGCACTTTATGGCCATAGGCTTGATGACCTACGTCCCACACCAGCAGGTCTTGCGGCGTCTGATACACATAATGGAGGGCCACGGTAAGCTCCACCACGCCTAAGCTGGCGGCAAAGTGCCCCCCATACCGAGCCGCATGATGGATCAGAAACTGGCGCAGCTCCTCGGCCAGTTGGGGCAGAAGCTCTTGAGGCAGACGCCGCAGATCCGCAGGGCTCTCAATCGTCTTTAGAAGAGGACCGACGGGTGTAGGATTTTCGGTCTGCATAGGTAGGCAAAGGTAAGGTTTCCAGCAAAGAAAGGCTACGCAAAGGCCGCCAAGCAGGCCAGGTGGCCTGATACACCGCCTCCAGCGCCTGGAGAGAGGTGGGACGCTCGGGAAGCGCCCCACCCAATCGAGGGAGCAACTCCGTAAAAAAACGCAGCAGGTGGGCCTGAGGTTCGGGGGTTTCATCCAGCTCGATGAGCTGGTGGCGCACCCATCCATAGAGGGCGGGGTCAGGGGCCATCAGACACTGCGCAAGCCATTCGACCGCTACGAAAAGGTACGGCTGACGCGCCGGATCATGGTAAAGGCGGCGGTACAGATAGTCCCACTCGGCTTCGGCGAGCCGCTGAAGCTCGCGATGGGGCCGCACCAGCAGACGCAACCGAAGCAGCGCCCCCGGCAAAAAAGCCATAGAAGAACGACCCAACGCCAGCACTGCTATGGTGCCTTCAGTTTCGGTATGCACCTTGAGTACCCAGCTTCGCTCCCGATAGGGGTACCGCTGGAGGATCAGCGCTCGGGTTTTCACTTCAACGCTCATACCGCACAAGCCGTAAGCCAACAAGGCAGCCACCCTTCAACCAAGGCCAAATCTGGACTCAGCTCTTCATAGAGGCGGGCCCACTCCTGAAGTTGGGCCGAGCTAACTGCGCGCACCGGCGCCTGCAAAAGAGGACTGCGCAAAAAAGAGGGGATAAAACGGGCCTCTTCGACGCAAGCCTGCTTCTGAAGGGCCTCATACAGGCGATGCAAAGCCGATTCGGGGGCATCGAGGAGGAGGTAAGGCGTTTCCTGCAAAAAAGCCGCTAAGGAGGTCCTTTCCCAGGGCAAGTGCACCGCTTCTTGAATCCAGCTCAGGCGATGCCGCAAAGCTAACCATCGTACGGGCAAGCCCCTCTCGGTTAGGAAAGCGGCAAGCCTTTTGGAGGTGGTGGAAGCGTCAGGCCCTACACACCAGAAGAGGGCCGGCCCGGATAAAGCCGTCCCGAAAGCCTGACGCCAGGCCCCCACCGTCGAAGCGGCCACTACATACACCTTGAGCACTTCACTCTAAGATAACAATTTTCCCCACTACGCTACGCTGGCCGTCTGCGTCCAGGGCCCCCACCAGGTACACGCCGGGGCTTACTCGTTCTCCTTGAATAGTGCGCAGGTCCCATACAGCCTGCCCACCAAACGCTTGCAAGTAACGCACCACCTGCCCATCCACCGTAAAAATGCGTACTGTACTGCCCTCAGATAACCCTCGGATACCCACCCATCCGCTAAAATCCCGACTCACCGGATTGGGGAAGATGTGGAGGCTATCGAGCTGTGCGGCGGGCTCAGTAGCCCAGTCGCGGTAGCTGACCACCCCTTCGGAGGTGATCATAAACGTTTCGCCCGTAAGGTCCCAGGACCGGATGCGAAACACGAGGTTAGCGGGAAGCGGACTATTCTCTTGGTTGAAGGAGGCCAGCTGGCGGCTTCCCTCGGCGCTGATCACGTACACTCCGCTGGCGAGGGTACCTATCCATTTACGATTTTGCCCGTCTACCCGTATGTCGGTGATGGTTTCTTCTTCCAGGAGGTAGCGGTTTTCGATGACGGGCACCGAGAGAGAAAGCGTACCCGCAAAGGGATCGCCATACAGGACCGCTACGCCTTTTTCGGTGCCCAGCCAGAGGGCACCGCTGCGATCCGCCGCTAAGGTGCGAAGTGCGGGGTCAGGCAAGCCCGCTAAAGGACCTACCCCAGCCGAGAGGGTCACGATCCGGTAGGCGCTCACCGCCTCTGGAGCCCCCCGGTCGTCAATAACCCGGATAACCCCGCCCGCATGAAGCACCCATACATACCCCCGATTGTCTGCCCGAATCTGCAAGACCGGTTCTAAAAAGGAAAAAGCCTGCCACCGCCCCGAAGCCGGAAAGTAGGCCAGCACATTGCGGGAACCAAACCGTTTCCCCAGCCAGATTGTACCAGAGGCGGAACGAGCCACTGTGGTAAAGCCGTAGGTGGTAGGATAGCCCTGGCTATCCGGAAAAAGCCCATCAAATGGCGCGTTGTAGGCCGTAAAGGTGTCTACCTGCCCTTCTGGGGTCAAGGTAAGGACGCCATTGCGGCAAGCAATCCAAAGGCGACCGCCATCCCAGAGGGCTTCGGTCATGCCGTACCAGGCTTTGCCCGTACGCTGGGTGAGGTCGTAGGCCAGGCCCTGCTGCGCATCGTAGGGATAGTAGGTGACCAAACTGGAATAGCCTTCTCCCCAAAAGCCGGTGCCCCCATGCAAAAAGAAGAGTCCTTGAGGAGCGGGTACGACTTCGGTTACGTTGCCTCCCCGCAAGCGCTGGTGGGCATCGGTGGAAAACTGGCCCTTCGGGGAGGCTACGATAGCGCCTATCCAGGTGCTGCCGACCCCCCGGTACTGCCCTGAAGGATCCGACCACACCACGGGCGCAGCGGGATTCCACAGGTAAGATGTATCGCCTGCGGGGGAAAAGAAAAGCACATCAGGCGTATCGAGAGAAAGACCCCAGCTAAGGCCTGAGCCGCCTACGGCTCGCACCTTTTGGCCTTCAAAGCGGCCCAGCGGGCGTCTCGTCCAGCCTTGCCCTTCTGTCCAGCGGTAGAGCGTATCACGGTAAGCCATCAGGAATCCCTCAGGGGCTTCTACCCAGCCTTGCCAATACTGGACGCTATCGCTAATGGGCCAGGGTGGGCCGGAACGTTTTTGCCAGCCGCTGGCCCAAGGGCGCCCTTCTGGAAGGGCATATAAGCCTCGGTCGGTAAAAGCCCACACGGCGTTCGCGGCCCAGGTGACCCGCCATACCGGCGTACTAAAAGGCTCCCCCGGAAACTGGGCCACCGTAGCCAAAGCTTGCTGGCGGCGCTTGTCCCATACTACCAGCCCAAAATCCGTCGCCACCAGAAGCGTGTCTCCCTTCGCGGCAAAATCCCGCACCGCCCGAGAAGTGTAGAGCGGATTGGCGGCAATCTCGCGCCATACCAAGAGGCGTTCGGGCGCGGGGCCATACTGCACCTCACCGGTGTGATAGCCCAGAAAGACCCACCCCGAAGCAGGGTCTCCATACAACGCTGTAGGCCGGTTATACAGCAGGCCTGTGGTGCGATTCAACTCACGGTAAGAGCCCTCTTCGGCGTGAAGGAGCACTACGCCCTCGGTGCTCAAAATCCAGAAATACGGCGCCATGTACGTACCCGCAAGAATGTGGCCATGGTACGCGTAGACCCCCCACTGCCCTATCGCTACACTACCCTGAGCCCACACAAGGGCCCCAGCTGCCCAAAGCCGGCGCATTTCGCAAAAATAGCTCTTCCGCCAAAAGGCCTGAAGTCCCGAAGAAGCGTTACTTTTGTTTAAGTAACTACTATGCGGCTCTTTGTAGGACTGGCCTGCTCGCCCGAAGCGACGGCATGGATACTTAAGCATAAGCCCCCGCTCTTACCCCCGGGTGCCCGGTGGGTCCACCCCGAAAACTGGCATGTCACGCTACTTTTCTTGGGAGAAACCCCCGAAGAGCGGGTACAGGCCCTCCATGAAGCCTTCGCTGCGATTCTGGAGGGGCATCCTGCGTTTTACCTGCGCCCTCGGCAGATAGCTTGGCATGGCCGCACCCTCTGGGTTGCCTTGCATCCCAGCCCCCACCTCGCAGCGGTGGTAGAACAGTTGCACTTAGCCGCAGGACTCCCCCTGCGCAAACCTTTTCAGCCTCATATTACTCTTGCTCGATCTCCAAGGGCCTTTCGATGGGTAGGCCCTCCCCTGGAGGGGGAACCGCTTTTCCTATTTACCACGGCTTATCTGTACCGTTCCCACTTATCTCCCGCCGGGGCGAGGTATGAGCCCCTGCATCGCTATCTCTTAGATATTACTCTGCCCCGATAAAGACGATCTCGGTGCGCCGATTCAGGGCGCGTCCAGCTTCAGTGCGGTTGTCTGCAAGGGGCCGCGTAGCGCCATAGCCCCGCGCTACGATGCGTTTTACGTCGATCCCCCGAGCAATCAGAAACTGTCGTACGGCCTCGGCGCGCCGCTGCGAAAGAGTCAAGTTATAAGCCGCTGTGCCCACACTGTCTGTGTGCCCTTGCACTTCTACCCGCCACTGGGGATTTTCCCGCAGGAGGCGTACCACCTCTTCAAGTTCCACCTCCGACTCCGGCCGTAAGTCCGCCTTATCAAAGTCGAAAAAGATATTGCGCAGCAAGAGACGACCTCCTTTTCGGATGCGCTCCAGCCCGATCGTGAGCTGGTAGGCGGTATCCCGTTCGGCCAGGTCGAAATGGCCGCTGTAAAACAGGTAACCGGGCGCCTCCGCAAAGAAGGCGTAGCGCCGACCCAGCGGAAGCGAGACTAAAAACTCCCCCGTAGCGGCATTGGACCGCAGCAGACGCAGCGTATCGCGAGAACGAATGTCTACAATCTTTATCCAGGCCGAGAGAGGGGCCTGAGTTTGGGCGTCTTCTACGCGACCTTTGACGTAAGTGGCCGTTTCCTTGGGGCGAATCTCCGGCCAAAGGGGAAAAGCGTAGAGGTCATGCTTGCCCAAGCCTTCCGGCCTCACTAAGGCGATGTACCCGATTTCTCCCTTGGCCTCTATGCAGAGGGTCTGTTCATCACCGGGGGTGTTGAGCGGGTACCCTAAGTTGCGAGGCACCGTCCAGCCTGTGTCAGTAAGATACGTCACGAAAAGGTCCATGCCCCCCATGCCGGGATGCCAATCAGAAGCAAAATACAGGGTGCGTCCATCGGCGGCGATCATAGGGCTGTATTCGTCTCCTGGGGTATTGACAGGGGGGCCTACGTTGACGGGGGGTTGCCAGGCGCCGTTCACGAAATCCGTGTACCACAGGTCGGAGCCGCCCAGCCCCCCCGGCCGACCCGAAGCAAAGTACAAGCGCCGGCGGTCATGCGTCAAACTGGGGTGGGATTCCCACGCGGGGGAGTTCACCGTTGGACCCAGGTTGCGCGGCTCGGACCAGGAGAGGCCCTTCAGCTCCGAAAAGTACAAGTCACACGATCCCAGCCCATCCGGTCGGTCGCACAGGGTGAGAAAAGCCCACTGCCCATCCGACGAGAAGAAGGCCGCCCCCTCATTACGGGGAGAGTTTATGGGCGGTCCGACGGGCTGCGCACTCTTCCAAGCGCCACTCTGGGCATCTTTTTCAGTCCAGTACAGGTCTTCGTCGCTCGAGGGTTCAAGGGGGTTGTTGCGTTCGCGGCGGGGACGCCGAGAAGTGAAAAAGAGGCGCTGCCCATCGGCCGTAAGGCTGGGAAGGTACTCTTCATCGGGGGTGTTGACTTGAGGCCCCAGGTTAGTGGGTCGAAAGGGCACTGGCGTCTTGACAAGGCGGGCCGCCGACTGCGCCTGGCTAAACAGCCGAGCCCCTTCCTCCTGGTACCGCCCCGGCAGCTGCCCTATCGCCGCATGAATAAACTCTCCCCACACTTTTTGCGCCGAATCAAACGCCATCTCGGCCATGTACGCTTTACCTACGAAGTACAACCCCCACGCATAGCCTTGGGCTGAACGGCCGCGTAAGGTCCGTAAATGCTGGCCCACCTCCTTGGCTTGTGGAAACTGCTCCAGTTGAAGGTGCAACTTTCCTTTGAGGACCCAGGCGTCTTCGTAGGTGGGTTCAACTCGGACCACCTCTTCTAAGAGCAGCAGGGCGCGCTCGGGCTGACGCATTTGAGCCAGCCGCACCGCTTGGAGAAAGTTCTCATAAGCCTTCTTGGAGACGCCTTTGGGCGGCTGGCCCTGCGCCCATGCCTCACTTATCAGCAGCCCTATTAGACAGAGTAGCGTCCTCACGGGAGATTGAGGTATCGGTGCCATTGCAGGCTCAGTCGCCAGTGCGGATGCGCTTGGATGTATTCTACAATCCAGGTTAGCGCTTCATTTAGACGGTAAAAATCAGGCTGTAAGAAAGCCGGAATTTCTTCAGGGCATTGGTTGAGCTGTTCTTCGGCCCACGCCAGGTCGCCCTTGGCATGGATCACGACCTTGAGCTCACTGGCGCGCTGGTAGTAGACAGGCAAAGGGGGCTTGAAGCGCTTGGGGGAAAAGGTCACCCAGTTTGGGACCGGATCCGGCAAAGGATGCGCGCCGGACGTTTCCAGCTGCACAAAATACCCTGCCGCTTGCAAAGTCTCCACCAGCTCCCCCAGGGAATGGAGAGTGGGTTCACCCCCTGTAATGACCACGTGGCGAGCCGGGGTGGCCAAGACTAAGGAGAGGAGCTCCTGAGTGGTATACTGTTTCCATCCTTCCAACGGCCAGCTATGCCGGGTATCGCACCAAGAACATTCCACATCACATCCTCCCAACCGCAAGAAATACGCAGGCCGCCCAGCCCAAAAGCCTTCGCCCTGGAGAGTGTAAAAGTGTTCGACGAGTGGGTATAAGGTGGAGTTACTCATAGTCGGCGAGGTAGAGGGGATTTCGTCTCTGCAGGAACTCCTGCTGGGCAGAAAAAGACGGGGCTGCCGGTTCTAACTCCGTGCGACGGCGGTAAGTGCCATCGGGCTGCAAAACCCAAGTATGGGTGGTATCGGCCAAAAGGGTCTCTGCTATGTCGAGCGCCTCTTGGATAAGCTCCGGACTGCGGAGAGGATAAGCAATCTCTACCCGCCGGTCTAAGTTACGTGGCATCCAATCGGCGCTGCCCGACCATACCCGGGTTTTGCCCCCACTCTGGAAGATGTACAAGCGGCTATGCTCGAGAAAACGCCCAATGAGGCTATGCACCCGAATCGTAGGACTGACTGGCGCACCCGGCACCAAACAACAGATGCCCCGCACGACCAAGTCTATCTTTACGCCCACCACCGAGGCCCGATACAAAGCCCGAATCATCGCCGGATCGACCAGGGCGTTCACTACAAGGATGATCCGACTGGGCTGATCGGGGGTATGCTCTTCTGCGCAGCGCTGAATCTCCGCTAAGAAGGTCTCCCGAAGGTTTTCAGGGGCTACGGCGATGCGTCGCCAGAGGCGCTGGCCCGAGTTGCCCGTCAGGTAGTTGAAAAGCTCCGCTAAGTCACGCGTGAGCTCTGGATCGGCCGTGAGCAACCCCAAGTCGGTGTAAACTTGGGCGGTTTTTTCATTGTAGTTGCCGGTGCTGAGGTGCGCATATAAGCGCAGACCCGAACCCTCTCGGCGTACCACAAGGGCCCCTTTGCAGTGAATCTTGAGCCCTACCATGCCGTAGACTACATTAGCACCAGCATTTTCCAGTTCCTTAGCCCAATAGATATTGGTCTCTTCATCAAAACGGGCTTTGAGTTCGATGAGCACGGTCACCTGCTTGCCTCGATCGACGGCTTCTCGCAAAGCCTGTACGATGAGAGATTTCTCCCCGGTGGTCCGATACAACGTCTGCTTGATAGCCAGCACTTGAGGGTCCCGGGCCGCAGCCTGAATAAACTCAACCACCGGTGTGAAACTATCGTAAGGATGATGCAGAAGAATGTCCCGTTGGGCGAGGGCTTCGAAGAGGTTGGTTTTATTCTGCAGGATGGGGGGGACGGCGGGCACGAAGGGCCGATCCAAGAGAGCCGGTTCATCCACCTGGTGCAAAAGGTCCCAAAGCCGTTCCAGCCCTAAAAGCCCTTCCACTTCGTAGATGTCTTCCGGGCTGAAGGACAACTCTTCCTGGAGGAAGCGTCGGGCCTCCACCGGCAAGGAGGCCGAGGCTTCCATGCGCACCACAGCGCCGAGTTTTCTGCGGCGCAGTTCCCGTTCCACCAGTTCCAGCAGGTCATCCGCTTCGGCTTCTGAGATTTCAATGTCGGCATCCCGCGTAAGCCGGAAAAGATGGTAACCTTTCACTTTGCGCCCCGGAAAAAGCTCCTCCAGAAAGAGGCCGATAAGCGCTTCGATGGGCACAAAAAGGTACCGCTGGGCCGAATGAAAAGGCACAAATCGAGGCAGCACTTGGGGAATGGGCACCAGCGCCACCCCATCTCGCAGTTCTACCCACATGATCAGCTCCAGCCCCCGGAGGAGAGGTACCGGATGCGCTGAGTCAATGGCCAGCGGCGTCAGCAGCGGAAAAACCTGCTCCTGAAAGTACTTCTCCAAGAGTTCCCGAGGTAGCCTGGCTAAACGCCGTCCCTGGTAGAGGTAGATGTTGTATTCCTCCAGGGCAGGCATGAGGTGGTTGTAGATTTCTTGAGCTCGCTTGAGCAGCTGCCGAACGCGCTCCTGGATGCGTTGAAGGGTCTGTTTGGGGGTTAGACCATCGGGGCCTCGCTCGCGTACGCCCGCCCGAATCTGCTCTTTGATCCCCGCCACCCGAATCATGAAAAACTCATCCAGGTTGCTGTAAAAAATCGCCAAGAACCGCAGCCGACTGAGCAGCGGATGCACTTCATGCAAGCTCTCCTCGAGCACCCGCGCATTGAACTCCAACCAGCTGAGTTCCCGATTAAGGAACCAGGTGGGGCGATTCAGTTCGGAGGAACGCAGGCCGCTGCGAAGGCGGAGACTACCCATACTGTGCTCGAAGGTAAAAAAAAGCCTGGGTATGCGGTTGCGGTGTGGTGCCCTCTGCTACTCGATAACCGACGGCCCCTACGATGCGGCCTGTGGGTTCCTCTATCACGAAAGCATGCCTTCGAATAAAGCCATACCATCCGACCTCTGGCCACACGTCACTGAGCCGCTTGTGGTGGCCTTCCAAGCCGGCTGGGGCCATCCGATCGCCGGGTTTCCACAGGCGCACCCGAAGGGGAAAGGAGACTCGGGCCACATCCCACACCAGCGCTTCAGCGGGGGGAGTCGAGGCTATACCCGCTTCTATACGCCAGAGCCCCCACTGGCCTTGGAAGGGTTCTCCATAAAGATGGAGAGGCGTCCAGGGCGGTTGCCAGAGTTCAGCCCGGCCCACCTGCAACCCTTCAGGCACCCGCACAAACCGATACCCCTCGACCGTTCTCGAAGCGCCTATGGTGCCTGCTTGCCAGAGACGCCATACCGCCCGAGTCTCCGTACGAGAAAGGCGCCATCGTTTTTTCGCTATCGCCCAAAAGGCATCCCAGGGTAGCTTCGTTCGAAGTAAAACACCATAAGGCTGCTGTTGCAAGCCTCGCGCCGCCCACCGCTGGTAAAGCGCTTCCAGGCGCCGCCGCTGCAAACGATACAGTCGCCATTTCTCTTCCAGTAAGGTCGGCAAAGAGGGATTTAGGCGATACAAGGCCGGCAAAACCCACCAGCGGAGTTGATTACGCAGATAGCACGGCGTATAGTTAGAAGTGTCGAGGCGGTAGGGGAGGCCTTTTTCGCGGAGGAAAGACACGAGTTCGCTGCGCCGTACCTGAAGAAGCGGCCGTAGCCACCGCCCTCGCCGAGCCGGAATCCCCGCCCACACTTCCGGGCCGGCACTACGCACCAAACGATACAAAAGCGTTTCGACTTGGTCATCCCAGGTATGGGCTGTAGCGGCCCAGGCCAGGCCCCGTTCTTCGAGGAGGTTTTCCATCCAGGCGTAGCGCAGGCGTCGAGCTGTAGCCTGGTGCCCCCCGGGACCTTTCAGGTCCTCAGACGAAAGCGACCACACAAAGAGCGGCATCGCGTTCCTTTCAGCAAACGCGCGCACCCAAGCTTCTTCCTCTAAGGACTCCTCGCCACGCAGATGATGGTTGACGTACGCTAAGTAGGGCTTATAGCCCAGTTCTTGCAAGCAAGCCACCAACCCCACCGAATCCGGCCCTCCACTAAAGGCTACAAGGAGAGCTTCCCCTGGCTGAAGGTACCGCCGCAAAAAAGAATCAACCCGCTCCAAGAAGGGAGGCACCTCCCCGCTTAGAAGGGTAAATCCCCCGAATCAGGTAGAGCAGGCGGTTCGATAGGCTCTTCCTGAGGAGGCGGGGAGGTCTCCGGCGGCGCGGTCTCTGTCTGCGTCGGCGCATGCACCAAGACGCGTAAGGTAGTAACCCGACATTCCAAGGCCGCGCCCGGAGTATTGTCCTGACGGGTAAATATCCGTAAAGAGGGGATCCCTTCTACCAATACAGGTGTGCCTTTTTTGAGGTGCCTGAGCACATCTACGCTTTCTCCCTCGTTGCGCCAGTAGCTGCACTCTACCCAGAGCGTTCGCTTCTCGTTACTCGCATTCCGCACCGTATGCGCGACGCTAAAGCGAATCACTTGGGCATTTCCAACCGTTCGCGGCTCGGCATCCCGGCCCAGATACCCGACCACTATGAGTTTAGCGTACATCCCACAAAAATAAGTACTTCTGCGGATTGACTTTGACCCCCTTTTCGATTACCTCATAGTGCAAGTGAGGGGCCACGGAATAGCCGGTCGAGCCGACATACCCCACTACCTGGCCTCGTCGGAGGGTATCGCCGACCTGCACCGCCAGGCGGGAGAGGTGCGCGTACTTGGTGACCAAACCGTTTTGGTGGTCTATTTCGACTTGGAGGCCATAGCCCCCACCATCCCATCCCGCAAATCGCACATACCCCCCTGCTGTAGCCCGTACCGGCGCTCCATAAGGTGCAGAGATGTCTATGCCCGTGTGCATCTGCCAATGCCCATGAAAAGGATCGCGCCGAAACCCAAAGCCGCTCACGACAGGCCCTGATATCGGAGCTATGCAGGGCAGCCGCTCCAGATACGCCCAACGCTCCTGAAAGAGACTTTTCAGGTTTCGATATTCCGTAAGGACGAGCTGGGCCCGGTACCAAGGCCTCTCCCATCCATTGGACGGGCTACCCCCTGTGTGGCCCTCCCAACGGGCAGACGAAACCCCAGGCAGGCCCAGCACAGGACGGTAAAGCTGCTGCGCTTGAGTGTAGAGCCGCTCAAGGTTTTTTTCCGCAGCGGCTAACTGGGTCTGAATCTGCTTTTCTTCTTCGGCGAGGCGGTGAAGCTGGGCTTCAGTCTGGTAGAGGAAATACTTTTCCCACAGCCCTCGCGTACTCAGCATCACCCCCAGCCCTATTAGGGCCTGCCAGGCGATCCACCGAGGTAGGTACCGTACATACAGCCCCCAAACCAGGGAGGTGCGTTGAAAGGTCAGGCTTCGCTCATCCCATTCAAACCAGTTAGGCAAAAACTTCATCTGCACCGTTTAGGTTTTCGGGCGCAAAAGTACTAAAAATCTATGGTAAGCCGCAGTCGCATGACTCGACGATTGCCCGAATCCACGACATAGAGTATTTGTCTGGCGTGGGCCAAGGCGGTGGGCCGGCGCATTTGTAAGGGGCCCGAGCCGGTTCCCCCGAAAGAGACTTTGACGGGTCGGCGGAGGCCACTCCCTGTTGGGGGGTAAACCCCCTCCAGCCCACTCAGCGTAAACACATACACCGAGTCGCGTCCGGCGTCGGCCACAAGCAGATACGGCTGGGCACCGCCTGTGAGCGCCAGCCCTTCCGGCCGCAGGAAACGCCCAGGCGTAGCTAAAAAGCCGTCTGCCAGGCTGGTATCCCCCTGCTGCCAAGCCGTACTTACCGTGTAAAAGCCCCCTTGCTCTCCTTCCTGACGAAGAATCGCATGGACCCTGAGGGCTACACCCGGCGCCGTCAACCCCACCCAGAAGTTCGGCGACTGCGAGACAAAAGGCGATTGAGGTGGACGAGCCGGCGTCACCAAACCCCAAGCCCCCTGAAAGAAGTCTGTTCGCACCTCGGTAGAAGTTTGGACGACGATAGCCTCTTGCCATCGGTCTTGGCTATCGAAAAGCAATACAGCGTCATCGGGGCCGCCAAACTTCAAGGGATCGTTATCGGGGCCGTTGCGGGTGACGTAATAGCTGTTGTCGCCTCGCACCGCTATCCGCCGAAAACGCACCAGCGTATCTGAAAGGGAAAACGTAGACTTGAAATAGAAAGGATGCACTTGACGGCTGACCACCGTCGCGTGGGCCAAGCCATACCCTGCAGGCGACTGCAGCCGCAAGCGAAAAAGCGCCTCCAGCCGATACCGCTGCCCTCCAATAACGGTGTCTACGGGGGCCGCCACCAAAAGGTCCAACCGCCGATCTTGAGCCACCGCATGCACGCCAGGCAAAGCATACGAAGCTAACCGACGGCCGGCCTGGTCTAAGCACACCAGCAGGCCTGCCACCGAATCGGCCACATAGATTAGATCGTCATAGCCGACGCAAATATCCACCGGCCCCTCAAAGCCCTCCCAGTAAGGGAGAAGCGGCACATACGCCACCAAAGCGGCGTCGTACTGGGGCACTTCGATAAAGCTGAGGTCTGTCTTGCGCCCCCAAAAATCGCCGCATCCTACGAGGAGGAGCGCAGCCCAGAAGAGACTTCTTTTTGCCATACCAGTCCAATGCGATGTTGTAAGCCCAGAGGCCCGAGCCATTCAGCCGCGTAAGAGACGGCCAGGCGGCCCCGACCGACCCCCCGACTAAGCCCAATCCCCACCGTAGGCACGTACTGCTCTACCAAGCCCAACTTCTGCCCCACCCGCAGGAAAAGAAGGCCGTTGTAGCTGTACTCTAACCCCAAGCGAAGGTTTTCGGTATTGTCGTTGGGGTGATTGAGCTGGAAAGCACCTTCTATGCGGTGAAGTCCCCGTTGCCATACCCGCAAAGCGGCTCCTATAGCAAACAGCGTAGGAGGCGGGTACCCCCGCAGCGAAACCAGCGGAGCCTGATCTGCCCAGCCCCGCCGAACCCGCAGGCGCGAGTTCGGGCCGAAGTTCTGTACCACCACCCCAAACCGAAAATCCCGCACATCAGTCTGATAGAGGAAACCCATATCTACCAACCAGGTGGTTGCTTGGAAAAAATCAAGCTGTTCCCGTACCACCTTAAAGCTGCCTCCAGCCGAAAAGCGATCGCTAAACTCGTACGCATACACCGGTCCTGCGGCCCAGTATGTGGCGGTAAAGTATTCTCCTGTGCCGGTAGACTGATATTCTGTGCGGCGCTCTATAGGCCCGCTGGTGAGGAACTGGGCCTGTAGCCCGATCCGATGTACAGCCTTGTAAGGCCAGCTAATCGCCGCGTACGCGTAATCCAGGCCGGCTATCCAGAAGGTATGGCTAAGCCCCACCGCTGGATAAGACAGACGGGAGAGGGCGCCAGGATTCCAATAGGCGGAAAAGGGGTCATTGCGTAAGGCCACGGCCGCCCCCCCCATCCCCACCGATCGGGGCGAAGGGTCTATCCGTAAAAACGTAAGCGCAGAAATGCCTACGCGCTGCCCTCCCAGATTAGGAAGGAGTTGAAGCCAGCCTATCCAAGCCCAGAGACCCGCCACACCTGCAAGCTTAAGTCAGGCCGGTAAAGTGTCAGCAAAAGCGGGTAGCGGTCGCAGCCCCAGCAACTCAAAAAGGGCTTGGTCGGCGGAGAGGGGCGCGTTAGGGGTGGTCAGAAGCTTCTCTCCTAAGAAGATCGAGTTGGCGCCAGCGAGAAAGCATAAGGCCTGCTCAGCAGGGGAAAGCCGTTCCCGACCGGCGGCCAAGCGTATCTTACTGCGAGGCATTAGGATGCGCGCCGTGGCGATAGCCCGCACCATCTCCCACACCGAAGGGGGTTCGGCCCGTTCAAGCGGCGTACCCGGAATAGGCACAAGGGCATTAATAGGTACCGATTCAGGATGTGGAGAAAGGGTGGCCAGCGTATGGAGCAAGTCTATGCGATCTTCCTCGGATTCGCCCAGGCCTAAAATACCGCCGGTGCACAGGGTCAGGCCAGCCTGCCGTGCCGCTTCCAGCGTACGAAGGCGGTCTTCATAGGTACGGGTGGTGATGACTTGCCCATAGTAAGAAGCGGACGTGTCGAGGTTGTGGTTATAGGCAGTCAGGCCGGCCTCTTTGAGCGCCTGGGCTTGCTCCGGGGTAAGCATGCCCAGCGTAGCACACACTTCGAGCCCTAAGGCCCGTACGGCCCGCACCATCTCCAGCACGCGCTCAAAGTCGCGGTTCGTACGCACTTCCCGCCATGCGGCTCCCATACAAAAACGAGTGGCGCCAGCGGCTTTAGCTTGCTGGGCAGCCTGCACAACCGCCTCCACATCGAGCAACCGGTGCACCGACACCCCCGTCTGGTAACGCACCGATTGAGCACAATACGCGCAGTCTTCTGGACATCCGCCTGTCTTGATAGAAAGCAGGGTACAGGCTTGCACTTCGCCGGGGTGGTGGTACTGCCGATGCGCCACGACTGCATCCGAAATAAGCTCCAGCAGCGGCCGCCGATACAAAGCCGCCACCTCGTCCCGGCGCCAATCTGAACGCACAGCAAAAGCGTCCATCGAGCAAAACTACATACTTTGCCGCATGCAGGTCTCCACACCAGGACGGGAAAGAGCTATAAGCCTTCTTCGTCTGGGGATAGGCTTTCCCTTGGCCTTGATCTATGGCCTCCTGATGAGACTACGCAACTGGCTCTATGCCAAGGGTTGGTTGCCCATCTATCGCGTAGGCTGCCCTGTGGTCGGCATAGGCAACCTGAACGTGGGGGGGAGCGGCAAGACGCCCTTTGCGATTTTCCTTTTGGGCTGGCTTCAGGCACAGGGCCTGCGGGCTGCGTACCTGAGCCGAGGGTACCGACGCACCAGCCGCGGCTATCAGGAAGTGAACCTGCAAGCACCTGAACCCGCTCGCCTCTTCGGCGATGAGGCTGTCCTGGTGAAGTCTATTTTCCCCTCGATCCCCGTTGCCGTGTGCGCCGATCGCGTCGCAGGCGCTCAAACCCTCCTTCAGCGTTACCCTGACCTTGAGGTGCTGGTCCTGGACGACGCCTTCCAACATCGCCGCCTGCACCGAAACCTCGATATCCTCCTTATAGACGCCGATGCCCCCCCTTGGAAAGACTGGCTCTTTCCCGCAGGAAGGCTCCGGGAGCCGTTCTCCAGCTACCGACGGGCTCACCTGCTTATCTATAACCAGAAAACCAGCCCAGCCCCTAAAGCGCCACGACCTTTACGTAGGCCGCTTTTATGCTTCCGCTACCTTGTGACTCAGGCTCGGCCCCTATCTCCCCACCACCCTCCTCTTTCCCCTGAGGAGCTGCGCTACAAAACCGCCCTGGCCTTCTGTGGTATAGCCCGCCCGGAAAGTTTCTACCAGACCCTCAAAACCCTGCCCGTCCATGTAACCCAGCTTCTGACTTTCCCTGACCACCACGCCTACACCACCAAAGATCTCCACCACCTCCGCTACACCTACAAAAAAATCCAGAAAAGCCTGCACCTGCCGAACCTCCTCTTCCTGACGACGGAAAAAGACCTGGTACGGCTAATAGGCCACCCTGCCCTGCCGGAACTGGAGGATTTACCTTTGTACGGCGTGGCCATTCGGATGGAACCCATAGACTCAGAAAAGACTTTCCACACCCTCCAAACCTTCTTCATGAACGTAAAAGACTATGACCACACCCGAAGCGTATAAGCAGTTTCAGCAGACCCTGGAGTACATTCGCCGGTACTTTACAGGAGAAGTAGAGGTCGGTATTGTTTTAGGCACTGGATTGGGGCGTCTGGCTGAGGCTATCGAGAAAGAACACCAGCTGGCCTATAACTTTATCCCCCACTTCCCCATTAGCACGGTAGAAAGTCATTTTGGGCGGCTTATTTTTGGTAAGCTGGGGGGCAAGCGGGTGGTAGCCATGCAAGGTCGCTTTCACTACTATGAGGGCTACACCATGTACCAGATTACCTACCCCATCCGGATAATGCGTCTTCTGGGGGCACACACCCTTCTGCTCTCGAACGCCGCCGGCGCCGTCAACCTGACCTACAAACTGGGCGATCTCATGATTCTGCGCGACCACATCAACCTTCTGCCTGAAAACCCTCTGCGAGGCATCAACCTGGACCAGCTGGGGCCGCGCTTTCCGGATATGAGCGCGCCTTATCACCCTGAGCTGATTGCCCGAGGCCGCGCCATAGCCCAACGGCTCGGCATCCCCGTGCAAGAAGGTGTCTACGCAGCCGTACAGGGCCCCAACCTCGAAACTCGAGCCGAATACCGCTTCTTACGGCTCATCGGCGCCGATGTCGTAGGCATGTCTACCGTGCCAGAATGCATCGTAGCCAACCACATGGGCATGCGCGTTTTTGCCATGTCTATCGTCACCGACATCGGAGACCCAGACAACCTCCGCCCCGTCTCCCTCGAAGAAATCATCGCCGTCGCCAACGAAGCCGAACCTAAGCTCACACAAATATTCACCGAGCTGGTACGGGAACTCTGAAAACGCTCCTTGGGCTGGCCTGCACAAGCCTAATCTGGGGGCAAACGCGCTGGCTCCCTTTGGCCGCAGACACTTCGCAAGGGGAGATCCCCACCTACCTTCCCAGCTACCAGCCCTGGTATGACCCTTTAGACACGCTGCCTTACTTCGTGTCGCGACTGGGCTATTTCAAGCCTTACCTCGGCTGGCCTGAGGGCGTGCCCTCCTACGAAGCTCCTTGGGCGGGCTTGCCAGCCAGCCAGAACGTATACCTCTTGGAGAAGCCCCCGATTATCTGGACGACGGCCCCCTATACCCGAGTGCGCTTCGATCAGTCCAGCCGCCGCACCCAGCTCCTGGCCGTAAAGCATGGACAAAAGTTGCGTTCCTGGGGGGGCTTCACCCTGAGTTACCAACGGCGCACTCGAGAGGGCGAATATGTCGGCCAACTCACCGACCACTGGGGAGCCGCTTTCCGCGCGTTTGTACGCAAGGGGCGCTGGAGCTGGGACGCCGCTCTAATCTGGAATCAGCTCCAAGACCAACTCAATGGCGGCGTCGTCTACGACACGACGGAAGGACCCTGGAACGCTTTTGGCAAAGCCAGCCAACCCGTCCTCCTCAAGCAAACCCGCTGGCGCCGCTGGAAAAGAAGCTTCGCCTCAGACCTAACCTTCACCTTAGCCCCACGCACTTACCTCCACCTCTCCGCCGAACTCTCCCAAGACCACCTGCACCCAGAAAGCGTAGACGCCCAAAACGTTTCTCCCCTCCTCCCAGACACCCTGCCTATAAGCTGGCATCTCACCCAGACTTGGCGTAGAGTGGGGATAAGCTTTGTTCATCCGGCTATCCAGGTAGGCCTGCGGATCTTGGAAACCGAAGGGGAGGCCGACCGTCTGCTTCGCCCTTGGCGGCATCCAGGCCTGGAAGGATGGGTCACCGGGCAAAGCCAACACTTCAAGCTGGAGGGAACCTACCGGCGTTTGCTAAGCCCCGGTGCTCCCCCCCCCAGCGCCTCCCTCAAAGGAACCGCATATTATGGGCTCTTTTCGATAGGCGCAGGCTATTGGAGCCGGAACCTCCCCTGGCTGGCTTATCAGTACATCCGCTCCTCCCTTCCCCAGCCTAATGAGACGCTCTTGCAAGCCTGGGGCGAAGTGACCCTGCCTGCCCGCGATTCTCTCCAAAAGCCCCTTCGCGTACGACTCTGGACAACAAGGTATCAAGCCCCCTGGCGATGGGCCGGCACTTTCTACCGAGGCCCTGCCCAACAAAGCTACGGTCTCACGGTACGCGGCGACTGGACCTCCTCCAAAGTGGGGCTGGCTTTAGGCTTCACCGCCCAGCATCAGGTGGGTGAAACCCGCTGGACTTCTGCCCTACCGGCCTTACAAGGGTGGGTACAACCCTTCCTTCGATGGAGACTCCCCGGCCGCTTACCCCTCTACGAACTCGGAGTGCGCCTAAGCGGGTTTTCGTCCTTTCGGCCTTTGCGCTACGACCCTTTGTCAGGCCTCTTCTACCCCGAAAGCGGGCTTCCTACTCAGCCGGCCTTCCTCGGGGCAGACCCCTACTTGGTCGTACAAATCCGCCGTTTGATCATTTATCTGCGGGTGGAACAGGCCACCGAAGGTCTACTCAGGGCGGGCTACTACCTCTCGGCCTGGTACCCTATGCCTGGCCGAGCCTTCGCTTTCGGCGTACAGTGGGACCTTTATAACTAAGCCCGTTGGGGCCTTGGCCTTCAAAGCCGCCCCCAATCGATGGGTTCGAGGCCGTGGCTAACCAAAAAAGCGTTCGCCTGGGAAAAATGCCGGCAGCCGAAAAAACCTTTTTCCGCAGAGAAGGGCGAAGGATGCGCCGCTTCCAGCACCAGGTGTCGAGACCGATCTATAAGAGGCGCTTTACTACGGGCATAGCTGCCCCACAACAGGAAAACCACATGCGGACGCACCTGCGACACCACTTGGATAACCCGATCCGTAAACTGTTCCCAACCCTTGCCTCGATGCGAAGCGGGTTTGTGCGCTTCTACCGTCAGGATGGCATTGAGCAGAAACACCCCCTGCTCGGCCCACCCAGTCAGGTCCCCATGCGGCGGAGGCGGAAAACCCAAATCCGCCTCCAGCTCCCGAAAGATATTCTGCAGGGAAGGGGGAATCGGCACCCCTTTCGGCACAGAAAAGCATAACCCATGCGCTTGGCCAGGACCATGATAAGGGTCTTGCCCCAGAATAACCACCTTCACCTTGTCTACCGGACACAGCTCAAAAGCCCGGAAAATCTGCTTGCCTGGCGGAAAAATGCGCTTGCCTTGTTGGATCTCAGACTTTAGGAAGGCTACAAGGGCTTCAAAGTAAGGTTTCTGGAACTCTTCTGCCAAAAGGGTTTTCCAGGAGGGCTCTATTTGCACCTCGGCCATCGAGCAAAAATAGAGGCCGCTTACCTTTGGGCTATGGAAGGCGTATACTTGGTAGGGGGGGCACGCAGTCCATTTGGACGATATGGTGGCAAGCTGGCTGCCGTACGGCCGGATGACCTCTTGGCTCACCTTATACGGAAAGTCGTGGAACGATTGCCCCAAGTACCTTTCGAAGCGTACGACGACTGCTTCATAGGCTGCGCTAACCAAGCTGGAGAAGACAACCGCAACGTCGCTCGTATGGCGCTCCTCCTGGCCGACATGCCTGTAGAAGTGCCCGGCGTAACCGTCAATCGGCTTTGCGCCTCAGGGCTGGAAGCTATCTTGCAAGGAGCCCGAGCTATCGCCACCGGCGAAGCTCACCTCGTGCTGGCCGGCGGCGTCGAATCCATGACCCGTGCCCCTTTCGTCCTGCCTAAAGCCGAAACGCCTTTCTCTCGCAAAACAGAGCTCTACGACACTACCTTAGGCTGGCGCTTCCCTAACCCCCGCCTGGCCGAAAAACATCCCCTCTACAGTATGGGCGAAACCGCCGAAAATGTCGCCCAAAAGTACCACATCCCCCGCAGCGATCAGGATGCTTACGCTTTCCGTTCGCAACAGCGCTACCAAGCAGCGCTACAGCAGGGGTTTTATGAAGCAGAAATCGTACCTATCCCTCTACCGGACGGGTCCCTCTTCTCGGCGGATGAACATCCCCGTCCTGACACTACGCTGGAAAAGCTGGCACAGCTCAAACCGGCCTTTCGAGCGGGAGGAACCGTCACCGCCGGCAACTCCTCCGGCATCAACGACGGAGCAGCGGTCGTACTCTTAGCCAGTGAAGCCGCCTTGAAAAGGTATGACCTCACTCCCTTGGCCCAGATTCGGGGCGGAGCCACAGCCGGCGTAGACCCCGCTTACATGGGGATAGGCCCTGTGCCCGCTACCCAAAAGCTACTCAACCGCCTGGGCCTCCCCCTTCATGAGATAGACCTCATCGAACTCAACGAAGCCTTCGCCGCCCAAGTGCTGGCCTGCGTAAAGCTTCTTGAACTGGATGAGAGCCGCCTAAACCCACATGGGGGCGCTATCGCGATTGGGCATCCTTTGGGCGCTACGGGGGCGCGGCTGGCCCTTACCGCTGCACGTAGCCTCCACTGGCATGCCAAGCGATACGCCTTGGTCACCCTCTGTGTGGGAGTAGGACAAGGCGTGAGCCTACTCTTAGAGCGCGCCTAACTTTCTTGCACGAGCCTACCCCCCTGAAGCCGATACACTTCGTCGGCGCTTTGGGCCAAGCGCAGGTTATGGGTAGCTACAACGACCGTCGACCCCACTTCGCGCACCAGCTCCAGAAAGAGGTGCCATACTTGCTGAGCCTGGTTCTCGTCGAGATTGCCAGTAGGCTCGTCCGCTAAGAGAAGCGGAGGCGCCATAAAAAGGGCTCGTGCAATAGCCGCACGCTGCTGCTCCCCCCCAGAGAGACGGGTAGGCCGATCGTAAGCCCGGGCAGCCAGGCCTACTCGCTCCAGCCAACCCAGGGCTCGGCCTTTTTCCTGGGCAAAAGTGCTACCCCCCAGCACCGCGGGCAAAGCTACATTCTCCCACAACCGAAGCTCGGCAATCAGGTGAAAAAACTGGAACACAAATCCAATGTGGCGATTGCGCCAGCGGGCTTGCTGTGCCGGCGAAAGCGCCCTCAGGGAGTGCCCTTTCCAGTAGAGGTCGCCTTCGTCTGGCTGCTCCAATAAAGCCAAAAGGTACAACAACGTAGTCTTCCCAGAGCCGGAATGCCCCACCAGCGCATAAAACCGGCCCGCTTCCAACGTCCACGACACCCCCTCCAAGATACATCGCCCCTCGTAGGCTTTGCGTAGCTTTGTGGCGTGCAGAAGCACCTCCGCCATTGGGCCTCAAATGTACAATTCCGGCGGTATGCGGTGGTAGGCAGCTTAGGGACGTCGCTGGACATCGGGTTGTATGGGCTCCTGCATCGCGCCGGCTTGAGCCACTGGCCTGCCCTGGCGCTGAGTTTCGGCACTGGCGTGGCCGTGGGCTTCTGGCTCACCCGCCGCTGGGTCTTCCAAAACGATTCTCCCGCCTGGAAAAGCCAGCTCTTTCGCTTTCTCCTGGTTATCGGCCTTATGTATGTCCTGAACGGTCTGCTCATCGAAGGGCTGTATCGGCTCTTTCCCGCCATGGCCTGGCGAGGGTTTTTTGCCCGCGGCACGGCCGCTGCCAGTACCTTTCCCCTTAGCTATCTCCTGCACCGACGCTTCTCCTTTGGTAACTTTGGTTCCTTATGACGTGGTACTTGCGCAAGGAGGAAGGCATCCGCACCCCCTCCACAGAAAAGATCGGGGCCCCCGATGGCCTGTGGGTCAAATGCCCCACTTGCAATAAACCCCTCCACATCAAGGAGCTTATGACCTCTTCCTACGTGTGCCCTCACTGTGCGTACCATTTCCCCATCGGAAGCAAAGAGTATTTCCGGCTTCTTTTTGGAGAGGGGTCGTATGAGGTCCTTTTTGAAGAGATCCTCCCCGTAGACGCGCTGGGCTTTACGGATACGCGCCCTTACCCTCAGCGCATTCAGGAAGCCCAGCGCAAAACCGGCCTCACAGAAGCCGTACGATGCGCCGTAGGGAAAGTAGGCCCCCACACCATCGCAGCTGCCGTGATGGACTTTGGCTTCATTGGAGGTAGCATGGGCAGCGTGGTAGGTGAACGCATTGCCCGAACCATCCGATACGCCACCGAACACCGCCTGGCTTTGCTGATCATTTCCCGTAGTGGCGGCGCTCGCATGATGGAAGGCTCCCTTAGCCTGGTGCAGATGGCCAAAACCGCCGCTTGGCTCTCGCAATACGCTAAAACCGGCCTCCCTTACATCTCTGTCCTAACCGACCCTACGATGGGGGGAGTCACAGCCAGCTTCGCTATGCTGGGCGACATCAACATTGCCGAACCTAAAGCCCTAATAGGTTTTGCCGGGCCTCGCGTGATCCGAGAAGCCACGGGCAAGGACCTGCCCCCCGGCTTCCAAGAAGCCGAGTTCCAGTTGGAGCATGGGTTCATTGACCTGATTGTGGACCGGCGCGAACTGAAGGGCACCTTGCTACGGCTCTGGGACATGTTGTGCCGCTAAGCGGTAGATTACCTGACGCGCCCCACGCCGCTTTCGGACGGCCGAATCAGACGATCCGCCAGCATAGGCGCCGCATAAAAGAGCGCTACCCCCGCGCCTACGCTCAAAAGGACCGTAAAAAGCAGCTCTTCTCGCCAGCTGCGCAGCAGCGCCGCCCAGAGAATGCTAAACTCCCCCCGAGGCAGAAAGCTGAAGGCCGCCCGCCACGCAGCCCGCCGCTGTAAGCCCCATATTCGGGCTCCCCAAAACGTAGACCCACCTTTTAGAAGAAAAGCAGCCAGCCAAAGCCCCCCTACTACGCCTAACCCCAAAGTAGTAATGCGCAGCCCATACGTCAGCCCAAAGAAGAAGAGGCCCACACTGAGCTCTCGAAAAGGTAAAAGGTTTTTTTCGGCCGCGCGATACAGCGGCGTGCCCTCCGGAATCAACACCCCTAATAGAAACGCCAAGAAAGCCCCTGATAGCCCCAGGGCATGTCCGATCCCCCCTATACTCAGCACCAGCCCCGTCAAAAGAAACACCGCTAAGGGGTCTTGATCCAAGGTAGGCATCCAACGACTTATCCAGGGCACGCCCTTCCTATAAAGAAAGAAAAAAAGGCCCAACGCTACTATCCAGCCGCCTGCCAGTTTGAGTAGCCTGGAGAGCGTCCATGGCTCGCCCTGTACAAAGGGGCCTAATAAAGCCAGTAGGACTACGACCACGAGGTCCTCAAATACGAGGAGGCCGACGAGAAACTCCGCTTCGGGATTGGCCAAACGGCGTGCCTCCGACAGGAGACGAGCCACAATCGCTGTGCTGGAGGGATAGAGAGCTATGGCGACCAGCAGCGCCTCCCAAGGCGGTAACCACCTTAGCCCCACCAGGAAAAGTCCTCCCAAGTTGAGCCCTAAATCGAGTAGACCTGGCCGCACGACACTGCGGCTCAGGTGAGCCAGATTTTGAGGGGAGTATTCCAGGCCAAGGAAGAACAGCAAAAACCACACTGCCACCTCGCTTATGAGGGGTAAAAGAGACCCCAAAAACGAAGGGGCTTGTCCCCGCAGCGCAAAGCCCAGCAGAAGGAGCCCCACCATAGCTGGCAACCGGGCCCGCTGGATCAGCCACGCCGCCGCAAAAAGCCCTACAAATAGAAGGCCTACCGCCCCCAACTCCCCCACCGCGCTTTTACCCATTCGAAACTTGACAGAGGGACTGGACCTTCTCTATCTGTGCACGAGTGCCTACCACAATAAGGGTATCGCCAGCCCGAATCCGCTCCGAGTAGGGGTCAGGATTCGGCAGGGTTTTTTCTCCTCGCAGGATAGCCATGACCGAAACCCCTGTACGGCGGCGCAGCTCCAACTCCGCTAAGGTTTTGCCCTCTATGGGGCAGCCCGACTCTACCAGGAGCCATTCCATCACGAGCTCTTGCAATAGAAACTGAAGCTTATCTGCTGGCAAGGGCTGATACCGCACCCCACCTAAGATAAAAGCGACTTCGCGGGCCTCTTCGTCGGTAAGTTTGACGCTAAAAGCGGGGGCTTCTTCCTCCGGCTCTATCCAGAAAACTTCACGCTGCCCGGTAGTATGGACGAAAATCACGAGCTGCCCTCCTTGCTGCAAAACGAGCGTATACTTGCGCCCCAGCCCGGGTAAATGTGCTTCTCGAAGCTCCACTGCTCAAAAATACAGCCCCTACCACAAAGACCAGGGCAAGGCCGGTAAGGGCGCCCGGCTAATAAAGCCTTCTCCATACGGCACGCCAATAAAGTGCCCCATTTCGCGGGCTCGCGCCTCCAAGTGAGGGAAAAACTCGAGCCGGGTTAGGTAAGAAGGAGGGTCTTGATCCCCAGGCCGATAGACAAACTGGCTTTCGTAGGCGCGCACCAAAGCCAGTTTCTGCGTCCAGAAGGCCGTAATATCCACCACGAACGAAGGCCTCTGCCACCGATCCTGAATGGCAAAAAATAGGTAGGGGGGACGATACGCCGGGTAAGCGGTACGGAGACGTCGCAGCCCGCTCAGAAAAACCGCTCGTTCTACCAGGCGCGCGGCGCGTCCGTGGTCGGGGTGCCGGTCTTCCAGCGCATTGGTCAGCACTACTTTAGGTGCATACCGACGAATCAAGTCTATTAGGGTCTTTTGGGCGGGAGGGGTATCCTCAAAAAAGCCATCTTCCCATCCCAACCCTATACGGGCCAAGGGCCGTAGAATCCGGGCGGCCGCCTGGGCTTCCCGCCAGCGCTGTGCCGCGCTGCCCCGGGTGCCTAACTGCCCCGCGGTCAGGTCTACGATCACCACCGCTGCCCCTTCTGATTGCCAACGCAGCAGTGTGCCCCCACAGCTGAGCTCTGCATCATCCGGATGCGCCATAATCGCCATCACCACCGACGCCATAGGGGACAAAGCTACCGTAGATTTGCGGGGTGCGTTGGTGTTGGGCATGGTGCCTGCCCCTCTGGGCACAGGGATACTATCTGACGTGGGAAAGCCAGGCCTTCATAGGCAGCCCAGCTATCGAAAAACCCACTTGCGCGCTGCGTGACACGGCCGGTCGAGTCTTTATCGGCGGTTATACTCAACCCAAGCCTCAAAGCTTGCCCGATGGCTGGCTGGTGTGTCTTTCACCCACCGGCACCGTAGAGTGGACCCTGACCCCAGGGGGCTTAGGCCCCGATCGCATAGACGATCTGGCCGAAGCCGACTCCATCTTGTATTTCTGCGGCTCAAGCGGTTCGGCCCTCTCTCATCCCGAAGACCTACCCCCAGAACGCCGCTCCGACTTTTGGGTGGGGGCGGTGGACAAAAACACCGGGCGCCTCCTCTGGCAAACCCGTTGGGGTAGTCCCCACCTGGATCAGGCCCTCACCCTCTGTGTAACCCCTTACCGAACCCTCCTCGTGGGAGGGCTCACCTGGCGCGAACCCGAAGTCGGCCTACAAGGTAGCCTACACATCCTGCGCACCACCAACGGCGAAGTCCTCCAAGAACGCCAATGGGGCCAAGCTCCCAGCTTGGTGCGCAAAATCCGCCCCATCCCCGGCACTTCCTACTTCGCCTGCATCGGAGAACAAAACTTTCGCCCCTTTGTGGCCGCCTTAGACTACCTGGGCCAAGTGTACTGGCGCACTATTTTTCAGTTTCATCGGTTTCCTTCACGGCTCCTGGCCCTTTATTGCACTCGGGCAGGACAAATCTTAGTTGGAGGCCAGTATGGCCACGCCTGGGGCATAAGCCTTCTCAACCTCCAAGGCCAAGTAGTGTGGGAGACCCTCTGGCCCGCAGAAGGACCAGTCGGCACCGTTACCGACCTAACCGAGGGGCCCGAAGGTCTCCTCTACGCCCTTGGCTGGCAATATAGCCCTAACCCCGCTCCCCCTGACCAAAAGGGAGCCAAAGACGTGTGGCTCGCAGCTCTGACCCCCTACGGCCAAAAACTCTGGGAACGCAGCTTTGGAGGACCTTACGACGAAAACGGCACGACCCTACTCTCTATCCCCGCTGGCTTGATACTGGTGGCCCAGAAAGAAAACCGCTTTTCCGAAGGGCCACCGCATCCCGACGCCTGGACCCTCCACCTAAAGGCCGTACCTTGCCACGAGGTCCCCGTAGAAGTGCAAACCGACGTGCCCTCCCTCCGGGAAAAGGCCGGTCGAGCTATCCGCTTCTGGGTTCGGCTCCCTTCGGCTTACCGGGCCCTGCGAATCCATTGGGACTTCGGCGATGGCAGCTCAGCCACCGGCCCAGAGGTAGAACACGTCTTTGGCGAACCCGGCTCCTATAGCGTCCAAGCCACCCTCTCGCTGGCTTACGGCTGTTTGGAACTGCCCCTACCCCCCCTCCTGCTCCGCATCAACCGCCCTTAGCAAACAGCCGACGAGTAAGAGCCGGATGAAAATCCACCCGTAGAGAAATCAAGTGCGAATACAAGCCTTGCGAAAAGCCCGTAAAGTTCGCCAAAGCGTAATCTATACCGAAGTACCACAACCGCAGCCCCACACCCGCCGTAGGATAGAAACTGAGGTAAGCGCGCCCATCCCATCGCCGCAAGCGCTGAAAGTTAGTGGCCCCTATCCGCAAGGCCACCCAGTCTCGATAACGCAGTTCGGCCCCAGCAGCCAAGTCCATGCTCAGCGGCCGGCCTGGCAGTAGCACATTCCGAGGGCCATCGGTAAAAACGACCCCATCCATCATGGGCACTACCGAAAATCGCTTGTCCGCCCATAGATGTACCCCGGCCCCTACACGTAGGCTGGGCCGAGTCCATTCGATGGAGTTTTGGGGGATGACGTTGCCGGTCAGGAGGAACGCTTGTTCAAAGGTCTCGGTATTGAACGTCCAGGCATTGAAGGTGGAGGTGCCATCGTAGAGGGCCGCCCCTATCCGCCAAGGGCCTCGCCGGTAGAGCAGGCCCACATCCAGCCCGAATCCCCACGCGGTGGCAAAAGGTCCCAATAGCCGGTGTATGACTTTGACAGAACCACCGAGGGACAAGGAAGTATCCCGCACCGGCCGAGCATAAGACAAGTACAACGCCATATCCGCTACCGAAAACTTGGTAATGCGGCTAAAGTCGTAGGTGTTTCCGTCGTAGAAGCGCAGTGTATTGGGAATGTCGTCAATACCCAGGCGAAGGAAACTCACCGCAAATCGCTGATCATTCGCCAGAGGAAGGGAGAGCGCTCCGTAGTCGTACTTGGCCACACTGGCGAAATACTCGCTATGCATGAGCACGAGCTGCGGGTAAGACGGAGCATTTAGGAGCGCCGCAGGGTTCCAGTAGCCGGCCGTGGCATCGCCCGCCATCGCTACTTGGGCATTGCCCAAGGCCGCAGCGCGCGCCCCCACCCCTATCTTCAGAAACTCATTGCTGTACTTGACCTGCGCCCAACCCAGCGCTATCAACCCCCATACCGCACGCCAACTATACATATATCGTCAAGCTGTTCAATGTCTGCGCGCCAGTCATAGATAACCTTCTCTATGATGGCTTTCTGCTCAGCAGCGGGCAAGCAGCGGATACGTTCAAGTAGCTGGCGCAAACGACGCGCCAAGAACTTTGTTCGACGAGGAGGTTTACCCGGCACTTGCTCCCAGCCAAACTGGTCCACAAGGCCATCCGAAAAGAGGTAAAAACTCAGGCCCGCTTGTAAAGGCAGCGTATACCCCTCAAAAGGGATTTGCTGTTGCAGGACATCGCCGCCGATACTGCGCCGGGAACCTTTGAGTTCAATGAACTCGCCTTCGGGAGTAAAGACAAAGAGCGGTCTGCGGGCCCCCGCAAAATGGAGTTGCCCTCGCCGCTCGTCCAGGTAACACAACCCAATGTCCATGCCATCCTTGACCTGGTCTTGGCTAAGCGCCTGATGCAAAGTAGCCCGCAGCTCTTCGTCCAAGCGCTGCAGCAAAAACGCCGGATCCTTGGGTCCTTCTTCTTGCGCCAGGCGGTTCAGCAAGGTCGATCCAATCATACTCATAAAAGCCCCTGGCACCCCGTGCCCCGTACAATCGGCCACCGCCAGCAGACTTTCGTGGTCCGACAAGGGGTAATAATAGTAAAAATCGCCGCTTACCACATCTCGGGGCAGATACAGCACGAAAGCATCCGGAAATCTCTCTTGAAAAGGCTTGAGATCCGGCAGAATAGCAAGCTGGATACGACGAGCATACAAGATGCTTTCTTCGATATCCCGTTTAGCGCGTTCGAGCGCTTCGTTTTTCTCTTCCAGGAGCTGCTTTTGACTCTCGATGAGGCGATTCCGCTCGGCCAACTGGACGTTGATTTCTCTTTCGCGTCGGTTAGCTCGATAGAGCACCAGCAGCACTACACCCGCAGCCCCCAGCACGATCCCCGCACTTACGATGATCACCCATGTAACTTGCCGCGCTTTTTCGGCCCGTAGTTTTTCGGCTTCTATTTGCCGTTCTTGGGCGTCTTTTTCTTTTTGGTGTAGGTACTCCAGCTCCATGCGCGTGAGGGCACGCACATTTTCTTCGTTGGAGGTACGTTTGATGGCTTCGATGAGGGGGAAGACCAGGGGATACGCTTTCTGATACTGGCCGAGGCGACCATAGAGCCGGATAAGCTGCTCATACACTTGGGCCAGCTCAGAGTAAGCTTCGAGGGATTCTAAGAGGGCTCGAGCCCGCTCATAGGCGGCCACGGCTTGGGGGAGCCGTCCCGCTCCCGCTAAGAGTTCCCCCCGCATCAGTAGAATATTGGCCAATGGGAAGGGATTGCGGACTTTCTGGGCATACTTTTCTGCCCGCTGAAGCGCGGAAAGCGCGCTGTCCAAGCGGCCCTGTTCGATTTCGAGACGAGCGAGGTTGAGGCAAGCGTTGGTCGCAGCCTCCCAATCTTCCATTTCGGCTGCCAGGAGGAGCGATTCCTGAAAAAGATTCCGAGCCGCGTCCGGATTGCCGAGCTTAGCCTGGACCGCAGCTAAGTTGGTGGCTATCCGGAAGGGAAAAGCCGGATCCTCCGCCAGATAGGCAAAATCAGCTGCTTTATTGAAAGACTCGGCGGCCTTTCGCCACTCCTCCTGCGCAAAATACACTTCCCCTATGGCGGTCAAGACCATAGGCAGAAGGGCGCTGTCTCCTTTCTGTTCGCTTAGCTCCCGAGCCCGAGAAAGAAGCTCCATTGCTTGGGGGTACAGAGCCTGGCGGCTATACAAGTTAGCCAGGTTGAGCAGTACTCGGATAGCCAGAATAGAATCCTGTTTTTCAGCCAAGGCAAGGGCTTTCTGGTACAGGTCTTTGGCCCGCGCTAAGCTTCCCACTTCATAAAATCCCTCGCTGGCCACCCAGTTCAGGAGCTTAGCCCATAGGATTGGGGCCTTCTCGGCCAGATCGGCCTCCGCAGCCCGCAAAAGGCTATCCACGCTTGCCAGCCCCATCTGGGCCGCCTGTACAATCGCAAACCCATACCCGTCTTGTACCCATTCTAAGATGCCCACCTCGCGTCCTAAGGCGATGATTCGGCGATAAAGGGCCATGGCTTCTTCTACGCGTCCCTGCTTGACATAGACGAAAGCCAGGGTCTTTAGGGCATTACGCACATAGTCCTTTTCATAGGTGGCCTCGGCGGCCCGAAGGGCTTCCTGTGCAGCTTCCTCCGCCAGTTCATAAAGCCGCATCCCCAGGTGAAGCTCCGCCAGATTGATTAGAGTCATCGCATAAAGCCGCCGGTCAGAACTCAAACGAGCCCGCTCCAGCGCTTGCTCATAATACGATTTGGCTTGGAGAAACTCCCCTTGCTGCTCAGCCAAAGTAGCATGCAGGTTCAGCACCTGAATCCGAATGGCCGTATCTGCAGGCAAGTAGGCCAGAAGGCTTTCCGCCTGCATCAAAAACCGCCCCGAACTCTCGTACAAGCGGAGGTAATACAGGGCCGAGGCTTGGTAGTACAGACTCAGAGCCTGCTTACGCACGTCTTTGAGGCGCTGCGCAATCGGAAGCGCCTGCCGAGCATGCTCAAGGGCACGCCGCTCGTTGATGTTGAGGTACAGTTTAGCTAAAGCAATATGGGCAGCAAGCCGAGTCTCGTCTGTAGCACGCCGGCTCTGCACAAGCCTTTCCAAAGAATCTATTTCCTGCGGGCGCTGGGCCCACAAGACGGTCGCAAGCCCCACAAGAAGCCTCCAGCGATGCACAATAAAGCAAAGGTAACAACTTTCGTGCCGCTTAGCCGGGCAGGGCCCCAAACACCCGCAGCCAGAATCTCACCAGCTTTTGGACAGGCAGTCCCATCACATTGTAGAAGTCTCCGTAAAGCTCGGCTATGCCCGCCAGGCCAATCCGATCCTGCGCCCCGTAAGCGCCAGCCTTATCCAACGGCGGCTCCTCTCGGAGGTAAGCCTGAATGAGCTCCTCACTAAGAGGATGAAACCGCACCACAGTCCGCTCATAAAACAGCCAGGTGCGGTGGCGGGTCGCTACAGCCACCCCTGTATACACCTCATGTAGCCTGCCTGACAGATTTCGTAAAAAAGCCGCGGCTTCTTCTAAGGTTCGGGGTTTACCCAGGACTTGACCTTCCCAAACCACGAGGGTATCGGCGGCTAACGCTACTTCTGGGTCCTGGAGGGTAGGCCAAACCGCCCCCACTTTTCGGGCAGCCAGGAGCATCGCTACCTGAGGTGGGGCCAGAAGAGGATACGCTTCCTCCGACACGGCCGACGGCCGCACTTCTACCGGCCAGCCTAACCGCTCCAATAGTTCTCTACGCCGAGGTGAAGCCGAAACCAGTATCACCTTCATAATAAAAGCACACGCCACTGAGCACTTTAGGGAAAAAATAGGTGGCTTTGGGTGGCAGAGGCACGTGTCGTAGGGCCGCTTGCCACACGTACTCTAAGGGCAGAGAAGGCAAGATAAAAGCCCAACCTTCCCCTCTTTCGGCGGCTTCCACCAGCGGGGCCGGTTCGCGAGAGAAGATCACCTCGCCCGCTCGCCCTTCTAACACCCAGGTATGCAGCCAAGCTACTAAGGGCCGATCCGCAAGCTGTGGCCAAAAAGCCGGACGAAGGCGGGCCGTGAACGCCTTCCCGCCGGGCTTCACCACCCCGATAGCGTAGCGTAGGCCTTCTACTTCACGCCACAAAGGCACCCGAGCCGCCGACGGCACCAAAGAAAAGTATCGGTCTAACTCGGCCTCTTCGAGGGAGCCCCGAAAAAACCGATGCGCAGGTACAATCCACAGTGAAGGATCGTGGGCTGGCGTGAGGTACACCAGAAGCTTTCTTAGACCTGCTTGCTGAGCAGCCTGCCGCCGATGATGCCCATCGGCAATCAACCACCGTCCACCCCTCAGCGCCTCCCGAATCTGCTGCTGATGCTGATAATGATGGATGGGGCTCCAGCGATGCATCACGCCGTCGCTACCCCCCACAGAAAAAAGAGGACAGCTGAGATAAGCCTGCAAGAGCGATTGTATCTCGGCCCAGCGGCCTTCTGCCAGCACATGCACAGGCGTGGTTTGGAGGGGCAAAGCTTGAAACGCCTGGACTATACCCTCCACCCGCTCCGAGAGGGTCTCCTCATGCGGCAGAAGGACTTCCGGCGTAGACAACACCCCTACCACCCCCACACGATGATAGGCCGTACCTTCTCCGTACCGGTAAAAGGTCTGGCTGTAGGCGTACAGGGTAGGTAGGGGTTCGCGCTGCAAGACACACTCACGTTGGAAGGCTTCCCAATAGGCTTGCAGCGCTTGACCGGACGTCGGCAGAGCAAGGTGGATCACTTGGTGCGGTTCTTGGCGGAGCCGTTCGAGCTGCTGAGGGGAAAGGGCATCTAAGACAGGCGCCACATGGGGCTGGTTACGCCATCGCCACCCCAGGAAAGGTTCTATCATGCACCCCCTACAGGTCGAACAGGGCTATCCTCCGCATGCCCAATAAACTGCAGCTCGGGCATCTGACGCAGAGAGGCGTACTTTTCCCAAGTTTGGCGGGCTTCATCGCCCAGGATCAGGTGCTTTGGGGCCCAGCCCATCTCCACACAGCGCAAGAGCACCCGCCCAATATGAACAGGGTCACCAGGCTGCTGACCATCCATCTGCGCGTACCGCTCAGCCATCAGCGCATGCAGCTCGTAATAAGGACTCTGCGGATCAAGCTTCTCCAGGGAAGGGGCCTTTTCCAGAGAAGCCCCAGCCCAATCCGTACGATACGGTCCGGGCGCTACATTACAGACGAAGATCCTCCAAGGGGCCACCTCCTGCGCCAGCGCTTCACTGAGGCCGGTCACCGCAAACTTGGTCGCATTGTAGAGTGTAGTCCCTTTGAAGCCAAAGTACCCCGCAATGGAAGAGATATTGAAGATAAACCCCCCTCCTTGGGCCCGCAAGAGAGGCAAAACCGCTTGACAGAGCCACACCACCCCCAAGAGGTTAGTCTGGATTTGCTTTTCGATGGCTTCTGGGGGCAGCTCTTCCAGCGCTCCTACCAGGCCGTAGCCGGCGTTGTTAACCAGCACGGTAGGGGAGAACCCTCGGCGCTGGGCCTCCTCCACGACGGCAAAAGCCTGGGTACGTTCGCGCACATCAAGAGGTAAGGCTATGGCCTTACCCCGGTAGGCCGCCACTAAGTCCTGAAGGGTGCCAGGACGACGAGCAGTCAGAATCGCACGATGCCCCGCTTCTAAGATAACCTCAGCTATGGCCCGTCCAATGCCTCGACTGGCCCCCGTAATCAGCCACGTAGACATGCCCCAAAACTACGCCTGCCGCAGCAAAAGTAGAGGCAGCTGATGGGTCAAAAGCTTATCCACTATACGCGTATCTACCCGCTCCGCTTCCGCAGAAAGCGCCACCACATCCATCAGAAAGTCATGCGCTGCATGGACAACACCTTCTACCAGGTCTTTGTCGGCGTAGAGCAAGCACTCTTCCGGCACAAAGTCGGGGTCTACCTGCTCAATGATGTAATCGCACATCTCCAAGATGTGCCGTTGAAAGGTTCGATGGGCAAGAAAGGCGTACGGGGTATTCACCTTCAGGCAATAGAGCGTGGCTTTTAGCCGGCGAACCAGTTTTATCAGCGGGTGCAAAAGGGGAAACTCTTCAGCCTGCATCTCGGTCACCCACATAAAACGGCGCGGAGAAAGCGAGAACGCCGCCGGCAAAAGGAGCACCGGAATAGGCGCCATCTCCAGAATGTCCCACACCGCCGTCATACCCAGGAAACGTTCCCACCGCTTGCGTTGTTTGAAGGCCACCACAAGCAGGGAAAATCGCTCACGTTGAAGGTAGTTTGCGATTTCTTCAGCGGGCGAAGCCACTTCTTGGTCCTCGACCCGATAGTCTACCACCCACCCCGCTGGTAGGCGCTCTTGCAGAGCTTTGCAATAACTACTTAGCTGAACTTCAGCCTGTTCTTTGAGGCTTTGAATCTGCTGGAGGAAACTTTCGCTTTTGCCCGGCGCCCAACGGAACCGATCAGGAGTCAGTACGTGATACAACCTCAAGCGACCAGGCCCTTCTACACCCCGCACCAACAAAGGCAAACTCAAAAGAATCTCCTCCTCATTAGAGGAGTCTAAAGAAGTAGCCGCCAAGATACTAAAGGAGGCGTCTCCAGGTGGGAACATCGCTAAGTCTTCGGGCATAGTAGCTCCAGATAAGGTTTCCTTCTCGAAAGAGAAACGTGGCATGCAAAACCCAGGGATCGGCGGTGGGCTTTTCGTTGGTGAAGCCTCTTTTGAGCAGAGTCAGCCAGCGCAGGAGATTGCGGGGATGGACTTCTGACAGGAAAGAAGCCCGCCGCACCCCAAAAAGCCGATAAAGCCGAAGCGCTGGGTCGGCTATATGGGCCGCCCCCGGATAATGCACCTCAAAGAAGCGCCGCCCCTCCTCAAGGGTATTGGGATGCACAAACACCAAAAACGGCGCTCGATCTGTCCAGCGAGCTAAAAAGTCTCGAATATCGATTACCAAGCCTTTGCAATAGATACACCCTAAATGCCTCAAAAACTGCAGCCACACCACAGGATAAGCCGAAAGCACCCCCTGTAAGGTGGAAGCAGGGAGGTTTTCTCCTATCAGGGGGTCTTCGTAAGCGTCTACTGCTTGCTGAATCAGCGCAACCGACATAACACCATGCTTATATCGTCTTCCAACGGCGCGGAGTCTTTATGAGCTTCCCAAAATGCCTGAATAGCCTTCAAAAACTCCCCTGCCGACGCCGGCCGAACCGAACGAAGATGCTTCTCAATCGCCTCTACGCCTAACGGCTGGCCCTGAGGATTCGACTGCTCAATAAGCCCATCGGTATACGCAAACAAGGCCTCGCCCGGGTATAATCGGAGCTGAACCGGCTCCTGCGCCTCAAAGTCCGGCTGCCCAGGTATAGTAATCCCCAGCATCGGAAACGTGGCAGGCAAAGCTTCTACTTTTCCCGAATGGCGCAGCAAAAATGGGGGGGGATGCCCCGCATTGAAGTAGTGAAGCTCATACCCACCCTCCGGCCCCTCTGACAAGACCCCGATAAAAAGGGTTACAAACCCTGCGTCATCGTCTCCGTAGAGTTGTAGAAGGCGACTATGAAGTTGCGATAGCAAGGTAGGCAGAGGCGCGCCGAGGTTTGCCAGCGTCCGTATCTGACCCTGCAAGTTAGACATGACTAAAGCGGCCGAAATGCCCTTGCCCGAGACGTCCCCTACATAAAAGAGCGTGCGCCGCTCATCCATTCGCACAAAGTCAAACAGATCGCCCCCTACACCTTGGTGCGGCATGTGGAAGGTCGCTATCTCCAGCCGAGGATGAATAGCGGGGTTGGCCGAAGACAAAATGCGCCGCTGAATACGCGAAGCCAGCGCTATCTCTTGCTCATACGCCTGCTGCTGAAGCTTGAGCATTTCGGCCTGGCGCTGCTGTTCTTGGAAAAAGGCATTTTCCAGATAAACCGTGACCAATACCCCAATGATCTCTAGGTACAGAATGTCGTTGGCTTTTTCTTCTTCGGTTTCGGCAAAACGCCCTAAGAGCCACCACGCACGCGGCTCTACCACCCGTACTCGGGAAGTAGGCCCCACAAACCGCCCCAAGGGCATCACAATCTCCACCCCCATGTGCTCCAGAAAACTGCCCGCTTCGGGCACGCTGGTGGTGGTGTATTGAGTGGCTTCCCGGATAGCCTGCTGGGAAATGCTGGGAAAATTGTGAAAATACGCAAGACGAGGCTGGTGGTTAGGGGTGAAGGTGTGGATGTACGCCAACCGTTCTACCCCAAAGCGACTGCGCAAAATAGAAGCCACCGAGACGAGCAAAGCTGTATCCCGTACCCGCGGGGCCAGCAAGCGGACAACTTCCTGCAGAGCTTCCGCTTCGGCCCGCTTGAGCTCAAGCTGCCGGATGAGTTCTTGCGCCGAAAAACCGGCCTCAGAGAGCATAGCGCTCATCCGTAAGGAGCGAATATACGACAAATACCGTTCCACTCAGGCAAAGCCCCGCTAAAAGGCCCTGCCACTGTCCTTGAGGGACGGTAAGCCAAGCCATGGCTTCTAAGAGAAGGGACCCCAAACTCACCTGGGGAGGGGGCACCCCCAGCCCCACAAACCCCAAGCCCGCCTCAATAATCACCGCTGTGGCAAAAACCTGTAGAAACTGCACCCGTAAGAGGGGCAGCAAATTAGGCAGCAGATGCCGCGAAAGAAGACGAGGGTAAGGCAACCCTAAGGCCCTGGCCGCTTCCATGAAGGGCTCGCGCCACAAACGGCGCACTTCGATGCGTACCAGGCGAGCGGTTTCCGTCCAAGTGCTCAGCCCAATCGCTAACACCAACGCCAAAAAGCCTCGTCCCAGTAAGAAGGCCAAAACGGCCGCCCACAACAGCGCCGGCACTACCCATATCGACTGTAAAAACGTCATGAGGAGGGCATCTACTACGCCTGGCCGAGTGCCACTCCACAAGCCAATGAGCACACCCAAACACAGCGCGGCACCGGCCGACGAAGCCCCCACTGCTACGGAAAGCCCCCATCCCCGCAGCAAACGCACTTCTATTCGCCGGCCCAGGGGGTCGGTCCCCAACCACGCTTCCGGCTTTCCGGCCGGCTGCAGCGGCGCAGGCCCCTGTAAAGGCAGCCAGTAGCCCACCCCAACAAGGACAAGCCAGCTTATCCAGCCAGCCATCCAGGCTACCTGGCGCACCGTGGAGGTGGCGGGAGTCGAACCCGCGTCCAGTCTAAGGTCCCTGAGCAGGCCCTACATGCTTAGCCGTTGAAGCCTCTCGGAAGCCCGCCTGCAACGGCCCAGGACAGGGCTTCCTCAGACCCTACTACGTCAGGCTGAGTCGGGCCTCCTCAGCCTCAAGCCCGATACAACCCAGGCGAGAGGCTCGGCCTCGGGCGGGGCCTCCCCTCCGCCTGCTGCCTACTTAATCAGGCAGCGAGCGCGTAAGAAGTTTCGGCACTTCTTGTGCGGCTGCCCTTTTGAGAGGAGGACAGCGAACCCCGCATGCACCTGCTCATTCCCTTAGCTGTCAAATCCAATCACCCCCAAACGCTACACAAAGATAACACTTTTCCCCCAACCGGCTCGGGGGAGCTCCTTTTGCCCCAGAAAAGCTGTATCTTTGCCCCCCATGATCATCATCGAGCCGCAAGAAGGCGAAAACCTGGAGAAAATGCTGCGTCGCTACAAGCGCAAGTTCGACCGGCTGGGCATAGCCCGTGAAGTGCGTAAGCGCCTGCACTACATCCCCAAGTCTGTACAACGGCGCGAACAGATCAAGCGCGCCGCTTACCGCCAAAAGCTCCTCCAGCAGCAGGAAAACGCCTGAGTGCTGCTCGCTATTGAGACTTCCTGCGATGACACGGCCGTAGCCCTATTCGATGGGCAGCAAATCGTAGCCGAAGTCGTTTACCGTCAGCCTGTACACGCCTCTTACGGTGGCGTGATCCCCGAATGGGCCTCCCGAGAGCATGAGATCCGCCTGCCGCTCGCTGTACTCGAAGCGCTCAACCAAGCTCACCTGACTTGGAAAGACCTCCAGGTCCTGGCAGCGGCACAAGGACCGGGCCTGATCGGCTCCCTTCTAATCGGCTTTACCTTCGCTCGGGCGCTGGCCGCCGCCCATCACCTTCCCTTCATAGGCGTACACCACCTCCAGGCCCATGTCGCCTCCCTGGAACTCGGAGAGCAGCCCGTAACATACCCCCTCCTGGTGCTCGTGGCCACAGGAGGGCACACCCACCTTTTCCGAGTAATCCACCCCCTCGAAATGGAACTCTTGGGCCAAAGCCAAGATGACGCCGTAGGGGAAGCCTTTGACAAGGTGGCGGCATTCTTGGGGCTTCCCTACCCCGGCGGCCCCGAGATCGAAAAGCTCGCCCTTACCGGCAACCCTTCTGCCGTTTCCTTCCCCCTCCCTCGCACCGCCGGCCCCTGGGACTTTAGCTTCAGCGGCCTCAAAACCGCTTTTCTTCATGCCCGCGATCGCCATCGCGACCTTCCTATCCAGGACCTGTGCGCAAGCTGGCAGCATGCGGTCTTTACTTACCTTGTGCAGAAGCTCATCCAAGCCGCCCAGGCCCACCGAGTCCCTCGCATTGGGCTGGTAGGAGGCGTCGCAGCTAACCAATACCTACGCCAGCTCTTAGCCCAAGCCGCGACAGAAGCTGGCCTGGAACTGTACCTGGCACCCCTCCGCTACTGTATGGATAATGCCGCCATGATCGCCGTAGCGGGCTGGCACCGCTACCTCACCGGCCACTACACGCCCCTCACAGCTGGACCCTTCGCAAGAGGATAAGGTACCCCACCCAATGAGGGCCTACGCCAGGCAGCTCCACCGTCCCCGCTTCCTCCACCCACGAAAAGCCCATCTTCTGGTAGAAGGGCACCGCCTCCACCCGAGCATAACACCACACCAGATCCACGCCCTGCCCTTGTAAGAAAGCCAGACTCTGAGCCAGGAGCTGGCGACCTACCCCGGCCTTGCGCTGGTAAGCGGGATGTGTAGCCATCCCCCGCAAACGATAAGGCCGCTCTGCCCCACGCCAAGGACAGGTAGCCAGAAAATACGAGGCCACCCCCACCACTTCGTTCTGAGGCGAAAAAGCCGCAAAATGCCAGGTTGCCCGGTCTTGATCCCCCTCAAACTGCGCCGCCTGCATGGGCAGACCCGGCCGCAAAACCGCCCACCGCAGCGGAAGCACCCTCCTCACCGCCACCATGGCCACGGTCACCTTCACCGAGGATACGATAAAATCGCCACGATAGGGGCACCAAAAGGTTCGAGGGCTTTCCGACCGCCCAGCTCTTCCAGTACAATCAGAAAGGCAAACCCGATGACGTGCGCGCCCACCTGCTCAACCAGGCGGGCGGTCGCCGCCGCCGTACCCCCCGTCGCCAAAAGATCGTCATGGATAAGCACCCTATCTCCCGGTTGTATGGCGTCTTTGGCCATTTCAATGGTGGCTGAGCCGTACTCCAGCTCATAAGAGATGCTGGCGGCGATCTCGGGGAGCTTGCCCTTTTTGCGTACAATAGCGAAGCCCGCTCCAAGCTGCTGCGCAATCATCGGCCCCAACAAAAAGCCCCGACTCTCGATGCCTACCACCTTGCTTACATCCCGCACGCGGAAGTGACGGGAAAGCTCTTCTACACACCGCTCGACCAGCCGAGGCCGCAAAAAAAGCGGAGTGATGTCCTTGAAAAGGACGCCTGGCTGGGGAAAGTCCGGGATTTCTCGAATAGCCTCGCGCAGCTCTTTTTCCAGGAGCATGGCGCAAAGTTAGCCGCTGGAACGGGGTGTCCTGAGTAGGCCGTTTTGATAAGCGTCGCACAAATCTGTGAAAGGACACTCGTCGCACTTTGGACGACGGGCTGTACAATGATACCGCCCAAAGAGAATAAGCCAATGGTGGGCTCGCCCCAAATAAGCCGGCGGAATGATAGCCGAGAGTTCCTGTTCCACTTTTTCAGGCGTGGTGCCCCTTGCCAGCCCAAGTCGACGACTCACCCGAAAAACATGCGTATCTACCGCAATCACCGGCGCTTCCCACAAGACAGAAGCAATCACATTGGCGCTTTTACGGCCAATCCCAGGCAGCTTTTGTAGCTCGGCCGGGTCCTGGGGCAACTCTCCCCCGTACTTTTCTACTATCGTCCGAGCCAGCTCTACCAAACGCTGGGCTTTGCTATTGGGGTAGGAAATGCTCCGAATGAAGGGCAGCACTTGCTCAGGAGTAGCGGCCGCTAACGCCGCAAAATCCGGAAACCGATCAAAAAAAGCCGGTGTGGTTTGGTTGACCCGCACGTCGGTACACTGCGCTGACAACACCACCGCCACCGCAAGCTGGTAAGGGTTCTCATAGTGCAGCTCGGTGGTCACCGCGCCGTAGCGGGCCTCCAACACCGGCAGGATGCGAGCGACCTTCTCCGCCGCCGAGAGAGCCATCCTACGAAGGTCGCCAAAATCCCCCAACCCTCTGCTTAGGCCGCCAGGACCGACAAAAAGTACGGCTGACCTTTATCCTCCAGCAGGTACCCTCGTAGGGCTTGCCCTTCCACCTCCAGCTCGAAGAAGCGACAGCAGCCCCTACTAAGCACCGACGTCTCCACGGGGGGGCGCTCTTGGGCTACCTCTTGCAGCCGCATCAAGAAATCGTCCACTTCTCCCAGCGAAGCCAAATCAGGGCCTTGCTGGCCTGTATCCAGGAAGTAACTGGCTAAAAGAGGCCGATGGTACGCCGCCCAAGCCGCCGATGAAGCGCACCATTCCACCCCCCAGACCCGCCCCTCCCTACACACCACCACGCCCGACTGCCCCGGCTGCACCGGGAAAAGCGCTAACGCCGCCTCCACTTCCTCCTGCTTACCCTGATAAAAGTCCAGCACGTTTTGGGTAGGGCTTTCTACGCCGTGGGATCCGAGACACTGGGCCACCGCTTCCCAGACGGCTTCTTGGGTAGGGGGCGCCCCTGGCACCCACTCCGAATATTCGTACGTGTAGGGCACCGGCATCAGAATCTCCTCCTCATCCCTCCGCTGCGCCATACGCAGGCCCAAGATGAAGTTTGGCCGGGTTTGGGTAAAGGTTTCATACCTGGGCATAAACGCCTCCAGCATCGCCCTGCGTACAGGCAACGGCAAAGCATACGGGGAGAACTGAAAAACTCCCTCGGGATCGCCGCTGGAGCGGCCCCGCTCCACACAAAAAACAGGCAGCTTGGAAGTCTCTTGCTCAAGCAGGAGGGGATAGGTGGGCAAGCGGTTTTGCACGCCCCCTACCAGCACCTCCTGTATGGGCAGGACTACAGGCACCTCACCCACCACCTCCACCCATAGGTAGAACTGGGAGGAGCTCTCACGTAAGCGCAAGCGCTCTTGCTCCCAAGCTTCCCGACAGGAAAGGAGAGCCGGCGGCTCGGCGCCTTCCTGGGTCTCCACCGTTAGTGGGATCACCGTCCAAGGACCCCTCGTCTGGACCCCACCCTCTCGATAACTACGCGGACGCCACATATAGCTTCGATTTGAAAGAGTCAGGTTGCCCTACACCACCTTACTTACCCCATCCTCAAAGGCCGGGATTTAGGTAGTTCCACTCCTGCCACCACGATTACCGCGTACCCCACATAAGAATCCCTCTCAGAGCCATCGTGATTTCTTTTTTAGTAGGCTTCCTTCCCAGCCTTTTTTGCATCTCCGGTACAAGCTTGAGCCGCGCCACCAACTTGTTATGGGCCCTAGAAGCCCAGCTTCGGACCGTCTCCACCTTCTTACCATATCGTTGGGCTATTTCATTGTAGTACCCGTCCTTCGCTCCATGGTTGGATGTCAGCGAAACAAGGAAGGCCTCCCTATAACATTCAGGAAGACGGTTTAGCACAGAATCGAATTCTATCTTTAGCAATAACATTTTTTGATCAAATTGCGAGCTATTAGCGGAGTTCTTTTCATCCTCTTGCTCGTATTGATCACAATAATACTCACACGGTTCGGGACCATCTTCATCAAACTTGCTGACTGATGCTCGATTCAAGTTTTGCTCGCCATAAATCCTCCCAGATTTGAGCTCCCTTTTATGTTTATATTGCCTTCTTCGGACCATTTTTTTGACCTCATTTAGGATGAAGGCAACAAACTTTCCCCTTTTAGGGTCATACTTAGCACAGAGGGTGCTCCAGTCTTCCAGGAGGTCAGAGAGAATATCCTCAGCTTCCCACTCCAGTTGCCTCACGTCGCAGAAAACTATCCCTTTATCATAATAAAGAATCTTGCAGTACCTTACCACCTTCTCCTGGAGCTCATCTAGGGACTTCTTACTCAGTCTCGGGATGCTCATATCCGCTTCATGTTTAGGTTTCCGTTAGCAAAGGTCGATTGAAACACCGCTCTTCCTGCGAAGCTTGCCCCAACCAGTACGCGGGCAAGCGAAATCGTGTTGCGTATGTTGTTCATAGTAGTGGGAGTTTCTCGTTCCTTATAGGAAGCCTAAGCTTCCTTTGATCTGCGGGTCCTCCGAGAGTACCCGCAAAAGCCCCCCCTGTAGACCGGCCATACCACAGATTACGATAAGTCGGGCCGGGAGGTTGCATTAGACCCAGGCCCTTAGAACCCCTCCAAACCTTACGCAGCTCAGCTTCACCCAGTCGTACCTCCATAGCCTCACCCATTATGTACGCTCCCCCGCCCGAAATGTTGCAAGCCCACCAGAACGGACCCAGGCCCAGGCCCTTAGAACCCCTCCAAACCTTACGCAGCTCAGCTTCACCCAGTCGTACCTCCATAGCCTCACCCATTATATACGCTCCCCCGCCCGAAATGTTGCAAGCCCACCAGGAAGGCCAGGCCACATCATGTCCCTTTCTGTGCAGTGCATACCCCAGGCGTACCTCACCCCACACCACCAGCGGGCCCGCCCCAAAACCTGCCTCCAAGCCTCTGCCGAACGTCGACACCATATCTGCCGCAAATATACGAAAAATCCGACTTAATGCTGCAAGCTCAACCTCCCACCTTCGGATAGGCCAGGCTATACGCATAAATAAAGAATAAAATTCTTCATGTCGACTCACCCTGAGTCCTTGGGAAAGGGAAAAACCCGAAGAGGGTAAGGCGCAGATTCCAGGAGAAGGCCGGATGAGCAGCCCCACCAGAAGGGGAAGGGAGGAGAAGCCCTCCCTTTCCCCTCCCTGAGGCAAGCTCACTCCATGGCCAGGACAGACACCGCATAAGGCCTACCCTCATAAAAGAGGGCCTCGCCGGCGCCGCTAAACAGGCCAGACACAGAAAAAGGGAAGCAGTGTGGGTTACTCGGCCCTGCCTTCGATGCAGAGTCTACCTTGCTAAGGTACTTCTGAAGGGCAGAGAAGATGCGGGACACGCTTGGCCAAGCCAGCGGTTCCGGTCCCAAGTCTTGAGAAGTCCAAGGATCCGTAAAGTAGCTAACAAGTAAAGGCTCATGATAAGAGCGCCACACTTGCGGCGAAGCCACCCACTCGATGCCCCGCAAATGGCCATTCCTGAATACCATCACCCCACACTGGTTGGGTAAAAGAGGAAATAGCCTAATGACTTTCTCCACATGCTTTCTGCCATAGCTGTAGAACTCTCCTACATTCTCGCTACGAGATTTGATTTTTCTTTCACTCAAGAGTCGACGGACTGCTTCCCACACCTCGCGTTGAGCGTCCCGGCGAGAGGCCGTGGGCTCACGCCGCTCGAAAAGGTCGCGCAGGAATCCCAACACCCGCCTTGCCATTTCCCTGCGCTTTTCGATATTCCAATCCGTCTCACGCGCTCTGAGTTCTACATCGACGCCATGCACCACTGCCACATCATGTAACCAGGCATCGGGTATCTCAGGTAAGTAGAGGGGCAGGCTCCGCCGGTCTTGGATACCTTGGTTTCGCAGATAGTCCATACTACGCTCGAGGATTAAATCAGCCACCTCTTCGGCTTTGCGGAATTCCTGCGATCGGAGAAACCTTATCAGCCTTTCTCGCAGCTGCTCATAAGAGAGGGAGGAGGAATCGGGAGGCCGGTGGGGCAAGCGGCTCTTGAGTTTAGCTCGACGCACTTCCAAAGGCAGCTGAAACGCCATGTGTTGGAAGGTTTGCTCTCCGCTGGGATTCCACCGGCCCCGCTCCACACAAAAGACCGGCACCTCGTGCGTGCCACGCCTCAGTAGGAACGTGCCTGCGGGCGTGCGATTTTGGCCGCCTCCTTCTAAGATTTCGTGCTCGGGCAGTAGCACCACCACATCGTCTGTGATCTCTACAATAAGCGATCGCACCGAGCCCGTCTCCCGAATCCGAAGGCTACCTTGCGCCAGGGCTTCTCGAGCCGAGAGAAAAGCCTGCTGAAACACTGCCTCGCTCTCTGCATCCGCAAAAAGCGGAACCACCAGGACATTCGCCTGGAACTGATTAGGTTTTTGTAGGACTGTCATATCACCCAGTATGTACGCTTGGGCCGGCCAAATGTTGCAGCGGGAGGGAGGCTCCCCCAAGAGCTCCTATCTTTGCAGCATGGACGAATGGAAAAAAAACTGGGAGGGTTTACGCTATGTAGACTTACCGGCTGCCGCCAAAACCTTGGGCCTCTCTCTCGAAGCTTTGCCTTATAGCTTACGGATTCTCTTAGAGAATACGCTGCGAAACCTGGACCAATACAAGGTAACGAGCCAACATATCGAACCTTTTCGGGGTTGGGATGGTCACCCCTCTTCGGAAGCGGAAGTGGCATTTATCCCTGCGCGGGTACTAATGCAAGATTTTACAGGCGTGCCCGCCGTCGTAGATTTGGCTTCGCTGCGGGAAGCGGTAGCCACCCATGGCAAAGACCCCCAAGCCATCAATCCCCTCGTCCCCGTAGACCTTGTGATCGACCACTCGGTGCAAGTGGACTCTTTTGGGAACGCCTTGGCCCTCCAACGAAATATTGAGCGGGAATATCAGCAAAACCGAGAACGCTACCAGTTTCTCAAATGGGCGCAACAAGCCTTTGATCGTTTTCGGATCGTGCCGCCAGGTATGGGCATCGTGCACCAAGTAAACTTGGAATACCTGGCGACGGTAATCACCGCTCGGGAAGGGTGGGTATTTCCCGACACGCTGGTAGGGACCGATTCTCACACCCCCATGGTGAATGGGATAGGGGTAGTGGGCTGGGGCGTGGGCGGCATAGAAGCCGAAGCAGCTATGTTAGGGCAGCCCTTTTATTTTCCTTGCCCGGAAGTGATCGGGCTGGAACTGACCGGACGCCTTCGCCCCGGCGTCACCGCTACGGACCTCGTGCTCACCATCACCGAACTGCTGCGCCAAGTAGGCGTAGTAGATAAGTTTGTGGAGGTCTTCGGGCCTGGATTGGATAGCCTCACTGTCCCCGACCGAGCCACCATCTCTAATATGTCGCCCGAGTTTGGGTGCACCATCACGTACTTTCCGATAGATGAGCAGACGCTGCGGTACCTGCGCCTGACTGGACGCTCCACGGAGCAGATAAACCTTATCCGCGCCTATGCGCAGGCCAACCGCTTGTGGCGAGACCCCGCCGAAAGACCGGTGTATAGCAAGGTGGTGCAGCTATCGCTGGATCAGGTAGAGCCTTCTATTGCTGGGCCTCGACGACCGCAAGACCGGATAGCCCTTTCGCGCGTCAAGCCTACTGTCCAAGCCGCCTTGGAAAACACCTTTCACCGCCAACCCCATCCTGTCGCCCCGCAGCCTCTCACTCTGACCCACCAGCATTTACCTCAGAACGGCTTCGCTCACCTCTCTACGGGCGATAGCGAATACCTCCTGGGGGACGGTGCGGTGGTGATCGCCGCTATCACCAGCTGCACGAACACCTCTAATCCCACGGTGATGCTGGCAGCAGGCCTGGTGGCCAAAAAAGCGGTGGCAGCAGGCCTACGCCCCAAGCCTTGGGTCAAAACCAGTCTGGCTCCGGGTTCCCGGGTCGTGACGCGCTACCTGGAAAAAGCCGGCCTACTCCCCTACTTAGAAGCCCTTCACTTTCATGTGGCGGGGTACGGCTGTACCACCTGCATTGGAAATAGTGGGGCTCTACCGCCTGCCGTCTCTCAAGCTATCCAAGAAAAAAGCTTAGTCGTGGCCGCGGTACTCTCTGGCAACCGCAACTTCGAAGCAAGGGTCCACCCCCAAGTGCGCATGAACTTCTTGGCTTCTCCCCCCCTCGTCGTGGCGTATGCCTTGGCCGGACGGGTAGACATAGACTTTGACCAGGAACCGCTCGGGTACGACCCCGATGGCTACCCCGTCTACTTGCGAGATATCTGGTTTACCGCCGAAGAGGTGCAGAAGCTCATGGAGACGGTGATGGATGAAAAGGACTTTCAGGAAAACTACGCCCACATTTTTGCGGGGGAAGCGGCATGGCAAGCCTTGGAGGCCCCCAGCGGGGGGCTCTATCAATGGGACCCTCGCTCTACTTACATTCGGAAAGCGCCCTTTTTTGATAAGGTAAGCCGAGAAGTGCCCCCCTTACAAGACATTGTAGGGGCCCGGGTGCTGTTGGTGCTGGGAGATTCTGTAACGACGGACCACATCTCACCGGCTGGGGCTATTCCTTCACAGTCGCCTGCGGGGCAGTACCTCATTGCGCAGGGGGTGGACCCTAAGGAGTTCAACTCGTACGGGGCCCGGCGCGGCAATCACGAAGTTATGGTTCGGGGCACCTTCGCCAATGTGCGCCTTCGTAACAAACTGGTCGACCGCGAAGGCGGCTGGACAATCCACCATCCCACAGGAGAAACGCTCACTGTGTACGAGGCCGCCCTGCGCTACCAGCAAGAAGGAACTCCGCTCCTGGTGCTGGCGGGCAAAGAATACGGTAGCGGCTCTTCGCGAGATTGGGCCGCCAAAGGCCCTAACCTTCTCGGCATCCGAGCCGTGATCGCCGAAAGCTACGAACGCATCCACCGCAGCAACTTAGTAGGCATGGGCATCCTTCCTCTTCAGTTCATGCCCGGCGAAAACGCCGAAACTCTTGGCCTAACCGGAAAAGAGGTCTACCACCTCCACGGCCTTGCAGAGGGGCTCAGTCCGCTCAAAGAACTCACGGTCCACGCCGTAGACCCCCAAACGGGTACCGAAAAGCGCTTTCAAGTCCGAGCCCTCTTGCGATCGGAAGTGGAGATCGCCTACTACCAGCATGGGGGGGTGCTCTCGTATGTCCTGCGAACCCAGTTCTTGGCCTGAGCTGCCTGCTTGCCTGAAGCCGCTCCTCCATGCCGAAGAGATAGCCCAACTTCATCAGTATGCCAAACTCCTCCAGACTTGGAATGAGCGCATCAATCTCATTTCTCGGCGGGATATTGAGCGGGTGTGGGAACACCACCTGATCCCCAGTTTGCTGCTGCTGACTTGGCGCCGTTTTCCCCCAGGCGTACGCGTGCTGGATATAGGTACAGGAGGGGGACTGCCTGGCCTACCTTTAGCGATAACGCATCCTGAGACCGAGTTCCTCCTCCTGGATAGTACCCGTAAAAAAGTGCAGGCCGTGGCGGCCATGGTAGCTGAACTGGGCCTTTCTGAGCGCTGCCGCGTGCAATGGGGTCGCGCCGAGACCCTAAGGGAGCGGTTTCCTTTCATTGTAGGCCGGGCGGTAGCCCCCCTACCCCAAGTGCTGCGCTGGGTAGAGCGGCTCCTCGAACCTCAAGGCACGTTCTACTACTACACCGGCCAGCCGTGGCCTACCCCTCCTTCTGCCTGGCAGGCTACCTGGCTCCCCTTCCGAGAAAAAATGCCCGAGAGCCCTTACCTCGCCTCTAAAGGCATCCTTGAACTACGTCGCCCATGAGGATCAGCACACTACCGCTTTTGAAAAAGATAAAGGCTTCGCTCAGATTCCGGCAGCCGTTCTACGGCTTCTAACGAGAAGTAAGTTCCCATTGCGGCCAAGAAGCCTTCCTCTGAGTAGTCAGGGAAAGTTTCTGGGCAGCTGTGGAGTCGCCTTACCATGGGATCGGTAGGAGGCACATATTCGACGATTAGATGCCCGCCCGGTTCTAAACAATGGGCAAAGCGATGGGCCTGCACCGAAAAAGTCAGAAAAGATCGCAACCTTAGGTGGTGAACCAAAGCCAAGGCCAGGACGACTTCTACGCTACTTTCGAGCCTTTCGAGCAGGCCAGGCAGGGTTCGACCGCCGAGCTGCACAGGGGGAGAGGGATGGGCTATATCGGCCCAGATAGGATACAAACGGGAGCTGGCAAGCGAAGCGGCGAGCCGATCCAGGGCGTAGGCGTCTTGCTCCAGGGCCAGGACCTTCTCCTTAGCCACTGCAAGGAGAAAACGGGTATAGGTACCCACGTGCGCTCCGAGGTCCATTCCTCGACGAGGGGCCAATCGTTCGAGCCAAGCGGCAACCGTCTGCTGTTTATGGGCTTGGGCGCGTTCGGAATAGGGGCACGCTGCGCCTTCGTACCCTTCCCAGGGCGAGGGAGCGTATCGAGGCTTAAGCCCTTGGACATCCGCCTCTAACGACTCTACCAGGGCAAGAAGACGGCGGGTAGAAAGGGTAGGACGAGAAGAGATTTTTTCTGCGGCAGAGGTTCCTCTTGAGGAGGCCTGTCTGCTTAGGCGAAGGTGTATAAGGGCCGTGGGATGCCATCTGCGCAGCCCCGGCAGTAGGCTATACACCAAGTCCAAAGGCAGCCCTTGTGGGTAGAGCAGGAGCTCCTTGCCCAGGCGTCGATCCCGCCAAGCCATTAGCAAAAGGGGCGCCAAAAAGGTCGCCACAAACTCAGGATACGCCTTCCAAGGTTCACCGGCTTGATAGGGCCCGAGGGAGAGCTGGTCGAACCACACCATGCGCCCCTCCTGCCGAGTAAGATTGAGAGGCGTAGCATCCCGAAGGCTCCACCCCGCTTTCAGCGCCTCTTTCTGTATGCGCAAGGTGGAAAGGGCCGCTTCTTGCCAGCCTGCCCAATCCCACTCCCATGGATAAGTCAGGCAAGCTAAGACTGGAAGCTCTACCTGCCCCCCTACGGGCTCACCGGCAAGAAGCCATAAGTTTTGCGCAGCAAGCTGAGCTTGCAAAGGCAGACTCTCGCGATAAAACCGCTCCCCTTCAGGTGTGAAGCGCCGATACCATCTCCCCTCGATCACCAAGACAACCCCCCACGGGTCACGGCCTTCTAAGCCGTTCACGTCTCTTTCTGAGTGCTTGCCTCTTTTCTCTTTCGCCAGAAAAACAGGGCCGCCACCTTCCTACGAAAGAGCAGCCACGCCGCCGCCGCTCCGGCTACGAGGGCCTGCAACACCAACGCACCTAAGCCCGGGTCTACATATAGCCACATGAGGGCAAAGGTAGCTTTTCAGCTGCTTTACATGAATCTACGCCTTGGGCTCCCAGCGCTTGTCGCAGCAGTTTGGAAAGTGCCTGATAATCCCGCACCGCTCCTACAGCTGCGCGCGCCGCCACCGAATCCCAGCCCGGCAGATAAGCCGCCAAGAAGGCCTGATGCTTAAGGCGTCGTCCAAGTGTAAAATCGCCCACTCCAAGCCGCTCTGGTTCTCCTATATGCCAGCCATGGTCCGAAAAAACCAAAATAATCGGCTCAAGGCGATGCGCTTTCCGATAAGTAGCCAGCAGCGTATCTATAAACTCAAGTAGGACCTGATGAGTATAAGAAATCGCATTGCGCACTCGCTCCTGCAGCGAATAGTCCAGCAGCGGTTGCCATGCTCCTCCTTGACCAGTCGAGTACGGAGCATGGGTCAGAAAAACATGCAGGTGGTAGAAAGTGGGTTTTTCCGGCGGGCGGCCAGCTATCTTCTTCATTCTATCCACAAAAGTCTTATCATACTGATGCTTTATCCATCTGCTTATGGGCCTTGTCCAGGGAAAATGACCAAAAGCCGAAGAAAAAAGCCCGTTTCCTTCCCACCGGATAGGCAGTTGTTGAAGAGGGCCATAGTAAGGCCAAAGACCTTTTAGGTCATATCCTTTTTTTTGAGCCTCAAGCAGTAGCCCCGCGTCCTGGAGAAAACCAAAATCCACAATAGAGTCTTTCTCTATGCCTTTCGTCACTTGATATACTTTAGCCACGGCATGTAAGGTAGAAGCGGGGTTTGCCCAGAGCGAATCATTATAAAAAAATCCCCTCTTGCCGAGTCTAAAAAGGAGAGTGTCTGCTTGGGGAAATACCTGCTTCAACACAGCAGGCGAAGGGTGCTCATCCAGTAAGATGACGTATACAGAACGCAAAGGAGAAGAGGGATTCATACAGACAGGGTCCGTTTTAGAGCCGCGCTTGAGCACTCTGTAGAGGGGCCACCCTATTCCATTCAGGAGAAAAAGCCCCATAGAAAAGAAGTGAAAGAACCTCAATAGAGCGGTGCGAGGCACGCGGGAAACAGCCCATATTCCCCCCCCCACCCCTACACCTATGGCGCAAGTATACCCCATCACCTCTTGCCAGGAAGAAAGAGGCGTAAAGGAGTCTGGAAGCATTTTCTGAAAAAGCACTACACCCAGAAACGCTAAAAAAGAGCTCAAGACATATGCGACGCTCCCTTTTTCTACGCTCCTATAGAGTCCACAAAAGAGGCCCCATATCCCTCCACTCACCCCCAAAACCATCGCCGCCCCACCCAGGGCAGGCAACCAGCCCAGGTAGTCATAGTGGGCGTAGTATAAAAATACCCCTGCCCACAAGAGGGCGACCCCCCAGGCCCTCACAAGGTCCGAGAGGAAAAAACGCCTCACTTCTTCGTCGCACTTGCGGACTCTCGGCTTAGATCTTCCAGGTTACCTTTGGCCAGAAGAAAACCCGGAAATACCTTCAGGGCCTCTTCAAAAGCGGCTTTGGCCTTTTCAGGCTCCTTCTGAATCCGGTATAGCACCCCTCGTACGTTGAGCGCAGCGGCTTTGAGGGGGACTTCCTGCGTTTCGCCACCTTGGGTAGAGATGCGCACCGTTAACCGCTCAGCTTCCGGGAGCGATAGCAGACGATCAATACTGGCGTGGCATTCCCCATACCGTTGGAGGTTGAACTGAAGCGTGATAACCTGATACAGGTGGAAGGGAGACTGGGTGATCTCATAGAGTTTCTCGTAGGCGTCGAGCGCGTTTTTGGTATCTTGAAGGTAGAAGTACGACAGGGCGCGGATTTCGGCCAGGTCAGCGTTGCGGGGCTGCTCCTGCAGGAGCTCTTCGGCCACGGCGATCGCCTGCCGATAGAACCCTGCTTGAAAATACGCCTGAGCCAGCGTGTCACGCAAACCCGAGGAAGGGCCTTCGGTAGCGAGGCGCCAGTGCAGCGCCACGATTTGCGTCAGCGGATCCCCATACCGCACGGCCTGGGCATACATCTTTTGAGCTGGGGCAGGTGGGGGAGGCAGGGTCGGCTCGGCCTGAGAAGCCTTTTTTTTCTGAGCCCATAACAGAGCGCAAGCCAAGCCCCAGATAGGCCATCGTAGCATGGGGCAAATTTAGTTTATTTGAGACAGTGCGGCAGATTAGTTGGATAGCCCTCACGCTGGTGTGGGCCCAAGGGTTTTCCGGATACGAGTCCCCACCTAAGGGTTGGGAAGCCCTGCAGCGGGGCGCGGTTCAGGTATGGTACCTGCGCGGGCAAGAAAGCCTCGCTCAACAGGTAAGCGCATGGAGTGTAGACGCCTTTCAGGAAATCACAGGGCTGCTGGAGTTTCAGCCGGAAGGGGTGCTTACGGTGCGGCTTCACCCCAGCCCCCGCGCTTGGGCCCAACAGCCCCTACCTACCCCCCAAGGTAGCCTTACCCCCCCTTCCAGAATAGTAGAGGTTTTTCCTGCAGCCTCTCGCGCCGCCCTCGCCGCCCAGGTGCGTAGCCGTCTCATTGCCACCGTGCTGGAACACCTATATTTCTCTGAGGGGATGCGTTTTCAGAATCGGACCCTCCTGTATATGCCCGACTGGTTTTGGTGGGGGTTTGCTTACTTCTGGGGCGAAGGGTGGACCGGCGAGGACATAGCCTGGCTACAACAACTACCCCCTACGGCGTTTACTCTTATTGCCAGACGTCAACCTCCTCGTTCTCCCTTCTACCGCAGCTTGTATAAGTCTATCTGGTTTTACCTCTACCGCACATACGGGCAGCGGAAAGTCATAGACCTGTTATACATGGCGCGCCTTACTCGAAACATCTCTGAAGCCTTAGCCCTAACCCTCAACCTATCTGAAGAAGAGCTGACCCATAAATGGAGGTCTTTCTTGGAATCTCTAAAGCAAGAGCCTAACTCCTCCATAGAGGAAACCCTTTCCTTCTCTGTCCTCGCAGCGGCTGTACACTCAAACCAGGTGGCCTACGCCACCTACCGTAAAGGAGCTATCCGGTATTTCCTCCAGATGGAGGGCCAGAGTTATGAACTGCCGGGCGCCTGGCCCTGGAGAAACGCTTACGAAGAGCCGCAAGTGCCCTTAGCTTTTTCGCCCGGTGGGCGCTTAGCTTGGGTGGCTTACCAGATAGAAGGTCCCCTCCTTTGGGTATGGGACCCCGACAGACGGCGCTACGACCGCTACCCCGTAGAAGTGCGCGCCATCCATAGCCTGGCCTGGGACCAGGAAGGGGGCCTTTGGCTATCGGCGCTAACCGACGCAGGAGAAGTAGCCCTTTTTACCTTTAGCTATCCCCAGGGCAACCTACGAAAAGCCTTTACCGCCAAAGGTGATCTGCTATGGCCCCTGCCCCGCCCCAAAGGAGAAGTGTGGGCTCTCTGGCAACCCGACACCAGTGTCCTCCGTCCTCTTTCTGTGGTGTGGGAACCCCCGCGTCCTGTACGATGCAGGGGCGGGCAATGTGAACCGCTGCCTTTTCCTTCGCTCTATGCGGCCTTGGGAGGGTGGGTGCCTGCGGATAGCGGAGCCCTTACTCTTTGTGACGTATATGGGCAAGGCTACCCTTGGTGGATCGCCCCCGACACCAGCCAGCCTGCTTCAGGGTTCGTACCAGGACTTCATAGCTGGGTGGGTCGCGCGAGCGATAGCGTCTTTTTCTTGTATGCGGCCCGCGGACGATGGAGACTCGGCAGCCTGCCCGCCCAGAGGCTTGCACCTCGCGGTGACGTTTTCCCTCCTATCAGTGCGGCTGAAGTGATTCAATTTCGCCTGCAGCGAAAAGGTCGCTATACCAGCACCTATGCCCTGGCGCAGCCCCTTCTGCCCCGAGATACGGCCCGAAAAGATACCCCCCGAACTGCGCGTCAGCCCTTTTACCTTTTCGACGAAGAGAGCGAGCGACCTCGCCGACGCCGAACCCGTTCCAAGAATCCTCCCCAGGAAACCCGTAGCCCCGCTATTCCCACGGCCCAACCGCTGGGCAAGGTGCCTTTCCACTTGCTGCTGGCGGACTTGCGCATGGGCCCCACGATCCATCCCCTCATGCGGCTGGGCTGGCGCACAGAACTGACTCTCCAGGATCACCAGGGCAACCATAGGTTCCGATTTGAATGGACCCCCTATATAGACCTGCGCAGCTCGCAGCTGCAACTAAGCTACACCGCGTACCGGCACCGCCTCCAGCCTGTGGCAGAGCTCATCAAACAAAGCCATTTCTTTTCCGAGCAGCGGTATGGCCGTACCCTTCGCAACACCACCTGGCAAGGAATTGGTGGGGTCCGATGGGTGCTCACCCCCTCTTTAGCGGTAGAGGCCATGGTCTTGGGGCTACAAGCTCATCGGTACGACCTGCAGACTACCGATCAGCTTGACCTTTCAGCCCACACTTTCTGGACAGGCGGCCGATTTCGCTTTCTAATAGACCGCGTCTCTTATCGAGAACGGTTTCCCTGGGAGGGCTGGAAGCTCCAGCTTCGTGCAGAGGCGTATCGCAGCGGAGCTCAGTGGGGGTTTCCTTTAGTTAGCTTGCAAGGCACCCGCTTCCAGCCGGTGGGGCGTCTCCTCATGCTCCAGCTCAACGGCCACGCCGCCTGGGGCGGCTTGCAAGGCCGCTATTTCCTGTTAGGAGGCGTGCCAGACTGGGTCAACTATGAGTACCTGAACCGAAGTCAAATACCGGCGTTAGGGCCGGTCGGCGCGTACTACCTGGCAGAATACGCTTACATGCCAGGCTTTTCCTACCATGCTCGACGCGGCCGAAACCTCCTCTTAGGGTCGGTGGTGGCCCGCCTACCCCTTTTAGCCTGGCAAAGCAGCGAAGCCCTCCCCACCCGCCCCCTCTACGGTTTTGAGTGGCAGATCGGCTACTATATAGGCACTACGTGGACCACAGGGAATCCCTTCTCCCAAAAAAACCCCATCGACGCCGAATACATCTTCAAGCCGCCCCTTGTAATCTCGGTCCAAACGCTCAAAAGCCCTTTTCTCATGAGCGTAGGGACCGGGCTCACGTTTCGCGTCATGCAGCTGCCCATCGGCGTGGAAGTCTACTGGCCCATCGAAGAAGGGCGCGCCGATAAGCCACGCTTTTTGCTGAGCTTCAAGCAGGATTTATAGCCTTTCGATGACGGTAGCGATACCCATGCCTCCGCCGACGCAGAGGGTGGCCACTCCATAACGAAGACGCTGTCTTTCCAGCTCGTCCAGAAGCGTTCCTATCAAGATAGCGCCGGTAGCCCCGAGAGGATGGCCCATGGCGATGGCCCCGCCGTTTACGTTGACTTTTTCTTCTGGCACGCCCAGCTCCTCCATAAACCGGATAGGCACGGCCGCAAACGCTTCATTGACCTCGAAAAGGTCTATGTCAGCCACGGTAAGCTGAGCGCGAGCCAAGGCTTTGCGCGTGGCAGGAGCCGGCCCTAAAAGCATAATCGTAGGCTCGGTTCCGGTAACGGCCCAGCTGACTATGCGAGCACGAGGACGAAGCCCGTACTTTGTAGCCAGCGCTTCTGAGCCCAGGAGCACCAGCGCCGCTCCGTCTACAATCGCGGACGAGTTGCCGGCATGGTGGACGTGCTGAATGGCTTCAAGCTGAGGATATTTTTGCAAAGCCACCGCATCAAAGCCAAACTGCTGCCCTATCTGTGCAAAGGAAGGCTCCAAAGCCGCAAGTTTTTCTAAGCTGGTATCGGGCCGAATATTTTCGTCCTTATCGAGCAGCACCTCTCCAAGCGGATCGCGTACCGGTATGAGGCTCCTACGGAAGTACCCTTGAGCGGTAGCATAAGCGGCGCGCTGATGAGAACGCAGCGCAAACCGATCCAGCCGTTCCCGGGTATACCCATACAAGGTGGCAATCAAGTCTGCGGAGATGCCCTGCGGCACATAATATCCCTCGAAGGCGACGAGGGGGTCCATGTACCAGGCTCCACCGTCTGACCCCATGGGCACGCGGCTCATGGATTCCACGCCGCCGGCCAGAAAGGCTTCGCCGATGCCGGCGCGCAGGTAAGCGGCCGCCTGATTGACCGCTTCCAGGCCCGAAGCACAGAAGCGATTCAGCGTCACGCCGGCCACCGTTTCGGGGAGGCCTGCTACTTGCGCAGCTACTTTGGCTATGTTAGACCCCTGCTCTTTGATCTGGGTTACGCAGCCCAAGATGAGGTCTTCAATGGCTTCAGGGGGTAGGGTGGGGTGGCGTTCCAGGATCGCCCCAATCAACTGGCGCATCAGTTCTACAGGGCGGACGGCGTGCAGTTTACCGTCTTTTTTGCCTTTTCCGCGCGGGGTACGCACGGCGTCGTATACGTAGGCCTCAAACATGTTCGTTCCGATTGATGCCGAGGCGTCGGATGAGCGCATGCAAAGTGGTACGCTGCATATTGAGCGCTTCAGCCGTTTTAGAGACATTGAAGCCGTGCTTCTGCAGGTGATACAGAAGGTATTCTCGTTCGGCTTTTTCGAGGAACTGCTGGGGGGGCACCTCTTCGCGCAGACGACTCCAGATTGAGTCGGATTCACGTGGGGGAGCCAAGACAGCTCCCGTGATCACGTAGCGCTGGACGTCTTCGGCCCGAATGGTTTTGTCTGAGAAGATGATCAGCCGTTCGATGGCGTTGCGCAGTTCTCGCACATTGCCTGGCCAATCGTATTTGGTGAGGGCTTCGAGTGCGCCTTCGGAGAGCGTACGGGGCGGCAAGCCGTATTCCTGGATGATTTCCTGCAAAAAAGCCTCGGCCAGCAAAGGGATGTCTTCGCGCCGTTCCCGAAGGGGAGGTACTTCTATCACGACGACGCTGAGGCGGTGATAGAGGTCTTCTCGAAAGCGGCCGGCGGCGATTTCCTGGGCAAGGTTCTTGTTGGTGGCGGCAATAAGGCGTACGTTGACCGGAATGTCTTTTTCGCCACCTACGCGCCGGATTTTACCTTCTTCGATGACGCGCAAGACCTTCGCCTGGGCCGACAAAGCCATGTCCCCAATCTCGTCAAGGAAGAGCGTACCCCGCTGCGCCTCCTCAAAGCGACCAATATGTTGCCTCACAGCGTGGGTGAAAGCCCCCTTTTCATGCCCAAATAGTTCGCTTTCGATCAAGTCGGGGGGAATAGCCGCGCAGTTCACATCTATAAAGGGGCCCTCTTTGCGCGCACTTTTGAGGTGGATAGAACGGGCTACGAGTTCTTTACCGCTCCCGCTGGGTCCGGTAATCAACACCCGAGTCTCCAGCGGAGCGACCCGGTCTATCTGCTCCCGTATACGTCGGATGGCAGGCGACTGCCCCAGAATCTCTCGCACGCGAAAAGCCCGTCGTACCAGCGTTTTATTCTCCTCGACGAGCTTGCGCTTCTCAGTGGCGTTGCGTATCAGGATTTCCAATCGGGGTAAGTCTAAGGGCTTCTCCATGAAGTCGAAAGCCCCCTTTTTGGTGGCCGCGACGGCCGTCTCTATGGTGGCGTGACCCGAAAGCATGATAAACTCCACTTCGGGGCGGTGCTGACGAGCCCAGTCCAGCAGTTCCATGCCGTCTTTACCCGGCATGCGCACATCGCACAACACAATGTCGTAGTCTTCTCGAGTGAGGAATTGTTGGGCTTCGAGGCCATCCCGCGCCACTTCGACCACGTGGCCGTCGTAGCTGAGCACTTCGGCCAGCGTCTGCCGAATCTCCGGATCGTCATCCACCACCAACAGGCGCGCCATTACACCGTCAGAAGTTCGTGCTCTTTGGCTTCAGCCAACCGATCGATCTCAACGATGTATTTATCGGTAAGTTTTTGCAGGTCGTCTTGGGCTTTACGGACGAGGTCTTCGGGGGTGCCATTTTTTTGGAGCTTGCGTAGCTCCTCCAAGCTGTCTCGACGAATGTTGCGCACCGCCACGCGCCCTTCTTCGGCCAGGTCTTTGACCTGCTTGACGAACTTTTTGCGTTGCTCTTCGGTGAGAGAGGGAAAGACGACGCGTACGGCTTTCCCTTCCGTAGCCACCGAAAGGCCTAAGTTAGCTTCGGCTATCGCCTTCTCGATGGGCTTAGCCAGAGAGGGCTCAAAAGGTTGGATCAGGAGGGTGCGGCTATCCTGCACGGCAAACGTGGCTACATGCTTGAGGGGGGTAGGCGCCCCATAGTAGTCTACTTTGAGGGGTTCGAGCAGCGCCGGTGAAGCCTTCCCCGCCCGAATCTTGGCAAAAAGCTCGTCATAATGGGCCAAGGTCTTCTTCATGTGCTCTTCGGCGGACTTGAGAAGGGCTTGTATGTCTGGGGTCATAGGGCAAAGTTAGCTAAAAGCGCTCTCGTAGCCAGCCTTGCGGAGCCGGCAGGCTGGGCATTCCCCACAGCCGTAGCCCCACGGATGCCGAAGGGTCCGTTCTCCGCGGTAGCAGGTGTGGGTTTCTTCTGCGATGAGCTCTCGGGCGCCCCGCCTCTCAGCATAACGCCACAACTGGGCCTTGTCCCAATCCAGAAAGGGGGCCAGCACTTCGATAGGGCGGTCGAGGGCGTAGGCGAGGGCCGCCTGCGCCGCCGTCATAAAAGGCCCCCGACAATCGGGATAGCCGCTATAGTCTACCTGGCTGGCGCCGATAACCAGACGGGTTTCCCCCCGAGGGTAGCCCCAAATAGCGGCCACGACCAGAAAAAGTAGGTTGCGCCCCGGCACAAACGTGGTGGGCAAGACATTCGGCTTTTCTTCGATAGGGAGTTGGGCTGTGAGGGCGGAGGCGATCCCCCATTGACTCCAGAGGGGCCCCAGTTCCAGCACGGTATGGGGCACGCCCAACCGCTGCGTCAAGCGACGAGCGCATTCCAGCTCGATGAGGTGTCGCTGCCCATATGAAAAAGAGAGGGCCTGCAACGGCTCCTGCAAGTGTTCCTGGGACCACAGCAGGGCCGTAGCCGAGTCCTGGCCTCCACTCAGTAGGACGATCGCCATAAGGCCCAAGTTACTCAATCGCCCGTAAGGTAGGGTTCGACTCGATCACGGAGAGAGTCGGGCAGCCAACTTTTCCAGACCTCGGGGGGAATAGGGCTGGGTCCCCAAGCGTTTCTTCGGCGGACAAGCTGTCGGGCCAGCTTCCAGGAAATGTACGGATGAGCCGCCAGCGACTTAGCCGGGGCTTCTCTCAAGCGAAGAGGCTCCCGCAGCGGCGAGCCTACGTAGAGAAAAGGACGTGCTTTTTCGAGGTTTTCTGGCCGCAGGCCCCACACCTCGTGCAATTGGTCAAGCGATACGAAGTAGCGCAGCTTCTCGCGGTATCGGACGATGCGCTGGGCGGTGTAGAGGCCGATGCCAGGTAGTTTCTCCAGCTCAGCCGGCGTAGCCCGGTTGAGGTCGAGGAAAGGGGGCCGAAACTGCCACCCCCACATCGAGGCAGACTGCCAGGTAAGCAAGCCCCATCGTCGCAGGCGATACCGCTCAAGAGGATGCAGGCTTTGCAGCGAGTCCAACTCGGCCCAGCTTCTGAAGCCTCTCCGCTTAGCGCGATAGCGGACGAAGCGCCCGGCGGCGCGAGGACGGCAAAACCCCACCCGCACCAGCGTAGCGCTATCTACAGTCTGGAGGTCCCAGCGGACGGTATCGGCCAACCCCTTCGGCGACACCCTCAGAAAAGGTGCGGCTTGCTCCCACCTGCGGGTATCGATCAGTAGGCTCAGTTCGTCCAGTTCTCGGAAGCCGCCCAGGCTCTGTCGCCAGTACAAGAGACGGGAAACGATCCCAGGCGTCATGCCGGGCACGCTGAGCAAACGTAGACTGTCCGCTTTATTGACTTCGACCTGCACCGAATCCGGCAAAAGGACGGCTGCCCGCCGACCTTGGCTGGCCCAAAAAGCAGTGGCCCCCGCCAGCAAAACTCCCACTCCCCAGCCTACAAACCCCCTGGCAGAAGGCCACAAACGAAACCGGTAAGGCCACGCCGCACGCACCCCCTCAATATAGCACACCTTCGGTTCCCCTCATTGGGGAAAGGCTACCTTTGCCGCATGGAACCGCTCATCCAGCGAGGGATTTTCATAGACCTCCAGAACCTCTACAGCGCGGGGAAAAGCTCAGGCTATCAGCTTGACTACCAGTCGTTTAGGAACTACTTCCTACAAAGCCCCGCCCATTACACGCGTTTCACGGCGTTTTCCTCGTATGACCCTCAGCGCGAAGACCAGCACCGTTTCTTGATGGCGCTGGCGCGCATGGGCTACCGCATTGTATCCAAGCCCCTTAAACGGCTCCCTTCCGGCGAAACCAAAGCCAACATGGACATGGAAATGGCCATGGAAATCCTGGCGGTGGCCCCGCATCTGCACGAAATCGTAATTGTCTCAGGCGATGGCGACTTTACCGCACTGGTGAACTACCTGATTCAGCAAGGCAAAATCGTCAAGGGAGCCGGCCCGGATGAGTACACCGCCTTCGAACTTATCCAAGCCTGTCATGAGTTCATTCCGCTCTCTACCATACCGGGCTTCCTGCGCAAGACCGACAAATAGCGAGCCTGTGGCGGCTTTTTTGTTTTTTTGCCCGAGATGAAAATCCTGTGCTGCATCAGCCATGTGCCGGATACCACCACCCGCATCCAGTTTACGGCGGAGGGGAAGGCCTTGGAGCGCTCCGGCGTCACCTTCATTGTGAACCCCTACGACGACTTTGTACTGGCCCGCGCCGCCGAACTCAAAGAAAAAAATCCAGGTAGCGTGCATGTGACTGTCCTGTGTGTGGGCCAAAATGGAACCTCTTCGACAGACAGTGTAGACGCCAACCTCCGAAAAGCGTTAGCCTTGGGCCTGGACGAAGCCGTGCGCATCGATGCCCAGCCCATAGACGCTTACTTTGTAGCGACGCAAATCGCCGCTTACGCTCGCGACAAGGGCTTTGACCTACTCCTTTTTGGGAAAGAGTCTATTGACTACAATGGTAGCCAAGTTCCTGGGATGGTGGCGGCCCTATTAGACTTGCCTTTTGTCTCCTATGCCACCAGCCTCGAAATAGAAAACGGCCAAGCCCGCTTGACCCGGGAAATCACCGGCGGAAAAGAACTCCTCGAATGCCCCCTCCCCTTGGTGCTAAGTGCTCAAAAAGGCCTTGCAGAATGGAGAATCCCGAACGTACGCGGCATTATGCAAGCCAAAACTAAGCCCTTGCATGTAATCTCGCCAGTCGAAGCCCAGCCTCGCGTGAAAACCCTCAAGCACGAATTGCCCCCTCCTAAAGGAGCCTTCAAGAAGATTGACCCGGATAAGCTGGACGAACTGGTACAGGAACTTGCTAATAAAGGACTGATATGAGCGCCATCTTAGTGTGGGCTGAAATCACCGAGGGTCGAATCAAGAAACCCGTATTGGAAACGTTGACTGCGGCGCGCACGTGGTCTGAAGCGGTAGGGCAACCTATCTGGGCGGCGGTCATAGGAAAAGAAATCCCCGAAGGCGTGCCCGTCACCCTCGCCGAATACGGCGCCGACAAAGTGCTGCGAATCACCTCTCCTGCCCTGGAGCCCCCCGTCAATAGCGCGTACGCCCGAGCCCTGGCCCACCTCATAAAAGAAAAAGGCCTGTCGTACGTAATGCTGCCACAGACTTACGAGGGCAGGGCTATTGCGCCGCTCTTGGCGATATGGGCAGACGCGGCGCTTCTGTCGGGGCTGACCCAAGCACCCGAAAAAGAAGGAAACGGCTGGCGCGCTCGACGCATCGCCTTCTCTAACAAAGCTATCGAATGGGTCTACACCGAACACCCCCGCATAGTGGTCACTTTGCGAACCAACTCCGTAGTGCCCAGCAAAGCCCCCAAACCCCTTGTTACAGAAGAGCTATCTTATACCCCGGAAGCGAAGGACCTTCGTTTGCGTCCTACGGGCGTAGAAAAAGTCGCCACCGATAAGGTTCCGCTAACTGAAGCAGAAGTGGTTGTTTCGGCGGGCCGCGGCCTCAAAGGCCCAGAAAACTGGGGCATGATTGAAGAGCTGGCTCGGGTGCTGGGAGCAGCCACCGCTTGCTCCAAGCCGGTGGCTGACGTAGGATGGCGCCCTCACCACGAACACGTAGGCCAGACCGGCATCCAGATTTCCCCCAACCTCTATATTGCGATTGGCATCTCGGGAGCCATCCAACACCTGGCCGGCGTAGCTTCCTCAAAAAACATCGTGGTCATCAACAACGACCCCGAAGCCCCGTTCTTCAAGGTGGCGGACTACGGCATCGTAGGCGACGCCTTTGAAGTAGTGCCTCGCCTAACCGAAGCCATCAAAAGGTATAAGGAGCAGCACGCCCACTGAACCTCGTTTCCTCCCCACCGAGCTGGGACTGGTAGAAGCCGTCGAAACAGTGGGGCTACCTGTACGGCTGACGGTGTGCGACGGGAAGGTCTACACTTTGTGGAAGCCCCTTGTCGACCGGCTGCGCCAAGAAAGCCCCGTGATAACCGTGGCCGGCGGAGAAACCGCCAAGAGCTTACCTACAGCCCGCCGCCTATGGAAAAAACTCTGGCAATACCGCATAGACAAAGGTCAGGCCGTACTCTTGATTGGAGGGGGGAGCGTGTTGGATTTAGGAGGGTTTTGCGCCGCCACCTGGAAACGAGGGGTGCCTTTTATCAGCGTTCCTACCACCTTCATCGCCCAGATAGATGCGGCCATAGGCGGCAAAACCGGCCTCAACTTCAAAGAGGGGAAGAACCTGCTTGGCGTCTATGCTCAACCTGTAGCGATCCTGGGGTACCGAGGGTTTCTGGAGACCCTCCCCAAACCGGAAGTGCGCGGCGGCTGGGCCGAGGCTATCAAGCATGCACTTATAGTGGGGGGGGATTTGTGGGAAAAGCTGCAAGGGGTTTCTTTCAAAGAGCCCCCTTCTATGGAGCTATTGGCCGAGCTGGCCGCCGTCAAAGTAAACATCGTCCGTCAAGACCCCTACGAAGAAAAAGGACTCCGCCACGTGCTCAACTTAGGACATACGCTGGGGCACGTATGGGAAACGCTCTCACTCCGCACAGAAAGGCCCCTCTCGCATGGCGAAGCGGTCGCCATAGGGCTACTTCAAGAAGGGTACCTTAGCTTACCCCCTGCTGCGCTTGAGGCCCTGCGTACTTTAATGGAGCGGGCCGGTTTACTGAACCCCCTCCCAGACTTCACCTGGAAGGCTTGGGAAAAAGCCCTCCTGCAGGATAAAAAGATACGGGACGGACAGCTGCGGATGCCCCTACTGCAGGCCATTGGCCAGGTGAAGGTAGACTCCTTGCCCATCCAGGCGCTGCGCGAAGCGACACGCTGGTACCGTCAAGAAGTGCGGCCATGAGTACCGTCCTGCTGTCGCCTGTAAAAGGCCGCTTAGAAGGCTTTGTTTCGCTGCCTTTCAGCAAAAGCCTTAGTAATCGGCACCTCATTTTAGGCGCGCATACGAGCCAGCCTTTCACCATAACAGGCCTTTCTGTAGCTGAAGATACCCTCTACCTTGTGCAGGCGCTAAAGGGGTTAGGTTACCGCCACCTGCGAGAAGGTCCTCACACTCACACGTTCCTACCGCCTGCCGACTGGCCGAAAGAAGCCCAGCTTTTTGCTGGAGAAGGCGGAACTACACTTCGGTTTCTGCTGCCTTTTTTGGCGCACCTTCCCCTCCAGGCGACGGTAGACGCCAGCCCATCTCTGCGCAAACGCCCTATCCGGCCTCTTTTAGAAGCCCTCTGGCGAACCGGCCTGACCGTAAGCACCAGCCCTTCACTCTACCCTCTGGTGATCCAGGGCAACCCCCAATGGGCTCCTACCTATATAGCGGTAGACAGTTCGCTTTCCAGTCAGTTTTTGTCTGCGTTTGTGCTGGCGGCCCCGCAGCTTCCTTTGGGCTGCTTGATCGAGGAGCTGAGTGCCCAACCGGCCACCCCTTCGTACGCCGACATGACGCGCCAACTCGTGGAAGCTTACGGCTGGCGCTGGGAAAAAACCGCTACAGGCTGGCACTTAGTCCAACGACCGGCCTCTATGGGAGCTTTGCATTTCTTCGGCGAGGCGGACTGGAGCGCGGCGGTTTTCTTCTGGGGATGGGCGGCTTTAGCCGAAGCGTCGTTGGTGTTACCTCTCTCCATAACCTCTTCCCAACCCGAACGAACTTTACTCCTTCGGGAATACAGTTGGCCGGTACGTGTTACTTCGACCCCCCAAGGACTGTGTATCGAGCACACGGGTCAGCCCCTCGAGTCCTTCGATCTGGACCTGGCTGAATGGCCCGATGCAGCCCCGACTTTGGCGGTGTTGGCGGCCTTTGCTGCGGGGCCCTCCCGCTTGACCGGTTTACATACCCTACCCCATAAGGAAAGTCACCGCTTACAAGCGCTGGCCACAGAACTCCATCGGATTGGCGCTCGAGTCGAATGGACGGCCGAAACCCTCTGCATTTACCCTGTGTCCCGGTTTCCCCATGCCCCTGTGAGGCTCGACAGCCATGGAGACCACCGCATAGCCATGGCGCTGAGCCTTGTGGCCGCGCGCAGTCCAGTACCCCTACACATCACAGGCGCTGAGTGCGTGCTCAAATCCTTCCCCCACTACTGGAGTCTCTTGCAGGAGCTGGGGGTATCCCTTACTTTTGTCTCATGAAGAACTGGGGCCGTACAGTAGCCTTTACCCCAGCTGCCTATTACCTGCCCCGCAAGGAAGAAGAAATCCTACAAGCTCTTCAGCGGGCCGCCCAAAGCAAGCAACCCGTCCGAGTCGTGGGAGCGGGACATTCTTGGACGCCTCTCATAGAGACCTCTGGCCTGCTTCTGTCTTTGGATAGGCTCCAGGGGCTGCTTTCGCTTCGGCCAGGAGAAAGGCAAGTGACGCTGTGGGCCGGTACCCGCTTATACCGGGCCTTACCCCGTTTGTGGAAAGAAGGCTTCTCCCTCTCCAACCAGGGAGACATTGACCGACAAAGTATTGCGGGGGCCTTCAGTACAGGAACGCACGGCACCGGTAAAGACTTTGGCGTCCTGGCCACCCAGGCCGTGCACTACCGCTTCGTAGATGGAGAAGGGCGTCTTCATGATGTGTATCCGGATTCGGATCCGGCCCTTTTCCAAGCGCTTCAGGTCTCGCTGGGGTTGCTGGGGATCATCACTCAGGTTTCCCTACGGGTAGAAGACCGCTATTACCTCCGCCTGACTAAACGGCTCGAACGGCTCGATGAAGCGCTGGAACGCAGCGAAACGTACCTCAGCACCTATCGCCACTTTGAGTTTTTCTGGTTTCCGTATAGCGACTGGGCAGCGGTGAAGCTCACCGAAAAGAGTGATACACCTGGCGAAGTGCCCCGCTGGCGGCGCTGGCTGGTGGACGCAGGCTGGGAAAATGGCGCCTTCTGGGCCCTGAACAAAGTGGTTCAGCTATGGCCCAGTAAGAGCGCTGCCTTATGCCGGTTTGCCGGCCGCAGCATGACCACCGAAGTGCGGGTTGACCGCGCATACCGCATTTTCGCTTCGCCAAGGTGGGTACGCTTCCGCGAGATGGAGTACAGCGTCCCCGCTGAGGCAGGCCCCACCGTGCTACGGGAAATCCGAAGGTGGATAGAAAAAAACCAACCTGCCGTGAGCTTCCCTATCGAGTATCGGTATGTGAAAGGCGATTCGATCCCCCTGAGCCCCGCTTATGGCGGCGATCGAGTCTTTATTGCGGTGCACGCTTACTATCGTATGCCGTATCGAGCTTATTTTGCCGGGATAGAGGAGATTTTCCAAGCGTACGAGGGACGCCCGCATTGGGGCAAGATGCACACCGCCACCTTCGCTTACCTCCAACGCGTATACCCGCAGCTGGGAGCGTTTCTGGAACTGGCTGAGCGCTACGACCCCCGAGGTCTTTTCCGCACGCCCTACCTTGCAGCCCTTTTATGGGGCGAAGGAGTTCGCTTGCCGGCCTGATTGGGGGCCTCCTCTGGGCGCAGTGCGCTTGTACAGACCGTTGTACTCCCCTTGCCCCTCCTTCTATTTGGCCAGTACGGGTGGTAGAATACGCCTTCGGGGGCTCGCAGACTTTTGGCCAGGACTCCGCCTATTTCCCCTATAATGTGTTAGGGCCGATCTGCACGCTCGCAACCCCCACTACCCCTTGTGCAGACCCCTGTCAGGTGGTTTCCCTGGGGAAAGGTGGCCACCTCACGCTCGAGTTTGACCCACCCCTGGCCGATGGACCGGGACCCGACTTTCTCGTATTTGAAAACGCCTTCTTCTACGGGAACCGGCAGGTGTACGACGAATGGATGATTGTCTCGGTGTCCCAAGATGGAACAAGCTGGCACACTTTTCCCTACGACTCGGCCACAGGAGCTGGTTTGGCTGGACGTACACCCACAGGCTGCAGCGGCTGCACCGGCCCTATAAACTGGCAAGACCCCTATGAAGCAGGTGGGGATGCCTTTGATCTGGCCCTCGTAGGGCTACCTTGGGCACGCTTTGTGCGGGTAGAAGATGCCACTCACTGGCAAAGCCCCGATCGCCTAAGTGCAGACTTAGACGGCGCCGTGGCGATACACCAGCGATCCTCGTTAGCCAGCCTGCCTCGACAAGCCCCAGAACCCTACCTGAGGAACGGCCAGCTGTATTTTCCCGCTTTGCCCAAACACGTCCAGGTTTGGGACCTCACCGGTCGTAGCTTGGGCTACCGCCTTTACCCGACAGCCGAAGGATGGGCCCTGGCGCCCCAAGGCTATGGCCTCCTCTGGGTCGAAGCCACCTTCACTCCCGATCGTCGGTATTACTTCAAGCTCATGCGGCCTTTCGGAGAACCTTAGCCACAGTAAGGCCTATCTCGGCGGGGTTTTCTACAACATGCACCCCACATTTAGCAAGGAAGTCCATCTTTTCCCGAGCACCTCCTTTGCCCCCAGCGATGATGGCGCCCGCATGCCCCATACGACGCCCCGGCGGTGCAGTCTGCCCCGCAATAAAGGCTACCACGGGTTTGGTCCCGTGATCGCGAATCCATTCCCCGGCGATCTCTTCGTCAGTGCCGCCAATCTCTCCAATCATCACAATGGCTTCTGTAGCGGGGTCTTCCATGAGCAGTTTCACGATATCGAGGTGTTTGGAGCCTACAATTGGGTCGCCGCCGATCCCCACACAGGTAGATTGTCCAAGGCCCTGTTGGGTGATCTGGTGCACCGCTTCGTAGGTGAGGGTGCCCGAACGGCTCACCACCCCCACCGTACCCGGCCGATGGATGAAGCCCGGCATGATGCCCATTTTCGCCTGGCCTGGCGTAATCACGCCAGGACAGTTGGGCCCAATCAGCCGGACATGGGGATAGTCGCTTTGAAGCACGTATTTCACCCGCAGCATGTCGCGCACCGGCACCCCATCTGTAATGGTGACAATAAGGCGAATGCCTGCTTCGGCGGCTTCTAAGATGGCGTCGGCTGCCCCTGGCGCCGGCACAAAGAGGATAGAAGCCTCGGCCCCCGTAGCTTGGACCGCCTCCCGAACGGTATTGAAAACCGGTAGGCCCAGGTGCGTTTGACCGCCTTTGCCTGGCGTCACGCCCCCCACCACCTTCGTGCCGTACTCCATCATCTGTTGCGCATGAAAAGTGCCTTCCTTCCCCGTAAAGCCCTGTACGATCACCCGAGTGTGGGCATCTAAGAGTATCGCCATGGCGCAAACATACCCAAAATGCGCCGTAAAATAGAGAAAGGGGGGCGCGGGCCCCCCTTTCCGCGGCTTGGTGTGTAACTTTTTCCCTTAGGGATTGAGGGCGGCCTTGAACTCGGCCGAGTCGCGCTGCTTGCGAAACTCCAGGTCGTTTTGGGCTTTTTTAGCCAGGTCACGGTTGAGTTGGACCGCCTTGCGCAGGTTGGTGATGAGGAGATTGTTGTCGGCCGACCGCGCCCCGACAATGGCCAGCACGTAGTGCGAAAGGGCCGAGTTAGGGTTCTGCTGAAGGGATTTTTCCAGCGCGACTTTCGCTCCGGCCAGGTCATTCATGAGGAGGCGAGACAAGCCCGCATTGTATTGGGCTCCCGGCAGTTCCCCCGCATTGTTGAAAGCTTCAGCGGCCGCTGCATACTGGGCCGTCTTTTCGTAAATGACCCCCAAGTTGAAGGCGGCTTCTGGTGTAGGGCGTGCCGCATACGAAGCTTGGAAGGATTGCGCCGCCTGAGCATATTCTTTACGCGCAGCGTAAACAAGCCCCATGTTGTTGAGAATCGCCGGGTTATTGGCCGAGTACCGGCTGGCCGTATTGAGGTAATCCATCGCTTCGTCCAAGCGGCCACCCAATACCGCTAAGGCCCCAAGGTCGTTAAGCGCTCGGTGATCTTGGCTGTAGCGAGAGGTATACGCTTTCAGGAGTCGTTCTCGGCGGCTGGGGTCTTTTTGGCGGGTCGTAGCAAAGTACAGCTCCTCCTGAGCCAGGGCATTCAGGAGGGCTTCCTGCGTCAGCGCCCCCGACAAAAAGGCATTGGCGATGCTGTCGATCTGCTCATCCGAGAGACGGCCCGAAAACCCTTCCAGCCGCACTTGCGTGCGCCGCAGCGGAGCTAAAATAAACTCCACTTCCTTCGGACCGCCCACAAGCTGCATGACTTTCTGCTCTTTCGCATCAGGGTTCATGTTGGAAGCAATCACCTGCACAATCTGCTGCTTCACGTCTTCAGGCAAAGAGGTTTGAGCCAAGTTTTGCTTGAAGCCCTCCCAATCCTGCGGCGTGGCCGAAACTTTGAAGAAGGTACTATCCAAGTACTCCTTATAGCCCTCCTTGCGCATCTGCTCAATGAGCCACTTTTGCACTTCCTTGTAGCGATTGAGGGAGAGGAACTGATTGCGTTTGAAGCGCCCTTCCGGCGAAGCGTAGCCCGCCAGCGTAACCGAAGTAGCAGGGTACTTCTTCTGGAGGAAGGCTACGATGTCTTTTACCGCCTGACGCTCATATTCCCCTGGTTGGATAAGGTACACGTTTTGAGGGAACTGGAAGAGCGCTTCCAGGCTGATCGGCCGCTTGGAGGTGTAGGTATGCTGCTCGTAGAGCACATACGGGCGCGCATCCACCAGCCGAGACGTAGTGATACAGCAAGGGGCCAACTCCACATCCGGCAGGTCAAAGGTTTTGCCTTTGCGCTCGTAGGAGTTTTCGGCCGTTAACTGCCCACCGTCCATACCCTCCTGAAAAGCAAAAATGCCCTGGGTGCTTAGCGTAACGCCTTCATTTTTGAGCTGCTTCTTAGGGTACTGGTCAGCTGAAATAGTCACAGTCTTGATTTCGTATCGGTTCGAACCGTTTTTCACCACAAGCTTCCCCACGTAGGTAGACTTGCGTCGGAAGCCTGACTTCGGGGGAACCGTGACTTTGACGCTGTACTTGACCGAGTCGGCGTGCACCTCCAATGGGTTCGGACTAACGGTGACGACAGTTCCTTTGAACTTTGCACATTGGACCAGAAGGCCCGTACTGAGTAGGAGACTAAGCGCTCCTAACCCTCGAGGAAACGGTTTCGCTCGCATAGGCATGGGTATTTCGTGTTTCGGGGCAAAGGTACAGCTTTTGGCTAAATCGCTCCAGGCTTTTATGAATGTCTATTCCAGCTCTACTTCGAGGGGGGAGGAAGGGCCTCGATGTAATGCAGGGGTCCCGGACGTCGGTAGAAAAAACGTGTGGGAAAGTGCGCTTCTGGGGGGCCTTCCTCGGGTCCTAAGTTCGGACTGTGATAGATCACCCTCCAGTGTGCCTGGTGAAGCTGCTCCAGGGCGTACTCATACAGGCCTGGGACATCGGTACGCAGGTGGAGGCGACCGCCTGAAGCCAGAATACACGCATACTGCCAGAGAAACCGAGGATGCACGAGGCGGTGTTTCGCTTGGCGCCGTTTGGGGTAAGGATCGGGGTGATGGAGCCAGATCGTCGTCACTTCTCCCGGAGCGAAGGCCTGTGACAGTATGAGCGCATCCGCATGCCAGAAAGCGATGTTAGAGAGGCCTTTCTGGGCAGCCAGCTGACACCCCGTCGCCAAACGATCTGCTTTGCGGTCCAGTCCTATCACAAGCTGAGTGGGGTAGCGCTCGGCCACCCATACGGCGAACTCCCCCGTCCCGCAGCCAATCTCGAGAAGCAACGGCGCCTCCGGGGGCAGGGCCCATCGGGCCCGCCACTGCCCTCGCAGCGGCACGCCCCTCCCCCATACCCCATACGGACTCTCAAAGTAACGCCGTTTTTTCTCCAGCTTGCCCAGCATAGGCACAAAGCTACAAGCCCCACGTAGGCTGAAACGCGTATCTTCGTGAGAGTGAACCGAATCGAAGAACTCCAAGCCAAAGTCGAAGCCTACCCAGACGATCCTTTCTGGCCCCATGTGTTAGGGGTGCAGCTGATGGGTGTGGGTCGTTGGGCTGAGGCAGAAACGGCTTTCCAAGAAGCGCTGCGGCGAAACCCCCGACACCACCCCACTTACTACCAACTGGGCCTCCTCTACGAAGCTACCGGCCGAGAAAACGACGCTATCACCGCCTTTCGAGAAGGCGCCCGAATCGCCGCTGACGTACGAGACCTGGCTCTTTTGAAAGACTTTCGAGCCAAGCTACGTATCTACCTTGGCCTCGATGAGTAAGATGAGTAACCCACCTTTCCATCTTTGCTATATGGTTTGGGGTCAGTCAGCTCTTATGCTACGCGCAGTAGGGGCTCTTATGGCCTTGGCCTACCTCCACGCCCAACCCCCCAACGCCTATGGGGTGCGGGGCGCCGTGGCTTTTTACCAGTACCGCACCCCCTACGCCCAGTTTTTAGCTCGCTTAGGCGCAGAAGTCGGCGCCACGGGCCGCATCTTTCTGGCCCAGTCCCGAAAGTCCCGGTTGTATTATGGTCTAATGCCAGGGTTTGGGTACCTCATGGGTCACTCCCGCCTGGTGCTGGACAGCAGCCTCTACATTTCGCCTTTATCGGGCCGGCCCTTGACTGGCCTTGCCTCGGCCCACACGTATACCCACTACTTGTACCTGCAGGGGCTTTGGTATGTAGCCTTTGACCAGGAAGCCAACTTAGCGGTGGCGGCCGGCCCCCAAGTCTTGCGTCCCTTGGGACAGTCCCTCATGCTGGAATACGAAACCCCCGACGGCCAGCCTATCCAAGAATGGAACCGCGTAAGCCTCACCGATCTCCACCGGGTGATCCCGCCCTGGATCCTCAACCTGGCCTTGTACGCGGAACTGCGTATGCGGGTAGGCCTACATAGCGAAGCCTTCTTGTACCTGCAGACCCTCCACCAGCTCAACCGGTACCTTTGGCCTACCGGCTTGCTTGCCGGCCTCACCTGGCGATGGAAATCGGGCCCCACCAGCTAAAAACTCCTCTCCTCAAAGTACCGCCGTACCGCTTCTACATCTTCCAGAATCTGCCGGCGAAGGGCCGCTTCATCTGAAAAATCTGCATGTGGCCGCAAGAAAGCCAGAAAGCTCACTTGCACCGGCTTCTCATACAGATCCTGCTCGAAGTCCAGCAAATGGACCTCTAAGTCGCCTTTTGGAGGCAGGTAAAGGACAGCGGGGCAGGGGCTATGTAGGTGGGCCCAGCCGGCATAAATGCCGGCTACCGGTCGAAGCTTGCCTTCAGGCCAGGGGAGATTGGCTGTGGGCACGCCCAGCTTACGAGCCAGGCCTTGACCCTTACGGACCGTGCCCCTTAGCCCAAAAGGCCGTCCCAGTAGCTTATGGGCTTCTTGTAGGTGCCCCTGCAGGATGAGCTGCCGTATGCGAGAGCTGCTGATGGGGCTATCGCCTTCGATGAGCGGGGGCACTTCCTGAACAGGAATGCCCATCTGGCGTACGAGCTGCGCCGAACCCCCGCGCCCTTGCCCAAAGCGGTGATCATACCCCAAGACCAGCCCCCGCGGCCGCGATAACCGGACTATCCACTCCTGCACAAAAGTTTCGGCTGGGAGCGCAGCCAGCTCGAGCGTAAAAGGTACCTTCCGCACAAAGTCTGCTCCAGCTTCATGAAGGAGGCTCGCTCGCTCAGAGAAGGTAGTAAGCAACGGCACGGCCTGGCCTCGCAAAACTGAACGAGGATGGGGATCAAAGACCCACACTTCCACGTAAGAGGTGTGCTGATCTGCCCAGGCCCGCGCGGTGGAGATCAAGGCTTGATGTCCTCGGTGCACCCCATCGAAAGTGCCCATGGTCAGGATACCTCCACCGGGGGTAGGCTCAGTGGGGCCGAGTAAGCGCATCGGGTTGAATGGCTTGGTCTATGGTATAGGGACCGATACGGGTGCGTCGCAAGGCCCCGAGGTAAGCCCCACATCCTACGGCCTGTCCGATGTCTTGGGCCAGGCTGCGCAGGTACACGCCTTTGCCGCAGCGAACCCGCAAGAGCCATCGTTCCCGCTCGTAAAAGACTTCCTGAATCTGGTATATCTGAACGGGCCGCGGAGGCAGGTTAGGTATTTCGCCCGCCCGTGCGAGGGCATACGCTCGACGGCCCCCTACTTTCAAGGCAGAGAAGGCGGGCGGCCGTTGCCATACGCAGCCCTCGAAGCGCGCCAGAATAGCCCGCCGTTCTGCGGGGGAAAGCATAGGAGAGGGCTTCACCGGCTGCGGAGGATACTCCGCATCCCCCGAAAGCGTCTCAAACCCCATCCTGAGCAGCGCGTAGTACTCTTTCTCCCAGACTTGCATTTCGGCTATCTTTCGAGTGGCTGCATCGGTCGCCACAAGCAGCAGACCCGTAGCCAAGGGATCTAAGGTACCCGCATGCCCTGCCTTCCGCACCTTATAGTGGCGGCGCACCCACCGCACCACCGCAAAGGAAGTCCACCCCCACGGCTTGTCTACCGCTATGACCCCCTCCATAACAACCATCCCAAAACCGCTCCACCCAAGACGATGCGATATAGGCCGAAAGGCTTCATCCCATAGCGGCTCCACAGAGACACGAGGAACCGCATCGCCAGCAGCGCCACGCCAAAAGCCACGCCGATACCCCCCAAAAGCAGGCTGGCATCCGTGGAGGAAAGCAGACCTGCACTTTTCCAGAGCTTGTAGGCGGAAGCGGCACCGAGGGTAGGCACCGCCAGCAAAAAAGAAAACTCGGCCGCTTGGGTTTTGCTGAGGCCCATGAGCTGCGCGCCAAACAGCGCTGCGGCGGCACGAGAGACACCTGGAAAGAGGCTCACCGCTTGCACCAGGCCAATCCCAGCGGCTTGTACCCAAGTCAAGTCCTCGATGGTGCCCGTGCGATCTCGAAACCACCGGTCCATACCTATCAGCACCAAGCCGCCTACTAAAAGATTAATCGCCACCACCAAGGGCGAGTCCAGCAGAGCTTCCAGGAAATCCTTAGCCAGCCAACCTACCACCGCCGTAGGAAGGAAAGCCGCGCCCACCACCAGGTAGAGGCGGGGTTGCCATAAGCGCTGGTAGCTATGCACCACCACAGCTAAGATAGCCCCGCCCTGAATGATGATTTCGTAGGCCTGGACAAAAGACTCTTCTGCCCGTCCCAACCACGCACTGAGCAAAATCAAGTGCCCCGTCGAAGAGACCGGCAAAAACTCCGTAATGCCCTCCACAATAGCCAAAAGGAGAGCTTCCCACCAACTCATCGCCGAAGGATAGCGTACAGGAGGGTGCCTATGCCGCCCAGGATAACCCAAGGCGCCACATACAGCGCTACCGAGAAGATTCGGCTATCTACAAACCGGTTAGGAACCAGTAGTAGGCCGTAGCCGAGGACAAGCAGCGCGGCCCCGATCGCCAGCAAGCGATAGTTCGGCCGGCGGAAGGGCATAGGCGATTCGGCAGGCGAACCGGCTGATTTTTTCTCCATTTTACTCATACAGACGGTCGAGGGGTTTACTCAAGAAGCGCCGCAGGGCTAACTTACTGGCTAAGTAGCCCACGAGGCCCCCAAAGGTAAGCAAGCCGCCGTAGAGAATAAGAAGTCGAGGGTCTTCCAGTAAAAAGTCGAGCGCCAGCACCTGTCGGTGCACCAGCCACAAGCCTCCATGCAAACCCACAATAGCAAGCAAGGCCCCTACTACCCCTTGGAAAAAGCCCACCCCCAGAAAAGGCCGTTCGATGTACGCTCGAGTTGCGCCCAAAAGTTCCATCGTACGGATTTCCAGCCGGCGCGCAAAGAGGGCCAGCCGCACCGTGTTGAAGATAAGCAAAAATGACACCCCCACCATCACCATTCCGACCCCGAGGCCTATCCACCGGAGAGTGTGGGCGCGGTTCTCGAGCACTTCGAGGAGGCGTCGAGGGTAGTCTATTTCTTTGACTACTTCCCATTCCAGGACTCGATTGGTGAATAGGAGTACACTATCGGCCCGCGCGCGTTCCCCTCGGAAAAAGACCCGCACACTGGGTGGGAAAGGGTTGAAGCCTTCCATGGCCCGCACGAACTCCTCGCCCGCTACTTCTCGAAACCGTTCCATAGACTCTTCGGGGGAAATGTACTGGGCTTCTTTGACGAGGGGCTGACGCCGAACCCATTCGAGGAAAGGGGCTATCTGCTCAGCAGAAAGGCCGGCATGCAGGTGGATGCGATATTCGAGCCGGGCACGCGCTTGTTCGAAGCCTATTTGCGCCGCCACCAAAAAGACCCCATACAACCCCAGTACAAAGAGCGCAAGCACCAGGCTAAAGAGAGAATGCGCAAAAGGCAGAGTCGGGGCGCGCACGCCGCAAAGGTACAGGACAATCTCACGGAAGCCCTTATCTTTGTTGGTATGAGTCGAGCCGAGGTAATCCTACTGTATGAAAGCGCCGAAGAGCACGCCTGTTTCGAGACCAGCCGCACTATTCTGGGGCAGATGGGCATTTCCTTTCGTGAGGAGCCCCTTCCTTCTACCCCCACCCTAACTGCCTTGCGACAAAGCATAGAGGCTGTGGGGCAGAGCGTATGCGTGTGGGCAGCAGGAAAAAGCGCTTATCTCTTACCGGTGGTGGCCTCTTCCCTGCCTCCTACGCAGCCTCTGATCGTGATACCGTGCCCAAGCGAAGCGGCCCCTCTGCCTTATTTGGAAGCGATTTTCGAGACGGTGCGGGGGTATCCTTTGGCTTTTACTCGGCCGCGCGACGCGCAGGCCGCCACCCTGCTTGCCGTACATGCGCTGGCGGCTCGTCACCCCAGCTACGCCGACCTCCTCCAAGCCTACCTCCATAAACGGCCCCTTCAACCCGCGTAAACCCCCGTATGGCGACTCTACCCCCCGATCTCCTGCAGCTCCTCCAGCAGCTCACCACCAATCTGGCCCGATATGAAGGCGAGCACCTTACCCTCAAAGAAAAACTCGAAGCCCTCGAACGGGAACAGCGCGACCGAAAAGCCCTCCTGGACCGCTTTGCTTTAGTCAGCGAGACCGACACCCGAGGCGTAATCACCTACGCCAATCCCAAGTTCTGCGAAGTGTCGGGGTATAGTGTGGAAGAGCTCGTAGGAAAACCCCACAACATCGTCCGACACCCCGACATGCCCAAGTCCGCCTTCAAAGAACTGTGGGATACCATCAAAGCAGGCCAAATCTGGCAAGGCGAGATCAAAAACCGCCGCAAAGATGGCACCCACTACTGGGTGCTGGCCACGGTAGGCCCGCTTCTGGATGCTGAAGGCTACCCCTATCGGTACGTCTCGATGCGGGTAGACATCACCCGCCAAAAAGACCTTGAGGCGCAACTTCGCCAAGAGCGCCAACTACTGTCCCAAGAGCTGGCCCAGAACCTCAAGCTCGCTGCCACCATCCAGAAAGCCCTTCTCCCTCCTTTCGAAGGCGACGCTACTCCCCTCTCTGTGCCGTATTTTGTGCTGTATCGCCCCCTCCAAGAAGTAAGCGGCGACTTTTTCTGGCTGCACGAAGACAAAGGGCGCTTACTGGTGTTTGTGGGTGACAGCGTAGGCCATGGCATCGCGGGGAGCTTGGTTTCGACCCTTTTCATCCAGGAGCTACGCCACCTGGTGCGAGAAAAAGGCCTTTGGAGCCCAGAACTCCTGGCCGAGGAACTGGATAGCCGCCTGGGGCAGCTTTTCGCACGTAAACTTTCCTTGCCCATCACCGTAGACGGCATGGTGGCGCTCATAGACCTCCACCGTCGCAAACTTTCCTTTATAGGGCTGCGAGGCAAAGGCGTGCTTGCTCGGGGAGGCACCCTTGCCCGACTGGATAGCTTCCCCTTTAGCTTCGGGGATCTATTAGGGCGCGCCGGCACCGAAACCACCCTGGAACTGCAGCCGGGAGACCGACTCTACTTTTACACCGATGGCATCCATGACCAGGAAGGCGGCCCCAAAGCCAAACGGTGGGGCCACAAAGCCTGGATGGAATACCTGCGCGACCTCCAAAACTTGCCCCTACCCGCCCAACAACAAACCCTTCTCGAGACCCTCCGCTCTTGGCAAGGCGATCAAGCTCAAACCGACGATATCCTGGTACTTGGCCTCGAAGTACCTTGATTAGGTGTCATCCCAGGCTCCTATCTGGATAGCCACCCCTTCTTTCATAGAAGCGGAAGCCCTCGAAGGACTGCCTTTGCCCGCTCCTGTGTACGTCACGGGAGTAGGCGCCTTAGCTACGCTTACCACGCTGTGGGAACTCTGGCAGAAAAGCCCCGCCGCAGGCCTCATAGCGCTGGGTATAGCGGGGAGCTACCAGCGTGAGTTTGCTCCTGGCCAGCTGGTGCAGGTCCAGACCGAAATCGAAGGCGCCACCGGTCGTCGTTACACACGCCGCTTCCAGCCTACCGCGCCTGCTCTCCGGGGAAAGGTGCCCTTGGCGTGGGAAAACCCCTGCTTTCCCCCTTTCCTCAAACTGCCCGCCGTTACCGGACTCACCTTGCCCACCGTGAGTTTGGCCCCGGCTGAGGTGCGTTACTGGCGACGATCTTACCCCGAAGCCCATGTCGAGACCCAGGAAAACGCCGCTTACTTTCTCTTTGCTTGGAGTCGAAAAATCCCTCTATTGGTGGTGCGCAGCCTTTCTAACTGGGTGGGTTCACGCCGATGGGAAAAAGATTTGGCCCTGCAAGCCTTGCGTACCTTCGCTGAGCGGCATGTGGCTTCGATATGCGAATGGCTCCTGGCAAGTGCGCCCCCTCCCCCATCGGGGCGAACGCTTCGGTGATGGAGTCTTTGAGACCATGCATGTGCGGGAAGGGCGCCTTCTATTTGTCGGAGCTCACCTGCAGCGCTTGAGACAAGCTTGCCTGGCTCTGGATCTGCGCCCTCCCCTTGCTCTCGAAGCGATCTTTCAGGAGGCGGCCCGGCTTGCCGAAGGGGCCCCTACTGGCCGCCTTCGTATCATACTGTACCGAGAGGGAGCCGGCAGCTATACCCCCCCCTCCAACGAAGCCGCCATCGAAATAGGCATTGAAGCGGAAGCCGAGCGTCGTTTCCCTCTCAGCCCAGCCCAGCGATTGATACGGTACCCCACGGCTTTTCTCGTGCAGACCCCGTGGAGCCCTTTCAAAACCCTCAGCAGCGTCGGCTACGTTCAGGCCGCCGCTTACGCTCAAGCCCAACGCTGCGAGGATGCCCTCCTCCTGTCGGTGCAGGGACACTTGGCTGAAACCAGCCGGGCTAACCTCTTCTTCTGGGATGGGAAGGTGCTGCGCACCCCTTCCTTACGAACGGGATGTGTAGCGGGCATCCTCCGCCAACAGGTGCTTCAGCTGGCACGCACCATAGGCCTCCCCACCGAGGAGGGCCTCTATTCCTACGAGACCCTCCTCCAAGCCCAGGAAGTTTTCACCACCAACGTCATACAAGGGATTGCGCCGGTGCTGGGCATTCACGGGGCAGGAGTCTCATTCCGCACGGGGCCGGATAGCCTCGCAGCCCACCTTTCCGAGGCTTTATCGCGCCAGCTCTCTACCTACCTTTGAGCCATGCGCTGGACCCAGTTCTTGGCAGGCCTATATGGCCTGGCCGGCATGATAGGGGCTACCCTCCATGCCCACGCCCTTCCGATCCCGGCGTTGGGACAGGCCGCCTATATCGCCCTTTTTCATGCAGCCCCGCTTCTCTTTCTCACAGGGCGGCTTTCCAGCCTATGGGAACGGCTATCGGCCAGCTTTTTTGGGCTGGGGGTACCTCTTTTCACAGGCAGCATCTACCTCAAATACTTGGCTGGTTGGGAACGGGCTACTTCGGTCGCTCCCGCCGGCGGCGTCCTCCTTCTTATAGGGTGGCTCTTCCTGCTGTTGTCGGCTTGGCGCCCTAAATAAAATCACGCCCAAAGTCTTATCTTGGGGGGTGGGACTTTGGGCTATCTGGGGCTTTTTATGCTGGGGGCAGTATCTGGCACCTTCGCTGGCGGGGCTGAGTGGGGTACAGGCCCCCCTGCAGAACGAACCGCTTTCGGCCAACGCCGCCACCGCCTTCCCCGCTGACCGCTGGTGCGCTCAGGCCGGTACGGCTCTTTACCTGCCCGCTCCCGAGCTGGCCTTCCGGCTGGCAGGTCTCAGCTATCGGTGGGACACCTTCCAAATGACAAGCCTGCTCCTCCAGGAGTGGCGCTTCGACAAGCTCAGCCAGGTAGAAACTGGCCTGGCTTACGCCCTGCGCTTGCTACAAGGACGCGTGACGATAGCTACCCGCGGTCGGTTGCTTTTCACTTCCTTTTCGGAATACGGGAGGCTGCTTCGCTTCACACCTGATCTGGGACTGATTCTGCAGCCCAGCCCCCGCCTGCGCATTGGCGGCTACGGGTACAACCTCTTGGGGCGGGGATGGGGGCTCCTACCTGGACCCGTGCAATACGGCCTGGGCGTCGCGTATGGGCCTTCCTCCCTGGCTGAAGCTTACCTCGAGCTGACGCAGGAAGGCGCCTACCCTCTGCAAGTACACAGCGGCTTTAGCTACCAGATGCATCCTCTTTTGCGCCTCCGAGCAGGAGTAGGGTGGCCTACCCTCACCGTCGGCGCAGGCCTGCGTCTGAGTTACCATCGCCTCGGATTGGACATGGCTTACCGGTACCAGCCCAGCACAGGTAGTTGGGCGGCGTTAGGTATCGCCTTCCCGTAGGGTATGAAGAGGGCTTTTTGGCTCTGGTTAGGCTCTACGCTGGTCTGGGGGCAAGTTCTGCCTGATACCACCGATGCCAGCCGCCTTGAGCTCCAGCTGGAAGACCAGGCCGAAACTACCCCAGAAGGCCTCGACTGGACCCAGCTCAGCGACATCTTGGAGAACCTGGCTCGCCATCCCCTCGACCTGAACCGCGCCTCTGACCAGGCCCTCCTCCAAGTGCCTGGCATGACCCCCACCCTCCTAAAAAACCTGCGTGCCCATCAGGCCCGATACGGTCCGCTCCTCTCGCTGTACGAACTGCAAGCCATACCCGGGTTTACTGAACAGGCCTTTCGGGTGATGCGGCCCTTCATCACCGTACGGCCCGCTACCGAGCTGGACTTCGGAGAAGGACCGACTCAACGTCCTTCCTGGCGCCAGATCCGAGAAGCGGCTCGCCTGACCTGCATCCACCGCTTACAACGCACTTTCCCCCACACGTGGCAGACCGACGGCTGGCATCCTGACACTTTCCCCAACGCCCAAGGCAGCCCTTACCGCTTCTATACGCGGCTCTGGCTCAAAGCCTACCCCTACCTTTCTGTAGCCCTCATAGGAGAAAAAGACGCTTACGAACCCCTTACGTGGGACCCCACCCGCCGTTACTACGGGTACGACTTCACGAGCTATCACGTAGCGCTAAGCGGCCTGGGAGAAGTGCGCCAGCTCATCTTCGGAGACTATATCTTGCAAGTGGGGCAGGGGCTGGTGTTTGCCCGAGGACTGGGCTTTGGCAAAGGAGGCGACCCCATCCTTACCCTCAAACAGCCCTCCTATGGACTGGTGCCCTATTCCTCCGTAAACGAATACCAGTTCTGGCGGGGGGGCGCCTTGAACCTACGCCTTTCCGAACGGTGGGACCTCACGGTTATGGCGTCTCGATTGCGGCAAGATGGCACCCCAACCGCCCTATCCCCTGATACGGTAGCGGACCCCCAGCCCGAAGTGCGCACCCTACTCACTTCGGGCCTCCACCGCACTCCTTCCGAACTGGCACGACGCAAAAACCTTCTTCACGACGCTGCGGGCGGCGTCCTCACCTGGCACAAACGATGGCACCAGGCCGGCTTTACCTTGCTCTACCAGCGCTTCACTCCTCCGCTGGCCCTGGTGGGCCCCCAGCCTTACAAACTTTTTAGCTTCCAAGGATCAGAAAACCTGCTGGCCAGCGGGTTTTGGGACTTCACCGCAGGCAACCTCAACCTTTTTGGCGAAGCGGCGGTCAGCCGTTCCGGCGGCAAGGCCTTCACGGCTTCTGTGATAGCGCCGCTCCATCCTACGTTGGATGTAGCTCTACAGGTGCGCCACTTCGATCCGAACTTTCACTCGCTGTACGGGTACTCGTTTGCGGAGCGGCCCTTTGCCCTCAGCAATGAACAAGGGTTCTATCTTGGGCTGCGGGTGCGCCCTTCTCCCCGCTGGGAAATCGCTGGATTCCAGGACTTGTACGCCTTTCCTTGGTACCGCTATCGAGCTAATAGCCCCACCACCGGTCACGAAAGCCTTTTCCAAGTCACTTACACGGTGCGGCGGCGACTCCAAGTCTACACGCGCCTGCGCTACGAGTCTAAGCCTTACAACCTCTCCCAAGGCTACGCCCCCACGGAACAGATTTACCGCCTTGTACCGCATACCCGCTATTACCTACGGGTGCACGGCACCTACGAACTACCCCCACACTGGCGCTATCAAACCCGCGTCGAGGTCAGCTTCTACCGGAGAGAAACCCTCACCCGAGGCTATCTGCTGTACCAGGACATTCGATGGCAGCCTTCTTTCGCAGTTAGTCTTTCGCTGCGGTGGGTGATTTATCGCATACAGAGTTACGACGCCCGCATCTATACCTACGAAGCCATGCCACCGACTACTTTCGCTATACCGGCCTACTACGGCACGGGCCATCGGATATATGGCCTTCTGCGCCTGCGCGTAGCCCATGCGTGGACCGTATGGGTGCGGGCCGGTCAGACCCTCTTCCGCCTACCCGAAGAATACACCTACCACCGCCAGACTGAACTCCTCGTTCAAGTACGCTACCAGGTCGGATTCAATCCGGGAAAAGCTTCCCAGGATTGAGCAGCCCCTTAGGGTCAAACACTCGTTTGAGCGCTTTCATAAGCGCTATTTCGTCAGCCGAGAACTGCAAAGGCAAGTAACGGCGTTGCACCCATCCAATACCGTGTTCGCCGGAGAGCGCTCCGCCCTGCGCCACCACAAACTGGAATAGCTCCTCCACCGCTCGGGGTACTTCTTCTTGCCAGACCTGGAGGGGCAGGTTTTCCCGCAGAATGTTGACATGGAGGTTGCCATCGCCGACATGTCCATAACAGACTGACCGAAAACCGTATCGCTTTTCCAGTTCTTTGACCTTACGCAAGAGGGCGGGCAAAACCGTACGAGGCACTACGGTATCTTCTTCCTTGTAGGGGCCGCTGGTTTTGACCGCTACCCCCAGAGATCGCCGCAAACGCCACAGAAGCTCTCGCTCTTCGTGGGTCTGGGCATACCAGCTCTTTTGGGCGCCTGCGGCCAAAGCGGTTTCCTCGATTTGGGCGGCCTCGACTTCCAAAGCTTCGGGATGGTTGCCGTCTATCTCGACCAGCAGGAGCCCACCCAAGGCATCGGCTCCTGGATAGAGCGTTTGCCCCAAGTAGGCCTGCCCAAAAAGGACCGCTTCTCGTTCCATGAACTCTATCGCCGCCGGAAGGAGCCCCAGGTGGAAAAGTCGCACGACGGCCTCGACAGCGGCTTCCGCCTCAGGAAATCCTAAGAGAAGCGTACGCTGGTGGCGCGGTTTGGGTAGGAGCTTCAGGATAGCGGTATGAAACACGGCCAAGGTGCCCTCGCTACCCACAAGCAGTTGGGTAAGGTTGTAACCGGTAGAGTTTTTGAGGGTACGACTGCCTGTGCGGAGAGGCCGGCCGTCAGGGAGAAACGCTTCGAGGCCCAGCACATATTCGCGCGTGGTGCCGTACTTGACAGCTCGCACACCCCCTGCGTTGTGAGCAATATTGCCCCCTAAGCTGCAACTGCCCCGACTGGAAGGGTCCGGAGGATAAAAGAGTCCTACGGCTTCGACGGCCTCCTGAAGCCGCTGTGTGATGACCCCCGCCTGGGCTATAGCGATCAGGTTCCGAGCGTCTATCTCGAGAATGCGGTCCAACTTCTCCAAAGAGAACACCCATCCGCCCTGTACGGGGAGCATACCCCCACTGAGGCCAGTGCGTCCTCCCGCTGGAATGATAGGAATGTCTCGTTCGTAAGCGTAGGCTAAAAGGGCTTGCAGATGAGCCGGGTCTTCAGGTCGGGCTACGGCATCGGGAAGGAAACGAAGGTCTTCGGTCCAGTCGTGGCTATATCGCTCGCGCAGCTCCAGCGAAGTCTCTACGCCTCGAGGCAACATATGCCCTAAAGATAGAAAGGGTGGCCAAAGAAGGGCATAGGCGGGAAAAGGTAGAGCTGCACAGGAGTAGGGCGCGGTTCTTGAGAAGCTGCAGAACAAGAAAAAGAGTGGGGCGGCGCCAGCTGCGCTGGCGCCGCCCCACACAAAAACCCTCCCCCTTACCGAATCGTTACGTTGACCGGATTGCCGTTGTCCACCTGCACCGAGGCTACGCGATCGCACGCCTCATTGCCATAGGGATCGTAGTTGACACGCACTGTGTGGTTCTGCGTACTGGTCTGCACTATGCCTTTCACTGGCACCCGGAAGTAGCAGTCCCCTTTCACTTTGAGCGAGTCCAGGATTTGGGTGCTAAAAGGATTGCCTCGCCGTGAGGTGCCCTGAGCAGAACCTCCAATAAACCACACATCGTCCCATCGTTGCCAGGTCGTTTGCCCCTGAGTCTGCCGGAAGGTGCGGACGGCGCTCCACTGGGTCGTGCCGTTAGGCGTGATAACCTGGTGGGTCTGTACCGTATCCTGGATGATTCTTTCGCCTGCTTGGTTGAAGCCTTGATGGAAAAGAGCTTTCTGAACGATATGCTGGTTGTCGTTGACAAAAAAGCTGTCGGTGGTAATCAGCGCCCGAGCACCCGGTTGAGGCCATCGAGGGCCGGAGAAAGTCACCCGGATCTTCCCTCGGCGGTAGACGCCATCTCGACAAAGACAGTTCGTGGGTCCAAAGTCGATCGTGAGCCGACGGAGGATGCTATCGTAGGTGACCGTGGCACAAGGCGGCAGGTACGTGGAATCTACCCCACCTACCCGGCGGCTTACCCCTGTTTCCCCTTGGTTGTCTACGGCATCGTTGATAAAGTTTTGCTCGCTTTCGGAGCGGGATTGGTCCTCTGCCGTCTCTTGGAAGGGCGTAGGATCGAAGGTGGCGGTTTCTTTCTTCTTACAGCCGGTAGCCACCATGAGGGCTACCCCCATCGCCCCGAATAGGGCGACTCCGTACAGTTTGCGCGGCGTTTTCATACTACCCTATAAGAGCGGGCAGATAGGGGGAAAGTTTAAGAGGTCGAGCGCTGGACCAAAGTGCCCACTTGCTGGGCCAAGCCCGTAACCTCGACCGGCAGGATCCACTTGGTAGAGGTGGACTGCCCCAGGTTTTTGAGCGTCTCAAGGTACTGGAGGATCAGGGTATTCTGGTCGATCTGGCGGGCTGCTTCGCTGATTTTTTGGAGGGAGAGGGCATAGCCTTCTGCGGCGAGGAGTTGGGCTTGGCGCTGGCCTTCGGCTTGGAGGATGAGGGCTTCTTTTTGCGCTTCGGCTTCGAGAATGCGAGCGGTACGTTCACCCTCCGCCCGCAGAATCTGGGCCTGTTTCGCGCCTTCGGCTTCGGTAACCATGGCCCGCCGGTTTCTTTCTGCCGCCATCTGCTTGGTCATGGACTCCTGGACATCCGCCGGCGGCAGAATCTCCTTGATTTCCACCGCATTCACTTGCACGCCCCATCGATGCGTCACTTCGTCGAGTTTGGCCCGGAGTTTCTGGTTGATTTCGTCCCGCTTAGAGAGCACATCGTCCAACGCAATGTCACCTACCACCGCCCTTAGGGTGGTCGTAGCCAGACCTTCTGTAGCTTGGAAGACGTTTTGTACATTCACCACCGAGGCCAGCGGGTCTACAATCTGCAAGTAAATCAAAAAGTCTATAGAGATAGGAGCATTGTCGCGGGTAATGCAGGTCTGCTTGGGAATCTCCATGATGCGCTCACGCAAGTCTACCCGAATAGGGGTGTCTACGATCGGAATAATCACCGTCAGGCCAGGGCCTTTAGCTTGAGGCAGCGCACGGCCTAACCGTAGCACCACCAGCCGCTGATATTCTGGGATGACCTTTATGGAAGAGAGGAGAAGCAAAACCAAAAGGCCCAGCAGAATGTAGGTCAGCATGCATCAAAAGTAGGGATTTACCCTCACATGCGAGGGGGAACCGGCAGCGAAAGTGTCTCCATCACGGCTTCCATGGCTATCTTGTAAGCCTGCGTCAAAGCCAGCCGGAAAGACCGTACCGGCTCCTCCACCGCCAGCACCGGCAGGCTCTGGTAGAACTCATTATAGCGGCGAGTCAGCTCGTACCCGTAATGAGCCAATAGCGCCGGGTCGAACGATCGCGCCGCCGCCACCCACACCTCCGGCAGGCCATACAATTGCTGGAGAAGTTTTTCCTCCGTAGGCTCTACAACGGGCGGAGGCACCTCTATGTAAGGATCAAAGCCTTTTTCGGCAGCTTTTTCCAGCAGACGCTGGGCCCGAACCAACCCATACTGCAAAAAGGGGCCTGTGAAGCCTTTCAGTTCGATAGATTCGGCGGGGTCGAAGATGATATTTTTGGTGGGGTCCACTCGTAAGAGGTAAAAACGCAACGCGGCTTGGCCGACCGCTTCAGCGATGGCGTGGCGTTCGGCTGGGGGAAGGTCTTCTTCCACCAAGTCGAGGGCCCGGCTATGCATTTCGTCCAGGAGGTCATCGGCGTCTACGACCGTGCCTTCGCGGGTCTTCATGCGGCCCGTGGGAAGCTCCACCATACCATACGAGAGATGGTAGATAGCCTCCGCATAGGGACGCCCCAGCCGCCGCAAGAGCGCCACCAAGAGCCGCATGTGATGATCTTGCTCATTGCCGATCACATACACCGACCGGGTAAGCTCAGGATACTCTTGAAACTTGAGGTCCGCTGTCCCTAAATCTTGCGTAATGTAGACGGAAGTGCCGTCCCCCCGTAAGAGAAGTTTCTTACCCAGGCCTTCAGCCGTGAGGTCGGCCCACACCGATCCGTCTTCCTCGCGATAGAAGAGTCCCTGTGCCAGCCCTTCTTCGACGACTTTCTTGCCCAGCTTGTACGTCTCGGACTCGTAATAGACCCTGTCGAAGCGAATACATAGGCGCTGAAAAGTCGCCTCAAAGCCTTCGTAGACCCATTCGTTCATCTGGCGCCAGAGGGCCCATGTCTCAGGATCGCCGGCTTCCCACGCCCGCAGAAGGGCTTGGGCTTCCTGGAAGAGGGGAGCCTGAACCAGCGCTTCCTCTTCGGAAAGACCTTGCTGCTTGAGGGCTTCTACCTGCGCTCGATAGGCCTTTTCAAAGGCCACATAACAGTCCCCCACAAAATGGTCGCCTTTCTTGCCGGTGGTTTGCGGCGTGGCAGGCGCAAAAAACTTCTTCCACCCCAGCATGGACTTGGAGATGTGGATGCCCCGGTCATTGACAAGATTTGCCCGTATGACTTGAGCCCCCAGCCGCTCCCACAACCGACACACCGCTTCTCCCAAACACAAGTTGCGTAAATGCCCCAAGTGTAAGGGCTTATTGGTGTTGGGAGAGGGATACTCCACCATGAGCTTTTCCTGAGCAGCGAGCGTGAGACGGGTGTACCCCCTCTCGGCACGAAGCCTCACTTCCTTCAAGAACCTGTGCCAGAACTCAGGCGTGAAGGAGACGTTGACGAAACCCCGCACCACTTGAGAGCGCGCCAAACCCTCTATGGGCGCTAAGACAGCCTGAGCGGCCGCTTCGGGGTCGCCCTTGTATGCTCGCAGAAGAGGAAAAATGTTGAAGGTGAGGACGCCTTCCTGGCCTGGAGGAGTAAGAGTGATGCGGGGGGAGGCAGGCAAGCCTGCTGCAGCCCAGCCAGCCTGCCATGCCGCTACTTGCTCATGCCAGAAGGGCACAGTGCAAAGTTATACCCCAAACCACACCTGTAGGAGAGCAAAGCCAATGTACTACTCCTGCGAGCTGGAGAGCCCTCCTCCTCCTATCGCAAACCGCACATAAAAGCGTTGAGGCGTGATGGCGGGCCCGCGCTTGAGGGCGATACCCGCTGCGCTCCAATCGCCGAGTTCGGACAGGGCCCGCTCATACCCCGCTTGTAGGCCTATAAGCCACCCTTTCGGCGAGAAATACTGGACCGCCAGCAGGCCTGTCCCGATCACGCCGCTCGTAGAGAAGCTACGCGGGGGTAGGCCCCCTCCTGTCGTAGCTTGCGAAAAATCGGCTTCGGCGGGACGGCCCCCCACCAAGAAGGTGTACCCTGCCCCCCCCACACCCAGCACCGGCAAGAAGACCCATCGCTCCTTCCACCGCCAGAAGTAGCCTATTAGACCGGCGCCCATCCCTCCTCTAACGGTAGAGCCCAGATACGTCTCACCCGTGCCGCCCACAAACACGCGACCTAAGTAGCCCCCTCCTCCTCCCCCCAAGGTTACCGCCGTAGCGGTGGAAGGGAGCGACAAGCCAGCCACTTGCACAGAATCTCGAAGCCTTCCATACCCACTCATGGAAGTGTACCCTACCTGAAACCAGCCTCCCCCGCCCCATGCAGCGCGAGACTGCGCCCATACCAGGCTACCTACCAGAAAAACGGTCAGCACACGCATATAACAGGGCAAATGTACTTCAAACCAGCCACACTACCGGTCATCCCGGGTAAACCCAATCGTCTGGTCATCCCGAAAAAGAAAAGCGCTGCCGCTTCCTACGCGCTGATACGGCTCGGTTTCGCCCGTAGCGGCGGCCCGGGCCCGCAAAAGAAACGCCCGCCAGTTGCGATTCTGAATCTCGCCCAGCTTGTTGGAATGCAGCAGCGGATAGTCGCCCGTAATCAGGTCCGGATCATAAAAGACAAAAAACACCTGAGCCTGTGCACCAAGCTGGTTGTAGGTCCAGATCTGATAGGGATACTTGTCGGGCTCGTTGTAGAAAAACTGCATATCATTGGGGGGGCCGTATTGGATGAAAACACGTCCCCGATCCGTTTTCCAGCCTGATCGCAAAGAAGACTTGAAGTGCTGCTGTGCATATTGAAAACGCTGGAGAAACTCCTTAAAAGAGAGCTGCCCCGGCTTACCTTCTCGTTTCTTCCAGAAAGCCACGAAGAAGCGCTTTTTCTCTGCAAAGGTATTGAGCGCTTTCATGAAGCTCTTCTCAACTGGCGTAGCCAGGTAAGTAGCGGCTCCCAAGAGCTCATCAAGCTGGCTTTCTGGAAACCCATATAGCACATCATACTCAGCCTCGGAAGCCTCCACCACTGGCTCACGCGTAGAGAAGATCGAGAATCGACGGTACCAGGAAGCCAGCACTTCTCCATCGTTTCGGCAGAGCTCCACCTGAGCCAAGTACACCCCAGAGGAAAGGTTTTGCACTGCGAGGGGAAAGTAAAACGCCTCAAATGGACCCGATCGGCGAGGCCGCTGCCGAAGCGTCAAACCTGGCACTTCTTTGGAAAGCTGTGCATCCAACACCCGAACCCGCAAATAGTAGGGTTCGGCCGTCAGGCTATCTACCCGATACAGTTCTCCATACAGAAAGAGGGTATCGGGGTCTACCAGGAACCCGTTGGCAATCCAGAGGTCCAGAGCCAAGCCGTGCCGCTGGTAAACGCCCGAGGCCGTATCTCGGCCTACCCGCCGAGCAAAAAGCAGATCGCTGTAGAAAAACCCTCGAGCCGGAGGAGGTGCCTCAAACTGGGTTATCGCTTTTACGGTTTGGGGGCGAGGTTGCTGATTGGGGTCTCGGGCTTCGACTTCCAGCGTATAGAGGCCCGGAGCTAAGCGCAACCGTCGAACATCTATGTAGATACGCTGGCGCTGAACAGGCTGAGAGTCCGGCACCGGCGGCAAGGTAAACCGAAACTTATCCGCATACACCGGCTGGTCGGCTTTGTTTTTGAGCACCAGCGTGAAATCCACGACGCCCTGATACCCTTTATCTCCAGGCACATAGGCCACCGACGTCGCATCCACCCCAAGGAAAAGCTCTACATAGGGGTCCCCTTCGAGGGTATAGAAGCGAACCGGTTCGATATAGAAAAGCACCTGTGCACTCAGCCAGCAGGAGAAGAGAGCCAGCAATCCCCCCCGCATATTCTGCAAAGATAGGGTTTCGTTCCAGGAGCGCCAAATCGCAGGGGGTCAGGTTCGGCGAGGGGGACGGCTCCACAGCAGCAGGCCTGTAGCGAAGGTCAGCCCCCAGACGGCTACTTCAGCCCAGGTCATGGAGGCGCGCCAGCCCACGAGCGCCTGCAAAACCCCGCCTATCCAGCCTTTGTGATGCAGGGGAGGGAAGCACTCCCCTTCCAGGCAGGTGTAAGCCCAGGCCCAGTTCGCTGGGGGATGCGCCACAGGAGGGAAAAGTGTCCAGGCCTTGGCCTCGGCTAAGGCTTCGGCCCAGGTGTAGCGGCCTTCAAGCAGTTCTATCAGCTCGTGCACCGCATAAGCGGCCATGCCCGCTGCCAGGAGGAGCAGGAAGATAGAAGTGAGGTTGAAGAAGGGCCGGAGTGGGACGCGGCGGCTCCCCACAAAAATCAGCAGTCCCAGGCTCATAGCCAGAACCACACCCAGCAGGCCGCCTGCCCAAGAGAAGCCCGTCTGCATTTGCCACAGCGCCCGCAGGAAAAGCACCGTTTCGAGCCCTTCGCGCGCCACAGCCAAGAAGGCCAGACTGAAAAGCATCCAACCCGCCTGCGTCTGGGCTGCCTCGCGCAGTTCATGGGAGAGAGAGGCGCTGCGGTGCTTCATCCAAACGACCATGTAGAGGAGCAAAGCGGCGGCCGCCACCGAAACGCCGATTTCCCATAGTACATGTCCGGTCACGACCCGGCTTAGCACCCAAGCCGCGCCCAAGCTCATCCCTACTGCGGTCAAGACCCCACCCCACAGGTAAGACCGTTCAGATGGAGCCACATACCGGGCCAGAATCCCCACCACCAAGGCCGCTTCCAACGTCTCCCGAAACGTAACAAAGGCTTCACTCACCCCACAAAGGTATCTGTTTGGATTGAATCCAAGCTCTTCGGCGCTGGCTCTGTTGCTATTACCCCTTCCCTTACTTGTTGCCACTTGACGGCCACTCCTACCCTCACGCCCGAGGCCCTTTCCCGTACTACAATGTCTATCCAGTGGGTTCTACCAGGACGGAAAGGATCGGGAAGCGCCCAAGGAGTAGCTCCCCTTGCTGGCCCATGACCCCGGGCGAAAAACTCATAAAAGTCCTCTTGTGCTTGGAGGGCTGGTAGGAGCACTCGCTCGAAGATGACCCCCGTCCGAGTATTTCTTGGAGACATCCTTCTTTTACGAAGTGGTCAGGTTTTTGGTAGCGAGGACCTCTTGAGCTGGCGTTCGGTCGCCGTTGCAAGCAATCCTCCGAGGAGCGTTCAAAATCTGTAGATCAAACCCCGCCTCTCTATACAAGCGAAGGATCCGATCTGTAGCTTGGTTAGAAATCACCACCGGCCCTGGATGGCGCGCTAACCACCTAACCAGCCTTACTTGATCCGCCCAAGAAAACCCTCCCGGCGCATACTCTGTAAATTCCACGTCGTAAGGAGGATCTGCATAGACAAAATCTTCAGGATTCAAGCAAATAGCCTCAAAATCCATGCAAATAAACTCCCATCTTTCAAAAACATGCTTGTACGCCGAGAAGTCTCGTAGGTAAGAGATTTTTTTGTACCGCCCAAAGGGCACATTAAAGGCGCCCCGGCTATTGAACCGGCATAGACCGTTGTAGCCGGTGCGGTTGAGGTAGTAGAAGAGGGCTGCGGCCTCCCGCGAGGAAGCTTTTCCCTCCTGTATAAGCTTATTGAACCGCTCCCGGTATTTATAGTAGGTCTCTCGGCTATTTTCGAGTGGGATGTCTATCCTCAGGCCGCGCTGAAGCCACCGGTAAAAGCTAACGAGGTAGGGGTTGAGGTCATTGAGAAGGGCCCTTTCCGGCATTAGGCCCAGAGACACCGCCAGGCCCCCTGCAAAAGGTTCCACCAGCCTTCTATGGCGATGAGGCTCAAAAAGAGGCCTCAGACGAGGAACCAACCACCTTTTACCCCCAGCCCACTTGAGCGGGGGTGGGAGAGAAGCTTCAGCCCTGACCCCCGACCTACGCTGGAAAGTGGCCTCCTTCACGCCAAAAGCCAAGCTGGTTCCCCTTTCTGGAGAGCGCGGGAGATTACGATCCGTTGGACCTCACTGGTGCCCTCGTAAATCTCTGTGATCTTGGCGTCGCGGAAGAGACGCTCTACATGGTATTCCTTCACATACCCGTAGCCTCCGTGAATCTGAATCGCTTCGGTGGTGACCCACATAGCGGTACGCGAGGCGTATAACTTGGCTATGGAGGCCGCCAATCCATAGGGCAACCCCCGATCTTTGGCGTAGGCGGCCCGCAAGCACAAAAGACGCGCCGCTTCTATCTCTGTAGCCATCTGGGCCAACTTGAAAGCAATCGCCTGGTGCTTGCCAATCGGTACGCCAAACGCCTGGCGCTGCGTACTGTACCGCAAAGCCAGTTCGTAAGCGCCCGAGGCAATCCCCAGCGCCTGAGCAGCAATGCCGATTCGCCCACCATCCAGGGTCTTCATAGCGAACTTGAAGCCAAACCCTTCTTCGCCGATGCGATTTTCTACCGGCACTTCTACATCGTTGAAGATCATCGTGTGCGTATCCGAACCTCGGATGCCGAGCTTGTTTTCCTTCTTGCCCACGATGACGCCAGGCCACTCTCGCTCCACGATGAACGCACTAATCCCCCGGCTACCCTGGCTGGGGTCCGTTTGGGCGATAACCAAATAAATCCCCGCTCGGCCGGCGTTGGTGATCCAGTTTTTAGTGCCATTGAGGATGTACCGATCGCCCTTGCGTACAGCGGTGGTGCGCTGGCGGGTGGCGTCGCTGCCCGCCTCCGGCTCCGACAAACAAAAAGCCCCTATGAGCTCCCCTCTCGCCAGCCGAGTAAGGTACTTGCGTTTCTGCTCCTGCGTGCCGTAAGTCTCTATGCCCCAGTTGACTAAGGAGTTCTGCACCGAAACCAGCACACTGGCTGAAGCGTCCACTTTGGACAGCTCTTCCATCAGGAGCACATAGCTAATCGTATCCATACCCGCCCCTCCATACTCTGGAGAGACCATCAGGCCAAGGAAACCCAGTTTGGCCATCTCCTGGACCAGCTCAGAGGGCATCTCTTGCTTTTCGTCCCGCTCGATAACGCCCGGCAGCAGCACCGTCTGGGCAAAGTCTCGTGCGGCCTGCCGAATCATCTCCTGCTCCTCAGTGAAACGAAACTGCATACAGCAAAGCTAACAAAAACACCTTACCCCAGCTTCCGCACAAACTGTGACCGACGATACAGAAGCCGATCCATCTGGTAACGGCTTATTACATGCACAAAGTACGGCGAATGCAGCAGCTTGACATAATAGTGAAGCGGGCTACTGGAGTGCGGGTAGAGGACCAGGTGAAAGGGTTTTCCCTTCCAGGGAAAGAGACGCAGCTCAGCGAAGGGCTGAAGGCCTACCAGCGAGTCAGGGCTGGCCAACCCATCGGCCAAGAACTTACCGGTGTAAGCCAACAAATATTCGGCTACTGCTAACGAATCGAGGGGTTCTCCCGTAGCTAAAGTCCAGGCGGCGTCATAACGAGGGCGTTCCAGCCGCCAGCTTTCGGCGGGGTCACCTGCGTAGTCAAGCTGGAGGGCCTGCAAGTCTGCCACCCGCGCAGTGAAGAGAACATTCTCCTGCCAGGCATCCAGGTCAGGATAATAGCGGGTAGTGAGGTAGCCTGTATGGCCAGGTAGAAAGACCTCATACGGCTGGTCAAACCCTTCCCGCAGCATGTAAGAAGCGCCCTGGTCCGGCGTAGGCCCCCCTACATAAAAGCGCTCCCGCCGGCCGTCAGCAAACAGCAGCGTCACCTCTATACGGTGTTCTTTGAGGAAGCGCAGGACGTTCGCTTTGGCGGATTCTGCCACAGGGGCCCGTGGCTGCTGCCCTGCCAGCGTCTTGAGAAGGGTCCGAACCGGCTGCAGAAACGCCTCGAGGGTATCCCCTATTAGCCAGCCGCGGGGAGTTCGTTTCAGGTTCAGTCGCCGCGCCACCGTGTCGGCGTGGAGTTCTACAAGCTGAATCTCGACAATCGCTTGGGTGTCGGGAAAGGTAAAGGTGTGCTCGCGGGCCCGACGCGCTTCGAGCCACCGGGTGCCCCACACCACCACCCCAATGCCCCCCACTACAACCACAAAAAGCCCTACCGAAGCCCAAACCGTATTTCTCATGCAAGAGGCTTTCGATAACGGTTTCTACGCCAGAAGTATAGTCCTACGCCCACGCTTATCATCAAGAAGAGCGGGCCCCCCAAGTTGAACGCCTGGATGAGGAGCGTATGCTTGCGCAGCAGCTCAGGATTCAATCGGCGAAGCTGCACACTTCGGCTGCGCACCTGCGTAAGAGCGATTTCTCCTGTAAGGTAATCCACACAGTTCAGAAGGAAAGTCAAGTTATCTAAGGGGGTATAATCGGCGCTACGGCCCTGCACTTCAGCTGGCAGGCCCAGCTCCCCATCCGTAATGAGCAGAGTTTTCCCTGGCAAACCCGATCGAGGCAAAAAGCGGGCCGTAGGAGGTCGAGGCGCAAACTCATCCGTCGGCGGCTCCCGATCCCGAAAAACCGACTCAAACACCCCCTCTGAGAGAACCGCCATGGGTCGCAGGCCCTTACCCCGAAACCCCTCCGGCGAAGGAGGACTCTTCAGCGTCAGGTTGATGTCAATAAGCTGAGTGCCTTTGACCGATCGGCTAAGCGGCGAACTCAGCGCCAGCAAAGTATGCCGAACCCCCGGCCGCGCAAGTGTATCTACACTACCCGCATAGCGAAACAGCACCGCATCCACCGTGCGGGTAATCGGGTGGGGGGGGAAAATGTACACAATCGGGTAATACAGCCACCTTTCAGCTCCCCAGAGCGGACCATTGTAGTACCCGCGAATGACCTCGATATACCCGCAGGAGAAGTCCTGCACCAGGTCATACCCCGGCCGCCAACCCCACCGGAAAAACAAATCATCCAACCCTAACTCCCGCAACTGGGTGAGGGCCGAGCTCTCAGATAGGTTGATGCGCTGGAAGTCTACCAGCCACAGAAGCCGCCCTCCCCGGAGGAGGTATTGCTCCAGTTCGTATTTTTCCCGTTCGGTGAAGGTGCTATCCGGCCCCAAGACCAAAATCGCCGCAAAACCGTCTCCTTGCAGCTTTTTTCGGAGGGAGTCAGGCAAAAAGGCTTTGGCAGGGGCCAGCGCTTGCCCTTCTCGCACCCGTACCGGCAGTACCCGATAGAAGCGTTCGAGTTCGGCTCTGAGCTGGGGCATCTGCTCCAAACTGTACTCCCCGTGTCCCGTCAGCACGCCTATGATGGGCTTTTCTCCATACACGGCAATCTGGCGGAGGGCCGCAGCAATCTTGTACTCTACTTCCTGTTCGGCCTCCAGCAGGTCGATCTGCCCGGTAGGCCGAAGGTTGCCTTTCACGAGATCCACCCAAATGTCCTGCAACCCACAATGAACCACCGCAATAGGGTAAAGGTATTGCCGCCGAGTCTCGGTCTGCGACACGCGCACATGGATAGGGATGGGTTGTACGCCTTTTCGCTTGAAAAGCTGCAGCACTTCAGGGTTTTTAGCAGGATTGACGAAAGTGTAGTTGAAAGGTTTAGGGGAAAGGGCGCGCATTTCGGCCAGGAGTGTTTCGATAGCCCGCTTGTAGCGCGCAATGGGATAAGGAAAGTCTCCTTCAAGGTATACGGTTACATACACTGCCTGGGGCAGCCGCTGGAGGAGGGTACGAGTGCCCTGCGAAAGGGTGTAGCGTTTCTCTGCGGTGAGGTCATAGCGAAAGAAGAACCGCTGGGCCACCAGGTTGAGGAGGACAAGCCCCGCCAGCCCTGTCAAAAGCCCTACGAGCGCCCTCATGGGTGCCGACGACTAAGCTGAAAGTGAGCCAAGCCCAGCCCCCCGACTATCACACTAAGGAAGTACACTACATCCCGCAAATCGACCACCCCACGACTCACACTTCGGTAGTGTTCCATGAGGCTGAGCTGGGCCAGGAGTTCTTGGAGAGAACGACCCAGCGGCAGCTCCGACGCAAACTCCAGCCCAATCAGCATCACAAAACCCCAAAAAAGCCCCAGCAAGAAAGCGATGATGGTATGCGCCGTTGAAGCCGAGGCCCAGATACCCAAGGCTGCTAGCGCCAGCCCCAGCCCAAAAAGCCCAATATAGGCCCCCTGGATAGCGCCATGGTCCACCGCCCACCGCGGTTGCGCTAACCACGCAATCGACAGATAAAACACACCCGTCGGCACGAGCGCAAACGCCAAAACCGTCGCTACCGCAAGGTATTTACCCAGCACGATCTCCCAGCGGGAGAGCGGAGCGGTGGCCAGCAGTTCATAAGAGCCCGTGCGAAACTCCTCCGCAAAGCTGCGCATGGTGAGGGCCGGCGCCAGAAAAAGCAAAAACCATGGCGCCACTGAAAAGAAGGCATCCAGTTCGGCGGCGCCGGTCTGAACTACTCCCCCTGAGAAAACCCACACAAATAGCCCGGTCCCAACCAGGAAAATACCCCACACCAGGTATGCGGTGAGCGAGTAAAGGAGGGCGAAAGTTTCCTTTCGCCAGAGCACCCACATGGGGCCAAAGTTACTGGGTAGTGGAGATACGCTCACTGCGCAAGCGCACATTGGGCAGAGCAGCCAGCGCAGCCAGCAGGAAAGTCCCCAGCAAGGCCGTCCCCCCAAAAACCGCCTTAAGTCCCAGCAAGAGATGGCCACCGAGCCCTCTGCCCCCTAAGAAAAGGGTATTCAAAAAGGCCAGGCCGACTGTAGAGCCTACCTGCCGAGCAAACTGGATTGCGCTGGTAACTGACCCCACTCGAGAAGCGGGTGCGTCGTTCTGGCCTACTACACTAAGCAGGGCCTGGAAAGGTCCCAGCAACACCCCTCCAACTACCATGATGCCCAGCAGAAGCCCCAAAGCCAAGGCAGCCGGCAAAGCCACGGCCGCTATAGCCAGCAGTAGCGTTAGCAAAACCGCACTTCCCATGAGAACCGGCTTGAAACGACCGTGTCGACTCACCCAAGCTCCCACAGCCCCTGTGCTGCCCACCGCCCCTACCGTGAAGGCCAAAAGAAGTACCCCGCTTTCCGAAGGAGGATAACCCAACACCCCCTGCAGGTACAGAGGAAAGAAGGTGACACCTCCCAAGAAAATCGGCCCAAAAAAGAAGCCCGCCAAGGCTGCATACCGAAAAGTACGCAGCCGAAAAAGGGACAAATCGAAGAGCGGTTCTGCTTGCCTTTTTTCTATGCGTACCCACCAAGTTCCAATGAGAGCGGCCACCCCCAACAACAGAACTCCTGCCCAGGGTGGGGCTATGCGTTCCGGCCCCCAGCAGGAAAAAGCCAGCAGCAAAGGGAATACCCATCCCATGAGAAGAAGCGTACCCTCCCAATCCATGGGTGCGGAAACGGGCGGAGGCTGATGGGGCATGTACCACACAACGAAAAGCAAGGCCAACGTTAGAAAAGGCAGGTTCACCCAAAAGGCCCAACGCCAAGAAAGATGCTCGGCAAAGTAGCCGCCTAAGACAGGGCCTAAAGCCGACGCTAAGCCAAATAGCGCCCCTACTACCCCTGCCCACCGACTGCGTTCGCGAGGGGAGAAAAACCACGCCAGTGTCGTAAAAGCCAGCGAAAATAAAGCGCCCCCGCCTACTCCTTGGAGAAACCGGAAAACCAAGAGTCCTAAAAAAGTAGGCGCAGCCCCACAGAGAGCCGACCCCACCCAGAAAAGCGAGAGCGCCCCTATCAAGACGGCCTTTCGAGGGAAAATCTCCACCAGCCGTCCCGATACCGGTGCCGCTATGGTACTGCCCAGCAAGTAGAGGACGCCAACCCAAGCGTACCAACGGTGCCCCCCCAACTCTTGGACGATACGAGGAAGGGCCGTGGCTACAATAGTCTGATCCAGGGCCGCAAGAAATAACCCCATAAACACCCCTGCCAGCGTCAGGCGTACCGGTCGACTGAGCTTCTGCCCCTCCATGGTCTCAAAGGTATCGCCTCAGAAGCACCAGCCCGTCAGAAACATCACCGACCCATTATACAGACGGGTGTCCGCCGGCTCTCGAAAGAGATTCACAAGCCCGGCAAAGGCGCGCACCTCGAAAAGCATTTGGCCTCGCTTTAGGGGGTAGGCGTTGCCGCCCCCCAGCCATACGCCTACATCCCCCCTTCGGAAAAGCACGCGATTAGGTTCTATAGGGCCTTCGGCCACGATGAGACGGGTTTGGGGAGAAAAGCCAAAAAGCGGCAAAAAGTCCAGCCCCTCTAATGCCACTTGCGTAGTGCCGTAGTTATGAGCAAACAGTCGATACCCCGCATGCACCCCCACCAGGAAGTACGAGCGCATCGGTGCCCCTTTCAGAATATTCCATTCAACCAGCAGGGGTACTTCTAAGTGAGCCAGTTCCAGTCGTCCTCGATTCGTGACATGCACGGTATACTCATCTCGAAATCCGCCGACGCTTGTATCGGCCGGATAACTTTCGGTGGTGTGGTAAGTCGAGTTTCGCTGGCTAAAGTAGAGCCCACTTTGCAAGGCCCACCGAGACCCGAGGGCGTAGCGCAACACCAGCCCTCCCGTAAAGCCCGGCATGATGGTAGCCTCTTCTACGGGCTTATTCGTACGATAAGCAGGAATATTGAGGCCAAGCTGCGCTCCGACCTGCCAGACACGCCCAGATTGGGCTTGCAGCCCCAAAAAGGCTACCACCAAAAAAGTACGCACCTTTCCCTTAACAAAATCCGCAAGAAAGTTTTCAAAAAGGATACCCCACGGCAAACACATACTGGCTCCGCACCCCACCTATAGGAAAGTCGCGCCCCACCCACCCAGAACCAGGGTCGAACCACCTGTTGGGCTACATCCAGACGAATCACCAGTACCGAAAAATCCCATCGCAGTCCTACACCCGCTCCCACGCCCGGCAAAGGGTTTTTCTGAAGAATTCCTCGGGGATCTTCAAAGTTGGTCACCGTACCAAACCACACATTTCCCACATCTACAAAAGGCGCCAGTTGGAGCCCCCGGAAGAGGAACTGCCGCAGCTCAAAGTTGGCTTCTGCTAAGACGTTGCCTCCGGGGATGAGAAAAAGGTTTTGAGGGAAGGTGTACCGCCCGGGCCCTAAAGCGCCAAACTGCCAGGCTCGCATGCTATTAGGCCCTCCTACGAAAAACCGATTCTCAAAAGGAGGATCTATAGTGTAGTACAACCCCTGCCCCATACCTAACCGAGCCCGAATAAACAGCTGCTGTTGGGGCGAGAGTAAAGCCCATCGGAAACGCACCTCAGCCAAAAAGCGAAAAAAGACACCATAGCGCAGCTTATTGAAGAAAAGATTATCCCGGTAAGTGCTATCCCACTGGGGTCTGGTTAAGACTATGAGATGCTCCAGAAAAAAAGGCACAGCGCCGCCCAGCTCGACGAGAAGGGAGGAGTAGTCGCCTTTACCCCGAGTAGTTTGGAAGTAGTTGTGGTTAGAGGAAACCTGCCAGGCAGTAACTTGGGTGAGGCGGGGCAAATAGTCCCGCAAAATGAGGCTTCGCACTAAGGGCGAGAGGGCTTCGATCTGGGCCTCGAAGGCGGGGGAAAATCGACTATCTACAAAGGTCACGCTAAAAGGCGTCCAGACCTGCTCTTCTTGGCGCCTGTCTTCAAAGAGAAAGCGAGTTCGTCGAGTCCAGGAAAAGGTGGCGTACCGACGGGCAAAATCCACCTGTCGGACGTCCTGGTAAGCCAGGGCCAGCAGGTGCTGGTTTTGAGCGAGGGTGCCCGAAAGGGGTCGCGGGGCGACGGGGTCCAGCCGCAGCGTCCGCTCAGGAAATAGGAGGGTCAGTTCGCTAGAGAAGTTGTAGAGCAAGAGGGGCGGGGCGTCAGGCGTTTTTCGGAAATAACTCACGGCCGCCTGCCCCCGCATCCGCAAAGGCCACCCCCGGCGAAACAGCGACAAGTGGGCCACTCGGAGGTTGGCGCTGGCTCCCGGTAAAGGCAAACTCCCTAACAGCGGCTGCGTAGACTGAAAGCCCTCTATCCCCAGCGCCACTTCCACCGGAGGACGAACCACCACCTCATACCGCACCCAAAGGGAGTCAGCCCCGGCCGCCTGAACCGAAGGACTGACCCACTGGACCACTTCCAGATTCTGCAAAGCCCGCTGAGAAGCTTGTACAGCCCGCTGGTTATAATACCCTTGAGAGGGAAAATACAGCTGATTCACCAGCACCGCCGGATCCAGTATCGTCCAAGCCCTGGGCTCCACCGCCAAGCGAATCCCACCCTCTTGACCCAGCTCTGTCGGCGTACCTTCCGACGTATGCAAGGCAATTTCACTACCGGCCCACTTGTATCGCGGCGCTTGAGCCGGTAAAACCAGCGTGACTCGACAAGGAAACCCTTCTTTTCGATGGGTGCCCAACCACTGGCGGAGGCGCCCCGGCGAAGGAGGGATGGGGGAACCGCTCATTGTAGTATCTACCCGCCAAGTGAGGGCACTTAGCGGAAGCCCATAGTAGCCCTCCGCTAAAAAGTACTTATGCAAGCCTTCGCGGAGCGCATCCAGTCGCGCAAGCCGAAACGGTTCCCCTACCGGCAGCCCCTGCGCCTCCAAGAAGCGGCTCGCCAACTGCACCAAGGTCGTATCCGGCCCTTCCACAGCAAACTCCGCAATAAACCACCGAGGCCCCGGGCGAATGCGGTAAATCACTTGGACGTCGCTGCGGCTCAACACCTTCACTTGTGGCTGGATAGCTACTTGAAAGTACCCTTCGCGGAGGTAGGCTTCTTCAAGCAGGCGCACATCCTGGTCCAAGGCTTTCTGCGACAGTAGGGCTGGAGGTTCGCCTAACTTTTCCCGCAAAGCCTGCCCCGCCATATAGGTATAGTAGCGCAGCTTGGGCACCTGCCTAAGCTGCTTGTAGGGGAAGCTCGAGCTTTCTTGTAGAAGCCTGCCCCAGAAATAAAGCTGGAGCCCCAGCCGAACGCCTAAACTCCGGCTATTGCTGCGCACGTAGAGGGGGGGTGTTTCTCGGAGCACGTGTCCGCGCAGGAGGGGTTCTCGGGCCACGAGCTGTTCGCCTGGGGCCAGAAAGCGGCTTGGAGAGCAGCCCCCCAGAACCAGCGTTAGGCTAATCCATCTCCACGGCTTGACCCGCCGGAGCTCCATAGAAGGCCCCCCCGTAGTAAGATAGTGAACCATTCACCCAGACAGCCCGCACTTGCCCTTGCAAGACCCTGCCCCCAAGAGGATGCCAGCGGCACTTGCTGAAATGACGTGGATCCCCTTGGATGGGCACGACCGTTTTACCCTCCGGGTCGAAAAGGACCCCATCAGCCCAATAGCCTTCAACCAAGGGCCCCCGATCGCGCAGACGCCACAGCCGAGCCGGCGTATGACAGGCTTTCTCCACCCAGAAGCTGAGAGGCACCCCACGCGCTCGTCCTATCGTCCAAAGCCAGGGCAAGAGATACCCATGGCTGGGTACCCCACTCGGCGCTAAAGGGTACGGCTGCTCTTTTTCCGGCCAGAGATGCGGCGCATGATCGGTTCCCACCACCTCCAACGTCCCTTCTAAAAGCCCCTTCCATAAAGCCTCTTGATCGGCAGCGAACTTGAGGGCAGGGTTGCACTTGAGAAGGTTACGGTAGGCAGGAAAGTCCGCTGCCGTCCAGGTCAGATAAACAGGGCAAGTTTCAGCTGATACGTGAGCAGGACGGCTTTGCAGAAGGGCTACTTCTTCTGCGGTGGTGACATGCAAAATGTGTAGCGGGACTGAACTTTCTTTCGCTATGCTCAAAAGCCAGCGTGTGCTTTCGATGCATGCTTCGGGGGGACGCGCCCGGGTGTGTAGGTCGGGCACTTCCTCCCAGTTTCGGCCTTCCCAACGCTGGCGCGCCGCTTGAATAAGCGCTTCCCGTTCGCTATGGAAAAGCACGCGCACAGGGCTCTCCCGCAGAATCCGCCGCACTACCGTTTCGTCCGTCACGAGCAGGTCCCCCGTAGAAGAGGCTAAAAAGACCTTTACGCCTGGCACTTGACGAGGGTCAAGTCCCCGCAGTTCGGCCAGGTTCGTGGAGGTCGCCCCTACATAACAGCCGAAGTTAGTCCAGCTACGCCCTTCGAGGCGATGCATCTTCTCTTCCCAACGGGCCCTTGTGGTGATAGGAGGCGTCGTATTGGGCATGTCAAAAGCCGTGGTTACCCCACCGGCCAGCGCTGCGCGGCTCTCGGTATAAAAGGTGCCTTTGTGGGTAAGGCCCGGCTCACGAAAATGCACATGTGTATCGACGAGGCCTGGCAGGAGATACGCGCCCTTGGCGAGGAAAGTTTGGCCCGTGGCCCGATCGGGAACCCGTCCCAGCGCTACCCAACGGCCCCCTTGAATCCACACGTCGCCTTCTACTTCGCCTTGTGGGGTCAAAATGCGCACCTCCCGCAAAATCCAGTTCATACCCGCCACAGCAAAGAAGCGTCTCCGTAACTCAAAAAACGAAACCCCTTCTCCAGGGCGTATTGATATACTTGCTCGAGACCGGCCCGTCCGATAAAAGCCTCCACCAGCCCGAGAAGGGTGCTTTGAGGCTGATGGAAGTTGGTCACCAAAGCATGGGCCACTTGGAAGGGATAGCCTGGCAAAATATATAGGCTGGTAGAGCCGGAGAAGGGTTCCAAGGCTTGGAGGGCTTCGGCAAGAGGGGGTAAAGGCCGCAGCTGCTTCCACACGAGGGCGGGCAAGGTAGGGGTCGGTTCCCCCCGCAAGCGTAAAGCCCCAATCCAGTAGAGGCTCTCCAGCAGCCGCAAAGTAGTGGTGCCTACGCACAGAATGGGACGAGAGCCCGGTTGCTGCAGGAGCTGGAGCGCTTCTGCCGTCACCGAAAAAGTCTCAGCATGCATCGGGTGTGCTTCGGGGAGTTCGGGCGTACGTAGCGGTAGAAAGGTGCCCAGCCCGACATGGAGGGTGACTGGTTGGGTCTGGATGCCCTTTGCGTGGAGCCGCTGCCACACCTCCGGAGTAAAATGGAGCCCCGCCGTAGGAGCCGCCACCGAACCCGGTTCTCGGGCATAAAAGGTCTGGTAGCGGGTTTTATCTTGCGTCTCGGAGGGGCGCTTGATGTAAGGCGGCAAAGGCACTTCCCCAAACGTTTCTACCACTTCGAGGGCAGATAACGAAGCAGGGCTCCACTCCGCTGCAAAGAACCCTTGCTGTTCATCTGCGGGCCCTATCCAGCGCAGGAGTAGTCGCCGTTCCGCTTTTTCCCAGCCCACTTGGCCTCCTCGCCGCCAAAAACGCCCGGGCCGAAAAAGCCCTTTCCACCGCTGCGGAGAACCGGCATGCCAGCTACCCTCCATGATTTCGGTCAAAAAGAACTCAACCCGGCCCTGACGCAGCCGCGCCGGCACCACCCGGCTATCATTGTAAAAAAGTAGTGTCTCGGGTGGCAGGTATTCACTCAGGTGCAAAAACACCGTCTCCTGAAGCTGACCTTGCCGGTAAATGAGCAGCCGGGCCGCATGACGCGGCTCGACAGGATACTGCGCAATCCGCTCCGGCGGAAGCTCGTAGGACCACAGCACCACCCAAAGGTAGGCATCCTCTCTACAAGCTCCTCTAACCTACCGATAACCCTGAGAAGGGAAGCTGCCCCTCAACCGGTGTCCCCTACAATGCCAGGCCCCTTTTCCCTCCCCGGCTCAGCACCCTACCTTTGCCGCTGTGCGCACACTTTGGCTGGGCCTGGTCTCGCTGATCTGGGCTCAAGGAACCATCCGGGGGTCAGTCATAGACAACGAAGGAGAACCGGTTGTTGGCGCACAAGTGCTGCTGCTACCTCTCCAAAAAGGCACCCTAACCAACCCCGAAGGTCTCTTTTCTTTCACCGGTGTGCCCTTCGGCTCTTATAAACTCCGCGTTACCGCCCTGGGCATAGACACAATATGGGCTGAGGTTTCCATAGACAAGCGTCATCCTGTCGCTACGCTCAAGCTTCAAGCTACGACCCGAGACATTGAGATGCAAGCCGTGGAGATCACCGAGTCCCTGGCGCCAACCCGCATAGACCCTACCCGCGTGACCGTGGCGGTTACACCCATTTCCCCTCGGCAAGTGCTACTGCTGCCCAGCTTTGGTGTGCCCGACGTGGCGCAGTATCTACAGGTCTTACCAGGCGTGGTCTTCACAGGGGATCAAGGGGGCCAACTGTACATCCGAGGGGGCACCCCTATCCAGAACCTCACCCTTCTCGATGGGGCCATCGTGTACAGTCCCTTCCACACGTTGTCGCTCTTTAGCCTGTTTGAGACCGACCTCCTTCGCCAAGTCAACGTCTACTCGGCCGGGTTTGGAGCCGAATATGGCGGCCGCATTTCTTCTGTGATTGACATCCGCACGCGGGCAGGGGACTTTGAAAGGCTGGGCGGCCGGGTATACGCTACGCCTTTTGTAGCGGGCGCCTCCCTGGAAGGCCCTACTTACCTGCTCCGCCATAGCTCGTGGCTGGTCTCGGCCCGCCAAGGCTACATCCAACAGGCCACCCCTCGACTATACCCCTACCTGCGCGACTCATTGCCTTTCCAGTTTCAGGACCTGTACGCCAAGGCCACTTTTGGACGCGGTCCCGATCAACTCCAAGTCTTTGGCTTTCGGCAGACAGATCGCGTGGACTTGGGGCCCAACGGCCTCAACCGTTGGACCCAGTGGGGGACCGGCCTAACGTTCGCTAACCTGCCCAGCGGCACACGGGTCCGCATCACCGGCAACCTCGCCTACTCCCGGTTTGCCAACACCTTCGAGGACCCACGGGAACTGCGTCCCCGCTACAGCACCATCGGCGGTTTCAACGGCGGGTTCACCTTCTCTTACCTCTTTGGCGCCGACGAACTGGCCTACGCCGTAGAAGTACGAGGCTTCTCCACCGACTTTCTTTTCACTAACGGGCTGGGTTTCATCACCCAACAAAAGCAGAGCACCACCGAGTTTGCCGCCTACGCCCGCTACCTCAAAGCCTTCCGACGCCAGGAAATCGGCCCCGACGGAGAAGTGCGCCTTTTGACCCGGGCCGTGATCGAACCCAGCCTACGCCTGCACTTCTACAACACCTACGGGTACTTCTCGATCGAGCCTCGCTTGCGCGCCAAATACACCGGCACGCAATGGAGCCTCCAAGCCGCCGCCGGCCGATACACCCAAAACTGGGTCGCCGCCGTCTCAGACCGAGATGTCGTGATCCTCTTTCAAGGATTTCTCACGGCCCCAGAGCTGCCCGCCAACCGACAACTGGCCCACCCCCTGCAAGAAGCTTACCACCTCACCCTCGGCGGAGAATACCAACTGGGCCCTACCCTCCTCGCCCTCGAAGGATGGTACAAACGCTTCACGCAGCTTACCATCGTCAACCGAGAACGCTTATTCCCAGAAGACCCCACATTCCTGACCGAAATAGGGTACGCCTACGGCATAGACTTTTCGATGCGCTACCAAAGCAGCCAATGGTACGTCTACGGCACTTACAGCTACCAGTACAATCGCCGCAGTGACTTCCGACAAACCTACTTCCCACTCTGGGATAGACGACACACGGCTAACTGGCTCTTAGCTTATCGGTGGGGGGGGCTGCTGACTACCGCTCGCCTGCGAGAATCCCGCTGGGAATGCTCACTGCGCTGGACCTTGGGTTCGGGCCTCCCCTTCACACAGACCTTAGGATTTTTCGAGAAGCTCCTCCTTCTGCAGGGCTCTCAGTCGCCTTACCCCTCCCAGCAGGGCCAGCTCGCTGTGCTCCTAAGCCCCCATTACAACGCCGCCCGCCTGCCTGCTTACCACCGCCTGGACCTTATGGTGAAACGTCGGTGGCGCATAGGCTCTGCCTTTCTCATAGAAGCCAACTTCACCCTCCTCAACGCCTACAACCGCCCCAACCTCTTCTACATAGACCGCATCTCGGCCCGCCGCTATAACCAGCTCCCGATTTTGCCTTCTTTGGGACTCACAGGCTCCTGGTAAAATAGCTATTTTTAACGCATGCGGCGCAACTTACACTACCTGAATAGCCTCCTCGTGCCGGCCATGGCGTACCTCGCTGTAGGGCTGGGCGGTCTATGGGGGCTTTTGCCGTGGGGCGTAACCTTCGGCTTAATTGCCCTGATTGAGCTCTTCCTCCCTGAAAACACCAACAACCGCCACGACGCCGAGGAAACGCTGCCCGCTGGGATTCTGGCCCTGCACTGGATAGCCCATGTAGGCTTGCTCTCCTGGTGGGGCCTTCGCTTGGCGCAAGGGGCTTACATGCCTGGAGAAGCCCTACTCACAGCGTTGGCGGTGGGGTTTTCTGCCGGCGCTTCCGGCATTGTCGTAGCGCACGAAATGCTGCATCGTAAAGGTCAGCTCTGGCAGCTTGGCGCCAAAACCCTCCTCGCCAGCACCGGAAACCTTTACTTCTACGTGACTCATGTGCGCATGCACCATCGGTATGTGGGCACCGAGCTCGACCATAGCACGGCCCGGCCAGGGGAGTCCTTTTATGCATTCTTGTGGCGCACCCTACCCGGCCAGCTGACCTGGGCCTGGGCCGCTGAGAAAAAGCGCCTCGCCGCCCAAGGCCTACCCCCTTTCCACTGGCAAAACTACCTGATTCAGCACGCGCTGCTCTTTGGCTTGCTAACGGCTGCGTTTGCCGCCTGGGGTGGACTCGTAGGCCTCTCCGCTTGGATCGTACAAGGACTTGTGGCCAACTTCCTCCTGGAATACGTAAACTACATCGAGCACTACGGCCTGGTGCGCCGACCCGAAGACCCCATTCGCCCGTGGCACTCCTGGGAAAGCAATAAATACTTTAGCCGCTTTTTCTTAGTAGACTTGTCCCGGCACTCAGACCATCACCTACATGGAGCCAAGCCTTATCACACTCTAAATGCCCTTGAAAAAGCCCCGCGCCTACCCACCGGGTATGCCGGCATGATCTACCTGGCGCTCCTCCCTCCTTTGTGGCGCAAAATAATGGACAAGCGTTTGCCTCAAGCGGCTACCCCTTCGTCAGGGGATCCGGCCATATCCCCGGTTCAGTGATCTCGAGGCTGTGTCCATCCGGGTCGCGGAAGTATACCGAACGGCGATTTTTCTGCCAAGTGGCTTCGTGCTCGAGAGGTATGCCCTGCTCGGAGAGGTAGCGTTTCCAAGCCTCGTAAGCGGGGGTAGAGGGCACCTCAAAAGCCACATGCTGCACGCCTTCCGCCCCATGGGCAGGAAGGATAGGGTTGGCCTGAGCGTAACTCCGTACAAAAGCCAAAAGCATGTCCGCCCCCACTTGAAAGAAGACAAACTTACCAGGCTCCTCTACCAGACAAGGGAGGCCCAACACCCCTTCGTAAAAAGCCCGAGTGCGAGCCGTGTCTTGGATGTAGAGGCAAGTTTCTTTGATGTGGCTAAGGGAGGGCCGCCACGAGCTGGGCATAGCGCCCCTCATAAATTTGGGTGCCGGTGCAAGCCATCTGCTGAGCCAACGTACGAATATTCTGGACCCGCTCTCCCGGGTCGGGATGGGTACTCAGAAAGGCCGGCGGCCGAACCCCACCCCCTTGTATGAGGTATTCAAAAAAGTCCGCCGCTCCATCAGCGCGGTATTCCGTCGGGCAGAGGTAAATCACCGAATGCGCGTCGGCATCCCGCTCATGATCCCGACTGAAGGAAAGCAGAAGTAAGTTGGCTGCAATCTGGGCTATCAAGCCAGGGTCTTGCTGGCCGCTGACGAGCTGGAATAATGTCTGGATGCCGTACGCCTGGGTCAGAAGCTGCGTAGTGTGACGCCGGGCCGCATGCGCCATCTCATGACCCAAAACCCCCATGAGTTGGGCTTCGTTACGGAGGTACTTGATCAAGCCGGTGTACACATAGATGTAGCCTCCGGGTGCACAAAACGCGTTCAGTGTAGAGTCGTCCCGGATGATGCGAATGCGCCATGGAAACTGCTCTGCGTACTCCACTTTTGCCGTAGCTAAAATAGTATTGCGCATTCGATACAGATGGGCGTAAGCCGTAGCATACTGCGCCGAGTCCAAAATGGGATACTTAGAGGGGTTGGATTCGATCTCCTGCATCACCTGCTGGCCCAGCTTGAGGTCGTCCTCGGTGGTGAAGAGGTTGATACCTGGGCTTGAGAGGCCATTGGTAGCCTTTTTCTGGCAGGAAGGGCTGCTTCCTCCCACCCAGAGCAGCCCCACAATCCAAAGGAACTTCTTCGCCTTCATAGCTTTATAAAAGCTTGGGTAAAGTTTCGAGAACCGGACATAGCCCGCAAATGCACCCGATATAGGCCTGGCCGCAAGGAGTCCACCGACAAAGTAAGCTGAGTAAAACCCCTGTAGGGGCGGTTGAGTACTATGCGCCCTTCCAGATCGAGAAGAGACAGCTCATACCACCCCAGGGTGGTATCGGGCAGAAAAACAGAAAGCGTTGTAGAGGTCGGATTAGGATAAAGGCGAAGTTCCAAGGGCTGGGGGGCCAGGGAGAGGCGAGTGATTTGTTGGAGGGCTTTTTCGCCATCGGGCAAGCCATACCCGTAAAGGGTATCGGGTTGGGCAAACCGGTCTGCCGAGGCGAGAATAGCTTGTCGAATAGCCTGGGCGGAGGCTTGGGGGTTAGCTTGCCACAGGCAGGCGGCCAAACTGGTGAGAAGCGGCGCCGAAAAAGAAGTACCACTGGCCTGCTGCACCTGGCCAGAAGGACTGATCACATACGTACCCCACCCTAAGGCCACCACTTCGGGCTTGATGCGTCCATCGGCGGTAGGCCCCCGAGAGGAAAAAGGCGCTATCTGGCCTGAAGCACCTATCGCCCCCACCGCCAGAATGCTATCCGCATCGGCCGGCGCCGTGATATAACGCCATGCGGAAGCCCCTTCATTCCCTGCAGAGTTGACTACAAGGAGGCCTTTGCGGGCAGCCATAAGCGCCGCTTGCGTAGTGATAGCAGTACGCCCATTCATGTCAGCGTAGGTATAGTTCTCGGTGGGCTCGTCAAACGTACTGTAGCCCAGCGAGCTTTGAATGATATGCACGCCTACGGAGTCGGCCCATTCGGCGGCGCGAGCCCAGTTCCATTCTTCTATTCGCGATTCAGAGAGGGCATTTTCTGTGCGAGCCAGGAGCAGCGACACCCCCGGTGCCCCCCCCACGAACCCTACGCCCTCCGGATCGTAAGCCGCTATCACCGAGGCCACCTGGGTACCATGGCTATTGTCGTCAAAAACCGTGCTATCCCCCACCACGAAGTCATACCCGCCGAGGTACCGCCCCTCTTGGAAAAGAGGTTGAAAAGCCGGAATCTGGTCCATGTTAGGAAAGCCTGCATCAAAGACAGCCACCCGGATACCCCTTCCCGTGTAGCCCAGGGCTTGAAGGGAGGGCAGCCTGAGCTGCTCCAGCTGTAGCGTATTGACTACAGAGGAAGCTTTGGGCGGTGTCGGCACCCGTCGAAAAGCCGCGAGCGAAGAGCGCCCTTTAGACACACTGACTGTGAAGGGCTCGACACATCGCACAAAAGGCCACGCCGGTAGCCGCGTTACAGGGTTTAGCTCGACTAAGGCGGCATTGAGCCATCGGGAATAGCCCCAGAAAGTCCCGTACCGCCTAAGGCTGTCTATCCACGCCGGCGGAGCTCCCACGTCGGCTTTGTCTATAGGTATGCCTTGTCGAAAGCGTCTCTCGAGCGACCAGGGTGAAAGGCACCTTTCGGGCTGCAGAAGTAGGCTATCCGGTTTTTCCTCGAAGTAAACCAGGTAAAGCCCCGTCTGCGCCCAGATTGGCAGCCCCCAAAGGATACCCAGCGCCCACCTGCGCTTCGTCATACAGCTCAACTAAGGTACTATTTTGCTCCGATACTACCCCAGTTCGGCCAGGAGGTGACCCGCCCAATCCAGCAGGAGCCCCCGCAGAACCGGCACTTCTGGGGAAGGTTCGATACGCAGCCACCGATGCGGAAGGAGGTTCCAAATCCAGCCCTTGGTACTGGGATAGAGACTGCGCCAGTAAGCCAGAAGGGTGGGATGCACCCGCAAAGTGAGAGGAAGCCTGGGATAGCGTGCACCCCAGTAGCGAAGCTGCACCCGCATGTCATCCAGCGGCTTTTCTGGGTAAGTAAGGCGACCGCTTCCCTTGCAGGTGGGGCAGCGGTGCTCTTCTGAGACTTCCGAGGGGGCTCGACGCCGCTGCCGTGTGATTTGGACCAGCCCAAACTCGCTCATCGGCAAAACGGCGTGTTTGGCTCGATCGGCCTTCATCGCCTCCCGAAGTCGTTCATACACGAGCTGGCGATGCTCTGGCTGGCGCATGTCAATGAAATCCACCACAATGATACCCCCTATGTCCCGCAGCCGAAGCTGGCGGGCCACTTCTTGCGCCGCAAGTAGGTTGGTCTGGAAGATGGTTTCGTCGGGGAGCTTGCCCTGGGCGGCCAGGGAACCGCTATTGACATCTATCACGTGAAGCGCCTCGGTGTGTTCTATCACCAGATAACCGCCATTGGGGAGGGTAACGGTACGGCCCAAGAGCTGCCGCCCCATCCGATCCAGTTCGACCACACTGGCAAAAGGCGTTTTCCGCAAACCGAGCTGCACCCTCGGCGACACCGGAAAAGGATGGGCTTGCAAATAACTAACCACTTTCCGGTGAAGTTCGACCTCTACTACATGGATCTGCTCCGGTGGGGGAGAAAGAAGCTCTTGTAGGAGGGCCGAAAAAGGGGTATTCGCCTCCGTTAGGCGGCAAGGGGGACTTTTGTCCAAGAGGGCCTGTAGTTGGGCCTCCCAGCGCTGAATAAGGCGCTCATATTCGGCTGCGACTTCGGTGGGGGAGCTGTACTGGCCCTGCGTGCGTAGGACTATCCCATAGGGCGGACGGTAAAGCTGGCGAAGGTGCTCCTTCCACTGTTGACGCAAAGTGGGATCCGAAATGCGATGCGAAACCCCCACTTCGTTGGAAAAGGGAAGTAAAACCAGCGCTTGGCCGGTTACCCCTACTTGGGCGCTCAGGCGGGGGCCTTTAGTCTCGGACATTTCCTTCACTACCTGCACCAAAATCCAGTCCCCTACGTGCAGATAGTCAGCGATGTTAGCCTCTCGGGCCGGCGGCGGAAAAGGCCCTACTTGATCCCCCGGGTTCCATCGGCCCCGTCGAAGGGCTCGCAAAAAAGCCTGCTGCAAGGGAAAGCTAAACCCTAAGTCGCTGTAGTGCAAAAACCCCTCTCGAGCCAGTCCAATGTCTACAAAAGCGGCGTTTAGACCACGCACCACTTGCGTAACCCGCCCCAAAAAAATATCCCCCAAGGAATAAGGCGCGGCACCCCCAGCTTCGTAGTATTCTACGAGCTGGTGGTGCTCCAGGACGTAAGCTTTTAGCTTCTCTTTCTCCTGGGTCAGGATAAGCTCCCGCAAGGAGGCCCCGATTAGCGCAGCTTCTTCTTGTGCCGGTTGAGTCGGCGACGCTTCTTGAGCTTGTGGCGTTTTATTTTCCGGAGTTTTCTCTTCCTACCGCATGGCATAGCGGCCGCAAAGATAGGGCTTCTGGAGGATAAGCCTTCCCTTCACCGGCGAGTAAGCCAAAAAGCCTACCTTTGCGCACCATGGCCGCACCTACAAAAAAGAAAAAGAAAACGGCACGGTCCAAATCTGCACTCAAAAGGCAGCGACAAATCGAGCGTCGAAGGGCCCGCAACCTCGTATGGAAAGCCAAACTTCGCCAAGCTTTGCGCGCCTTACGCAAGGAAACGGACCCTACTAAGCTCCCCCAGCTGCTTCGGGCAGCGCACTCGATCATAGACCGCGTCGCCCGAAGGAACATTATACACCGCAACAAAGCTGCTCGATACAAGTCTCGCCTGGCGCATTGGGTGGCTCAGCGCCTGGCTAACCGCTCTGCATGAAAGAAGCCACCGCTTCGCGTACTTCTTTCTGGGCCCACCCGAAAGGGCTGTATGTGCTTTTTTTCTCCGAAATGTGGGAGCGCTTCAGCTATTACGGGATGCGGGCCATTCTGGTGCTCTACCTCACGCTGTACCTGTCCTATCCCCGCGAAGCCGCACTCGAAATCTATGGCCTGTATACCGGGCTGGTATACTTGACGCCGCTCTTAGGCGGGGCGCTGGCAGACCGGTGGCTGGGCTACCGAGGCACAGTATTGGCGGGCGCAGTCCTCATGATGCTGGGGCACTTCGCCATGGCTGTCCCCTCCCTCCTCTTCCCCGCGTTGGCTCTGCTCATCCTCGGCAATGGCCTCTTCAAGCCTAACATCTCTACTATCGTCGGCTCTCTCTACCTTTCACACGACCCTCGTAGAGATGCTGCCTTCACGCTCTTTTACATGGGCATCAACCTCGGAGCCTTCTTTTCACCGCTGGTGTGCAGCACCTTAGCCGAAGTCAAGAGCCCTCACTGGGGATTTGGAGCTGCCGGCGTCGGCATGCTGATTAGCTTGATTATCTTCCTTTCTGGGCTACCTACCCTGCGGCCGGCCACCGGCGTTTACACACCCCTCTCTCGCCGCGAAGGGATCCGCATACTGGGCGTTATCGCCGCAGGCATTCTCTTAGCGGGAGGTGGCGTACAGGGGGCCCTCCTCGTCGGACGAACCGCCGTGTCGCAGGCATTCCGGTGGCTGATGCTAATCGCCCTCCTGGCGGTGGGGGTTTATCTTTTTTTTCGCCTCCGATCGGCCGCTGAATATAAGCGCGCCGGCAGCATCTTTCTCCTGGCCGCTTTTTCCGCCATCTTCTGGATGGGCTTTGAGCAGGCAGGCGGCACCCTGAACCTCTTCGCGTACGAACACGTAGATCGAACCCTACGCATAGGCCCCTGGAGCGGAGAGTTTCCTGCCCCCTACTTTCAGTCGCTTAATCCTCTCCTGATTTTTGTGCTGGCGCCCCTTTTTTCGGTAGGCTGGGTTTGGCTGGCCCAGCGAGGGGCCGAACCTTCTACCCCTGTCAAAATGGGGTTAGGCCTTCTGCTGCTGAGTGCGGGTTTTGCGGTGATGACCATAGCCCAGCAGCAAACCCACTTACACAAGGTTAGCCCTCTTTGGCTGGTCGCGGTGTACCTGCTGCACACCCTGGGAGAGCTGTGCCTGTCCCCCGTAGGCTTGTCTATGGTCACGCGGGTAGCCCCCCTCAGCGTAAGCGCCCTCCTAATGGGGGTATGGTTTCTTTCTTCGGCCTTCGGAAACTACATGGCCGGCGTTTCCGAAGCCCTTTTAGAAAGGTACCGTTTACCTCTGTACCCCAGCCTTCTGGTTGTGAGTGGGGTAGGGGGCTTTCTCCTGATCCTCTTGGCTCGACCCCTGCGTCGCTGGATGCAGGCATCCTGAAGGCTACGTATTTTTGCCCCATGCGTTACTTATTCCTTATCGGGGCAGGCCTTCTAATCGCTCAACCTGACCCCCAAGCCAAAGAAGAACTGAATCGAAACATTCGCTTTTATCGGAGCATCGCTCGACGCACGGCGGCTTTCCGCACCAAAGCCCTCCCCAAACTCAATGGCATCCGCTGGCAAGTCAAGATCGTAAACGGCGTGTCCGAAACCGCCGCCCCCGTAGCCGCCGGCGCTCGCGTCTTTGTCGGAGGCAAAGACAAAAACATGTACGCCATCAACCTCACTGACGGAAAAATTTTCTGGAAATACACCACTGGCGACTATGTAGCTTGCCCGGCCGCTTACTACGAGGGAAAGGTGTACTTTGGCAGTGACGACGGCTTTTTTTATGCCTTGGAAGAGAGCAAGAAGGAAATCTGGCGCTTCCAAGCCAACGCCGCCATCCAAAGTCCCCCCGCCATCACCGGGGATATTGTCGTCTTTGGGTGCCATGACTATAATGTGTATGCGTTGGACCGCAACACCGGAGAAAAACTCTGGGAGTACACCACCGGCCGCGTGGTGCAATCTGGCCCCGCTATAGCCGAAGGGGTCGTCTATATAGGGTCGGACGATTACAGCGTTTATGCGCTCTCACTCAAAGACGGCAAACTACTCTGGCAGTTCAAGACCGAGAATGAAGTCAATACCACCCCGATTGTGTCGGAAGGGCTGGTGTACTTTGGCAGTGACGACGGCAACCTCTACGCCGTAGACGCCAAAACAGGTGCCGAAAAATGGCGGTATGCCACAGGCGGCAAAGTAACCGCTTCGCCGGCCTTGTCAGAGGACATCGACGTGATCTTTGTAGCCAGCGAGTCGGGTCTGGTGGCCGCCTTGGATAGCAAAACCGGCCAAGAAAAGTGGACTTTCCGGATCAAAAGCTCTTTCAGAGCCTCTCCCTCTCTGGCTGAGGGCTTTCTTTACATTGGGGCCATGGACGGCCAGTTCTATGCCTTGGAAGTGCCTACAGGCAAGGTCGCTTGGAAGACGAAGCTGGATGCACCCATCCAGGCGGCCGCGCACATCTTAGACGGTTCGGTGTATGTGCTAACCAGCGCCGGCACCCTATACGCCCTCCACTGAGCACTGTGAGCCAAGTCCCTTTTTTGCTCGTAAGTGTGCTTATGGCTCAACCTATCGCCATCGCTATCCACGGCGGGGCTGGAAACATTCGTCCAGAAAACCTTCCCCCCGACAAAGCGCAGAAAGTCGAAGCCTACCTCCGCTCTGTGGTCGAAGAGGCTTATACCCTCCTCCAGCAAGGGCGCATGGCCCTGGATGTCGTCGAGATCGCCGTTCGCCGATTAGAGGATGCAGGCTTCTTCAACGCCGGGGCGGGCGCAGTGCCCAACGTGCGCGGTGAAGTCGAACTCGATGCCGCGATCATGGACGGTCACAACCGCCGAGCCGGCGCCGTAGCCGCCGTGAAAAAAGTCCGCAATCCTATTTCCTTGGCCCGCTTGGTGATGGAGCGAACGCCGCACGTACTCATCGTAGGCGAAGGGGCCGATAGCCTGGCGCGCGCCTGGGAACTCCCCTTACGCAATGAAGCCCCTCTCTTACCTGAAGTGCCCTGGAGTTACGGTACGGTGGGCGCTGTAGCCTTGGATAAGTACGGCAACCTCGCCGCCGCTACGTCTACGGGAGGCATCTCGGGCAAAATGGCCGGTAGGGTAGGGGACTCCCCCTTGATTGGCGCCGGTACTTACGCCGAAAACGACGTCATAGCCCTCTCAGCCACTGGACAAGGTGAGTACTTCATCCGAAGCGTGCTGGCTTATGAGGTGGCAGCTCGGATTCGCTACCAGCAGACCCCCGCAACAGAAGCTATCCGGCAGGCCTTTGCTGAACGGTTAGAACCCTTAGGCGGCCAGGGCGGCGTAATCGCCGTCACCCCCTCCGGCGAGGTCCTTTTTCACTTCAACACCCCGGGCATGTACCGAGCTGGCCAAGATGCGCAGGGGCGGCTTACCGTAGGCATCTTCCGATGAGCAGCGCCCTTCCCGCCTGGCTCAACGAACTGGCGCGCCAGTATTACGCCGGCCGAACCTGCCTCTTCCTCTTGCACGGCAACATCCACGACCAGGTCTGGCACGAAAGTAAAGCGTATCCTTTCCGAAGCTTCCTCCAGGAGGTGGTATTTCGACGACGGAACCTGGTGCTCACCTACAACCGCGCTACGGGCCTGGCCTATCGAGACGAAAAGACCCGTCAAGACTTTGAGCTCTTTTGTCACCGGCTCCTGGAACGGACCGCAATCCCTCGCCTTCCCGGAGAAGCCCTCCCGCTTTTGCATCATTACTTCCAGCAGCGGCTCAGTGAAGGCCACCGTATCGCTTTTATTGTGGAGTTTACCGAGACCCTTATTCCGGCTACCGGCAGTGCGCTGGGTGCCGAAGAGCGGGCTACACTTCTTTATTTCCTTCGATGGGCCCAGGACCCCCTCTTCCTCCGTTCGGACCTCACTATCCTTCTTTTGAGCGAGAGCCTGAGCGAACTTCACCCCAAACTGGTAGGCAACCCCCACGTCTCGGCTATACGCGTACCGTATCCCGACGAAGGCACCCGAAAGGCGTTCATCCAGGCCTTTATGGAGCAGGCACCGCTGGAGGACAAACTCACACCGACCCCTTCGCCTACCTCCCTGGCTGTAGCCCTGGGAGGGCTTACGCTGGTGCAGATTGAAAAGCTCCTCTCCGAAATCGCTCACAGCCCTACCCCTTGGACAGAAGCCGACCTTCTTGAGCGAAAGAAAATGCTCGTAGAAGCCCAGGCGGGGGGGCTGCTTGAGTTTATGAGTACGCACCTTACGCTGGACGCCGTGGCGGGGCATCACGCCGCCAAAACTTACCTGCGTACGATGGCACAGGCGTTACGGACAGGGCATACGGCGGTCATTCCCATGGGCTTTCTGATTACAGGTCCCGTGGGCACGGGAAAAACCTTCCTACTACGCTGTTTTGCTGGGGAAATAGGGGTGCCCATGGTCCAGCTCAAAAACTTCCGCTCCCCTTGGGTGGGCGAGACCGAAGCCAACTTAGAGCGGATTTTGGCGCTTTTGGAGGCGCTGGCCCCGATTGCCGTCGTGATCGACGAAGCCGACACCCAGTTAGGGAGCCGGGAACGGGGAGGAGATAGTGGCGTTTCAGCTCGGGTTTTTGGTAAGCTGGCCAGCTTCATGAGCGACCCTCGCCATCGAGGCCGCATCCTTTGGTTTCTCCTCACGGCTCGGCCCGACCTCTTGCCAGTAGACTTCAAACGGCAAGGCCGAGCCGAAGAACACATTCCCCTTTTTCCCCCCACCACCCCTCAAGAAAAAGAAGAGTTTGCCCGTGCGCTTGCAGCGCGCCTGGGTTTTCCGCCCCTCGAGGTGCCCCCCGACCGCTGGAAAGACCTACCCAACTTTTCCGGCGCGGAATGGGAAGCTATTTTTACCCGGGCGCGTCTCCAAGCTTTCCTCCATGGCCAAGAGGCCCCCTCCTGGCCAGATGTAGAAGCGGTACTCCAAGACTTCCTGCCCCCCACCTACCCCGAGGAAATAGAGTACATGACCTTACTGGCCGTATTGGAATGCACCCGACGCAGCTTTTTGCCTCCCCTTTACCAGAACCTCCCCCGCGAAGCGATCCTGGAAAGGCTGAGGGTCCTGCGAAGCTTCGTCGAGTAGGTTTTGTTATCTTTGGCGTATGCTCACCGTGAGTCCGCGTGCGGCGGCCCGCATCCGAGCCATCCAAGCCGAAGAAGGCCACCCCAAGCCCGCCATCCGCATCGAAGTGAAGGCGGGCGGCTGTTCGGGCCTCACCTACGACTTGTCTTTCGCCAGCGAGCCCCAACCCCATGACCTCGTCTTTGAATCCGAGGGCATCACCCTTTACGTGCCCAAAAAAAGCCTCCTCTACCTCGTTGGCACCGAACTGGATTTCACCGATGGGCTCGAAGGGAAAGGTTTCCACTTCAAGAACCCTAACGCTACCCGAACCTGCGCTTGTGGCACAAGTTTTGCCGTCTGAGCCCCTATGGAACGCTTGCGTCCAGGTTGGTTCCTACAAGGGCTGTGGGACGCAGAGTACCAGCAGTATCGGCTTTTAGCCTACCTGGCCCGCGTCCGTAGAGAATACCTGGCCCAGCGACTTTACCCCCACCTCGCCGACCTCATAGCCTCCTACGAGGAAATGCGCCAGCTGGCCCGCCAGGTCGAGGAAACAAACCCCACCCCAGAACTGGAAACCCTCCAGGAAATCCTCACTTTTTCCCTTCCTCGGGTGGAGTCTTCCATCGAAGAAGGCCGCCTCCTCTACGAAACCATCGCTAACTCTCTTTATGTGCAGGTGGTAGGGGTAGTCCCCATGTACCGAGACGAAGGGTACGTCCTATTGCGGCGAGGCACCGAACGAGAAGTCCATGTCTACCTATACGAGCTGCGGCGCGTGTACGACGCCCAGGGTCAACAGGTGGCCATTCGGCTCACCTTTGTAGGTACTTACGCTCAAGTGGGGTTTCTGTCGGTACGGGAAAAGCTCCTCACCGAACGCAAGGACCTACCTGTACCCCTCACCTTGGGGGTAGAAAGCCTATGGAAACTGCCTATCGAACCTACCTTGCTGCCCATCATCCAGCGCTCTTTACCGAAATGGACCCAGGCCGCGACGGAGGGCGGCCTGGGCTAACTTCCAGCCTACTTCCCCCAGCTGACGTAAAAGTATCCTTTTGCGCGCTCCCGCCTTGCCACCTAACTCCATTCCAAGATAAGCCAGTGCTATTCCCCACACGACAATAGCTACCGCAAGCGGAGATCTCCAAACAAGGTAGACCCCCGCTGAAAGTCCCCAAGCCACCATGGCTCTGAGGTAGCTTTTTCCCACCCAGTAGCGCCAAAGGGGGCCTCCCGCGCTTTTTGCCACCCCGTAGGCCGCAACGAGCATGGCCGCTCCAGCCCCTGCCACCGGCGCCCAATAGAGATACCCTGCCTTGACCAACCAGGGAGTAACTCCTAACTGCATTAGACCTAAAAATCCATTCAGCAGGAAGACGGCCCGAAAGAGGCCCCGCCCCTGCAAAAAAGCCATCACCGGCGTAAGGGGCACCAGCGCTATCCACGCCCCCACTGCCCCCGCCAGAATACGCCGTTCTGTAGGGCCTATTCTGACGGGCACCCAAGGCTCTGCCACCGCCCACACGCCCCACAAAAACCCCCATCCCACTACACTTCCCCATAACAGCAGCCACACCACCTGCCCAAGGCGAAAACGCTGCCGCCAAGGAGACTCCACTACAGAACCAAATACTGGAAAAAGCACTTCATAGATTTTGTACAGGAGCACGCTGGCTTTTAGCCAGAGATACTGCACAGCCGTATAAAAACCCATGGTGCTCAGCGAGACCCAACGACCGATCAGCGTGCGCTCCGTATAGTTGAGTAGCAGCCCCAGGCCTCCCATAAGAGAGAGCCACGTGCTACTTCGGAGTAGGCTCCTTAGGCAGCCTACAGCCCCCGGAAGCAGAAGTCGCCCCGCTAAAAGGCTTCCGCAGACCCACTGGGCCAGCCCGTAAAGGGCATATCCCATGAGTATAGCTTGGGCAGAGAGGAGAGGCGTTCTTTTAGAGGTCCAGGCTATGACCAGAAAGGGCAGAAACCCTTGCAGGAGGCCTTGCAGGAAGGTGCTGAAAGCCACCCATCGAGGGCGGCGCAGCGCAATAGGAAGCCATGCCAGGAGCATGCCGGTTTGGACGCCCCACACGGCGGGCACGACCAGCCAACGCACTTCCTCCAGCAAGGCCCACTGAGCTGAAGAGAGCGACAGCAGCTTAGTCAGTAAGGCCGGGCCGCCCAGCAGCCAGAGTCCACTCAAAACGGCCGTCATGCCCCACACGCCTGTCAAAGCAGCTCGGACAAAAGCCCATCCCTCCCGCAACCGACCCACAGAAGCAGCCGCCGTGAGCCGCTGCGCCATAACCTCCCCCAAACCCAGATTGAAAAGGTGCGCTTGGCTCACCAGACCGATAATGTACATGACGACGCCGTAGTCCGCTCGGCCCAGCCACCGGAGGAGAAACACCGGCAAGGCCACCGCAGCCAACCCTCCCAGCACATAACCTGCTACGTTCCACACGACCCCTCTTGCCACCGCCCGCTGCTCCACGAAGCGAAAATGCAAAGTTCCCGGCACCGAAACCCCTTTGTTCGCTGGTCTATTTGTAGGTTTGCAGGTATGCAGCCACTCTCTCATTATGAGGTGCATCCGGAGCGGGGTTTTTTGCCGCCGGAAGACCCCCTTGAAACCTTGCCTCCTGCCTTAGCCCCCTGGGATGAGATGGCCTATGACCTGCCTAAGCTCCTGGTGAGTGGCCGCGTCAGACGGTTTCTACAGGAACTGCCTCTTTTGGATCCAGTGCCTTTCTTGCAGACCGAAAGAGCGTGGCGGCGAGCGATGCAAGCCCTCTCTTACCTGGGTCACGCCTGGGTATGGGGAGAGGACACGCCCACGGATCGCCTTCCCGCCCATATCGCCCTCCCCTGGTACACGGTAGCCCAGCACCTCGGCCGACCTCCAGTTCTCTCTTACGCTTCGTATGCCCTGGACAACTGGCGCCGCCTTGAATCCGACGGCCCCATCGCCCTCGACAACATCGCCCTTCTGCAAAACTTTTTGGGGGGTCTGGATGAGGAGTGGTTTATCCTAATCCATGTAGCCATAGAAGCGGCCGCTGCCCCGGCTATACGCGCCTTGCCCTCGCTGGTGCAGGCGGTTCACACCGATAACCCTACCGCAGCCGAAGCCGCCCTCGCCCAAATCGAACCGGCCCTGCAAGCCATGTACCAGATCCTGCTGCGCATGCCAGAGAAATGCGACCCCTACATTTACTACCATCGGGTGCGGCCCTACATCCACGGCTGGAAAAACAACCCCGCTTTGCCGGAAGGCCTCTACTACGAAGGCGTCGAAGCCTACGCCGGCCAGCCTCAACAGTTGCGCGGTGAAACAGGCGCCCAAAGTTCCATCGTACCTGCCCTCGACGCAGCTTTCGGGATCACCCACGCCGACGACCCCTTACGAGCCTACCTGCGGGAAATGCTCGATTACATGCCTCCCGCCCACCGAGCTTTCGTCCTGGATTTGGAAAAGTACCAGATAGATCATCGCTTCTTTGCCCGCACACCCACGCTCAAGAAACTTTACAACCAGTGCATTCACTGGGTGGAACGGTTCCGCACTAAACACCTGGAATATGCCGCTCAGTACATTGCTCGGCAACATCAGAAAAGCGCCACCAACCCCACCGAAGTAGGCACCGGAGGTACGCCTTTCATGCCCTACTTAGCTAAGCACCGCGACGAAACGCAATCCCACCTCCTTCCCTGAGACCTATGGCCGAAGTGATAGAAATGCCCCGGCTCAGCGATACCATGACCGAAGGGGTCGTGGCTCGCTGGCTCAAAAAGGTCGGTGACCCCGTCAAACCCGGCGACCTCTTAGCGGAAATCGAAACCGACAAAGCCACTATGGAGTTCGAGGCGCCAGTAGGAGGCACCCTCCTCCACATCGGCGCAGAGGAAGGCAAGCCCGTCCCCATCGGCGCCATTATCGCCATCATTGGCAAACCCGGCGAAGACATTTCAGCGCTGCTGGCCCAGACTGGCCCCTCCTCTCCAGTGGCCCCCGCTGCCGCCTCATCAGAAACTAAAGCGCCTGCTTCTACCTCGGCTCCTGCCACTTCTACCCCAACTGGCGGGGCTCCCGAACGGCTCAAGGCCTCTCCCCTGGCTCGGGCTATGGCCAGAGAAGCCGGCTTGGACCTTCACACCCTCCAAGGCACCGGAGAAGGCGGCCGCATCATCAAACGCGACATCGAAGCGGCCCTCCAAACTGCCCCTAAACCTGCTACTCCGCCCGTTCCAGCCGCCCCTGTAGCTTCTTCTTACACCGACCAGCCCCTTACCCAAATGCGCAAAACGATTGCGCGCCGCCTCACCGCCAGCATGCAGGAAGCCCCCCACTTCTACCTTTCTCTTTCCATCTCTATGGAACGGGCCGCCGAATGGCGCGAACGGCTCAATGCCCTCTCTGAAACCAAGATTTCCTTCAACGACCTCCTTATCAAAGCGTGCGCCCATGCCCTACGAAAACATCCCCTCCTTAATGCCAGCTGGACCGGAGAAAGCATCCGAATCTATCACGAGGTGCACATTGGTTTTGCGGTAGCGGTGGAGGAAGGTCTTATCGTGCCCGTGGTGCGCCACGCAGACCGGAAAGGATTGGCGGAGATCGCCGCAGAGACCCGCCTCCTGGCCGAAAAAGCCCGTGCCCGCAAGCTGGCCCCCGAAGAGTATTCGGGTAGCACTTTTAGCCTCTCTAACCTGGGCATGTACGGCATCGAACACTTCACAGCGGTAATCAACCCCCCCGAAGCGGCCATCTTAGCGGTGGGGGCTATCCAGCCTCTCCCTGTCGTCAAAGAGGGTTCTATTGTTATCGAACGGCGGATGCAAGTCACCCTTTCATGTGACCACCGGGTCGTGGACGGGGCTACCGGCGCCCAGTTTCTGCAGACGCTCAAACAGCTCTTAGAAGAGCCCGAACGCCTCCTCCTATAAGTCGTGCAAGAAACGGAGCTGATTGCCCGGTTAGCTTCCCACCTGGTTGGGAAGCATGCCCTGCTTGTAGAAGGCATCGGGGATGACGCCGCTGTATGGACCTGGGGCGAAGATATGTACGGCTTGCTTGCTGTAGACACGGTCTACGAAAACTGGGATTTCGACCCCATCTATCATCCCGCCCCTTATATCGGTTACAAAGCCGCCACCGGAGCTATCAGCGATATCTGCGCTATGAATGGCGAGCCGCTCTTTCTTCTCGTGGCCCTCGGAGTGCCAAGAAACACAGCCCCCTCCTACCTGGAGGCGATTTATCAAGGCCTTCGCAAAGTGGAGGAAAAATACGGCGTAGTTGTGGTAGGAGGAGATGTCTCCGCTTCTAAAGACCTCTGGCTCAGCGTGACGGTAGTGGGACGCGTGCCTCGAGCCCAAATCACTTACCGTCGTGGCGCAGCCCCCAACCAGCTCCTCTGCGTGACAGGCGACCTGGGCGGAGCCTACGCAGGACTCAAAATCCTCCAGCGCGAAAAAGCCGTCTTCCTCCAGAATCCCTCTATCCAGCCTGATCTTACCGGCTTTGAGTATATTGTGAGTCGCCAGCTCAAGCCTGAAGCCCGGTGCGACATCGTAAGGCGCCTACACGAACTGCAGATAGTACCTACCAGCATGATAGACCTCTCCGATGGGCTGGCAAGCGGTCTCCATCACTTATCTTCCGCTTCTGGGGTGGCCCTGCACATTTACCTGGATCGGCTCCCTTTCCACGAGCAGACCCATAAAGTCGCTCAGCTCTACGATATGCCGCTTTCAGCGTTCCTTTTATACGGAGGCGAAGAGTATGAGCTGCTTTTCACCGTACCGGCCTCCGCTTATGAGAAGCTCCGACAGGAAGAGCAAATACACCTTATCGGCTTTGTCAAAGAAGGTCAAGGCGTTTGGGCGGAGGACTCCGTAGGACAGGTGGAAAAAATCGAACCGGTGGGATGGGATAGCCTCGTCGGCCGAAAGCACCCCGGCCCCGGTGAATCTTCCCAAGTTAGCCCAAGCTAAGCAAACAGATCTCCAGCTGCTTCTTTCGATCAGGCTACGGTGTTCATTTGCCTGCCTTGCTAAAGAAGCTCAGAACTGGGCCTTTTCCGTAGACCCATCCATGGCCGTAAGCGCACTCTGGCCCGAAGTAATGGCAAGCTGCACCCGGTCAAAATACCCTGTTCCCACGAAAGCCTGATGCTTGATAGCTCGAAAGCCCTTTTGCTGGAGACCGAACTCTCGTTCTTGTAGCTCCGCATAGCCGGCCATTCCTCGCTCTTTGTAAGCCAGGGCCAGCTCAAACATAGCCGTATTGAGCGCATGGAAGCCCGCCAAGGTGATAAACTGGTACCGATAGCCCATCTCCGCCAGCTTTTCCCGAAACTCCAGTAGCTCTTTATCGGAAAGATGCTTCTTCCAGTTGAAGGAAGGGGAGCAGTTGTAGGCTAAGAGTTTACCGGGAAAGGCCTCATGCACCCCTTGCGCAAACTCCCGCGCTTCGCCCAGGTCCGGCGTGGAAGTCTCACACCATAGAAGGTCGGCATAAGGCGCATAGGCCCGGGCCCGCACAATCGCCATCTCCAGCCCCGAACGGAGATAGTAGAACCCCTCCGAGGACCGCCCCCGCTCGTGCAGAATAAAAGGCTCATCCACCGGATCCACATCCGAAGTCAGAAGCGTAGCGCTGTGCGCGTCGGTGCGGGCAATCAAGATGGTCGGCACCCCCATCACGTCGGCGGCTAAGCGCGCCGCTATCAGCTTTTGTATCGCTTCGGCGGTAGGCACAAGCACCTTCCCTCCCAAGTGGCCACATTTTTTGGCCGAGGAAAGCTGATCCTCAAAATGAACCCCTGCAGCCCCCGCTTCGATCATCATCTTCATTAGTTCAAAGGCGTTGAGGTTACCCCCAAAGCCTGCTTCGGCATCGGCCACGATGGGCACCAACCAGTCACGCGAAGCGCCCCGCTCAGGATTCTCGGCAAACTCCACCTGGTCCGCCCGCAAGAGCGCATTGTTAATGCGCCGAACCAGGGCAGGTACACTTTCAACAGGGTAAAGGCTTTGGTCGGGGTAGGTTTGGCCGGCTACGTTAGCATCCGCCGCCACCTGCCACCCGCTCACGTAAATGGAGTGCAGGCCGGCTTGCACTTCTTGCACTGCTTGCAAGCCCGTGAGTGCACCCAACCCCGCCACCCAAGGTTGCGTGTGAAGCAGCTCCCACAACCGCCGCGCACCCCGCTCCGCTATCGGGTAAACCCAATCATACGACCCCCGTAGCCGAATCACCTCCTCTGCAGAGTAGGGACGCCTAAGGCCTTGCCAACGAGGATTACTCTGCCAGTCGCGAGCCAGCGCTGCAGCTCGCTCCGCCCAAGAAGGGTTACGATAGGTATCGCCTGTAGCCATAACTCGTCAGGAATGGGATGAAGTTCGGACTGTAGACCAGGTCCTGCAAAAACCGTACCGCCTGAGGCAAGAGGGTAGGGTAGCGATCTTTAGCCTCTTGGATAAGGGCCTCATACAAAGCATGGGAAACAGGCACGCCTTTTCCTTTCACCTGGGGCGGCTCCTGCGCATGAAGCCACTGCCAGAGTTGAGCGCGGGCTATCTCCGCCGTAGCGGTGTCTTCCATCAGGTGGAAAAGCGCTACCGCCCCCTGCCCGCGCAGCCAAGCTGAGAGATACAGGAGGGCCACCTCAAGGTTGTGACGAACCCCCTCAAGCGAAATGACCTGCTCTTCCAGCGTAGGAAAGGTCTGCAATCGCTGCGGCTCGAACCGATCGATGGGCATTTTAGCTACCTGGTTAGGGGCGCCCTGTAGCTGCTGCTCGAAGAGCGATTTGACCAGCGGCACCAAATCGGGGTGGGCAACCCAGGCGCCATCGAAACCCTGAGCAATCTCGCGGGCCTTGTCTTTTCGCACCTGCTCAAAAGCTCGTGCGTTGAGGTCGGGGTTTTTGCGATCAGGAATGAAGGCAGACATGCCTCCGAGAGCCAGCGCCCCCCGTCGGTGCGCGGCCCGCACCACCTCCTCTGCATAGGCCCGCAAGAACGGCTGATCCATGGTCAACTTCTCCCGTTCAGGCAGGAGAAAGTCACGCTTACGGTGGTAGGTCTTGATGAGGCTAAAGAGATAGTCCCACCGGCCAGCATTTAGGCCCGCAATATGTTCCCGCAGCTCGAAGAGAATCTCCTCCATCTGGAAGGCGGCGGGAAAAGTCTCGATTAGCACAGTCACGCGCACGGTGCCAAGCGGCAAGCTTAGGTACGCTTCACAAGCCGCCAGCACATTTTCCCACAGGCGCGCTTCGGCTGCGCTTTCTATTTTGGGCAGGTACAGATACGGGCCCTGACCCCGCTGGAGGAGCGCTTCGGCGTTGTGGTAGAGAAAGGTCGCTGTGTCAAAAAAACTGGCCGCTATCGGCTCTCCTCTTATCCGGAAGTGATTCTCCACCAGGTGCAGCCCGCGAGGGCGCATCATGAGGATAGTGGAGTAGGCAGGATCCAGGTGGTAGGTTTTGCCTTCCGGACTCTGGAAAGAGAGCTGACCCCGAGCGGCCCCATATAGAGCCTGCTGCGCACGAACCTGGTTTTCCCAATGCGGGGTAAGGGCATCCTCTAAGTCAGCCATGAAAACATCGGCGCCTGAATGCAAAGCGTTGATGAGAATCTTCGGTTCGGCGGGGCCAGTGATCTCTACGTGTCGCCTTTGCAGCGGCGCCGGCAAAGGACGCACCTGCCACGCACTCCCCCGAATAGAAGCCGAGGGAGAAGGAAGGCCTGCCAGAAACTTTCTTCGCGCTTGCATCAAACGCCGCCGTTCCGACTCAAACTCTCTATGCAGTCTGCGCAGAAGGAAGGTGAGCCCGTCAGGGAAAAGGGCTATTTCTTTTACCACGGCGCAAAGATATAGCCTTTGGGCAGAGGGCTCCTGAGGCTGTGGCTTCGTCGGGGAGGCGGGATTTGAACCCACGACCCCTAGTCCCCTAAACTAGTGCTCTACCGGGCTGAGCTACTCCCCGAAGCGGGGGCAAAGGTAAAGAATTCTCCCCTATAAGCGACTACCCACCGGGCCCTTCCCTGAAAGTCACAGTAGAGATGCACCTTGAATCCAAGGCGCTCGAAGTTGTTTTTTATCTCATCGGCATATGGAGGAAAAATCTCACATACTAAAAGGCCTTTTTCCGAAAGATAGCTGCTGGCAAAGGCGCCCAGTTTAGCGTAGAGAGAAAAATCCCGACAAAAGAGGGCTTCTGGGGGCTCGTAGCTACGCACTCGCGGCTCGGTTTGATCCCAGAAGGTCCACGGAATATACGGGGGGTTAGACACAATCAGGTCCCACTCGGTAGGCCAGTCGGCCGGCAAGGGTTCGAGGCCGAAAGTCCTCAGAGCCCACTGGACGGCAAGACCTAACCGCTCGGCATTTTGGGCGGCTATAGACAAGGCCAAAGGACTTTTGTCTACGGCAAAGACTCGGGCAGAGGGAAACGCCCGCGCCAGGAAAAGAGCCAACGCGCCTGAACCGGTTCCTACATCCAGTACGGTTCGAGGGGACAAGGCCGTTAGCTGTCGGGCCACCCAAAAGGCCCACTCCTCCGTTTCCGGTCGAGGGATAAAGACCCCTGGGGCGACTTTCAGGGACAATCCACCAAACTCTACTTCGCCAAGCACGTAGGCCAGCGGTTCTCCTTGCGCAAGGCGATGGAGGGCAGCTTGCCACGCGGATAGTTTTTCAGGGGGGAAGGGGGCCGCGCCGCGAGTGGCAAGCCAAATAGCTTCCCAACCAGGCCAGTAGTGCGAGAGCAGACGGCGAAGGATAGCCTGCGCTTCTGGAAGAGGGAAAACCGACGCCAGTCGAGCCCGCCCTTGCTGGAGGAGAGCGGCCAGAGAGACCGTTTCACGTGAAACTACCGGCCGCTTATCCACTCGAGAGGATTGAGAGGGGTTTTGCCCTTGTATAAGAGAAAGTACAACTGCGGAGGTTCTGACCCGGCAGCCGTACCCAACCGTCCTACGGGTTCCAGCAACGAAACCGTTTGTCCCACCCGGACAAACACTTCCTCCAGGCGGGCGTATACGGTGCGATAAGAGCCATGCTGAAGGATTACGACCTTGCCTTGGCCGGGGATAGTAGCTACCGCCGTGACCTTGCCCGAAAAGACGGCCCGTACCTCCGCTTTCGCAGGCCCCGCCAAATACACCCCCTGGTTTGTAATGAGCCCCCCGCTTTCATCCTCTACCGTCCCAAAAGGACTAAGCACCACCGCCTTATCCGAAGCGATAGGCCAGGGTAGATTTCCTCGGTTCTGCTCGAAAGCCCCTGTCAAGCGCATCTCAGCGGTAGAGGCGGCGACCTTTCGCGCCCGTTCGACCTCGGCTCGAATCAGTGCATCAATGCGCGCCTGCACCTCCTGCAAGCGCCGCCGAAAATCCGAGACCCGCCTCCGATAAGAAACCTCTTGAAGGCGCAAACTCTCATAAAGGGCCTTCTTTTCCGAGCGACTGCGCTGAAGTGCGGCGGCCTGCTCAGCATACAAAGCCAAGAGGCGAGCCTTTTCTTCTCGGTTTTTACGCAGGGCCTGCGTACGCCCTTCTAAATAGCGCTGCGTGCGTGTAATGAGCCTGAGCTGCTCCTGACGAAACCGCGAAACCGCCCGAAAGTAAAACAACCGCTCATACGCCTGTTGGAAAGATTCCGCACTGATTACCCATACCCAGGGGCTTAGGTGCCGCTGGGACTTCTCCAGCAGGTACAGGCTCCAAACGTAGTTGCGGTACAAGCGACGCAAGTCGCGTTCTAAGGCCTGGTTCACCCGAGCCAAGCGAAAAATATCCTGGTCCAGAAAAGCGATCTCCTGGTGAATGCTGCGAAGCAACCGCTCTTGCAAAGCGATCTGACGACGTAACAGCGCCAGCTCTCCCAAGGAACGCCGCCGCTGCTGGCGGGTCTCTTGGAGGAGGGCCTGCGTTTGCCGCAGTTCGACTTCGATTTGTTGGCGCTGGCGCTCCAGGCGTTTGCGTTCGGCCGAAAAGTCGCGCTCCTGGGCTGTCAACCCTCCCACCCATACCAGCCAGGCTATCCCGACCCTAAACCCTGTCCTCATCGCCCCAAATAGGTGAGCAGCGCCGCAATATCAGCCGGACTGACCCCACTTAGTTGGCTGGCCTGGCGAATCGTACGCGGACGGTACTTGCTCAACTTCTCCCGGGCTTCGTAAGAGAGGGCCTGCAAACGCCAATAATCCAGGTTCTCCGGCAAAGGGACTTCCTCGAGCCGTTTGAGCTTCTCGGCTTGAAGCTTTTCCTTCTCGAGGTAGCCCTGGTATTTGACTTCTATTTCAGCGGTCTCCACCGCTGAAGGGTCCATCCGCTCAAGCAAAGCCTGTAGGGGCGGATACACCTGTTCTAAATGGGACAGAGAGAGGCGAGGCCGCAGAAGCAGCGCCTCTAAGGAAACTTTCTGGGTGACGGGCGACTCTCCTTGAGCCTCCAGCCAACTCTGGATGGCTTCGGGCGGAAGCTTAACTTCCCGCAAAAAGCGGAGAAGCTCTTCTATTTGGGCCCGACGCCGCTGCATTCGCTGGTAGCGCTCTTCAGAAGCAAGCCCCATCCGATAACCCTTTTCCGTGAGCCGCAAATCCGCATTGTCTTGGCGCAAGAGCAGCCGAAACTCTGCCCGTGAGGTGAACATCCGATAGGGTTCGTCCACGCCTTTGGTGATGAGGTCGTCAATAAGCACCCCGATGTACGCTTCCTCCCGCCCTAACACCAAGGGAGGATGGCCCTTGACCTTTGCCGCGGCGTTGATGCCTGCGAGGAGGCCTTGCGCAGCGGCTTCTTCGTAGCCGGTGGTGCCGTTGATCTGGCCGGCAAAGAAAAGGTTCTCCACCCGATGGGTCTCTAAGGTGGGCTTGAGCTGGTATGGAGGGAAAAAGTCATATTCGATCGCGTACCCTGGGCGAAACATACGGGCATTTTCCAGGCCAGGGATATGTCGTAAAGCTTCTGCCTGGATCGCCTCAGGCAGCGAAGAAGAGAACCCATTGAGGTACACTTCGATGGTATGGCGCCCTTCCGGCTCGAGAAAGAGTTGGTGCCGCTCTTTCTCCGCAAAGCGCACGATCTTATCCTCTATTGAAGGGCAATACCGCGGGCCTACCCCCTGAATAGCCCCTGTGAAAAGCGGAGACTCAGAAAAGCCTTTTTTTAGGATTTCATGGACGCGAGGGTTGGTGTAGGTGATCCAGCAAGGCAGCTGGTCTCGGAGGGGAGGCGTCTCCTCAAAGGAAAAACGCCCTGGAGGTTCGTCACCCAGTTGAATCTCGAGGCGGCTGTAGTCGATGGTTCGGCCATCGAGGCGGGGAGGAGTGCCGGTTTTCAAGCGGCCGGTCTCAAAGCCGATTTCTCGCAGTTGGTCGGTCAGGCCGTAGGTGGCGGCTTCGCCTATGCGTCCACCGCTTTGTCGATTGAGGCCAATGTGAATGACCCCACCTAAGAAAGTACCGGTGGTAAGGACCACCGTATGAGCGGTGAAGGTTTTGCCGCTGCGGGTATGCACCCCTTGCACCCGTTTTTTATCCGGAGAGAGGAGCAGGCCCACGACCGCATCCTGCCAGAAAAAGAGGCTAGGAATGCGCTCCAGATGCCAGCGCCAGCGAGCGGCAAATGCTGCGCGGTCGTTTTGGGCCCGAGGGCTCCAGAGCGCCGGCCCCTTTGAACGATTCAGCATGCGAAACTGGATCATCGTCTCATCGGTGACGATGCCCGAAAGTCCGCCCAGAGCGTCTATTTCCCGGATAAGCTGGCCCTTCCCGATACCCCCCATAGCGGGGTTACAGGACATCTGACCGATTTTGGTCATGTCCAGAGTAATCAGGAGCGTTCGGCAGCCCATGCGAGCGGAGGCGGCGGCCGCTTCGTTGCCTGCGTGCCCCGCTCCCACGACGATAACCTCAAAGTCCACCTCGTGTTTCATGTGAAACCCGCTGGATGGTTTCCCACAAACCTAAGCAAAGGGCTTCCTGCTGACGCATTTCCCTCTGCCGCGCCGGGGTGTCATCTCTCCAACCTAAAAGATGTAAAAGCCCATGAGCCAGAGTCCGGCGCAAGGCTTGATCCGCTGCTTCGCCATAAGCCATAGCCAGGGCTTTCACCACCTGGGGAGCAATGAAGACTTCCCCTTCTACCAGCTCTTCTTCGATGTAGGGAAAAGTTATCACATCCGTAGGAGAGGGATCGCCCAAATACTGCGCATGAAGGACCGCCATAGCCTCTGGCGAAAGGAAAGTATAATAAAGCCGCCCCACTGGTGAGGCGGAAGTCAAGGCCCGTATACAAGCCTGGAGCCAAGCCCGGTGACGACGAGCCGCCGGTAGACGCCACCCCCCCACATCCTCATAAAAAAACCGAATCACAGGAAAAACCGCAGTTCTACGCATCGCCCTCCTTTCTTGTATTCCATCGCATCGGCCAAGTTTCGCATTAGGAAGATTCCCCGACCCGACTCTCGTAAAAGGTTTTCCTCCTCGGTAGGGTCAGGCAAAGCGGTTGGGTCGAAGCCCAGGCCCTCATCCTCCACTTCGACCGCTAAGACCCGACGGGCAGGGTCATAGGAAAAACGCAACTGCACCTGTTTAGAAACATCTTGGCGGTTGCCATGCAGGATAGCGTTGGCGATGGCTTCGGTGATAGCTACTACAAAGAGGGGGCGCCGCTCTTCAGAAAGGCCAGCCCGTTTCGCTACCTGCTCTAAAAGGGGTTCGACCTTTACCAGCTGGTCCACGTGGCTGGGAATCCGCTCTTCATGAGAAAAGGCCTCAGGCAAAACCACGAAGCTATTCATAGGAGCGCAGGTATTTTTCGATAAGCTGCTGATAAAAAGGACGATACAACCACACCGGCGGCGCAGAAGTAGCCGAAGAAGGGCTTACTTGCGGCTGGGGATAGACCCCTACCGTGCGCTGGAAAAACTGCTGGGCTGTACGAGACTCCCGTTCTGGCGATAGCTCGCGCTCACGCTGCGAACGCTCATAATCTAAAAGCCGCGTCAAGATCTGCTGCTGCCGAAAAAGCCGCTCCCGGGTGATCTGACCGCCCAGCAGTTCTTTCTCGGCTTTTTGCATCTCTTCGAGGAGGCTTTGGAGCTGCGCCGCATCCCCCGGACTATGACGAAGCCTTTCCTGCAATCGAAGCCGTATTAGCTCCTGCTGAGCCGATAGTCGAGCTCTTTCCTCTGGAGTGAGCCCACCGGGATTCTCCGCCCCCGGGTTGGGAGAAAGCGATCGTTCGAGGGCTTCGTTAAGCTGACGCTGAAGCTGCTCAAGGGAAGGTTTGTTTCCTTCTTTAGGGCGACCAGAAGGGCGCTGACCAGCTTGGGACGGCGACGGCTGGCCCGCACTCGAAGAAGGCCGCCCTTGCGCCCCCTTGCGACGTATCCGGAAAGACCGCTGACAAGCCCCCCCCGCCTGTTGGCGATTTTGCTGGTTTGACTCAAGCTGGGCCAAAAGCTCCGTAAGTAGATTGGCCAGCCGATTGAGTCCCTGCAAAATATATTGCTGCCGACGAATAAGTAGCACTGGATCTTGCACAGAGAGCCCCTGAAAGTACCGGTCCATGTCCCGCAAAAGATCCAAAATCGCTTCCTCGATCACCGGCGAACGGTGCGCCAGCGCATACAAGCTATCCCGCACCTGCTGATAGTCCCGCCGCAAAACCCCCTGCTCACTAAAAACAGCCTCTAAAACCGAAGATAGCGACCGATTTTCCTGGGCTTTGCTGCGAAGGACCTCCTGCCGAAAAGACAACGTCAAAATGCCTTTCAGTAGCATACGCAGCGCTTCGTACTCTTCGGCTTCTTCGGCGCCCTGGGCTTGCTGATGCCCTTCGTCTATAGAGTTTAGCGCTCTTTCCAGCGATTGTGCGGCGTTCTTTTGCGATTCTTGTGGGGATCCTTCGCCAGATTGCATCTTCTGCAAAGCCTCCTGCATGGATTGAATAGCCTCTTGCAAATATCCTTTTGCTCGCTCCATGCTATCTCGCAGGACTCCCGAAGCGCCTGTCTGTAGGCTATCTACTTGGCGGCGGAGCTGCTCAGTTTCTTCTTTCAGGCGCTGTTGGAGGGCTTGGGTAGCCGCCGTCCGCTGCAGCGAGTCGGGTAGATCGGCCATTCGGGCCTGCCGCTCCGCCATCTCCGAAAGCCGAGTCATAAGCTCCTCCAGCTGACGATCAAACCGATACGCCGGCAAAAGCGCTTCCCACCGTTCGAGTTTTTCCTGCCATTCGCGAAAAGCTTTTTCCAGCTCCTTCTGCCACTGCTCTAAACGTACAGAATCTGTGGGGGGAATCTGCTGCAGTTCGGACCAGAGCTGTTCGGGCTTTTGCGGCTGCATTTCTTCCAGAAGCTGTTGGAGGCGCCGCATCTGTTCCAGCAGTTCTGGGGTGTACAGTTGCTGTTCCTCGGCCAACCGCGCCAACGATCGAAGCTCACTGCGTAGCTCACGAAAGCGTTCGGATAACTGCGTAGCCTTTCGACCCACAGCGTTCAAGTCCGACTGAGAGAGAAGGCCTTGCAGCTCCCGAGAAAGCTTCTGCAGCTCCTGAATGACCGAATCTTGTAAGGAGGCAAAGACCCGTTGACGAGCTTCGTCATTTTGGGGCTCGAGCGTGTAGAGGATGCTCCGGCTGGACTTTGGACCGGAAATAGCGTCGTTGTCCCAGGCCTCTACGTAGTATTCGACCTTTTCGCCTGGCTGAACCCCCATTTGCTTCCAATCGAGCGTAAAACTGCGCTCCTGCGTAGCTTCCTCCCCTATGGGCAAGGGATAAGCCCGATACGATTCTTGAGTTCGCCCCGGCGCAAGCCCCTCTACGATCCGATACCACAACACCGCCCGGCTAAACCCATAATCGTCCATCAGTCGCAGTCGGATCCCCTGCATCCAGCTATCGGGGTTCAGCCAGTCCGAGAAAAGCTGTACCGAGGGGTACGCGTCAGGATAGACCTCCACCCTCAAAAACAGCGAGTCCCGAAATAGAGAGTCCCATACGACTACAGGGTAGATACCGGACTCCAAGGCCGTCATGTGAGCTACCCAGCGTCCTTCTCCGAGGGCACGCCAAACCCCCCTTTCCCCGCCTACCTGATACGCTCGGCCTGTTTCTGCTACTTGGAGGGAGATATCGAGCTGCGTACCCTTGAGAACCCGAATCGTAGGCTGAAAGAGCGTATCAGGCCTCAGTCGAGTATAGGGGGGATAGCTACAAGCTATCGCCAGTTTTGTCACCGCAGGCGGTTGAAGTACGCGAATGGAGACTTCCCGCAAGAGACCTTCCGGGGTCTCCAACCGCAAGACAAAGTCTTCTTGCAGAGACCCTACCTGAAGGACATACCGGTGGGCAGCTTCTTGGGTTAAGGGCAAAGGTCCTCTATCCGTACTTGCAAAAAGGTCCTTTGGGAGCCGATCCCCTTGTAGGACAAAGCGCAGAAAAAGAGGCTCTCCCTTCTTATAAAAAGGCTTGAGACCTTCGATGGCGAGCTGATAAGGAAGCGGACGAGCGAAAGCCTGACGGGGTTTTAGAAAACGGAGCGCCCCTGCCCGAAAAAACGAAGGGCTCACCACCCACAAAAGGGCTATTCCCCCTACGACGAGTAGCAGATAGAGCGCATAACGCCGAATATCCGCTTTGGGTAAGGTCACCTCCCAAGGAATCACCGCCAAGCGCTGCATCCGCTCTTCAATAGCCAGCACAAGGGCGGCGTTTTCATGGGGGTCTTGCTGGCTGAGTTGAAGCGCATTGAGCAGTTTGTCTTGGACTTCGGGTAGGCGGCGGCCTATCCATCGAGCGGCCTCCTCGTCAGAGAGGTAGCCCCGCAGCCGAAAACCATACTGCAAGAGGGGATACACCACTCCCCACCCCAACAGTAGCGCCGTACCGATTACCCAAATCCCCCAGAGCAGCGACCGCACCGGTACCGTCCACCAAAAAAGGCCTTCTGTCAGGGAAAAAAGCGCAAAGACGAGACCGCTAAGCACAGCCGCTAACAGAAGGCCCCGCACAATCCGAATACGGTAATACGCCGCCCGAAACGCTACCAGCCGCTCTCGAAGGGAAGAGGCCATACGGTTTTCCTACAAAGATACACAAAAGCAGCGGCACGAGGAAAAAGCCCTCGGCCAGCCCAGAGAAAAGGGGTATCTTCGCGCCATGAGCTTTCTCTTGGTAGAAAAAGGCATTCGGCCTGGGGTAGCGCTGGTCCGCCTAAACCGCCCCGAAAGCCTCAACGCCCTGAACCGCGCCCTGGTAGCAGAACTGACCGATACCCTCCTCTCATTGGATAAAGACGACGAAGTAAAAGCCATAGTATTGACGGGCAATGAGCGCGCCTTTGCGGCCGGAGCGGACATCAAAGAGATGGCCAACGATTCCGCCGTAGACATGCTGCTTTTAGACCAGTTTCAGCGATGGGACCAAATAAAACGCCTCAAGAAACCTCTCATTGCCGCTGTGAGTGGGTATGCCCTGGGAGGGGGATGCGAGCTGGCTATGTTATGCGACATCATCGTAGCCAGCGAAACCGCCCAGTTTGGACAGCCCGAGATTAAAATAGGTGTCATTCCCGGAGCAGGAGGAACCCAACGGCTGACCCGAGCTATCGGCAAATCCCGAGCCATGGAGTACATCCTCACAGGCCGCTTCTTCTCAGCTAAGCAAGCTGAAGCGTGGGGACTCGTGAGCCGGGTCGTGCCCGTGGAACTCTATCTGGAAGAAGCGCTCGATCTGGCCAGTGAGATCGCCAGCATGCCGCCCTTAGCGGTACAGCTCGCTAAACAGGCCGTCAATAAAGTATATGAGCTCCCCCTCGAAGAAGGCTTACACTTCGAGCGGCGAAACTTCTACCTTCTCTTTGCTACCGAAGACCAGAAAGAAGGTATGCGCGCTTTCATGGAAAAGCGCCCCCCCAAATGGAGCGGCAAGTAATCCGATACTCTTTCCAACCTGGTCCGGCCCAGCTCTACCCTGAGATCGCCCATCACATCCAAGAGGCCCTGAACGAAGGGCTACTATCTCGCTATCACCGAGACCCTGTATGGAAGGACTTGTACCGCTCCGCCCAAGAAGCCGTCAAGACCTTTCTCAAGCTGCCAGCGGATTGGTTAGTCCTTTTCGTTAGCTCTGCCACTGAGGCCTGGCAAATCCTAATAGATGCCACCACTGAAAGCCCCAGCCTGCACTTCGTTCAGGGAGCTTTTGGCGAGCGATGGCATACCCTGCAAAAAAACGCTTCTTCTTTTGCCTTTGCGCACCCCGTAGACGAAAACCTCCCCTGGTCAGAACAGATAGAAACAACCAGCCAGAAATACGCTGGCGTAGCCTTTGTAGGAGCCGTCCATGTAGAAACTTCCCGAGGAGCTTTTTTGCCAGACCTCCGAGCTCTCCGGGAGGCCTTTCCTTCTGCCCTCATTGCCATAGATGCCACCAGCAGCTTGGGAGGACTTGAGCTGCCCTGGGAAGCCGGCGATATATGGTTTGCTTCCGTGCAAAAGTGCTTAGGGCTGCCACCGGGACTGGCCGTGATGATCCTATCGCCAGCAGCAGAAAAGCGCTACAAAGAATACCCCCGCCTCCGGTACAATACCCTTAGCTACTTGATAGAAAAAGCCCAAGTTCATGAGCCCCCTTACACACCCAACCTACTGGGCATCTACCTCTTGGCCAGAAGCCTACTCGACCGCCCGTCTCTAAACACGATTCATCAACACCTCGAAACTCGTAGCCGTCACTTATACCAAGCACTTGGCGAAAAAGGATACGTCCTGCCAGTCCCTGAAGCCTACCGAGCACCCACCGTGATCTTAGGCGCCTGGAAAGACGCAAAGGAAGCCTCAGAAAAGACAAAGAAACTGGAAAAGGAAGGCCTCTACTTGGGGAGAGGTTACGGCAAAGAAAATCAGACACATTTTCGTATAGCCAACTTTCCAGCCCTACCAGACGAGGCTTATGAGGAACTCCTAATGCGATTTTGACGGTCTTACCCCTTTTGGACTAACCCTAAGTCCCGACTCATCTGAAGCATCAGCTCGATAGGGCGCCGAGCCGCCTCCATGACTTCTAAAGGCAAGGTGACCTCCGGAGCTTCGTAGAGGAGCGCGTTGTAGATTTTCTCCAGCGTGTTGAGTTTCATGTGAGGGCAAGTGTTGCAGCTGCAAGAGTACTCTGCCGGCGCCTGGATAAGCTCCTTGTCTGGAGCCTTTTTGCGCATTTGGTGAAGGATACCTGTTTCCGTCGCTACAATAAAACGCTTTTTCGGAGAGTTCACCACGTAGTTCAAGAGGGCCGTGGTAGAGCCGATAAAATCGGCCTGTTCGAGCAAAGCCGGTTCGCACTCGGGATGAGCGATAAGTTCTGCATCGGGATATGCCTGCCGAAGTGCCCGCACTTTTTGGTGGGAAAAAATCGTGTGTACCATACACACCCCCTCCCAAAGGACCATCTCTCTACCGGTCTTACGCATGACGTAAGCACCCAGATTCTTATCGGGCGCAAAGATTAGCTTCCAGTCTGCAGGTAAAGCCTGTATGATAGGGACCGCATTCGAGGAAGTGACAATAATGTCACTCATAGCCTTGATACGAGCAGAAGTGTTTATATAACTGACGACTTTATGGTCAGGGTAGCGGGCCTTAAAAGCGGCAAACGCTTCAGGGGGGCAGCTATCAGACAGCGAACACCCCGCATTGAGGTCAGGGATAAGCACCTTTTTGGTGGGATTGAGAATCTTAGCGGTCTCGGCCATAAAGTGCACCCCCGCAAACACGATAATGTCCGCTTGGGTTTCGGCAGCTTTCTGAGAAAGACCTAAGCTATCGCCGATAAAGTCGGCGATATCTTGAATCTCTGCCTCCTGGTAATAGTGAGCTAAAAGGATAGCGTTCTTTTCCCGCTTAAGTCGCTGGATTTCGGCAATCAGGTCTATCCCCAGGGGTGGCTCGATGGGCACATATCCGTATTCCTCCACCCATTTAGAGAGATTTTCAGTGGGGCTTAATGGGTATGTGGATAGGGTGGACATAGGGAACAAGTATAACAAAAATGACTGGCTCTTAGGGCGTTTTGGCAACCTGGGATTGTGGATAGAAGGGGAAGGCAGAAGGGAAGAACAGGGTAGAGCCAGGGAACCCTGCGGGGTTTGCCTACCTTTGCCCCCAGCGAAGAGGCGCTTTTGCACCCCTATGGCTCGAGTTATCCACTGCATTCTCAACAACCTGGTGTATGAGCAGCGACTCCATAAGATAGCCCTTACCTTCTCGAAGGAGCACCAAGTTGAAGTGGTAGGAGTAGTGACTCCCGCCACGAGAGTTCCTTTGTCCAAACGTCCTTATGCTGCTCGCCGGCTTTTTGTGCCGGTTAAGCGAGGGCCTTTCTTCTTTCTTTGGGCGAATGTCAGGTTCTTTTTTTATCTGCTTTTTCGGCGCAAGTGGGATGCTGTGGTAGCTTGTGATCTGGATGTGTTGCCTGCCTGCTGGCTTGCCGCAACTCTGCGACGTAAACAGCTCCTTCTGGATAGCCGCGAGCTGTATACTCAAACTTCCCTTGTCCAACGTAAGCCCTTCAGCCAGAAAATATGGGCTCTTGCAGAGAGGTTTCTTTATCCTCGAGTTTCCTACATTTTAGCTGTGAGTCCTCCCATTGCTTCCTACTTTTCGAAGAGGTACGAAAAGCCGGTGTGGGTGATCTATAACTTGCCTTTGAAAGGAGGGAAGTTTGCTAATCCTCGCCTGGAAAACCGTTTGCTTTTGTATCAAGGCATGCTTCATCCGGATAGGGGCTTGGAGGAGCTTATCTTAGCCCTCACATACGCGTCTGAGTGGAAGCTGTGGATAGTGGGAGATGGACCGCTTCGTCCTTACTTAGAGAAGCTGGCTTCTCAGCAGGGGCTTGAACAGCGAGTGCAATTTTTGGGGCTGGTACCTTTTGAAGTGCTGAGCGGCTATACCGAACGAGCTACCTTTGGTGTGTCCGGGGAAGTGCCTCGCTCGCTCAATCATCGGTTCGCTTTACCTAATAAGGCCTTTGACTACCTTCAACAAGGGGTACCTATTCTGGTGGGGGAGGCACCGCTTCTGCAAGCGATTGTGCGCCATTACGGCTGCGGATATGTGGTGCCTTCCTGGCAGCCTAAAGAAATAGCCCGGGCGCTGGAAGAGCTTGGCCGATCTTACTCTGCCTACGCGGGGTGGGTAGAGGGGGCGCGGACAGCTGCTCGAGAGCTTCACTGGGAAAGACAAGAACCTTGCTTGCAAGGATGGCTTCAGTACGCTTTGGCCAGACGACGGTTACCTCCTCAGTCTGCTGAAAGGGCTTGTGATCCTGTAGTGAGTTTGTCCCAACTTTACGGAGCGATAGAGTCTGAGCTTGTGCCCAGTCGGTAGACGCGAAAGGTTCCGCACTCTGCTACTTTTTCTTGGAGGTAAGGTCTGGCTAAGCTGTCCAATGCGCGTGAATCGCTATAGAGGTACCGGCCACCTTCGGACGCAGCTTGCTTGAGAAGGGGGATCTCTTCAAGCGAGGAGAGACACCACCCTTTTTTGTGCAGGTGATATAGATAGATGAAGCGCGATTCATCAAGTCCCACAATAACTAAGGCGCTATCGGGTACCGCTTGTTGGAGCAGAGGTTTGCAGGGAAGGAGGTCTGGGTTGAAACCGGGCTTTTCTGGGTTCCAGCGGTGATGCATGCGTGCCCAGGCTCCTACCGGTGCAGCTAATAGGAAAAGAAGAGCCCATCCTCTTCTGGAACTGTCCCATAGCTGAGTGAGTCCTCTTGCCACGGCCCACCCCGTCCAAGGAAGCCAAGGGAAGAGGTAATAGTCGTGGGGATAACCCAGCGTAGGTAGCTCATACAGCAGGTAGGCCAAAAGCAGGAGCCCTGTGCCGAGGAAGGGCCAGCGAGCAGTTTTCTCTCGGGTGAGGGCATAGCTACCTATTAGAAAGGGGCCCACCGAAGCGTAACCGATGAGGTTTTCAGGTAGAAGGGAAAAGAGATGGTGGTATAGAAGGTGTAGGTAAGAGGGCCAAGAGAAGGGATGTGCTGTCAAACCTTTTACGAGGCCTTCGTTTTTCCAGACTTCGGAATAGGCGTACCAAACAGCTGGCAGGCCCAGCGAAAGGATCAGATAGGCTGCTACTTGGCGGAGTTTGGCGGGCTCCGGCTGCGCTTCAAGGAGCGGAAAAGCCCATAGTAGCACAAAAGGGATTTTGATGGCCACAGCCAGGCTTAGGCACAAACTGGCAGCGAGAGGGTAACGCTTTCTCCATAGCCCTAAGCCCCACAGGGCCGCTGCCAGAGCCATCACATCGGGAAGGGGCGTAACGCTGTAATAAAAGAGCGCTGGTGACCACATGTAAGCTGCGGTTCCGAGCCAGGCACCTTCCCTGGGCAGAAGCGTGGAAAGGAAAAGGAACATTCCTCCTACACTGGCCAGGAAGAATAGGTAAGTGGCGGGCCTTGCCAGGGAAGAAGGGTGTAGAGTCGTTAGTTTGGCTACAGCTCCTAAACTCCATTGAAAGAGCGGAAACTCCATGCGAAAGAGCCCGTCGGTGTTTCCCCGGCAGTCCCGTTTGGGGTACCACAATCGGAAATCCTCTTCATAGAAGCTCACGGCGGTGGCTACGGTCTGGCATTGGCGCCAAGCATGAAACCCAAACAGGTCCAATCCAAAGTGGCGCAGGTGTAGGAGGAGGTGTACTATCCCACTCCCTATCAAAAAGAGGCGAAGCCAGCGCATGTTCTGCTCAAAGGTAGGGGAAGCTGAGGCGGAGACGTGTTTATCTTTGTTGAGGATATGGCCAATCCTGTAGTGCCTCGGCCCAGTTGGCTGCGGGTCAAGCTCCCCTCAGGGGAGAACTATCGGTTTGTTCGGGCTGTTATAGACACACACAAGCTTCACACGGTGTGCGAGAGCGCACACTGCCCTAATATGGGGGAGTGTTGGGGGGCTGGCACGGCTACTTTTATGATCCTGGGCAACATATGTACTCGTTCGTGTGGGTTTTGTGCGGTGCTCACAGGCCGGCCTACTGAGTTGGACTGGGAAGAGCCCGAACGAGTCGCCGAAGCGGTGGCCCTCATGAAGCTGAAACACTGCGTCATCACTTCTGTAAACCGAGATGAACTCAAAGACGGGGGGGCCGAAATCTGGGCTCGTACCGTTCGGGCTATCAAGGAGCGCATGCCCGAAACCACTATCGAAGTGCTTTTACCAGATTTTAAGGGAAACTGGGATGCTCTGTATCGGGTACTGGAGGAAAAGCCGGATGTGGTTTCGCATAACATGGAGACTGTAAAGCGCCTTTATAGGGTTGTGCGCCCCCAAGCTAAGTACGAACGTAGCTTGGAGCAAATCCGCCGCACGAAAGAGGCAGGTTTTCGCACCAAATCGGGGGCCATGCTGGGCCTGGGTGAAACGCGGGAAGAACTCCTCCAACTCATGGAGGACCTTCTGGCGCAAGGGTGCGATGTACTCACGCTTGGACAGTATTTGCAGCCTACGCCGGCGCACTTGCCGGTGCAACGGTTTGTACCCCCAGAGGAGTTTGAAGAGTATGCCCGCATAGGGTATGAGATGGGCTTTGACTATGTGGAAAGTGGGCCATTGGTGCGCTCTTCCTACCATTCAGAACGCCATGTAAAGCCAAGAGGTAAATGACTTTTCTGCACCCGGAGTTTTTATGGGGGCTTTTGGCCTTATCGGTACCTATTATCGTGCACTTCTTTTATCTCAGGCGGTCTCGGCGGTATGTTTTTTCTCGGGCAGATCTCGTCGAACGGTTGCGCCAAGCCAGTCGGCCTTATCTTCGTCTGAGGCACTTGCTGCTGCTGGTCCTTCGGTTGGCGCTGGTGACGGTGCTTGTGCTTCTCTTTGCGCGGCCCGTTTGGTCCTCGCGAAACCTCCTCTCTCGAAGGCAAGGCACTTCGGCGCTAATCGTTTGGGATGTCTCCCCCTCTATGAAGCCTGTATTTGAGACGAGTCGGGCCTTGGTGCAAGCTATCCTCCGCGAAGGCGCCGAAGAGGAATATCGGCTTCTCTGCTCCGATAGTTACTTGCCGCAGGGAGGGTTCGTGGGGCCGCGGGTCTTAGAAGAGCGCATTCGGGATATCCAGCCTGCCGATATGGGGTATCCTCTTGCAGCCCTGCTGGAGAAGGGGGATCTTTTGTTTCAAGGAGCCTCCTATCCGGGACGGCGGGTGTACGTGATCTCTGACTTTCAGCGCAGCTCGGAAGGAGATCTCTCCCGCTTGGTTGGCTCCTCCCTGGGCGAGGTCGTCTTGGTGCCTGTCAGCAATACGCTGAAAGGCAACGCCTACATAGATTCTGTAGGCCTTGAGCGAATCGGGCATCAATATCGGGTAAGTTTTCGCTTGCGGGGAACCGTAGGGTATCCCTACACCGTTCGGGTAGGTCAGCTTCTACGCAAGCTCACCCCCGGCCTTTATGAAGAAGGGCTAAGCGACACCGCCAGCTACGTGGCTTTCCAGATAGAAGGGGATGGCGTCGAGTTTGACAATCGGCTGTATGTAGGACTGGGGAATGGATCCGCTTCCTCTCATATAGCCTGGGGGGGGCCGCGTGAAGCTCGACAGGCCTTTGAACGACTCCATCAGGTTTTGGGTGTGGAAGCTAAGCCGCAGGCAGTGCCTTCTTCTTCTTCTGTTTGGGTGGCCGAAGCGGGGAACCTTCCCACAGAGGCGGCTCGGTGGGTTTCTCAAGGCGGTAAGTTGATCCTCTTTCCTCCAGTCGGGCTTAGCCCTGCCGCCTGGCAGAGGACCTTCTTGGCAGAAGAGGTAGCTTTTTCGGGCCAGCAAGCCTCCTATACGCAACCCCTTTCTTTGCGGTTGCCGGAGGTTTCTTTCTGGGGGCCGGTGTTCCTGCAGCAGCCGACAAGCCCTGCGTATGTAGCGGAACCCCTCTGGCTGAGGTACGCATATCGTTTCCTGCCCCAGGCTGGACGAGTCCTGATCGAAGGGGAAGACGGCGTGCCCCTTTTGTGGGAGATTCCCTGGGGGAAAGGACAGGTATATCTTTTTGCCTTTCCCTGGCAAGCGGCAAGCTTGGGGGATCATAGTCTTTTCGTGCCTCTTTTTACCAGACTTTATGAAGGGCATGAGACCCAGCAAGGGGCTTGGATTGGCTGGTTGGGTAGGCGAACCGGCTTTGTCCTATCTGCGCTGCCAGAGGAAAGACCCCTTTTGCGTCATGTGGCCAGCGGCCGTATTTGGGTACCTCCCTTTGAATACCGAGCCGGAACCATGCGGTTCTTTTTAGGGGAAGAGCCTATTCCTGCGGGTCTCTACGAAGTAGAAGTGGGGAGTCGGCGTGTTTATCTGGGGGTGCAGGTGCCTTTGTCGGAGTCGGCCGACACGATATTTTTTCAAGGGGACTGGTCCCGTACAGGGGTTTCGGTTACTGTCAAACGATGGGAGGGCGGTGCTTTGGTTTCGGAAAAAGGCCGGCGATGGGGGGGTTGGGTAGGTTGGGTCTTGCTGGCGCTTTGCCTGGTGGCGATGGAAACATACTGGGCTCGGCGGCTTTTGCGGCCAGCTACTGTACCTTCACTTTGAAGCGTCGCCGCACTTCCTTTCCGTTGGAAGGGTAATAAATCACTTCCGCCGTGCCTTGAAAGCGCCGTTTATCTAAGGTAGCCTCCAGTTCCAGTTCGCCGACCTCGTTGGCGTTAAAGTGGGCTGCCCCAGCACTCTGGCCTGCCTTGAAGAGACGAAGGATAAGCTTGGAGCGGGGCTTTAGGCCGGTGATGTGGATGGTGTAGGTTTTCCCGCCGCCAATGACCAGGGGATCGGCCCACTCAAAGGGCTGGCCATTGACGCGGATGGTTATCTCCTCTCCTCGCACTACGGAAGGCGCCAGCGGGGTAGTTTCAGATCCGTCGTCCTCACCGATGACTTCATAGGGGTTGTAGCCTCCACCTTGAGCGTAGAGAAGAACCCCAAAAAGGACGAACACCCTTTTCATCTCGGCTAAGTTACTACTTTTGAAGGGATGCCGGAAGTAGATACCCCGACGCTACCGCCGGAGTATTATCGGTGGTTAGAGACGGCTCGCCGTTTCCCCATGCTCAATGTGTGGCGGGAAGGGGTACTCTGCTCGGTCAAGCTTTCTTATCTCCTGGAGCCCCAAAAGGGCGAAAGGGACCTCTTTGCGCACCTCGAACGCGTGCGACGGTTTTTTCCCGAAGGATATTTGCCCTTGGCTTACGACGTCTTTGGGAACCTCCTCTTGTGGGATATGCGGGAAGGAGCGGTATATTTGCATTGGCAGGGGGCGCCCCCGACCCGGCGAATAAAAGTAGCTCCTTCATTGGAAGACCTTTGTGAGAAACTCTATTACAGGCCGATACACTGATGAAGCTTTCTGCTCTCTTAGAATGGGCTGATAGGCACCCCTTCTTCTTCTTTCTTTTGCAGAATGACCCCTATGACGACCTTTGGCATTACCGTTGGGTGATGGGTGTAGGGCAATCTCCTCATCGAGAATCCCTTCAGGGAGGCCATTGGTACATGGGGGGCTGGACGTATGAGTGGCAAGCCCCTTATAAAAAGCCCCTGATAGAGTTTCCGAAGGCGGCTTTTTTCGTGCCCCAGTTGGTTATTGCCCAGGAAGAGGCCCCCGCTTGGGAAGAGGAGGATCTCAAGGTGCCCGTTCGACGGCTGGGTTCTTTCCAGACTACCCTGACGAAAGCGCAGTTTCTCGAGCGGGTCCAGCGGATCCGAGACCACATTTACCACGGCGAAGTGTACCAGGTCAACTTGTCTTTTGGGTTGTGGTGGGAACACGCTGTGGTGGACCCTTTGCTGGCGTATCGGCAGCTGCTGGCCGCTTTCCCGGCTGGCTACAACTACCTTTTCAAATACCAGCAGAAGTACGTTATCGGTGCGTCGCCGGAGCGGTTTTTTTGGCAGTGGCGAAATCTCGTGGCCCAACAACCTATCAAAGGCACCATTCGACGGGGAGCAACCTGGGAAGAGGACCTGCAGCAGGTGGAGAGGCTTCGTCGCAGCCCCAAAGAACTGGCCGAAAATACCATGATTGTAGATCTGGTGCGTAACGATCTGGCTCGCGTATGCGTGCCAGGAACCGTACAGGTGGCGGGGCTGGCTTTTGTCCGGAGTTATGCTAACCTCCACCACCTCATCTCTACGGTGTATGGAGAACGGGAAAAAGACATTTCCTGGGTAAAAGCGGCCGCGAGTTTGTTTCCGGCGGGGTCTATGACGGGCGCGCCGAAGCGGGCCGCCATGCACTATATCCACGAATACGAACCGGTAGGACGAGGGCTCTACTCAGGCGCCGTGGGATATATTTCCCCAGAGGGGCAGGCGGATTTCGCCGTAGGTATTCGAAGCTGGATTTACGACAGCGCGGCCCGTCAGCTCTTGCTCCAGGTGGGAAGTGGGATTACCTACGATTCCGACCCCCTCTCCGAGTGGGAAGAAAGCTGGGTAAAGGCCGAGAAGCTTCTCGAAGCGCTTCAGGTTTCGAGTCGGGTCTTGTGGTCTTGAGCGAGAGAGTGCTCTTGTCGGATTTTTTGCTGCAGTTCGATGAGGGCGTGGAGGAGCACTTCTGGGCGGGGAGGGCAGCCTGGCACGTACACATCTACGGGCAGGAACTGGTCTATCCCTTGTACTACGCCATAGACCCGATGCATGCCCCCGGTGGAAGCGCAGGCCCCCATCGCAATGCACCATTTGGGTTCGGCCATCTGGTCCCAAATGCGTTTGATAGCGTGTGCCATTTTATAGGTACACCACCCGGCGACGATCATTACGTCGGCCTGTCGAGGCGAAAAGGAAAAGCGTTCCATGCCGAAGCGGGCGATGTCGTATTTTGGGGCTGCGGCGGCCATCATCTCGATAGCGCAGCAGGCCAGCCCCATCGGCATAGGCCAGAGAGAGCCTGCTCGTGCCCACCCTACCAGATCGTCTAACTTAGCCAGCAAGAAGCCTTGCTGGCTAAGGGCCTTTTCCAGTTCCATGCCCTACAAAGGTAGAAGCTCTTAGGACTTGGGTTGGGTGGGGCAGGTGCTGAAGCCAAACAGGTAGTACAAGCCGCAGCGCCCCACCAGGCCTGTCAGCACCAAAAGGGTCCCCACGGCAGCAAGCCACCACATCTCGGGGTACACCGCTATACCTACCAAGACAAGGCCTACTACGATTCGGATAACTTTGTCTATGCCACCGACATTTTGCGCGAGTCGCATGTCTAAAGAAAACATTAGCGGGAGCGGAAAAGTTTCCGACGACGGGTCAGCTCTTCGGTGATCCAGGCCAGCTCTCGGCCACTTTGGTCGGAGAGGCTGGAGTTTTCTTCTGCACGGCGCGAGAGGTAAGGAAAAGCTTTTTCTATCGGCCCATACGGTACATACTTCGCTACGCGGAAGCCGGCTTTGGCCAGCCCAAAGCTCAGTGGGTCCGCCATGCCATACAGCTGGGAAAACCACAGATGAGGATGATGGGGAGGTAGGTTATGGAGGATCATGAACTGGGCAGCTTTCATGCAGCTATTGCGATTGTGGGTGGCCACGCAGAGCGCTACGTGGTCTAAGCGCTCCAGGCATTGCAGGAGCGCAGCGTCGTAGGCGAGGTCTGTGGCGGTTTTAGAAGGATGAATAGGATCGGCGTATCCTTGGGCTTGGGCTCTTTTACGTTCTTTTTCGACGTAGGCCCCGCGCACAAGCTTGATTCCCAGTCGGTAGGAAGAAGCGCGCGGTAGAAGGTGTTCGAGATAGTCCAACCGATCGCGGCGGTACATCTGCACGGTCGTGTAAAGTACTACCTGCTGCTGATTGAAGCGCTGCATGTATTCCTCGACAATGAGGTCTATGCCGGTCTGGAGCCAACTCTCTTCGGCATCTACCATGAGGGGGATAGAGGCTTGTTGGGCGGTGGTAAGCAGTTTTTCAAACCGTTCTCGGAAGCGTTCTTCTTCTTTTTTTAAGTTTGGGGGCAAGGGGGGACTGGCCAGTTTTTCCCATAAGAGGGGGGAAGCCAATGCCGTGAGCTTCACCGCTATGAAGCTGATCCATTCGGGGTGTGCCCTGGCAAAAGCTATCATCTGCAGGTATTCTTGCAGGGTTTTCTCTTGCTCGGTGGGGTCTGCGGAGGCTTCTACGGCGTAGTCCAGCATAGTGGTAACGCCGTAGGCGTGCAGCTTTTTGAGAAGGGGCACCGTTTCTGGAAGCGATTCCCCGCCGAGAAAGAGACGACCCAACGTATGCCGAAGGAGGGGCTTCACGGGCAGCCCCCATCGCAAGGCGGAGGCCCCTATGGCGTTGGACAGCTTCACCAAGGACCCATAGCGAAGGAGCTTAAATAGCGCATGAGCCACTTCGAGGTCGCGGGTACTGCGGTAAGCAAAACCCACCTGTGTGTCGTCCAAGTCTATACCGGTGTGGGCATGGAGAATGCTCATAGAGTACTTAGGGCTTCCAGTTGCTCTAACAAAAGGGTGCGCCGGGCTTGGTTATCGGCCAGCTTTTTCTCTTCGCGGGCGATGACTTCGGGCGCGGCGCGAGCGCGAAACTGCGGGTTATGGAGTTTGGCTTCGAGCTGCTGCAGGAAGCTTTCCACATGAGCCAACTCTTTCTGGAGCTTTTCGCGCAGGGTTTGCCAGGCGGCCTCCGGTAAATCTGCCGCTATGAAGTACAGGTCGGTTTCCACCAAGATACGCAGCGCAGGCCCGGTAAAGGGCTTGTCACTGAAAGTGATCGCTTCGAGGGGTAGGAAGTGGTGGAGCCACCCTTGGAGGTCGGAGAAGCGTTCGGGTCGTTCGGTCTGGATGTGCAGCCGCAGAGGGCCTTGCAAAGAGAAGCTTTGCACGAGCCCTCGAATACGAGAAATCGCTTGCTGGATGTAGCGTACGGCCTGCAGATAAGCTTTTTCGGTGGGGGAGAGGGGGGTAGGTTCGGGCAACAGCGAAAAACCTATGCTTTTTTCTGGGGGAGCCCCAGTACGTACATGCCACAGTTCTTCTGTGAGAAAGGGCGCAAAAGGATGCAAGAGCTGGAGGAGGTGTAAGGCTTGCGCGGCTACTTCCTGGAGGAGGGGCTGGGCGGGACCTGGCTTGAGCGCTTCTAAATACCAGCTGCAAAAATCTTCCCAAATCCCCCGGTACAGCGTGTGCATAGCTTCATAAAACCGATATTGGGCCAGGAGGGATTCGACTTCGGCGTGGAGGTCTCGGAGCCGCAGGGCAAACCATCGGTAGGCCGCCTGGTGGAAGGGGTCCGGTTCGCTAACGGTAGCCCGCTCCTCCCATAAGCGGAGCAGGCGGAAGCTATTCCAGACTTTGTTGCAGAAGTTTTTGCCCTGCTCGCAGAGGGCTTCGTCGAAAAGGAGGTCATTCCCCGCAGGGGCGCTCAAAATGATGCCCAGGCGTACAGCGTCGGCTCCATAGCGCCGGATCAAGTCGAGGGGATCAGGTGAGTTGCCTAAGGACTTACTCATCTTGCGGCGGAGCTTATCCCGGACGATTCCATGCAGGTACACTACGGAAAAAGGCTTTTGGCCCGCAAAATGATACCCCGCCATGATCATGCGCGCCACCCAGAAAAAGAGGATCTCCGGTGCCGTCACCAGTACCTGCGTAGGGTAATAGTACCGGAAATCGGGGTTGTCTGGCGCCTCGAAAAAGTCAAATACCGACAAGGGCCATAACCACGAAGAGAACCAGGTGTCTAAGACGTCTTCGTCTTGGCGGAGGGATGCGGGGTCGTAGCCGGCCTGGAGGGCTTGAGCCTTAGCCTCTTCGGCGGTGAGGGCGACAAAGACTTGTCCGTCGGGTGTGTACCAAGCGGGGATTCGATGCCCCCACCACAGTTGGCGGGAAATGCACCAGTCGCGCACGTTTTCCAGCCAATGGTGGTATATCCCTTCGAAGCGGCTGGGGACCAGGCGTACTTCGCCTTTTTCTACGGCCTGGAGCGCCAGTTCTGCCAAAGGTTTCATTCGGACAAACCACTGTTCAGAGAGGCGCGGTTCGACGATGGCATCGGTGCGTTCTGAATGGCCTACACTGTGGGTGTAAGGTTCGGTTTTTTCCAAAAGCCCAGCTTCAGCTAAGTCGTCTATGATACGGCGGCGAGCTTCTTCTCGGTCTAATCCGGCGTACGGGCCTGCATGTTGGTTGAGGTGGGCGTCTGGAGTCAAAAGGTCTATGATAGGTAGGCCATGCCTTAGACCAATCTCGTAGTCTTTGGGGTCATGGGCGGGGGTTACTTTGAGGCAGCCGGTGCCGAAGGAAGGGTCTACCGCTTCGTCGGCGATGACAGGCACCCACCGATCGGTAAGGGGCACGCGTACACGCCGGCCTATCCAGCCTTTGTACCGTTCGTCGGTGGGGTGGACGGCCACCGCTACGTCAGCCAGGATCGTTTCTGGACGTGCGGTCGCCACCACCAAGAAGTCGCCCCCTTCACCGGGGTAGCGAACATAACAAAGGATCGTTTCGCGTTCTTTATAGAGGACCTCTTCATCAGACAGCGCCGTAAGGGCTACAGGGTCCCAGTGAATCATTCGCTTGCCCCGATAAATCAAGCCTTTCCGATAGAGCTGGACGAAAACTTTTTCTACGGCGCGGTAGAGAGGCGGGTCCAGGGTGAACCGGTAGCGTTTCCAATCGGCGCTTACGCCGAGTTGTTTGAGCTGTTGGAGGATAATGCCGCCATGCTCTTCGGTCCATTCCCAGGCCTTTTGGAGGAAGGCTTCTCGGCCGAGGGTGCGCTTGTCCAGCCCTTGTTTGCGCAGGCGGGCTACGACTTTGGCTTCGGTAGCGATGGAGGCGTGGTCGGTGCCCGGCACCCAACAAACGTTGTAGCCCTTCATCCGGTGGAAGCGGGCCAAAATGTCCTGCAGTGTGTTATTGAGCACATGGCCCATGTGGAGGACGCCCGTGACGTTGGGTGGGGGCATGACAAGGGTATAGGCGGGACGGTCGTCAGGCTGACTGTGGTAGAGATCGTTTTTTTCCCATTGAGCTCGCCAGCGGGCCTCGATAGGGCCCGGGGTGTAAGCTTTTTCCATCTGGGCAAAGATACCAACCCTAAGTTCGAGTGGTGGGGGCAGAGAAAGGCGTTCCGATGTGCGTTTCCCACCAAGAGAGGGCGGTTTCGATGGCTTGAGCGGGGCCTATCGCTTCAAGGCAGAAGAAAGGGCGATCGCCTTGTAAGGGGTATTGGCAGTGCCAGCCGCACCCATAACAAGGGAGGGGATGGTGCAGCACCTTGAGGAGAAAAGGCGCTTCGGGAGGGTAGGGTATAAACCGTCCCCAGTGTCCTCCTCCTGCGACGACCAGTGTAGGGAGGCCCAAAGTAGCCGCAATGTGAGCTAAGCCTGTTTCCGGTGCTATCACCACGTGGGCCGAGAGAAGTTGAGCGATGACTTTGAGGAGGGGGAGGGTGCCAGCCTCTAAGCTTTCTACCGGGTGAGGGAGATGGCGGGCGATAGCTTCTAAATAGGGCCGGTCGCCAACTCCTCCGAAGAGCCGCACAGGCCGCCCCAGTCGCCGAGCCAAAGCATGCGCAAGCTGGGCAAAAAGCGCCGGATCAGGACGACGTCGCCCCGATCCGGCCCCGCCTACCACAGCTACAAAAGAAGAACCATTCAGGAGTCTCCAGCGCTCCCGCAGCTGCAGGTAGAGGCGAAAATCAAGGGGAGGCAGGCCAGCGCTGGCTACTTGCTGAGAGTGGTGGAGCCATTCATGCACGGCAAAAGGCAGGGGGTTCGGGTACACGTGCGTGTAGGTGTGCGAGTCTATCCAATGCGCCAAAATCCGGTTTTCTTCGGCCGAGGAATCCCGTTGCCAGGCAAACTTATGCTGGGCGGGCAGAGCGTGGGCGAGAAGGTCCTCTACGGCGATGCGCCGACGCAGGGCTACGCTCCACAAGACCGCAAACGGTTCTACTTCTCTTAGCTTTCGCAGCACAGTGTACCGATAGCGGGGCTTGCGGAGGAAATCCGCTACCTGGAGGGGGAGGACTTCAGAGAAGAGGCCTGTTTCTTGGGCCAGGTCTGCCCAGAGGGCATTGGCTATAAGGACGAAGCGCTGCCCTGCGTAAGCTTGTCGTAGAGAAGCGAAGAGCGGCAGGCTTAGCCAAAAGTCCCCGATTCCGTCTAATCGTAGTAGGAGCACGCCCTTCCCCTCTTTGGGTTTCGGAGCGGGGAAGAAAGGCCGTTCTACGGTGCTCCATGTGCTGCGTATAAAGACACGGCTCCTCCAACGGGCTTGTCGGAGGAGCCGGCGCCAAGAAAGAGGCATGCAGAAGTCAGAGGTTGCCCCGACGGGCCTGTTCGCGTTCTATGGCCTCGAAAAGCGCTTTGAAGTTGCCTTTCCCGAAGGAGCGGGCGCCTTTCCGCTGAATGATCTCGTAAAACACCGTGGGCCGGTCTTGCACTGGACGGGTAAAAATCTGGAGTAAGTACCCTTCTTCGTCGCGGTCTACAAGAATCCCCAGTTCGGCCAGCACTTCCAGCGGCTCATCTATCTTGCCTACCCTGTCTAAGAGGGTTTCGTAGTAAGCTTTAGGGGTTTCGAGAAACTCTACGCCGCGGCGGCGCAGCTCCCGAACCGTGTGGATAATATCGTCCGTAGCTAAAGCGATGTGCTGGACCCCTTGGCCATGGTAGTACTCGAGGTATTCTTCAATCTGGGATTTGCGCCGGCCCTGGGCGGGTTCGTTGATGGGAAACTTGATGTAGCCATTGCCATTGGCCATCACTTTGCTCATGAGGGCGGAGTATTCCGTGGAGATGTCCTTATCGTCAAAGGAAATAAGCTGCTTGAAGCCCATCACGTCGCGGTAGAAAGCGACGAACTGGTTCATCTCTCCGAGGTACACATTGCCTACACAATGGTCTACGTATTTGAACCCTACGGGTTGGCTTTGGCCAAAGCCGGCCCAGGGGACAAAACCAGGTAGGAAAGCCCCGTGGTAGTTTTTTCTCTCTACGAAGAGGTGAACCGTGTCGCCGTACGTATGGATGCCCGAGAGTACTACTTCGCCGTTTTCGTCCGAGAGGCGAGTGGGGCTCAGGAAAGGCTTACCACCTCGGCGGGTCGTTTCCTCAAAGGCCCGGTTTGCGTCCTCTACGGTGAGCGCCAGCACCCGAACCCCATCTCCGTGGCGATAGATATGGTCAGCGATAAAGTTACCGGGGTGGTACGGGGTCGTCAAAACCAGGGTAACCTTGCCCTGGCGTAAAACGTAACTGGCGGCTTCTCGGTAGCCGGTTTCAAGCCCTCGATAGGCCAGGGGCTGAAACCCAAACGCATGCTGGTAAAAGTAGGCCGACTGCTTGGCGTTTCCTACGTAAAACTCGATGTGATCGGTGCCTAAAATCGGCAGAAAATCTTCTGTCTGAGTAGGCGTCGAAAGGATTTCTGCGGTCGTACTCATAAAGCTATCGGGTTTGGGTTTTTTCACTTTCAGGGAGCCAGCTCAGGTAGTAGTCTTTTAGTTCGATGGCGAGCGCTTCGGGGGTTAGCATAAGCGGGCGGAAAGTGTCCACCATAACGGCGAGCTCTCGGGTTTCTTTGGCGCCGAGGCTCTTTTCTACGGCGCCTGGATGCGGCCCGTGGGGGATGCCCATAGGATGCAGAGTAATCATGCCGCGTTCCACATGCTTGCGGCTCATAAACTCCCCTTCCACATAGTAGAGCACTTCGTCTGAGTCTACATTGCTGTGGTTGTAAGGGGCCGGAATAGCCAGCGGGTGATAATCATACAGCCGCGGCACAAACGAGCACACCACAAACTGCCGAGCCTCAAAAGTTTGGTGCACCGGAGGCGGCTGGTGGATCCGCCCCGTTATCGGCTCAAAGTCGTGAATAGAAAACGCATAAGGATACAGGCAGCCGTCCCATCCTACAAAGTCAAACGGATGAGAACCCAGAATGTAGGTAAAGAGCTCACCCCGCTTTTTGATTTTGACCACGAACTCCCCTGTCATGTCGTAGGTCTCGAGATCGGTGGGCGGCCGAATATCCCGCTCACAGAAAGGAGCATGTTCCATGTGCTGGCCATACTCGTTTAGGTAGCGTTTAGGAAAGCGAATCGCACCACAATACGACTCGAGGATGAAGAGCCGATTCTGCGGCGTGTCGAAGTGAAGCTGGTGAATAGTGCCGCGTGGGATGTGGAGATAGTCTCCTGGGGCAAAGCGGATCTTTCCGTAGCCGGTACGTAGCTCACCGGTGCCTTCGTGCACAAAGATAAGCTCATCCGCTGAAGCATTTTTATAGAAGTAATCGGAAAAACCCTGGGTGGGCGCGGCCAGAGAGAGGTGCACATCGTCGTTGAAGAGCACCACTACGCGGCTTTGGAGGTAGTCAGATTGAGGCGTAATCTGGAATCCCCGAAAGGCGCGATGTTTCATGTTATTGGGTACGGCGGCTTTAGGGCGCAAGTCTTGGGTGGCCTCTTCGACGGCTTTGACCAGGGTAGGAGGGCGCACATGATAAACAAGACTATACAAGTCGGAAAAACCCTCTGTGCTGATGAGCTCCTCCGCATACAGAGAGCCATTCCTGCGGAACTGCGTATGCCGTTTATGGGGCACTTGCCCCAGCCTCACATAGTAGGGCATGCGGCAAAGTTAATCGTCCCCAGCCACCAAGCCAAATACCCTGCGGCCTCCTACCCCAGGCAAAGCAGGCAAAAAATAAAAAATAAAGTAGCGATGTAAGTTCTGTAAAATACATACGGCGGCCTACATGGGCAAATGCCCGTATGCTGCCCGCATTGAGGCTTGAGTTTTCCAGAAATTTCGTATATTTGTGCTGGTTATGGAGTCTCAACGGATCATCTCTCTGGGGCCGGCGGAGATTCGGCAAGCCTTGAAGGTAGCGAAAGCCCGCTATGAACGGCACCGAAACTCTTCCTATGCGCACTACCCTAACGCCCCCGTGGGACATTTGCGGGGAGCATTAGGAGAGCAGGCTGTGAAAAAATGGTTGGAGGGGTTAGGCTGCTCTTTTGAGGACCGTGCGCTTGTTGGTAAAGATTCTCCCCCTGATTTTCTGGTTAGGGGAGCGCAGGGGCAGTTGGGGATTGAAGTAAAAACGTGGTCTTCGGCGCACTGGGAGCGGCTCGGCCGTTGCATTAGCCCTAAGCAGTATGAGCTTTTCTCTCAAAACAACGTGGATATTCTGCTCTGGGCTATCCTCGACGAGATAGATGAGGAAGGGCGAGGCTTCTTGGGCCGCAATGATCAGCCCTGGGAGGAAATAGAGCGGAAGCTGGAGGAAGTGATAGACGAGGGGTTGGAAGTCATCCTTCCGGGGTGGGTGTGGCTGGTAGAAGTGGAGGAGTGGGGAGAGGCTCGGCTAACAGGCTATCCAGGAAGGGAGATCCTCAACCATCAAGCACCTAATGAAGGTCAGCCTATAGTTCGCTTGGAGCGGCTCTTAAAACGCTACTATAAGATATAGTAGTCGCGAGGAGTTACTTTTGCCCCAATGAGTCCATCAAAGGTGCCGTTTCACTTACGGCTGTATTATAGGCTGGGCCGATGGGGCATTCTGCCCGATAAAGGGGAGCATAGCATAGGTAGGCGGGTCTTGAGGGCGGGTTCCCTCCTGAAAAACCGAGGGCAGGCCCGTCAAATCCTTTCCTCGGTGTGGGGAAGTATCTGGAAGGTGCTCCTTGGGCAGAAGTACCATACCCTCCTTTTGCCGCATCCTATTACACTTGAAATAACCCCCACGGCCTTGGCAGCTCTGGTCAAGCTATGGGGCCGCTTGCCCTTAGCGGAAGTCAAGCCGGAGGAGCGCCTGCTGGTGTGGGAGGTCAAGCCGGGCTTCCGTGTTCCTACCCGCACTGATTGGGCCTTTGACCTGGCTATCCTACATGAGATTTTCGTAGAGAAGCAATATGGAGAAGCGTTTCCTGGCTGGCGAGTGCTGGATATTGGAGCGTATGGAGGAGAGTCGGCGTTGTATTTTGTCTTGGAGGGGGCGGAGGCGGTCGCTGCGGTGGAACCTTATCCGCCCGCCGCAGAAAAAGCCGAGCGTCTGTTGGCTGAGAACGGCCTGCAGGAGCGCGTGCGGCTTCTGCGGGTAGCGATCGGCCCCCAGGAAGGCGAAGGCACCCTCTGGGTTTCAGAAGAAGAGCCCCAGACAAACACCCTCTCCGGGACTCGACCTGTAGAGGCGCCGGCCGCCCTCACGCGCGCAGTATCCGTACCGGTGTGGACGTTCGAGCGGCTCTTGTCGGAGCTGGGCTGGGAAACCGTAGACCTGGCAAAGTTGGACTGTGAAGGGTGTGAGTACGCTATCTTCTCCAGTACCCCTGATTCGGTGCTGCAACGCGTCAAACGATGGGTAATGGAGTTTCATGGAGGAGGAGAACCTATAGCGCAGCGGCTTCGAGGACTGGGATACCAAGTGGAGTGTCAAGAAAGGCCAGATAAGATAGGGACCCTTCGGGCCTGGCTACCGTAAGTTACTCTATCACCAGTTTTTCTACGGCTTGCCAGCTTTCATTCTCCACAAAGAGCAGGTAGACACCAGGGGCCAGTTTAGTGCCGTGCGGGGTCTGGAGCGTCCAGGGGACAGGACTTTCGCTGTCAGGCACTTCCCACTGCGCGCAGAGTTGACCGTCTGGCGTAAGCACGCGAACCCGAGTGCCCGAGGGCAGCCCCCAGAAATACACACTACGATAAGGAGCTTTGACAGGATTAGGGTAAAAGCCCCACAGACCTCCCCCAACTTCCTTGGGTGAAAAAGCCACCTGCCGAATGCAGGAGGGCGGCCCCCAGTCCCAGGCCAGGGTGATAGGCTGTACGGTGAGCGGTACCGAAACCTGTATCGCGAGGCCCTGCGAGAGGGGCTGGATGGCGGTCACCTGCCCAGTGGGAAAAACTCGGTAAGCGGTAGGGTCATAAGCCCGCGAGGGTAGAGTGCCTGAAAACCGAAGCTCCATGGTGTGCTCACCGGTAATCCGCCACTCCAGCGGCGCTATGCAAGGCTGCGTAGAAGGGGGCTGCACGGGCAGAAGCGTGCAGGCGGGGGAGAGAAACCGCCCCCAAGCGTCTCGTAGAAGGGTGTCTATGCGCACCTCTCGAGCCGAGTCGGGCCGAGAAAGCGCAAGGACCCAAGTGTTTCCACTTGCCAGGGCAACGAGGGGGACCTCTCCGCTGGGCAGGCACCTAAAAGCGGAGGGATCGCCTTCCAGCCACAGTCCCCGGCCGCGAAGCTCGATGAGGCCACTGGGTAGCCTTGCCGCTGAGTCTAAACACGGGCGGGGGCCAGGTCGCACAAAAAAGGGTTCCGAGAAAGCGCCCCCCAAAACGCGCACGGCGTAGAGATAGTCAGTGTCCGGCGTGAGCCCTGTATCAAGGTAGCTTGTGTCTGGGCCGCTGTAGGCCAGAACCGGCACCCCAGAGAACGAGAAGCGATAAAGCTGGTAGGTAAGGCCTGGCTCGAGGAGATGCCAACGCAAAAGGACCGAGGTTGGACTGAGGCCGCCCGGCCGGGCCCAAACCGGTCCTGCGTACACAAGGGCTTGGAGCCGATAAAAACGCACTACGCTATCTCGCCCCAAGAGTAAAAGCGAATCTCCGCCCCATGCCCACAACCCGAAGGCCCCCCACGTTTCGGCGTCGAAGGCCTGGACGCGCCAGCCTGTGGAGGTAAGCGGCCCAACATACAGCTGAGGGGGCAGCCATAAAGCCGCCTTACCCGCTCCTACGAAAAAACGCCCCCCTGTAGGGACGTTCTGCCAGAAACGCTGCCGGTCTATCCACTGACCGGTCGAGGGCCGTAGGATGCCCACTTCCCACCCTTCCTCGGCCGGGCTACGGCCTGCATACAGCAGTTCTTCTTCGCCGTCGGTGTCTATGTCTGCCCCCCATAGATGGCTGCCCACGTCGAGCAGTCCCGTGTGGAGCGCCCGAATAAGCCGGCCCTGCTCATCATACAGGAAAATGACCCCTGCGTAGTTGCCAAATACCCAGAGGCGTCCTGAAGGAGTGTTCAGGTCCAGCAGGCGAGGGATAGAAGTACTGCCCTCCCAACGCAGGGTGTCTTTCAAAAGCAAGGAGGTGTCTCCCTGGCTTGAGACAAAGGCATAATGGCCTGCGGCCGTGCGTAGCACAAGCCGCTGGCCCCCTGCGAGGCGAGCAGCCCGTCCCTGTCCTTTCCAAAGGAGTGTTTTAGGAGGGGTTCCGCCCCAGACGTAAAAGCTGTCCAACCATACACATAGTAGCTCGGGCGTTCCATCACCGTTCCAGTCTGCCAGATCCCGAGGCAAAAGCCCGCCTGGATAGGGGATGCTGTCGTAAGGTTGTAAGCGGTTGCTTTGCAGGGCGCAGAAGTACAAGCGGCCCACAGGACCGGTCTCTGGAGAAGCTCCGCTGACCAGGAAGTCTGGCTGCCCATTGGCGTTCCAATCCGGGGCTGTGTCTGGATAGTAGAAGCCCTCTAAGGCTTCTTGGGGTGCAGGGGCGAAAGGCGCATAGGGGAGGGCCGCTGGGGCCACTGAAGGAAAGCCAGCTCGTAGACGAAAGGTGTCTGGGTAGCCGTACAGGAGAAGCGTCAATGAATCAGGTAGAGGAGCAGGGAGCCAGACGCTTCCGACGGAGTCGATGGGGTCCGCGCAGTAAAGGCCCAGAGGGGTGGAGACGCAGCCGGGCAGGAAAGCCCCACTCCGCCAAGAGACCACGACGCCTCTTAGCCCTTCTTTCCAGCCCGCAAGGGCCTCGACGAAGGGCTGGAAGTCCGAAGTAGGCAGGCGATAGAGCGTACGGGTAAAAGTTTCCTGGCCTCCATTGCGCAGATGCAGGATCAGCCGAAGAAATACCTTATCTGCGGGGAGGCTCCAGTTGGGCAAGGTGTCCGAAAGATGGGGGCTATCGCCCGAAGCCAGGAGAGTGGGAGGGCTATCGAGTTCGGGGCGCCATTCTATCTCCCAGTGGTCAAGGAGGCTATGATAAGTGGCAAACACCAGCGGTATGGGGCTGGTGCAGACGGCGCCTTCGGGGGGAAAGATCCATCCTGCCTGGCTGGTTTGGGGCAGGTCCAAGGCTGGAGGCAAGTATAAGTATCCGCTGCCGGTGTAAGGGGTGGGGCGACTTCCCACGGGCAGGGCGCGGGCAGCGAAAGTAGCCCGCACATCGGCGGCGGTAAGAGAGGGGTACTGGCTCAGAAGAAGGGCGGCCGCCGCCGATGTGAGCGCCGCCGATAAGCTGGTCCCACTGAGTAGGCTTACTGTGCCGCCGGGCAAGAGGACCGGCACTCGGTCGGCTGGGGCCAGCCAATCTACACGATAGTAGCCTGACAGCGGCCACAGGTAATAACTGCCTGAGGTTTCGTTGTAAGCCAGGCCCCCTGCTGCGATCACTTCGGGGAAGCCTGAAGGAAAGTGCGGCGCTCGTCCTGTGCCATTACCGGAGGCGGCTACGATGACTGCCCCTTGGTCAGTGGCGTATCGAATCGCCGCCCACAGAAGCTGGGAAGGCTTACCCTCTCCGAAACTACAGTTGAGAACCCGCGCCCCCTGACGTACGGCATACAGGAGAGCACGGGCGATATCGTCGTCTTCGCCGTATCCCTCGGCGTTGAAGCAGCGCAGCACAAGGAGCCGGCAACCTGGGGCCAGACCTGCGACCGGGCTTCGGTCAGGGCGCCCTACCATCAAACTGGCCATAGCGGTACCGTGGCCATTTTGGTCTGTCGGCCAAGGATCCACACCCAAGAAATCCCCCCTACTTCCTCCCATAGGCTGGTCGGTGAAGTCGTACCCGATCACATCGTCTACGAAGCCGTTTCCGTCGTCGTCTTGGCTATTCAAGTCGAGGGAATCTAAGGTTCCATTGCGGTTGAGGTCTTCGGGGAGGTTGACCCACAGTTGTCGGTGGAAGGCTGGGAGTGTCCAGTCGGTGCCGCTATCTATAAGGGCGATAACCAGGGAAGCGCTGCCCTGTGTGCGGGTCCAGGCGGCTTCGGTGCCGAGGGCGCGGTGGTGCCAGCCTAACAGCCCTTCGGGTTCGTCCCAGACGGGTTTAGCCCAGAGGCGGCGATACTGGGCGCCTTCGACGAGTTGGAGTTCGGAGAGATGGCGCAGGCTATCCAGCAAGGCTATACTGTCTCGTCCGGCAAAGCGCAGTACGTACCAGTTAGGTAGCTCTGGAGCGATCGCTTCTACCTGCTGGAGGCCTCTCCAGAGGGGGCCTTGCCGGGCCAGGGTGTTTTGTCCTCTGGCGGCCTCTTCAAAGCGGCGCCGAAGTGCTTGCGCCTCTGGCCGCAGACACACGTAAGCCACCTGGCTCCATCCCAGGGCTATTCCGAGCCAGCCCCACCGCATCCCTTCCAAGGTACGGCTTTCTTGCAACCTGCACTTACCCCTTTTCCGTATATGCTTGCGAAAGGCAGCTCTTTAGAAAGCATCGAGTCTCCGGCTCTTTGAAGCGTGTTCTAAGCTTCTTTGAAGAAAAGGATTCTTAGTTCTTTGGCAGAGTGCTCTTTTTCGGTGTCTTTACTTGAGGTTCTTTCTGATCCCAGCCAGGGGCCCTCCGATGGGAGGGCCTTTTTGTTTTAAGCCAGGAGTATCAGCGCCAGGCCACCGAGGGCGTACCCCGCCCCGACCTCCCAAGAGAATCGTTCTCGAAAGAAGGCAAGGCCCACCAGTCCAGATAAAAGAACGATGCCTAAGTTATTCCAGAGGAAAAACTGGGCAGCAGGCCAGGCCTTTAGAGCTTGTAAGTAGGCATAAATAGAGGCGAGATTGGTAGCGCCCAGGAGGAGTGCACCTTTCCACAGAGTCCTTTGTCGAAGTAGGGACAAGCGGTTTGGGTACAGATGTGCCATAAGGCCTATTAGACCGGCCACGCTCATGATGAAGAGGGGCACTTGTAGAGGGGAGAGATTGTGCAGGAGGGGCTGCCCGGCTTTGAAGAGAATGTCAATGAGGCCATTACCGGCCCAGAGGAGGAAGCCCGTGCGGGCATGCTGAAGAAGCGCTTGCCCTGCTTTTCCTTGCCAGTAGGGGCGATGTACCAGCACGATCGCCGCAAGGCCAGCCACCATGCCCAGCACCTGCTTCAGGTATAGGGGTTCCCCCAAAAAGAGGGACACAAAGGCCACAGGCAAAATCACGGAGAGTTTGGCGATCATGCCTGTCAAGCCCACGCCTATTTGCCGCGAAGCGTGGCCTGTGAGGGCAAATACGCCAATGAAGAGGGCTCCGAGTACCCCTATCAGGCCCCAAGTCACTAAAGGCAAGCTGGCCAGCTGGTCTACACGAGGGGCATCCAACCCCAAGGCCAGGCCTACGCAGACCAGGTAGTTCAGCGTTATGAGAGAGAGCACGGGCAGGCGCAGGCTGCGCAGCCACACCAGCAGTAGTACGTTCGTCAGAATCGAGAGGACCACGTACAGCACACCTGCAAAAATGCTGCGAAGCTGATACCTTTGGGGAGTGATAGAGGCTTTTTTAGCCTACCTCACGGGCTTGCAGAAAGCCAGCCTCCATACGATAGAAGCTTACCGACGTGATCTGGAGGGGCTACAGGCTTTTTGTCGGGCGGAATATGGGTTTGATCCCTTTGGGGGAGTAGAAGCGTGGCGGCGGCTTAGTCGGCCTATGTTGTGGGCCTGGTTGGGTACTTTTTGTCGGGCTACTACTCGGGCTCGGAAAGTAGCGGCGATCCGGCGCTTTGATGCTTATGTGCGGCGGGTTTTGCGCCAGCCAGGTTTGACCTGGCGTCCCGCTACGCCTCGCCTCCCTCGAAGCCTGCCCCGAGCCCTTCCCGAAAACTCCCTCTTGCTTACCCTACAGTCTCTGGCGGAGAGGACCCCAGACTTTCCTACCTTGCGTGATAGGCTGGCCTTGGAGCTGCTCTATGGGTGTGGGCTTCGCCGCAGTGAAGCCGCTTCGCTAAAAGTCGATCAAGTGCATTTTTCTCTTCGGCAACTGCATATTCTCGGTAAGGGCAGCAAATGGCGGGTGATCCCGCTTTATGAGGAGCTGGAGGCGCTGCTCAAAGCTTACCTCCCCCACCGCAATCAGCTGGGAGTGTCGCATAATTTTTTGCTGTGTACAGATCAGGGTGCTCCTCTCTATGCAAAGGCGCTTTACAGGTTGGTTCGTCGGTATTTGGGCACCTATCCGCATGCGCTGCGGCATAGTATCGCTACGCACTTGCTTGCACGGGGGGCCAGCGTGCAGGCCGTGAAGGAACTCTTAGGCCACAGTAGCCTGGCTACCACCCAGAAATACCTCGCCATCACCCCAGAAGCCCTCAAGGAAGCTTACCTTCGCTTGCACCCCCGAGCATGATGCACTGGCTTTATGCGTTGAAACTTTTGCGGGCCTTCCCTCATCTGGCGCGCATCTCGCCTTCGCCCTGGGGCCTTTTGTGGCGGGTTCTGCGAAGGCAAACTACCCACCTCCTTCGAGTGAAGGGAGAGCACCTGCTGGAGCGACAGATCACCCCCCCCAATCTGTATGGCTTTTTGCGTTTGCAAGAAGCGGGGATTCCGCTGGCGGCGGCGCAGCCCCCGGCTAAGGACCAGCTTTTATGGGAACTGGCCCCGGGCCGTACCTTCCTCACGCGCCTTACGGTAGGCATGGATCTAATGACGCTTTACGAAGTTTTCGGGCGCAAGGACTATGGCAGCGACTTTGCTGGCCAGGTGGTGGTGGATGTCGGCGCCTACAATGGGGATTCCGCCGTGTTTTTTGCGTTGGCGGGCGCGCGGCGCGTGATAGCCCTCGAACCCTATCCACCCAACTTCGAGCTGGCTACGGAGAACCTGCGTAGGATGGGGTTGGAGGATCGGGTTTCAATTCTACCGGTGGCGTTGGGGGTTCAGCGAGGTAAGGCTCAGCTCCGAGTGGCGACTCACGAACCGGACGCAAACACCCTCAGCCCTGCTGGCTCCCCTTTACAAAAGCTCATTGCCTTCACCCAGACCGTTGAGGTGGAGGTATGGTCCTTCGACGATCTGCTCACGCAGGTGGGGCAGAAAGAGGTAGACTTTCTCAAGCTGGATTGTGAGGGGTGCGAGTTTGCGCTTATCGAGGCTTTACCTGTCGAAGCACTCCGGCGGGTGAAAGTCTGGCATATCGAATACCATGCAGCCCCCCAGCCTCTTGTGCGCAAACTCGAAGCCGCGGGCTTCTCCGTAGAGCGGCAGTTAGACCGCCGGTTTTTAGGTTATCTCGTGGCGCGTCGGAGGTAGGTCTATGATCCAAACGGTGAGGTCATCGATCTGCGGGGTGGTTTGACGGAAGGCCTCCCAGGCTTCTCGTATAGCTTGGAGAGCTTGGTCGGGTGGTAAAGGAGCGGTGGAGAGCAAGGCTTCCTCCCATTTTTTACGTCCCCACTTACGGTGAGAAGGGCCCAGTTGGTCGCGCACGCCATCCGAGGCCAGCACCAATCGCCCGCCGTCAAGGAAAGGGATTTTTCTTGCGGACCACGTAGGGGAGGCTTCTCGGAGAGCTTGGCCGATGCCCGGGCCCGTGGGAGGCAGCGAGTGTAAGACGCCGTTTTGCAGCCACCAAGCGTAATGGCCGGCGGTGACTACCACAAGTTCTCGTTGAGCCAGGTCTATCTGGGCGAAAGAGGCTTCCATGCCGTCTTGGACGCTGTCTTGCCGCTCGGCGTGGAGGAGGTGGAGAAAGCCGGCCTGGAGAGCCTGGAGGCGCTGGGGTAAGTCAAAGGGGCCTTCGGTTTCGAGCAGGCGTTCCAGCAGGCTAATAGCTAAGACGGTCATGAACCCGCCTGGCACCCCATGGCCGGTGCAATCGCCCAATACCAGCAGGATTTCCGCTTCACCCAAGCGGCGTGTGTAGTAAAAGTCGCCGCCTACTTCGGTCAGGGGCTGAAACCACAACGCGTGAGAAAAAGGCAGGAGATCCAGCGTGGCTTTATCAGGCAGGAGGGCTTGCTGGATTCGGCGGGCGTAGCGGAGGCTTTGCAGAAGCTCGGCGTGCTGTTCAGCGATGCGGGCATGGGAGAGCTCGAGTTGGGCCTTCTGATAGGTAATCAGGTCGCGTTGCTGGCGGGTTTGGCGGTACAGGCTCCACAGCACCACACCTCCTCCTAAGAGGAGCACTGACACCGTGCCCAAAAACCCTATCCACAGCCGCTGGCGTTTTTGCTTTTCTTCAGCCTGGATCTGTTGCCGTAGCATGGCGTTCTGGAGGGCCTGTTCGTGCTTTTGCCATTCGTACTGGTAGCGTGTCTCGAGAGCTTTTCGGAGGGTTTTTTGGTTAGCCAGGCTGTCCCGATAGAGGTAGTATTGGGCTTGAGCGCGGTAGGCTTTGTCCCAGAGCCCTAAAGCTGCATATAAGGAGCGTACTTGCCCGTAGAAAGCTTGGAGCGCGTCCAAGTCGTACACCTGCTTTGAGGTCTCTACCAGAGCTTCGCCTTTCTGGGCCCAGGAATAAGCCTGCTGAAGAAAATCGAGGCGACGGGGGTTGTTTTCTGCCAGAAGGGTGTACAGCTCCACTTGGCTTTTGTAGGCCTTGAATCGTTCGTTGGGGGAGCTTTTTTCACGCAGGGCTAAAGCCAATCGAAGGTAATGAGCTGCGCTGTCTGGCTGCTTGGCCTGAATAAAGAACGTACCTAAGTTCGTCGCGGCGGTAGCAAGGCTATGGCGGTTGTTCGTAGCCTTGGCTACGAGAAAAGCCTGGCGGTAATACAAGTAAGCCGAGTCGAGTTGTTTTTGATGATGATAGAGTCGGGCCAGGTTGGAAAAGGTATTGGGGAGGGCTGCGGAGTCGCTCAGCGCCAGCCGCAAACGGAGCGCTTCGAGGGCGTATTGCTTAGCGTAGTTGTGTAAGTGCTGCGTCTCGTAGAGTGCGGCTAAGTTATTGAGGGTGGTGGCTTTCAGGCGGAGGTCTTTTAAAGAGTCTGCGATGAGGAGGGCTTGTCGATAGAGTTCGGCGGCCGAGTCCTGCAGACCAATCTCAGAGAAAAGCCCCCCTAAGTTGTTGTACGTGTAGTAGAGGAGGTTCAGGTCTCCTTGCGCGGAAGCCAAAGCGAGGATGTCTTTATGAGTCTGGATCGCCTCGATGATGCGGCCTTTTTGGTGGTAGTAGTAGGCCAGGTTGGCTTTTACGAGGAGGGCTTTTTGACGATGACCGAAGCGCGAGAGAAGTTTATACGCCGAGTCGCACCACAGGAGGGCGGAGTCAACCTGGCCCCGATGAGCCAGGCCATAAGCCAGCAAGTCTAAGGCCTGGCCTGCATGCAGAGCCACCGCCGAATCTTGGACAGGCCAGGCGTTTGGGGGAAAGAGGCGTAATGCTTGGCGGGCCAGGGCTTCGACCTGGTGGTCGGGGGCCTCTTCGGCGGCGGCCAGGATCCGCTCCACTTGCTCAAGCCAGCCCTGCTGCGCCCAGATTAGCCCTACAGCTCCCAGTAGGCAAACCCTTCTCAAGGGTTCGGGCAGCTTTTCTGGACTCGGCCAGGTTTTTTGCCAGGCTTGGTGTAGCTGCGGGTTTGCTTAGCCAGGCGGGCCGCCTGCTGCTCTCGGACATACTCTTCGTGGCGAGGGTGGTTGCAGTTGGCGCGGGGGTCGCGGAAAACCCCACATCCCCCTACCAGCCATAGCAAAATGCTTCCAAAAAGAATGCACTTATTCATCGCTTGCGGGTTTTTCCTCTTCAGGTCCTTTTTCCATCTGGAAGGAGCCTTGCTCCACAAGTAAGGTCCTCAGTTTTTCTATTTTTTCGGGCAGTTCTGGTGGGCAGCCTGTTCGGCAGGTGATGCGCTTTTGCTGGTCTTCTATGCGGTATTCCAGAATCAAAGAGGGCAGATCTGAGATACCGGGGTTGTCGTAAAGCTCAGCGTACGTTTCAAAGTGGGCCTCGCGAAGCGTTTTTTCTACCTCGGTTTGTTCTTGTGGGGAGAGCTGGCGGGTGTATACGCCTAAGCGCGGTACGAACCGCTGGCCTTCGTAGCGCACTTGGCCATTGGGGAAGAGCTCGACCTTATCGATAGGGCAGCGGCCGTAACAAGGGGTCCTTTCGATGCGCAGATAGAGGGTAGAGGGCTTGGAAGTTTCCTTTGCGGAGGGGGACTTCTGGCTGTGGCACTCCCGCATAGAGAAACTACTCAGCAGAGCTAAGCTCCAAAACATCCTGCCCATTCTGCAAAAGTAAAAAAGCTCGGTCATAGGTAGGATGGGGTGGGGCTTGCCGGGGGTGTATTTTGTTACTTTGCCGCATGGGATGGCGATGGTGGGGATGGGTGTGGGGCATTTCGGTAGCTCAGCCTGTCTGGACTTTGAGCGGGTATGTGCGGGATAAAGCCAATCGGGAGCCTTTGCCGGGGGCCAGCGTAGTCGTCAAAGAACGCGGCACCGGCACCTACACCAACGCGTACGGGTACTATGCGCTGCGGTTGCCGGCTGGGCGCTACACCGTTGTGGCGCAGTTTTTGGGCTATCGCAGCGAGACCTTGCAAGTGGTTTTGCAGCGGGACCTAAAGCAGGACTTCTCCCTGGAAGAAGAAGGCGTACAAGTAACGGCGGTGGAGATCGTGGAAACCTACGAACAGCGGCGCTTTAGCAGTGCAGCCACCAGCCAAAACCGCCTCGAAGTGCAACGCCTGAAAAAACTGCCTGCCTTGCTTGGTGAGGTAGACGTGCTTCGTTCACTAAGCCTTTTGCCGGGGGTGGCTACGGCCGGCGATGGCAGCGCTTCGTTTTTCGTGAGGGGGGGCTCTTTTGACCAAAACCTGGTGCTCTTAGACGAAGCCGTCGTCTATAACCCTGGCCACATTGGGGGTATCTTCTCGGCCTTCAATGCCGACGCCGTGCAGGAAGTCCAGCTCTACAAAGGGTACATGCCTCCTGAATATGGAGGGCGCCTGGCCTCCGCTCTGGATGTGCGCCTGCGGGAGGGCAATAGCCCTCGCTGGCAAGCCGCCGGCGGAATCGGCCTTATCTCTTCACGGCTCAACGTAGAAGGCCCCCTGTGGAAAGACCGCGCGGGACTTTTGCTTACTGGCCGACGCAGCTACGCCGACCTCTTTCTACTTTTGGCCCGAGACCCCGAGCTGCGACAAGCCGCCCTCTACTTCTACGACCTCACCGCTAAGCTCAACTACCGAGCCGGCGAAAAGCATCGCTTCTACCTCTCGGGCTACTTCGGGCGGGATGTGTTTCGCACCTCCTTCTTGGACTTCAACTGGGGAAACGCCACCACCACCCTTCGCTGGAACTTTATTCCTTCGCCCCGACTCTTTCTCAATACGATCGCTTACTACAGCAAATATGACTACGTCTTTCTCGTCGAACAAGGCAACAATCGGGCCCGTTTTAGTTCAGGCATAGAGGACTGGGCTTGGCGCAGTGATGGGGAGTACTTTCTTTCAGAGCGGCTCAAGCTTCGATTTGGAGCCGGGGTTTGCCGGCATACTTTTTTACCGGGGATTCTGGAGCCTACCAGCGACAGTTCTAATGTGCGTCCTTATCGGGTTCCTTCTTTGAGGGGGGTAGAAGCGGCGGCTTATGTGCAGACGGGGTACAAGTGGGGGGCGCGATGGCTGGTGGAGGGGGGGCTGCGATGGGCAGGATTTGGGTTGTGGGGGCCGGCTACCCTGTATACCTTTACGTCGGAAGGGCAGCCGCAAGACACGTTAGTCTATGGGCGAGGGCGTTTTATTCGGGGATGGGGGGGGCTGGAGCCGCGCCTGAGCTTGCGCTATGCCCTCTCAGACCGCTGGGCGCTCAAGGCTTCTTCTGGGCGTGTGCAGCAGTTCTTGCATGTGGCGACCCTCTCGCCTGTAGGACTGCCTACCGACATCTGGTGGCCTACAACCCTCAATGTACGCCGGCAAGATGGCTACCAAGTGGCCCTGGCTCTCCAGGGCACGCCTCACTGGAAAGGGATAGGGTGGGATGTGTCTTGGGAACTCTTTTACCGGTGGATGTTGAACGTGCTGGATTTTCGTTCAGGGGCCGATATTTTCCTTAACCCCCAGCTGGAACGGGATATGGTGCAAGGCCGGGGTTGGGCTTACGGCAGCGAGTGGATGCTCCAAAAGCTCACCGGCAAACTCACGGGCTGGATAAGCTACACCTATAGCCGGAGTTTCCGGTACATACCGGCCATTACACCGAATCCCTTTCCCAGTTATGTGGACCGGCCCCATCAGGCCACGCTGGTGCTTAGCTACAGCCTAAGCAGCCAGTGGGAGCTGGGCTTCACGGCGATTTATGGGACAGGGCGGCCTATCACCCTGCCCGTGGCCAAGTATGTGTACGACGGGCAAGTGGTGGGCGTATACAACGAACGCAACAACCGGCGGATGCCCGACTACCACCGCGCCGACATTTCCCTCACCTGGAAACCCCGTCCTAAGGAAGGCCGCCGCTGGCAATCCAGCTGGAACCTCTCGGTGTACAACCTCTACGGCCGACGCAACATGTGGGCGCTTCGCTTGCGCACCGACGAAAACAACCCCAACCTCCAGCGGGCTTACAACCTGTACCTTTTCCGGTGGGTGCCCTCGGTTACCTACAACTTCCGATTTTAGGGTGGGAAGTCGGGTAGAAGCGTTTAGGTAGGGGGGCTATTCTGGGAGGCAAACCAGGCGGTAGCGCCGCCTTGCAGGCTGTAGATGTCGGTGCGGCCAGTTTTTTTGCGCAAGGCGAAGGCTATCTGACGGCTCCGGTGCCCATGCTGGCACACCAAAAGAAGCGGGCGCTCAGGAAGGGGCCAGCTATCCCACTGGTACCAGGGCCAGCGATGAGCCGGATAGGGCAGGGTAGGACCTTCTTCTCGTAGGTCTATCCATTCGAGGAGGGGGATTTGTTGGGCGGCTTCCAAGGTCAGCTCGAGGGCAGGCCTGGGGAGCGCAGGTGCCTCTGCCATAGTAGGCAGTGCCAGCGCATAGCTTTCCCATAGCCCGGTGGCCAAGTCTATCCGAAAGAGCCGATTTTTGGGGGTCTGGTCGGGGTCGGTGAGGTAGCGCGCAGCTAAGGCGGCTTGCAAGCTGCCTACCACCCCAGGCAGAGCGCCGGCCACCCCCGCCTCCGCACAGGAGGGACCAGCCGTGCCTTCTCCAAAAAAAGCCCGGTAACTGAGCCCTTCGAGCAGCGCGGCTTGCCCCTCCCACTGAAAGATAGATCCGTAGACCCAAGGCTTGCTGAGGGCCTGGGCGGCGGCGTCTATGGCCAAGCGACTCGCGGCATTGTCGGTGCCGTCGAGCCAGAGATCGGCACTGGCCCCTACCTCGCGCAGAAACGCTTCATCCGCCCATCGAGAATAAAGCGTGAGGCGCAAGTCAGGTCGAAAGTGCTGAAGGTAGCGGGCTAGGATGATGACCTTGAGCTGGCCAAGGTCGGCGGGGGTATAGAGCGGTTGGCGGTGTAGGTTCTCTTCGGTGATGGTGTCCGGGTCGGCTAAGATAAGATGCCCGATCCCCATGGCGGCCAGATAAAGGGCGGCCGGCGTGCCTAACCCCCCCACGCCTATCACCAAAACGGTGCTTTCCAAGAGGCGCTCTTGATCCCAGCCCGGTAAAAGCTGTTGGGCTTGGTAACGGCGCAGACTCATGGCGTTTCCCAAACCAGGTACCGTTCACCTTTTTCGTAGCTCCAGACCTTGAGGCGGTAGCGCTCACAAGCAGGTGGAACGCTGTAGCGGTTGAGGAGGCCTTCGTAAGAACCTGCTGGGGGGGTTTCTCGACTGTAGAAGGCAGACAAGACAGCCAAGAGCCGGCCGGCATCGTACCCTTGAGCATGGAAGAAAGTGGGCGGCTGGTAGTAGGTCCGAAACACCTTTTGTGCGAAGGCTGTCCACGCGCCGCTGTCAGGCAGCACCGCCTGAGGAACCCACAAGCGCAGCCGATGATAGTCCCGCAGTTGCGTATGGGAGAGGTTATGCCAGGCTTCCAGGCCCACTACAAGGGGAGGGAGTGTATCGCGCCCCAGCTTGTGGAGAAGGAAGGCTAAAGCTTCTTCGCGAGCCAGGGCCAGAATAAGGGTGTCTACCTGTTTGAGTGAGTCCCGCAGCGTGCTCCATCGGTGGGTGAGCGCGCTGAGTTGGCTGGGGATAGGATAGGTAGGCAGATAAGCCGCTTGCTGAAGCCCCTTGACAAAGGCGTTGGCCTGGGGGTCTTCCGCGTCGTATAGGCATACAGCTTGCCCCCTATAGCGCGGACCAAAAAGGAGCTTGCCCAGTTGGGCCCCCTGGCATTCAGCTGGAACGGCTAACGGAAAAGAAAACGCCCCCGCCGGATACGCAGGGTTGATGGGAATAGCGTGCCAAATGCCTTTCCTTGCGCAGAACTCAGCAATCAAGCGGTTGAGGGACCAGGAGACTTCCCCTACGATGAGGTGAGGAGGGGCCACTTCAAGCTGGGCCAGAAGCGCTTGTAGACGAGTGGGGCTGCGTTCGCTGTCTTCCACGCGCACTTGCCAGACGGGGTAAGGCGAAGCGCTTTCTTGGAGGGCGAGCTCAAGACCTTGCCAAAACTCCAGGAAGGGCGAGGGCCTTTCTTGGAAGGCCATGAGAGGCAAAAGGAGCACCACCCGAAAGGTGTCTACAGGGAGCGAATCGGTGAGGGCTTGCCAAGTCAGAGAGTCTGGAGGGGGGTGTGTGCAAGCCTGGTAGTGGAGGGTTTCTATTAGGCGCCAGGCCTGCCAAAGGCAGGCCTGGCGCAGGTGGTAGCGCAGCGCGCCAAAAAGGTAAGGATACAGGATGCCCACGGCAGGGTTCTGGAGAGCCTCCCAGAGAAAGCCGGGTGTAGCTTGCCGGTAGGCAAAGTGCAGCAGGCGCTTTTCGGCCTGGTGGCGCAGGCTCGGCTCCGTAGTGGGAGCTTCGATCAGGGTACGGAGCAGGTAAAGGCCGCTGGTCCATCCTTCCCGCCGCCGCAAAAGCAGGTCCGCGCGCAGATAGGCCGCCTCCTGCCCAAAAGGCGAATCGGGCGCACGCTGAGAAAGGCTGTACCAGTAGCGGAGGGCTTCTTCTTCTTGGCCGCTGCGGGCCGCCAGGTGCCCCAACATCAGAAGGGCTTCGTGGCGGATAGCGCTGTCGGGGTGTTCTCGGGCCTCCTGCAAGAGCCGTTTGGCGTTGAGGGTAAGGTTCTTTCGGAGGGCTTCGTAAGCCTGCGGCAAGGGAGAAGGCCTTTGTCCCCACAGCAATAGCCCCCCGAGAAACCCCCACGCTATGCGGCGGAAGCTACTCCCATTCAATCGTAGCGGGCGGCTTGGTCGAAATATCATACACCACGCGGGTGACATCGGGCACTTCGGCCAGGATGCGGCGAGCCGCTTCTTGGAGGAGGTCGTAGGGCAAGGGGGTAGGGGCGGCGGTCATGCCATCGGTGCTGTCTACGGCCCGCAGCGCAATGACTTCTCCGTACGATCGGCTATCTCCCCCTACTCCTACGGTGCGTTGCGGCACCAGTACGGCAAAAGCCTGCCACGTGCGGTGGTACCAGCCGGCTTGGTGGAGCGTCTCCAGGAAAAGCTGATCGGCTTTTTGCAGGCGGGCCACCCGAGGGGGGGTGACCTCTCCTAAGATGCGTACCGCCAACCCCGGCCCAGGAAAGGGATGCCGTTCCAGAAACGAGGCCGGTAGGCCCAGGCGGGCCCCTAATGCCCGCACCTCATCCTTAAAGAACCGGCGCAAAGGTTCCACCAGCTGGAGCGACAGCTTTTCTGGGAGGCCCCCTACGTTGTGGTGAGATTTGATTTTGGCGGAGACGCCGGCCCCGCTCTCTACCACATCCGGGTAAATGGTGCCCTGCACCAGATAACGCACATCGGGACGCTTGCGGGCTTCCTCCTCGAAAACTTCTATGAAAAGGTGGCCGATGACTTGGCGTTTTTTTTCGGGGTCGGTTACGCCTTTCAACGCCGCGAAAAACCGTGCTTGGGCCTGGATGACGGTCACAGGCAAGCCTACGCGCTCGTAGGCGGCTAACACTTGGTCTTTTTCGCCGGCGCGCAAGAGGCCCGTATCTACAAAAAGGCCGTGAAGCCGATCGCCTATGGCGCGATGAGTTAGCAGCGCCGCCACCGTCGAATCGATCCCCCCAGAAAGGGCACAAAGGGCCCCGCCTGTAGGCATTGCCTGGCGCAGTTCTTCCAAGAGGGTTTCGAGCTCATCTTCGGGCTTCCAGGAGCCGGAAAAACCGCATATAGTGTGCAGAAAGTTTCGGAGCAGGGTTTGCCCGTAGGCAGTGTGGACCACTTCGGGGTGAAACTGCACTGCATAAAGGTGCCGGGCGGGGTCTTCGTAAGCAGCAAAAGGGATAGCCGCTGTACGGGCAGTAGCATGGGCCCCTTGTGGCAGGGCCGTGATGGTATCGCTGTGGCTCATCCAGACCTGGGAGCGTGAGGGAATCTCCTTCCACAAGGGGGAAGATGGATCCAAAACCTCCAATTCAGCGGGGCCAAACTCCCGAGCGTGGCTCTCGGCCACGGCGCCTCCTCCTTTTGCCGCCAGCCATTGAGCGCTATAGCAAATAGCCAAAATAGGGCGCTGCCCTATCCACGAAGTAGGTAAAGGAGGCCCCGCTGACACCGAAGCATAACTGCCCGACAAAATCACCCCCTTTACGTCGGGGGGTAGAGTAGAGGGGCACGCATGCCATGGCAAGAGCTCCGCATATACGCCGAGCTCCCGAGCCCGCCGCACAATCAGCAGGCTATACTGGGACCCCAGATCAACAACCCAAAGCTTGTCCACGCTTCACTTTTGGGCGGCCAGGAAATGCGCTTCGGCTTTTTCCCAGTTTACGACATTCCACCAGGCCTTGATGTAGTCCGCGCGGCGGTTTTGGTAGCGCAGGTAGTAGGCGTGCTCCCACACATCCAAGCCCAGGATAGGCTTGCCTCGAAACTCGCTGATGTCCATGAGGGGATTGTCTTGGTTGGGGGTAGAGCCAATGACGAGCTGGCCATTTTGCCAGACTAGCCAAGCCCACCCCGAGCCAAAGCGGCCCATCGCCGCCGCCGTGAACTTTTCCTGAAAAGCCTCGAAGCTCCCAAATGTCGTTTGGAGGGCTTGGGCAAGCTGGCCGACCGGTCGGCCTGAGCTTTTGGGGGTGAGCAGCGGCCAGAAAAAACTGTGGTTCCAGTGGCCGCCCCCGTTGTTGCGTACCGCCGTACGGATGTCCTCTGGCAGGCGCGAGAGGTTGGCCAAAATCTCTTCTAAGGGTTTAGCGGCCCAGTCAGGGTATTTTTCCAAGGCCGCTTTGAGGTTAGCGAGGTAGGCGCCGTGGTGCTTCTGGTGGTGAATCTCCATCGTCTGAGCATCTATGTACGGCTCTAAGGCGTCGTAAGCGTAGGGCAGGTTGGGCAGGACAAACTCCATGCCGCAAAGATACAGCCCTTAGACGAGAGTGACCTTTTTGTTTTGTAGGATGGTGTCTGGCCGAGTAGCTATTTGGCTTTTGAACGACCTGCGGCTGCATGATCATCCCGCCCTTCAGGCGGCGTTGCGCACCCATCCCGAGCAGGTAGACTTCGTGTATGTATGGGGCCCGCCCAGTGTAGCGTGGGGGGAGTTCTCGTACAGGCCGACGTTGCCGGAGCCCCGCCCCCCCCGGATAAGCCCTGCTCGCGAACGTTTCTTATTGGAGTCGCTTTTAGACTTGGCGAGGCGGGTTCGACTCACCATCCTGGAAGGCGAGCCGCATCGGGTGATCCCGCAGTGGGCCCAGCAAAACCGCCTCACCGCCCTCTACGCACACCGCGAGTGGGCCCCAGAGGAAATAGCTTACCAAGAGGCCGTGGCCTCGGCCTTAGCGCGGCGCGGAATCCTCTTGCACCTGCTTGAGTCCAACGCCCTATACGACCAAGCCCAACTGCCTTTTCCCTTGGAGGGGTTGCCAGGGCTTTTTACGCGGTTTCGGCAGCTGGTGGAGCGCAGCGTGGAGGTCAAGCTTCCTCTTCCGGCCCCGGAAAGCGTGCCTTCCCCTCCAGTCCCAGAGAGCGTGGCCTGGCTCCAGCATCGTCTCGAGCGGCTGCCCGCCCCTTCCCCTCGAAGCTTTCCTTTTGAAGGGGGAGAGATCCCCGGCCAGAAATGGGTAAAGACCTACTTCGAAGGGCCCGTCTTCACTTATCAGCAGACCCGCAATGGCTTTATAGGCCAGACTTTCAGCAGTCATTTTTCGCCTTGGCTAGCGCTGGGGTGCGTGTCGCCCCGGTGGGTGTATGCCGCGCTCCGCCAGGCCGAAAAGGCTCACGGCGCCAATGACTCTACCTACGCCTTGTTTCTGGAGCTATTGTGGCGCGAGTACTTCCGCTGGCTTGTGGCCCGATTTGGGGGCCGGGCTTTCTCGGCAGGGGGGCTGCGCGGCTACAAGCTGCCTTGGCGGCGTGATCCCCGCCTTTACCACGCCTGGGTCGAAGGACGTACAGGCTACCCCCTCGTCGATGCCGCCATGCGAGAACTGGCCGCTACCGGCTGGACCTCCAACCGCGCCCGCCAAATCGTGGCCAGCTTCCTCACCAAAAACCTCTTTGTAGACTGGCGTTGGGGAGCCTCCTACTTTGAAACCCAGCTCATAGACTACGACGTCTACAGCAACTGGGGCAACTGGCTCTATCAGGCTGGCGTAGGCACCGATGGACGGGGGTTTCGGTGGTTTGACCCCGTGCGCCAAGCCAAACTGTATGACCCCCAAGGGGAGTTTATCCGCTTGTGGGTGCCTGAGCTGCGCCCTCTCTCCGCACCCAAGCTCTTCATGCCGGAGCCAGCGATGCGACCTGCCCTGGGCTACCCACTCCCCCTCGTAGACTGGAAGGCCAGCCTCACTTATGCCAAAGACACCTACTGGCGCAGCGTCAAAGGCGCCCCAGCCGGCAACCAGCTCCTTAAGCTCTTTCACTTAGAGGACGAGTCCCCTTCTTAGAGAGCTTTGGGACGCTGAGAAGGGCTTTTGACGGCCCTCGCCTCAAGATAGTGCAGCAGGTTGGCGAATGGCAGCTATTTCTTTTCTTATAGCATGCCGTAGGCTCGTTTGCCTCGCAGCCGTAGGCGGCTGGGTTTGGAGTCAGAATCTGGCCATTGGTGGACATAATGACGATAGGGGCCATTGAGGGTGTATTGGTGGTGGATGTGGATGTGTATGTAATGAAGTTGGACCCGAACGGAGAGGTCAATGTGGGCAGCTGTGGGAGGACAGGTTCGAGTGGAGAGGCGAGTAGTAGGGGAGGCGAGGTAGGGGAGGAGGGTGTGCTGGGGACTCCGCTCTCTGTGGTGGGTAGTGTGGGGAGCGGTGGCACAGTAAAAAAAAAGCGGTGCGGGGGTCAGTAGGTCGGCTGAGCGAGGGCTTGTAGTACATGGGGGTCGGGTGCACCGGTGCGGGTTCGGGCGTTTGGGGAGTAGACGGGCTATTTGTGTTAGAGGAGGTTTGTGGAGCGTTCTTACCTTGCGAAGGTGGAGGGGGGCTTGTTGACTTGGGCACCTTGGCGAGGTGAGCTGGCCGAGGCCTTTGTACAGGCGCGCAAGATAACCTAGCGCTACGCTCGGACCTTTTATTTGGCTTCGCATGCGCTGTCTGTGCCGCAGCGGTGGGCCAGCTACGCCTTATACGCGTTTTGCCGCGCAGCCGATGAAGTGGCCGACGGGCCCACTCCAGAACCCGCTCAGGCGCTGGCCCGCCTTCATGCCCTCTTAGATGATCCGGAAAGGGTTCATTCCCTCTATCCGTGGGGTCCGGCGTGGTGGGCTACCGTGACCCATTACCGGATCCCCCTGTCGTTTTTTCGGGCTCTTTTGTGGGGGGTAGAAATGGATTTTACGCAGCACCGCTATGAGACTTTTGAAGAGTTGCAGGTGTATTGCTATCGGGTGGCTTCTGTGGTGGGGCTGATGATGGTGCCTGTGTTGGGCTATTTGGATGAGCGAGCTTTTTATCATGCGGAGCGGCTGGGTTTGGCGATGCAGCTCACCAACATTTTGCGGGATGTAGGGGAGGATTGGGAACGAGGACGGGTGTACCTTCCTCAAGAGGAGCTGCGGCGCTTTGGGTGTAGCGAAGCGGAGCTGGCCCAGAAGGTCTATACGCCGGCGTATCGGGCGCTCATGGCCTTTCAGGTGGCACGCGCTCGGGCTCTGTATCGGGAGGGCTTAGTAGGGCTAAAGTACCTTCCTGGGCTGCGAGCGCGCCTCACCGTGCGTCTCATGGCTTCGCTGTATGCGGGCATTCTGGATAGGCTGGAGGCGGAGGGCTTCCCCAACCTGCATAAGCGGGTATATGTGCCGCTGCCCCAAAAGCTCAAACTGGCTGCTCACGCAGTAGCCCAGGAACTGCGAGAGCAGCTCCATCACCTCAGTAAACGCTTGGCTCAGTGGGGTGTAGCGGTTTTGGTGGGTTTGACTGGGGCGGCGCTTTTTTCGCTGCACACGGGGCTTTTTGCCGAGTGGCGCTGGATGGACGCGTTCTATCTCTTTCTGTGGGAAGCCGCCCTTTTGGGGGTAGCGCTTCAGACGAGGGGCAGCTTGCGCACGTTTCTCCTGGGGGCTTTGAGCGGCGGCGTGGCCGAAGCCGTAGGAGTTTACTCGGGCTGGCCTTTTGGGGCGTATGGGTATACAGCGGCGTTGCAGCCCCAGGTGGGGGGTATACCGCTCTCGATACCCTTGGCGTGGGGAGCTTTGGTTTTGTATGGCCGATGGCTTATGCAGCGCTGGAGCTACGTGGGGCGGGCCGTGGGGGCGGCGCTGCTCATCACCGGCATAGATATGCTTCTCGAGCCTTTTGCCACGACTGGTCGGGGATACTGGGTCTGGACTGGAGGCGCTATCCCCCTTAGCAACTACCTCAGTTGGGCCGTAATCAGTGGAGGGATGATCGCTCTCTTGCCTTTTTCTCTGGCGCTTTCGGCGTCGGCGACTCGTCTACTGCATGTAACTATGGGCTGCTTGATCGTTCTGGTGGGTTCTTTTACCTGGAGGGAAGGTCCCTTAGAGAGTGCGGTGGGGGGAAGCCTGCTTCTTGGGCTGGGCTTGCTCTGGGCCTACCTTCCCTGCTGGCTGCCCAAGATCCAAAGCCGTTGTAGAGCATGGCGCTTTCTGTAGCGGTGATAGGAGGCGGTTTAGGAGGGCTTAGCGCGGCGATCTACTTGGCACATCGAGGGGCTCGGGTATTTCTTTTTGAGAAAGAGTCCAGTTTAGGGGGCAAAGCTGGGGAGGTTCGCCTGGGGAGGTATCGCTTCGATACGGGGCCTTCGGTGGTGACCTTACCGCAAGTGATCCAAAACCTCTTTTGGGAAGTAGGCGAGGACTTCTCTGCTTACCTGCAGCTGGTGCCTGTTGAACCCATTACGAGCTATTTTTTTCCTGACGGGCGTCGGCTTGAGGTGTGGCGCGACCCTGATCGCATGCAAGCCGAACTTCAAGCCTGGGGCCCCGAGGCGGTTTGGCGCTGGCGGCGGTTTCTGGACTACAGCCGGCGGCTCTACGAAAACGCCGCGCCTCTCTTTCTCGAAGTGCCCATCCATGAGGCTCGGCTTCTGCTTCGCAGCCCGGCTTTTTGGCGCTGGCGAAACCTTTTTCTGCCCATTGACCCTTTTCGTTCGATGCATCGGGCAGCTCGAGCGATCCTCAAGGAGCCGCACTTGATTCAGGTGGCGGACCGGTTCGCTACCTACAACGGTTCCGACCCCTTTCGAGCCCCTGCTACGCTCAACTTGATCTTTTGGGTGGAGCAGGGGCTGGGGGTGTTTTATGTGAAGGGGGGCCTTTATCGGTTGGTGGAGGCGCTGGGCCAGCTGGCCCGCCAGAAAGGCGTCGAAATCCGGCTTAGCACCCCTGTACATCGCATTGTGGTAGAGAAGGGTCAAGTAGTGGGGGTCGAGACGGAAGCGGGTTTTTTTCCTGCCCAGGTGGTGGTAAGTGGGGTGGATGTCCGCACTACGTACCGACACCTTTTGGGTCGCAAGGAGCCATGGGGGGTTCGGTGGGGCGAACCTTCGCTTTCGGGGTTGGTGTTCTTGTGGGGTCTGAGAAGCCAGACGCCGTTAGGGCATCATTCGGTGTTTTTCAGCCCTGACTATGAGCAAGAGTTTCGGGAGATCTTTCGGCTGCGGCACCCTCCTACGCAGCCTACCCTTTACGTAGCGATTACGGGTCGTCGCGATCCCGATCACGCTCCGGCAGATGGTGAAAACTGGTTTGTCCTGCTAAATCTTCCTGCTTGGGCAGGGGAGTGGCCAGCGGAGGAGACAGTTCGGCTTCGAACTTATGCCTGCCAGGTATTTCGGCGGGAGGTGCCTGGTTTTTCTGAGGAACGCATTGAGGTAGAGCGGGTGCTTACGCCGGCTCATTGGGCTGGGTTAGGCAGCGCCTTTGGGAGTTTATATGGCACCGCCTCGAATCGTCCTTGGTCTGCGTTTTTGCGTCCTCCCAACCGCAGCCGTCAACTACGCGGGCTTTACTTTGTGGGGGGTTCTTCACATCCGGGTGGGGGCATCCCGCTTGTGCTTCTGTCGGGTCGGCACGCGGCGAACCTGATTACCGAGGCGTATCTGCTTCCACGAAAAAATGTTTAGGCTATCTGCATGGCCAACGTCGTGATTATTGGAGCGGGGTTTGGGGGGCTAAGCTTGGGCATCCGGTTGCAAGCTCGCGGGTATGCGGTGACCCTGGTAGAGAAGCAAGATCAACCGGGCGGACACGCGGCGCGCCTGGAAGTGCAAGGGTATCGCTTTGACATGGGCCCTTCACTCATCACAGCCCCGGAGTTGATAGAAGAGCTTTTTCAACTGGCGGGCCGTTCCCTAAATGAGTACCTCACACTTGTCGACTGCCGCTACTATCGCATTTACTTCTGGGACGGAAGCAGTTTGGACTATACGGGCGACTCGGATCGGATGAGAGCGCAGCTGGCGCAGCTCAGCCCCGGCGAAGAGAAAGCGTATGATCGGTTCATGGCGCATGCCCAAGCCTTTTATAAAGCTGTGATAGAGGATGGGCTGGGGGCTCGACCTTTTGGATGGAAGGAGTTGTGGACTTTTTTGCCGACGGCTTTGCGGTTGGGGGCGCTGCGTTCGGCCTACAGCTTGGCGGCGCGCTACTTTAGGGACGAGCGGCTCCGGTTCACTTTTTCCTTTCATCCGCTTTTCATCGGCGGCGATCCCTTTTGGGCGCCGGCGGTATACCAGATGATCCCCTATCTTGAAAAAGTGGGCGGGGTCTGGTATGCGCAAGGAGGCATGCATGCCGTAGCCCAGGCCCTGGCCCGCCTCTTTCAGGAACTGGGTGGCACGCTCCTGCTTTCCACCGAAGCCCAGCAAATCGTCGCACGGAATGGGCAAGCCGTGGCCGTACGCACGCAGGCCGGAGAAATATCGGCCGACATCGTAGTCTCGAATGCGGACTACCTCCATACCGTGACTCAGTTGTACCCGAAGCCCTACCGAGTAGGCCAGCTTCGAGAACGGATGGTGCAGTACTCGATGAGCGCTTTCCTATTGTATCTGGGCCTGAAGCGCACCTATCCTGACCGGCTTCCGCATCATACAATCGCCCTTGGGCCGAGGTACCGAGGGCTGGTGAAAGACATCTTCCGGCGAAAGGTACTGGCGTCGGACTTTTCCCTTTATCTCCATGCTCCTACTCGTACCGAACCGGCTATGGCGCCCCCGGGGGGCGAGAGCCTGTATGTGCTTTCGCCTGTGCCCAACCTACAAGCTAAGGTCAACTGGGAAACGGAAAAGTATTCTTATGCTGAACGCATTTTGACCTTTTTGGAAGAGAAGGTGGGCTTGGAGGAGCTGAAGCAGCAGATAGTGGTGCAACAGTTTTACACCCCGCTGGATTTTGCCCAGCAGCGGAACTGTACGTATGGGGCGGCGTGGGGGCCCGAGCCGCTTCTCTGGCAGACAGCGGTACTCCGGCCTGCCAATCGTAGCTGTCGCCTCCCTAATGTTTTCCTCGTAGGGGCGGGCACCCATCCGGGGGCGGGCGTTCCGGGGGTACTTCTTTCGGCCCAAGCCACCGAAAAAGCTATTACAGAGGCTTATCCGCTGCCGGTCCGATCGGGGATGGCGGCCAGTAGGCTATGAAAGTCCTTCTTTTCTGGAGCTCAGGCAAGGACAGCGCGTGGGCCCTCTATCGCTTGAGAAAGGCTCGTATGCCAGTGGGGGCATTACTTATGGTTACCACCCCGGATCAGCGCGTTCCGTACCACAGTGTGCCAGTGAGCTATGTCCGCCTTCAGGCTATCGCCGCTAACTTGCCACTATGGGTGGTGCCTCTACCTTTCCCTTGCCCTAACGCCATCTATGAAACCGTAATACACACAACGCTCCTCCAGGCTCGTCAGCAAGGTTTCTCCCACGTGGCTTTTGGGGATTTGTATTTAGAAGATATTCGGGCCTATAGGGAAAAGCTGGTGCGAGCCGCGGGGTTAGAACCTCTCTTTCCTATTTGGACGGGGGGGAAGCGGGCTTCGATGCGGCTGGCGCGTAAGCTATTGCGGCGGGGCGTGCGCGCCGTCGTAACCGCCGTGGACCCCAACCGGCTTCCTGGCTTCCAAGTGCCCGTGGCCTACGATTACCTGTGGCTTCGCTCCTTACCTAAGGGGATTGATCCTTGTGGCGAGCAAGGGGAGTTTCATACGTTTTGTTACGAGGGGCCTATGTTTTATCGCCCTATCTCCCTTCCAGAAGCGCTGCATGTCCCTTTCCGACGGGTGGCTTCGGCTTGCGCCCGAAGGGCTCTACTGTGAGCCGGGCGACTTTTATATAGACCCGTGGCGTGCGGTGCCTCGGGCCCTCATCACGCATGCCCACAGTGACCACGCCCGAGCGGGTAGCCGCGCCTACCTAACCAGCCAAGAGAATGCCCTTCTCCTTCGCCATCGCATAGGTTCAGCGCGGATCGAAACGCTGCCGTGGGGCCGCCCTCTACGGATTGGGCAGGTAGAGGTGAGTTTTCATCCTGCGGGGCACATTCGGGGTTCGGCTCAGATTCGGCTCGGTTACCGGGGCGAGGTGTGGGTGATCACCGGCGACTACAAGCGGCAGGTGGACCCTACTACCCTTCCTTTTGAGCCCCTGCGCGCCGAGGTGATCGTGTCAGAATGTACTTTTGGGCTGCCTATCTACCGCTGGCCCCCCGCCGAAACGGTGCTCCAGGAAATCCTGGACTGGTGGCAGGCCTGCGCCGCTGAAGGGAAAAACGCCCTGCTGTACGTATACTCCTTAGGCAAGGCGCAACGGATTTTAGCCAGCCTTCCCGCTACGGCGGGCCCTATCTATGTGCATACGAGTATTGCCGCCATCAATGCGCTGTATGAGGCTGACGGGGTGCGCTTGGTGCCTTGGCGGCCTGCAAGCGAGTGGGTAAAAGGCACGCGGGGAGCGCTTGTGCTGGCTCCGCCTCAGGTGCAGGGTTCCCGCTGGGTGGAGCGGTTCGCGCCGTACGAAGAAGGGCAAGCTTCCGGCTGGATGATGCTCAGAGGGCGACGCCGCCAGCGAGCCCTCGACCGCGGGTTTGTGCTCTCGGATCATGCAGACTTTCCCGCCTTAGAAGAAACGATACGCCAGTCGGGGGCGCAGCGGGTTTTTCTCACGCACGGGTATTGCTCAGAGATGGCCCAATACCTGCGGGCTCGAGGCCTGGAGGTGTACCTTTGGGAAACCGCCTATGCCGGAGAGATGGATAGTGAGTCGGACGGACCGCCTGGGGGACCTGCTTCTGACGCTGCCTCTGGGCAACTTCCTCCGCAAGCACCTGCCTGAGGTCGAACCGGTCTTCCTGGTGAGCGAATACGCCGCGCCGCTTTTACAAGCGCACGATCCCCCGTTTGCGTATTCGGTTTGGGAGCACAGGCCTTCACTGCGCGGCTATCAAGCGATAGTACATGTGTTTCCCCGGCCTACGCTGGCCTGGCAGGCGGCATGGGCCCGGATTCCTCGGCGGGTGGGCACCTCGCGGCGATGGTACCACTGGCTCACCTGCACGGACCTGCCTCGTGTGGCTCGCCGCCATAGCGGCCTGCACGAAGCCTTGCTGAACTTTCGCTTGCTAGCTCCCCTCCTGCCCAGCCCTCTGCGCGAAAAAGCGCAAACCCTCTCCTGGGAGGAACTCTTGGCGTATCGGGCTCGGTTGCGATCAGTTGCGCCGCTACCCCAAGCGGTAGAGAGGGCTCTGGCCCCATATTCCTTCCTTATTGGGCTGCATGTAGGGGGGGCAGGGGGGGCGCCGCGTTGGCCCCTTTCTCATTGGAAGGCCCTGGCCGAAGCCCTCGCAGCGCACTTCCCTCAGGTGGGGCTGGTGTTGACCGGTAGCCCCCAAGAAAAGCCCCTCGTGCAGGCCCTGCTTCAGGCAGCGCCGGCTTTGCCATGGGTGCCCCTGGCTGGTCAGCTTTCTTTAGCTGAGCTGGTAACGGTGTTGGCTCGACTAAAAATACTCATCGCGGGCAGCACCGGTCCCCTGCACATCGCAGCGGCTTTGGGAGTGGCGGTGGTAGGGCTTTTCCCGGCGGGCTTTAGTACAGGTCCCTGGCGGTGGAGGCCCCTTACGGCGACCAGTCAGATTTTGGGTGGGGCTTCTCTCTGCCTGCGCTGCCCAGGAGAGGGCTGCCGTTGCTTACAGGCTATTTCACCGGCCGAGGTGCTGGTCGCCGTAGAAAAGCTCTTACCTATGCATGCAAACCCAACTGGATGAGTAGCCATAGCCGTTTGGCTAAGAAGCTTTCCCCCTGAAGGAAGCGTTTCCAGAGGCGTTCTACGAGGGTGGGGGTCAGGTTGTAGGCGGTAGCAAGTCGGGTAGGGTGAGCCTGTTCCCGGGCCCATTCGTAGAGGGGGCCTCGGAGCCACGCCGCCATCGGCACGGTAAAGCCCCATTTTTTGCGTTCGACGAGGGGGGCTGGCAGGTATTTTTTCAATAGGGCGCGCAGCAAAGGCTTGTACTGGGGGGGGCGGCCGGGAAGCGGCCGCTTAAGGGAAGCGGGGATTTGCCAGGCCAGCTCTACCACGGCCTTGTCCAAGAGGGGCACGCGGACCTCCAGGCCGTGTTGCATTGAAGCGCGATCGACCTTAGTCAGCAGGTCGTCGGGCAAGTAGTGCAAAAAGTCCCAGGCCGCTTGCGCCGCGAGCGGATCTTCTGGCAGGGGAAAAGAGGTTTGCCAGGGGGCTTGAGGGGCAGAAGGGTATAGGGCGCGCACTTCCTGCCAAGAGAAAAAGTACTCTTCCTGCGAGAAGAGGTGTTCAACTGAAGCTTGCGTGGGGCCAGCCAGCAGATGGGCTACGCGACGGGTGCGAGAGGTGGGCCAGAAAGAAAGGAGAGGCGCTCCTACTCGGAGCCATTTGCCGTAGCGGTGGAGCCGTTCGGCCCATCGGTAGCGGCCGTACCCTCCGAAGAGTTCATCCCCCCCATCGCCGGCCAATACCACTTTTACCCGGCCTGCTGCCAAGCGCGACACCAGATAGGTAGGCAAGGCTGAGTAGTCCCCAAAAGGCTCGTCATACCAGGCCGGCAGTTCGGGAACAAGCTGGAGGACCAGCTCCGGCTCCAGGAGGGCCTTTTCGAGGGGTAACCCCAGATGGGCGGCCACAGCCTCGGCATAGGGAAGTTCGTTATAGGGGCCTTCTGTGAAGCCGATGGTGAAAGCTTGGAGAGGGGTGCCTTGGCGAGCTACCAGCGCCGCCACCAACGACGAATCGGTGCCTCCGCTTAGAAAAAGCCCTACCGGCACGTCGCTCACCAAATGGGATTGCACCGCTTGGGTCAGGGTCGCTTCGAGCTTTTCGATCAGGGCTGGGTCGTCTTGAGGGAGGGGCGGCGGGGCCCAGAGAGCAGGCCGTTCGTAGTAGAAGAAGCGTTCCACCTGGCCTTCGGTGAGGTGCCAGGCTTCGCCGGGCTGGACCTTATATAGGCCCTCGTACCAGCTGTACGGAGCTGGAACAAAGCCCAAGTGTAGAAACTCGGCTACGGCTTCGGTCCGAAGCTGCGTCGCCAGGCCCCATGCGCGCAGCACTTTGAGTTCAGAGGCGAAGAAGACGCCTTCTGGACGCACCGCTACCCAGAGGGGTTTGATGCCGTAGGGGTCACGCACCAAGAGAAGGCTGTGGTTTGCCTCGTTGTACACGGCGAAAGCAAACATGCCTGAGAGGCGGGGCAAGGCGGCTTTACCCCAGCGCAGCCAGGCTTGTAGGAGGACTTCGGTGTCGCTGTGGGTGCGGCACACAAAGCCTCCTTCCCGAGCCAGCTCACGGAAGTTGTACAGTTCTCCGTTGTAGACGAGGTGGGCAGTTTGCAGGGAAAAAGGCTGGTTAGCGGCTTCCGACAGGTCGAGGATGCTCAGGCGGGTATGAGCCAGGCCGGCTCGGCGTTGGGGGTGCTCCCAGAGGCCCGTGGCGTCAGGGCCCCGATGCCGCAGCAGCTGGATAGCTACGTGCAGATCAGGGGGTTTCCCCTCCCGCCAGAAGTAATACCCTGCCAGCCCGCACACCGCTTATTTATCCGCTTCGCCGAGCACCGGGTCTACCGATCCAATCAAAAGCACTGCATCCGACACCATAGCTCCCTCCAAGAGTTTTTCCAAAACCTGGATATTGGCGAAAGAGGGGGATTTGATCTTGACTCGCCAAGGGATGCCGGTGCCGTCAGAATAGATGTAGAAGCCCAGTTCGCCTTTGGGGGCTTCGATGGCGTGGTACACCTCGGTGCCAGCCGGGGCTAACGGCCCCACATCGGTCATCATGAAGTCGTGGATCATCCCTTCCATCGAGAAGTAGACTTCGTTTTTGGAGGGGTAGGCGTATTTGGCATTGTCGAGGCGGATTTCGCCTTTAGGCAAACGGGCCAGGCATTGCTCGATGAGGTGAGCGCTTTGTTCCATTTCTGCCATGCGCACGAAGTAGCGGGCCAGTATGTCGCCTTCTTCTCGCACAGGCACCTCAAAGTCGAGTTCGTCGTAGACCAAGTACGGCTCGTACAATCGGATGTCGTAAGGGACGCCGGAGGCTCGGAGGTTAGGACCGGTGAACCCGTAGGCGATGGCGTCTTCTTTGGAGATTACGCCGATGCCTTCGGTGCGTCCTCGAAAGATGGGATTTTTGTCGAGGAGTTTGCGCCAGCTGCGCAGTTCGGGGTAGAATCCCTTTACGAAGGCGCGAATGAGGTCTATAGTGTCATCGGTGAGGTCGTACTGCACCCCTCCGATGCGGCAGTGGCTGACGGTGAATCGCACGCCGGCCAGCTTGTCGAAGATGGAGTAGATTTTCTCCCGCTCGCGAAAAGTCCACAAGAACATAGACACGGCGCCTGCATCCATGACTAGGGTGCCCAGCCACAGCAAGTGCGAGGAGATGCGGGCCAGCTCACAGGCGAGGGTGCGGATGTACTGTGCTCGAGGCGGCGCTTCAATGCCCAGCAGTTTTTCTACCGCCAAGCAGAAGGCTACATTGTTAGAGTAGGGGGAAAGATAGTCCATTCGGTCGGTGTAGGGCATGAACTCTTGGGGAGTTTTGTATTCGGCGATTTTTTCGATGCCGCGGTGTAGGTACCCAATGTCAATAACCGCTTTGACGATGCGTTCCCCATCCAGGAGGAGCACAGCTCGGAGCACGCCATGGGTGGCGGGGTGCTGAGGCCCCATGTTGAGCACGACCTGGGTGCGCAGCGGGTCGGAAGTGTCTACTTCGACCAGGGTGTGTTTGTCTTCCAGGCGGCGATACAGAGCCTGTTGGTGTTTAGGGAAAAAGGTCGGCTGAACCTGTTCAGAAAGGCGGAGTTCGGACATCAGGCAAAGCTAAACAAAAGCGGGGGCTGGTCGAGGTTCTTGAGGGTGCGGGGCTTGCCTGAGGCGCCGCAGCAGGGCCCATACGCCCCGCAGTCCCCATTTTTGGCGTACATAGCGCCAGGTGCTGGGCAGAGAGGCCCAAAAGTAGGTTGAGAGTTCGACGGCGAAGCTGGGCTCCATGTAGCAGTTGATCACGCAGCCCGCGCAGAAGGAGAAGCGGCCTTCGAGTCGGCGCAGGTGTTGGACAGGGGGGCTGTGGTAGAGGTCGTAGAGGCGGCCTTGGATGGGGAAGCGATACCCCGCCTCGTGGGCATGATAACAAGGCAGCAGCAGGTGGTTGTCGGGCGAGATGACTATGGTGGTGGAGACCGCTCGGCAAACGGGGTGGGTGGGGGCATTGCCCCCTTGCTCGCGCAAGCGCAGAAAAGCTTCGTTGAGGTACACCCCTGGGCGGCGGGCCCACTCACGCAGCGCGCGCAGCGCCTCCGGCGGAAGTAGCGCTGTACCTACCCCACGATAGGCAAAAACCGGATTCAAAATCAAGATAAGCCCGTAAGGCTGGGCAAAACTTTCGTATACAAGTTCAATATCTTGCCAGTTTTCGGGTGTTACAGTAAAAAGAAGGTCGGGTTTTTCTCCCATTTGTCGAGCTATTTTCAGGCTTTCTGCTACAAACTCGAAACACGGTACGCCTCCCCGCCCGGCGTTGTGTTTTTCGGGGCTGGCGGCATCTAAAGAGAAGTGAAGCATGTCTATTTTGCCGGCCAGCTCTTTGGCGCGTTTAGGGTAGAGGAGGCCATTGGTGGTGACGGTGGTGAGGAACCCCATCCGCTGAGCCATATCCAAAAAGCGAGGCAAGTCGCGGTGTAGGAGGGGTTCCCCGCCCGTAAAGTCTACGATGCGCACGCCCAGGCGCCGCAGGTCTCGCAGGTTTTGTTCGACGCTCTGCAGGGTGGCATAAGGCGAGGGCTTTTCCCAGATGTCGCAGAAGTGACACGCTGCGTTGCAGCGGTAAGTAAGGTAGTAGTTACACAAGACGGGGTGGCGTATCCAGCGCATGATTAGGGCAAGGTGTAAAGGGTGTGAGCCCGGGGTTGCGCCCGAAAGTAAGGGCGGATGGCCCCCCAAAAAGTCCGGAATAGCTGACTGGCCCGGTACTTTTCCAGGGCCTCGAGGCTTTCCCATTGGCTCAGCGAGTAAAAGTTGGGTCCGTCAGGGTGATAGAAGAGCTGGAGGTGCAGACACCCGGGGAAGTTTCGGGTATGAGGCGCCTGAGCCAGGAGCTTTTCCTGCAGGAGGGGTACTTTGTCCGCGTGTGCAGGCATTTCCACCCATCGCCATATCATCCCTACAAAGGTAACCCGGAAGGGGCGCTGAGCCAAGCAGGGCAGGCGGCCATCGCCGCTCAGTAACCCCATTGGGTCTTTATAGCGGAGAGGAGAAGCAAGGCGGCCGTCTCTGCGCGTAAGCGCAGTTGGCCCAGGTTTACGCCTGTGCAGGACTTTTCCTTGAGGAGGGAAAGTTCCTCGGGGGTCAAATCGCCTTCGGGTCCTACGAGGAGAAGGGTAGGGGCAGGTGGGGCTACGAGGGCGTCTGACAACCGCAGCGGGGCGCCGATTTCTCCCATGAGGCGGCTCGGAAAGCGCTCCCAAGGCAAGCTATCCCAGCTTTCGTGCCAATGGAGGGAGGGTAGCACGCTGCGTCGGTTTTGCTTGAGGGCGGCGAAGGCCACTCGTTTGAGGCGATCTTGAGGGAGGGCGGTTCGCACGGCGCGGGCCATGCGCAGAAAGTGCAGTTCTGTAGCGCCTAACTCTACCGCTTTTTCAACGAGCCACTCGAGGCGAGCGGGCTGTTTGAGGGGCGGGGCCACCACGGCTAAGGGATAGGGCGGTTCGCCAGGGCGATCGTACCAAGCCAGGAGGGTTACGCTGGCCCAGTTGGGGCCTACTTGCTGAAGGAGGCCTTCAGCCAGGTGTCCTCGTCCGTCGGTCAGCCAAACCCGTTCCCCGGGTCGGTATCGCAAGCTCCTAATCCCATGCCGGAACTCTTCCCCTTCAATGCGCACTTCGCCTGTCGGCGGCAGCGCCTCCACATACAACGCGCTCATGCCCGGCAAGTTTATTGTTACCTTTGCAGTATGGCGTATCGCATGGACGTTTCGCCCCAACAGGTGGATAAAATCCTGCAGCGTCGGATTTTGCGGGATGGACTCGATCTCGTGATGGACCTCAAAAGGAGCCATGGGGTTTGGTTGTACGATAGCAAACATAACCGGGAACTATTGGACTTTTTCGGGTGTTATGCGACCATTCCCCTGGGGTACAACCACCCCAAGATGGTGCAAGATGAAACTTTCCTAAACCACCTCCTCCAGGCTGCCCTCATCAACCCTACCAACGCTGACATTTACACGCAGGAATATGCCCATTTTATGCAGACTTTTGAGCGGGTAGCTATTCCTCCTTACCTCAAGTATGCGTTCTTTATTGCTGGGGGGGCGTTGGCGGTAGAAAACGCTCTCAAAGTCGCCATGGACTGGAAAGTCCAGAAAAACTTCCAGAAAGGCTACCGGCGAGAGGTAGGTACAAAGGTGATTCACTTTGAAGAGGCTTTTCATGGACGGTCGGGCTATACGCTCAGTCTCACCAACACAGACCCAGCCAAAACCCGTTATTTTGCGAAGTTCCCTGACTGGCCGCGCATTGTCAATCCTAAGTTGCGTTTTCCTCTCACCGAAGAAAACCTGGCCCGCACGATCGAGCTGGAAGAGCTGGCGGTGCGTCAAATCAAGCAGGCTTTCGTGGAACATCGGGATGACATTTGCGCCATTATCATTGAGCCTATTCAATCGGAGGGGGGTGATAACCACTTTCGGCCGGAGTTTATGCGGCGGCTGCGGGAGCTGGCAGACGAAAACGACGTCCTACTCATCTACGACGAAGTGCAAACGGGAGTAGGGGCTACGGGCCGCTTCTGGGCGCATGAACACTTTGGGCCGCAGGCCTTGCCAGACCTCATTGCCTTTGGGAAAAAGATGCAGGTGTGTGGGATTCTGGCGGGCCCCAAAGTGGACGAAGTGCCCACTAATGTGTTTCGGGTGCCCTCCCGCATCAACTCCACCTGGGGCGGTTCGCTTGCAGACATGGTGCGTGCCGACAAAATCCTGGAGATCATCGAAGAGGACCACGTAGTAGCCCACGCCGCCGATGTAGGGGCTTACCTGCAAAAGCGCTTAGAGGAGCTGGCGGGCCTCTATCCCGACTTGATCCAAAATGTGCGTGGGCGAGGCTTGCTCGTGGCTTTCGACCTGCCCACCCCCCAACTCCGGGATCGCCTCGTCAAAGAGGCGCTCGAGCGAGAAAATCTCCTCCTGCTGCGGGCGGGTACGCATTCGATTCGCTCCAGGTCAGCGCTCACCATTACCAAAGAAGAGATAGACGAAGGGATAGAACGGCTAAGTCGCGTGCTAAGTCGGTATCGCGTAAGCTCGACGATGCTGGTGTCGTGAGTCTACTGCGAATAGCTCTCCAGAAAAAAGGGCGGCTGGCCGAGGAGTCCCTTCGCCTATTGGGGGAAGCGGGCATTTATATCCCCCAGGCAGGGGAACGGCTCCGCTTGCCCGCCCAGAACTACCCTGTCGAGGTGTTTTTGCTGCGCGATGACGACATCCCGGCCTACGTGGCCGATGGAGTGGCCGATGTAGGGATTGTGGGAGAAAACGTAGTGGCCGAAGCCGGCCTACCCTTGGAGATTGTGCGGCGATTGGGATTTGGGCGATGCAGGCTTTCGTTGGCCGTGCCTAAGGAAAGCCCCATCCAACGCTTGGAAGAAATTGCTGGGCGGCGTGTGGCGACCGGCTACCCTGCCCTGACTCGGCGCCTCTTAGCCGAACGGGGCCTCTCTGCCACCATCTTGCCCCTGCACGGCTCGACCGAAATCGCCCCCAGCTTAGGTCTCTGCGATGGCATTGTAGACATTGTGGCCACGGGAAGTACGCTCCTCCTGCATGGGTTGCGCGAGGTTGAAGCCCTCTTCCACAGTGAAGCGGTACTGGTGCGCCGGCCCCAGCAAACCACCCCCCTCCTCGAAGACTTTCTCTTTCGCGTCGAGGCGGTGTTGGCCGCCCGCCAGCAGAAATACCTTCTCTTCAACCTCCCGCGCGAAGCCCTCCCCGCCGTAGCGGAACTTTTACCTGGCTTGAAAAGCCCCACCGTACTCCCCCTCCTCGAAGAAGGCTGGATCTCCGTGCACACTGTAGTAGAAGAAAAACGCTTCTGGGAAGTGACTCAGCGGCTCCAGGCGCTGGGAGCCCAAGGCATCTTGGTCATCGACATCGAAAAGCTCATCCGATGAACTGGCGCCGATACACCTGGAGTCCTGGGTTTGCTTACGCCCAGCTGCGCGCCCAGCAACCACCCCTCCCCAATGTACGGCCGGTCTTTGACCGAGTAGAACGGGAAGGGGATGAGGCCCTTTACGCTTTTACGCGGGAATGGGACGGGGTAGAACTACCTTCCCTTCAAGTGCCGCCGGAGGCGATCGCCAAAGCCTCGGTCGAACCCACCCTGGCCCAAGCAATCGAACAGGCCTACCAAAACCTCTATGTTTTTCACCTGGCCCAGCGCCCCAGCGAAATCGTTTGCGAAACGCAACCGGGTGTGGTGTGTGGCCTTCGGTATGTCCCGTACGAACGAGTGGGTCTGTATGTGCCGGGTGGGACGGCGCCGCTCTTCTCTACGGTGCTCATGCTGGGGGTGCCTGCCCAGGTGGCTCGCGTGCCTTCAGTAGCCTTAGCTACACCCCCTGGCCCTGAGGGCGAAGTGCATCCGGCTATTTTGTATGCAGCCCGTCTATGCGGCATCTACGAAGTGTATCGGGTGGGTGGGGCGCAGGCTATCGCTGCGTTTGGGCTGGGCACGCCTACGATACCTCCGGTGTGCAAAGTCTACGGTCCAGGCAACCGGTACGTACAAGCGGCTAAGCTTGAGCTTGTCCGTCGGGGCCTCGCCATAGATATGCCCGCCGGCCCCTCCGAAGTGGTGGTGATAGCCGATTCTACCGCGCCGCCTCGCTGGATTGCGGCCGACTTGCTGGCCCAGGCCGAACACGGCCCCGATAGCCTCGTAGGCCTGATCACCCCAGAGGAAGCGCTCATAGCTTGCGTCGAGGAGGAAATCACTACTCTGCTGAGATCGCATCCTCGCCGCGCTTTTATAGAGGCTACCTTAGGCCATAGCTGGGCTTTGAGGGTGCCTAACCTTGAAACCGCTCTCGAGGCGGTCAACGCCATCGCCCCTGAACACCTTATCCTCGCCTGTGAAGCCCCCTTCTCGTGGTTGGACCAAGTTCGCACAGCCGGTTCCGTTTTTCTGGGTTCCTGGACGCCCGAGAGCGCAGGTGATTACGCCTCCGGCACCAACCATGTATTACCTACGGGAGGCGCTGCCCGTAGCTACGGCAGCCTCACGGTGATGAGTTTCTTGCGCACCCTTACCTACCAACAGCTGGCCCAAGAAGGGGTTCGATCCATAGCGCCTACGGTGATGACGATGGCTCAGGCCGAAGGCCTCCCCGCTCATGCGTATGCTATGGAGCTTCGCTATGCCGCGCTTTAGACCCCACTTACAGGCTATTCCGCCCTATTCCAGTGCTCGAGAGGAGTTTTCGGGCACCGCCCGTCTCTACCTCGATGCCAACGAAAACCCCTACGCAAAGGCATGGGAACCCACTGCGTATAGGTACCCCGATCCTTATCATACGGCTTTGCGGGAAGCCATTGCGGCGCATTGGGGCATCTCGCCGGCCGAGGTGGCCTGCGGCGCCGGCAGCGACGAACTGATAGACTGGATCCTACGCGCCGTAGCCGAACCCAGCCAAGACACGCTCCTCACCGTCACCCCGTCATATGGGGTTTATACGACGTATGCCCGCATCCACGGTCTGGGGGTTCGGGAGGTGAGGTTGGAGCCGGACTTTTCGCTGCCGACCGCTTCGCTCTTAGCCGCCGCAGGCCCAGATACCCCCTTGGCTATCCTTTGCCGCCCCAATAACCCTACAGGCACCCTCTGGCCTGCAGAAGCCATAGAGGCGTTTGTGCAACGGTTTGAGGGGTGGGTGGTGCTCGATGAGGCTTATATAGAGTTCTCTTCTGAGCCGCGTGGGTGGCTCGACAGGCGCACGCCCCAGTTTATCCTCTTGCGCACCTTCTCGAAAGCTTGGGGTATGGCCGGTTGGCGTGTAGGGTATATGATTGCCAATCCGGAGGTGGTCTCCCTTTATTACCGTACGAAGCTCCCGTACAACCTAAGTCAGCCGGCCCAGGCGCGTGCGCTATCGGTGCTAAAGCGGTGGCCCCTTGTGGAACAGAGCATTCGGCGCCTTCAGGCCGAGCGCGCTCGCCTTGTCGAAGCGCTGGCTGCCCTGCCGGGAGTCCAGGTCTTCCCCTCCGAAGCGAACTTTCTCCTGGTTCGCGTGCCGAATGCCCTCGCTGTATACAGACGACTCCTGGACCAAGGTATCGTCGTGCGCTATCGAGGTAATCTACCCTTGTGCGAAAATACCCTTCGTATCACCCTGGGTCGCCCCGAAGAAAACAACACCCTACTCGAAGCGCTATGCCGTATTATCTCTTCGTAGATCGGGACGGCACCCTCCTCGAAGAGCCCCCCGATACCCAACAAATAGACAGTTACGAGCGATTTCGGTTATTGCCTGGGGTGCTTTCTACGCTTCGCTGGGCTGTGCAGAGGGGCTACCGCCTCGTGATGATCACCAATCAGGATGGGCTGGGCACTCCCGCTTTCCCGGAAGAGCGATTCTGGGGCCCCCAAAGGCTTCTTCTCGACCTCTGCCAGGCCGAAGGGATTCGCTGGACAGGGATCCATATTGATCGCAGCCGTAGCGATGCGCCCTCCCCTTATCGAAAGCCTTCTCCCCTTTTGCTTTTGCCTTACCTTGAAGGGCCGATAGACCGCCAGCGCAGCTTTGTGATCGGCGACCGGTATACGGATATGGTGCTGGCGCAGCGCATGGGGCTGCGCGGGCTTTGGTTGGAAAACCCTCTGCATCCTTTGCCGGTTGGGTGGCCCGCTGCTACCGCGACGTACCAGCGCGTGGCAAACTGGGCAGAAATCCAGCGCCTGCTTGCGGAAGCGTTCTTTTCTGTAGAACTAAGCCGAAGCACCGCCGAGACTGACGTGCGGCTTCGGCTTGCAGTCTACGGACAAGGCAAGGCCCAGGTCCACACAGGCATAGCGTTTCTGGACCACATGGTCACCCTTCTGGCCCACCATGCGGGCTGGACACTTACCCTCGAGGCTCGCGGAGACCTCGAAGTGGACTTTCATCACACGCTGGAGGATGTGGGGCTGGTGTTGGGGCAGGCCTTGCATCGTTTGCTGGAAGACAAGCGCGGTCTGGCCCGCTATGGACAGGCAGGTGTGCCGACGGTTTGTCGCGCCCTCCCCATGGACGAAGCCTTGGCCCTTGTAGCCGTAGACCTGAGCGGACGAGGGAGCCTTCGTTGGGAAGTAGCTCTCTCCGAAGCGGTAGGAGGCGTCTCCCTCGCTTTATGGCGGCATTTCTTTGAGACGCTGGCCCGAGAAGGTCGCTTTACACTACACCTCTGGGCCCAGGGCCTCGAAGGACATCACCTCATAGAGGCGCTCTTCAAAGGTCTTGGCCGAGCCCTGCGGCAGGCCTTCGAGCGAGACTATACCCACTGGGAAATACCTTCCACTAAGGGAGCCCTATGAAAATAGGTCTTATCGCTTACCGGGGGGGTAATGTCCGTTCTATCCGCAGCGCCCTTGAGGCGCTCGGAGCCGACGTGGTGTACTCCGCGGACCCCTCTATGCTGGAGCCGTGTGCCGGCCTGATTTTCCCTGGGGTAGGAGCCGCCTTGCCCGCCGTAGAAGATCTCCACGCCCGAGGACTCTGGGCTTGGCTCCCCCGCTGGGAAAAACCTTTCCTGGGTATTTGCCTCGGCATGCAGCTCATGGGGAGCTACCTCGCCGAAGGAGGAGTGCCCGGCTTAGGCATCTTCCCTTTTGAGGTAGAGGCTTTTTGCCAGGCTCCGCGGGCTCTCCATATCGGGTGGAATCTCGTCTCCCCTCACCGGCCTGATCCATTGTGGGAAGGACTGCGCGCGCCTTTCTATGCCTACTTTGTGCATGGGTACCGGGCGCCTGTGGGGCCTTATTCCTTAGCGGAAGCTACGTACGGCGAGACTTTTTCTGCGGCTGTACGAAAAGACTTATTCTGGGGGGTACAGTTTCACCCCGAAAAGAGCGGACGGATAGGCCTGACCCTCCTGTCTAACTTTTTGCGTGTATGCGCCTCATACCAGGAATAGACCTCTGGGCTGGCCAAGTGGTGCGCCTCTGGCAAGGAGATTTTGCGCAGCGCCAGGTGGTGGCCGAATCCCCTCTCCACATAGGAGAGCGTTTCCTTCGGTGGGGCCTGCGTCGCTGGCATCTGGTAGATCTTGAAGGCGCCCAAAAAGGAACCCTCCAACAAAAGGCGCTCCTCCTGGAGCTGCGCCAGCGTTTCCCCCAGGTAGAGATGAGCCTGGGAGGCGGTGTACGCACCGAAGCCGATGTGGCGTGGGCGTTAGGGGCGGGCTTTGACTGGGTGGTGGTCGGCAGCGCCGCCGTATTGGAACCCCACCAAGTCCAGCGTTGGATGGAAAAGTGGGGGCCTCACCGCTTTATCTTGGCAAGTGACATTCGGGAGGGGCAAGTAGTAGTGCATGGTTGGCAGGAGCAAGCGCCCCTTTCAGCCCAAGCTTTCTTAGCGGCCTGGCAGGCTAAGGCGCCGGCGGCTTTTCTGTGCACCCAGGTCGAACGGGATGGAACCCTCTCGGGTCCTAATGTGGAGCTGTACCGGGAGTGGCAGCGGGTGGCTCACCCGGTGCCGGTGGTGGCCTCGGGAGGTATTCGCGGCCCAGAGGACCTCGAAGCGCTGGCACAAGCCGGCCTCGTCGCAGCCATCGTCGGCAAAGCACTCTACACCGACCCTACCGCCTCAGCTTGGGTCCCGCGCTATGCTGGCTAAGCGCATCATCCCTTGTCTGGATGTGCACGAAGGACGCGTCGTAAAAGGCGTCCGCTTCCTCGATTTGCGCCAGATGGGGGACCCTGTCCAACTGGGCCTTTACTACGAGGACGTGGGCGCCGACGAGTTGGTGTATCTCGACATTTCCGCCAGTGTCGAAGGGCGCCGTACTTTTCTTGCGGCGGTAGAACGGATTGCCGCTCGATTGCGGATTCCTTTCACGGTGGGGGGCGGGGTAAGCACCGTAGAAGACATCCGCCGCCTACTTGAAGCCGGCGCCGACAAAGTGTCGCTCAACACCGCCGCTCTGCAGCGACCTTCACTCCTCGAAGAAGCCGCTTCGATTTTTGGGCGGCAATGCATCGTCCTGGCCATAGATGCCCAAGCCGAAGGCCAGACTTATCGAGTCTATTCCCATAGCGGGCGAAAGCCTACCCCCTGGGAGGTAGTCGCCTGGGGTCAGGAAGGAGAGCGGCGCGGCGCCGGAGAAATCCTGCTTACCGCCATAGGCCGAGACGGCACCCGAGAAGGGTACGATCTGCAGCTGACCCATCAGGTTTGCCAAGCGGTCTCGGTGCCGGTCATCGCTTCGGGCGGCGCTGGCACACGGGAACACTTTCTTCAGGTCTTGGTAGAAGGAGGGGCCGACGCCGCTTTGGCCGCAGGACTTTTTCATGAGGGCCTGCTCACCCCTCAGCAAGTCAAAGCCTACCTGCATGCCCAGGGCGTGCCTGTACGCCTGGAATCGCCTACTTTGTGGTCGTAATGAGCTCTCTCCTTCCCGAAGGCCTTTTCCCAGCTATTGTACAAGACGCAGACACCTACGCGGTGCTTATGCTGGGGTACATGAATGCCGAAGCTTTCCGCCTTACTCAGGAGACGGGGTGGGTCACTTTCTGGAGCCGTAGTCGGGAGCGCCTCTGGACAAAAGGCGAGACCTCGGGCAACCGGCTGGCGGTGGTGGCGCTTCGGTGGGATTGCGATGGGGACGCGCTGTTGGTGCTGGCTCGCCCGGAAGGCCCCACCTGCCATCGAGGCACTTACTCCTGTTTTTCAGAAGCGGGAGAAAGGCCAGGTAGCTTCCTAAGGCATCTGCAGCGTATCATAGCCGAACGGGCTCAAGCCGACCCCAGTACGTCGTACACGGCACAGCTCATGCGGGCAGGACTACCTCGCTTGGCCCAAAAAGTAGGCGAAGAAGCCCTCGAACTGGCTATTGCAGCGCTGGCTGAGCCGTCCGACCGCCTCCTCGAAGAAGCAGCAGACCTGGTGTATCACCTCGCGGTGCTTTTGCATGCCCGCGGTCTTTCTTTTTCTGAGGTGGAAGCCCTCCTGCGAAAGCGGCATGAGCGGCGCCCCTGAATATCAGCTTTGGGGCTTGCTCCATGCGGTCTTGCCGGTCGTGCCCTTGGGACGCGACCGAAAAAAGCAACCTTTCGTAGTACTTACCGACACACCTCGACCGCAATACATCCTGTTAGAAGCCCACGGCCCGCTAATCGAGACTTTACAAAAAATACCGCTCCAAGCGCGCGTAGCGGTACGCTTTGCTTTGGAAGGTTGGCTTTGGCATCCACCCCAGGGCTCAGCCCGGTATGTAGTGCGGCTTGTGGCCCTTGAGATTACCCGAATCGAGGAAAACATATCGACAGGCTCGTAACTTTGCCCGGTATGGACTTATTTGAAAAGGTGCGGGCCCGCTTGGGGGCCGACCTCGGCAAATATGCAGAAATCGGACATCACTATTTAGCTTTTCCGAAACTCACCGGTCCGCTGGGCCCTCACATGGAGTTCCGAGGCAAGCCTGTGTTGGTGTGGTCCCTCAATGACTACCTGGGCTTGGGGAGCGACCCTACCGTCCGAGAAGCGGACGCGCAAGCTGCCCGCCAATACGGCCTGGCCTATCCTATGGGTTCCCGCATGCTGACGGGCAACACTGACCAGCACGAGGCCTTAGAACGCGAGCTGGCTGATTTCCTTGGCAAACCCGATGTCTTCCTCCTCAACTATGGCTATCAGGGCTTTCTGTCGGTGATAGATGCGCTGACGGACCGGCACGATGTAGTGATTTACGACAACCTTTCCCATGCCTGTCTGATTGATGGGGTGCGGCTTAGTCTGGCGCTGCGCATGAGCTTTCGCCACAATGACATAGCCCACCTCGAGTCTCGGCTCGAGCGGGCCGTAGCCCATGTAGAGAAGACAGGCGGCGGCATCCTCGTCATCACCGAAGGAGTTTTTGGCATGCGGGGAGACACCGGCGCCTTGGACCGCATCGCCGCACTCAAGGCTCGCTATCCTTTCCGCCTTCTGGTAGACGATGCACACGGCTTTGGCATCTTAGGCGCTACAGGCCGGGGCACACCCCAGCACTACGGCGTCGAAGAGGCCGTAGACCTCTGGCTGGGCACCTTCGCTAAAACCATGGCCCTCATCGGAGCCTTTGTAGCCGGCGAAAAAGAAGTTATCCAGTACCTGCGCTACCACTTGCGTAGCCAGATTTACGCCAAGTCGTTACCTATCGCCGTGGTGATAGGAGCTCGCAAGCGGCTCGAACTGTTGCGTACGCAGCCCGAGCGCCGCGAACGGCTCTGGCATATCACTCGCCGTCTCCAAGAAGGGCTCAAAAAAGCGGGCTTCTCCATTGGCGTCACGGAAACGCCCGTCACACCTGTATACCTCTCGGGTAGCGAAACTGAAGCCATCGCTCTGGTGAAAGACTTGCGAGAGACCTTTGGCATCTTCTGCTCGGCCGTGACTTACCCCGTCATTGAGAAGGGGTACATCATCCTGCGGCTCATTCCCACCGCAGCCCATACGGAGGCCGATGTGGATCGCACCCTAACCGCCTTTTGTGAAGTAGCGGCCCGACTGCGAGCGGGCGCCTACGCCCAACCGGTCACTTTATGAAGGGCACTCCCTCTCTCGATGTCGAGCGCCAGCGCAAGCTCGTAGACGAACTCAACGCACAAGCTTACGAAGAGCGATACAACAACACCCACCTTACCCTTCAGTTTGCCCAGGATGCTTTGCAAAAAGCGCAAACCATCCATTACACCGAAGGCGAAGCCTGGGCCTGGCGTAACCTGGGCATCGGTCACGCCATAAAAGGCGCATTTGAGCAGGCGGAGTCCTGTCTCCAAAAAGCGATAACGCTCTTCGAGCAGCTGGAACACCCACGGGGGCTTGGGCTTGCCTATTCCAACCTTGGCACCGTCTACCAACAAATGGGCCGCTTGGATAAGGCCGTGGAGTACCTGGCGCGTTCCCTGCGATACCTGCAGCTTATCCCCGAACTGGCTTTCTTCTATGCGCAGACGCTGGCTAACCTGGGCTCTCTCTTTGGGGAACTGGAGCAGTACGACCTGGCGCGAGAATACCACGAAAAAGCCCTGCGCATACACGAGTCTGTAGGCGCTAAGCGCGGTATGTTCTTTTCCCTGGTAAGCTTGGGGGGGTTTTACGAGGAGACGAACCAGAAGGAAGCAGCGGAAGGCTACTTGCAACAGGCCTTAGACATCGCCACGGAGTTAGGGGAAGAGGACCTGGTGATTCGAGCGCTGCTGTCGCAGGCGCAGCTCCTTCATCGTACAGGCCGTAGTAAAGAAGCGCTCGAGCGCCTCGAGCGCGCCGAAGGGCTGGCTCGTTCCGTGGATAGTCCTTTCCTCCTTTACCAACTCTATGCTGTCATGGCGGACACGTGCTTGGCGCTGGATCTCTTAGACAAGGCCCAAGACGCGCTCGAAAAAGTCCAAGCCTATCGGGAAAAGGCCCCTGGGGGCCTCCTGGACTACTTTATACCCGATATCCGGGCTCGCCTGGCGGAAAAGGCAGGCCGCTTTGAAGAGGCGTATCACTATTACAAACAGTACACCGAGCGGCGTTTTGCCTTACAGCGGGCCGTGACCCGCAATGTAGTGGGCACCCTGGAAAAGATCCTACGAGAAGACCTCTTGGGGGCGGGCCAGGAAGCTTCGCCGGACCTCTTGGTGGCCCGCCGCATCCAAGAAGCTATGCTCCATGGTGAGGCAGAGCTCAAGCAGATCTTTCCGGAGAGTGTCCTGTGGGCCGTCTCTAAAGGGGTAGTGAGTGGAGACTTCTTATGGGCAGGAAAGGGCAAAGAAGGGGCTCAGATTCTGGTGGTGGCCGATGCGTCAGGCGCCGGCGTCTCCGCTGCTATGCTCTCTACCATCGCGCACGTCCTGCTGTATGAAATCATATCGCTGCGCGGAGTTTCAGATCCAGGACGCATTCTGAGCCAGCTTCACAAAAGCCTACTCGATATTTTGTATCCATCGGCTAAAAAAACTTCGCCTGAGGCGGAAGCTATCCAAGCGGAAGGGTTCCAGGTGGGGGCGCTGGCGTTTTTTCCCTCATTAGGTGAGGTGCATTTTGCTGGGGCGCATATCCCGCTCTGGATTTACAACCCGGCCTTAGGATGGGAGCAGCTGGCCCCGGATAAGCGCCTTATTGGACAGAAAGCTGAAACCGAAGACCGCACGCCGCGCCTGTACACCAGTACTATCGTGCCTGTTGAGAAGGGGTGGACGCTGCTCTTCCTCACGGATGGATGGGAACGCCAGGTGCGGGCTTCCGACGGCAAACGGTATGGACGGGCCAGCGTGCGAGACTTTCTGACTACCCATGCCCCCACCGACCTACCACCCTGGCTCGAGGCTATCCAGCAAGAATGGGACCGCTGGCGGGAAGGCGCCGCCCCCACCGATGACATCCTTCTCGTGGCTACTCGTACATGAGTCGCTTCCTCTTGCTGGGTATGGGGTTGATTTGGGCTCAGGAGTCGATTTATCAACTCTCTGGCATGGTTCTGAGCGCCACCACCGGCGAACCTATCCCTTTTGTCTCGGTACGGGTAGGCCGCACGCGCCGTGGCACCGTCGCCAATGCAGACGGCTTCTACAGCTTGCCGGTGGTGCGCGGCGATACCCTGTACTTCTCCGCTCTCGGCTATAAACGGGGCCGCTTCATCCTGAACGAATACCTCGATGCCTACCAAGGCGATACCACGGCAGGCTACCTCTACGCTGTGCATTACCTGGTCGAAGACACCATCGAGCTGCCCACCGTCCGCATTTCCGCTATCCGGACCCCCGAAGAGCTCAAAACTGCCCTGCTCAATGTGCCATTGGAAACTCAGACGCAAGCAGCCCGCGACAACGTCAGCCCCGAGATTCTCGCCTACTTCCTTCAAAACCTCCCTGCCGACCCCCAAGAACGCCTCAAAGTAGCTGAACAGCGCTACCGCGACCTCTACTACAACCGAACCTTGCGGCCGGTTTATCCTATCTTAGACCCCATAGCGGCCTATCGGCTCGTCCGCTACCTCACTGAAAAGGCCCAAATCAAACGTGAAAAAATCTACGACTACTGGACTGACGACTGAGCCATGTAGGACTGAATGTATTGGCTCAGGTGCTGATAGAGAGGCGCAAGAGGGGGGGCTACTTCCTGGAGCAGGGCGAGGTGTTTTGCGAGGGTCTCTTGGTCGCCTCGTCGGGCCGGACCCGTCTGGGCCTTTTCCGGAGAGAGAACCCGCAGCTTGGAAAGCACTTCCTTCGTGAGGGGTAGGTACACTTCTCGCGAAAACGGGGCTGGCAAGATCGTTTCCGCCATGTGGAAGAGCGCATTCACGAAGTTGGCCGTGAAAACAGCTCCCACATGAAGGCGGAGTCGAGTCTTGCTGTCTGCAAAGCGTACCTTCGAAGCGTCTTGGGTGAGCGTTTCGGCCCACGTCTGGGCAGCTGAGGTCCCTTCCCAGAAAACGAAAAACTGCCCCCAGTCTACGGGCCTCCCCACACTGAAGCTCTGTAAAGGGTACACTACGCCGGCCTGAGATCCAAAAAAAGGTTCGAGTACGGCGAGCTCTACCGAACCGGCCGTATGAAACACTGGCACCTTCGACGTCAGGCGCGGCGAGATCTGAGCAGCTACCGTAGGCAGTTGGACGTCGCGCACGCACAAGAAAACCGTCTCTAACGCAGGCCATGGAAACCCTTCCCAGGAAGAGGCCACGGCAAAAGGCGCCTCTAAGACCTGGTAAGGGCGCTTAAGCAGGGCCACCGAAAACCCCAACGCGTGTAGCCGCCAGGCCAAGGCTTGCCCTACGTTCCCTGCCCCTACGATACCTACCATGTTCAAAATTGTGTACTTTGACCGGCATGAGACTACCCCCGCAAGGACTGCCTAAAGAATCGATTCTGGCCGAACTGGATGCCCTCAAAGCCCAAGATACTCAGAGCACGGATGGGCGGTTGTGGAGTCTGGTGTATTACCACAGCCCAGAAGTACACGAGCTGGCCCAAGCCGCTTACGCCCGTTACATCGCGGAGAATGCCCTCAATCCGCTGGCTTTCCCCAGCCTGCGTCGCATGGAAAACGAGATCGTCTCGATGGTGAAGCACCTACTGCATTGCCCTGGGGTGGGCACGCTGACCAGTGGAGGGACCGAAAGCCTTTTTCTGGCACTTAAGGCGGCCCGCGATTACGCTCGCGCTCGGCGTCCACACCTTGCCCAGCTGGAGGTCATTGCGCCTCTTTCGGCGCATCCCGCCCTCGACAAAGCCGCTCAATATTTGGGTTTGCGTCTCGTCCATACGCCCCTTACCCCCGAAGGGGCTGCCGATGTGGCGGCGATGGAAGCCGCTATTTCTGAGCGTACGATTCTGCTGGTAGGGTCGGCCCCTTCCTATCCCCATGGGGTCATAGACCCTATTCCGGAGATAGCGGCGTTGGCGGCCTCGCGGGGCCTATTATGCCATGTGGATGCCTGCATTGGGGGGTTTATCCTCCCTTTTTTGGAGCGAATAGGGGTGCCGGTGCCGCCCTTCGACTTTCGGGTAGAAGGGGTCACCAGCCTTTCTGCCGACCTCCATAAGTATGGCTACACTCCTAAGGGGGCTTCGGTGCTGTTGTACCGGGACCGAGAACTGCGGAGGCACCAGTTTTTTGTGTACGGCGGGTGGCCAGGGGGTATATACGCTTCGGCTAACTTTGCGGGCACGCGTTCGGGAGGGGCGATTGCGGCGGCTTGGGCGGTCTTGCGCCACTTGGGCGAAGCCGGTTACCTCGAAGCTGCTCAGAAAACCTGGGAGGCCACACAACGCCTTCGGGAGGGCATCCAGCGGATTTCCGGTCTATACTTGGTAGGCAAGCCGATGGCTACGATTCTGGCCATAGGCGCACACCCCCCCTTGGATATTTACGCTATCGGCGATGCGCTGGCTAAGCGAGGTTGGTTTCTGGATCGGCAGCAGAAGCCGCCCAGCTTGCACCTCACCGTCACGGTCGCTCATGCGGCGGTGGTGGAGGCCTTTCTGCGCGATCTGGAGGCGGTGGTGGCCGAAGAAGAGCGGTTCACAAGCCGGGCGGGATGGCGTCGGCGCTTAGGCCGGACGGTAACGCATACCGCCCTTCGGATTCTGCCTTCGCGCTGGGTACGGACGCTGGCGCGATGGGTCAACGCTACGGCCCGCAATCCTCGCCCTTCCCGGCGCACGGCAGCCCTCTATGGCATGATGGCCGCCTTGCCCGGGCAAGATTCCGTAGAAAAGCTCGTCGAGGACTTCTTGGATAAAACGCTCGAAGGGTAGCCTACTTGGCGGCGGTTCGGTTATTCGGCGGGGGTGGTCGGCGCCTCTTCCGGGGGAGAAGAAGGACGGGGGAGAAAAAGCCAGCCTGGCCCCCCTACAAAGGCTTCCATCGAAAGGGTACGCATCCCTTCCAGCGCTTGACGGGGATCGCTGAAAAGTACAATAAGGTCCGCCTCATAAGCGTGGGCTGTGCTCAGGATTAGCTGTACGAAACGAGGGCCGCTCCAAGAAACTTTTTCGTAAGCCGAGGCCTGCAAAAGACGTTGAAGGCGGGCATGCATCCTTTCTATGCGACCATCTGGGCGCAAAAGAGGCAAGGCAGCGACTTGCGTGCCTACTTTGCGAGCCAGGGTACGCAAAAACGAAACCCCTTCCGGAGAACGGTAATCGGCATCGTACACAACCAACATCCTTTTCCAACCCATGCGGCTATCTGGGAAAACTACCAGGACGGGAATGGAGGCGTGGTGAATAAAGTGGCGCGTGTGAAAGCCTATTGCCCCTTCGGATTCGTCGCTTTGGCCTTGAGCACCCAGGGCAAGGAGCCGATAACTTCGACTTTGGAGGTATCGGTGCAAGCCTTCGGTCAAGAAGTCCTGCTGAGAGACTAAGCGGATACTGCGCCGTTCGTTGGCGGGCACGTGAGCGGCCACAAACTCGCGCAGGCGTCGGTGCGCAGCTTGCGCCGCCTCTTTTTCCATTTGTTCAATCACGTGGGCTGACAGGAAAGGCAGCCCACGAGGTAGCTGATAGGCATGGTAAAGAACCAGCGAATCCCGCAGCTTCCGACGCAGGGGAAGGAGCGCCTGGAGCACCGCAGCAGAGGCCGGACCGTAGTCAATGGCGGCTAATAGCTTCCCCATCCATACAAAAGTAGGTTCTTTTTCCGTACCTTTGCCCAGCCTTATGGTGGAGCCTCACACCCCTGGACAGTCAGAGCAGGAGGCCACATTTCCCCTTGAGCACCTGCGCAAAACCTTGGAGGAACTCTTAGCAGAGACTTCGGAAGGGCTCAAGCGTACCCTGGCCGAGAAGAAACCGCATTTGTCCGAGATTACGCTCTTGACGGAGTACCTTGTGCAGCTTCCGTATCGGCGGGACTTCAACCCCCTTGTGCAAGCCTTCAAGCGGTATGTAACCCAGATGCTGCCGGAATGGAAAGCCCACGCCGAACAAAAAGACCCCGCCACCCGAAAAGCCGAAGTCGAACGGTTAGAAGCTTTCCAGCGTCGCTTTGAAGATGCGATCATTCGCTTCGAGGAGGCCCGCAGCGCTTATGAGAAGCGCTGCCAAGAAAACGCCGAAAAAGCTCGCCAGCTCCTGGCCGAACTCAAAGAGATTGTCCTTCAGGAGCAAATAGACGCTTTCCCTCGTGTGCGCCAGATTACACGGGAATGGAGCCGACTACGACGAGAGCTTCTGCCTCACGATCGTAAAGAACTCGTACGACCCTTCCAAGACTTCCTGGCGCAGTTTGATGCCCTGTATGCCCGATATAAGGATATTGTCGAAGCCGAAAAACAAGCCCTCTATGAGCGCCGTCTTCACATCCTGGAGGAGATAAAAAAACTTTTCCCTCCACAGGGGGCCCAGACCAGCTTTGAGTTCTGGCAACAGCAGCGAGATAAGCTGGCCCTCTTGCAGAGTGAGTGGCAGTCTTTGCCCCGTCTTGCTTCCCGAGAAGAACGCGCCCTGGCTCTGGAGTATCGCCAGCTCGTGAGTCGTTTTCGCGAGCAGTATGCGCTCTTTCGTTCGCAGGCCTACCAGCGTGTCCAGAAAAATCCGGTCTTGCAGGAGACCTATCGGCGCAAACGGCAAATCATTGAGCTCCTTCGCCCCGTTGTCGAAAAAACTTACGCTTCTGTAGAGGAATGGAAAGCAGCTAACAAACAGGTTCGTGAATACGTCCAGGAATGGCGCACCCTCACAGAAAAATCGCTCAAGGAGGACGATTCTCGGGAGGTTCGGCGTTTTTATGCTACGCTGAATCAGCAGTTTAGTGAGCTGCTTGACGTCTTTAACGAGAAGTCAGAGGCTTTCAACGAAGCGTACCGCCGCCAACAAGTTCAGCGCCTTATAGAAAGCGGCAAAAAGATCATCCAGGAGGTGGAAAAGCTTTTGAGCAAAGACCTCGAAGAAGCGGCCAAGCGCTATCGAGCTCAAGTGGCCTTGTGGAAGCGTCGAGCTCACCGTTTCCAAAAAGAAGAAACGACTATCGCGGAGTTGTACAGCCAGTTGGGGGTGCTGGGAAATCGGCTGCGCGAAGCCCAAAAGGCCTATAACCAAGAGCTGGCCCGAAATCTGGAAAAGCGCGTGGCGCTTCTCAACCAGTTAGATGAGCTGGGGCAGCAGGCGACCCCAGAGAAGTTAGACGCCTTTATCCAGAAGCTTTTAGAGTATGAGGAGGTGGGCAAGGTAGCCCCCAGCCACCGGGAGCGGCTCCACCATCGGCAACGGCAAGCGATCCAGCGCTTTTTGGCGGTAGCGGGGCTGTCGGAAGAGGCTTTCCAAGAAGCGTGGTTAGCCGCCCAGATCAGCCGTCAATCTCCTCAGCAGATACGGCGTACGCTGGAATCGCTCAAAGCTCAGCTTGCTCAGTACAAGCAGGACATCCAAGGCTACCAGAATACCATCGCCTTGCTTTCTCGGGGCAAAGGCAGCGAACCCCTCCGCCAGGAACTGGAGCAAAAGATACGGGAAACCCAAGCTCAGCTTGAACGTACGCAGCAGATGATCAAGCGCCTGCAGCAGCGCCTACAAGCTGCCAGCGCCGCCAATGGCCCAGCTGCCCCATCCACCTAAGTTTTACCAGGCCCTCCAGCAAGCTGAACAGCGTTACGCTACAGGCCTGTATGTAGCCCCAGGAAAAAAGCTCTTACAGGAAGCCCTCCGTAGTCTGCCAGAGGAGGCCTTTCACGCTATTCTGTACGTGGAAGGCGCCGTGGAGCGGAGCTGGCCCCCCACCCTCGAAGCGAAAGCCTTCCCCGTACCGGCGTGGCAACTGACTCGAGTGGCTGGGTTAGAGTCACCAGAAGGGGTGGTGGTCGTGCTTAAGCTGCCTACTCCCGTCGCGGGGACTGCGCCTTTTCCACCCGCCGTATTGGCCGAGGGCCTTCAAGACCCCGGTAACGTCGGCACCCTCCTCCGAACCATGGAATGGTTTGGCTTTTCCCAGCTGTGGCTAAGCGAAGGAAGTGTAGACCCCTATCACCCCCGGGTAGTGCGAGCCAGCATGGGGAGCGTGTTTCGCGTCCGAGCCCAAAAGGTGATCCACTGGGAAAGCCTACTCCACGCTTACGAGGGGCGCTGCGTCGTAGCTGACTTGGACGGTGAACCGGCAGATACCCTTGACTGGCACCGTTATGACGCTCTGTACGTGGGTAGTGAGGCGCAAGGACCCCGCCGAGCTCCCCGGCATTGGCCCCGAGTCCGTGTGCCCTCCGCTCCCACCAGCCGGGCCGACTCCCTTAATGTAACCATTGCCGCCGCCATTCTGCTGTACCTGGCTGCCCGCGCTAAAGCCGATACGCGACGTACTTAGCCGCTTCTATCACTTGCCGGGGATTGGGAAGGTATGCCTCTACGAGGGTCGGCGCATACCCCATAGGCGTATCCGCGCCTGTGAGGCGAACCACCGGCGCATCTAAATAGTCGAAAGCATGCCGCTGAACCATAAAGCCTACTTCGGCTGCGAGGCCTCCCAGTGGCCAGGATTCCTCCACGATGACTAAGCGGTTGGTCTTCTGCACAGACCGAATCACTGTCTCATAATCCAAGGGACGCAAGCTTCGCAGATCGATCACCTCCAGTGAAAGGCCTTCCTGGGCCAGCTGCTGGGCCGCTTCGAGCGCCACATGCACCATTTTACCAAAACTCACCACCGTCACATCGCTGCCGGGCCGTTTGATGTCGGCCTGTCCGAGAGGAATCAGAAACTCTTCATCTTCGGGCACTTCCCCGCGCAGGCCGTACATCAGTTCGGACTCCATGACCAGTACGGGATCATCGTCTCGAATAGCGCTTTTAAGCAGGCCTTTGGCATCGCGAGGGGTGGAAGGGGAGACTACTTTGAGCCCCGGCACGTTGGCATACCAGTTTTCGAAGCTTTGCGAATGCTGCTGAGCCAGCTGGCCAGCCGAGCCACTGGGGCCCCGAAAAACAATCGGCACTGAAAACTGCCCCCCGCTCATGTGTAGCATTTTCGCGGCGTGGTTGACAATCTGATCAATCGCTAAGAGCGCAAAGTTGAAGGTCATAAACTCTACTACGGGACGCAGGCCTACCATCGCTGCGCCTACCCCAATACCCGCAAACCCCAGCTCTGAAATCGGGGTGTCCACGACCCGTTTAGGGCCGAACTCCGCCAAGAGTCCTTCGCTGACTTTGTAGGCGCCGTTGTACTGGCCGACCTCCTCGCCTATCAAGAAGACGCGGGGGTCTCGTCGCATCTCTTCACGCAGAGCGGCGCGCAGCGCCTCTCGAAATTGCATTACGGCCATTCAGGCAAAGTTAACGGCGCCGTTGCGTAATGCCTACCGTAAACACCCATACCCGCACATCAGGAGGTAGAGAAGCCAACGCAGCTTGCAGCGTAGCCCCTGTCGTAAGGACATCGTCCACCACCGCTACGGTTTTGGGCACCGGCCCTCTACAAACGAACTCGCCTTCTAAGGAGATCCACCGCTCAGTACGGGATTTCCCTACCTGGGAGCGGCTGTGGGGCCGGCGCTGCCATCGGTCTTTCAGGATGGGCTTGCCCCACCTTTCGGCCAGGCCGTAGGCTACCCACTCGGCTTGGTTGTACCCGCGCCGCTGGAGCCGTTTGCGCGCAATCGGCACCGGCAAAATCCCCTCAATCCTCTCTAAGGGGACTTGGCCTTCTTCCTGGACCAAGAAAGCTAAATACCGAGCTGCTTCGCGTAAGGGCACCGGCTGGTGATGGTATTTGGCCAGCTGAACCCACTCCCGCAGAGGACTGCCAGGGGTGTACCAAAACCCAGCTATCACCCCCTCTATGGCCGGTGCATGGGGCGCCAAGCGAAAGTATCCTTCGTTATGTTGGGGGGTTTTCCAAAAAAGCGTCTGCGGTAGCCTAAGCAGACAGCCTATGCATACTTGCCTTTCCCCCCGCAAGAGAGGCGCACCACAGGAAGCGCAGACTTTCGGAAACACCCATTCCCACACGGTCAGGCAGGAGGCTCTCCGGCTCGGATGCGCTCGATCTGGCTACGGTAATAGGTCGCTTTCTCCGGGTGTCGTTGGCAAAGCGTCTCGTATACTTCTATCGCTCGAGCTAAGTCTCCTTGGCTCCAATACAGCCGGGCCATGGTCTCGGTGTAAATGCGGGGGGCCTTCGGGGTAGGTTCCCAGGTTGGCACGCTCAGCTCTACCGTTCCTTCTTCGCTGGGAGGTGGCTTAGGGAAGCTTTCCAGTTTCTCTAAGATACGGTCTATCAGACTATTAGGCTCGGGTTTAGGAGGGGCTATAGGTCGGATTACACGCTTTTCTAAAAGCCTTTTGATGTACTGTCTTCTTAGGTTTTCCAGCTCATTTCGTGCTGTGAGCGGTTTTTCAGAGGGGAGAGGCATTTGCTGGAGCTCCGCCAGAAAGGATTGCCAGCCCTTTTGGATGAGAAAGGGAGGTTGCTGTGGGCCTGTTTCAGGGGGCAGTTTGGTTTTTTGTTCTTCGGTGGGAGGGGGTTTTACAAAAGAAGAAGAGGTTTCTGAAGATTCCGCAGGCTCGGGCACCGGTAGATGGATAGAAGCCTGCATGTCAATGTCGAGGGGTACGAAAGGCCGAATAGGCGACTCACTGCTATACAGCTCTTCGGAGGAGGGGGAGTCCAGATGGATGCGGGCTTCGGGGTTTTCCAGGGGCACAAAGGCGCCCCGCAGGGTGGAAGTCATCATAGATTCCTGTGGGGTTGAGCTCTCTGGCTCTGGTACCGGCAGATGAACTGGCGCTTCGACATTTTCCAGAGGGATGTAAGAACGGCCCAAGGCCGAAGTTCCACTCGTCTCTTCAGGGGGGGAAGGGGGCTCAGGGAAAGCCTTCGACGGAGGGCTGGACCTAAGGGGCAGCTCAAACTGTAGGTGTAAGGAGCCGATAAAGGTCACAGATGAGGGAGAAGTTCCTTCGGCCGGTTCAAGAAGCCCTTCCTCGGTAGGCTTTGTGGGGGGCTCAGGAGACTCGGGAGGACTCTTCAGAGAAAGGGGCGGTGAAACCTGCGCGGTGTTCTCAGCCTGCGTACTGTCAAGCAGGCTAACCGTACCCTCCGTAGTCTCTGTAGAAGGGAGGGCCTCCTTTTGAGCTGTACTCTCGGCCGGCTCAGTCACAGGCTCTTGAGGAAGGTAAGCGGGCTCTGCAGCGGACGCTTGGGAGGGCTCTGAAGGGGTAGAGGCCTCTGGGGAGGGCAGGCGGGGTAACTGGGGATAGGTGAGCTGTTCCCAAAGGGCTTCACCCTGCCGCGCATACAGCCGCATACGGGCTCTTATCCACCCTTGGAGAGGGGGCCAGAAAGCGGAGCTTAAAGCCATCCCTTCTGCGCCGGCGTCATCGCTGCTGGAGGGCTCGTCTTTTTTAGACGCAGCCCCCCCACTTGGAGGGGTGCTGGATTCGCGACTACTCGGGGCCGGAGGAGTGGTTCGAGGAGGAGGGGGTACCCGAGGACGAAAGCGCTCTTCCAGAAAAAACGCGTAATACTGCCGGCTCGGCGCATACAGAGAAGCCAGAAAACGAAGACCCTGGGCTCGGGGATCTCCCAGTTTGGTGGCGATTTTCGCCGCCATCATCCGCCCCAGCGCAAAAAAAGGATACTTCTCCAGGGCGGCTTCGACGACTTTTTGGTGGGCTTCATCCAGCGACGTGCCCGCTTTCATGTGCACGAATACTTCAGGCCAGTTCATATCTACCAAGTTGAAAGCGTTTTGTTCACCACATCTTGCGCAAGGCGATCGCAAATATCGCTAATCAGGGCTTCTTGAACCGCGGCCAGGGGTTGGCTGGCTGGAAAGTCAGCAAAGTTCATAAAGCTTTGTTCCCAGTTGAGATCGGGGTGTTTTTTACTCACGCATTTCACGACGAGGGTGATGGAAAGGCGGTTTTGGGCGGCTTGCTGCGAGCCCTGGATGGCCACCGGGGCTACTTTGTATTCGGTGATTCGTCCGTACAAAGCCAAGTCCCCTTCAGCCTGCACCAGCATAAGGGGCGATTGGGAGAGGAACTTTTGCCGCAGTGCTTCGGCCAAGGTCTGGGTAAGCGTGGGAACGACAATCGCTGCTTCGTTGGTGAGTGGGGCCAGGCTGACCGTGCGTACATCGGGCGGGATGGCCCCCCCTCGAAAAGAATAGGCGCACCCTATTAGAAGCCCCCCTACTCCTATGGCTACAATTACAATCTTATAGCCCTTGCAGCCCATACTCGTCTATTTTTCTATAGAGGGTGCGTTCGGAAATGCCTAAGGCTTGAGCTGCTTTTTTGCGGTTGCCTCCAAAACGGCGCAGGGCCTCTTCAATAAGGCGCCGCTCCTGCTTGTCTAATGAGAGGTCTTCGCTGCTAAGGCCCACCGAAGCAGGAGCCGGCAAAAGCGGTACCGCCGCCCCTCCCCCATGGGTGCGTAAGAGCTGTTTGATTTCCAGCAGCGTTTGTTGGGTGGCTTCTTGCAGGGCTTCCAGGCGCGTCAACCGCTGCCGAATCTCTTCCATCTCCCAGCTTAGGGGGCCTTGCGGAGACGCAGAGGCTTCCGAACTGGCTGAGCGCCCTGCATACAATACCGGCAATCGGTGCTCCCGAGGCGGTAGATACTGCCGAATCAAAGTTTCGTCTATTTTTTCACCGGCATGGAGAATGGTGAGTTTCTCCACAAAGTGCCGCAGTTCTCGCACATTCCCTGGCCAAGGGTAGTCGTAGAGGGCCTGAGCACCAGAAGGGCTCAGCTCGATGGGCGGTACGCCGTAGTGATGCGCAAACTCATCGGCAAAAAAGTCAAATAGCAGCTCCACGTCTCTGCCGCGTTCGCGCAGCGGCGGCACCTGAATGGTGATGGCGTTGAGGCGGTGATAGAGGTCTTCTCGGAACTTGCCTTGCTGGATGAGCTGGAGGAGGTTTCGGTTGGTGGCGGCCACGAGGCGCACATCGGTATGCTGGACCTTGCTACTGCCCACTCGCAAGAACTCCCCCGTTTCCAGCACCCGAAGAAGGCGCGCTTGCGTGCCCAAGGGCATTTCCCCAATCTCGTCTAAGAAGAGGGTGCCGCCATGGGCTACTTCAAAGTAGCCTTTCCGGCTCTCATACGCTGACGTAAAAGCCCCTTTTTCGTGCCCGAAAAGCTCGGAGTCCATAGTGCCTTCGGGGATGGCCCCGCAGTTGATGGCTAAGAAAGGGCGGTCTTTCCGCCGACTAAGCTGGTGGATGATGTGAGCGAAAGCTTCTTTGCCGGTGCCGTTTTCGCCCAGCACGAGGACAGGTACATCCGTGGGGGCCACGCGTATGGCCAGCTCCACGGCCTTTAGAAGGAGGGGGTCCTCGCCAATGAGCCGAAACCGGCGTGCAACTTCACGAGGAGACTGGGGCAGCGTCCGCAACATCGCCTATCAGAGTAGCTGAGGTGGCTTCCACTATTCGGACCTGCAGGAAAGAGCCTGGCGGGTAGCGGTCGGCCGCTTGGCGCACCACTACCGCATGCCCGCTGAAGGTGCGCCCTGCCACGTCACGAGGGTCTTTGCGGGCTGGTTTCTCTAAAAGAACCGGCTGCCGCGTCCCAATCAGACGTCGGTGGCTTTGCAAGCTAAGCTCCTGCGCTAAAGCGATCACCCCTTCCAACCGCGCTTTCTTGACTTCGAGCGGTACGTCGTCGCGGTAGCGGCGCGCCGCTAAAGTACCCGGCCGCTCCGAGTACATAAAGTGATACACCGAGTCGAAAGCCGCAGCTCGCATCAAAGCTAAGGTTTCTTGGTATTCCGCTTCGGTCTCGCCACAAAACCCTACAATGATGTCGGTGGAGACCACCGCCTGGGGCAGGTACCGTCGAATCGCTTCCACGCGCTTCAGATACCAAGCTGCGGTATAGCCTCGGTTCATCCGCTGGAGAACCGTATCGCTGCCCGATTGCACGGGCAGGTGAATGTACGGAGTGAGATTGGGATAAGCCGCCATCGTCTCCAGCACTTCATCCTGCATGTCTTTGGGATGCGACGTGGCAAAGCGAATCCAGACTTGGGGTACCGCTTCAGCCAAACGGGCCAGAAGCTGGGCAAATCGCACTCCTCGATCGTTGTAGGAGTCTACATTCTGGCCTAATAGGGTTATTTCTTTGTAGCCTTTTTCGGCCAGGTCTTGGGCTTCTTGGAGGATGCTTTCCCAACTTCGGCTTCTTTCCCGCCCTCGGGTAAAGGGCACAATGCAAAAGCTGCACATATTGTTACAGCCCCGCATGATGGAGATGTAAGCTGAAACTCGATGGGGAGAAAGCCGAAGAGGGGCCACATCGGCGTAAGTCTCTTCTCGAGAAAGCAGCACGTGGACGGCTTTGGCGCCTCCTTCTACCTGGCGGATGAGCTGGGGCAAATGCCGGTACGAGTCAGGACCTGCTACCAAGTCTACTACGGGGGCCTCTTCAATGAGCTTTTTGCGCAGCCTTTCGGCCATGCACCCCAGCACCCCTACCATAAGATGGGGACGCCGCGCTTTCAAGGATTGGAAGTATTTTAGCCGCTGCCAGATTTTTTCCTCCGCGTGCTCCCGGATAGCACAAGTGTTGAGAAGCACGAGGTCGGCTTCTTGGGGGTCGGCCGTGAAGCTATAGCCCTCGGCTTGCAGAATACCGGCCACCAACTCACTGTCAGCAAAGTTCATCTGACAGCCGTAGGTCTCTATGTAGGCCTTGTAGGAAGAGGCTTCCTGCGTCAGAAGCGGCTGCCCAAAAACCCGGCTGTGGGCCAATGCCATATTTTCACAAAGGTAGGAAAAACTTTCATCTTTCTGGGGGGGCTGCTGGCGGCTCAGTCTCCCAAAAAGCTTCTTTTGGGGCCGGATAGCATCCCGATCTACCTACTTCCGCCCGTAGAGATCGTAGCCGAAGCGCCCCCTCCGGAACGGGTCGCCGAGATTCGCAGGCAATGGGCGGCTTTTCAGCGGCTGCGCCGCAACGTCCATCTGGTCTATCCCCTCGCCAAAGAGGCGGCCCGCATTGTCCGGGAAGTGGACAACGAAAGAGCCCGCCTCGGCAAAAAAAGCCGCGACTACAAGGCCTATAGCCGCCGCCTCAAAAAGGAACTCTTCGACAAATACGAGCCGATTCTTCGGGAAATGACGGTCACCCAGGGTATTCTTTTGATCAAGCTCATCCACCGCGAGACCGGGGTGGACGCCTATAGCCTGATCAAAGATTATTTAGGGGGTTTGCAGGCGACTTTCTGGCAAGGCGTGGCTCGGTTGTACGGTTCGGACCTCAAGCTCACGTACGACCCGGCCCACGAACCCCTCATCGAGGCCATTATCGAGGAGATTGAGACGGGGAAGAGTGCAGATTGGGTGCTGGACGTGTACGAAGTGCCGATAGAATAAAACGGTGTACATCGCGCACGAAGGGCCGCCGATGAGTAAAGATCAGCGCGTGGCCGGCCCCAGGATACAGCACGAGTTGAGCGCCGGGTATGTTTTCTGCCAAGAGGCGGCTGTGGTGTTCAGGGACGATCAGATCTGCCGTACCGCCTATCACTAAGGTAGGCACCTGGATTTTGCTGAGGAAAGGGCGGCCATCATAGCGGAAAATCTGTTCGGCATCGGCCAGGAGCACCGGCAGGCGTGTGCGCTGGAGCGCTTTTCGGTACCAGGCGATCACTTCGGGCGGGAAAGCCTCAGTTCCAAAAGCCTGAGGATACAACAGGTTGGCCAGGGAGGAAGGGGGCAGGAGCTTCAGGATCCGGGGCAAAAGCCGGCCTTGCCACTGTTCGAGAGGCGTCAGCGGCTTGTAAGCAAAAGTGCAACTCAGGATAAGCCCGGCCACCAGGTCAGGCCGCTCCTGGTACAACGTCTGCGCTACAAGGCCCCCCATGGAATAACCTAAGACCCATACGGGTTCCCCGCCAGTGAGGTGCGCTATCAGCAGTGCTACATCCATGGCCCGCTGCCGTAAGGTATAGGGTCCAGGCCAGTTCCAGGCGGCGCCGTATCCCCGCAGATCGGGAATAATGAGCCGGTAATGCGAAGCCAGTCCCCCTTCCACCGGCATAAACATGCCCCCGTCCACCATATAGCCATGCAGGAGCAAAAGCCACGGCCCGCGAGTGCCCAACCGTTTGTGGGGTAAGAGGGAGTCTTGCATAGTCGTCATCGGCGAATAATCAGCGATATAGCGATACTTGTGCTTAGCATGCCTAAAATAAAGATTAGCGAGACAAGAGGCTCGATATGCACCCCTACAAGCTCTTGAAACATTTTGAGGCCAATGCCTATAAGCACGATGGAGATGCCGTATTCGAGAGCCCAGAATCGCTCTATGACGGCAGCAAGCAAGAAGAACATAGATCGCAGCCCTATAACCGCAAAAATATTCGAGCTGAAGAGGATATCCTCGTCTTGTGTGATAGCGAAGGCGGCATGTATGGAGTCTACGGCAAAAATCAAGTCTGTAAGTTCTATCATCAGCAGGGCCAGCGCTAACAGGGTGAAAAAGCGGCGCCCCTGCCGTTTAACGACAAACTTGCCCTGGTGGGGGACCGTGGTGATGCGAAGGTACCGAGTGAGGAAACGTAAAAAAATATTTCGGCTCAGGTCTGGAGGCCCTTCTTCTTTCTTGAGAAGATTTCGGATCCCAGCCCACACCAGAAAAGCCCCAAAAACATACAGTATCCAGTGAAACTTTTTGACCAGGAGTACGCCAGCAAAGATGAAAACCCCGCGCATCACCATAGCCCCGACTACACCCCAGAAAAGAACCCGATGATAATACTGGGGCTCTACGGAAAAGTAGCGCAAGATAAGCAGAATAACGAAGATATTATCCATGGAGAGGGCGTACTCCATGGTATAGGCGGAGTAGTACTCGATGGCTGCGTTGGGGCCTTTCTCGTAAGCGATGAAAGCCCCAAACCCCAAAGCAATCAGCACGATCAGAAGGGATTGCCAGGCTGCCTGGCGAAAGGTCATAGAGCGGGCTTGCTTATGCAAGAGCCCCAGATCAAGCACTAAGTAGAACCCCACCACCCCTACAAAGCCCCACAGAACCAGGTGTTCAGCCATCTGAGGGGCGAAGTAAAACCAAAACACCCATACCAAGTAGAAATCCGAGGATCCACCCCCCTAAGAGATCGCTGGGGTAATGGACGCCCAAGTACAGGCGCGTGAGGCTGTGTAAGAAGGCCCAGCTTAGGCCGATCCCCCACGCTACAGGGTGGCGAAGGTACGCCGCTACCACCGTCGTGAGCGCCATGCTATTGGCGGCGTGGTTGGAAGGGAAGCTAAAGCGCCCCCCCCGATAACCGCGTACGGTGCGAATAGCCGATTGGAGGGTTGGTTCGTGTGTGGGCCGCAGGCGTCCGATAGTCGGCTTCAAGGCGGCGCTGCAGATCAGGTCCGACAGCGTCACCGCTAAGAACGCGGCTGAGACCGGTCGCCACATCGCCTTAGAGTAGCGGCGCCGCAGCGCTACCAACGCCGCCAGAAATAGCGGCGTCCACACCCAACTTTGGGTGGCATACCATACTATAGGATCCCACGTTTCCGTGCCGCCCTGGTTTATCGCCAAGAGGAGGGCTTGGTCGGCCTTGTACAGCGCCTCTATCAAGGCCAGAATCGCTGGATTTCTGCGGCGAGGCGTTGCGCTTCCGCTTCGACGTAGAAGCTTCCTTGCAGGGGGTCCGCCTCAGTGAGATAACCCACTTCGTAGCGCAGGAGGTGGCTGATATTACGGCTCCAGCGGGCGTATGCTGCCTGCGCAGGGTCGCCGATAGGGGGAATGTACAGCGCGTAAACTCCTCCGGCAATGGCCCCTAAAGCATAGAGGGTGGCTCGAATCAGATTTTCCTCGGGTCCTTCGGCGGGGAGGGTGCCCCGGCGTGCATAGAGATGAGGGGAGGGTAAAGCCCACATACGCAGGGTGGGATTTTCTATCGCAAGCCAGACTGCCCGCAGCAGGATGGCATTTAGAAGCACCCGCTGGTCCAGAAAGAGCGCTACATCTTTCACGCTACGGCGCTGTTGAGGGGGAAAGCCCTCGCCGGTTAGGGTCAGCTCCAGTGTATCGGACAGACCCAGCGGAAGCACCCATACAGGTCGCACACGGGGCGGGAGGGGGTGCGAGGAAGACAGGCACACATACACTTCGGGGGTGGGGGGTAAGTCGGCAGGCAAATCCTCCACGGAGAGGAAGAGCCAGGTTGGCGCTTGTTGGCCTTCGGCTCGGAAACGCTCGTCGTAAAGCCAGATGTCTACCTCCTGGGCCACAAAGCGTTCGGCCACCAGGCGCCAGGGCTGCTTGCGGTCCAGAGAAGGTGAGGCCTCCCAGTCGGTCACATCCTCTCTCCGGTAAAAAGGGCGTGGCCTGCCGGGCGGCAGAGGAGCCTTCAGCTCTTGTTCTATCAGGGCTTCCCAGCGCGCTCGAGAGCCGGAAGGAAACCCTTCGTAGGGGCGTTCTGGCGCTTCCACGCCACAAAAATAGGACTCGATGGGGGTTATCCGTATCCGCCGGGTTGGCATGAGATTTGCTAACTTTACGGTGCTATGCTCGTCCGTAGTATGTGGGTGGTAGGGCTACTCAGCCTTGTGCTGGCCCAGACCACCGAGAAGGAAATCAAGCGCGAAATTCAGCGCAAAGCCATCAAGGAAGCCCGAAAGGAAGCTAAGCGGTTCAAGAAGCAGGGCTTCGATGTCACGCCTGGATCTCTCCCCATGGAAAAGCAGCTGGAGTACACTTGGATGCGGCTTTACCAGCGGGACGATAAGGGGCAATCCGTCTACCTCGCTGCGGATGGGAATGCCGTAGCGGAAACCCGCACCGCCGCCGAGCTGCAAGCTATCGAAGCCGCCAAGCTCAACTTGGCCGGGCAGCTCGAAACCTTCATCCGGGCTATCATCGAAGCCAACATCGCCAACGCTCAGCTCAACACTGAGGAAGCCACCTCCGTTACGGAGTTTTTGGCGGGGGCTAAAAATGTCATCGTCACCACCATTGGCCAGGTGGAGCCGGCCTTCAAGATTTACCGCAACCTCCCCAACAAGAACGTGGAGGTGAATGTAAAGCTCTTGGTGAATCGCGACCAAGTGCTTCTGCAAGCCAAGAAGCAGATTCGCGACGAGCTGAAGGAGCGGCTCAAAGGCCTCCAAGAAAAAGTGGATAAGCTCCTACCCCTGCAATGAGGACCTTCTGGGGAGCGCTCTGGGGGCTTTGGGGGCTGGCGTGCGCCCAGGAAAAGTTGGTTTCCGGCTTTGCGGAGGTGGAAGTTTTACCGGGGTGGTCTCTGGAGCGGGCTCAGCGCCAGGCGCAGCAGCTCGCTATCCTCCAAGCCCTTCAGAGCGCTTTCCCCAGTGAGGTAGGGCAGGCCAGCAAGTACCTGCTGGCCAACCGCACCGAAGGCCGAGAAGCTCGCACCGCCACGTACTTTTATCTGACGGCTGACCAATACCTTACCGCCGAATGGCTCGAAACCCTCGAAGCTCGCTTCGAGAAGCAGCTTCGTCAAGGGCAAGTGTGGGTCTCTTGCAAGGTGAAAGGTCGAGCTCGGCGCCGCACAACCCCCCCCCTACCCATCGAGGTGCGCCCCTTACGCTGCCGAGACACCAGCTGTACGACCACAGACTTCTGGGCAGGGGACCCTTTCTATCTCTACTTCCGGGCGCCGGTGGCAGGCTACTTGCAGGTCTTCTGGGAAGATTCGGGCCGAGTGTATCGGCTCCTCCCCTACCAGCAGCAGCGCCAGATGGCCTGGCAGGTTAAACCCGATACCACGTACTTATTTTTCGCTTCGGATGCGCGGCGCCGTTCAGAAGCGCTCCTGACTGACGAACTCCTCCTCACCGCCGAGAGGCCCGAAGTCCTTCACCGCGTGTATGTGCTTTTTGCTCCACAGCCCCTAAGTGCTCCCCCAGAACGGTTCGACCCTCTTACAGGCTTTCACACGATTGATTTGGCGGCTTTTCAAGAATGGCTCCTCGGAGAGCGGCTGCGCCTGCCCGACCTAACTGTACGATTTCTGGACCTTAGCGTCAGACAGCGATGAGGAAACTGCTTGCCGGAGGGCTGGCTTTGTGGCTTTTTGCCCAGCCCTACAAAGAACTGGAAGGCCACACGGGAGCTGTCAATGCCGTGGTCTTCTCTCCAGATAGTCGTTACCTTTTAAGTGCCAGCAGCGACCGTACAGTACGCCTATGGGCTGTACCCTTAGGGACCCTTTTGGCCCGCTACAGTGGCCCCACCGCCAGCGTAAATGCCCTTCAGCTTATTGCCGATGAGCGGGGGCCTTTCTGGGCCGTCTCCAGCGATGGAAAGGTGTACCAGTGGTCCGTGGCCCAGTACCAGGCCAATAAGAGCTCTACGGCTTCGGTTTGGCGGCCTGAGCGGATCGAACCCTTAGGGCGTCGCCTCGTCAAAAACGGCCCTTTACCCATCTGGGAAGGCCTGGCTCTCCACCCCGCTAAGCCCCTTCTCTATGCCGTGAGCCGAGAAGGGCTGCTTGTGGCTTGGGATTACCAGGAGAACTGGTTGCAGACCTTCCAGGATACGGCCGGGATCGCTTATGCGCTGCTGATCCCACCGCATGGCAAGGTTCTTTACTTAGCCAGCGGAGGGGGCTCTATCCTGGCCCTGGACCCGTACGACCTCCGGACGCTACGGGTGCTGCGGGGGCACACCAAAGGCGTAAAAGCCCTGGCTTTGAGCCCGGACCAGCGTACTTTGGCCAGTGGGGGATTGGATGGGCGGGTCATGTTGTGGACCGTGCCCGAAGGCCTGCGCATCCGTACCCTCGAAAAACACACCGAAGGCGTAAGGGCGGTAGCTTTTAGCCCCGATGGGCGGTTCTTAGCCAGTGTAGATAGGGCGGGGCTGCTTTGCCTGTGGAATGTCGCTTCCGGCCGCTTAGAAAAAACCCTCTCGCTGGAAGTGCCGCTCTGGAGCGTAGCCTTCAGCCCCAATGGCCAGTACCTCGTGGCGGGCGGCGAAGGCGGCCTTCTCCGCATGTGGCGCATAGACCAGCTTGGCATCCGCCCAGTACAGCTCATCGCCGAAACCGATTCGCTTTACCTGCCCCCCACCGACATAGAAGACAACGTGCCCCAGTGTCGAGCCCCGCAGCCTTACCGGTACGCGTTTATCGTGGGTAACGAAGACTACCGTAGCTATCAGCCGGCTTTCACCCCAGCCATGAACGTCCCCTACGCTATACGGGATGCGTATGCTTTCAAAATGTATGCTGAGCAGGTCCTGGGTGTGCCCAACCGCAATATCGTCTTCCTCCAGAACGCCACCAGCGCTCAAATGAGACGCGAGCTGGAAAAGCTGCTCCTCCTCATCGAACCTACAGGGGGGAAGGCGGAGGTGTTCTTTTACTATGCGGGGCACGGAGTGCCTCATCCGCAGACGCAGGAGAGCTACCTCTTGCCAGTGGACGTTTCCCCGAATGCGTTAGAGGAGGGGGCTTTTCGGCTCAGCGATTTAGCTCAGCGGTTAGGGCAAAGCGGCGCCGCTCGGGTATGGATGGTTTTAGATGCCTGCTTTAGTGGGGGAGCGCGAGCGGAGAGTCCCTTAGCCAGTCGGGGTATACGACTTCGTCCCAAACCGGTTAGTCTTGTCGGCCCGGTAGTGCTCATAGCCGCCAGCACCGCCGACGAAGAGGCCCTTCCCTATCACCAGGCCCAACATGGGCTTTTTACCTACTTCTTTTTGCGGGCGCTCAAGAACGCAGCCTGCCAACCTCAACCCCTCTCTTCCCTGCTGGAGCAAGTGGCTGTCGAGACCACTCGTTACGCGCTGCTTTTGCATGACAAGCCCCAGCGGCCGTCGTGGTTGATTAGTCCGGCCCTTTCCGAGGAGGTGTTATCCCAGTCGTGGTGAGTACCTTCGCACCGTGAAGCGAACCACCTTTTGGGTAGGTACCATCGCCCTCTTGGGTGGGGTATGGGGGGTATCGTTATGCCTGCCGCAGTTTCGCATCCAGGTCTGGGATACAGGGCAGAGCGGCTATTTGTACTTTTGGGGCGGGCAAGAGAAGTTCCAGGCCACGGTGTCAGCCTGGGTGTACGCCATAGCGGCCGCATGGGCTATGGCGGGCGTAGCCAGCTTGATTAGGGCCGCTTGGCTCCTAAAAAAAGGGCAAAGAGCCGCCGTCGCCTGGCTCAACTGGGCGGCTTTCTTCCTGGCGATGCAGCTGACCTTTCTGCTGATAGCCGCCGAAGAAGTACTGACCGACTTGCGCGTGGCTGGCTTACACGCAGATAGCTTCGCTCAAGCGGGTAGTTGGGCGCCTTTCGTCGTGTTTCTCATCTTGCTTTTTTTGCCGGGGCGGCTAAAGAAGGCCCTCTTCACCCTCTCGAAGTCCGCCTGACTCGACCTCTATGCGAGTAGAAAAGCCTCGCCTATACTGGGTGGTGGGGGAGCTTTCCGGAGAGAACCATGCATTGGGGCTCTTGCGGGCCCTGCAGGAACGCCTTCCCCAAGCCGAACACCGTGGCATGGGCGGGCCTCGCATGGCCGAACTGGGCGTTTCTCTCGTCGCCAACTGGGAAGCTTACGCGGTGGTAGGTTTTGTCGAAGTGGTGCGGCACCTTGGCCGGTTTGTAGGGCTATACCGGCAGCTGCTGAGGGACATTGCCCAGTGGCGCCCTCATCGGGTGATCCTCGTGGACTATCCGGGCCTCAACTTGCGGCTGGCTCGTCGGCTCATTCGACAGGGCATACCTGTCACCTACTTTATCCCTCCCCAAGTGTGGGCCTGGAACACCCAGCGGGTCCGTTACCTCCGACACCCCCTCATTCAGGTGTTGGTTATTTTGCCGTTTGAAGTGGAGTTTTATGCCCGCCACGGCGTCCAGGCCGTTTATGTGGGGCATCCCTTGGTAGAACAGCTCCGAGACCTCCCTCCTTTTGAAGCGGATGAGCCTTTCATTGCGCTTTTGCCGGGGAGTCGAGAGACGGAGGTTCGCCAGCTTTTACCTCGTATGGCGCAGCTTGCCGGTCGAATGCCTGAGTGGCGTTTTTATGTGTCGCAGGTGCCTCATTTACCTCAGACCTTGTATGAAAGGCTTGCGCCGAATCTGCCCCGTTTTGTAGGGCCTGCGCCGGCGCTGCTCAAAGCGGCCGCCGCGGCTGTGGTGGCTTCGGGCACGGCGAGTCTGGAAGCCGCCCTACTTGGGTGTCCTTCCGTCATTGCTTATCGCGGAAGTTGGGTCTCTTACTGGATTGCCCGATCGCTGGTGCGAGTGCCTTACATCGGCCTACCTAACCTCATTCTGGGTAGGCGTGTTTTTCCGGAGCTCATTCAGGGTAAGTGCACGCCTCAGGCTCTCCAGCAGGCCCTTCGGGAGGTACTCCAATGTCGAGAAGCGATTCGCGCCGAGCTGGTCCAACTTCAGCAAGCGTTGGGCAGTTTGTCTGCCAGTGAAACCGCCGCAGAGTATATCGTGAGAACGCTTCAGGGCGCGTAACCCAAGCTTTTTCCACACTCGCTACCGCGGCGGGTGGGGTATCTTTGGCTGGTGCGGCTGCGTAGCCTTGAGCTGCGGGGGTTTAAAAGTTTTGCTGACCCGGTTCGTTTGCCCTTCTCGGCCCGGCTGATCGGTATAGTGGGCCCCAATGGGTGCGGCAAATCCAACATCGCCGATGCCCTGCGCTGGATCGTAGGTGAACAGAAAACCCGCCTTCTCCGCATCGAAAAAGCCGATAACCTTATCTTCAATGGGAGCGCCCGCCGAAAGCCTTTGCCCTTTGCGGAAGTTTCCTTGGAAGTAGAGGATTTTTCGCCTGAGATGCCCCATCTCGTGTTTACTCGGCGTGTGCATCGAGGCGGCGAAACGGAATACCTCCTCAACGGCCATGCAGTGCGGCTGCGCGACTTTTTCGCGTACTTCTGGCAGATCGGCCTCAGCGCGCAGGGGATGCTGGATGGGGGGTGGGTAGAAGCGCTTATACAGGACCGGGGCGGGGCCCGACGGGCCTTGCTGGAGTCACTGGCCGGCATAGAACGCTATCATCACCACAAAAAAGAGGTCCTGGCCGAACTGGAAAAAACCCAACAGGCGCTTTCCCAGCTGGAGGCGCTGCTGGCTCAGCTGCACCAACAAAGCCAAGAGCTGGCTCGTCAAGCGCAGAAAGTCGAGACCTACAAATCCCTGAAAGAGGCGTATCGATCGCTCCTTGCAAACTGGATAGCCCAGGAACTGGCCCAGATCGGAAAACTGGAGGAGCGATATGCTCAACAGCAGCGCTCCCAGGAAGCCGCCCTTGCTACCCTTCGCGAAGAAGTCCAGCTTTTGGAGCAGCAGATAAAGGATCTTCAGGCACAAGAACAAGCTTTAGACCCGGCCCTTCTCGAAGCCACCTGGCGTAGCTTGCGGGATCGGTATCAAGCCCTGCGCCAGGAAGAGAGCGCGCTCAAGGAACGGCAAGCCCAGCTTATGCATCAGCTGGCCCAACTGGAGGAGGAAAAAACTTACCGTCAGCAGCAGCAAGCCGAGCTTTCGAAGGAAGAGGCTACGCTCCTTGAGCAGCGGCAGCAGCGAGAAAAAGCCTATGAGTTGTGCCTCAGGGCTTTATCGGGGCTCCAGTTGCAGCTCGAGGCGATCCAGAACGCGCTCAAGGAACAAACCTCTACCTTAAAGCAGTACGAAGAGAGGCACAGGCAAGCGGCCGAGACGGTGAGGCAGTTGGAGCGGCAGCAGCATGCCCTGGCTTCTCAGAAGGAGGCATGGGCAGGACAGGTGCGTCATGCAGAAGCGGAGGCGGCCGCCGTGGAGGCCCGTCTCCATTCCCTACAGACAGAGTCCGATCAGCTGAAGGCCCGGCAGACTGTCTTACAACAGGCGTATGCAGAAGCTCAGCAGATTCTGGAAACGCTAAAGAAAGAACAGCAAGCCTTAGCGGCCGAGCAGACCCGTCTTATGGGGCGCCTCCAAACCTTACAAGGCACACTGGAGCGGATCCGACTCGAAAAGAAGGCCACCGAAGAGATCCTGATTCGGGCCGAGGGTTGGCCGGCTTACCTGGCCGACCTGCGCAAACAGGGCCTCGAATGCTGGCGGACGGAAGACCTTTTCTGGGCTGAGGAGTTGTACATGCCTGTGCTGGGCACTCTGTTGCGACTGGAGCCACCTACGCTCTGGGTGCGTTCGGTCGAAGCGGCCCAGCAGCTGGATGCCTATCTCTCTGTACAGCGGGAAGGCTTCTTATGTGTGCGGGTCTGGGCCGATCAGTCGGCTTTGCCGCCGCAGGGCTGGCTGGCAGGAGTGAAGGCTTTGCCGGGCTTCTCGGGCTTGGCAAGCCACCTCTGGGGCGATGTCGAAATCGGAGAAGCGCCACAGCCCCACAAACGCGTGGTAACGCCTGATGGACGCCGGATATTCTTGCCCGATGGGTGGGTGTATCACCTTTCCCCAGTCCAAACGATCCATATTGGGTTGCCCCACCGACTCGAGCGCTTAAATGCCCAGGAAGGCCGCCTTCAGCTCGCCATAGAGGCCCTCCGTCTCCTGATTACTGCTATAGAGGCTCGTTTGGCTTGCCTCCCCCTCACTCCTTGGCAAAAGCGTGTACAGGAGATGGTGCCTTCCCTCAAAGAAGTGGAAAAGGCCCTCCTGACCTTGGAGATCAAGCGAGAAGAGTTAGTCCGCCAGAAGGAGGAGTTTGCTGCCCGCATGAAGGGTGCGCTTCAGCAGATCGACGCGATCGAGGGGAAAATGAGGGTTCTGGTTTCTTCGATAGGGGAGGCTCGGGCGCAACAGGCGGAGTGGGCCCAGGCTTGTCAAAAGCTCGAGAGTGAGTTGACTGAGCTTACTGCACAGCGTGAGGCTCTCCAGCCCCAGCTTACCGAGGCGCGCATCCAAGTGGCTCGGGCCGAAAACGACCTCAAGGCCCTGCAAAGAACCGCCAAGTTGGTCTCTCAGCAGCACGAAGAGGTGCGAAAACGTCTGGCTTGGCTTGTCCAGAGCAAAGAGACGTTAGAGAGTCAACTTCAAGAGGCTGTCCAGCAGCTCGAGGCGCTGTCGACAGAAGGGGCCCAGCTGGCTTCTCAGCTCCAGCAGGTAGAAACGCGCCTAACCGAAGAAAAACAACGAAAGCAGGAAATAGCGCAGCGCTTAGAGCCGCTTTGGGTGGAGTTGGCCCAGAAACGAAAGCAGTACCAGGAACACGAACTGGGGTTGGCGCGGCTTGAGGCCCGTCAGGTTGAAATCCGCCAAAAACGGACTTCGCTTGAGCAGCGGCTGGCGGTGGAGTTGGAAATGCATGTCTTGGAGTTGCCGGTTTCTCCCTCCACGCCCCTGAAAGAGGAAGAGGTAGAAGCGCGGTTGCTTCAGCTTAGGGCACAGATGGCCGCTTTAGGAGAGCTCAACTTCGAAGCGGTGAGGACCTTAGAAGAACTGCAGCGTCGGCAAGAAACGCTTTTGCAGGAAAAAACCGATGTGGAGAGTACGCTCCATCAGCTGCGGAGTTGGCTCATAGCGCTTGATCGAGAGGCCCAGGAGCGCTTCCACCGCACTTTTGAGCAAGTGCGTGGGCGGTTTGTGGAACTTTTTCAAGGACTTTTTGCCGAGGGCGACACCTGTGATTTGGTCTTGGTGGAGCCGGAGAAGCCCCTCACCAGCGAAATAGAGATTCTGGCGCAGCCTAAGGGCAAGCGGCCCCTTTCCTTGCACCAGCTTTCTGGGGGGGAAAAAGCGCTCACTGCGTTGGCGCTGGTGTTTGCGACCTTTGCGGTGCGGCCTTCAGCGCTCTGTGTGCTCGATGAAGTGGACGCTCCCCTCGACGAACACAATAGCCACAAGTTCGGCGAACTGCTTCGGCGTTTTTCCCGCGACACGCCCCTGCTCGTGATTACCCATAATAAAGCCACCATGTCGTACTGCGAGGTGCTATATGGGGTTACCATGCCGGAGCCAGGCGTGAGTAGTGTAGTGGCGGTGGAGATGGAGCCGGCCGGCGCTACGGTCTCGGCGGTATGAAGTATCGCCTCACTCGGACCCGACGAGGCTGGGTAATAGAAGGGCAGCGGGTCCATTATGTAGGCGGACGCTTAGCCGAAGCGTGGGAAGGGCTTTTCTCGGCGGCCGGCTTGACCGGGTGGAGATGGGGGTCGGTCCTGCTGATTGGTATGGGGGCCAGCCTTATCGAGCTGCTTCATCGCACGGCGGCGCACTGCCCACCCCAGGTAGAAGTGATCGAAATAGACCCTGAGATGGTAGCTCTGCAAGAAGCCCATTTTCCCCTGCCGCTTTCTTATCGGGTGCACCTGGGCGACGCTGCTCAGCTCCTTCCTTGCCTGCAGGGACAGTTTGCCGGCGTCTTTGTGGATGCCTTTGTCGAAGAGCAGGTGCCTCTGCAGCTGCAGACAACCCAGTTTGTGGAAGGGCTGGCCGCTCGTCTCGAGCCGGGAGGGCTGCTTTTCTGGAACGCTCTCCGCCCTTCGGACGCTCGTACTATAGGTCGTCTTTTGTCGCAGCGGTTTCCCGTGGTACGGCGCTGGCGGTATGACGCCCACGTTTTTTGGGGGGCTGCTTGGGAACCTTCGGCTTTCCCGTTACCTGGGTGAGCCGGAGGTGGTACCTTATTTGCCAGAAACTTCTTTACTTTGCCCCATGCGCACTCTTGGGGTATATGCGGGGGTCCTGCTTGTAGGCACGCTCTTGTATGCGCAGCGCGGCGCATACAAAAGTTATCTCGCATTCGGCCCTTCCGTAGGTATTACCAACTACAAAGGAGACTTGGACGATGACTTCACCATCAAGTTTACCAAGCCCGGGCTCGGCTTCAATCTGGTGTATAACTTTCATCCTCACCTGCGGGCTCGTTTAGGGTTTTTCCAGGGGTGGATAGGAGCGGCCGATTCGGTGAGTGTGGACCGCTTCCGCAAGTGGCGTAATCTTTCCTTCCGCTCCCATATCACGGAGTTCAGCTTGCAGTTTATCTATGAGTTTTTTGCTTCTCCGCGCTTGTACCGCTATCGTCCTAAGTTTTCGCCCTTTATTTTTGCGGGGGTGGCTGTCTTCAACTTCGATCCGAAAGCCAAAGCCAGCGATGGCAAGTGGTATCGGCTGCAGCCCCTGGGCACGGAAGGGCAATTTCTCAATGACCCCACCCGCACGTATCCCAAGCCTTATGCTCTTACTCAGGTTTCCATTCCGATGGGGATAGGGGCTCGATGGACCTTGAGCACCCGATGGGACTTGTGGTTTGAGTTAGGGCTGCGTAAAACCTTCACCGATTACCTGGACGATGTAAGCGATCGCTATCCTCCTCCTAACCTTATGTTGGCACAGATGGGGCCTATTGCGGCGGAGCTCTCGGATAGAAGCGGTTATCGAGCGCAAGGCAGTAGCGGCTACGAGGCCAACGATGTGCGCGGTTTTGTGAATCAGAAAGACTGGTACGTCTACACGGGGCTGGGGGTCACCTACATTATTGATCCGGGCGAGCGCTGTCCGAAGTTTCGCTGATGGAGGGGGAACTTAGGCGGCTGGATGCAGCGCGCCTTCCGCGGCATGTAGCCATCATCATGGATGGCAACGGGCGATGGGCTCAGCAGCAGGGTAAACCCCGTATAGAAGGCCATCGGGCCGCTATCCGCGCCGTCCGAGAGGCCGTAGAAGGGGCTGCCGAAATAGGCCTCTCTTACCTGACCTTGTACGCTTTTTCCACGGAAAACTGGGCGCGGCCTGCCGAAGAGGTAGAAGGCTTGATGCTCCTCTTGCGGCATGTCTTAGATCAAGAGGAGGCGCAGCTGGTGCAACAAGGCGTACGCTTAGAGGTGATTGGCCGGGTAGAGGATTTGCCGCCCCCGCTGCGTAGGCGGCTCCAGGAAGCTATCTTACACACCCAGTCTGGTGATCGACTGACCCTCACTTTGGCTCTGAGTTATGGAGGGCGGCAGGACATCCTACAGGCCGTACGGAAAATCGCCCAAGAAGCGCAACAAGGTGCACTTCGTCCTGACCAAATCGATGAGGCCCTCTTTCGTTCATACCTCTGGACGCGGAACCTGCCTGATCCCGAGCTGCTTATTCGCACCAGCGGTGAGCTGCGCCTAAGCAACTTTCTCTTGTGGGAGAGCGCGTATACGGAGTTCGTGTTTTTGCCGATATTTTGGCCCGAGTTTCGGCGCCCGCATCTCTACCAGGCCGTATGCGAATATCAGCAGCGAGAGCGGCGTTTTGGGCGGGTGCTCTCGTAGTAGGGGTGGTGTATGCGCAGGAACCCACGCCCGCTACGGCCCGCGTAGTGGAGATCGCTGGCTTACGGGTGGAGGGCGCTCGGTACTTAGACCCGCAGGCTATCCTCATTGCCAGCGGCCTCTACCTAAGCCAGAAAGTGCGGGTGCCCGGGGATGAGCTGGCCCAGGCCGTGCAAAAGCTATGGAAGCAAGGCCTTTTTGGGGATGTGCAGATTCTTGCAGACAGCCTCACCGAAACCAAGGTCTGGCTTACAGTCCGCGTAGAAGAGCGCCCGCGCCTTAGCCGCTTCACGATCCGAGGCGTCAATAAAACCCAGTCTAAAGAAATCTCCGAAAAAATCGGCCTCGTGAGAGGCACCATTTTTACTGAATCACAGCGTCTGCAAGCCCAGCGCGTGATCCGAAACTACCTTCAAAGCAAAGGCTATTATCAAGCTTCTGTGGCTACCCAGGTCGAACCCGATAGCGCCCCTAACACCATCCGAGTTCTTTTTGTGGTCAAGCGGGGGCGCCGAGTAAAAATCGATCAAATCACTTTTGGAGGCCTGGCTCAAAACTCTGCCCAATGGGCCAAGCGCCAGCTAAAGGAAACTAAAGAAAAGCGCTTCTACCGCCTATGGAAGCGATCTCGTTTCCAGCGAACCGAGTTTGAAAAAGACCTGGATAAACTGGTGGCGGCCCTGCGCAATCGAGGCTATCGAGATGCCCGCGTCTTGAGAGATTCGGTCTGGCAGGTCTCTCCTACCCGCTTGCGGGTGCATATCGAACTCTACGAAGGAAAACGCTACTATTATCGAAACATTCGCTGGGAAGGGAATACCCTCCATGACTCGATGACCTTGAGTCGCATCTTGGGCATTAAACGGGGAGATCTGTACAATCCTTCTCTGCTGGAGCGGCGGCTCCAAATGGACCCCAACGGCAACGATATCGCTTCGCTGTACTTGGATGATGGGTATCTTTTCTTTCGGGCCGAACCCGTAGAACACATCGTAGGCGAAGACTCGATCGATCTGGAGATTCGTTTGTTTGAGGGGCCTCAGGCGACGGTGCGGCGGATTTTGATCGAGGGCAACGATCGCACTCGAGACCGCGTGATTTTGCGAGAGATTCGCACGCTGCCGGGCGAGAAGTTCAGCCGCAGCGCTTTGATTCGCTCTCAGCGGGAACTGCTGGCGCTGGGGTACTTTGATCAGGAAAAGACTACGATCGTCCCCTTGCCCGAACCCACCGAAGGGGTCGTAGATATGAAGTATGTGATGGAGGAGCGTCCTTCAGACCAAGTCTTCTTACAGGGCGGGTGGGGAGGTCGCATCCGAGATGCGTATGGCAATCCGATTGGGGGGGGCCTTATTTTGAGTGCGGGCCTTCGGTTCAATAACTTTTCGTTTAGCCGGATTTCCAATCGGCGAGCTTGGCGACCCCTGCCTACGGGAGACGGGCAACAGCTGGGTCTCCAAATCCAGCTCAATGGACGCGGCTTCCAAAACTACGCCATCAACTTTCTGGACCCCTGGTTTGGGGGCCGGAAGCCCAACTCACTGGGCTTCTCAGCCTACTACTCGGTACAAAGGGCCCTTTTCTCGGATTACTACCTCTCGATTTTAGGTACTTCCCTCGATTTAGGCCGGCGTTTGCGTTTTCCAGACGACTTTTTCCGGGCCTATACGTCTGTTTCATACCGCTATTACACGGCCAAAAATGCTTTTAGTCTGTTGGGCGATCGTCCCTCGGCTTTTGTAAACATTCTTTCGCTCAAGCAGGCTTTTGAGCGTTCGAGCATGGATGCGCCGATTTATCCGCGGTCGGGTTCGTCGGTACTGCTGTCGGTAGAAGCGACGCCGCCTTGGTCTTACCTTTTGCGAGGTCGATACGAAGTGGGGCGCGATGCTTTGCGTCTTTTGGAGTTTCACAAGTGGCGTTTGGATGCGCAGTTTTATGTGCGGGTGGCAGGCAATATGGTTTTTGCGCCGCGGTTTCGGCTGGGGCTGCTGGGCCGGTACAACCCTCAGGTGCCTTTTTCGCCTTTTGAACGGTTTTTCTTAGGGGGGGATGGGATTCAGGGGTTCAACATAGATGGGCGCGAGATCATTGCTCTGCGGGGGTATGCGTCTCCCTTCATTGGTCCGGCCAACGGTTCGTTGGCCTTCAGCAAGTTTACGCTGGAGCTGCGCCAACCCATTTCGCTTAACCCCGCAGCTACGCTGTGGGTACACGCCTTTGCCGAAGGAGGAAATGCTTGGGGCTCGCTCAAAGCCTTTAACCCCCTGCTTTTGCGGCGATCGTTTGGGGTGGGGGTGCGGATTTTCTTGCCGATGTTTGGTCTCCTGGGGGTAGATTATGGCTATGGCATAGACGATGTCCGGGACCCGAACGGCTTACCCTTGGGGGGGAGTCGGTTTCACTTCATGATTGGTCAGCAACTATGAGACGCACACTGGCGATAGCCCTATTTGCGGTAGGGGTAAGCTTTGCGCAAAAGGTAGGCTTTGTAGACGCTCAGGCGATTTTGGATCGGATGCCGGAGTACAAAGCCGCCGAGCAGGAAATCGAACGGCTCACCCAGCAGTGGCAAAAAGAGATTGACGACTTGTATGCGCGAGTGGAGCAGCTTTTCCAGCAGTATCGGGAGCAAGAGCCCCTGATGTCGCCTGACATGAAGCGGCGCAAACAAGACGAGATCGAGGCTGAAGAGCGCAAAGCGCGCGAGCTTCAGCGCAAAAGATTTGGCCCTAATGGAGACCTCTTCAAGCAGCGAGAAGAAAAAATGAAGCCTATTTTGGATCGGCTCCAGCAGGCTATTCAGGCGGTAGCGCAGGAAAAGAAGTTTGCGCTTGTTTTGGACCGCAGTGCGGGCGGGGTGGTCCTCTATGGAGAGTCGGCCTATGACTTGACCGACGCCGTAGCGGCGAAGCTGGGGCTGAAGTAAAACCCCTACCTTTGCCCGATGCCGTATTACATGCGAGTCACGGGACTTTTCGTGCTTTTGTCCTGTACGAAGCCGGCCGTTTCTCCGGCGCAGTCTGCCCAAAAGCCCTTGCGAATCGGCTACACTAACCTGGAGCTGGTCTTAAGTTATCTCCCAGAGGCCCAACAGGTCGAGCAGCAACTGCGCACCTATGAAAAGAAAGTGATTGAACAGCTCAATATCAAGCAAAGCTACCTCCAAACAAAAGTCGAAGAATACACCGAACTCAAACAGGCGGGCAAGCTCACCCCAGCGCAAGAAGAGGAGCGGCGCAAGGAAATCATGCGTCTGGATGAGGAAATCAAGCGTTTCCAGGAAGAGTCGGAGCAAAACTACTTGAAGAAGAAAGCCGAACTGCTGCAACCGATTGTAGAAAAGCTGCAGAAGGCCATAGATGAACTGGCGGCGGCGGAAGGGTATGACTACATCCTCAATAACTCCAACTCGACGGGGGTGGCCTTTATTCTACACGGGCCGAAGGGAGACGACGTGACCGAGCGGCTTCTGAAGCGCTTGGGTGTAGACACCAGCCAAATCCAACGCCCCGATACCGCTGCGCCTAAAGCCACGCCTGGAGTGACCCCAGCACCGAAAAAGTGAAGGTAGGGGTTTTTGACTCGGGGGTCGGAGGGTTACTCACGGCTCGTATCTTACGGTCCCTGCATCCCCAGGTAGACCTACTGTATTATGGCGATACGGCCCATTTGCCATACGGCGATAAGTCGCCCTGGCAAATAAAGGGCTATGTGCAGGAGATTGCCCGATTTCTCCAAGGGGTGGGGGCACAGGCGCTGGTGGTGGCGTGCAACACCGCCTCTGCGGTAGCCCTGGAAAGCTTGCGCGCCGAGTTTGCTCATCTTCCCCTCTATGACGCTATCACGCCGGCGTTAGAGGCTTTTGCCAAGGGTCGGTATCCTGAGCCGGTCGGCATTATAGGCACTTATACCACCATTCGATCGGGGGTGTATGGAACGGCCCTGCGGCAAATGGGCTATGCGGTCAAAGAGCTGGCTACTCCGCTGCTGGTGCCCCTGATTGAAGAAGGCTGGCTCGACCATCCCGCTATGGAAGCGACCTTAGACACCTATCTTGCCCAGCTGGGGGAGGTCGGCACCCTCCTCTTGGCTTGTACCCATTATCCCGTTCTGGAGGGGGCCATTACTCGCTATTATCGGCGGGTGGGGGCTTCGGTTCAGGTGCTGAGCACGGCCGCCTTGTTGGCGCGCAAAGTGGCTCAAGAGCTTCCCCTCTCCGGCCAGCGGACCCAGCAGTTCTGGGTCTCCGATTGGAGTGAGCGGTTTACGTGGGTCGCTTCTACGTTTTGGGGAGAGCCTATAACGCTCGAACCGGCTCCTTTGACCTCTGCGTGGTCGGGGTGGTGATTACTTTGGGGCTTGCTGGTAAAAGAGCTGTTCCCAGGCTTTTTCGCGTTCGGCGGCCTCGGTGATGTAGGGGGTAAAGTACGCGAGGTTGAGGAGGAGCCAATTGAGCATGTTCGCCGGGAAGTAGGTAGGTCGTACAAAGTCTACGAAAAGCACGGCGCGTAGTCCGGAGGTGTTGTTATGCACCTCGTGGTCAAAGCAGTCGTCAAAAATGAGGACTTTTCCTTCCTCCCAGTGGAGTTTCTGGTCATGCACCCGGATCCAACACTGTTCTTGGGGTTCTGGCACGATCAGGCCTAAGTGCAGGCGCAAAACCCCATTATAGGGGCCGCGGTGGGGCGGGATGTACTTACCTGGCTCCAGGATAGAGAAGAAAGCCGTCTTGATGCCGGGGATTCGGCGCAGTAGACGCGTGGTTTCTGGACAAAGACGCGTGTTTTTGTCGCTCCAGCGCCCATAACCGCAGAACATAAAAGTCTTCCAGTTTTTGTCCTGGGTGATGGTAGAAACTTCAGGCGTGATTTCGTGAAAGGCTGGCAGTTCATCCTTTCGCTGCAAAACTTGTTCGAGTTCGGCTCGGATCACCTGCCAGTTGTCTTCCAGTTCTTTAGCCCAGGGGAAAAGGCGTGTATCGTATACCGGAGGATTGCCATGCACCGAGAAGCGGGCGTTCACCTCTTCGACAAAATCTACGATAGACTGCAGGAGTTTCTCTCGGAGTGTCTGGGGCTTTTTGAGGACCCCTTTGTACACTTGGCTGGCCATACGGCAAAGTTACATAGCGGGTGAGTATGTATATTTGGGGCATGCGATGCCTGCCAATCGCAGTCCTCATGACTTGGGTAGCGGCCCAGCCTACCCATCCGAACCGAGCGTATGTGCGCATCAGCCAAGCGCCTTTCCTGCATGGGGTGGCTTCTGGGGACCCCCTCACAGATAGGGTGATTTTATGGACTCGGATTACCCCTCCGCAGAACTGGACAGGACCTGTATCGGTGAGCTGGGAGGTGTCGTCGGATCCCCAGTTTACCCAGGTTGTGGCTTCGGGCACGACCAGCACAGACGCCGATAGAGATTACACAGTGAAGGTGGACGCTACCGGCCTTCAGCCGGGGCAGTGGTACTGGTATCGGTTCCAGGCGTTGAATACCTTTTCGCCGGTGGGCCGCACACGCACGCTTCCAGCCAGCGGCCTGAATCGCCTTCGCTTAGCGGTGGTTTCATGTGCCGATTATCAGAATGGGTTCTATACCGCGTATGAAAACATTTGTCTACGCAATGATGTGGATTTGGTGTTGCATCTGGGCGACTATATTTATGAGTACGGTCCGCAGCAAAATAGCGTTCGCCAGTCCGAACCTCCGAAGGAGACGATTACCTTAGCGGACTATCGGATACGGTATTCGCATTACCGCCTGGATACCATGCTGCAGTGGCTGCACCAAAACTATCCCGTAATCGCCGTCTGGGATGATCATGAGCTGGCCAATGACGCTTGGAAAGCCGGCGCCCAGAACCATGACTCTACGACCGAAGGCCCATTCATTGACCGAAAAGAAGCCATGCTACGAGCCTATCACGAATGGATGCCTTTCCGTATGCCTGATCCTACTGACTCTTTGCGTATTTGGCGGTCGTTTTCGATAGGGGGGCTGGTAGACCTGATTATGCTTGATACGCGGCATTATGATCGGGATCAGCAGGTGACAAGCAGTAGTTTCTTAGGAGTGCCGGCCAACAACGCTACCCTCAACGATCCCAGTCGTTCTATCATAGGGGCGGTGCAGCGAGCCTGGTTGGTGAACCAGCTCAAAACCTCCACCGCTACATGGCGCCTGATTGGGCAGCAGGTCATGATGGCCCCGCTTACGATTTCGGCTTTTGGCACTACCTATATAGTCAACCCCGATCAGTGGGACGGATACCCTGCCGATCGGCGCCGGCTAATGGACACCCTCCTCCAAAACAACATCGGTAATGTCGTGGTGCTTACGGGTGATATCCACACCTCCTGGGGGAATGATCTGCCCTTCGGGCCAGGCAGTTATGATCCTAACTCGGGGGCAGGGTCTGTGGCGGTCGAGTTTGTAACGCCCAGCATTACTTCAGGAAATGCGTCCTTTCTCGGCAACTTCTCTAATACTTCTATCATCAAGTCGCAGAATCCTCATGTAAAATACGTAGATATTACGAAACACGGCTATGTCTTGATAGATATCACACCTCAGAAGGTGCAGGGGGACTGGTATTTTGCGAATACGGTTTCGCAGCCGCAACCGGGTGAAAGCCCGGGTGAGAGCTGGTACGTCAATAGCGGGGAGCGCTTTTTGCGCAAAGCCACCAGCCCTACGACCGCACCGCCTGGCTATAATCCACCGCTCGTGTCGCGTGGACAGGTGACCAGTGCGCTCACCAGCCCTGCTCCTGTGCTGGTGGGGGTTTATCCCAATCCCGCTCAGGACTTTGTCACGCTACAACTCTACACGCCGGCAGCGGAAACGCTCTCACTGCGTTTGTATAGCGCGGCGGGGCAGATGGTAGCGGCCTATACCCTAACCACGCCCTCAGCTGGGACGCATTATTACCAGGTGCCCTTGGACGGGCTGCCGAATGGAGTGTTTCTGCTAACTATCCAGACTGCCCAGGGCAAAGGCCAAACCTATCGCCTTTTGAAGCGGTAGACGGACCTTGGTACCTTTGCCAGATGGAAGTGCGAACCTTACAAGCTGAGAAGCTCATTCGGGAACACATGGTGGTGGCGATGGGGGCCGGGCTGGTGCCGGTGCCTTTTGGGGATTGGGCCACGACCTTAGCTGTCCAGCTGAATCTCGTGCGCAAACTCGCAGGATTGTATGGGGTGCCCTTTTTTTCGGGGGTCGCGAAAGGGCTAATCGCCAGTTTGGTAGGGGCCACCTCGGTGCGGGGTGCGGCGACCCTGATCAAGCTGCTACCAGGGGTTGGATGGGTGGTGGGAGGGCTTACGGCTTCTGTGCTGGCCGCGGCCACCACGTATGCGGTGGGCAAGGTTTTCCAGAAGCACTTCGAAGCGGGAGGTACCCTTCAGAACTTCGATGTGCAGGCGGCGCGCAAAGCCTACGAGAGCGCTTTCCGAGAAGGTCAAACCCTGGCCCAGGAAGCGAACCCTCGCCCAACCTTGGACCCTTACGAGCGTCTGCGTAAGCTGCACGAACTGTACCAAGCCGGTGTGCTGTCAGCTGAAGAGTACGAAAAGCTCAAGCAGTCAATCCTCTCCCAGTTGTGAGGATGAAGGGTGGGTATTTGTTCCCGCCGGTGCCCCGCACAGACCGGATGGGGGATTACCTTGTGCTGCAGTATATCCCACACAAAGGACCGTTGGCCTATGTGGCGGCGGTGTGGGAGGCGCCGGCCTTGCGCACCTATCCGGCGGCGGTGCGCCGGCTGCTCCTGCAGCTCCTGGCGGAAGACCACCTTCGCTATGGCCCTGGCGGCGTGCATAAGGCCCTCCTCGAACTTGGCTGGGAATGGCACTGGGAAACCACCCTGGATAGCCTCTTCTTAGTGGCGCGGGGGCTGGTGGAGGGCTTCCCTCGGGCTTTAGAACTCCTCTACGAGGCGGTGGCTGAGCCTGTTTTGGAAGGCCCTACAGTAAGGCTGGAGGTCGAGCGACTTGCAGAGGCGCAACGCCGAGCTTACGCCCATTTGCCTTATCGGGCCGAGAGTTACCTGGCTGAGCGGTTGTGGGGGGCTTCGTATGCGGTCTTCGAAGCCACGCCGCCCGAGACTATCGCTTCGCTGGAACTTGCCTCTCTTAAGCTTTACTGGGAGGCTTTCCTGTGCAAGGGGCTGCGCTACCTCGTGGTGGCTGCACCTGGGGTGCCTCGCGCTATCTATCGGTGGGAATCGCTATCGGGACCGTTGGCGTATGAGATTCCCTTGGCTGCCAGGCCCCTATCCGTCCAGCGGGTAGAAGAGACCGCAGAAGCCCAGCAGGTTTCGTTGCGGGTGGCTTACCCTTGGGTGCGGCCGTCGGCGGCTCAATATGGAGCGTATCAACTTGCGCTCTTCCGGTTGGGGGGATACTTTGGGTCCCTCCTTATGCAGAATCTGCGCGAAGAAGCTGGCCTTACGTATGGGGTATATGCGCGGGCGCTTTCTGCCCAGGCTGCGGCTTATTTCGTGATAGCGGCGGAGGTGGACCGCCACCGCATCGAAGAAGCCCTTCACCGCATAGAGTCAGAGGTGCGTACTTGGAGTGAAAATCCTTTTCCCTCCGAAGAGGTTTTTCAGGAGGTGCAGCGATCGCTGCTCCTTCGGCTTGAGGTAGAGGGGCTTTCTGAATGGATTTCTCGGCTGGCGCATCTTTTGGGTCGGGGCCTGTCGGCTGCGGATTATGTGGCGCAAATGGAGGCGATAGCCTCTTATCGGTGGGCTGACTGGCCGCGGCTTAGCCTGCCTAAGGAGGCGCAGGTGACAATAGCGGTAGGTACACCCCGTCCTATTTTTGCCGGAGCATGCGCTTGAGGGCGGGTATTGTGGTTTTCCCCGGCAGCAATTGCGATCGCGATTTGTACTATGCGTTAGAGCGGGCTGGCATGGTACCTCGCTTTCTCTGGCATGCAGACGCTCATCTTCCCCCCCTCGAAGCGGTTTTTTTGCCTGGGGGATTCTCCTACGGGGACTATTTGCGAGCGGGGGCGATTGCCCGCTTTTCCCCTATCATGAGGGCTATAGAAGCCTTCTGGCGGAGGGGGGGGTTTGTGATGGGCATTTGCAATGGCTTCCAGGTGCTGGTGGAGGCGGGGTGGTTGCCGGGGGCCCTTCGCCGTAATGCCCATGGACGCTTCTGGTGCGGGGTGGCGACGGTGACTTTTTTTGGGGGGGGGCCTTTGGCTTCTTATTTGCGCGGTTTCTACCGGCTGCCTGTAGCGCATGGAGAGGGCCGTTACGTTCCACCGGCGGGTTTTTTGCCGGACTGGGGGTTGCGGTACACACCAGCCCCAGCTCCCAACGGGAGTTTTGGTGCGATCGCCGGCTTGGGCAATGCCGAAGGCACGGTCTTCGGGCTGATGCCCCATCCAGAGCGGGCTTGTGATCCGTATCAAGGTCAGGTGGATGGGCTTGACTTTCTGCGGGCGATTGTTCGGTACCTTTCGGCCTAAGGCGTGCGAGCCAAGTGGGTGCTGCTGATTCCTTTGTTGGCTGGGCTGGGGGTGTGGGTCTGGCCGGGGCCTTCACTCTTGCGGGCGGCTGGTCTCATCACAGCTGCGATTACAGGGTATTCGGCGTTCTACTTTTCGCGGCGGTACGGGCTTTTGGCGGGGTTGTATAGCGTCGCTTTAATGGGAGTGGGGCTTTTTTGCCTGGGGCCAGGTATGGTGAGCGTCTTTGCGGGCTGGGAGCTGGTAAGCGTGGCCGCTTGGGGCTTGATAGGGGGGGCGCGGGGGATCTCGGCACGTAGCCTGAATGTAGCGATGTTGGCGTTTCTGGTTAACCGGCTGGGGGATGCCTTTTGGCTGGCGAGTGCGTATGCAGGGGGGCGCTTTTCGGTGGGATGGGTAGTGGCCGCCATGGTCAAAGGGGGGATGTTTCCCTTCACTTTCTGGCTGGTGCAGGCGATGTATGCGCCTGCGGCGGTATCTGCGCTCCTCCATTCGGCGCTGCTGGTGGCGCTGGGGGTGTATCTCCCGCTCCGGGAGCCGCCTCTTGAAGGGGTGGTGGGACTTTCGCAAAGCGCGTATCGAGCTTTGGGGTGGGGAAGTGCGGCGGTATCGGCGCTGGGAGCTTTTTTGACTCGATCCCCTAAGGGCCTGCTCGCCTGGAGTACGGCCGCGCACTTGGCCCTGTTGCTTGCTGAGTGGCCTGTTCCAAGCTATATCGAGAAACCCCTTCTGGCCCATAGCTTCCTAAAGGCGGCTTTATTTCTTACGCTGGGCCTTGCGCAAAAAGGCTATGGAGGTTGGGGGATGGCTATGCTCTGGTATGGTTTAGGGGGGCTGTTGGCGGCTTTTGCTTCGCCTGAGCCTGTACCGTTGGCGATAGAAACTCTATTGGCTTTGGCTGTGGGGCGTGCAGGAAGGACCCTTACCCAAGGCCGTCGCAGGCCTGCGGTCTGGATGTGTCTACCCATGCTTGTCCTTGCCGCTGGGGCGATAGGCGTGGGCTTTCCTGGGCAGGTGGCTGCCCTGCTGCCTGTAAGTGCGATCTTCGCAGGCCGGATGGTACCTCTTTGGGTAAAGCTTCGGATAGACTGGCCATTCCTGTGGGCTGCGCAGAAAGCCGGGGGCTTCTGGCAAAGGATCGGAATCGCTTTGGGCCTGCTGGAGTGGCGCTTGGTGCGTGCCACTAACGCCTTAGCTCGCCTGCACGTCCAAAATGCCCTTCATACGACCCGAATAGACCAAGTTTTACTGGTTCGAGTCTGGGAAGGTCTCCTCCGCCGACTCCAGCGGGCAGTAGCACAGTTTTTTACCCCTTTCTCTGGTATGCAGGCGGGACTGCGCTGGGCTTTTTGGGTTACCCTGCTAATAGGCTTTGTATGGAAGCTCTTGCATTGAATGCCCTGTGGGTAGGCCCTCTACTCGGCGGGATGGTGGCTCTTTTTCTGTCTCGTCGCTTGCTTTTGGCCTGGGGGCTTCTTCAAGGGTTTCTCTTCGGCCTGCTATGGGTCTATCTGTATATAGAATATAGAGGGAGTGGCCTTTCCTACACAAGGCCCTGGTTTTCTATAGATGGTTTTTCCTTCTCCTACGCGCTTTCCCTTCGCCCCACTAACTTCTCTCTGATCCTGCTGTCGATCTTAGTGGTTCATGCAGCCTTCTTTTATGGATACCTTTACATTCCCAGGCCGAGGGCTTTTTCAGCGCTCTTGTTCTTTACGTTGGCTTTTGTGCAGGGGGTTTTTTTGGCAGGTGATGCGCTGCTTTTTTTTGTCTTTTATGAAGCTTCGCTGATACCGGCCTTTCTGTTGATTTTGGGCTGGGGTGGTTCAGGGCGGGGGGGGGCGGCGGTGCGTTTTGCGCTTTTTACGTTAGCGGGTTCGGTGCTTCTTCTGGTGGGTCTTTTGTGGGCGCTGTTGGAGGGTCGAGACAGTTCAGCGATGGTGTGGCAGAAGCATCCTTTGAGCTGGGGCCCGTGGCTGCTTATGACAGTCGGGTTAGCGGTGAAGCTTCCCTTGGTGCCTCTTCATAGCTGGCTGGGTGAAGCACATGTAGAAGCCGATAGCGCTATCTCGATGGTTTTAGCAGGCCTTTTGCTAAAGCTTGGAGGTTTTGGGCTGTTGGAATGGGTCTGGTATGATTTGTCGTCTACCCAAGGCCTTATTCTCCGGATATGGGGAGCCTTATCGCTGGTGTACGCTATGGCTGTAGCTACAGGGCAGCGTGACCTCAAACGGCTGGTAGCTTTTACTTCGGTTGCGCACATGGCTTTTGTGGCGATAGGGGCTGGAGGGGGGGCGGCCGTAGGGCTCCAGGGGGCGTACCATCAACTTTTCACACATGGAATCGTGAGTGCGGCGCTGTTCGCGTGGGTAGGTTGGGTGGAAAAACGGGCGGGGAGCCGCTCACTGCGTTTTGTTCGGGGGATTTTTCGTGGCCAAGTGAAGGAACAGCTTCAAGCGGCGTTGCTTTTTTTCGGGGCGATAGGGGTGCCGGGGTTGGCGCTTTTTGTGTCGGAGGTGCTGGTGATAGCCGGTGTAGGAAAGGGTTCGGGGTGGGGGTGGGCCTTGGTCCCCGCGATAAGCCTCCCGCTCACAGGAGGGTATTTTTTGCGAGCTTATCAGGCGTTGACGGCCAGGGGCTCGGGGGTTTCGCTTGCACCAGCTATGGAGTATCTGCCGCTTGAGGGCGTGATCTGGCTACTGCTCCTCTGGTCCGTGGGGGTGGGGGTATATCCGCAGCCTTGGTTAGCGCTTTTGGGGCATGTGGGGTCTTGAAGGGTTGTGGCCGGAGCTGTTTCTGGTGGGGGCGGCTTTGCTGGCACCCCGCCGAGGGGTGCTGACCGCGGGCCTTTTATTGTACCTGGCGGGGGTGGCCTGGCAGCAAGAACGCCTTTTCCTACTCTATGCAATAGAAGGACAAAGCGTAGCGGGGATCGGTTTTTTTGTAGGTGCTACGCTTTTTGCCCTTTGGTGGGCGCCTCTACCTCGAGAAGCGGTGTGGGCGCTGTTTGTGCAGCTGGCTTCCTATGGCCTGCTGCTGCGAAGCCGCCATCTGGGGTTTAGCTGGGCTTTGATGGAATCGGCTGCTCTTAGCGGCTACTTTTTTGTGATAGCTGCTTGCGAAAAAGCCCCTTCTCGGTGGGAAGCCGCTTTGCGGTATTTTTTCTGGAGCGTGGTGGGTTCGGCGCTGATTCTGATGAGCTTAGGGGTGCGCCTGCTGACTGGAGCGTCTTTGAGCTATCCCCTTATGGGGAGGACTGTGTTAGGCGACCTTTTGCTAAGCTGGGGCTGGGCGATCAAAGTGGGGTTTTTACCTTGGCAGGGGTGGCTGATGGGGTTATATCGAACCCTGCCACTGGGGTGGGGGGTGTGGTATGCTCTTGTGCCGAAGGGGGCCCTCCTGCTGAACTTTCTTGCGCTTTTGCCGGCGGGCGGTTCGTCGGGGGTTTCCCCTGGCTTTTTGTATGGGCTGGGGGCATTGTCGCTGATAGGGGCGTATGCGCTGGCGTGGCGTGCCCTTAGTTTGACCGATCAGCTGTTTTGGGGGAGCTTTGCCCAAGCGGCTTACATGGCCCTGGCGATGACGCCTGGCGGGCAAGCAAGTGGATGGCAGTTCTGGCTGGTGTATGGGGTCGCGAGCTTGCTTACCTTTTGGTATGCGGAGCGGCCCTGGCGAGGGCGGGTAGGGGATGCGGTGGGACTTCTTCTGATAGCGAATCTGGCGGCTTTACCGCCTGTACTGGGCTTTTGGGTAAAGGTGGCGCTTTTTTGGGTAGGTTTTACGCACTTCTCTGGAGGGCTGCGGGTACTGCTAATAGGGGCGGCGGCTTTGGCGACAATAGGGGGGTTTGCTTTGTATGGCAAGGTGCTTTGGCAAATCTGGCAAAAACCTGCCTATGCTCTTCCGGTGGGACGGCGGATAGGATATGCAGGTGGAGCGGTTGGGCTTTTGGTTTTAGGCCTTCTGGGGCTGAAGGCTTTGGAGGGCCTTGGCTAAGTAGGCGAGGGCTTCTTCTATCTCGGCTTCTGTGGTAAGCCGGCCTAAGGAAAAGCGGAGGGTAGCCAGAGCCTCTGCTTCGGAAAGGCCCATGGCGCGCAGCACGTGGGAGGGCTCTGGGCGGGCGGAGGTGCAGGCTGAGCCCGTTGCCGCAGCCAGCAGAGGGGCACGGGCCAGAATGTCACGGGCTTTCACGCCGGGGAAGGTCACGCTGAGGGTATTGGGCAAGCGAGGGGCCTGGGCGCCATTCTGGTAAGCGGCGGGATACAATCGCTGGATACCCTCCCACAGTTGCTGACGCAGGGCCTCCAATCGGGCGGTGGCCTCGGGCAGGCGCTGGAGAGTGATTTCGAGCGCTTTGTACAGGCCGACGATGAGAGGAGTGGGCAAGGTACCACTGCGTAGTCCTCGTTCGTGTCCTCCCCCCATTAGGAGGGGAGACAGGGCTACGCGAGGTTGGCGACGCCGCACATATAGGGCGCCTATCCCTTTCGGCCCATAGAACTTATGCGCTGAGAGGACAGCTAAGTCTACCCTTAGTTGTGTAAAGGAAACAGGGATTTTTCCGACGGCTTGGGTTGTATCGCACAGGAAGAAAGCGCCTGCGTGGTGCGCCAGCTCCACTAAATCGGGGATGGGTTGTATTACGCCGGTTTCGTTGTTGGCCAGCATGACCGCTACCAGGAGGGTAGTGGGGCGCAGCGCTTTAGCCAGGGTGTCGGGTTCGACGAGTCCTTGGGCCGTGACGGGGAGGTATTCTACTTCCCAGCCCTGTGTAGCCAGGTAAGCTGCCGGGTCCAAGACGGCCTTATGTTCTGTGGCGGCGATAAGAAGGTGTTTCCGGGGGTGGTGGGCGTATGTGCGGGCCAGACCTTGGAGGGCAAGATTGAGGGCTTCGGTGGCACCGCTGGTGAAAATGATCTCCTGCGGTGAAGCGCCAAGGAGCTGAGCAAGGGCGGCTCGACTTTCTTCTATGGCGGTTTCGGCTTCTTTACCGTAGAGGTGAGGGCTGGCGGGGTTCCCAAAACGTTCCAAAAAATAAGGCTGCATGGCTTCCCACACCTCGGGTAAGAGAGGGGTGGTGGCGTTATAGTCTAAGTAGATAGGCTGGCTCATTTTCGCACCGAACGAGCTAAAAGACTTTCCACCAGCTCCTCAAGCGGCTTGAAAGCTAAGGCGACAATCGCCTTGAAGCCGAAAGAGAAAAAGTTAGCCCATTGGCTGGTGGCTTTGGAGGCTGTTTGTTCGATGTAGTACTCGATAAGTTCGGTCACCATGAAGATGGCGATGGTGCTCAGGCCCAATACGGTGAGGGCTTTGCGGCGGCGCTGGCTCTCCTGGAGGGCGTCGAGGGTTTCCTGCAGTTCCTGGTTTTTTTTCTGGAGGGCCTCGTTGTAACGGGCGATTTCAGCGTTTTTCTGGGCCAGTTCTTCGTTGGCGGCGCGCAGCTTGGCCTGAAGGCGGTCGCCCATCCGCGTAACGAGCTGGGCCGTGTGCAGGAGACTATGATAGTGGGCTTGGATCTCTTCCAGCCGTTTTCGTTCGGGGGCTTCCGCAGGCAGCTCCTCAATCCACTGTTTGAGCTTTTCAGCGCCTTCTTCTTCGCGCTGAAAGCTTACGCTGGCGGTCGTTACGGTTCGGGTCTCACGCTTCAGGGTCATTTATAGGAACAAGCTCAAATGGAACCTTGACCGCAGCTTGGTAATCCAGCCCCGCATCTTCCATTTCGGTGTCCTCCTGCAGGTACACCCAACGGATCTGGACAGGTTGCCCTTTTTCGTGAAGGGCTTCAAAATGGCGAAAAAGATCCAACAGCACCTTGGCCGTACTGGTGTTGAAGTATTCCAGCTTCACTTCCAGTACCAGAGGCTCTGGCCGAGGCGTATGACGCTGTACAAACTGCTCTAACCAGGCCAGCACAGGACTATAGAACTTGAGCGAGTTTTCTGGATAAGAGTTGCCGCCAATAAAAAATCGATTGTTTGAGGGGTCGAAAATAATCTCAGGTGTGGTAAAAGTGGGCTCTATGACAAGCTTCTCTGAAGTCTTCAGGTCACTCATAGCTTTTCCACGAAAAATAAGGCTTTTAGTGTAAACCAAGCGTATTCTTCTTCGGTCGGAGTGAGCTCGTATTCTACGCGGTCGGCTTTGAGGATCACTTGCATTAGACCTAAGTTGGCGCCGCCGCTGTCGGAATAGGAACCGCTGGTAAGCGTCGCACGGTGAAACTGCTCCAGCTCTTCTCGGTTCATGGCGAGTAGATTTTGAAGGTACGACTGAAGAAAAATCTCTTGACTATAGTAGATCAGGTTGCGAGTCGTGAGCAGAATCCCCTCCTCTGTACGAACGACGCTGATGAGAGGAGGGTATTTTTCGTGTAACACCGCGTAGTGGATGATATTCTGTGCTAACTCGATTAGGCTGGAGACTACTTTCCTACGCAAGGGGGGACGAAGGCCCTCTTCGGCCAGCAGCTTTTCTAAGGTTCGCACGATGACGGGGAGAACCTCCATGTCCAAGGGGCCTTCGTGCCGAAAAAGGAGCCTATGTTCATAGGATACTGTCATGGGTATGACCGCTATAGGACAAAGGTAAGTAAAAGGCTTTATGGGACGAGGGCCAAGCCGTACCCATTGAGGGGGATTTCGCGTACCGCCTGGGTCTGGAAGGAAGGGATTTGTACGAAGTAGACTTTGCCGGGGGCTCCAGGCAGGCCGGCTTGAGGGTGGTGAGGCGGATCCGTCCCGGCCACGTTTTCAAAAGACACGACCAACGTTGACTTTACTGGATCCACGCTGAGGCCTCGGGGCAAGTGCCCCAATCCATAGAGATGCGTCAAGAGTCGGGGGTTTTGGGCGTCTATCACAGTGATGGCCCCCAGCTTTTCCCCTTGCAGGGCTGGGGCGCTGGCTTTGAGGCAAGCTACATACACCAGTCCGTTGTGGTAGGCCATCAGCTTGGGGGCGCTGGCAGTGGGGATTACCGCCACCAGGCTGTCGTCGCGCCGCCGGAAAACCCGTACCTGATTCGCCGCATCGCAGCTCACGAAGTAGTACAGGCCCGTGGGTTCGGCCAGAATCTGATAAGGCCCCCACCGGCTATCCGGTTGCGGCAAATCCCCTGGTACCAAGGGCACTTGAGTAAAGTCTACGAACCGGCCACGCGAGGGATCTATTTCTATTTTGGTCAAGTAGTTTCCGGCGTTGGCGGTCACATACGCGTAACGCAGGTCACGGGTAACCCACAACCCGTGGGGGCGAGCCACAATCTGGCCTGTTGGATCGCGTAGCTCATCCAGCACCTGCATGCGTTCCACGTCAAGCAAGGTCAACTTGACCGGCTGAGTGGTGGTGAAGTGGGTTACGACCGCGAGACGACCATCGCCGCTCAGTTCGATATGGGCGGGGTCAGAACCTACTTCTACGCGGCCGACCTTCTCGTAAGTGTCAGTGCGGTACTTTTCTATGGCAGCTCCAGCAATAAGGGTTACATAAAAATAGCGCCCATCCGGTGAGATTTGTATGTAATGGGGACTTTCGACGGCAGTGGGGTAAATGCCTACCGGGATATAGTGCATGACATGATATGTATCGAGATCCAGTACGGCGACGAGGTCACTTCCGGCTGCACACACAAAGGCCTTACGCCGACCTGTCGTACGACGAGCGCTCCAGGGCAGTTCGCCTTGGGCATTCGGTGCGCCCTGGGCTATCCAGGTGCGTAAAAGCTGTATGTCTGCGGGGGTAAGTAAGTTGCTGCTGTCGGGCAGGGGTGGTGGCATGAGGGGGGAGGCCGTGGGCCCGCGGGTAGAGTCCCAGTTTACTTGCCATAACAGATGGGACCATTCGGGAGAGAAGGGCACCACAGGGGCTACTTCGCCGCGATACCCGTAAAAGAGGCTATCCCATCGCGCCAGATTCAGCCGGGTCGGCGAAGTCCCCCCTTCCAGAAGCCTTCCGTGGCTATGGTCGGGGTCTGAGCCGGTCGAGGCGCCGTAGTGGCATCCCGCGCAGCGCTGCACGAGGATGCGGGCCACCGGCTCAGGGTAGCCGCTGGCCGAACCCAGCACCGGCTTTTCCTGCTTGCACCCTACCACCACAAGCCCTATCCCCGCCGCCCAGTTTGTAAAGCGCACGAGACAAAGGTATTTTGTTTTTCTGAGCATGCAAAAATCCTGGTTGCCCTTGCTGGGCCTGGCCCTGGCCCAGGTCAAAGTAGGAGATGTGGTACCACCTGGCCTTGAAGCCTCAGATGAGATGGAGCAGAAAGTCTCCTTCGGTGCGCTGCGTGGGCAATGGGTCGTCCTCTTCTTTTATCCGCACGATGACACGCCCGGCTGCACCCGTCAAGCCAAAGAATTCAGCCGGCTTTTACCCGATTTCAAAAAAGCAGGAGCCGTCGTGTACGGCATTAGCACGCAAAGCGCCGAAAGCCACCGCGCCTTCAAGAAGAAACACGGCCTCCGAGTGCCCCTACTGGTGGATCAGGAAGGAAAACTTTCCGACTTTTTCGGTGTGAAGCGCTTCATGGGTATGTGCAGTCGGGATGTGGTGGTGATAGACCCGGAAGGGAAAGTTGCGCTTTTTCGGCAAGGGGTTTCGCCTGACACCAGCCCCCGCGAAGTGCTAACTTTCCTACGCCAGCGCCAGTAGGTTAGCGTCCAGCTGCACGCCCGAACGACGTGATTGGTAGGAGCTTCACCGAAAAGCTTCCTTCTACCGTATCTGGATAGGTGTTGGTGCCGACGCCGGGTACATTGTTGTAGGAGGGGCGGATGTATTGGAAGTTGGCCGTGACGCTATCTCCGTTTATCGTGACGTTGGTGATTTCTTGGGTGGTACCTGGGAAAAAGTTCAGCACGGCGGGGAGCTGTTGGATGGTGTAAGTAGGTACAGGGCTGCGGGAGAGGTCGGCTGCCACGCCGTCTATAGTGACATTCGACACCTGCTGATTAGAGGCGTCATAGCGGAAAGCCAGACTCAGGTAGCCAATACCCAGGCTGTCTTCTCGACTAAAATCGAAGTCGCGGGTATTTTGGCCGGTGGCTTGCCAAGTGCCGGGAGAGGCGGAGTAAAAACTGTAGGAAAAGCGGATATTGAAAGGATTTCCTCCATTGTCTTTCCCTCGGGCTACACCTTGAATGAATCCCTGACGAGGTCGGGTGAGGTCCTGTCCAGCGGGGCCTTGAGGGCCTTGAGGGCCTTGGGGACCTTCTTTGCCTCGGCAGCTCCATAGGAGGAGCGTCACCGGTACGAGGAGTGCGTAACGCATGCCGCAAATATAAGACGAAACTTCAGGTCTGAGTAGTCTGGGTCGCCACAGCTTCTCGCAGCGTGGGCAGCAAACCCGGCGAAGCGACCACACGCCCCATAGCTAAGTGGGCATTACCGCCGCCTTTGGCCCCCAGTATCTGGCTAAGCCGCTGGAAAAGCATATGAGCCCCTTCTGGGGCGGCAATGCCAAGGCTCACTTCACCGTTCTGAGGCACCGCTACTACGAAAGTGGCTTGCGGACGCAGTCGGCGCAGCGCTTCGAGAAAATCCTTCAACGCGGCCCCCTCTGGGAGCTCCGTCTGCTCTACGATCACCGGCTTCTCGCCGGAGAAAAGACCCGCCGCCTCCCATTTCTCTACAAGTTGCCGCGCATATAAGGCTTGCCACCTTGAGAGGTGCTTTTTGAGATGGGCTTCTTCTTCGAGCAGCTTTTCCAGCGAACGCAAAAGATGTGGAGGGTTCTTAAGAAGGGTGCGCATGGCTTGCAGCTGTTCAAGCTGGCTGTTTACCCACTGAAAGTAAGCTTGGCCTGTGACCGCCTCGATGCGTCGCACGCCCGCTGCGCTGGCTGACTCATGCAAGATTTTGAAGTATCGCAGCTCTAAGGTATTGGCTGCATGGGTGCCGCCACACAGCTCCCGGGAGAACTTACCCCCGAACTCAATCAGGCGCACGCGTTCGCCGTACTTCTCGCCAAAGAAGGCTAAAGCCCCTTTTTTGAGAGCCTCTTCATAAGGAATGTCGCGGTATTCTTTGCGGGGTAGAGCGGCGCTGATTTTGCTGTTAACCAGCGCTTCGATTTCGGTGAGCTCTTCGGGGGAGAGCCGCTGTGGGTGCGTGAAGTCGAAGCGGAGCCGGTCTGGCGCTACCAAGGACCCGCTCTGTCGTACATGGTCACCGAGGATGGTGCGCAAAGCCGCATGCAGCAGGTGGGTGGCTGTGTGGTGACGCGACAGCTCTTCTCGACGGGGCACGTCAATGGAGGCGAGCCATTCCCCTTCTGGGTCGCGGGGCAGCTGCGAAACCACATGGATGATTGTGTCCTGCTCCCGGTATACGTGGGTTACAGGCAGGGTTTGTCGTCCTCGTCGGAGCAAACCAGTATCGCTGAGTTGTCCGCCGCCTTCGGGGTAAAAAGGTGTCTGGTCCAGCACCACATGGTAGAAAGTGCCACGAGCCTCCTTTACCTCGCGCATGCGCAGGATGCGCACCCGAGCCTCGTACTGGTCATACCCCACAAAGTGCGAATGTTCTCCCTCCTCTATTTCTATCCAGTCGCCTTCGCGGCGTTGGGTGGCCTGACGGCTTCGGGCTTTTTGGGCTGCCAGTTCGGTCTCGAACTCGGTTAGGTCTACGCTTAGGCCTCGTTCCCGTGCCAGCAGCTGCGTAAGGTCCAGCGGAAAACCGTATGTATCATACAGCTCAAAGGCTACTTTGCCCGGGATGGTGGGCCCGCTGTACTGCGCAAGAAACGCTTCCAGGCGCGCCAAGCCCCGCCCTAAGGTATGCAAAAAGCTTTCTTCTTCGCCCTGGATAACGCGCTGTAGCGTTTCGCTTTGTTGGGCTACTTCGGGGAAGGTGTCTTGATACAGCTGGGCTAACGTGGGGACAAGCTGGTATAGGAAGGGCCTTTGCTGGCCGAGGTGTTGGTAGGCGTACCGTACAGCCCTCCGTAAAAGCCGGCGAAGGATATACCCCGCGCCGGTGTTACTGGGCAGTTGGCCGTCGGCGATCGCAAAAGTGATCGCCCGAATGTGGTCGCATACCACGCGAATAGCTACGTCCTGAAAGCTTCCTTGGCCATAGGCAACGCCTGTGAGCTGATGCACCCGATCACGTAGGGCTCGAAAGAGGTCAATATCGTACGTAGAGGTTTGGCCTTGTAGGACCATGGCGAGCCGCTCCAGTCCCATGCCCGTATCCACGCTTTTGAGGGGGAGGAGCTCCAGGCTCCCGTCGCTGCGGCGGTTGTACTGGATGAAAACGAGATTCCACAGCTCGATGACTAAGGGATTGCCGGTATTTAGGAGGGGGGCGGCTGAATCGGTTTCTGCCTCCGGCCGTAGATCCATGTGAATCTCAGTGCAGGGGCCGCAGGGGCCGGTGTCGCCCATCTCCCAGAAGTTGTCTTTTTTACCGAAAAAGCGAATCCGTTCAGCCGGCACAAAACGCCGCCATAGTTCGTAGGCCTCTTGGTCAGCGGGGAGGCCCCAGGTTTCGTCGCCGCCGAAGACCGTAATATAGAGCCGCTGCGGCGGAATCCGGTACACTTGCGTCAGCAGTTCCCAGGCCCAAGCGATGGCTTCGGCTTTGAAGTAGTCGCCAAAAGACCAGTTGCCCAGCATCTCGAAGAAAGTATGGTGGTAGGTATCGTGGCCGACTTCTTCGAGGTCGTTATGTTTGCCAGAGACTCGTAGGCATTTCTGTGTATCTGCCACGCGGGGCGCCGGCGCCTCCTTGAAACCCATAAACACATCTTTGAACGGGTTCATGCCGGCGTTCACGAAAAAAAGGGTGGGATCGTTTCTATTCACGAGGGGGGCGGAGGGCACGATAAGGTGGTCGCGCGCCGCAAAAAAATCCAGAAAAGTCTGGCGAACCCGAGCCGTACTCCACATGAGGCAAAAATACGACCTCCCTTGCCAGGCTCGGGTAGGTTTTCTCTATATTTGCGGTGGCATGCGATGGCTCCCTTTACTTTCGCTTCTGGTGGCGAGTACGGCTTTTCTTGAGGCCCAGCCGCGTAAGGTCCGTAAACTGCTCGCCGAAGCGGATAAAGAGTACTACGTATTTCGCAATCCCGAAAAAGCCGCCGAACTCTACAAGCAGGTTTTGTCGCAGGACCCCACCAACCAGTATGCCGCCTATCGGCTGGCGCGCTGCTACTGGTACACCAACAACACCGAACAGGCCGCCGAAGCGTACCAAAAGGCCCTGGCCCTCAACCCGGAAGCCAACGACACGATCTACTTAGACTTGGCGCTGGCGCAGAAAAAACTGGGTCGGTATCCGGAGGCTATGCAAAGCCTTCAAGAGTTTTTGCGCCGGCATAAGGGCCAGGATATCCTGCGCAAGCAAGCCGAAATCGAGCTTCAGGGATGTGAGTTAGCGCAGAAGCTCCTGGCCCAACAGCCCGACTATGAGCTGCGGGCACTTGCGGCTGTCAATAGCCAGGCCAGCGATTACGCCCCCACTCTCTTCGTGGTGAAGGGCGATACGTTTTTGATTTTCACCAGTCACCGGACGGGGGGGCAGAGTAAAGAGCGGTTTCCTGAGTATGGAGAACCCACCTATTCCGACTTGTGGGTGCTCCAGCTCAAAAGCGACACCGTGCCTTTAGGCAAAGTCGTGGGCAAGGTCCAAAACTTGGGCAAGCGAGTCAATACCCCTGCGAATGACGGCAGCGCGGTCATTTCCCCCGATGGCCTGACGATGTACTACAGCATCTGCGGCCAGGGCAAATACCGCAAGTTCTGGGGTTGTAGCATTTATCAAAGCACCTTCGACCCGCAAAAGAAAGAATGGGGGCCTTTCGAGAAAATCGAGGCCTTAGCCGGCAAACGCGAAGTGGTGGTCAACTCTCGAGGCAAGAAAAAACTCGTGCCTACCTACGACGCGCAGCCCACCCTTTCGCCGGATGGCAACCTAATGTACTTTGTCTCGGACCGAGATGGGGGGCTTGGCGGCACGGATATATGGTATGCGCAGCGCGTAGGGAAGGAGTGGGGGGCACCGGTGCACGCCGGTAAGATTATCAATACCCCCTTCAACGAAATCTACCCCCATGTCGGACGCGATGGCAAAACGCTCTACTTTGCCTCGGATGGGCACCCTGGTCTGGGGGGCTACGACGTCTTCAAGGCGGAGGGCCGCTTAGCTACTTGGCAGCTGCCCCAGAACCTTGGAGCCCCCATAAACTCCTCCTACGACGACTTCTCACTCTATTGGCTCAAGCAAGACACCGTAGGCCTTATCGCCTCTAACCGGCCAGGGGGCCGTGGACGGGATGATATCTATGTGGTAAAGCGCATCTTCCGCCCCAAGATCGAACTGGCTGTACATGGGACGGTCCGCGATGCGGCCACGAAGTTGCCTATTCCGTTTGCGACCGTGACGTTGTATGAAGTGCAGGGCGAAAAGCTCGTGCCGCTCGACACTTTCAATACCGACCAGAGTGCGGCTTACCGTTTTACGCTCGCGCCGGGTAAAGATTACCGACTGGTGGGTAACGCCCCTGAATACTTAGCCAACGAAGTCGCCGTCTCCACCAAGGACGCCACTAAGTCCATGGACCTCGAAGCCGACATCGATATTTTCCTCGACCGAATCGAGATTGCGCGGCCTATTGTGCTGCAAAATATTTACTTTGACTTTGACAAGTATGACATTCGGCCGGATGCGGCGGCGGAGCTGGATCGGCTGGTGACGATCCTCCAGCAAAACCCGAGCCTGCGCATCTTGATTGGCGCCCATACCGACACCAACGGCAGCGAGGCCTACAACCTCAAGCTCTCCAATAACCGAGCTAAGTCTGTCGTGGATTACCTTACGCAAAAGGGTATTCAACCCAAGCGACTCTCTTGGATAGGGTATGGGGAGTCACAACCGCTGATTTATCCCGAGTTGTCGGATGCGGATGAGCAAGCCAATCGCCGGGCGGAGTTTCGTATCTTAGGGCTGGATTTTGCAGAGAAATAGGGGATAGGGGCTCCTGCGCTGAGGGAGATTCCCTCAGAGGAAAGTCCGGGCGCCAGGGAGCAGGCCTCCCTCCGCAAGGAGGGGCAGTGGCGCCGCAAGGGCCACTGACGGATAGGGCCACAGAAAACACACCGCCCCTCTTGGGGTAAGGGTGAAAAGGGACGGTAAGAGCGTCCCCTTGGCAACCCCAGGCCGGCGCAAGGCCAAGCAGCCGACGAAGACCGCTCCCATAGTCGGCGGGTAGGCCGCTCAGAGAGATGCAGGAGTAGACACAGAACCCGGCTTACCACCTATCCCCGATTTTTTCTATGTTTGCGGTATGCAGATACGTACGCTTCCCGATATCCTACAAGCGCAGCTGGCCCATCCTCGGCCTGATGCTATCGCCGGCAAAAAAGGAGGGCAATGGCGCACTTATAGTACCCAAGAGGTGGCCCAAATAGCCGACACCGTCAGTCGGGCCTTGCTCAAGTTAGGCCTTCAAAAAGGAGACCGAGTGGCGCTGGTCTCGCCTAACCGCCCCGAATGGAACTTCGTAGATTTAGGTGCTATCCAACTGGGCCTTGTGGTAGTGCCCATGTACGCCAACTCCATCGCTTCGGACTACGAATACATCCTCAACCACTCAGAGAGTCGGGTGCTTTTCTGCTCTGGAGGGGAAGTCTGGCAGAAAGTGCAGTCTATCCTGCCGAACTGCCCTAACTTGAAAAAGGTGTATGTTTTTGATCCGGAGGCTGGGGCGCCTTCTTGGGAGGAGTTTTTGCGTTTGGCCGAAGGGGATACGACGGACCTTCGCCCTTATCGCGAAGCGGTCAAGCCTGAAGATTGGGCCACTTTCTTGTACACTTCGGGCACCACCGGTACACCTAAAGGCGTGATCCTCACCCACCACAATATCGTCTCTAACATCCTAACGGTACGTTCGCTTAACCTGATCCCGCGCAGCACCACCGAAAGGCTCCGAGCTTTGAGCTTCTTACCGCTCAATCACAGCTTTGAACGGATGGTCTTCTATACCTACCTGGCCATGGACATCGGGGTCTATTACGCTGAGAGCCTGGATACGATCGCCCAGAACCTGAAAGAAGTAAAGCCCCATGTTTTTACCTCTGTACCCCGTCTGCTGGAGAAGGTCTATGAACGCATCATGGCCACAGGGCAGACGCTTACCGGCCTCAAGCGCAAACTCTTTTTCTGGGCGATGGGCCTGGTAGAAGACTACGACCCGGAAAAGTCCTATCCGCTGGGCTACCGGATCCAGCTCAACCTGGCGCGGGCCCTGGTCTTCAAGAAGTGGAAAGAAGCGCTGGGTGGTCAGGTGTCGCTGATCGTGACCGGGGCAGCGGCACTACCCCGGCACCTGGCTCGTATCTTCTGGGGCGCAGGCATCCCCATTATGGAAGGGTACGGTCTTACGGAGACTTCGCCGGTCATCAGCGTCAACACCTTCGATGCGCACCGGATTGGCTCAGTAGGGCGTCCTATCCCAGGGGTGGAAGTGCGTATCGAACCCCTGGAGGGCTATACCGAAGGCGAAGGCGAGATCGTCGTCAAAGGCCCTAATGTGATGGTGGGCTACTACAAAAATCCCGAAGCCACCGCCGAAGTGCTCAAGGAAGGATGGTTCTACACGGGTGATGTGGGGAAGCTCGACAAAGACGGCTTTTTGTATATCACAGACCGCAAGAAAGAACTCTTTAAAACCGCGGGCGGCAAGTATATTGCGCCGCAGCCTATCGAGTCTGCCCTCAAGAGTTCGCTATACATCGAGCAGGCGATGGTGATAGGGGAGTTTCGCAAGTTTCCCGCCGCTTTGCTGGTGCCTTCCTTTCCTCATCTGGAAAAATGGGCGCATGAGAACGGTATTTCCTTTCAGGGGCGGGAAGACCTGGTGCGCCATCCCAAAGTAGTCGAGCTCATCCAGTCCGAAGTAGACCGAATCAATCAGCAGTTTTCTCAGTACGAGCGGGTCAAAAAGTTTATCCTGCTTACGAAGGAGTGGACGATCGAGGGCGGTGAGCTGACTCCTACGCTTAAACTGAAGCGAAGGGTGCTGCTGAGTCGGTATAAAGACGCCATAGAAGCCCTCTATGCCGAAGCCCAAGCCGTCCAATGAGTGGCGTGCGCTATTGACCTTGGGCACGGAGATAGGGGGCTTGCTTTTGATTTGGGTGGGCATAGGGTATTTGGCGGATAGGTACTTAGGGTGGCGGCCTTATGGGCTGGTGGGGGGTAGTTTGGTGGGTATTTTCCATGCTTTATGGCGCATCGTACGGGCTGGGGGTGGGGTGGGGCGCTCGTAGGCCTTATAGTGGGTGGCGGGCTTGGTTGGGCGTGGGTAGGAAAGGCCTGGGACGAGGCTACGCGCTGGGGGCTTGTAGCGATGTGGGTTGGGCTGGGCATGCTAAGTCTTGCGGCGTATAGGCTGCGGTCTGTGGGGTCTGGGCCGGCGGGTGTGCTGCTGCCGATGGGGGTTCGTTTACTTGGATGGCCGCTGTGGATAGCCGCCGTGGCGGCGTGGTTCCGACCTAAGCTGGAACCTTTCCTGGGGGTGACGCTGGTAGGTATGGGACTCTTTCTGGGGGTAGAGGTGCTCCTCACTCTTCGTAACTTGCGCCGCCGCGTATGAAGAAGCTACTCCTCCTCATGCTGGGCTTTTCTGTTGCCTGGGCTGGCGGTGGAGAAGGTCCAGCCGATTTTATCCTTAGCCACGTAAAAGACAGTTACGACTGGCACATCACGGATATTCCGTGGGGCAAGAACCCCGATGGGACGACCCACTATGTGCCGATTGTGATCCCTTTGCCGCGTATTGTTTATCATCCTCAGCGGGGGCTGTCGGTGTTTTTTGTGAAGGGCCATACCCGCGCCGAAATCCAGGCCGAGCTCGAAGCACGCGGCTTCACGCTGACCCCCGAAGGTAAAATCGCCTCGCTGGATTGCCAGCCCGTGTGGGACTTCTCGCTCACGCGTACGGCCTTTCAGTTCCTGCTGGTGGGGCTGGCGTTGCTGTGGATAGGCCGGGCGGCTGCCCGCGCGTACGCTACCTCGCAGGGCGTACCTCGGGGCATTGCCCGCTGGCTCGAACCGGTCATTCTCTTCATCCGGGACGAAGTAGCTCGCCCTGCCCTCCATCACCACGCCGAACGCTTTTTGCCTTACCTGCTCTCCGTCTTCTTCTTCATCTGGCTGAGTAACCTCTTTGGCCTGACCCCCTTCAACTCCAACATCATGGGCAATATCACCCTTACTTTTCTTTTGGCGCTAATTACTTTTGTCTTGGTGCAGGTGAACGGCACCCGAGCCTACTGGGAGCATATTTTCTGGTATCCGGGGGGGCCGATCTGGCTCAAGCTTTTTATGATGCCGATTGAGGTGATAGGGGTCTTTTCGAAGCCTTTTGCGCTTATGATGCGGCTTTTTGCCAACATCTTGGCTGGGCATCTCATGATGCTGTCTGTGATCGGACTCATCTTCATTTTGGCGGCGGCCCTTAAGTCGGCGGCGGCCGGGTTTGGTGTGGCGGTGTTTTCGTTGCTAATGGGGCTTTTTGTGATGGCGTTGGAGACGTTGGTGGCTGCGCTGCAAGCGTACATCTTCACCATGCTTACGGCGGTGTTTTTGGGGATGGCGATGGAAGAGTCTCATTGAAACCTGCTATCTTTGCGCCCGATATGTGGTTAGAAGCAGGTAGCACCGTACAGTATCTGGGGGCTGCCATAGGGGCAGGCCTCGCTGCGATTGGCGCGGGCATCGGAATCGGTTCGCTCGCTTCGGGTGCCCTCCAAGGCATTGCGCGACAGCCCTCGGCCGCCGGCGAAATCCGCAACAACATGATCCTTACGGCTGCCCTTATTGAAGGGGTGGCCCTCATCGCCGAAGTCGTCGCTATTCTCGTTATCTTCCTCAAGTAGGGTCGCCTTGGCCTTTCTTCCCTGGACACGCTGCCCTCGAAGGAGGGCAGCGTATTTTTGTGGGGCATGAAGCTGCGCCTTTCTCGAGAAGCCCAACTGGGCCTCTTAGCTACAGGGGCGGCGGTGGGGCTTTTCTTCGGCCTGAACTACCTCAAAGGGCATTCGGTCTTCCAGCGGTACAACACCTACTACGCCGTCTTCGAAAACGCCGACAACCTCTCCACCAGTGACAAAGTCCTGTATCGAGGCTACAAGGTCGGACAGGTCCAGGAACTCCGCTTCAATCCTCGGACCGGGGAGGTGCTGGTGGGGTTTGAAGTGCTGCGGGAAATACCCCTTCCCATAGACAGCCGGGCTACCATCACCAACCTGGACCTCTTGGGTACGAAGGGACTTTGGCTGGTGCCGGGGATAGCTTCTCAGCTGGCTGCGGACGGCGATACGCTCTTAGATAGCTTGGCTACGGGCACTTTCGACAAGGTCCTCCAAGAAGTGCGCCCCGTCAAAGAGAAGCTCGACCAGCTTCTGGCCCAGCTCAACCAGACAGCTGCCCACCTCAACGTCCTTTTGGATGGGCGAGGAGGGGTCGTGCCTCAAACCTTCGGCTCGGTGCGGACGCTGGCGGAACGGACCAGCGCTGAACTGGCCCCTACCGCAGCGCAGCTTCGCCAGACGCTCTCGGAGCTCGACCGCACTTTGACCGAGTTACGCCCTCGCCTAACCCAAACCCTCCAAAGCGTAGAACGGCTTTCCGACTCTACAGCACGCCGGCTCCCCAGCCTCGTAGCGCGATTGGACTCTTCCGCTGCGCAGCTCCATACCACCCTCACCGCCCTCAACGAAGGACAAGGTTCATTAGGTCTCCTCTTGCGCGATTCCTCCCTCTATCGAGACTTGGACAAGACGACAGTGAGCTTGCGCCTCCTGTTGGAGGAGCTGCGTCTGCGGCCGGAGCGATTCGTGCATTTCTCGATTTTTGGGTCTCGTCGCCGAACCGATGAGTGACTGGTACCGCCAGCTGGGGGTTTCGGCCCATAAGAGCTACCTCCAAGGGGTAGTCCACGATACCAAAGCGTATTTTGTACCGATAGGCCCTGACATAGCGGGAGACCCGGACTACCGTTTCGCCCTCCATGCAGATGGGGTAGGTACGAAGGGCATTTTGGCCTACTTATGGTGGCGAGAAAGTGGCGATGAATCGGTCTGGACTCACTTAGCCCAAGATGCCCTCGTGATGAACACCGACGACCTAGCTTGCGCCGGTTTTGCGGATTACTTTGTCTTCTCTACCACGCTCGTGCGGAATCCCTTCCTCATTCCGGATTCGGTGGTGCAAAGGGTTATCCAGGGGGTTTATGCGTTTGCGCAGAAACTGGAAGAGTGGGGGATTGTAGCGCGGGTGGCCGGCGGTGAAACCGCCGATATGCCTGATGTGGTGCGGACGATAGGGTTAGAAGCGGTGGCGGCGGCCCGAGCCCCCCAGGCTCAGCTCTTGCCTTTGCGGCGGCCCGATCGGGAGCTCGTCCTCGTCGGGCTGGCCAGCTTCGGCCAAACCACCTACGAATCCACCTACAATAGCGGCGTGGGAGCCAATGGGCTTACCGCGCTGCGTCACCTCCTCCTCACCGGCGAGTACGCCCAAAAGTATCCTGAAACCCTCGATCCCCACCTCCCTGCCCCCTACCAAGGACGGTGGCGGCTTAGCGACTTTGTAGCAGGCTATCCTCTCGGCCTACTGCTCACCAGTCCTACTCGCACCTACCTGCCTTTCCTGCGAACCCTCTACTCCCAATACCGCAAAGCCCTCTACGGCGTGATCCACTGCACCGGCGGCGGCCAACGCAAGGCTCTCCAGTACTTTCCCCAAACCCTCATCCGTAAAGAGAGCTTCTTTCCCCTTCCTCCTCTTTTCGCTTGCTTAGAGGGGCTGCGTCCCTGGTCCGAGCTCTTCGAGGTGCTCAACATGGGCCATCGCATGGAGCTATACCTGCTACCCGAAGCCGTAGAGGAGGTCCTTGCCCTGGCGGCTACGTATCACCTGCCTGCGCAGGTCATTGGAACGGCGCGTCCTCACGAAGGGCCTACCCGCATAGAGGCTTCCTTCGCCGGAGAGACCTGGACGTGGCCGTAAAGCGTACGTAGCCTTTCGTGCTTTTTTTCTACCTTTGTCCAAATGCCTAATCCCCCCCCCTCCTTGCCTTACTTACTTATCTTTGCGTAGTTTTTGGATGTGGCGTAGTCAGGGGGAAGCTTTTTGTTTTTCTCTTGTGAAACAATCCAACCTTATACTGATATGCTTCGTAGGCTGCTGAGTTGGCTGGGCTTAAGGAATGGACAAGTAGGACGGCGAGAAGCGGTCCTGAAGAAAGCGGCGGGTTTCCCTGCGATTTCGAGGTGGGAGCTGGACCCCTACCACACGCAGATTCGCTTTCGGGTGATGCACATGGGCTTGGTGGAAGTGGTGGGGCGTTTCCGGCGCTTTTCGGCCCAAGTACAGGGCACCTCGGCCGCCTTCACCGACCTGGCGGTAGAAGTGCAAATAGAGGTGGACAGCATAGAAACGGATATGCCCGCTCGGGATGCCCACCTCAAAGGTCCGGACTTTTTTGATGCGGCCACCTATCCCTACATCACTTTCCGCAGTGTGGCGGTACGGTGGCGGCCTCTCAAGCGCTTCGTGCTGGAAGGAGACCTCACGATTAAGAACGTGACTCACCGCATTACGCTGGAGGGCGAGCTGAAGGGGCTGGTGTTCAAAGACTTGGTGGGCCAGCCTCGAGTCAGCTTTGCCCTGACGGGGCAGATTGATCGGCGGGCGTGGGGCCTCCTCTGGCAGGCCGAAACAGCCGATGGTTCGGTGGTGGTGGATAACCTCGTCACGCTCGATATCGAGGCGGAAATCACTACGCCCGAAGGGATGGCGGCTTTTCGAGAGTTTCTGCGGCAGATGGGGGCAAGCGCATAAAGAAGTATGGCGCTCTTTGGGGGTGTAGCGACGCTGAAAGCGCCTTTTCCAGGGGTGCGGTGGAACCGCACGACCGGCAAAATCCTGGCTCGCACCGAAGGATGGGAAGCGCTGTCGCCTGCCCTTCAGGAAAAGGCCCTCACTATGCCCACCTGGGATTTTCTCTCCGAAAACGGCCAGGTCTGGGCTAAGCAGGTGGTCGAAGAAGAAGGAGAGGTGGAGACTTTTTTTCTCCTGCCAGCGGAAGGGTATGCCGAAGCGCTTCAGCGGCTCGAGCGGCTCGAAGCCGAGGTGAAGTTCCTGCGAGATCAGCTCCATGCTTTTGTGCAGAATGTGCCCCTGCCGCTTTGTGTGGTGGAGCCGAGCCAAGACCGCCTGGTTTTTGCCAACGGCTTGCTTTTGGACCTGTTGCGTCTGCCTCTGAGCCGACTTTATCAAGGGCTTTCGTTATCGGATGTATTTGGGCCGGTGGTGGACAGGGCTAAGGCGCTGCTTGTGCAGGCTGAGCGCGATCGCAAGCCCGTACAGGAGCTCATAGAGCGTCCCTTCTCCGATCGGACGCAGTGGTGGCTTGTTCGAGCTTTTCCCTTTCAGGCGACGAACCTAAGCGGGGTCATGGTAGGCCTCGTGGATATCACCAAAGAAAAAGAGCAGGAGGAACGGCTCGTAGAAGCGTACCAAGAATTGCAGGTGCAAGCCGAAGAGCTTCGCCAGAGTCAGGAAACGCTGCAATCTGCCTACGAAGCCCTCGAGAAAGCCAAAGAAGAGGCGGAAGCCCGCCGCAAAGAGCTGGAGGATTCCCTCATTGCGGCGCAGCGGTACCAACGTACCCTCCTTTTTCGCACCCGCATGCTGTACGAAGCGTGGGGCTATGATCATGTGGCGGTGGTGGCGCGGGCCCACACCTACGTGGGGGGAGATTTCGTGGTAGTTCGGCCCAAGGGAGACTGGCTGTACGTGGGCGTAGGGGATGCCACAGGGCATGGGAGTAGTGGGGCGCTTCTTGCGGTTACGGTGCAAGGGCTTCTTCATCAGGCGTTTTTGCTGTTGGAGGACCCGACCCAGCTCCACCAGGCCCTCGAAGAGGCCCGCAGGGAGCTGTACGAGGTGCTCGAGGTGGAGCCCGGGCGCGACTTATCGGGCGATGGCGCAGAAGTCGCCCTGGTGGCTTTGCCGCTAAGGCGGGAGGGCAGCCTGTATATCGCTACGGCAGGTCGTCCCGTGTACCTTCTTACTGCGGAAGGGCGGCTCACCGAGTATCACCAAGGAAGGCGGGCCCTGGGCTGGTCCGTTCCAGGTCAAACCCCCGAACCCTACTCTACAGACTCCCTCCCGTACCAGCCTGGGGCGACGGTCTTTCTCTTCACAGATGGAATCACCGACCAGCTCAGCCCCGAAGGCAAACGCCTCGGCCGCCGAACCTTTCTGGAGTGGCTACAGGCGACCGCCTCTGCAGGGGCAGATCCGCGAGATAAAATGCGCTTCCTCCTTCAGCGCTGGCATACCTGGAAGGGCGAGGAGACACCCCAGACCGATGATGTCCTCATGATTGCGATCGCCCTGCCGAAAGAGTAAGGAAAGGTGCTTACCTTTGTGCATGCGCGGGTTACTACTTGGGATAGGGGTACTTTTTCTCTACGCGCAGTCGAGTAAGCCCACTTGGTATGCGCCTAAACTGGGGCTAAACTGGGGGCAGTACCGTACTCGGGATGTGCAGGATATTGCTTCGCGCTCGTATTGGGGTGGGGGCTTTTATGGGGGTTTGGCTTTGCAGCAAGGGTTGGACCCGAAGGGATGGTGGGCCGTACAAGGAGAGTTGGGCGTGACGCAGCGCCGCTCTACCGACCGAAACCTCCTCTCCGATTGGCGATATAATCTCTGGAGCGTAGACTTAGCGGTTTTGGGGGTGTGGCGCTGGGTGCGAAAATTCGAGGCGTTTTTTGTGGAGGCGGGGCCTTCTTCCAGTGTGCTGGTATACGGCAAATACTGGGAACGGTCTAACCTTACGAACGAGATGGAGACCCGAACGGTACAGTTTGGGCGGGGGACCGGTCGGGATGTGCGACGGGGGGAAATCGCCTTGAATGCGGGCGTCGGGGCTGGATATCTGGTTGGGCCAGGCTACTTGACTTTCGGGCTGCGTTTCTGGCATGGACTCAATAACTTGAGCTCCGGTGGGCTTTTTCAGCGTTGGCACAACTACGGCGTCCTCATGACGTTGGCTTACTGGTACGATGACGCCCTCCGAGAAGAGTAACGAGCCGCTGACCCTCTCGGCCCTCCAAGTTCAGGTGGATCGGTGGATTCGAGAGGTAGGGCAAGGGTATTTTTCGGTGCTGACCAATACCGCCTTGCTCATGGAAGAGGTCGGTGAACTGGCTCGCCTGCTCGCGCGGCACTATGGAGACCAACGCTTCAAAGCCGGAGAAAACCCTTCGCCTGAGGCGATAGCGGAAGAGATGGCAGATATTCTTTTTGTGCTGGCGTGTCTGGCGAATCAGGTAGGGGTGCCCCTGGAAGAAGCTTTTACCCGCAAGCTGGCTTACAAGACCCAGCGAGATCGTGAGCGGCATGCCTCTGGCTTAGCCAGCGAAGGTTCGGCTCACGGGCCCCAGCCGTCGTCCATGTAATCGGGCACGCCGGGGCGCTGGATAGCCTGGCTGGGGAGGTATTCGATGGTCTCGAGGCGGACGACGGGCCCTTCCCGATCTTCGTCTACCTGCAAGAGGAAGCTCCATTCTTGGTAGGGCAACATGATCACTTCGCCCAGGCTTCGCAGGGCGGCTTGTTGGAGGAGTCGGGGCCAGACGGCATTCTTGAGGGTCAAAAAGCGCGGGTTGTCTCGATGGAGGAGGGAGAGGACCGTATCAAGCCGTGCTAAAAGCCCCCGTGTCAGACCCTGCGTCAAGGGTTCGTGGCGGCTCAGGCGCAGTTCGTAGGTGATGTGGTGGCGCACGCAGGCCCGCTGCTCGATGCGCAGGCGTACTGTAGGAGAGAGCCAGAGGGTTTCGAGTTTGCGGACGGGGTCCCACTCATACTGGTAGAGGTAAGGAAAGGCGAGCGGCGTAATCGGGGTGAGAGAGTCCGGTGAAAGGCGGCAGTTTCCGGAGACGGGATTTTGGCTGAGCTGAATCTGCGCGCTAAGGGACAAAGCCCCACTTAGCGAAAGCCAGAGAAAGCCGCTTCTCATGTAGGCAAGTAAGGGCGGGCGCCGAGGGGGTTCAGGACGGTAGCGGCTTCTCCGAGGGTGGGATCGGCCGTTTGTAGGGCCCGATGCACAAAGTGAAGCCCTTCTCCTATGGCAACGGGGATGGAAGTGCCCTGCGCAAGGAGGGCGGCGACAGCCGAGGCAAAGGTGCAGCCGGTGCCGTGAGGGGGCTTAGGCAGGGCCAAGCGGGGCTGTACGTGGCGTTGTACGAGCCTTCCGGCCCGGAAGACCCATGAAGTAAGGGTGTGCTTTTCCCAGGAGGCATGGCCCCCTTTGAGCACCCAGTAAGGCTGGGGGTAAGTGTGGGAGAGGCGCTGCCCCAGCTGAAGGGCTTCGGCTTCAGACTGGGGCTCGAGCTGGCCCATGAGGGCCGCAGCCTCGGGTAGGTTAGGGGTGACCACCGTAGCCTGAGCGCATAGCGAAAGCAGGGCCGTTTCAGCTTGGGGATCTAAGAGTCGAGCCCCAGAAGCGGCCACCAAAACCGGATCGACTACCAATGGGAGGCCGTTAGCCCGCTCAGTGAGGAAGCGCTGTACCACCTCAATGATTTCGGCGTGGGCGAGCATGCCGGTTTTGATGGCGCGAGGAGGAATGTCGGCCCATATCGCTTCGAGCTGGGCCCACACCCAGTCGGGGGGTACCGGAAATACCCGCGTGACGGCTTTGGTATTCTGGGCTGTGAGCGCGGTGACCACGCTCATGCCATAGGCACCTAAGACAGTGAAGGCTTTCAGGTCCGCCTGGAGGCCGGCGCCGCCACTGCTATCCGAACCGGCGATGGTCAGGACAGGGGCCAGCTTCACCGCGAGGCCGGAACCTGTTTGAGTGCTTGCTGGACCTTTTGGGCGGCTTCCCAGAGTTCTACTGCGGGGATAAGGGGCAGCCCGGATTCCCGCAGTATCTGAGCCGCCAGGTCAGCGTTCGTACCCTGCAGTCGGACCACCATGGGCACCGGTATCTGGCCGATTTGCTTATAGGCTTGCAAGATACCCTTCGCTACGCGGTCGCATTGCACAATCCCCCCAAAAATGTTGACGAGGATGACTTTTACGTCGGGGTCTTGGAGGAGGATTTGGAAGGCTTTGGAGATGCGTTCGACGTTAGCGCCGCCGCCTACATCGAGAAAGTTGGCTGGCCATCCTCCGGCCAGCTTAATGATGTCCATGGTGGCCATAGCCAGGCCGGCGCCGTTGACCATGCACCCTACGTTGCCATCGAGTTTGACGTAGCTGAGGCCGGCTTCTCGGGCCTGCGTTTCGAGAGGGTCTTCTTCGAGGGGGTCTCGCCAGCTTTCCAGGTCTCGATGGCGCACCGCCAGCGCATTGTCCTCCAAGTCGAGTTTGGCGTCTAAGGCCAGGATTTGGTCGTCGGAAGTCTTGAGCATGGGGTTGATTTCGAGGAGGCTCGCATCCAAGGCGTCGTAAGCCCGATACATGGTCAACAGAAACTGGACTGCGTTTTTGAAGGCCTGGCCGGAAAGGCCGAGTTTATAGGCTACCTGGCGGGCTTGGAAGGGCATCAGGCCTATGGCCGGGTTCAGATGAAGTTTAAGAATGGCTTCTGGGCGGGTAGCGGCTACTTCTTCAATGTCTACGCCGCCTTCTGCGCTGGCAATCAGCACGTCGCGTCCGGTAGCCCGGTCCAGCGTAAGGCTTACGTAAAACTCCCGAATCGGAGACGGCCCCGGATAAAAAGCATCGCCTGTGACGTAAATTTTATGCACGATCTTGCCCTGAGGGCCGGTCTGCGGGGTCACCAGCTTCATGCCGATCATCTGGGAGGCCAGCTGTCGCACTTCGTTTAGGGACTTAGCAAGCTTGACACCCCCTGCTTTTCCGCGGCCGCCTGCGTGTACCTGAGCTTTGAGGACCCAGGGGCCCTTGCCGGTGGGATCTATTTTTTGGGCGGCTTGTACCGCTTCCTCTGGCGTGGTAGCCACAGAGCCCCCTGCCACCGGCAGCCCATACTGGCTCAGTAGCTCTTTGGCTTGGTATTCGTGCAGTTTCATGGTGGGCAATATTACGGAAAAATGAGAGGGCGCTACTTTTGCTAAGGTGCCTCAGGTCGTGCTTCTCACAGGGCCAGCAAGCCACACCGATCAGCTCAAAACGGCCCTTCAAGCTACAGGCCAACTCTTGGTAGTTTTTTCTTACTATCCTCAATGGGCGATGGAATACCCTACCGGGGTGCAACGAACCTACCCCTGGTATCGTCCACTTGTACGGGGATTATGGGCGGTGGGACGAAGGATCCCTTACCTTCGCCGTTACAACCCTCAGCGCTATTGGGAGTATGTGCTGTACGATCGCTTATGTAGGAAGCACTTGCCAGCCAAGGCGTCTTTGTTGTGGGCCTGGAGCCAAACCAGCCTTTACACGATGCAAGCTGCCCGCAAACGCGGGATGAAAGTACTTTTAGAGCTGCCGGCCTCCCATCCAGCTGTATGGGAGGAAGCGGTGCAGAAAGCGTACGCCTTTTTTCCCTGGGCTAAGGGAGGCTATGCTTGGTATTCGCTACCTCATCTACGGCGCATCACCGCAGAGATAGAACTGGCCGATCGGGTTCAGGTGCTCTCTTCTTTTGTGCGCGACCAGCTTTTGCAGCGGCGTGTCCCTCCTGAAAAAATTCATCTTCTGCCGCTGGGAGTGGATGCGTTCCGATTTTCTCCTGCGGACCTTTCCTCTCCTGAGCGTCCTTTTCGCTTGCTGTATGTGGGGCGGATAGAACCGCTCAAAGGCGTACACTTTTTGTTGGAAGCTTTTCGGCGGTTGCATTTGCCGAGGGCGGAGCTATGGTTGGCCGGCCCCATCGTGGAAGAAATGCAGCCCCTCTTAGCTCGGTACGCTGGTTACTTCGTCTACAAAGGGGTCTGGTCTCGGGAACGTTTGCCCGACCTGTATCGACAAGTCCACGGCTTTATCTTTCCTACGTTGTTGGATTCGTTTGGGCTGGTGCTGCTTGAGGCGATGGCGTGCGGCTTACCGGTGATAGCGACTACGCATTCTGGGGGTCCGGACCTCATCACTGAGGGCCAAGAAGGGTATGTGGTTCCCCCGTTTTCTGTAGAGGCGCTCATGGAGTCGATCGAACGACTCTATCAGATGAAGCCCGAAGAACGCGCCGCTATGGGCGCCGCTGCCCGAAAAAAAATAGAAATGCACTGGACCCTTGTTCATTACGAAGAGCGGGTAGCCACCTACCTTGCGCAGCATGTTAGCGGCGTCTAAGCCGATTGCCTTTTTGCATGGTCGGCCGGGCCCCCATCCCATGCACGGAGCCTTTGCCCGGGCGGTAGGGGCAAGCTTTCACCCCGTAGATTTTGCAGCCCGTTGGCACGATATCCCTTTGCCGGCGGCTATTCGGTATTGGCGGTGGGCGTGGAATGCCTTTCGCTTTCCTTACCGGCGGTATAGAGCTGTGTTGGTAGAGGGCCCCCATGTGTGGCCCCCCTTTGGAGGGAAAGCCTGGGGCGTGCCTACCTTTTCCCTCTTAGACAATGAAACCTTGTATTTCCTGCAGGCCGGCTTCTACAACAAGTGGGTGAGATGGGGCCTGCTCCAGGCTATCCGTCGGTATGATGTGCTATTGGTGATAGGAGAGATGCAAGCCCAGTTAGCTCATCGGCTATTAGGGAGGCGGTGCCCTCCTGTTTACGTAGGGTTCAACGGCGTGGCGGAAGAGCGGCTTGAAGCTTTGGGCAAGCTTCGGCCTTCTTTGGAGGCTCCGATTATTCTTTTTATCGGCCACGGAGGTGCAAGCTGGCGGACCTACTACAAAGGCCTGGATCTTTTTGTAGAGGTGATGGCTTGCCTGCGGGCCCATCTGCCCGAGGTGGAGGGATGGGTAGTAGGTCGCTGGGCAGAGGCCGAGCAGGAGGCTTTACTGCGGCGGTATCCGGAGGCTCCTGTGCGATTTTTGGGGCCTGCGGAGCAGATACAGGGCATATTAGGCCAGGCTGCGTTGTACTTTCATCCGGGTCGGGGAGAGGCGTATGGTATTGCGGTGTTAGAAGCGATGGCGGCGGGTGTGCCTGCCCTGGTCTCTGAATGGACAGGGGCCCGAGAAGTGGTCCAGCGAGTTTGGCCTGAGGGCGTGATCCCCCTTTCGGCTCAGGGTATGACCCAAGCCATCTTGCGGTATTTTGCGCTGCCGGTAGCCGAGCGAAGGGCTATCGGCGAGCGAGGCCGTACCCTGGTACATACCCACTACACTGCCAGCCAGGCTATTCAGCGTTTCCAGGCGATTTTTCACCAAGCGCTGGCTGCCTGTGAAGCTTAAGAATGGTACCTTTGCTGCATGACGGAAGTGCTCCTCCCCAAAATGGGCGAGAGCGTCATGGAAGCCCGCATCATTCGTTGGCTCAAAAAACCTGGCGACCCGGTCGAGGCGGATGAACCCATTCTGGAGATCGCGACCGACAAAGTAGACTCTGAAGTACCCGCTCCGGTCTCCGGTACCCTGCAAGAGATTCGCGTGCAAGAAGGGTCTACGGTGCCAGTGGGCACCGTGTTGGCCATCATCGCTGAAGCGGGCGAAATGGCTACTCCCGCTCCGCCTCCCGCAGCGAAACCTGAATCTCCCCCAGCACAGAGGGAGGATAGTCCGGCCCGCGTTCCTACCGCAGGCAACGGACACTCTGCCCACGAACGCATTCCCGCCCGTTGGGGAGAACGGTTTTATTCCCCACTTGTGCGGACCATCGCCCAGCAGGAAGGCGTCTCCCTCGCCGAACTTGAAAAAATCCCTGGCAGTGGCGCTGGAGGACGCGTCACCAAAAACGATCTTTTAGCCTATCTGGAGTCCCGAAAAGCCGCTCCTACGCCGGCCCCCGCAGCTCCTGCCACCCTGGCGGCGCCTGCTTCGATCCAGGAGATTATTGCTTACCTGCAAGAGCATTTTATCTTGGTACCGAAAAAGAAGTTCACCCACGGCGAAGCGGCCGAAATCGTCGAGATGGACCGCATGCGGCGCTTGATTGCCGAAAACATGGTCTATTCCAAGCATGTCTCTCCCCATGTGACGAGTTTCGTGGAAGCCGACGTCACCGCTGTGGTCCTGTGGCGGGAGAAGGTAAAGGGAGAGTTTGAGCGCAAGTATGGGGAAAAGCTGACGTTCACGCATATTTTCGTAGAGGTGCTGGCGAAGGTGCTGCGGGAGTTTCCGCAGCTCAATGCGTCGGTGGAGGGCGATCGGATTCTCCTCAAAAAAGAGATTCACATAGGCGTAGCGGTAGCCCTTCCGACCAACAATCTGATTGTGCCGGTGGTGCGGCATGCCGACCGGCTTAATCTGGCGGGGATTGCGACGGCGGTGAATGACCTTTCTCGGCGGGCTCGGGCCGGCCAGCTCAAACCCGATGAGATCACTGGGGGTACCTATACACTCTCCAATGTAGGCACTTTTGGGAATGTGATGGGTACGCCTGTGATCCTTCAGCCTCAGGTAGGGATCCTGGCTACCGGCGCGATTCGTAAGAAGCCGGCGGTTATCGAGACCCCGACAGGGGATATGATTGGGGTGCGGTACAAGATGTTTTTGTCGCATTCGTACGACCATCGGGTGATAGACGGGGCATTGGGGGGGGCTTTTGTGCGGCGGGTGGCCGACCTGCTCGAAGCCTGGGATGTAACCCGTGCCCCATAAGGCCTTGGAAACTATCTTTGCTACATGCAAGATGCCGTTTTCGGGTGGATAGAAGCGGAGCGCCGCCGTCAAGAAGAAGGGTTGGAGCTTATTGCCTCGGAAAACTACGCCAGCCCTGCGGTGCTTGCGGCTTTGGGTTCAGTCCTCACTAATAAGTACGCCGAAGGCCTCCCAGGTCGACGATACTATGGAGGGTGCCAGTACGTGGATGAAGTAGAAAGGCTGGCCCAAGAGCGAGTCAAAGCCCTCTTTGGGGCGGTCTGGGCTAATGTCCAGCCTCATTCGGGCGCCCAAGCCAACGAAGCCGTCTTCCTGGCCTTGCTGAAGCCAGGCGAAAAGCTGCTGAGCTTCGAGCTGGCGCATGGGGGCCACCTCACCCACGGTAGCCCCCTCAACGCTTCTGGTAAACTCTACCTTGTGCAGCACTATGGGGTGCGCCCAGATACCTACCGGCTGGATTACGACCAGATTCGAGACCAGGCGCGCCGTTTCCGACCCAAGGTGCTCATGGCCGGAGCCAGCAGTTATCCGCGAGATTGGGACTGGCAGACCTTACGGGACATCGCCGACGAAGTAGGCGCCTTCTTGGTGGCGGACATTGCCCACCCAGCAGGCTTGATCGCAGCGGGCTTGCTCAATAACCCCCTTCCCTACTGTCACGTGGTCACCAGCACTACCCACAAAACCCTGCGCGGCCCCCGAGGCGGCCTCCTCCTCATGGGCCAGGACTTCGAGAATCCCTTTGGCGAACGCACCCCCCGCGGCGAGCTCAAAAAAATGAGCGCGCTGCTCGATAGTGCGCTTTTCCCAGGCATACAAGGAGGCCCGCATATGCATGCGATTGCCGCTAAGGCCGTGGCTTTTGGCGAAGCGCTTCAGCCGCCTTTTCGCACCTACGCGCAGCAAGTTATCCGCAATGCCCAGGCCTTGGCTAACGCTCTCATGGAGCGAGGCTACACCGTCCTTACAGGGGGTACAGACAACCACATCGTCTTGGTGGACCTGCGCAGCAAGGGTCTTACCGGACGAGACGCCGAACGCGGCCTTGAAAAAGCCGGCATCACCGTCAACAAAAACCTCATCCCCTACGATCCACAACCGCCCCTTGTGGCCAGTGGCATCCGCCTTGGTACCCCGGCCCTTACCACTCGAGGCTTCCTCGAAGAAGATTTCCGACAAGTGGCCCACTGGATAGACCAAGCCCTGAGCGCACTCCACGACGAAGCGCGCCTAAGCCAAATACGAGAAGAGATCAAGGCGTATCTGCGGGCCTATCCCCTTCCGTACGAGCCTGTGGCGCCGAGGAGCCTGGGGCACGCCCTCGAACCTGCCGGATCACCCACCCCACCGAACCCCGATCGGTCTGCCGGAAGGTAATCAACAGCGAAGGAAGGAGAAAAAGGTTGGAGAAAAGCCCTATCCCCAGTGAGAGCGCGGTCAAGATGCCCAGTGCACGCGTGCCACCAAACGAGGAAAACACGAAAATCCCAAACCCCATCAGCAGCACAAAGGAAGTGTAAGCGATGAGGGCACCCGTGTGGTGTACACTTACTACGGCGGCGCGCGCAGGCACCGGATGTCGGCGGTAGTACCATTGGTAAGAACTCAGAAAGTGCACGGCACTGTCTACCACGATCCCGAAAGCCATTTCGTAAATGAGCGCCGTAGAGGGTTTCACGGGCAGGCCCAGATAGCCCATCAGACCGGCCACCAGAAAAAGAGGTAGCAGGTTTACCGCCATGCTAATGAGCATGATGCGGAAAGACCCGTACAGGAAAAACATCTGCAGTGCAATCAAGAAGAAAGTAGTCACGAGGCTCCAGACGAGGTTCTCCACAAGGTAGTCAATGGCCTTGAGGAAAATGAGGGTGGTACCGGTGAGGTGTACGCGGGAGGCCTCTTCGCCGAAGGTCGCGTGGATGGCTCTTTGTACTCGAGCCAGCAGTGCCGGCATCTCGGCCGACCCAATATCCCGGACGAAGGTGGTAAGGCGGGTGCGCTGGTAAGCCGAGTCCACAAGAGGTAGAGGAGAAGGAGGCGCTTCGCGTATGGCCCGCAAAAGAAGTGGCAGTTCTTCTTGCAAGGGCAAGCCATAGGCCTGGGGAACCCCACCCCAAAAGGCTTGTCGGGCCGCCTTGACCAAATCCGCTATGCTCAGGCTCCGGCCAAACACCGGGTAGTTTTTGAGGCTATCCTGCAGGGCCGAAAGCGCCCGCAAGGTCTTGAGTCGTCGCAGCCCTTGGGGACGAGCCGTCTCTATAATGACCTCAAAGGGAAGCGTACCCCCATACCGCTCCTCAAAGAAAGTGAGATCCCGCATGACCCGAGTGGTAGAGGGCAGATCATCCGCCATGTAGGAAACGGCTTTCAAGCGGGTCACCCCTACTGCCCCCAGCACAAAGAACCCTGCGGTTATCCCATATACCCACCTTCTTCGTTTTTCCACGACCGTGCCTATCCATCGCACTAAGCGAGTGACCCATCGATTGGAGAGGTGACGCAGGTGCCGTTCTTTCGGTTCGGGCAAAAGCATGAAAAAAGACGGCAGCAGTAGGATAGTCAGCACATACGTAGCCATCGTGCCCCAAAAGGCCACAATCCCAAACTCCTGGAGCGGCACTACACCAGTCAAGTAAAGCGTGAGAAATCCCAAAGCGGTGTTGGCGTGAATCATGAAGGTAACCAGGCCAAGGTGGCGGAGCATCTCTCGGATAGCGACGAGTTTGTCTCCTTTTGCTACGTAGAGACGGTGATATTCGGCCAGCATGTAGATAGCCGGGGGAATGCCCAAGATGATAATCACCGGCGGCAGGAGCGCCGTGAGCAACGTGAGCTTGAATCCATACAGCCCAATGATACCTACAGTCCACAGCGAAGCCAACCCTAAGAGTACAACCGGAAACACCACCGCATACCACGATCGAAAATACCCCCACAACGCCAACACCGTCAAGACCAGGGATCCTATCGTAAAAATCCACAGTTCAGAGGGCAAGGTCTGGGCTACATAATGGCGGAGGTAGGGCACTCCGGCAAAATGCGCTTCTGCGCTGTGGCGGGCAGCCCAGGCTTCGCTCAGGGCTTCGATGTGGCGGATGAGGGGGTGCTTGGCGCGGGTATGTAGCGTAATCGAATCCAGCTGCAGGAAAAGCACCAGGCTTTGCCCAGAAGGTTCCCATAAGAGGCCTTGGTAGAGAGGAAGCGCTTGCCGGAGGCTGTCCCATTCGCGGCAGTGGGCTGGCAAGGTGAGGCTATCCAGCCGAAACCGTCCTTCCCGCCATCGCAGGGTCGGTGCTGTGGGCAGGCCCAGAACACCCCGGATTCCTCGCAGGCGCTTCAAGGTGTCGGTCAGTTCCCGCAGCCCCTCCCAGAACGAGGCAGGGCAACCTTCCGGCACGGTAAGCCCCACCAAAATAACACCAGCATCTTCGCCAAACTCACGTTGAAACCGGCGATAAGCCACATAGTCGGGGTCATCTTCAGGAATAACTTTCACAAAGTCCTGGGTGATTTCAACTTGGGTGGCATAGCCCAGAAAGTACACCGATAACCCCGCCACCCCTGCCAGCCAGAGATAGCGTCCCCGCAGAAGGAGGTCGGCCCATGATCTCATTCGGGGTGCAGCTCAGGTTTGAAGATAGCTTCGCCGAGGAGGGCCCGGGCGCATTCTTGGATGCCTTCGGTGAGGGCGGGGTGAGGCTGCAGGATGCTGCATAAGTCACTGACCCGCCGAGAGAAGCGTATCATGAGGGCCACCATCCCAATGATAGTCGAAGCCTGGGGTCCCACTGCACGACATCCTAAGATGTAGGGGTCGGGTTCGTCGGTGGTGATGAGCTTGAAGAAGCTGCGGCGGGTGCGCATAGCCAGGCCCCGCGCCGTGAGGTGGTACCCGTAGCGTACTACTCGATACCGGTAGCCTTGGGCCTTGGCTTGGGTTTCGTTGAGGCCGACGCCGGCCACCTCGGGCCGCAAAAACATGATCCACGACAGGTGGTCGTACTGGAGGGGGCGTTTCACCTGGCCAAACATACGTTCTACGGCGTAGCGGGCTTCTTGTTCGGCGACATTTACAAAGCCCGCTTGCCGGTTGTCCAAGTCGCCTGCGGCATAGAGATAGGGCACCGAGGTTCGGGTATCTTCCGTGATCACATGCCCTGAGGGGGCTCTCTCTACCCCCAAGACCTCTAACCCCAGCCCTTCTGAGTTGGGCTGCCGGCCAATCGCTATTAGCACATGGGAGGCCTTTTCGTGGTGGATCTCGCCTAGGTGAGTCTGCACGGTGTACTCGATGGTATCGCCGTCAGGACGCAGCTCCTTGAGCTGAGCATGGGTGAAAAAACGCACGTTGCACTCCTCGAGGTTTTGCATGATGGTGGTGGAAATGTCGGGGTCCTCGGCGGGGAGGATACGCTCGGCTTTTTCTATCATCGTCACCCGTACGCCCGGGAAGGTCGAAAAGATCGAAGCGAACTCGCACCCAATCACACCCGAGCCGATAATGAGGAGGTCAGGCGGGAAGTCTTCGAGCTGGTCTATGTGGTCGCTGGTGAAAAGGCGTCGACCATCTATAGGCAGGTCAGGCAAGAGACGTGGGCGGCTCCCCGTAGCTAAGAGAACGTGTGGGGCCTGCACTTCATAAGGAGGCGCGTCGTGGGGGCACACCTCGAGGCGGTGGGGGCCTACAAAACGAGCGGTTCCATACACCAGATCCAGGAGCCCTTGAGCTTGATAATGCTGGATTTGACGCAGCATTTGGGCCTGCCTTTCCTGTACGGCCTGCTGTACGATGCGTCGAAACTCCTCAAATGAAAAAGTGAAAGCTTGTACCTGATAGCCCCGCTCTGTCAAGAAGAGTTTATCGAAGTCTTTGGCCAGTTCCCACCAGGTCTTAGAGGAAAGGGCGCCGTTGAAGAGGGCGGTGCCACCGACCTGGTTTTTTTCCACCAGGAGGGTGCGTTTACCGAAGTCCATAGCGCGCATGGCCCCGGCAAAACCCGCTGCCCCACCCCCGATTATCACGAGGTCGTACCCCATCTCGCCCTAAGGTAGGGAAAATGGGAGGCTCGAGGTGGAAAGCGGGCTGTATATTTGTTGAACCCAACATGAGCCTCTCCACCCTTACGCAAGAAGCGCTGGTAGCCCGGGCTCGGGCCCTGCGCGCGGATTTTCCGATTCTGGCGCAGCTTCATCCGTCGGGGCGGCCGCTGGTCTATCTGGACAACGCCGCTACCGCCCACAAGCCGCGCCCCGTGATAGAAAGCCTGTCCCGTTTTTACAGCGAAAAAAACGCCAACATTCACCGGGGGGTGCACTGGCTCAGTCAGGAAGCTACCCGCCTCTACGAAGAGGCGCGAGCTTACCTGGCCCACTTTATAGGCGCCGCCAGCGAAGAAGAAATAGTCTTTGTGCGGGGGGCTACCGAAGGCCTCAACTTGCTTGCTCAAGGGCTTCGTCGTATACACTTTCAGCCAGGCGACGAGGTTCTCCTCACGGTGGCGGAACACCACGCCAACATTGTACCTTGGCATCTGGTAGCCGAAGAGCTGCCCATCCGGCTCAGGCCCGTGCCGCTCACCTCCGAAGGCCTCCTCGACGTAGAAGGGCTTCGGGCGCATCTTTCGCCCCGTACCCGCCTGATTGCCCTCACGGCCATGTCCAATGTGCTGGGAACGGAGCTGCCCATCGCAGAAGTGGCTTCCATAGCCAGAGAACGAGGCATCCCTATCCTGGTAGACGCCTGTCAGGCGGTGGTGCACCGGCCCCTCTCGGTCGAAGCATGGGGCGTAGACTTTCTGGTTTTCTCGGGTCATAAGTTGTACGGTCCCACGGGGGTGGGGGTAGTGTACATGCGCCGGCCCTGGGGGCAGAAACTACCTCCTTACCAGGGTGGGGGGGATATGATTCGGCGGGTCACTTGGGAAGGGAGTCGGTTTGCGCCCCCTCCTTCAAAGTTCGAGGCGGGCACCCCTCCTATCGCCGAAGCTATCGCCTTGGCCGAAGCCGCCCGCTACCTCACCGAAACCGTAGGGTGGGAGTTTATCCAGGCTTATGAGGCTTTCCTCTCCTCTTATGCTCAGCAGCGCCTGGCCGCCGTACCGACCCTGACCCTCTATGGAACCGGCCACCCACGAGGCGCGCTATGGTCTTTTACCCTGGAAGGCGTTCATCCGCATGATGTAGGCACCTTGCTGGATGCTTACGGAATCGCTGTCCGGGTAGGCCACCACTGCGCACAACCCCTCATGGACGCGCTGGGTGTGCCGGCTACTATCCGTGCTTCCTTTGCCTTCTACAACCTTCCAGAGGAAGTAGACCTCCTGGCTCAGGCCCTTGAAGAGGCGGTGCGCTTCTTTGCGCCGCCCGATGCCAAACGCCCATAGGGGGATTTTTTGTTACTTAGTCCAAATCCAAAGTAGCCATGCAACCCACCCAAGACGAGATCCTTACCCAGCACCTGAATCGCGAATACGAATGGGGGTTCGAAGTGCCCGTAGAAGAGGAACTGGCCCCCAAGGGCCTTTCCGAAGAAGTGATCGAGTTTATCTGGGCTAAGAAGAAGGAACCTCCTTTCATGCTGGATTTTCGCATGCGGGCCTATCGCGCTTGGAAGGAGATGCGCGAACCCCATTGGCTCAATGGCCACTACGACCCTATTGACTATCAGGATGCCTACTACTATGCTGCTCCCAAGGCCTTAGCTGAAAAGCGTCCTCGCAGCCTCGAAGAAGTAGACCCCGAGATTCGGCGCATCTTTGACCGGCTGGGTATACCTCTTCACGAGCAAGAAATCCTCGCAGGGGTGGCCGTAGATGCCGTGCTCGATAGCGTCTCTGTAGCTACCACCTACAAAGAACGTTTGGCTAAAATGGGTATCCTCTTCTGTTCTATGAGTGAAGCGCTCGAAAACTACCCCGACCTCGTCAAAAAGTACCTCGGCACAGTAGTACCCTACAACGACAACTTTTTTGCCGCGCTTAACTCCGCTGTATTTAGTGATGGGAGCTTTGTGTATGTGCCGAAAGGGGTGCGGTGCCCTATCGAACTTTCTACCTACTTTCGTATCAATGCCCGCAAAACGGGGCAGTTTGAGCGCACGCTCATCATAGCCGATGAAGGCGCCTATGTCAGTTATCTCGAAGGGTGTACAGCCCCTAAGCGCTCCGAGCACCAGCTCCATGCGGCGGTAGTGGAGTTGGTAGCGCTCCCCGGCAGCTACATCAAATACTCCACCGTCCAGAACTGGTACCCTGGCGACCGAGAAGGACGAGGGGGCGTGTTCAACTTCGTCACGAAGCGAGGCATAGCTTATGATAACGCCAAAATCTCCTGGACCCAGGTAGAAACCGGTTCGGCCATCACCTGGAAGTATCCCAGCGTCATCCTCAAAGGCGATAACTCCACGGGGGAGTTTTACTCTGTAGCCGTGACCAACCACCGTCAGCAGGCCGACACGGGCACGAAGATGATCCACATTGGGAAGAACACCCGCAGTCGCATCGTGTCGAAGGGCATTTCGGCCGGCCACAGCCAAAATACATACCGAGGTTTGGTGCAGGTGCTCCCTTCGGCCGAAAATGCACGCAACTTCTCGCAGTGCGATTCTCTCCTCATCGGCCAGTCCTGCGGTGCACATACTTTTCCTTATGTGGAAGTGAAAAATCCTACCGCTATCGTCGAACACGAAGCTACCACCTCCAAAATCGGAGAAGACATCCTCTTTTACTGCAATCAACGTGGTATTCCCACGCAAGAAGCGGTAGAGCTTATCATCAACGGGTATTGTCAGGAAGTGCTTGCGCACCTTCCTTTAGAGTTTGCGGTGGAAGCGCGTAAGCTCTTGGCGATCAGTTTGGAAGGCAGCGTCGGCTAATCTGGAATCGTCCTATGCTTACAATACGGAATCTGCATGTGTCTGTAGAAGGACGCCCTATTCTCAAGGGGCTAAATCTTGAAGTGCGTGCAGGTCAAGTGCACGCCATCATGGGGCCGAATGGAGCAGGCAAGAGTACCCTTGCGGCGGTGCTTGCGGGCCGAGAAGGCTACGAAGTCACCGACGGCGAGGTGCTCTTTGAAGGGCAGAACCTCCTCGAGCTCGGGCCTGAAGAACGTAGCCACGCCGGCGTGTTTCTGGCGTTTCAGTATCCTGTTGAGATACCGGGGGTCAGTATGGTGCAGTTTCTGCGAGCTGCCCTTAATGCCCACCGCGCTGCCCAGGGCCTGGACCCCTTAGACACGGCGGAGCTAATGGCGCTTCTGCGGGAAAAGGCCGCCTTGCTCAAGCTGGACCCTTCTTTCCTTACCCGCTCCGTCAACGAAGGCTTCTCAGGGGGGGAACGCAAACGAGCCGAAATCTTCCAAATGGCCGTGCTGAACCCTAAACTGGCTATCCTCGACGAGACCGACTCCGGGCTGGATATTGACGCCCTCAAAATCGTCGCCGACGCCGTGAATGCCCTCCGCACTCCGCAGCGCGCTTTCCTCCTGATTACGCACTACTACCGGATTCTCCAGCATATCCAGCCGGATGTGGTCCATATCTTGGCCGATGGGCGGATTGTGCGTTCTGGGGGGCCGCAGCTCGCCCTCGAACTGGAAGAAAAAGGATACGAAGCCCTTCTCTTGCCGGCGTGAGTATGAAGGTGGCCGAAGTCCAAGCGCTTTCGTTGGAGGCGGGTGCTGCCCATCTTACGCAGGTGTTGCAGGCGTACGCCTCCGCCGAAGGCTTCCCGCCTTCAAAGCGTGCAGCGTGGCAGGCCTATGCTCGCCAAGCCCACCTCGAAGCGCTCTTTCTGGACCTCAAACACAAGGAGGACTGGAAGTATACCCCCTTAGGGTTCTTGCGCCGACCTTGGAAGCTTTCCCCGCCTGAAGAAGGGAAGCTGCCCCTGGACTTAGTCTTGCGGGGCCAGGCCGCGCAGCTTGTCGCGCCGTCGGAGGATCTACCGGCGTTGCGTTCTTTACCTACGCCTGTTTCGGTTTGGGAAGCGCTCCTGACACCGGCCGCCAGCCTGCGGCACTATGCCCTATCAGGAGAAGGGCATCTCCTCCTTGCGCCCCGGGCCGCAGGCGACCTTAGTGTGCATGCCGCGACGTTGAGCGTGGCTTCCGGCGCCCAAGCAGATCTCTGGATTGCCCCTTCCGGTTCGGGACTCTTGCTGATCCGGCTGCACCTCGACGCCGGAGCCGGGTCTCAGGTACGGCTCTTCCTTCCTACGGCGGCCAGAAGCGAGGAACTTTTCGTCTATACGCTTTTCACGGCGCAGCTGGCCCAAGAAGCGCAAATAGAAACCTACGACCTCACCGCCACCACCGGCTGGAAGCGCAGCGAAGTGCGGGTGCGTCTGGCGGGCCTCGAGGCCCAGGCCTACCTGCACGGGGTAGCCAAAGTAGACCCAGGCTCGGTCGTAGACCACGCCATCCGGGTAGAACACGCCGCCCCCCACACAGCAAGCAACCAGCTCTTCAAGGCCCTCGTGTACAAAGGAGGTCATAGCGCTTTCCAAGGGCGTATCTTTGTGCAGCCAGAAGCCCAAAAAACCAACGCCTACCAATCCCATAAGGCCCTTTTGTGGGAACCAGGTGCGGTAGCCTATAGCCGCCCGCAGCTCGAGATTTTTGCAGACGACGTGCGGTGTACGCACGGGGTCACGACGGGCTTCCTACAAGGGGAGATGCTCTTTTATTTGCGGGCCAGGGGCGTGCCCTATGAAGAGGCCCGACGTCTTTTAGCACAGGGCTTTCTCGAAGAGGTACTTACTCGGGTGCCGTACAAAGCGTTGCAGGCGTGGGCGAGAGAAACAATGGGCTTTGAGAAGTAGGGCAGCCAGGGAAAGGCCCCACGCGTTTGCGTATTTTTGCCCATCATGTTTGAAGCTATAGCCGAGCGGCTTAACGAAACCTTCCGCAGTCTGGCGGGGCGGGCCCGTCTCACCGAGGCTAACATCGCCGATGCGGTCAAAGAAGTGCGCCGCGCCCTCTTGGAGGCCGATGTGAACTATCGCATTGCAAAAGAGTTCACCGACCGCGTAAAGGCCCAGGCCTTAGGTCAGGAAGTGATCAAGTCCGTTACGCCCGCCCAACTCTTTGTCAAAATCCTCTATGACGAGCTGGTGAAACTGCTGGGCCAGCAGCAAGAAGGCCTGCGATTTGCGGCTATTCCCCCTACGGTCTATCTGGTGGTGGGATTGAACGGGGCGGGGAAGACCACCTTTTCCGCTAAACTGGCGGCCTACCTTAGAAAGCAAGGACGGGCACCTTTTCTGATTGCGGCGGATGTGTATCGTCCTGCTGCGATGGAGCAGCTCGCCGTGCTGGCCCAAAAAATCGAAGTGCCCTTTTATCGGGAGGAGGGCACTCAGGACGTGGTGGCGTTGATTCAGCGGGGCTTGGCTGCGGCTAAACAGCAGGCCCGGGAGGTCGTCATCGTAGATACAGCGGGGCGGCAGACCCCCGATACCGAACTGATGGCGGAGCTTCGCCGGATCGAAGCCGCCGTCCAACCCACCGAAGTCTTGCTGGTGCTGGACGCCATGACAGGCCAAGATGCGGTCCAGACCGCCCAGGCCTTCCGAGAGGCGGTGTCCGTCTCAGGCTTCATCCTGTCGAAGATGGATGGGGATGCGCGGGGAGGGGCTGCCTTTTCGCTGCGGGCCGCTACCGGCCTCCCTATCAAGTTCATTGGCACAGGTGAAAAACCCGAAGACCTGGACCCCTTCTACCCAGATCGCATCGCAAGCCGAATCTTAGGCATGGGGGATATCGTCTCCTTCGTAGAACGCGCCCAGGCCCAGTACGACGCCGAAAAGGCTCAAAAGCTCCAGGAAAAGCTCCGGAAAAACAAGTTTGACCTCGAAGACATGTTGGATCAGCTCCGTACCCTGCGCAAAATGGGTAGCATCAAAGACCTTTTGGCGATGATACCTGGCCTTTCGCAGCTCAAAGACACCGATATTGACGAGAAAACCTTCAAGCACATTGAGGCGATTATCCTTTCCATGACCCCGGAGGAGCGTCGCAACCCCGCGATTATTAACGGTTCTCGGCGTCGTCGCATAGCGCAAGGAAGCGGTACTTCCATCCAGCAGGTGAATCAACTTTTGCGGGAGTTTGAGCAGATGCGCAAGCTGCTCAAGAGCCTGAATAAGCTTCAAGGTCAAGGCCGAGACCCTCGACAAGCGCATCCCCTTTTCCGGCGGCGCGGATGAAGCGCTTTCGTACCCTCCTGGTAGCGAATCGGGGTGAGATCGCTTGCCGCATTCAGCGGACGGCCCAGCGAATGGGCCTGCGCACCGTAGCGGTCTACTCCGAGGTGGATCGCTATGCTCCCCACGTAGAAATGGCGGATGCGCGCTACTTTTTAGGCGGGAATGCGCCCCACGAGAGCTACCTCAACATCCCTAAGCTTATCCAAGCGGCCCAGGCTACCGGAGCGGAAGCGATTCATCCGGGGTATGGGTTTCTCTCGGAAAACCCCGCCTTTGCTCGGGCGGTGCGTGAAGCCGGGCTCATCTTTGTAGGGCCTTCGCCGGAGGCGATGGAACGCCTAGGCAATAAAGTCTCCGCTAAACTTTTAGCCAGAGAAGTGGGGGTTCCGCTGGTGCCCGGTACGCCGCACGCTGTCACAGACGGAGAGGCGCTTGTAGAGGCGGAGCGGATAGGCTTTCCCTTGCTTATCAAAGCGGCGGCGGGGGGGGGCGGCAAAGGCATGCGCAAGGTCGCCTCGATGGCCGAACTGTCTGAGGCGCTGGCTCGCGCCCGCAGCGAAGCGCAGGCCGCCTTCGGCGATCCCAGTGTTTTTTTGGAGCGCTACCTGGAAAAGCCCCGTCATGTAGAGGTCCAAGTGTTTGCCGATCACCATGGCCAGGCCGTATACCTGTACGAGCGGGAATGCTCTATCCAGCGGCGCCATCAAAAGGTTATCGAAGAAGCGCCAGCCCCCAACCTCAGCGAAACAACCCGGCGAGCCATGGGGGAAGCAGCCCTTCGCCTCATAAAAGCTGCCGGGTACACCCAAGCCGGTACCGTGGAGTTCATCGTGGATGCCGAGGAGAAGTTTTATTTTCTGGAGGTCAACACCCGTCTCCAGGTCGAGCATCCCGTGACGGAAGCCATTACTGGTTTGGACCTGGTGGAGTGGCAGCTTAGGGTGGCGCAGGGTGAGCCCCTGCCCCTTCCGCAAGAGGCCATTCCGCAGCAGGGGCACGCCATAGAAGCCCGTATCTACGCTGAAGACCCTCGAGCCGGCTTTTTGCCCAGTAGTGGCTTCTTGTACAAGTATCGTCCCCCCGCTGGCGAGGGCATTCGCGTAGACAACGGCTACGAAGAAGGCCAGCCCGTACCGCTGTTTTATGACCCTCTCTTGGCGAAGGTGATCGCTTGGGGGCCGACCCGCGACGTGGCAATCCAACGGCTCGAGAAAGCTCTGGCCGAGTTTATTATTGTGGGGGTCCATACGACTACGGACTTCGTGCGGTTTGTGCTGAATCATCCCGCTTTTCAAGCCGGTCAAGTCCATACACACTTCGTGGAGGCGTACTTTCAGCCGGCGCTATTGGATAGCCGGCCCCTCACTCCTGAAGAGCAGGCCGCTCTCCAGACCCTTGTAGACTGGATTGCCTACACTTGGTACGGTCCTTTCACTTCCTGAGAGATGGGGGGGATTCGGCGATCGGACTTTGGTGCGGCGTTTCACTGGGGGGTAGCCGTTTCGGCCTACCAGATCGAAGGCGGGTGGAACGCCGACGGCAAAGGCCCTTCCATTTGGGATGCCTTTGTGCGACGCCCGGGCAAAATAGACCGCCGCGAAACCGGCGACGTGGCTTGCGACTTTTATCACCGGTACTTGGAGGACATTCAGCTCCTGAAGGAGCTGAGCCTTCCGGCTTTCCGGTTTTCGATCTCCTGGCCTCGCATCCTGCCGCAGGGGCGCGGCGAACCCAATCCGGCAGGCATAGCTTTTTACCACCAGGTCATAGACGCCTGCTTGGCTGCCAACATCGAGCCCTGGGTCACCCTCTACCACTGGGACCTGCCTTTGGCCCTGGAAGAAGGCTACGGTGGCTGGACAAACCGCCGTATCGTAGACGACTTTCTGGCTTATGTAAGCCTGTGCGCGCAGGAGTACGGCCGGAAAGTCAAATACTGGATGGTCCTCAACGAACCTCTCGCTTTTACGGCTGCAGGCTACCTGTTGGGCGTGCATGCGCCAGGACGTCGCGGCTTGAAGAACTTCTTTCCAGCGGTGCATCATGTGGCCCTGGCTCAAGCCGAGGGCATCCGCCTCCTGAAAAGTCTCTTGCCCAAAGCCTGGGTGGGTACCACTTTTTCGACTTCACCGGTTTTTCCTTATCGGCCTGATCATCCGAGAGACCAGGCGGCTGCCCGGCGGTATGATGCCGTGCTAAACCGCCTCTTTGTAGAGCCGCTCCTGGGGCGGGGCTATCCCGTCGAGGTTTTTCCAGAACTAGCCGAAATCCCGCGACGCTACGCCCAACCCGGTGATGTAGAGCGGCTGGCCGCACGGCCAGACTTTCTCGGCATTCAAAATTACTCCCGGGAAGTCGTGAAGTACCATCCCCTGGTGCCCTGGATACAAGGACGGCCTGTGCCTCCCCGACGCCGGGGGGTGCCTTATCAGGCTATGGGGTGGGAAGTCTTCCCGGAAAGCGTGTACCTGGCCCTGAAGCAGTTTGCGCAGTATGACCCTACCTTGCCGCTGGTGATTACCGAAAGTGGCTATGCCGCCGAAAATGAAACCACCCATGATCCGGCCCGCATAGCGTATCTCCAAGCCGTGCTCAAACAGGTCTATCGCGCACAAAAGGAGGGCCTCCCAGTGCAAGGGTACTTTATTTGGACCTTCCTGGACAACTTCGAGTGGGCAGAAGGATATCGGCCCCAGTTTGGGTTGGTCTATGTCGATCGCGCCACTTTGGCTCGCCAGCCTAAACAGTCTGCCTACTGGTATCGTGACTTCCTCCAGGGTAAAGTAGCCTTAGAGTGAAGCCCTACAACTTGAGATCGGGTTAGGCGCTGATTTCGGCCCTTCTTTCTTGCCTTGGGAAGGAGCTTAGGGGGAAATTTCTGTTGGGCATGGCCTTGGGCGGCTACTTGTACAGGAAGTGTGCAGAGCCTACCCCTTCGACTGACTTTTGGGGCTTGAGGGGGGCAGAGTGCAGATGGAGTTTGTGTGGTATCTTTGGGGCATGACCCAGCAGGAAGTGCTGCAGGCCATCCAGAGTCGGATAGACCAAGTGAAGGACCTGCGCGGAACGGTCAAGTTTGTGGTGGACGGCGACAAAGTGGTGCACGTCGATGCGACCCAGCAGCCGCCTGTCCTTTCCAGTGAAGACAAGCCGGCCGATTGTACGATCCGGATTGCGGGCTCCACGCTGGCAGACATCTTGAGTGGAAAAAGCTCGGCTATGACCGCCTTTATGTTTGGCAAAATCAAAGTAGAGGGGAATATGGGCATCGCGATGGCGATTAGCCGCATTCTCTGATGCGCAATCTATTCTTGCCAGGCGACCAAAAGCGGTATACCACCCGCGTTACCCCAGAGAAAACAGCGGCGTTTCACGGTGAGGTGGTGCATCCGTATTACGCTACCTTTGCGCTAAGTCAAGATGCAGAGTGGGCCTGCCGGCTCTTTGTACTGGATATGAAAGAAGAAAACGAAGAAGGCATTGGCACCTTCCTTTCTGTGCATCATGTGGCGCCCGTGCCGGTTGGGGCGGAGGTAGAGATCATCGCTACCTTGCTCTGGGTGCGGGATAGAACGGTGCACTGTGCGTACGAAGTATGGTGGGCCGGACATCGGGTCGCCTACGGAGAACAGACACAAAAAATCCTCCAAAAGCGTTAACTTTCACTTATGCGCTGGTTAGGTTGGTTGGGACTGGGCGTGGCGGTGGGGCTGGGGGCCTTTCTGGTGGGCTTTCGCTGGCGAGAAAGCGGGCCTCAAGAAATCCAAACCGATGACCTCCGCAAACTCCAGCTCATCATAGAACTCGTAGAGAAGTACTACTATCGCCCCATCACCCAGGAAGAGCTGGTACGCAAAGCTATAGAGGGGCTTTTCCGGGGGCTGGACCCGCATTCCTTTTACATTCCCAAAGAGGTCCAGCAGCAAGAAGAAGCTGAGATGTCAGGGGGCTTTGAAGGGATCGGGATCGAGTTTCAGATCGTGGACGACACGATACAGGTGGTGGCGCCGATTGCGGGGGGGCCCAGTGAGCTGTTGGGCATTCAATCGGGAGACCGCATCATCGAAGTGGATGACAAGGTCGTCGCCGGCAAAGGCATCACCAACCAGGATGTAATACGGCTTCTGCGCGGCAAAAAAGGCACCAAGGTCAAGGTAAAAATCTTGCGCCCTGGCGAGCCTCAGCCCTTAGACTTTGAGATCATACGGGATCGGATTCCGATTCATGCGGTGGCTTTTGCGGGAAAGGTAGGTGAGTTGGGGTATATTCAGTTAAACCGGTTCTCGGAAAATAGCCACGACGAGCTGCGGGCAGCCCTGCGTAGCCTCAAAGAAGCGGGGGTACGCGGCATCCTCTTGGACTTGCGCCGAAACCCAGGTGGGTACCTGCACATGGCCCAGCGCATAGCCGATGAGTTTCTTTCTGAAGGCAAAAAGGTCGTCTATACCCAAGGGCGCGTGCCAGAAAGTAACACCAGTTATGTCGCCACCAGTTACTACAATACTTATGAGAAGGGTCCGCTCATTATCCTGATAGGTCCGGGCAGTGCCTCGGCCAGCGAGATTGTAGCGGGAGCGGTGCAAGATTGGGACCGAGGGTTGATCGTAGGCCAACGGTCCTTTGGGAAGGGCGTGGTGCAGACGCAGCGGTATCTGCCAGACAGCTCCGCAGTGCGGATCACCTTTTCGCGCTACTTCACGCCCAGTGGTCGCTGTATACAAAAACCCTTCGAGGGCCTCTCCGCTGAAGAGTACGAAAGAGAACTCGAAGAGCGTATGAAGCGCGGCGAGTTTTTAGACGAGGCGCGCATCCCTTTGCCCGATTCGCTGAAGTACCATACCGCTTCTGGGCGAGTTGTCTATGGGGGAGGGGGGATTATCCCGGATATTTTCCTGCCGCTGGACACAACCGATCGCATAACCCCCTGCGCTCAATCAGCCCAGCGTAAAAACCTTTACCTCTTGTCTGCTCGGGCTTATCTGGATAAGCATCCTGACCTCAAGAGCCGCTACAAGTCGGCCGAGGATTTTGCTCGGCGTTTTCAGGTAGAAGCGGATCTCTGGGAACTTTTCACCCGCATGGCGAAAGAGAAAGGGTTGGACTGCGCATGGCAAGCGGACTCTGTGCGTCGGGATGTAGAGTGGTTTTTGCGCGCGTTTGTAGGGAAGCTGACTTTTGGCGAGGAGGCCCAGACGCGGGTGCAGATGGAGCGGGATAAACAGCTTAAGGTGGCCTTGCGTCTGTTGCCGGCCGCCGAAGAGCTCGAACAGACTGGCCGACTCACCCGAGAACGGTATAAGTCCCTCTTGAGCGAAAAATGACGCCCACCTGGCGAGCCGACCTCGACCCCCAACAGTGGGAGGCCGTCTCTTGTGAAGACGGCCCTACCATCGTGCTGGCAGGGGCAGGTAGCGGTAAAACGCGGGTGCTTACCTATCGAGTGGCCTACTTGCTCGAACAGGGGATCTCAGCCAGTCAGATTCTGGCACTGACCTTTACCAACAAGGCCGCCGACACGATGCGGGAGCGCTTACAGGCCCTGGTAGGCGAAGCGGCCCTTGACCTCACTCTGGGTACCTTTCACAGCGTCTTTGCCCGGTGGCTACGCCGAGAGCTCAAGGGCTTCCCCGTTTCCGGCGACTTTAGCATCTACGACGAAGAAGATAGCGTGGCCCTTCTCAAGGCCCTCCTCAAAGAACACGGTCAAGAGACCAAACAGGCCGCTGCCTTCCGACGCCTCATTAGCCGCTGGAAAAACGCCGGCCTTGAATGGCAGCATGTGCGCCCTACAACCCCAGATGAGCGCCGAGTCGTGGAGTACTTCCGCCTGTACGAGCAGCGCCTGCGCGCCGCCAACGCCCTGGACTTCGATGACCTCCTCCTCCAGACAGAACAGCTTTTCTTGCGAGATTCGGATGTACTGGCCCGTTACCAGAGTCGCTACCAGTACATCCTGGTAGATGAGTACCAAGACACCAATCCCTTGCAGTATCGCATTTTGCGCTTGCTGGCTGCCCGGCACCGCAACCTCTTCGTGGTGGGGGACGACGCCCAAAGCATCTACGGTTTCCGAGGGGCGGATGTGCGCAACTTTCGCTACCTCGAAAGAGACTTTGCGCCGGTCCGGATTATCCGCCTGGAGCAGAACTATCGTTCCACCCCGCAGATTTTGAAGGTAGCCAACGCCCTCCTGGAGCACAGCGAGGAAGCTTACCCCAAACAGCTCTTTACCCGCAATCCTGAGGGCCCTCCGCCCTTCTTCTACTCCGCTTGTCGGGATGTCCGAGAAGAGGCGCTCTTTGTGGCCCAGAAGATTCGGGAAGAAGCAGCTCGTCACCATCTGCGGTATAAAGACTTTGCCGTACTCTACCGCACGAACGCTTATTCCCGTGCCTTTGAGGAGGCCTTTCTACGCAACGGCATTCCTTACCGGCTTGTGGGCTCGATTTCGTTTTATCGGCGAGAGGAGGTCAAGCACTTTACGGCCTTTCTCCGCTTTTTGGTCAACCCGCATGACGATGCGGCGCTTTTGCGGATAGCCGGCATCCTGGGCGAAGGCGTGGGCGACCTCACTTGGGCCAGACTCCAAGAGCAAGCCCAAATAGAGGAGTGTTCCCTCTGGGCGGTTCTCACGAACGGAACGCTCTCGTTGCGAGGGCCGGTGCAGCGGGCCTTAGCGACCTTTTCAAGGCGTTTGGAAGCCTTCCGCGAGCAGGTGGGGTCATGGCCTTTTCCTGACCAGGTGGAGGAGGCGCTGGAGCGGAGTGGGCTGCTTTCCTATTATGAGCGCGACGAGCGCGCCGCCGAGAGAAAGGAAAACCTCGAGGAGTTGGTGGCAGCTGCCCGGGAATACGCTCGTCGGCAGGGAGAGGAAGCTTCGTTGCGAGGGTTTCTGGAGTCGGTGGCGCTGGCTTCCGCTACAGAAGACCCCGAAAAAGGCTCAGAAGACCGGGTTTGGCTGTCTACCGTGCATGGAGTGAAGGGGTTAGAGTTTCACACGGTGTTTTTGGTGGGGGTGGTTGAAGGGTATTTTCCCCACAGTTATGCGTGGCAGGAGGGGGCGCAGGCGCTGGAAGAGGAGCGTCGAATCTTTTATGTGGCGCTGACGCGGGCGCGACGCCACCTGTACCTTTCAGCGCCGCAGTATGATCTTCGGTCGGGCCGCGAGCCTCAGCCGACCTTACCCAGTCGCTTTTTGCGGGATATTGGCCTTCTCCGGCCGCCCAAGGTATCCTCAGCCTATCGGCCAGGGAGGTGGGCGGCCTCTCCCACTTCAGAGTCCTACGATTCGGCGGGTTTTTCTTCTTCTGACCCGACTCTAATCAAGCCGGGCATGGCCATCGAGCATAGTCATTTTGGGCGGGGCGTGGTGTTGGCCCGAGAAGAAAATGGGGCTTTAGGGGTAGTCCAGGTGCGCTTCGAGAAAGTGGGAATCAAAAAGCTGGATTTGCGCTATGCCAAACTTCGACTTGTCTCGTAAGCTTTCGTATCCTCGTCGCCTTGCGACCACGGAATGGGGGGTGTGGCTCCAAGATTTTTTGTACCGGGTAGGGGAGGAGGTGCCGGCTGCCCAGCGCGCAGCGGTTTTAGAGTATGTTTTTCGTTGGCTGGTGGCGCGCGAAGGGGGAAAGGACCGACTCTCCGAAGAAGAGGTGCAAAGTCGGCGAGAGCGTTTTTATGCTTATTTGCCGGCGGAGCTGCGGCCCTATTTTCCGTGGCCGGCGCCTGAGCCCCTTCCGCCTCAGCAGACTCAGCGGCCCGCCTATCCGCGGTACCATACGCCGTTTCGGCAGTATGGGTTTCTTGCCACAGAATGGGTAGAGGCTCTGAGCCGGCTGGATCCCCCGACTCGCCAGGTGGTAGGGGCCCAGCTTACGCGCTATCTATTGGAGACGCTGCGTAGCCACAAACAGCCCGTAGAAGAAGAGACCCTCTTGGAACACCTTTATCTCCTGAGTGGGGAAAAAGTACGTCTTACAGCTGTGGGTCAGAAAGGGGGGGAGACCGTAGGCTCGGCAAGAGAAAATTCACAGGGGGGTGGAGATCGGCGACCTTGGCGTCGTGGGCGACGTCCCTTCCGCAGGCGAAGATGAGGTTTCACATTGAGGGGGGGGCCCGCCTCCAGGGTACCTACGTTCCCCAAGGCGCTAAAAACGAAGCGCTCCAGATCATAGCCGCCGCTTTGCTGACCGCCGAGCCGGTCGAGATTCAAAATCTGCCAGACATTCGAGATGTAGCGCGGCAACTTGAGCTGGTGGCGTATTTGGGGGCCTCCGTGGAACGGTTGGATAGCCATCGGGTTCGCATCCAAGCGAAGGACCTCGAGCCTCGACGACTGCTTTTACCTGAGGGGCGCGAGCTTTTTCGAAGCATTCGGGGTTCCGTCTTGATTGCGGGTCCTCTCTTGGCCCGGTGTGGAGAAGCCTACTTACCTCGTCCTGGGGGAGACAAGATTGGGCGCCGTCGGCTGGATACCCACCTGCTTGGCCTAATGCAGCTGGGGGCGACCCTGTCTTACGAAGCCAAGACAGAGACGTTTCATTTGGCGGCCCCCAAGCGCCTCCGGGGACGCTTTCTCCTCCTGGAGGAAGCCTCGGTGACAGGCACCGCTAACCTCTTGATGGCCGCCGCTCTGGCCGAAGGGGAAACCGTCCTTTACCACGCCGCTTGCGAACCGTATATCCAGCAGCTTGGGCGCTTTTTGCGGGACTTAGGCGTGCCTATCGAAGGCCTCGGCACCAATCGCTTGCACGTTCAGGGTCAACAAAGCCTCGGAGGTGCTACCCACCGTTTGCTACCGGATGTGATCGAGATAGGGAGCGTGATCGGGCTGGCGGCGATGACGCAAAGTGCCTTGCGGATTGCTCCGGTGCCGGTAGAGCACTTGGGCCCTATCCTGCATCCCTTTAGTCGGCTGGGCATCCCCGTCTCGGTAGAAGGAGAAACCCTTGCTGTAGACCCACCGGTGATCTATCAGCCAGATACCCTATACGAAGGGGAAGTGCTCCAGATTTCGGATCACACTTGGCCAGGTACTCCGCCAGACCTTTTGAGCGTGTTGTTGGTCGTGGCTACGCAGGCGGCAGGGCATGTGCTGATTCATCAGAAGATGTTTGAGAGCCGGCTATTTTTTGTGGATAGGCTTATTGAGATGGGGGCGCAAGTGGTGTTATGCGATCCGCATCGGGCGCTTGTGATTGGGTTGGGGCGTCGCGCGCCGCTGCGGGGCATCCGTATGAGTAGTCCCGATATTCGGGCGGGTATGGCGCTGCTGATTGCGGCGCTTTCTGCCGAAGGCCCCAGTCTCATCGAGCAAGCCGACCAGATTGAGCGAGGGTATGAAAGGCTTCACGAGCGGTTAGGGGCTTTAGGGGCCGTTATTCACCGGGAGGGCGACTAAAAACCGTATCTTTGCTCATGGCCCGCCCGCCTAATCTACGCCAGCAGCGCTTTGCCGCCGAGATCAAGCAGTACATAGCCGACATTCTTCACGAAGCCGCCGACGAGATCCCCTCCTTGGGTGAGGTGCTGTGGGACATAACCGATGTGCGCGTGACGCCTGACCTACAGCAGGTGCGAGTATATCTGCTGGTTTCACCTCCAGAGAAAATGGACTTTGTGGTGCGCCTTTTGAATCAGCACCAGAAGGCGATGCGCTATCGCTTGGCCCAACGAATCCGGCATTTGGTGAAGGTGATGCCGACAGTCCAGTTCTTTGTAGACGAAGTGGAGCTGCGCGCCCGACGCATCGAAGAGGTTTTGCGGAACCTCCCCCCGCCCGCTAAAGAAGAGAGTGACGGCGCGACCTCTTAGCGGGACGCAGTGAGGCTATGTGGTGGTTGGCCTGGCGCTACCTCTGGGCAAGTCCGCGTTCAGTTGTGCGGTGGTTGGTGCGGCTTACCCTGCTGGTCGTGGCGCTGTCCGTTGCGGCCTGGATTGCGGTGGCTTCGGTATTCAATGGGTTTGGCTCCTTCCTTGAAGAGGTTTTCCGGCGGGTGGATCCAGACGTGCGGTTGGAAGGTGTAGGTTTGTCGGACTCGCTTGTGGCGGCGTTGCGGAGCTGGCCCGAGGTGCAGGCCGCATCAGCCGTGTACGAACGAATCGCCCTACTGCGTTATGGGCAGCGTCAAGCGGTTGTGCGCTTGCGGCTAATCGACGAAGCGTACCCTCAGGTCAGCCGGGTGGGCCACCAACTGGTGGTTGGGGAATCCTTCCCCCTGGAAAACAGAGGCGTGCTCATTGGGTCGGGCGTAGCGGTGCGGCTGGCCCTGTTAGACCCGTCGGATTCTCCACTGTGGATGTATGTCATTCCTTCAGGCAAGCGGCTTGCGCACTACGACCCAGCGACGCTGCCACACAAACGGGTTTTTCCGCAAGGTATCTTCAGTGTGCAGCGGGAATACGACGAGAGTTGGGTGATTGCGGCCCAGCGCGACTGGCCAGAGGTCCGAGGTCCCTATGATGTGATCGAACTGCGGCTAAAACGGGATGTAGTCGTGGCGAAGTTCCTACCCCGGCTCCAGAAGCGTCTGCCGGCGGGGGTTTTCCCGCAGGATATGCGAGCTCACCATGCGGGGTTCTTTCGGGTGCTGGCTCAGGAAAAAGCCCTGGCTCGGATTGGGCTGGCTTTTGTGCTTCTGCTTACAGCCAGTTCGGCTTTTAGTACGCTTTCTACCCTGCTGCTGCTGAATCGGAGGGACTGGGCCTTATATCAGGCGTTGGGCGCCACGCCCGCCGAAGTCGTAGGCGTCATTGGGCGCCTGGTTGTGTGGCTCTTAGGCGTAGGAGGGGGGGCCGGGGCTCTCCTGGGCACGCTTCTGGTGGCGTCTCAGGCTACCTTCCACTGGGCTAAGCTCCGGGGCGGAGAAGGGTTCTTGCTCCAGCACTTCCCGGTCAAACTGCACTGGGTGGATTTTGTATGGATAGGGGTTCTCTTGGCGGTGGTGGGACTGGGGCTGTGGCTGTATGGGCGGTATCAAGTGTATCGCGTAGCTTTCCGGGCGGCTTTGCAAGGAGACTAACTATGCTGCGGATTGGGCTTGCGGGGTTGCTGCTGAGTGGGCTTTGGGGTCAAGACGCCGAAGGGTTCCTTCGACCGCGGGTGGGGCTGGTGCTTTCGGGAGGGGGTGCGCGAGGCGCGGCGCACGTAGGCGTGATCCAAGCACTTGAAGAAGCCGGCATCCCCATAGACTACATCACAGGCACTTCCATGGGCGCGATGGTGGGGGCGTTCTATGCGGCAGGTTACACGCCGGCTCAAATGCTGCTGCTGATGATGCGGGAAAATCGCAAGTGGCTGGCTCCAGGGGCTTTCTATCGAGAGTACGCTTACTATTCCCTCCCCAGACCTCACGACATCACAGCTTGGGAAATACCCTTGGAGTTTTTGTCTCGGGGGGATGCGCCGTTGCCCGAGCAGCTCTTTTCAGACTTTGAGATCAACTTAGGTCTTACCGAAAAGTTGGCCTCCGTGAGTCTGGCGGTCCAAGGCAACTTTGATAGTTTGCTTGTTCCATATCGGGCTATGGGGGCGGACCTTTTTCGCAAGCGGGCGGTGGTTTTCCGCCGGGGAAGCCTCCCGCTGGCGGTGCGTGTCTCGATCTCGGTGCCCCTATTTTTCTCTCCTATTACGACCCGCACGCACACCAACCTTGTAGATGGGGGGGTGTACGATAACTTTCCTGTTGAACCCATGCAGCGTGAATTCCAGCCGGATTTTATCATTGGTGTGCATGTGGGCAGCCCGCCAATGAGCTTAGAAGAGTTCCGGCAGAAGGGCTACTATTGGCGGCTTTTTTCTCACCTTTCTGATCCGCTTAGCTGGCAGAAGCTACCGGCCGAGAAAAGCTTTTTTATTCAGCCCGATTTGGGTGAGATGAGCAGTACGGATTTTTCTTCGGCGGCGCTTTCGTTTGCGGTGCGGCGGGGGTATGAAGCGGCCACCGCTTGCTTGGAGGAGTTGCGGCAAGCGCTGGGGCCGTATCGAGCTGACTCCAGTGAGTTGGCGCTTCGGCGTCAGGCGTTGCAGCGGCACTGGGGCCGGCCTATCTCAGTCAGTCGCGTGGATTTTTTTCCGGCGTCGCGGAGCCAAGCCTTTTTCTATCGGTGGGTGTTGGGGGTCAGAGCCGGCGATACGCTCACGATGGAAAAGCTTCGTCGCTCTCTATTTCGTCTGCGCCGAGCTGCTTCATTCTACAGCTTGTTTCCGGAGTTTGTGCCCGATACCACCCGTCCGGGTTCTGCGCTCCTGACGGTGTATACCCGTTCTCGGGGAGAAAACTTTCTTCGCGCTGGCCTGAGCGTCTTTTCGCCCTCGGGGTATACGGTGCAGGTAGGGGCTCGGGTGGAGAAAACCTGGTGGATAGGCTGGCAAGGCGAAGTTTTCCTTACGCAGGGGAGTTTTGCGCAGGGGGTAGAGTTTCGTATGCGGTTGCGCCCCCCGCTGCCCGTGGATATGCGTCTTTTTGGCGAGGCTCAGGTCAACCGCTATCTTTATCAGCGGTTGGGGGCCTATTGGTTGCCGCTTCCCCGTCAGGCGGGGGTATTCAGTGCCCTGGACCAAGTGGGGGGTGGGGTTCAACTGGGCATCAAGCGCTTCGAAGTGCAGGCCGGCCTCATGCGCCAGCGCGTGAGCGACACCTGGGGAGAAGATCCTTTGTCGCGCGAGACGGAGGCTTCAGGCGAAAGTGCCTATCTGCGCCTGCTGCTGGATACAGAAAACGACCGTCAGTACCCCACGGAAGGGGGCCGTTTGTACGCCGGCCTGTACCTCAACCGTCTGCGGGAAACCCCCCTTTTCGCTACGGCCCCCTACGACGAAGCGCTCCATTATTGGCCGCAAGCGCTCTTGCGTTATCGACAAAGCCTCCAGCTCTTACAGGGGCTTAGCATGGGCTTGCGTGTAGAAGGGGGCTTTTCCCTACAAAAGCCGTATGCTGATTCCGTGGCTTCGATGCTTGCTTCACCGGCTTTTTTTCCTTTTCCGGAGAGTCCCACGCTTTTCTTGCCGGAGCTCTATAACCGGGCTTTCATAGCGGGGGGTGGGCAGCTTACTGTAGCCCTGCTGCGCAAACTTTTCCTGCGTATAGAAGCGTATCTCTATCAGCCGGCGATTCGGCTTGTTTCGCCTACGTCGGTGCAACCGGCTGGCGAATGGCTCTCCCCCTGGCAAGCAGGAAGCTGGCCTCCTCTTTACCGCTACGCTATGGCGGGCGTTTTTTATCGGACCTTTTTGGGGCCTTTGGGCGCGTTTCTCTCCTACTACGACAGGCAGCCTCAACCCCTGCGGCTCTTCCTGCATTTGGGCTACACGCGATTTTTGGAACGCCCCTGGCAGTGATCCCTTCCAAAGCGTTACTTTTGTCTGAAATGAAAGCGATAGTCCACCTGACTGACTTCTCGGCTGCTGCGCAGAATGCGTACGCCTACGCCTTAGCCGTGAGCCGCCACTTAGGGGCTGAACTGCATATCGTTCATATTTATGACCGCCCTTATGCGAGCATTGCCTACCAGGGGGGGCTTTCGGCCGTCATAGATGCGGCGATGGACCAGCGCATCCGGGATGAACTGCGTAAACATCTTGAGCAATATGCGGCTTCTCACCCGGCCGAGGGCGTGAAAGTCCATCTGCACTTGTGGGGCGACCTCCCGGTATGGCGGCCGGACCAGTACATAGACAAGATTGCAGGGGCCGGCCTAATCGTAATGGGGACGCAAGGAGCCACCAGCCTCTGGCACGGAGGGCTTTTTGGCACGAACACCGCTCGGCTCATCCGGCATAGCCCCTTGCCAGTGCTGGCGATCCATCCCGGTAATGCCTATCGGCCCTATCAGAAGGTACTCTTGCCCGTGGACATCTTCGATGAGCAGACGCCGCATGGAGTCCGGCAGGCCCTGGATTTCTTGCGGCCGTGGAACCCACCCCAAGTTACCCTCCTTGTGGTCAATACGCCCTACGTTTTCTACGACACTCCCTCTATTGAGAAGTTTCTCCAAGAGCTCAAAAGTCAGGTGCCTTTGGAAGGGGTGCTTTTGCGGGTGTACAACGACATTTCTGTCGAAGAGGGACTGCGGCAAGCTATGGAATCCGAAAAGGCAGACTTGCTGGTGATGGGTACGCATGCACGCAAGGGTTTATCCCAGTTCCTCTTTGGAAGCATCACGGAAAACGTAGCCCAATACTTGGCGTATCCGCTTTTGGCTTTTCCCCTCCAGTCGAAGTAGCCTACAAGCTCAGGTAACCGCTACTGTGTGAGGCAGCGGCGCCGGTCCAGGTTTTGTGGGTGTTAGGCTGGTGGAGCCACCGCAGAAGGCCAAGGAGCCCAAACCCGATAGCTTCCCGATAGTGAATCAGTTCCAAGGGGGCGGGGAGGTAGGTGGGGGCAGAGGAGGGGAGCTTCGCAAGGAGCGTTTGGACCAGGTAAGTGTTATGGGTGCCGCCGCCGGTAAGGGTGAAGCGCTGGGCGCCGGCCTCCTGGAGGCTGCAGGCGAGCTTTTCGGCAATGAGGTGCGTAGCGGTGTGGAGCTTATCCTCAGGGGAAGCGGGATACGCTAAGAAAGGCTGAATGAAGTCGTTTTGGACGGTGAGGTTGTCTAAGGCGCGGGGAGGGCGCCGATCAAAGAAAGGGTGGCTTCGAAAAAGGTCAGCCAAAGCGGGGATAAAGCGGCCTTGGCGAGCGAGGCGGCCTTCAGAGTCGTAGGCGAGGGTAGGGTCTGCGCTACGGGCTAAAGCGTTGAGCAGCTGGTTGCAGGGGGTCACATCATAAGCCAAGTGGGTAGGGAGGTGGGTGAGGTTGGCGATGCCACCCAGGTTAAGCAGGGTGGAATACTCCCAGAAGAGGGCGGCGTCGGCTACGGGGATGAGGGGGGCGCCCGTCCCTCCGCTGGCTATGTCGCGCGCGCGTAGGTGATGCACCACCGGCAGGCCTGTGAGAACCCGCAGCCTCTCTCCGTCTCCCAAGCTCCAGGTAAGGCCTCCGGGTGGGTCATGGTAGAGGGTATGGGGGTGCCATACCAGCAAATCGGCTACCCGCTGCAGGCGCCACTGGCGTACGACCTCGGCTGTCCAGTCGGTGTAGGCGATGCTGAGGTGGAGTAGTTCCTGGGCCGGCCAAGTGAAGGCCTGTCGAAGGGCTTCTTCCAGGGTAGGAGGGTAGGGGATCGTGGCGCCCTCCAGAAGGGTATAGCGCCAGCGGGTTTCCCCCTTTCTAAGCAGGATCAAGGCCAGGGTTACCCCATCGGCGGAACTGCCGGCCATGAGCGAAAGCACGCGCCAGCTCATGAGGCCAACACCCGTAGATAGAAAGCTTTCAACCGGGGGAGGAGGGCCTTTCGGTCATAGTGGGTTTCGGCGAGCTGGCGCGCCGCCGCCCCCATCCGCTGGCGATGCATCGGGTCCGCATAAAGCAGGCTCATAGCTTCCAGAAACGCTTCCGGTGTGTCGGCTATGTGCAAGTGGACCCCATTCTGAAAAGTAAGGCTCTCGGCGGCGAGGGAAGTGGCCACGATAGCCCGGCCCGTAGCGAAGGCTTCGATGAGCTTGATCCGGATGCCGCTCCCCGAAAAAAGCGGACTGAGGAAAATCTCATGTCGGTGAAAGAACTCCAAGGCGTTGGGCACTTCGCCCAGGATGTGGGTGTGGCTATCGGCGTAGCGGTACAGCCACCGCGGGCAGTTGCGTCCTGCGATGGAGAGCTCAGCCTCGGGGAAGCGGCGCCGAAAGGCCGGCCACACCTTTTCTAATAGCCACACTATCGCTTGCTGGTTAGGCAGCCAATCCAACCCACCAATAAATCCCAGCCGGGGAGGGTTCTCGCCTAAAGGCGGAGCAGAGTATTTTTCGATCTCGATGCCGAAGGGGAAAGTCTCCATAGGGCCGCGGTAGCCTGCTTGATAAGCCCAGTCGGCTTCCTTTTCGGAGATGGGGAGGAGCCCGGCGTACTCAAATAAAGCGGCGCGTTCGTAGTGGCGAATCCGGCGGGCTTGGAGGTGTAGGTAGGGGCGCAGAAGGACAGGGCCTTCTTTGGCGTGTCGGCTCCAGATTTGCCATTCGATATTGTGCAGGCGGTACACAGCGGGTATCGAGAGGCCCTGTATATAGGGGGTGAGGTAGGGGCTCTCTACCTGAATAAGGTGGGGCTGGTAGGTGGCCAGAAGGTCTTGAAGGGCTTTTCGATAGGCGGGAGAACGAAAGCGGGCCACATGGTAGGGTTCGCTGCGCAGGAGATTGGCTAAAGCTCCCCAGGGGGTGGGACGGGTATTTACAGGCACCGCTTGGAGCGGCACCGGCGCCGGATAAGAAGGGTCATAAGGGTGCTTGTAAGTGCTCATGACCAAGCTTTGGGCAGACCATCCAGCCGCCTGCCACAGCTCTAAGAAATAGGCATTGCCCATAGCGCCTCCGTCCTTAGGCGGGTAAGGCGGCTTAGGCGTGAGCTGCAAAAGCCGCACTCAGAAAAGGGTTTTATTGGACTTTTCTTGGGTGGTGGGGTCTTCTACCGAAGAGGTTTGGGAGGGAAGGTCAGGCTGTGGGAGGTTGGGTACACCGGTAGCTTGGTCTGTAGGAAGGGGCTGGCTTTCTTCCAGGCCAAGTTCGGCCAAGGATCGCTTTACTTGGTGGAGGTGCCATTCGGCTCGGCGCCGCAGCGTAGTCCAGCGCATTTTCTCCAGCCATGCCTTCCGCTCCCGCAGGTCTTTCTTGTAGGCGGCCTTGAGGGCTTCGTACTCTTCTGGAGAGTAAGGCATACTACAAGAGCGGTTCTTTACCCTCTTTTTCTGAAGCGGGAGGTGGTGCTTCGGAGGATTCCTGCGGATTTTTAGGGGGGGAGGCCTCGAGGCCCAACTCGGCTTTTAGGCGGGCAAGCGCATCCTGGGCTTGGATTTTTTCCATCTCTTCGTCCAGCTTGAGTTTGGAGGTGTCTATACTATCGAGCGCAAGTTCGAGGCGGGCTTCGTATTGGGCCGACTTTTCCTGGAGACGGCGTACCATCTCGTCGTGCGTTTGGTCAATGCCCCCCACTTCAAACTGCTCGAAAGCGTCGGCGATTTTGGCTTGCCATTTTGCGCGTTCGTATTGCTGGAGGGCCGCTCGAGCCTCCTGGATTTTGCGTTCCTTCTCCCGCAAGAAGAGCTTCTTGATTTCCAAGGCTTTTTCGTAGGCGCGCCGGGCAGCCTCCAGTTCACTTTCGGTATGGGCGATGCTTTCCTTGAGCTTTTCTATGCGCAGGGCGTACCCTTGGGCCAGGTCTTCGCGGTTTTGGTTCAGGGCGGCTTTTACCCGGCTAATAAGCTCAGAGTATTCTTTCTTGTACTTCTCCAGCTCTCTTTCAAGCAAAGTAACGGTAGCCTTGACGGAAGCGATGTTTTCGTTCATTTTAGGAACCTGCTCGTTCAGCTCGCGGATGTTTTGCTCCAAGATGAGCTTGGGGTCCTCGATGGTTTCGACGGCTTTGCCGAGGAGGGCGCGCAAGGCCCGCTTAAACCTTTTCCACAGAGACATGGTTGTTTAGGAAGGTATGTAGGGACTCGATCTCGGTGGCCGGACCCAGAAAGAGCGGCGTACGCTGGTGGATTTGGGTGGCGGGCACATCGAGGAGGGCCATTCGGCCATCGGAGGCGCGCCCCCCTGCCTGTTCCACCAACCAAGCGATCGGATAGCCCTCGTAAAGAAGGCGGAGTTTGCCTTCGGGCTTTTTGAGGGTACCCGGGTACATGAAGAGGCCTCCTTTCAGGAGGTTGCGGTGCACATCGGCCACCAGCGAACCCACATACCGCAGAGACTGGGGCTTTTCTGCGGTGCGATTTTGAGTGTGGAGGTGCTGGATGTAGCGCTGTAGAGCGGGTTCCCATTGGTGCAGCTGGTTGTCGTTGAAGGAGTAATACTGGCTTTTCTCCGGCATGCGTACGGTGGGGTAGGTCAGGAGAAACTCGCCGGCGGCGGGTTCCAGCGTGAAGCCATGCACGCCTTGGCCCGTGGTGTAAAAGAGCAGGGTGCTGGTGCCGTACAGTACGTACCCCGCAGCGACTTGGGCCCGCCCCCCCTGTAGGAAGTCCTTTTCTTCGCAGGGGGTGCCTATCGGTGTGAGGCGGCGGTAGAGGGAGAAAATGGTGCCTACGGGTACGCCTACGTCTATGTTGGAGGAACCATCTAACGGGTCCAGGAGCACTACATACTTACCGTGGGGGTTAGTGGGCAGGATATGTTCCTCTTCTTCGGAGGCCAGGCCAGCGATGTGGGGGTTTTGAGAGAAAAGCCGGATAAAGAGCGTATTAGCCAGGTGATCGAGCTTTTGTACGGCTTCGCCTTGGACGTTAGTCAGGCCCAGCTCGCCCAGCAGACCAGACAAGGAAGCCCGCCGCAGGTAGAAGCTGATGAGTTTAGCTCCTAAGCTCAAGTCCCGCATGATTTTAGAGAAAGCGCCGGAGGCCCCCTCAAACTCTTGCTGCCGGTCTACCAGAAACTGTTCCAAAGTAACCATGCGGAGAGAGAGGGATTCGAACCCCCGAGGCGGTTCGTCACCGCCTACCTGATTTCAAGTCAGGCCCGTTCGACCACTCCGGCATCTCTCCACGACAAAGATACGAAACCAGGTCCAAGCTCTGATAAAAGCCCTATCTTTGCCTTACTGGTTCTGACTGATTATGCGTAAGCAGGTGATGGGTGTCTTGCTGGGGGCGGCCATGCTCTCAGTAAAAGGCTGGGCCCAGGCGCCTTCCAACTCAGCTGGGCAGATTCGAGCGATTACGACGGCAGTGCCTTTTCTTCTGATTTGTCCGGATGCTCGTAGTGGTGGGCTTGCCGAAACCGGTGTAGCCCTTGCCCCTTCGATGTACAGCATGCACTGGAATGTCGGGGCTTTGGCTTTCCTGCCGGAAAGGGCAGGGGTGGCCTTCTCCTACACGCCCTGGCTCCGGGCGCTGGGTATCGGCGATATCAACCACTTTTATCTGCCGGCCGCTTGGAATATCAGTGAGAAGGCCGGGGCCATTGGTGCTTCTCTGACCTTTTTCAGCCTTGGCAAGATCGAGTTCACCGACAATGCGGGCATAAAGACCGGCGAATACGACGCCAACGAGTTTGCTATTTCGACGGGGTATAGCCATGTTATTACGGGTAACCTTTCGGCGGGGGTAGCGCTCAAGTACATTCAGAGTAACCTGACGGGGGCTACGACGGTGGGTGGGCTGACGACCCAGCCAGGCCGCTCCGTAGCGGGGGACCTGGGGGTCTACTACCAAAAAGATGTGACCCTCAAGGTCAAACCTCAACCTCTTCCCCTTACGATCCGGTGGGGTGTGCATCTGAGTAACATCGGCGCCAAAATGGCCTATACCACCTCGGGCCAGAGGGACTTCTTGCCTGGAAATTTGCGGGTGGGCTACGCGCTCACGCTCAAGTTCAACGAGTTCAACAGCCTCACGCTTGCCAACGACTACAACAAATTGCTGGTGCCGTCGGCGGGGGGAGCGGCGCCGGTGGCCCTGCTCGAAGGGATATTCAAGAGTTTTGGCGACGCCCCAGGGGGCTGGCGAGAAGAGCTGTCAGAGGTGTACTGGAGCATAGGGGTAGAGTACGACTACAACCGCATTTTCCGGTTGCGGGGGGGCTTCTTCTACGAAGACCCGATGAAAGGCAACCGGCGCTTCTTCACGGTGGGGGCCGGGCTGAGCTTTCGGCAGATCGGGCTGGATGCCGCATACCTGACTTCGCTGGTGCAGAACCATCCCCTTCAGAATACGCTGCGCTTTACCCTGTACTATCTCTGGAAGTGAGCGGGGGTAGCCAGAGCGCGCCGTCTGAAGTGGAGAGGAGCAAGGCCTGATCTTGTCGGGCAAGCCACCCGATAGCCCAGGAAGCCACGGCGTCCCATTCATGCACGGAGGCAGCGCGGATTTGAAGCCCTTGTTTTTCGGCCCAGGCGGCCAGCAAGAGAAGGTCTTTTCGGCGGGGTCGGAATCCTTGCTTTTCGCCCAGCCAGACGTACAACGCCCAGGGGAAGGTTTCGTAGAAGGTTTGGTTTGGGCAGTGCTCAGTTAGGGTGCGAGCCCGTAGGTGGAGTCGGCGCATAGCAGGCCAGCTGAGCGGCAGGGGCGTCAGCCCATACGCATGCAGGCGTTTGTCGCACAGGCGAAAGGGGCTTTCGCCGGCGGTAAGGGGTGCGTCTATCCATATGGTGGGGGCCGCTTTTATAGCTTCGAGAAGGGCTTCATCGGAGAAGACGGTGATCACCCTGAGGGACCTCCACTCGCAGCCTAAGGCGACCGCCGACGGCCTTGCTGGTGAAGCCGCTAAATCTATCCCAGCCCACGCTTCCATCTTCCCTTCAAGAAACTCTTAACTTCGCTATCGTGGAGACTCCGGACTTTGCGCTTATTTACATCACCTGCCCGAAGGAAGAGGAGGCGGTTCGCATAGCTCGGCTGGTGTTGGAGCGGCGGTTGGCCGCGTGCGCCAATATCGTGCCGCGCATTCGTTCGCTCTACTGGTGGGAGGGTCAGCTCCAAGAGGAGGGGGAGTGTCTCCTTCTCCTCAAGGCGCCTTATTCGTATTACGAAGAGGTGGAGAAGTTGGTTCGGACCCACCACCCCTACCAGGTGCCGGCGATTGTACGGCTGCCGCTTACGGCGGGCTTGGAAGAGTATTTCCGGTGGATAGCCACTGAGACGAGCTTTGACTACTGATGGGGTGGTTAGGGGTGGTAGGGTGGATGGTGGGGGATACGGCGATGCGTTTTTGGGTAGGGGCCGGGGTGTTGTACGGGGGCGCATATGCGCTGCCGATGGCGGCCTGGTACGACTGGTCTGCGGCTCGCGGCTGGCGCTTGTTCAACGACGGGCTGGAGTGGAAGCAAATGGACAAACTGGGCCATGCTTGGACCACCTACCATCTGGCCTACCTTTTGAGGGATTGGGGCCTGGAGTGTGGGTATGAGGCGGGTCGGGCTCGGGTGAGGGGCGCGCTCCTGGCCTGGGCGTATCAAGCTACGATAGAAGTGGCGGATGGGTTTTTCCCAAAATGGGGGGCCTCATTCTGGGACCTGGCAGCCAATACGGCGGGGATCGGGCTCTTCTGGTTGTCGGAGGCCCTCTCAAATACCCCCTGGCAAGTCGGTATGCGGTTTTCCTTCCATCCCACGCCGTATGCCCGACAACGGCCCGACTTATTGGGGGCTGGCGCCGCTCAGCTACTCAAAGACTACAACGGCCAGACGTATTGGCTCTGTGTATTTCATCGTCGCTTGCCGGTAGGCTTGGCGATAGGTCATGCCGCCGAAGGCCTCTTAGGAGGGTACGGACACCAAGACCCCGCTCAAATCCAAGCGCGTGAACACCGCAAATGGGTTCTGAGCCTGGACCCCAACTGGACCTTTTTTTTCCGGCGGCCCTGGTGGACCCTTCGTATCTTTGTAGCTATAAAGACCCCTTTGCCCGCCCTTGTTTATGATCGCTCGCAGGTTCGTCTGGTATGGCTGTATTTTTAGCTTAACGGCTTTTTTGCCTCCCCCTCAGGCATATCGCCCTCAGGTCAACTCGCTCTCTGCGCCGGATACGGTCTGGTTGCGTCGGCTGCTGGAGGCCCGCGCCCCCCACCTTCAACCTTATTTGCAAGCGGCTGCGCGATACCATATTCAGATTCTTTATACCCAGGTTAATCGCGATGCACAGAATCGCCCCATCCTCAAGCATTATGCGTTTCGGCTTGACACGAGCGAGTATTTCTACCCGGCCAGCTTGGTCAAGTTGCCCTTAGCGGCTTTAGCGCTGGAGCGCCTGAATGTTCTCAAAGCCCAAGGCCTGACCGTCAAGACACCTTTTTCGCTTCAGCAGGGCCGTACTGGATGCTTTGCCCAGGTTCCTTCTCAGGCGTACTCGGTAGAAGATTGTATTCGGCGGCAGCTGGTGTACAGCGATAACCTCACCTTTGATTATCTGTATGCGCTGGTGGGGCCGTTGCATGCGATGCGGATCCTGCGAGAAAGAGGGTATACTTCGGTGTATCTGGGGCATCGTTTGGGGCGCAGTTGCAGTCCTGAAGAGAACCGATGCATAGAGGGGGTGGTCTTCCAGAGGCCGGGGAAACCGCCTTATGTTTTGCCGCCGATGTGCGCTTCCGACACGGTACCTCATCCTTACGCTCACCATCCCTACTTACTTTTCTCCAACGCCAATGCTCTGAGCCTCAAGGATGCGCATGCCATGCTTATCAGCCTGATTTTTCCGCAGGCGGTTCGGCCGCGGCAGCGGTTCCAGCTCACGATCGAAGACTACCTTCTGTTGCGCAAATACCTTTCGATGTACCCTTCTGAGGCGAAGGAGGCGGATTTCCCGCGGGCGGAATACCACGATGGCGTACGAAAGTTTTTTCTGATGGGGGGCACTGATAGTGTGCGGCTGCCGTCGCGCATACGCATCTTCAATAAGGTGGGCTTAGCCTACGGGTATCTTTCGGATGTGGCCTATATTGTGGACTTTGACTTGGGGGTGGAGTTTTTTCTGTCGGCGGTGGTGTATGTAGGAGATTCACAGGCGGGGTATCCTTCGGCGGCGGGCTATCCTTGGGCGGTAGGGCTGCGTTTTTTACGGGAGCTGGGGTGGGTGCTCTATCGTTACGAGACGACTCGCCGCAAGCCTTACTTTCCCGACCTGGCTTCCTTCAAGTATGAGTACCGCTGACCAGCGCATCCAAGTTTTACCCGAATCGGTCATCAACCAGATCGCGGCCGGCGAAGTGGTGCTGCGGCCTGCCTCAGTGATCAAAGAGCTGGGCGAAAATGCCTTAGACGCCGAAGCCCACCGCATCGCTATTTGGACGGAACATGGCGGCAAAAGCCTAATCCAAGTGACTGACGACGGCATCGGTATGTCTCCTATAGATGCGGAGCTGTGTTTTGAGCGGCACGCTACTTCCAAGATTCGTTCGGTGCAGGACCTGCAGGTGCTCTATACCAAAGGCTTCCGGGGGGAAGCGCTGGCCAGCATCGCCGCCGTGGCAGAAGTAGAGCTTTTCACCCGTCGGCCTCAAGATAGCCTCGGTACCCATGTGGTGATGGCTTTTGGTCAGAAGGTGCGGGTAGAACCCGTGCGCTGTGCTGCGGGCACTACCCTGATTGTACGGCGACTTTTCCAGCGCTTGCCTGTGCGCCGCAAGTCCCTTCGTTCAGACGCCACGGAGCACCGCCACAACCTCGAAGAGTTCCTTCGACTGGCGTATCCGCATCCGGACCGGCACTTCCGGTTTTACCATAATCAAGCGCTGCTCTATGAGCTTCCTCCCACTTCGATGGCCGAGCGGATTTTAGCTTTGCATCCTGAACTTTCGGCTGCCGATCTCGTCCCCCTCGAAGGTGAGACCCCTTTTTTTACGGTGCGGGGTTATCTGGTACTGCCGGAAAAAACCCCTCCCGGCCACCGCGAGGCGTATCTCTTTCTCAACCGGCGCTACATACGGCATGCGCTCTTGCAACAGGGTGTATGGCAGGTGTATAAGCCCCTTTTACCGGCGCAGACGCGGCCCTTGTACTGGCTTTTCTTGGAGGTGCCACCCAACCAGGTGGATGTAAATGTGACCCCTTCCAAAACCGAAGCGCGCCTGCTCCATGAGCTGGAAGTGCGTACGCTGCTTATTAGTTTGGTGCGCAAGGCGTTAGCGCAGAGTCGTCTGGTCTTGCCGGTGGATTGGCTGGCCAAACCGGCGGAGGTGATCGAGTCGCTGTCCCCGCCGGCGACGGAACACCTTGGGGCTTTTTCTCGGTCTTCTGTGCAGCCTGCTCGAACGTCCCTTCCCCTCCCTACGGTAGAAGCCCACAGCCGTCTTTCGTGCTTGCTTCTGTATGGGCGGTACCTCGTGCTGGAATGGGACGGCGAAGCCTGGCTGGTAGATGTGCGGGCTGCCCACGAGCGCATCTTGTATGAACAGCACTTGAGGTCAATCCCCATCTCTCCGCAAGGGCTCTTGTTTCCGGTTCATGCGCCCCTTTCCCCGCAGGTTGCGGCCCGACTGGCCGAGTTCCTCGAGCCTTTACGAGAGCAAGGCTTTCTCTTAGAAGTGCGGGAGGGGAAAGAGGCGGTTCTACATGCTATACCGGCTGGGGTAGTTCCGGGGGCTGCGCCAGCGCTGCTGGAAGAGATTCTTGCGCTGGTGCAGGATGCGGAGCTGCCCTCCGATTGGCGGAGCCAGCTGGCTCGGCATGTGGCGCGCTGCGGTTCGCCCCGGCCCCCATATGCCTTGTCTGCGCAGATGGTAGAAAACCTCTGGACTGAGCTTTTGGGTTGCTCGGATCCCACCTACACCCCTTCTGGTCGCCGGATTCGGTACCTGCTCACGGAAGAGGCCCTCGAGAAGCTTTTCAGCTAAAATAAGCCCAGGGCAGCAGGCCTATGTTCCTGCCCTGGGGAAAGGTGTTTAGAGGCGGGTGATGGCTTCGCCGATGTCGTAGACGGGGGTTCGGCCCGCCGCCAATAGAATGCTGCTTCCTATCGCCGATCGGTAGCCGCCTGCACAGTGTACAGCGATGGGTTTACCGGTGGGCACTTCGTGCAGCCGTTCGCGCAGCTCCGCCAGCCGAATGGGGATCGCGTGAGGGATGAGGCGGCCAGCCCCTACTTCTTCGGGGTCCCGCACATCTACGACGGTATACGCGCGGCCATCGTTGCGCAAGACTTCCACATTGGGGAAAAGCTCGGGTCCGCTCTCTTCAGTGTACGCTATCCCGATAAAAACCCCTTTGAGGTTTTCTTCATAGCCGATGGCCAGCACTTGTTCGATAGCGGTTTCGTAGGCGGCCGGCGAACTTACAATAAGGTAATAAGGCTCGGTGGGGGCGATGAGGCTACCCAGCCACGTGTTGAACGATTTGCCGAGGGGGATGTTGATAGCGCCTCGGAGGTGTCCCTTGCGAAAGAGGTAGGCCGGTCGGGCATCTACCACGGTGGAGTGGGGGTCGCGGCGCTTAGCGCTTTCCTCTGTAAGCGGCCCCAACACCGACACCTTCTGGAGGGCCGCTTCGTAGCTGAGGGGGCCCCGGCGGTTGACTTCCACGCTGTGGGGAAAGTATTTGGGAATGTGCGGCTGGCCGGTCACAAGCGCTTCTACGAAGGTCGCTTCGTCCGCTTGGTGCGCCAAAAGCACCGCCCAGTTATCCAAGCGTTCGGCGCCGATGGTGCTGGCGTTGAACGATTTGAGGGCCTTACCGCAAAGGGTGCCGGCACCATGGGCTGGATAAACCAAGGTGCTATCCTTCAGAATCGCAAACATGCGGCGTAGGCTGTGGTACATGTCGCGAGCTTGCTCTTCGCGCTGCTTTTGTACGTTGCCGGCTTGACTGCGCAGGTCAGCCCGCCCTACGTCCCCAATAAACAACCAGTCACCCGTAAACGCCGCGTACTCGCGGCCCTCCTCATCATAAAGCACATACGTCAGGCTGTCGGGGGAATGGCCAGGGGTGAGGTAAGCTTTGAGCCGGACTTTACCGATTCGGATTTCGTCGCCGTCTTTGAGGCCTGTCCATTTCGGCACAAGCAGACCTATGAGCTCGCTGGCGTAGACGGTGGCGCCCGTCTTTTGGGCAATAGCCCAGTAGCTGCTCACAAAGTCGGCGTGGGGGTGGGTTAGTAGACTGGCCACGATGCGGCTACCCGTCGCCTCGGCCAGTTCTAAATAAGGCTTCTCCTGGCGGGCGGGGTCAATGACCGCCATCTCCCCCTCACTGATAATCGCATACCCATACTGCGCCAGCGGCTCGTCAAAAAACTGCTTGACTATCATAGCTTTGCTAAGATTAATCGCGTTCGTACTCCAGGCCTGCTTGGATAAGATCGCCGACCGCGCCGGCGTTGTAGGCTTCAAAGCCCTTCTGACGCATAAAAGCGGCCGCCGCCTGACTACGGCCCCCAGAAGCGCAAAAAACCAGGTAGATTTTTCCCTTGTCCAGCTTTTCTACCTGGCGGTCAAAACCACTGTAAAAGTCGGCGTTGAGGGAACCTTTGATCCGGACTTGGCGGTACTCAGCGGCTGTGCGCACATCCAAGAGGACGCACTTTTCTGGCTGAGTGCGGAACTTTTCTACGGCTTCACTCGCAGTGATTCGCATAGGCTATCTACGGTTTGGTTTATTCTGTGGGAAAGCCTGCTTGGGCGACGGCTCCAAACCCGCCCATATTGTAGGCTTTGTAGCCTTTTTGGCGCATGATCTCGGTGGCCAGGCCACTGCGTCGGCCCGAAGCGCAATGAAGGTAGTAAATCTTGTCCTTGGGCAGCTTCTCCACCGCCGCTTCAAAGTTCGCGTAGAAGTCCAAGTTCTGGGCGCCTTTCACATGGCCGCTCTGATACTCTTGAGGCGTGCGCACGTCGAGGATCACGACTTTTTCGGGGGCGCTTTTCCAAGCCTGGTAAGCTTCGGCTGGGGATACCTGCATCGGCTCTTTCTGGGCGCTTTCTGAGTGGGATTTCACCTGTCCGCAGGCCAGGCCCAGTAAGGCTAAGTTCGCTATTGCAACGCGTGTTTTCATACTACTCGCCAAAACGAAAACCCTACCCTCAAAAGTTCCCAAGCAGAAACCCGGAGTCCTGGCCGGACTCCGGGGCGCTAAGGAGAACCGCAGAAGGGGGGGTTACTTGACTACAGGTACGACAACGGAGAGGCCGCCGTAGCGCACCACGTATACGCCCGGATCCTTCACGACGAAGCCCATAGCAGTCAAGAAGGGCGAACTCTCTACTTCGAGGCGGCGCACCAGCCGGCCATCCAGGGTGTAGAGTTCGATGGGGCCGCTGCGCCCTTGATCAAAAATCTGGAGGTGAATACTTTCTTGGGAGGCGTCGTACCAAGCGGTGAAAGGACTACCTGCGGCGGGATACCACTCGACCCGCTGGGGTTTGAGGTAGACTTCGGTGCGGCCGTCCTCGTAGCCATAGCGCAGGCGATAGAGGTTTTCCCCCACGAAGGGCGAGCGGTCCATGTACGTGGTGATTTCGGTGGGGAGCTGGGCGATCGTTTGCCAGGACTGCCCGCCGTCGCCGGATCGGTCTATGGCCCAGCCCAGGAGAGTTTCCTGGGGACCCAAGCGCCGGGCATCGTAGCTCCAGCGGAGGAAGACCCCTTCCCTGGCGTGGGCCTCGGCCTGGAAGGCGACCACGGGCTGAGAGAGCGGTGTGCAGTTCAGCGTCATGCCGGGGGGGAGGGTCCAGGTGAGGGTGTATCCCTGGGCGCCAGCCGTCCAGCCGTTGATCATGAGGATGTAGTAGGAGCCAGCTGTCGCATTGAGGGGAGCCACCCAGCCGTTTCCGCATACGTCCTCGCTGTTGTCTGCGTTACCATTCTGGAGGCCGGTGCAGGCGTTAGACGCCCCACAAGGGGGAGGGCCGGGGTCTCCGGGATACACGGCATAGGTACACCGCACAGGTGCTCCCAGGCTGCTGCAAAGGGTCGAGAGGTTGTTAGTAGCGAAAGGACCCCAAATGGCGACGTCATAGTCATCGGTACCGTTGTTAGGGCACACGGAGAGCTGGATGTTACCGGAGGCGCCCTGCGGCCGGAAGATATAGAAGTTGGTGTAGTTCTCGTTGGTGATGCAGCCGCCGCACTGCGCCGAGCTCCCTGGCCCGTAGCTGAAGTCTGTGATGGAACCGTTGGAGCATACCGGTGTGCTGGCCTGGCAGTCGGAGTTGCCGGCAGGCTGCCGCGTGCAGTTCACGCAGGAGAGGGTAGCCGCCCAGCCGGGTCTTGTAACGCTCCCATCTGAGCAGAAGCGGAAGGTCAGACAGCCGCTGGGATCCGTCGAAGTAACCGTGCCGGGCCCTGTCGTCCCGCAGCCCTGCCACAGAATAGGCCCATTCTGTGCAGGTCCATTTTGAACGCGCAGGATGTCATAGCAGCAGGGACTACCTGAACACCCGAACGGCAAGAAGCACCCACTTTCCACATCGAAGCTGGTAAAAGTGGCCCGCAGGCACTGGGTGCTGTTATTCGGACAGAAGGTCCAGTATATCCAGTTGATGCTGTTGCTGTAGTTACTCCCTGGGCCGCCGTTGTCGTAGTAGGTGCCGGAGCAGGTATGGACCTGGCAGCCGCCGGAGTAGGTGCCCGCTACCCCGGTGGTGGGGTGGTTGTAGGTCTGGGCGGAAGCGGCGGCCATGATCGCCCAGAGGAGGCTTGTCCGTTTCATGGCCGGGCGAGTTTTTGAAGGTTTTGACCCTCCGTCGTGGAAGCCCCGCGACACGCGTCGGGGTAGCGTGCGCAAAGTTCAGCCTGGCAGCGCTCGTAGCTTTTGAGCACCACGCGGTACTGGCCTACGGTATAGACGCGATCTTCCGACTCATGCCGCTCAAGCAGGCGAGGATCGAAGCCCCGGATAAAAGCCGCTACGGCCTCCGGTGGTGTGCCAGGAGGCGCCTCCACCTCGAAGCTCTCCGAAAACTCGTACTTCAATCCTTCATACTTGAGTGGGGTTTTTTTTTGCACTTCCATTAGGTCTTCGGCGCTGTAGTACTTATACACCGCTTCCGACTGGAACTGCGCATACCCCCAGCAGAGAAGTAGTACAAATGTGCAGTTGCGCCGCATGAAAGCAAAGTTAAGAAAATAGGGAAATACCGAGCAAGCCAGGAAAGCTGAGTGGTACCACGGGAGTGCTAAGTGGTAGAAAGTCGGGGCTAAGGGGTAAGTAGGCGAGCCCTTGGGTAGACGAAGGAGGGCCAGCTCGAGGCGTGTGTACGGAGATTTGCTGTAACTTAGGAGAATGGGACTGGGACAAAAACTTCGAAAGTGGGGCGGGGTTTGGCTGGTAGTGGTGGCGGGGGTAGGGGTGGGGTGGGGTCTGTGGGTAGCGTGGGCGGCTCGGGATGGACGCCTGCAGTTAGAGCAAGTGCGCAGGGTAGAGAATGCGCTTTTGCGGGTGGAGTTGGCGGTGTGGCTTCAGGAAGTGCGCCTTCGTTCGGCGATGTGGGGGCGTCTGAGTGGCCAGCCGGTGCCGCCGAGCCTTCTGCGGCAGCCGGAGCTGCGAGCGGCCCTGCGATCGGTCAAGGAAGCCCTCAGCCAAGCGCAGCTTCAAACGCCGCTTTTCCGGGAGCTGGTGGAGCGCGCACTCTTGTATGAGCGGCGCCACGAAGCCTGGCGAAGGGCCCTTGACCAAAGCGCCCGTCCAGAAGCCTATCAGCCCGTTATTGACCAGTATTTTGCGGATGGGGCTGGCCTCCTGTCGTCGGTGGAGACCCAACTGCGCCGTTTGCGCGACCTGCTCGACAAAACCTATGCAGAAAAAAGCCAGGCGTACGCACAGCACCTTGATCGTCTCCAGTGGGCAGGGATAGGCGTAGTGGGGGGGCTTTTGCTGGTAGGGCTCCTCGGGTTTCTCTGGCTTGGGCGTTCCGAAGAAAAGGCTACGGCTCAGCTTGTAGAAGCCGCCGCCCGAGGAGAACGGCTGCCTACTTCAGTAGAACCCTTTACACCGCTGGTCCAGCAGTATAACCTCCTGCTGGAGCGATGGCATTCGCTCTTAGGGGTCATCGAAGCCTTGGCTGAACGTAAAAATGAGCTGCGGTGGCAGGAGCTGTCCAGTGCCTTGGGGCCGGCCGCTCCACACCTCGAAAAAATAGCCCAGGATTTTGCTCAGCAGGACGAGGCGCTTGCCCAGCAGAAACAGGCTTTGCGCACCTGCACGCAGGAGCGCCAGAAGCTCTTGGATCAGCTTCAAGCCTTAGAGAAGCAGTGTAACCAACAGCTGGAGGCCCTCCAGCTCGAACTGGGCGCACTCCAGAACCTCTTACCTATAGCGGAAGTAGCCCCCGATGGGGCGTGGGTTGCGCGCAACGATCTTTTCCTCCGCCTCCCCCAAGCAGCAGGCTGGAAGTCGCTGGCTGACCTATTCCCTGAACCCGCTACCCTCTGGGCCGAAGCCAGCCTCCTACAAGGAAGCCTTTCAGTGGGCGCCGAGGAGTATTTGTACTTCTTCTTGCCGTACAAACGGGGCAAAGAACAGAAGGGCCTACTTGCGCTGGTGGAGGTGTCGGAGTGGAGTCGGCGCATCCGGCAGGTAGAGAAGGCCATGGCGGAGCTGGAGCAGCGCTTGGCGGACCTGGAAGAGAGTTATCAGCGCCTGCGTCAGCAATACCTGGCCCTGCAAACCGAGTATGCGCAGGAGGTGGAGCGGCTTTTACGCCAGCGGCAGAGTCTGGAAGCGCTCTTGAAGATGCCGGCTCTCCAGAAAGGCGAAGTCATAGAGGGGCTTGCGGCTGTAAGCGAGGTGGCGGCGACCCTTACGCCTGAGGCGCGGTACAGTTTCTGGATTTTTGGGCAAGAAGGCGGGGGCTTGCACTGCTTGGAAGCTTACGACCCTACCCTACTCACGCATTCCAATAGTCTGGACTTACCTCCAGAGGCGGCGGAGTGGGTGCGCCTCCGACTCCATGACGAAGGGTCGGTCGGGCCGTATGCCCCTCGGGAAACCGCCTTCGAGACTTACCTGGCTGAACGGCATGTAGCCAGGCTATGGATGTTTCCTATCTACTTGGATGAGGAGCTGGCTGGGGTGTTCTTCGTAGAGGGGCTGTCGGAAGACCTAAGGCTGGATACGCCGTTTTTGGCGCTGCTGGCCCGAGTGGCTTCGCTGCTCTTGCAGGAAGGGCACCGCAAGCTTGTCGAAGAAGAACTCCTTTCCTATCTCGAGCAGGCCCAAGCCCTGGAGGAAGAGCTCCGACAGAATATCGAAGAGCTGGAGGCTTCGGCCGAGGAAATGCGCCGCACCCAAGCGGAACTCCGGGGCCAAATCACAGCTCTCAACGCCGCAGCCTTGGTGGCCGAAATGAACCCAGAAGGCCGCCTGATCTATGCCAACGAGTCGTTTCTGCGGCTTTTTGGCTATCCAGCGGAGAAGCTGTTGGGAATGCCTTATCAGCAACTGCGCCGCCCGGAAGAGGAACCCCTACTCGAAAAGCTTTTCCAGCGGCTCCAATCGGGCGAAACCTGGCAAGAAGTCGTTTCCTACAAAACCGCTTACGGGGAAGAAGTCTGGGTGCAGCAGACCATCACGCCGGTACGGCAAGCGGAGGGGGAGATTTACAAATACATCCTGGTGGCGTTCGACATCACCGTGCAGAAGCAGCAGGAGGCGGAGATTCAACAGGCGCTGCATTTGGCTCGGCAGCAGGAGCAGCTTTTGCGCGAAAACACCGAGGAGCTCCGCCGCAGCAACGAGAACTATCGCACTTCGCAGATGCAGCTTTCGGCCCAGCTCGAAGCCCTCAACAATGCTGCCTGGCTTTTCGAGACTGACGCTGAAGGCAAAATCACCTACGCCACACAAAGTCTCTTCGAGACCTTAGGGTATGAACCCGACAAGTTAGTAGGCTTACACTACGGCGCCCTTTTTTCGGAGCGGCAGCCGGTGGCTATTCTCCAGGGGCATTGGCGCAGCATGCAGATGGGTCAGGTCTGGAAAGCCGAAGTCGAACTGCGGGGGACTTTGGGCCAAAGCTATTGGGCCATCATGTCGAGTACACCTTTGCTCGATCGGACCCGATCGGATCGGCGTCCCCTCCTCAAGACGGTGAACGTGCTCTTTGACATCACCGCTCAGAAAGAGCAGGAGTTCCGCCTCAAAGAACAGCAGAATGCATTGTCGCTTTTGGCGGCCCATCCGGCGCTTCGTGAAGGGGATGTGCCCAAGGCTTTTCAGGTCATAGCCGATATTGCGTTGCAGACTTTCAAGGCCCATCGCGTGAGTTTATGGCTGTATGAAGAGCCAGACTTGGCTAAATGTATAGCCGTAGCCGAAAAAGAGCCCCACTCTCATACGCCGGGCACCGTAGTAAACCGTTCTCTTTACCCCCTCTATTTTCAAAGCCTGGAGCGAGAGCAAGTGATAGCGGTGGTGGATGCGTTATCGGACCTGCGCACGCGCGAGCTGGCCTTGCCTCTCTTCAAGCCTAATAATGTAGCCAGCATCTTGGATGGGATCATTCGGGTGGGGGCGAAAACCGTAGGCCTTATCAGCGTAGAGCAGCGTTACGCTAAGCGCGAGTGGACGCTGGACGAGGTGAACTTCTTACGGGCACTCACGGCCTCCGCCGCCTCCGTGATCGAAGAAGAACAGCAGGCGTATGCGCGCCGCCTTCAAGAAGCCTACGCGCAGCTCGAGACGCAAAAGCGCGAGCTGGAAGAAGCCATGCGCGACATCCGGGAGAGCATCCGCTACGCCAAACGCATGCAGAAAAACATCTTGCCTTCGGACGCCCTCCTGGAACGCTACCTGGGTAAAGAAAACTACTTCATCATCTGGCGACCGCGTGACCGCAACGGTGTAGGTGGCGACTTTTACTGGTTCAGTGCGGTGGAAGACTCGTACTTCATCGTCGTGGCAGACGGAACGGGGCATGGGGTGCCCGGAGCCTTCATTACGCTAATCGGGAGTATTCTCCTGGACCAGCTCATCAACAAAAATCATCTACGCGACCCCGCCCAAATCCTGCATGACCTGCACATTGGGGTACGTCAGGTGCTTCGCCAAGACGTCGAGGGGGAAGAGACCCTTTCGCGAGACGGCATGGACATTGCGCTGGTTCGGTACTTCCCCGACAGCTACCGGCTTCTCTACGCCGGTGCCAATCTACCTCTCTACTATACGCAAGGCACCGAACTGAAGGAAATCAAACCCGATAAGAAAGCCATTGGGGGAGAGCAGCTCGAAGAAGAGCGCTTTTTCACCCAGCACGAAGTGACGCTTGAGGCCGGTGACGCGTTCTTTCTCTTCACCGATGGAGTAGTGGATCAGGATGGCGGACCAGAAGGCAAACGGTTCGGCACCAAGCGGCTCAAAGAGTTTATCCTGGAGACGCTGCACGAGCCTTCTATGCCTCGCCGACGCGCCCTTTTCAACATCCGATGGAAGGAATGGAAAGATTACGGCCAAGAGCGAGAACAGGTAGATGATGTAACCATGTGGGGGGTGCGCTTATGGTGATGGGGCTGGACCTCGGTTCGCAGGAAGTGGGCTTGGCGGTGGTGGAATCGTTGGAAGGGCGTTTCGTGCTGCGGGTCTGTTTGGGTTATCGGCTTGGACGGACTTCGATGCCCGAACGGCTTGAAAAGCTTCACCGCTGGCTCAGCGCTCAGCTGCAAGCCTGGCCGGCTGCGCTGGTCGCGATAGAGGAGCCCTTTGTGGGGAAAAATGCTCGCAGTGCTTTGGCTCTTGGCACCGTCAAGGGGCTGGTATGGGGCATGCTGCTGGGGTTGGGTCGGCCTGCTCCCTTGCTCCTGGCCCCTGCGCAGGTGAAAAAAGCTATTACCGGCCAGGCCCATGCCCCAAAAGAACAAGTCGCCGCCATGCTTATCCATTACCTAAGGGAAACTCCCCCCTTGCCCGATAATACTCATGCCACCGATGCCGTAGCGATCGCTTTGGCCGCCACTTTCCTTCAAAACTCCCCAATCAAGCGCACATTGACCAGCCGGGCCGAAAGGTAGTTGGGCACGGCCCACCGCACCCCATACACATCCGCTATCCACTGGTACGACACCACGTTGTACCGCTGAAAGAGGTTGAAGACATCCAGCCCCACCCATACGGAGCGCAGGTATTTCCGGTCAACGGGGAAGTACCGACTCAGCCCCAAGTCTACGCGGTTGTAAAAAGGCATTTGGAAGCGGGTGCGCAGCGGTAGATTTCGAGGGGGACCAAAGGGCGCTCCACTTGCAAAGACAAACTGTACCTGCATTTTGTAGAGGGGATTGGTGGGCAGCTCATCTTGGAAGTAAAAAGCGAAACTCACCCGCTGGTCGCTGGGCCGGCGCACCGTGCCAAGGCCGGGGATCCTCTCTCGAGTGGAAAGTATCCCCATCGAGACCCAAGAGTCCACCCCCGGGAGAAACTCGCCATTGAGGCGGGTATCTATTCCGTAGGCGTAACCGGTAGCGAGGTTGGCGCCGTAATAGCGTAGCCTTACGTTTTCCAGCTCATAGGGGATGAGATCCCACAGGTGTTTGTAGTACACCTCTACGAAGTAGCGGAAGGGCCGTTTCCATAGCTCGAAGGTGTAATCGGCACCTATAACCACTTGCCAGCTTTGCTGGGCTCGTAGGGTGGGGTGGAGGGCGTAAGTCACGTCGCGCAGCTCGCGATAGAAGGGCGGCTGGGCATAGTGTCCAAGGCCCAGCCGGCATTGGAGGCGGTCGTGGGGCTGGTACAAAAGCTGGAGGCGGGGGCTTAGGATCAGCTGGCGATTGTTCTGGGCGTAGTGGAAGCGAAGGCCGATCTCGGTTCGCCAGGGGCCCCAGCGCAGTCCTTGCTGGAGAAAGCCCATCAGGCGCCGGTTCTTCAGACCTTGGTCGTGGAAGTACCGTTCGGACAGGCTCACATAGTCCGCTGAATCCAGCGCACTCCATTCGTAGACTCGGTCTGTGAACCGTTCGGTTTGCCAGCGCAGCCCCCAAGTCAGGCGGTGTCGTAGGCGCGCATCCCAGAACCACTCTCCTCGTTGTTCGGCATAGAGGGTATAGAGGTCCAGGTAGTTTCGGATGCGCCGAATCTGGCTACCAGCCCCACGCAAGACGGTGATCTCGTTATACAGGCTGCTGCCTAAGCTGGTTTGCACTTCGCCCAGGAGGTAGGCGCCTTCTACGTCGACGATTTCGTCTTCGAGGCTGCTGAAAAAGCTTAGGTGATGAGACACTCGCAGGTAAGGGCTGGGTCTCCAAGTGAGGGAGAGGGCTTGCTGCCCCGTCCGATAGCGCAGCTCTTCTGCGCCTACAAAGTACAGTTGTACCCGTAAAGCCGCGTTGATCAGGCCGAAAGTGGCTTCTCCCGTTTGAGGAAAAAGCCGGTAGCGATTGAAGAGGCCGGTGGTAAGCGCTTCGAGGCGCCACACTTCGCGGCCGGCGCTGTCGTACCGACTCCAAGAGAAGTACCCCTGCGTATCGTAGAACTCGGGTCGGTATTGGCCTCGTACAGGCAGAGAACGCAACAGATACCCAATGCTGAACCGACGCAGACCTATGGTGTAGTACACGCCATGGAGTTTACCGCTGGTGGCCAGACTCTGGGTCAGGAGGCCGGCTTCGAAGGTGGTCTCGGGTTTGTCGCGGCGCTTGTAGGTCACCTGAAGCACGGAGGAGAGCTTGTCGCCGTAGCGGGCTTCAAACCCCCCCGTACTGAAGTACACGTTCTCCAGCAAGTAGGGGTTGGTGAAGCCGAGGCCTTCTTGCTGGCCGCTGCGCGCCGAGAAAGGCCGGTAAATCTCGATCTCGCCCGCGTACACGAGGTTCTCATCGAAGTTGCCCCCGCGTACGCGGTATTGGGAGGAGAGTTCGCTGCTGGTGAGGGCGCCCATCAGCGCGAGTCGGCTTTCGATGTCGGGCTTGATGCTGGGCATGAAGCGCAAGGCCTGTGTGCGTATGGGGATAGGCTGGAGGAAAGGCGTCGACGGAAGGGCCGTAGGCAAGGGGCGGCTGTCCCGAATGGATATGGAGTCGAGGCGCCACTCGCGCCGCCGCAGCGCTACGGTGAGTGGGGTCACGGCGCCAGCTTGGATCCAGACCTCGGTTTCGTAGGGGAGGGCGGTGAGGTGCTGGATGAAAAGGCGGTGGCGGCCAGCTGGCAGCTCCAGACGCAGGTAGCCCACCGAATCCGTGTGGTAGGCCTTTCCCTGGGCAGGAAGGTTCACCTGGGCATAGGGCAGGGGCAGGTTCTCCTCAGACCGTACGCGCAGCGAAAGCACGCCCGATTGGGCATACAAAAGCGAAATCAGCGCAAAAACTGATACCCGCCTATACCTATCACGATTAGGGAAAAAAGCCGGCTTAGCTGGGTGGAGGGAACCTGCTGGGCCAGCCGTGCTGAAAGGCCGCTTGAAAAGAGAAGGCCTATAGCCACTCCGATGCCCGTGAGGTAAGCTACCCGGCCCGCTTTTGCATAAGGCCACAATGCAAAGATGAGCACCGGCATGGATAAAGTGAGAAGGCTGGTGCCTTGAGCGGTATGTTGATCCAGCTTGCCTATGAGCATGAGGAAGGGCACGATGACGATCCCCCCGCCTAAACCCGTGAGGCCACTCAGGAGGCCTGCGGTGCTGCCCGCCAAAAGACCTACCGCCCAGGTTGGCCATCGGCTCGTGCCCTGCGCCGCAATCTTGTAGTAGGAGCGCCAAAAAAGATACCCCCCTACCCCAATCAGGAAGAGGGCAAATACCTTTCTCAGGAGGGGTGTGGGAATCGCCTGGGTAAACGATGCGCTAATCAGGCCGGCTACGGCTAATCCTGTCGCTGTCCAAACCGCCATGCGCCCGTTGACGCGCCCGTGCTTCCAATACTGCCAGGTGGCAGTCGCCAGCACAGGAAAAGAAAAGGCCAGAAGGCTGGTGCCCTGAGCGGTATGCTGATCCAAGCCCCGCATCAAAACCAAAAGCGGCACGATCACGATGCCCCCTCCTACCCCGGCCAACCCGCTCAGCAACCCCGCTATCGCTCCAATCCAGAGGCCTTCCAGCACTTCTGCCATAGCCCACAAAGGTAAGCTTACTGCAACGCTTATAAAAAAAAGAAGGAGGAGTGGATAGCCTCCCCCTTCTGTGTGGAGTGGCTGGCTGTTACTGCATCACGAGACGCTGGGCTTTTGTCCAACCGTCGTAAGTGACCCCCACAAGGTAGGTGCCTGCGGAGAGAGAAGGTAAGGATAGCTTGCCGGTAGGGGTAGTAGGGGTGAAAGTGTTTTCGTAGAGGAGCCGTCCTTGCAGGTCTACGATCCGGACGGTAAGGGGTTTGGCTTCGGGCAGGTCGTATCGCAGGGTGGGTGCGCTGGAAGCGGGGTTAGGAAAGATCACCACTTCCCAGGAGGGCACGGGTCGGACTGGCATAGAGGTGCTGGTGTTTAGGCGAGCTACCAGGCCGATAGCGTAGTCGTCGCTTTCCACATCTCGGGCAGGGGCCCAGATACCCGCGATGCCTTCCAGTGCCCTTCGAGAAATGGGAATGGACGCATCCCCCACCACGTAGTTGCCAATATTGGTGGCGGTGCTCGGAGCTAAGGTTCGGAAACCTACCGCTAAGCCGCTGCCCGCATTGAGCGTAATAGAGTTGGAGAGGGGGATCGTATACCGTCGTAGGATGAAAGTACCCCCACCCTGGCTACTAAAGGCATTCAGGGAGTCGCCATTGTCGAAATCTAAGACGTCCAGTCCGATAGAGTCTCGTAGGCTCCCCACTGCTCCACTTGCAGGGTCGTAGTCGTATACCCAGATAGCCAAGTTGTAGTTGTTGGCGCCTCCTACTTCATAAAGCATATCTACCGAGATGGCTTCAATAAGAAGGTCTTGAGGCGCTACGAAAGTCATACCGCTGGCAAAGCTCACCCCCCCAAGGCCATCGTTTTGCGGGTCCCATGTACCGTCGTCATACCGAAGCAGGTAGCGTCCCTGCGTAGGGCCGCTTGTGGCGCTGTCGCAAACGACGAGTTCGGCTTGGTACTGGTTATTGCCCGCGTATCCATCGCCCCCTCCTACAATATTCACGAAGTGGGTAGCTCGGTAGCTGCCGGTCTTCAAACCGGTGGGCGTAGCTAAGGTGGCGGTGTTCAACGGCTTGGTATAAGTAGAGGCCAGCGCTGCACCTGAAGCGATGGGCGGCTGATGCAACACCGTGTCGGAGTAGATCGTCGTGGCTGAAGTACCAGGCCCCTGGATGCGCAAAACGGAACGAACCTGGTTCGAGATGGTTTGATTGCCGGTGTTGAGGAGGCCGGCCCTGAGCGACGGTGCACTACCATTTTTGAGGGCGAAAATCGCTTCTCCGCGTTCGGTAAGGGCCCAGTCAGCCTGGGCATCGGTACTGGTGCAAGTGAACGTGCGTGGATGCCATATTTTGATGGCGTAGTTCGAGAAGGGCACCGGCCAGGCCGCTGCAATATTGAGCCCACTCTGGCCGGTAATGTTCTCCATCCCTACCACATTGAAGTTGCCATTGTTGTAGCTGCTGCTATAGCCTGCGTCGATCTGCTTGTACTGAAAGGTGATGGAGGAATCGCTGGGATTGAAGATGAGCTGGAAGGAGTTGCGACCGCTCCACTCACCAGGGGCCGCCTGGTTCCAGTAGGGGACGCTATCCCACGTGATTACAAAGCGCCCCTGCGTGTCGGTGCCGTACCAGAGCTTAGCGCCAGGCACGGGGTTCCCACTTGCATCGGTAAAGGTTAGATCGGCCACATAGATACCGATCCATTCGTTTGGAGGGGCTGTACTGGGGAAAGGTGTGAAGTAAGGCTGGGGTCCGGAGGCCACCGTGGCCCCTCGTCCAAAGGTGATGTAGCCGTTGGAGCCCACATAGAGCTTGGTGTAGCTATTCCAGTAGTACACGAACGAAAAGGGGAGTGAGATCGGCCCGATGTAGTTATCATCGCCAAGGCCGGTAGCAAACTGGGGATTCGTAACCTGCGAAGTGTCTACCCAAGAGAAGGTGGGGGTAGAATCGGGCACGTTGGCCAGGTGGGTGTACCATCGGTAGCCGCAGGCGTCGCCGCCCACGGAAGCAGGCTGGGCCCACAACCAGCCTACGACTGCGAAAAGGGTCGCGTAGCGCATGCAGCAAACTTACATACTTTGGGGAAAGTGTTATTAGGTTGCGTGCGATACTTACCGATGGTTGCTTTTTGTTTCCTTCGCTGTCAGCCTATGATGGGACGGCGTGCGCCTGAGTTTCCTTCCGGGCTTTCTTGGCTCAATATCAGCCGACCTTTAGCGGTGCATCGGGACCTTATGGGGCGGTTTGTACTACTGGACTTCTGGACCTACTGCTGCATCAACTGCATGCATGTGCTGCCGGAGCTCAAGCGCCTGGAGAGAGAGTTTCCTGAGCTGGTGGTGATTGGAGTGCATTCAGCCAAGTTTGCCAACGAGCAGGAAGTGGAAAACATTCGTGCGGCGATTCTGCGCTATGACATCGAGCATCCGGTGCTGATAGACGAAGGATATCGGGTCTGGCAGCTCTACGATGCGCATGCGTGGCCGACGTTTGTGCTCATAGGTCCCAGGGGGGATATTCTGTGGCGCTCTTCGGGCGAGGGTATCTACGAAGCGCTGGCGCCTCGACTAAAAGCCTGGATAGAAGCCTATCGTCAGGAACTGCGTCTGGAGCCACTTCCCCTCCGCCTGGAGAAACAAAGCCGACCAGCGGGCGTGCTGGCCTTCCCGGGAAAGCTGGCCGTGGACCCTTTGCGCAAGCGCCTTTTTCTCACCGACTCCAATCACAACCGCATTTTGGTGCTTTCCCCCGCCGGCGAAGTGCTTGAGGTGATCGGGTCAGGGGAAGAGGGGTGGCGAGACGGCGACTTCAATGAGGCGGCTTTTTTTCGGCCGCAGGGTCTGGCCTACCATCCTGCGCAGGATGCCTTATACGTAGCCGATACCGAGAATCACCTCATTCGGCGCGTGAGCCTCCAGGACCGTCGGGTAGAAACGATAGCCGGCACCGGCCAGCAGGCTCGTCGTCTCGTGCGTGAAGGGCACGGCCCGAACACCCCGCTCAACTCCCCCTGGGATGTAGCGCTGGCCGGCGATACGCTCTATATCGCCATGGCGGGCTTTCATCAGCTCTGGACTTTGTCTTTGCAGGACCTGGATGTGCGCGTCGTGGCGGGTTCGGGGTACGAAAACCTGGCGGATGGGCCGGCCCTGGTAGCGGCACTGGCTCAGCCTTCTGGGCTGGTAGTAGCCCCTGATGGGAAGGTGTATTTCGTGGACAGCGAAACTTCTTCCGTGCGGTACCTCGAAAAAGGCCACGTGCGTACCCTCGTAGGCCAGGGGCTTTTTGACTTTGGCTATCAGGATGGGCCTTTTGCAGAGGCGCTTTTCCAGCATCCTATTGGTTTGGCTTATCATGAAGGGGCCTTATATGTGGCCGACACCTATAATCACGCCTTGCGCAAGCTGGACCTGCAGCAAAAACGCGTTCAAACCCTGGTAGGCACCGGCAGGCGTGGGTACCAGGATGGGCCTGCGCACACGGCACTCCTCAACGAGCCCAATGACCTCGTTTGGCTGGATGGGCAGCTGTACTTTACCGACACCAATAACCACCTGGTTCGCGTTTATGATCCGGCTACGGGGACGGTACGTACCTTGGACCTTTTTCCGCTTGAGCGACTGGTGATGCGACGGGTGCGTACCCAAAGCCTTTTTGAAGCGGCCGGGGGGCTTGCGCCCGTAGCGGTGCCCGCGGGGCAGCCTTTCTCTATCTCGGTGCACCTGCCCGAAAAGTACCTCCTGGCGGAGGGTGCGCCCTCGGGATGGTACATTGGGGAGGCTTTCTATCCTTTGGGCCAGCCCCTGCCTGCGCTTCAAGAGCCTACCGAAGCGCTGCTCTACCTTTACGCCTGCGAAGGCCAGCTTTCAAGTAAGCTGTGCCGTCTTTTGCGGTATCGTGTGCCGCTGCGGCCCCAGGAGCAGACTTCACCCGGGGAACTCACCCTGACCTTACCGCAGTAGGCCGCGCACAAAGGCCTCCGCCGAAAAAGGCACGAGGTCTTCGGCGGCTTCTCCTACTCCTACAAAACGAACAGGCAAGCCCGTCTGTTCTACCAGGGCAAAGGCGATACCGCCTTTTGCCGTGCCATCGAGTTTGGTCAGCACGAGGCCCGTGCAGGGTGTGACTTGTTGGAAGGCCTCGGCTTGGCGGAGGGCGTTTTGGCCGGTAGTGGCATCCAGTACGAGCAGGACTTCGTGGGGGGCTCCAGAAAGGGCTTTACCGGCTACTCGGTACACCTTGCCCAGCTCTTGCATAAGGGGCGTGCGGGTATGCAGGCGCCCGGCGGTGTCAATGAGCACAGCATCGTAGCCTTCCCGCACGGCTTTTTGGATCGCCTCATAGGTCACTGCGCCGGGGTCGGCTCCCATCCCTTTTTCCACCAGGGGGATATCCAGGCGGGCGCTCCATCGGGCAAGCTGTTCTACCGCAGCCGCTCGGAAAGTATCCGCGGCCGCCAGCAGCACTTTTTTTCCTTCTTGCTTGAGGCGGTAAGCCAAGCGCGCCACCGTGGTGGTCTTACCCACTCCATTCACGCCTACAAAGAGTACCACGTAAGGATGCGCTTCTATGGGCGTGAAAGGCCGCTCCAAGCGAGCTATGAGTAGAGTAGTCAAGCGTTCGGTAAGTGTTTCTTGCGCGACTAAGGGGCGTTCTTTTAGACTCCTTTCGAGTTCTGTGAGTATTTTCTCGGTGGCTTGTGGGCCGACATCGGCGTTTAGCAAAAGCTCTTCAAGCTCTTCTCGGGTCTCAGGGTCGAGGCTCTGCCGTCCCACAAAAAGCGTCTTGATCCGGCTCCAAAATGATTGCCTTGACCTTTCCAGGCCCTTTTCGAGGGTGGGGGTGGTTTCTTCGGTTGTGGAGGTTTTTTTCCCTCGCAGCCAATCCCACAGGCCCATATTAGCGGGGGATGGGTTGCCAGTGTTGGAGATAGGGATGGGCGGTAAGGTCTGTCAGCAAGGGGCACACGGAGACGAAACCTTTTTCCAAGGCCCACACATCGGTGTCGGGTTCGGTGTCGTGGCTTTCGAAGCGGCCGACCAGCCAGTAGTAAGGTTGGCCGTAGGGGTCCATGCGTTTCTCAAACTGCTCTACAAAACGCCCTTTGGCTTGCCGAGTGAGGCGAATCCCCCGAATCTCTGAGAGGGGTCGGTTGGGGATGTTGACGTTGAGGGGCACGTGAGGGGGAAAGGGGCGTGTGAGGTAGAGGAGCAGCACTTCTCGTACGATAGCGCGGGCTGCGGTAAAGTCCGCTTCCATGCTGTAATCAAGCAGAGAAAAGCCGATAGAGGGGATGCCTTCGAAGGCCCCTTCTATGGCGGCGGAGAGTGTACCGGAGTAGAACACACTGATGGAGAAGTTGGCGCCGTGGTTGATGCCCGAGAGGAGGAGGTCGGGTTTTTCGCCGAGTACGCCGGTAGCCAGTTTCACACAATCAGCGGGGGTTCCGCTGCAGGCCCAAGCGGGCAGTGAACCAAACTCTCGCGAGGGGTATAACCGCAGTGGCACCCCAATGCTGATGGCGTGTCCCATGCCACTCTGAGGACGATCAGGCGCCACGACGACCACCTCTCCAAACTCTTGGGCCACCTCTACCAGGGCCTTCAGGCCAGGGGCCGTGATCCCGTCGTCGTTACACACCAGGATGCGCATCTGGCCCGAAGGTACGGGAAATGCCCCGTTCGTGTGGCCTGCTTGACGTATTTTTGTTCCCTTAGCTTGTATGAGCGCGCGCCCCCCCCGTCAGCCAGGCTTCAATCTGTACTGGCTCTACCTGCTTCTTTTTGGTCTGCTGGTGATATCGTTTTTCTTTATGCCGGAGCGGCGAAGCTCCACCCCTATCACTTACCTGGACTTTGAGCAGTGGGTGGAACGGCGCCTTGTGCGGAAGGTCGTGCTGATCGCCAACCGCGGCGAAGCCGAAGTCTACCTCACTCCCCAGGCTTACGAACTGAACGACATCCAGCAGCGGTTGCAAAAAGGCTTTTGGGGCTGGCTGCCCTTCAGCTTCCGAGTGGCCTCTGTGGAAAAGCTTGAAGAGTTTCTCCAAGAGCGGCGCATTCCTTATGAGGTGACCGAACGCACCGACTATGTGGGCATCTTACTGCAATATGTGATACCTATTGTGTTGATCATTGGGGTTTGGGTGTTTTTGCTGGGCCGGATAGGGGGGCGAGGGGGCGGTAGCGCCGGCCCTGGAAACATTTTCAGCATTGGGCGCAGTCGGGCCGCCGTCTTCGATGCCGAAAACCGCGTCTCGATCACCTTCGAAGACGTGGCCGGCCTGGAAGAGGCCAAGCAAGAAGTGCGCGAAGTGGTAGAGTTCCTCAAAAACCCGCAGAAGTTTACTCGACTGGGGGGGAAGATTCCTAAGGGGGTTTTGCTGGTGGGCCCCCCTGGCACAGGTAAGACACTTTTGGCTAAAGCGGTCGCAGGCGAGGCTGGCGTGCCTTTCTTTAGCATTAGTGGGTCTGACTTTGTGGAAATGTTTGTGGGGGTGGGGGCGGCTCGCGTGCGGGATCTTTTTCGCCAGGCCAAGGAAAAAGCGCCTTGTATCATCTTCATTGACGAGATTGATGCGGTGGGTCGCAGCCGCAGCCGCCACAACGTGCCCATATCCAACGACGAGCGCGAAAACACCCTCAACCAACTCTTGGTAGAAATGGACGGCTTCAACACCGACGAGGGGATCATCATCATGGCGGCTACGAACCGGCCGGATATTTTGGATCCGGCGCTTTTGCGTCCTGGTCGCTTTGACCGCGTCATTTACATAGACCGGCCCGATATCAAAGAAAGGGAAGCGATCTTTCGGGTGCACCTGCGTTCGCTCATTTTGGCGCCGGATGTGGATGTGCATAAGCTGGCTTTGCAGACACCGGGTTTTGTGGGGGCCGACATCGCCAACGTGTGTAATGAAGCGGCGCTGATCGCCGCCCGCAAAGACCGGCCCGCTATCACCATGGCCGACTTCCAAGAAGCCATAGACAAGGTCATAGGGGGCCTGGAGCGCCGCAGCCGCGTCATCTCTCCTGAGGAAAAACGCATTGTTGCCTACCATGAGGCGGGCCATGCGGTGGCGGGTTGGTTCTTAGAGCACGCCGACCCCCTCCTCAAAGTCTCTATCATTCCTCGGGGGTATGCGGCGTTGGGGTATGCGCAATACCTGCCCCGAGAACAGTACCTCTACACCCAAGCCCAGCTTATGGACATGCTGGCGATGACGCTGGCGGGCCGCGCCGCCGAAGAGCTTACTTTCGGCCAGATTTCCACCGGCGCCCAAAACGACTTGGAGCGCGTGACGCAGGTGGCTTACGCCATGGTCACCCAATACGGGATGTCGTCATTGGGGCACTTCGCTTATAAGCCTACCGAAGAAACTTTTTGGCAGCGTCCGTACTCCGAAGAGACGGCCCGCCAGATCGACGCTGAAGTGCAGCGCATCCTCAAAACGGCCTACGAACGGGCCCTGTCCATCCTGCGGGAACACTATGACCGATTGCGTGCACTGGCCGAACGCCTCCTCGAAAAAGAAGTGCTTTACCAGGAGGAAATCGAAGCTATCCTTGGGCCCCGTCCCCATGGCCAGGGTTCTGTAGAACGCATGGGCGTGGCTTCCCCTTCATGAGGAGGACTTTTGCGCCCCTTTTTCCCCTTGGTTCAGACCCCCACAAGGCCATTTTCATAGCGAGTGACCTTCATGCGGGGGCGCCTTCCCGCGCCGAAAGCCTCCTCCGAGAAAAACACTTCGTGCGATGGCTCGACTTTTGTGCCCCGCAGGCGGCCGCCTTCTATTTACTGGGAGACTTGTGGGATTTCTGGTTTGAGTACCGGCGTGCGGTACCCCGGGGGTACGTTCGGCTCTTAGGGGCTTTAGCGGCGCTGACGGATGCAGGCATACCGGTTTTTTTTCAAGCCGGCAATCACGATTTGTGGCTAACGGGCTACCTCACCGAAGAAGTGGGCCTTCAGTGTCTGCCAGACCCTTTCGAGGCGGAGTGGCAGGGCCAAACCTTTTTTCTCTCACACGGCCATCGCTGGGGGCCTATTCCCTGGTGGGATCGGCTCACGTACGCTATGTTGGAGAGCCCTTTTTTGGGAGGGGTGTATCGGCTCTTGCATCCGGATCTGGGCTTGTGGCTTGGGCGATTCTTTTCGGGCCGCAGCCGACGGGCCCATGCCCCCCTCGACGACATAGACCTGGGCCAGCGAGAGTACCTCCGACAGTTTGTGCAGCAAGCGCAAAACAAACCAGCCCCCGCTCAATGGTATGTCTTTGGGCATCGACACCTTGCGCTGGTAGAAGCAATCGGTCGTTCCCACCTGGTGCTGCTGGGTGACTGGATCCGGCGTTATACGTTCTTTCGGGTGGATGGAGAAGGATGGGGATTGTATCGCTATCACGAAAGCCAGGTTGAACCCCTCTATGTGGGTTATTGGGCATCTGCGGCGGTGGGCTAAAGGCCTGAGCGTGGCGCTGGCCTGGGCGCAGCAGGAGATCACCTTGCCTGCGGCCGGGGACCTTTTCGCTGTAGACCCCCTTCACCATTTGTATGTGTGGAGCGCCAGTGAGCGGGCCTTGTATAAGGTGTGGGCGCCGCGATACGACTCGCTCACGCGCATTGGCGGCGCCCCTGGTGAAGAAGGCTTCCTCAGCGTTTCGGCCCTTGCCCCTGTGGGCAATCAGCAGCTCTATGTGCTGGATTCGGAAGGCCAGCAAATCCTGCTTTTGGGCACCAATCTCCAGCCCTTGCAGCGGCTGCTGTATTCGCAGCTTCCCCCTGAAGTGGTCGAAGGGTATCCGGTCTTACTGGCGGCCGGTTCTGCAGGGGAGCTGTACCTCTTGCTGCGCCAAAGCCAGGAAATCGTCAAAATCGACTTTTTTGGGCGGGTGCTTTTGCGTTTTGGCGGCAAAACGTATGGTCCGGGTCGCATTGTGGGGGCGGCGGCCCTCCGTGCAGCCGAGGGGTTTTTGGCTGTGGTAGACACCAGCCGCCGGCAGGTGCTGCGCTATGACTTGTGGGGTACTTTCCTGCAGGCTGTGGAATACCCCGCTTGGGCCGAGGGGGCTGCTGTAGGGGCCCAAGGACTGTTTTTCTGGGGTGGGCAACAGGGCCTCTGGCAGCCTTGGGAGGGGGAGGGGGCGGCGGTTATTTTGCCGACGGTCCCTCGGGCTGTCGCTCTCGAGGCGTCCCGCTTGTACTGGCTGGCAGGGCGTCGGCTGGGATGGCTTCCGCTGCCTTGAGCCGAAGTAGGTACGGCTCAAATACGCTCCCTACGTAGATATACGGCCCGATAACGACCGCCTGGCTGGCGGTGCTGTATCGTTTAGGCGCGGCATACAACAGGCGCGTCTGAGGAGGGCGGTTTTCGGCAAACCGCACTTCCACGATAGACCAGCTGCTGCGAGCGCCTCCAAAGGCGAGACTTCGGGCCCAGCCCCCCAGCCGACGGTGACATACCACCCACAAGGTGGAATCGCTCATACGCGTGAGGTTATCGGGGTAGCCCGCCAAACGGACCTTCCCTATCCAAGCCAATCGATTCCCTTGGGGCGCATAAAGCCAAAGCGCTCGTCGGAAAGCCACCGACACTACAAGCCATCCTTGACTGGGCAAATAACACAGCCCGCTGGCGTAGGGAATGCGATCCGCGGCCAGATGACATGTATCGCCTTCGCAGTAATAGAGGCTACTGCGCACCCGGCGTACAAAAAAGCCTACTACGAGGTGCCAACGATGCCGACCTTTTCGATCGTTGGCTACGTAAAACCGCACGGAGTCGAGAGGTTCGATGGCCTGGAGAGACACAAACCCTGGGTGCCGCCATACACGTGGACTGTGCAAATGGCCGCCGTCCCACCTGTAGCGCCATACTTCCGTAGGCTGCTGGACAGGACCATGAAGAAACCACAGATGCGGCGGTCGGTAGGCCAGTCCAAAGGGATGCCATCGCCCCGGCGGCGTAACTTCATTCAGGAAGGGGCTTTCTTCTACGGCTCGCAGGTGATACAGGCGACCGCAAGTTAGGGTATCTAACAAAGCCGCCCGCCGATCATAAGCAAATACCCACGCATAGAGGCTATCTGGGGCGATCGTTTCGCATCCCGGCAAGGCCAGCAGGGTGTCCCAGTCTTGGCCTTTTACGGATAGTAGGCCTTGGAGGCTTGCCAAAAAGACTCCAGCTCCTCGAGCGAGCATTCGCGCAGGTCTTTATGCTCTTTCTGGAGGGCTTCCTCCATCCAAGCGAAGCGCTGACGAAACTTATGGTTAGTTTTTTGGAGGGCTTGTTCGGGGTTCAGGTTTAGGTGGCGGGCCAGGTTCACCAAGACAAAGAGTACATCACCCAGTTCGGCTTGGGCGGCGGTGTAGTTTTTGTCGTGGAGGGCTTTTTGGAGTTCGGCCAGCTCTTCTTGGAGTTTGGGCCAGAGGGCTTGGGGGCTGGCCCAGTCGAAGCCCAGCGCAGCAGCTTTTTCTTGGAGACGATACGCCTGCAGCAGAGGAGGAAGGCGTTCTGGTACGCCGGAGAGGGAAGAGCGGCGTTTCTCAGCTTTTTTGAGGGCTTCCCAGCGGGCCAATACGGTCTGGGCGTCGTGGGCTTCGGCTTGGCCATACACGTGGGGATGGCGGGCAATCAGCTTGTGGATCAGCCGCTGAACCACCTCTGAGAAGTTGGTGAGGCCGGCTTCTTCGGCCAGCCGCGCGTAAAACACCACATGGAGTAGGACATCTCCCAGCTCTTCGGTGATGGAGGCCGGGTCACGCTGCTGAAGGGCTTCTATCAGCTCGGCCACTTCCTCCCAGGTTAGGGGAGCCAGACTCTCAAAGGTCTGAGCCCGATCCCAGGGGCATCGCTCCCGCAGCTCCGCTACCACGGTTTGGAGCCGATCCAAGGCTTCCACCCAACAAAGGTAGCGATTCCTTCAGCACGCTTACCAGGTGTATCGAAGGGTAAGGCTTCCCATACGGCCCATAATGGGACCCCATACCAGCGCGGCGTCAAAAGTAGGGGCAAAAGGCGCCTCTGCCCCTCGTACGGGCAAGCTCTGGCGAAAGTTATTCAGGTTTTCGCCGGCAAGCTGGATTTCCCACTGGTCTATGCGATGTGTCAGCTGGAGGGTCAGGAGGGCATAAGCGGGGGTATAGGTGATCTGTGGCGCTTCCCAGGTAGGGGGGAGGCGTTGTGGACCTGTCCAAGAAACGATAGCGTCCGCCTGCCAGCGCCGGCTAAGGGTGAGCCAGGAAGCCCAAAGTACCGCCCGATCCCGAGGCAAAAGGGGTCGAAATACCCTGCCTGAGCTGAGTGGCCACCACACCTCCTGGTGCTTGTAACTGAGCAAAATGCGCAGGTGGTCGGGCAGTTCGTACAAGACTTCGCCATACAGAGTTTGATAGAGGGCAGACCGATCTGCGGAGAAAACCTGGATTTGGCCGGGCTGTTCGATATCCCACAACAGGGCCCTTCGTAGGTGGGCCTGCACGCCATCTGCCGACAGTCGCAGCACCCCGCCTCCTACCGAAAAGCTGTGCTGCCAGAAAAATCCATAGCTCCAACTTTCTTCTACAGCAGGCCAGCCGGGAAAGCGAAAACGCCATAACCGGCTGGACATCAGGAAGGGGAAAGTCTCGGCCAGCGGGTCGGGTACCCGCCACGCTCGACCCCCAGACAGTCGCAATGCCCCGGTGGAATGATACTGCCAGCGCAGGTGCAAGCGAGGGGTGCCCTGCCAGCCCCAGTACGAGTGCCAATCTGTCCTGCCTCCCAGGACTACGGACAGCTTTGGAGAGGGGGTCAGTGTGAGCTCAGCGAACGCCCCGCCTATGCCCTCAGGACGGGTCCAGCTCGTGTCGTAGCCGTGCCAGGTGGCCAGGCTTTCGGCGTAGTAAGCACCCCGGACTTCAAGGCCCGTTTGCAGAATCCAACGGGTGTCTCCTATCGGCAGGCGGTAGATGAGCTGCCCCCACACCAGCGGCTGCCGGGCGGTGTACCGGTTGAAGCCCGCCTGTAACCCTTCTGCGTAAAAGCGCCCCTGCATCAGCAGGCTCAAGCCTCGTCCCCGGGGTTTTACCCAGCCTCTCCGCAGCGAAAACTGGCCCAGCTGCAGTGCTTGGTAGGTGCCCCAGGCGGAGAGCGCAGCTATTTGCTCCGGCTTTTGGAAGGTCACCTGCCCACCCCATCGATAATCCCATAGCCCTTCGGCTTCTACCTCCGCCAGACCGCCCGTGGAGTCTTTGCGATACACTTTGGCCAGGCCGTGCCCATGCCGATAGAGGGGGATGTCTAAAAACCCATCCCCATTGTGGTCCTGGAGGAAAGCCGATTGCCAAGGCACCCACCCAGCATTGAGTAGAAGAAGGTAGTGAGCGGGATGTTTCAGGGTACCTTGCCAGCGACTGGCTAAGAAAAACTCCCCTGTACTGCGAGCGAAAGCCTCTACCGTGCGGTCTAACCTCTCGGGATGGAGGTACTGGACTTGAATCTGACCTGCAGCCCCGTCGAAGCCGCTTATGACACTGCCTATGCCTTTCGCTACGGCCAGGCTCTGTACCCATAGCGCGGGCAGAAAAGCCGCTGACCAAGGGCGGTAGAGCCCTATGGAAAGGGGTTTGTTTTCGTAACTGAGCGGGCTATGGGCCGGTTCAAAGCCTAAAAGTCGGAGCTGCTTTACGCCCAGCCCTCCATCCGAATAGGCCGCATCCACGAGGGCCGTCCCTTGAAAGGCTTCGGAGAGGTTGCAGCAGGGCGCAGCGGTCAGCGCTTGTCGGCTCCAGGTTTGGAGCGCCTGGGGGCTGTGCGGATTCAGTCCGATGGCTGGTCCTTGCTGCGCAATCACTTGTGTCGGTAGGCGAGGAGCTGGCCGAATCTCCCACACAATCGGCGCGGTCGGCGGGCCTTCTACTCGCAGACTTTCAGGGGTAGCTTCCGACCGTAGCCAGGCCGGCCAATGCACCGGCCTCGGCAGCCTAAACCGCCCGCCGGTATCCGTAACCGCCCCGCCCTCCTCTCCGCTCCACCAGACCCGTACACCGGGCAGGGGCTCCCCGCCTTCCCGAAGCACCCCAACCACCTGACCCCAGGTTATGCTCCCTATGAGTATACCGGCAGCCCACTTGTTCATCCCGATCATCTGAGCAGAGTTACGCATTCTGGGTGATTTCGTCAGACCTCTACCCTCCTCTCGAGGGGGGGCCTTGAAGAAAGAAAACCCGAGTAGCTAAAGCAGGTTGAATAAAGACTACGTACGTATATTTGCCCCGATGAGTCGGAAGGCTTTTGCTTAGGTACCTTGTAGTGGGTTCCCTTTGCTGGGGGGCTCTACTGGCGCAATCGTCTCTTCGGTCGGTCGAGCGGCGCTACTACAAAGGGGAATACTTGGCCTTGGCCGAAGAGCCCCTCGACCTCACGCAAACTCCCCCTAAGCCCCTGCTTTACTACGCCAGCGCCTACTACCAGGTCGGAGAGCGGGAGCGCGCCTACCAAGCTTACCAACAAGCTTTTGCGAAACTTACCCCCACCGAAGTGGAACCCAACTTCCTTGTCGAATACGGCCGCCTGTGCCTGGAATACGAAAACCCCACCCAAGCCCTCGAGCTTTTCAACCAAGCTTTGCAGCGCACCACTTCCCCCGACTCTCAGAAGCGCCTGAGCCAGTATATCGCCTACGCTACCCAGCTCAAAAACTACCAGGACCCTCCTCCCCAGGGGTACCGCTGGGTCGCTTACAACTTGAGCCGACTCAATACGCCGGCGCATGAATACTCCCTTTTCCTCCATAAAGGGCGGCTGTACTTCATTTCTCGGCGCGATCCGGAGCGTGGACAAGACCCGGAAGACCTTCTTCCCCACGAAGCTCTCTACTGGATGCCGGTCAGCGACTCTTTGCCCCGACACATCAGCTTTTTTCCTAAAAAGCATGAAGGCATAGCCGGTTTTGTGGGGGATACGCTCATTGTGTACCGGTCAGCTCGGCGGCGCGGTGATTTCTATGTTGCCTACCCAGCGGGGGATAGCTGGCAAGAGCCGGTCAAATGGAAAGTCTTCCCGAATAGCCGAAAAGGCAGCGAAGACGCCCTCTGCGAAGACCCTAAGACGGGCGAAGTTATCTTCAGTTCGGACCGCAAAGGGACGGTGGGCGGTAAAGACCTGTGGGTGACGCGCCGTCTGCCCAATGGGAAGTTCGCGCCTCCTGAAAACCTCCGCGCCCTCAATACCCCTTACAACGAAGATGCGCCTTTTATCGTGGGGGATACGCTCTATTTTGCGCACGATGGGCCGGGCAGCCTCGGCGGGTATGACCTGTACTACAGCCTTCGGCAGCCTGGCGGCGGATGGAGCAAGCCAACTCGGTTGCCGCGCCCTTTCAATAGCCCTGCGCATGATAGCTATCTCTTTTACGTGACGCCAGACTCGGTGTATCTGTCTTCGGCGCGGGTGGGGGGAAAGGGGCGGATGGATTTGTACTTGGTGGTGCGGGAGCCTCTGCCCCCTCCAGAACCCGAGAAACCGGCCCCTCTCCCTCGGGCTTATGCCTTACGAGTGCGCACCTATGACGCGCAAACCCGTCAGCCTGTCTTAGCTTCTGTACGACTACGCCCCCCTCAAGGAGAGGAGCTTTCCGGCCAGACCGACCCCACAGGCGAGCTAAGCCAACCTAAGCCCCCTGCCGGTACCTACCTCCTTGAAGTCTGGGCCGAAGGCTACGCTACGGCCGTGAGTTTCCTTACCCTTCCGGATACTGGCGATGTAGTGGAAGAGGTCGCTATGCTCTCCGCAGAAGCCCTCAAAAAACTGAGATGGCCCCGCCTGCATTTC